>Ga0310122_10000001_pt1 | contig 505112 bp, 429 predicted proteins | sample CB6_Bottom_1051__FD_203503 | JGI IMG/M metagenome (GOLD analysis project Ga0310122, IMG submission 203503) | Marine microbial communities from Western Arctic Ocean, Canada - CB6_Bottom_1051 | ecosystem: Environmental > Aquatic > Marine > Oceanic | place: Canada: Western Arctic Ocean... | reverse complement strand
TAGTAAGTCAATGCTTTCTTCATCGACTAATAAAGTACTGCATCCGCTCGTACGAATAATCGAGGCAATTTTTTCAACAGGAAATGTATTGTTGAGAGGAATGTAAGTTATTTTAGATAACGTGCAAAAAACTAAATGCATAGTTGTGCTTATTCACAGACAACTTAGATAAGTTGTCTGTCCTTCTTAATAGCTGTGACATTGTTAGTTCCGTCTAATTTAGATTATTTATGCGCTTGCAGACACTCGTTTAGAGTAAGCAGTGTTAGAAGACTTATCTTTCTCTGTTAATTTACTTTCAATGATGACCTCATAAGGTAAATTCAAGTTAAGTAAGTGTTCATAACGCTCTTCAATTTTATCCCTTTTGAGCTTTAATGTAGGCGTTAGCAAGCCATTCTCAATACTCCAGGGCAGCTCAACTAAAATCAGGTGATCTAGCCGCTCATGAGCTTCTAATTCTCTGTTTACTTTCCTTAAAGTAGCTTTAAGTTCTTTTCGTACATGCGCAGCGGTACTAGGTGTGCCTTCGCCTAAAACAATTAATGCAATCGGTTGTTTTCTACCAATTCCCATAACACACACTTGTTCAATATCTGGATTCCTACCTAAGCTGCTTTCAATGGGTACAGGTGAAACGTATTTTCCTTTACTCGTCTTAAACTGTTCTTTTACTCGTCCAATAATTCGCCACGAGCCATTAGCATTAAGCTCGGCTTTATCACCCGTCTTAAACCAACCCTCTTCAAAAGCGGCTTTGGTGGCTTCTTCATTTGCGTAATATCCCGAGAAGACAGCATCCCCTTTGATCAGAACTTCACCTTCTTCAGATAATTTCATTTCGACACACGGTTGAGGCGTTCCAATTGTTCCAAGGTGCTCGAAATCAAAAGGGACATTGCTACACGATAGGCCTGACGTTTCTGTCATCCCCCAACCTTCACCGATACTAATACCGATCTTATGGAACCACAGAAGCACTTCTGGGGAAATAGGTGCACTACCAGACCCAAATAAAACCGTGTCTTGAAGTCCTAGATTTTCACGTATTTTATGCGCAACAATTTGGCCAATAATCGGGATTTTTAGTAGTAGCTGTAAACGATTATTTGGCATCTTCGCCAAGATTTTAGACTGGAACTTAGTCCATAGTCTTGGTACTGAGAGGAAAGCAGTTGGGCGAGCATATTTAACATCTTCAATGAAGGTATCAATTGATTCAGTAAAAAACACTTCAGCTGGATTATAAATCGATGGAAGTTCAACCACACAACGCTCAGTGATATGAGCTAATGGCAGATAAGACATAACGCGAGTTTCCCCCGGTTGAAAAAATATCTCACTGCCAGATGTTGCTGACGACGCAACGTTTAAATAACTAAGTTCAACTCCCTTTGCCAAACCAGTGCTACCAGAGGTGTAGATGATCGAAAACGTATCGTTAAGGCTGGGGATGTTAATATTTTCAAGTGGCGTTAACATCGGCAACCAAGCACGCCAATCAAGCTTACAATCAACTTTAGCACTAGGCATTGCTATGGTAATTAATGAATCAGGTAAAGCTTTGCTGAGCTCTTTGGAATCATCAAGCTTGCCAATAAACATCGCTTTAGCGCCACTATGTTCCAACACGTACTTTATGTTGTCTGAACTTGCTGTTGGGTAAATCGGGACACTAATCAAACCAGCCATCATTATTGCTAAGTCACATATGTACCACTCAGCCGAATTTTTAGCGATGATGGAGACTTTGTCCCCCTCGACTAGTCCATTGTCAACTAAACCTTTTGCGACTTTCCGTGCCGCGATATCTGCCTCACACCATGTATAAGTATGCCACTTACGATCAACAGGTTGATGAAGCCACACTTTGTCAGGGTGCTTTTTAACATTAGCTTTCAACTGTTCTAACGGCGTACAGTAAGTTGTCATAGTTTAACTTTCCTTAGTTATTAAACGGTTTCAGACCTTAAATTCAACAACGCTACAGCACTTCGATAAATTCAAGCTCCCCAAAAAAGGTGTAAATTTAACCACCACTTGGTCAGACCACATTAATTTTTATTAACATTTGAGCAACAAATACTTATCATCTAGTTATTAAACTGAGATATGAGACAGCAACACTTAGCCCGACAAATGATTATTTTATAAATTAGAAAGGTCATTTACAAAATGGTGAGGTAACTTCGGAGTACATTTGTTGCCCGAATATATTACTGTTAATTCAACAACCGTAAGCGCTAAATCTATAGGGTGCCTATTTTTATCAACACGTCTGTCGTATATCACGGTAGTCTTTGCAATCGTGAACTTACCTATGATGAATTAACTTAATCTCCCCCATTTAACTGATGGGGAAACAGTTGAAATCGACGTTTACCTACTTCTTTAAAAGTGTGTCATTGAATAGATGTCGTTTGACAAACATATTTATTACGCAGCAGAAAAAGCAAGCTTTCTATATAAGCGCTAGAGGAACTTTTGATACCAGTAAGCGAGCATGGCTGAAGAGACGTTACTATGTTAAACCTTCCCAAAATGAAGGTATGAAATTTTTTTATCAAAACGTTTGCTCTTCTCTGATTGTTGTTCGGCGACTAAACCCTACAACTTACTATCGTTTATTTTAGTTTCAGCAAGCCATCAATAAACTAAAAAGCGCCACTACTTACCCAGTAGTGGCGCTTTTGTTTTTATTAAGTCTAGCTACAAGCAGTAACCGTGATTAAAACTCAACGCGGTAAACTGATGTGCTGCCGCTCACTTCATTGCCGACCGCGATAAAGTGGTTACCAGAGCGAGTGAAATACTTGATTGATTCTGGACCTAAGTCACCCGCTTTCGAGTTGTAAGTATCGTTGTCGCAATCACCGTCTTCATCAACCTTGGTGCACACTGGCTGAGTAAAGTCGCGGTTGTTTAGATAGCTGATGAAACTTGTACTCTTAGGCTGCGTTACGTCGTAAACCATGATGCCACCTTGGCGCTCAAGTCCAATAAAGGCATAGTGCTTGCCGTTGATTTCAGCCACTTCGATCGCTTCAGGTTCTACGCCTTTATCATCACTACGATCGTCACCGCTTTGGTTGTTATCATTGGTGCTGTTGAAGTTTGCAGGATCTTGCTCAAGTACGATTCGAGCAAAATCATCACCGTTATCAAACACTAACTCGCCTGACTCATCCCAGATAGAGAACGAGCGGCTGCCGAATGCTTGAACCTTTTGGTCAGCAGCGAGTGTCCCTTGTGGCTTAATCACTTTAAGACGTACAAGTTGCTTGTTGTCTTTCAATGCGCCAGCTAATGGGTGGTTAGCGTCAACGTCTAACTTCTTGCCGCGTACTTCATCGACATACGCGATACAAAAGTCTTTTTCTGTGGTGTAGTTTTCGGTGTCTTGATAATCGTCACCGTCCCACTCAAAACCTTTCTCATCACACATTTTTTGCGTGGTCTTGATGCCATATTCACGACCATCACCTTCGTTCGCAGTCACGATGTAGGTGTTGCCCTCAACACTGTAGCTAGTGATGCTATCTGGCATGTAGAGACCTTCTAACATTGCGTAGCTTTGTAGGTTACCGATGTTTTTATCTTTATTTGACGCGTCTAGCTTAGCGCTGTCCCAAGGCTTTCCGCCTAGTCCAAGAATCGCATCCACTTGTGCACTCGCCACATCAATCGCGGCCAAAGCGTTGTTCTCTTGAAGGGCAACGTAGAGTTTTCCGTTATCAGCAAACGTTAGGTATTCCGGTTCTAGATCTTGAGCAACGGTTGCATTAGGCGCCGAGATTCGAACCTTGTCGGTCAATTCTGCATGGCGAGGCTGACCTTGATTAAATGCCTTGAAATCGATTTGAGTGACTGTCGCTTGCAGAGGACCATTGGCTAAATCAACCAATGTCACTGAACCTTCAGGATCAATGCTGTAATCCGCATTCGGCTCACCTTCATTTGCAGAGGCAATGTAGCGACCATCTTTCGAGAAGCTCACCATGTCCGGTAATGCACCAGCCGCATAAGTAGTGATCAGCTCTAACGTGTCTGAACGATAAAGTGCAATGATGCCGTTTTGTTGCTTGTCGGCATTTTCAATAGCGACAGCAACTAATCCTTGATGAGTCGACACACTATTCGCTGCACCAATATCAACACCCGAAGCTGCAGCCGCTGATTGAAGATCAATAGAACCCGAAGATGTTGGTTCGCTAGCTGAGTTCATTGATAACACATCGACTTTCTGCGCTTGAGCGTTCACAACATAAAGCTTATCGGTACATGAATCGTAGCTGACGATTTCGGCTGCTGAGGTATCAAACGGGGCGTCGGCAATAGCACGACCAACCAGACTGATTCCAGTTACCTCAGCATTGGAAGCGCTTGGCTGCTCGATGGATTGGCATTGAAAGCTAAAAGCATCAAGTGACGTTTGAGATGGGATAGCAGCCGTTGGTGATGTTGACGTTGATTGAGAACACCCTACTAGAGCAGAACTTACCGCAATAGGTAGTAATAGTGTCAGCTTATTAAATTTACGATTCATATATCCTCCATGATTTGAAACGCGATCATAGAGGGCTGTTATGACACTTATCTTTCTCTTTCATTAACAATAAATGACAACAATCAGTTTGCTTCACCCATAACAACAATAAGTTGGAGTGAGCATTTCATTAACAAGCAAGCAAAAAAAAGCGCCCAAGCTGGCTGGTGCTTGAGCGCCTTTAATAAACTGATTAAATGGCTTAGAAGTTGTAACCACCACCGATCATGAATACCCATGGGTCGATATCAACGTCTGTAGAGTACTGATTACCCGCTGTATCTTTATACTTTGCTGTTGTATCTATATCTGCATACCAAATAGATGCATTTAGGAACCAGTCTTCATTGATCATGTAATCCACGCCAATATTTGCTGCAAGTCCCCAAGAATCATCAAGAGACAAATCGCGTAGTTGAGCGTCTTTACCAGTTCCGTTAAATTTTTCATCAAAGAAGAACGTGTAGTTAATACCCGCACCTACGTAAGGACGAATTTCACTATTTGCCTCACCAAAGTAGTACTGAACCATCAACGTCGGTGGAAGATGTTTAACATCAGCAATATCACCTAATCCACCCAAATTAGTAGATACAGTATGTGAAAATGGTGTTGCTGCAAGAATTTCTAAACTGATGTTATCGGTAAACATATAGCCAAATGTTAGGCCAAGTTGAGTATTTGAATCTACAGATAGCTCTGAACCTGGAGAGTTTAGTACATCACCACTGCTGTCGTTTGGAGATACCATTGCTGCACCTGCACGGATGATGAAATCACCTTCTTTATGAGCAAGAACATTGGTAGACATAAGAGCCGCAACAACCGCAATACCACATACTGTTTTTTTCATTATAATTTCCTTTTGAGGGCTTAATTTTTATTGGTGAATGAGTAATCATTTCTTATTTTGCGTGCAAGGTAGCATATAATAACCCTACTTTATTGATGGAAATCAATTTGTGAAAGGTTATGATTATTTGTATAAATTTATATCGACCTGATCACTTTATTCCTTCATTTTATTGACAGTTTTGTAATGCAACTTTCCCGTGCGTCATCTTGTTAATTCACCCCTCACTTTGCCCAGATCTTTTCGGATCAAAATAGAGCAAGCCAATATCTCGTACGCATCAATTTGGTGCAGGTCTACAAAAATCAGTCTCACCTCGTTTAATATTCAATGAGTTACATTTGGCTTAGTGCTTGCAAGTCTATGTTCATAATCATAAATACATTGAGGTTCTGACCATGCAAGACACTCTAACAATCGTTCTGGCCGGCGGTGTTGGCTCTCGGCTTTCTCCCCTCACCGATAACCGTGCAAAACCTGCGGTGCCCTTTGGTGGCAAATATCGAATCATCGATTTCACGCTCGCGAACTGCTTACATTCAGGGTTACGCCAAATTTTGGTGCTGACTCAGTACAAGTCTCACTCTTTGCAAAAACATTTAAGGGATGGTTGGTCGGTGCTTAACCCCGAGCTCGGCGAATACATCACCAATGTTCCCCCACAAATGCGAACCGGTGATAGCTGGTATAGCGGTACAGCCGATGCGATTTATCAAAACTTGTATCTGCTTTCTCGTAGTGAAGCTAAGCATGTAGTGGTGTTATCAGGCGACCATATCTATCGCATGGATTACGCGCCAATGCTCAAGCAACACAAAACGAACGAGGCCGACTTAACCGTGGCGTGCATGGAAGTTTCAATTGATGAAGCCAAAGAGTTTGGTGTGATGGAGATAGACGAATCTCTCGAGATCAATAACTTTACCGAAAAGCCACGTTACCCAGCATGTGTACCCGGTAGGCCAACTCGAAGCATGGCTTCAATGGGTATTTACGTCTTTGATAAAGAGGTGTTAACACAAGCGCTACTGGCGGATGCCGAAGACCCGAACTCAAGCCACGATTTTGGTAAAGACATCATTCCTAAATTGGTCGGCAACAACAGTGTTTACGCATACAAGTTTGGTGATGAAGAAGGCCGAGTGACCCAAGATGCGTACTGGAGAGATGTGGGTACTATCGACTCTTATTACCAATCCAACATGGATCTGTTGAAGCCAGCCTCGCCTATCGATTTATACCAACCAGATTGGGCGATTCGCACCTATGATCCGCAACTTCCACCTGCGCGAACCATTGCTTCTGTAGAAGGAAACCAAGGGATATTCATCAACTCGATGATCGCGAATGGAGTAGTGATTGAAGGGGGTTCGGCGCAAAACTCTATCTTCTTCCCTAAGGTCAAAGTCAGCAATGCCGCGATTGTGATTGATAGTATTCTGTTTGAAGACGTTGAGATTGGGCGAAACTGCCATATTCAGAACTGCATCATCGATAAGAACGTTAAGGTGCCAGATGGAACCCAAATAGGCATTGATAGACTTGCCGACGCTAAACGCTTCCACATATCGAAAAAAGGCGTCATTGTCGTGCCCTCTTCTTACCAATTTGAAGAGTAATCTTGGTGATTGTAATAGCTTTTCTTTAAACGAAAAAAGGCAGCGAATTCGCTGCCTTCTTATTTACTCACACGGCTTCAGTTAAGCCTTAACTGTCCATGCATTCGATTAAACAGAAACCCTTAGAAAGGCCCTAGCTCGATCATTTGAGCAATCACAACTGAAATCAAAGCGCCCACTGACCAGAACAAGAACAGCGGTAAGAAGAAACGAACCCACTTGGTGTAAGGTACTTTTGCAATAGCCAATACCGCTAACAAGCCACCGTTGGTTGGGTAAATATAGTTAGAAATACCATCACCCAATTGAGAAGCAAGTGCTGCTACTTGGCGAGTCACTTGACCAATATCTGCCAATGGAATGATGATTGGCATAGTGATCACAGCTTGGCCACTGCCAGACGGAATGAATAAGTTGATCGCAGCCTGCGAAAAGTAGATCCCTGCTGCTGCCACAAGTTTAGAGCTACCAGAAATGATCTGTGCAAGATAGAAGATAATAGAATCAACAATCTTCGCATCTTCCATAATGGTCAACACTGAGCGAGCGAAGAAGATGATCAGTACTGCCACCAATACATCGCTAACACCTTTGGTCCAATACTCACAAATCTTGTTCGGAGATAAACCCGCCACCAAACCCGGAATGATCGCCATTGCCACGAATGCACCCGCAATCTCAGTGAAACCGAAACCCATCGTCAGCGTACCGAAGATCATGTATGCGAATACACCCAAGAACGCGATGCCCGCAAGCTTTTCACGAGTAGTCAGTGTTTTCACTTCAACGCTAGATTCATAGTGGTAACCCGTACCATGCAACAAACCTTTGGTTGGATCTTGCTTAACTTTGCGCGCGTAATTAAGTACATACCAAGCACCCGTTAACAACATGAACATGCCAACAATAAAGCGGTACCACATGCCTGAATACATAGGCAGTTCAGCAATAGTGTGTGCGATACCTGTGAAGAATGGGTTAGCTAGGGCCGCTGCAAAACCAGCACAACTTGCCAGTAAAACAACACCAAGTGCCGTTATCGCGTCATAGCCAAGTTTGATACAGATAGGGATCATCAAAGAGATAAAAATGACATCAAGCTCACGCATACCGGTGAAGGTGACGTTGAAAAAGATCGCAGTCATGATCACAGGTGCAATCACGTACAAGCCTTGCTTCTTTAGCTTAGTCGTCAGCGCAACGACGGATGCGTCTAACAAACCCATGTGTTTGATAATGCCGAAAGCACCACCCACAAACACCACAACACCCATCACACCAGAAGCGGATTTGAAGCCTTTAAAAAATGATTCGAAAAAAGAGGCTAATGTTGTTGGGTTACTGGCTAATAGTGTGTAACTGTCTGGGTCGATAACCGTGCGGCCATTCATGACCACTCGTTCAAACTCACCAGCAGGGATGAAGTAAGTTGCGATGGCAGCAACAATCACCATGATAACCAAAGAGAGAAACGGGTGGTTTACTTCTTTCTCTATCGGAGCTGTGTTACCAGCTTGAGATGTAGGTACGGACGTAGATACCGTAGTCGTCATATAGACTCCTTACTTGTCAGCAACTAAGGAGTACTTAGCCGCCGAGAGGGATTTTTGGAAAAACGAAACCCTTCACGCAGAACTAAGTTCGCGCTAATTTAGGCTGTTTCAAAAAGGCCTTTGATAGATGGTGCTCTCAAATGTACATAGTGAAGTAGTGAGTACTACTCTCTTTGCGTCCGAGCAAAATGCAGATGTTCAGCCAAGTCAGGCCAAACTGAATGAGGTCATTACGGCAGATAAACAAAGAAATCCGCTGAGTAATATGTTTTTTATCAATTACAAAGACAAGCCGCGCATGCTAACACAACGAGCGGTAAATTGTCAGAAAAGCGTGAGTTTCATCATGTTTTGGTGGGCTTAAAAAAAGCGGCTAGCAAAAACTGGGCGCTTTTCTTACATGAACTTAATTACTTAGGCGCTAGCTCATAGTTTTCTTGCATCTCATGAGGGGCAATCCCGTACTCATAATCCGCTAAGTAACCATCCTTATAGACCTTCATTCCCTTCTCATCCCAGCTCACTTTGATCATCGCCGTGTTGCCATCTTCACTGCCTAACAGCTCAAGCATTTCAGCATCAATCTTAATGGCTTTGATGGTTTTAATACGCTTAAACGGCTTAAATTCAACGGTCGAGGTTGGCAAAGATCCGTAGCTGCTGATCCACGTCTCTTTAGGTACTAGCCATTGGTTGAAAACATCATCCACAATCGCTCTCGGCATACTTGCGATAACAACAGAATCTGTCATTACGTTATTTGTCTCGATGCTGTAACCGCCCTCACCGTCTGAAACATAGGTAGGGAAATCAATGCCAATTTCAGACTCTGTTGGCAAACGACCTAGAGTGACCGACTTTTTAACGTACAGTTCTGCAGTTTCAAACTGCTGCATGATCTCTGGAATTTTCTGAAACTCAACAGGGGCAGCAAAGGCATTAAAGGCGAAAGAAAGGGAAGCTGCGATTACAGCGAATTCAACAGGCATTTTCATGTTAATAAATCCAAGTTTAACGAAGCCGTTAGAGTATCCCGTACTAAAATTCATCTCAATATCTCATTGTTCTTTATATCAGTAATTGTGATATCAACAGAGCAAGTATGTTTTGTTCACTAAAATGGATGTAGATTTATAAAAGCAGACTAGAATAAGTATTTGGAGTGATGCGTGATTAGGGCGATAAAAACTAAGTTGAAAGAGTGAATTGGAGTAATACTTCAAAGGTGAGGGATTTTTAAACACGTTTGAAATTCACGAAACATAATATGCGACCAGTTCATCGGACTTTCAAGGGAGTAATGGGAGATTATTTGATAACACTGAAGTGAATCACACATGTGCTATTTCGCAGTTGGTTAAACTCACCGATGTTTGCTACGTTTAAATGACACAGTCATTGGAAAGGTATGATTTATGAAAATAAATGTTCAAACACATCACGTATCAATTAACGACGAGTCACGCAAAGACATCGAAAGTAAATTCGAGAAGATATCGAACCATTTCCCATCACTGATCAGTTGCGACATCATCATTACTAAAGAACACGGTCAACATCAGGTAGAAATATTCACCAACTACGAAGGTGTACGAGTTACAGCAAAATCTACAGACGATGTTATGTACCCAGCTATCGCTGCAGCACTCAAGAAACTTGAAGCAGGCCTAAGTAACCGTAAGGGACAATTGAAAGCAGACCTACACGAGAAACCAACGAGCACGAAGCCAGAAATCGCTTCGGATATCATCCAAGAGATGAAACTGGTATAACTCGATAAGTAGTTAAAGCGCACTAACAAATAGAAGCGCACAAGAATTTCAAAGCCAGCACATGTTGCTGGCTTTTTCGATCTCCCCCTCAATCTCTTTATCAATTTATCAATCTATCACTTCGATTTTGCCTATCGCGACGGCCTAACCTCTTCACTTCCCATCTTAAAACCAAGCCCAACTCTATATCGTTTTTAGCAAACTTATGTCACCGGCCGCTATAACAATCTCTAGTCGTATTTGGTACAGTTATAAGCAGAAATTTAGAGAATAAAGGAATGTTTATTATGAAAAAAATCGCGCTAATTCTATTTCTAGCGACTCAACTGATGGCTTGTACAGAAGTGGGCAGTGAAGCTTGGTGTACAGATATGAAAGAAAAGCCGAAAGGCGACTGGACTGCCAATGAAGCCGGTGATTTTGCTAAACATTGTGTTTTTTAAACGCGGTTAAGCGTTAATTAACGTCACTTAGTCAGACTGAGAGAAAGACGTTTAACGACGAACAGAGCACTCCACGCAACACAATAAACCCGAATAAGTGAGTTTGAGGATGGAACACCAACTAGGTAATGACTGGCAACACATCAACTGGGTATTAACCGACGTCGATGACACGCTCACTTGGCAAGGTTCACTCCCTCCAGAAACCCTGATTGCGTTACAAAAGCTGAGAGACAATGGAATCAAAGTGGTCGCTGTAACGGGAGCCTGTGCTGGTTGGTGTGACCATATTGCGCAGCTTTGGCCTGTCGATGCCGTGCTAGGAGAGAACGGCGCCTTCTTACTAGAGAAGCAAGATGGTGCATTACAACTCTCATCTGAAACACCGCTAGAACAAGTGCGTCAGAACCAAGCAAAGCTAAAACAAGAAGTTGAAGCGATCTTGTTGAGTTACCCCGACCTCTCGCTAACTTTGGATCAATCTTACCGCTTGTGTGAGGTCGCGATTGATATCGGCCAAAACCGTAAGCCTGTTGATCCTGAAACTGTTCAAGCGGTACTCGAAAGAATACACGCTTTAGGCGCACACGCGACGGCAAGTTCGATTCATATCAATGCTTGGTATGGCGAACACTCAAAGAAAAACGCAGTACACCGTTTCCTTGCTGATAAAGGCTTATCGCTTGAGCAAATCCACAATCAAGCCTGCTATGTCGGCGATTCAATGAACGATCAACAGATGTTCGAATCACTACCACTCACCGTTGGCGTGGCAAACATTAAGCATTATTGGGATAAGTTAGATCATCATCCAAGTAAGGTGATGTCGCAGCCAGGTGGCTATGGGTTTGCAGAATTTGTGGATGCGCTGCTGGCAGTTAAAAGCTAGACACTTAAAAACGAGTCACGCCCTTCTACTTCTAACAAGGTCTTAGGTCACTCAATAGACATAAAAAAACGACCGCTAGGTAGACCGAAGTACCTAGGGTCGTTTGAGCTTCAAAATGCTAGATAAGCTCTTAACTTTGACATATCACACAAAACACGCTGCATTGCACAATATGTTTATATGAGTTTGTTACGGATGTGGATCACTACGGCTTCTGCAACGATAACCACTGCGAAGATACTCACTAAGACCATCGAAACTTTTTGCCACTCAAAAAGGTTCTGCGCATCGTTTAGCACCACGCCAATACCACCAGCGCCCACTAACCCTAATACCGCAGATTCACGCACATTGATGTCCCAACGGAACAACACGATGGAGTAGAATGCGGGCATAACTTGTGGCCAATACCCTTTAAGCAAGATGCTCATCCAAGAAGCGCCAGTTGCGCGCAGAGCCTCGATAGGCCCCATGTTCACTTCGGCAATCGCTTCCGCTAACAGCTTCCCTACAAAGCCGATACTGCGAATGGCAATTGCCATAATGCCTGCGAGAACACCGGGGCCAAATAGTGCGATAAACAACAAAGCCCAAACCAATGAGTTCACAGAACGTGAAGACACCAAAAAGAATTGAGCCACCCAGTTCAGCGCTTTATTAGGTGTGATATTTGGCGCGTTCAACAACGCTAACGGAATCGCAAATATCAAGGTAAACAAGGTACCTAACGTCGCAATGTGCAGTGTTTCAATCATCGCTGCGTGGATTGATTCAGGATAGAAAGCGTAGTCCACTGGCACCATACGCTCGAACATGTCAGCAAATTGCGCTGGCGCGTCGTATAGGAACTCAGGAATCACTTCAACCGTCTGCCAAGACCAAACAATCGCACACACTAAGCTAAGGTAAACGGCAAATCGAGCCACGCGTTCGTTTGGTGTAAAGCGCTGCCACTCTTTATCGATAGATGCTGTTGTCATTAGAAGATTCTCCTAACAATGTTGGAAAGAAATTCACCCACAAGAATCAATGCGATAATGGTGATCAAAATAGCGGCGACAAAGTCGTAGTCAAAGCGTTGGAATGCCGAAAATAACGTGCCGCCAAGGCCGCCCGCACCCACAATGCCAACCATGGTTGAGTTACGTAGATTTGAATCCAACTGGTAACTAGCAAAGCCAATAAAACGAGTAAATACTTGAGGCATTACCGCATACAAAATGACGCTGATAAAACTGGCACCGGTTGCTTTAATCGCTTCAACCGGTTTAAAAGAGATCTCTTCAATCGCTTCTGCAAAAAGCTTGGCAATAAAACCAATCGATGCGAAGACCAAGGTCAGGATCCCAGCTAGGGCACCGAAGCCCACCGCTTTCACAAATAGGATTGCGATGATCACCGGGTGAAAAGAGCGACACAGTGCGATGAAACAACGTATTGGCGTCGATACGATTGAAGGCATCATATTTCTCGCAGCTAACAAGCCCAGAAACAATGAAATAACGATGCCAAAGAAGCTTGAGATAATCGCAATCTGTAAGCTTTCCGCTAAACCGCTCAATAAAAGGTTAGTACGCGAAAAATCAGGCGGAAACATTCTTGATAGTAACCGCTCACTTTCACCAAAACCGATGACCAAACGATCAAAAGTCAGTCCTAACGTCGCAAAGCTGTAAAACAGGTAGCCAATGATTGCAGCGATGATTGCTCGGTTAGTCCATGAAGTTTTGAACGGGTTTTCATGCTTTGCTGGCGACTGGTTTGACGGTACGCTTGACGATGAACTTGGGTTTAATCCAGCCATGACTCACCCCCGTAAATGATTTTTAGATCTTCTTCTGAGATCCCTTCAGGGCTACCGTCATAATGCACTTTACCGTTACACATGCCGATGATGCGCTTGGCATAACGCTTGGCCAAGTTCACATCGTGGATGTTAACCAACACGGGAATGTTTTTCTGTTCTGCGAATGTCTCCATCAACTCCATGATCTCAACCGCGGTTTTCGGGTCGAGTGATGAAGTCGGTTCATCCGCCAATAAGATATATGGGTCTTGCATAACGGCGCGAGCGATACCGACACGCTGTCTTTGGCCGCCCGATAAACTGTCGGCACGTTGGTTAGCAAAGTCTTGCAGGCCAACAAATTCAAGTAACTCGAACGCTTTGGCGAGGTCTTGCGCAGAGTAGTTACGACGCCATGCATTCCAAGCGGTCATGTAACCCAAACGGCCACTCAACACGTTCTCGATAACCGTTAAACGTTCGACAAGGTTATATTCTTGAAACACCATGCCGATGTGTCGACGCTGTTTACGTAGCGCTTGACCTTTTAATTGAGTCAGGTCTGCGCCATCAAATATGATCTCACCTTGGCTTGGATCGTTGAGTCGGTTGATACAGCGCAGAAGCGTACTTTTACCGGTACCAGATGGACCAATGATCGCGATGATACCTGGCTCATCGATATCAATATTAATGCCTTTAAGGATTGGCTTGCCTGCCACGTATTCGTGGAAAAGGTTGTTTATCTTTATTCCTTCATAGCTTGCTACGGCCATACTGCATTTCCTTGTGCGAATTTTAGAATGATCTATGCCCTACCCGCGAGGGCATAGATTTTTAGTTAAGGTAGGTGTTTTTAAAAGGCTAAGTCTTTCTAAAACTTAGCCTTCCAACAGAGTGAAGAACTAGCCGTTGTTTGCTTGTTTTGCTAGCTCAGCGGCTTTTTTCTTTGCGCGTTTAGCCGCATCTTTTTCAGCTAATTTCTTCAAGCCAGTTTTGGTGTAAGCCGTACCTGTCGCATGAGCGATATCACGAATTACATCCCACTCTTCTTTGTAGCTGATTGGCGAGAAGCGGTCTGCACCTTTGAACGATGCGCTCATTTCTGGTGTAAAGCGGTAGCTAAAGAAAGCCTCGTTGATCTTCTCAACTAGCTCTGGTTTTAGGTTGTAAGCATAGCCAAACGCAGACGTTGGGAAGCGTGGGCTACGGTAGATGATCTTCAGTTCAGAATCGTCAACACGACCTGCTGCTACCATACGATCGTACACGTCCGATGCCACAGGTGCTGCGTCATAATCTCCATTGAAGACACCTAGAATCGATTGGTCATGCTTACCTGAGTAAAGCACTTTGTAATCTTCATCTGGCACTAGGCCTTTCGCTGGGAATAACGCACGTGGAGCTAGGTTGCCAGAGTTGGAAGATGCAGAAGTGTGTGCAACCTTTTTGCCTTTCAGATCAGACATTTTGTTAATGCCGCTGTCTTTACGCACAATCGTGATTAGGTTGTAGCCTTGGAAGCCAGACTCATCGCCCTTCACCGCAATTGGAACGTAACCTGCTAAGTTAACTGCGTAGCCTGTTGGGCCCGTAGAAAAACCTGCAACGTGCAGTCGACCAGAACGCATCGCTTCTACTTGTGCAGAGTTCGAGTGAACTGTGTAGTAAATCACTCGCTTACCCGTGATTTTACTTAGGTGAGCTTGGAAATCCGCAAACGCATCTTTGTACAACGCAGGGTCTTCTACTGGCGTGTAAGTAAACACAAGCGTGCTTGGGTCATTCCACTCATCTGGGTTCTTTGGTGAATCGGCCACCAAATCTTGGTTTTCATCACAGTATCGATCGTCTAACACACCACGGCTAGAGCAGTCGCTTGCCATAGCCATTGAAGGAAGTAGTAATGAGCTAGCAATTAACAGTCCTTTAACACTGATTTTCATATTCAAACCTTACTTTTACTTATTGTTGAAAGTCACCTTCACTATTGCAGCCTTTATGCCACCTTTTTATACCTTTAATTTCAGTAACTTAAATAAAACCCCACACTTTCAAATTACTTTTGAGTCATAAGTGTCCAACTAAAAGTCCATAATTTGGGTCATTCCTGTCCCACCAATTTCAGTGGTAAAAAAAGAGCCCGAAGGCTCTTTGGTTCACTGCTTTTTCTCTTATTATTCTTTGGCTAAGCGCTCTCTATACAAACGCTATAATTAGCGACGTAACAAAGCTCTCAGAATAGCCTATGCGTCGCTGTCCATGCAGTTAGCGTAATAAGTTACCGTTGCAGGCCAATCGCTGAATACGCCCATCACACCCACATCTTGTGCCAACACATCGAGCATTTTCATCATATCGCCATCATTGTTGATGCCGTCTTTCACGCTCTTGTAGTACCAACCACCGCCTTGCGCTAGCGGGCCAGAACGTTCCAGTGTCCATGCGATAATGTCGAGGTCTGCACCCTTAGCCAGTTTCGCGTAGTTAGACGCCACTAATTCGTTGTTCTTATCAAGTTCAACCAAAGCAAACAGAGGTGGTGCGATGATATTCACACCCGCATCGTGTAGCTCTTTCATGTTTTCAACAGACGCGACAAAGTCCGCTTGTTCGTAAACACGGTCATCAAGATAAACCGCTTGTTTGCCGAACTTCGGTGCTGCTTTGATCCAGTACTTCACATCATCCAAGTTGAATGACTGTAGGTAAGTCTCAGAAGGCTTGAAACCCGCTTCTTTCAGTTCATCCACCAACTTCTGCGCATACATCTCTTGGCTAAATCCATTGAAAGGCATATCTACCGCTGCTGATTTCAATTCAGGAGTGACCTTCACGCCGTGCTCTTTAAAGAGTGCTGCACTTTCTGCGTGTGTCATCAGTGTGCCACTTTGGCTGTAAAGATCGGTTCTCCAACCTGGAGTCCCGTTCATGTACTCTTCAACCGTGGTGGCTTTTGGGTTCGCACCATCCATTTTACCTTTGAGCGTCTTAAACTCAGCCAGCGTGAAATCAGAAGTACGGCACTCAACCTGAGCATCTTCGCCTGTCGCTGGATTAGCTGGTGTAAACGGGGTTGAGCACTTCTTCGCAAGATCTGGGTGTGCTAATACATCGGTCGTCGTGTGCAGATCACTTTGCGAGTGACGGCATACCAACGCCTTATCTTTGGTGAAGGTCACATCACACTCGACAACGCCTGCGCCCATTTGAATCGCCGCTAAATAAGATTCCTTAGTGTGCTCAGGAAACTGCATCGCAGCTCCGCGATGCCCAATAGAAAAATCACTACGATGAAAAGGTCCTTCGCTGCAACTCAACAGCTTAGTTTTCAAAGGGCTCTCATCCATATTGTTGACTAAAAAGAGGGGACGAGGTCCTAAGTTTGCTGGTTCTGCAGCGGCCCATGCCGTTATTGAACTCATGCCTAATATCAGAGCAATCGAACCTTTCAGTATTTGCTTCATGTTTGTATCTCCTTGCAACAAGCAATTATTTTTCTAATGTCCTTTATTCGATCATTCGGTGTTGGATAGCTGTCATATATAGATAGCTGTCATATGTTTTTTGACTCAACACCGAATAACCTCGTGTGGGCTGACGCCACAATGTAGGGGTTGCACGCTTTGTGCCAGATGTTAAAGCTCTTTTATTACAATCACTTGAAACAGTTAGCCATTCGACTAAAAACCAAATGGGTCATTGTTGTCTTGTGCTTTTTCTTTTGGCTTTGGTTTTGCTTTTGGTTTTCCATTTAACAAACACCTGAACGAATTAGGCTTTGAAACTCTCTTTATCTAATTGGTGTTTCTTCATTTTTCGATAAAGGGTTTTACGCGGTAAATTCAGCTTACTTGATACCTCGTTAATGTTACCTGCGCTTTCTATTAGCGCCTCCGTCAGTACATTCCTTTCGTACTGCTCCATCTGCTTTTCAAAAGCGAAATCTTCTCCGGACGCTTCACAAATTGGCGATTGAAGATCGAAGCCATCGCCGACGATACCCAACACAAATCGATCAGCGACATTACGTAGTTCACGAACGTTACCCGGCCATTCATGTCGACATAGCTGCTGTATCTGCTCAGGGTAAATCGTTGATGGGCGCGTCTTATATTTGTGGCTCGCTTGAATCACAAAATGGCGAAACAGCACCTGAATGTCTTCTTTTCGTTGGCGCAGTGCCGGAAGGTTTAAGCTCGCAATGTTCAATCGATAGAAGAGATCGGCTCTGAATTCCCCAGACTCACTCAAGCTCACGAGATCGGCTTTACTGGCTGCGACCACGACGATGTCGACAGGTATCAACTCATTACCACCAACACGCTCAATCATTCGCTCTTGAATCACGCGCAGCAGTTTTATTTGTACCGCAATCGGCATGCTCTCAATTTCATCGAGAAACAGAGTGCCGCCATTGGCTTGTTCTATTTTGCCAATACGCTTCTTGTTCGCGCTAGTAAACGAACCCGCTTCATGGCCAAACAACTCACTCTCAATAATGCTCTCTGTCATGCCACCACAGTTAATCGCGACAAATGGCTTAGTCTTACGACGACTGAATTGATGCAGAGCTTGAGCTATCACCTCTTTGCCCGTTCCCGTTTCTCCGTTGATGATGGTGTCGACGCCAGTATGCGCTAAAGCGAGCACTTGCTTACGTATCGTATCCATCGCTTTTGATTGGCCAATAACCACAGATTCAATCGGTAAATCCTCTTGCTCATCGCCATCCGAGGTTGACGGGCAACTGTGCTGACACTGGGCAATCGCCAAATCAAGCTTCTCCACCAGCTCACTCGAATTAAGCGGTTTTTCCAGAAAGTCGAAAGCGCCCAGCTTCATCGCTTCGATCGCCATTGGGATATCGCCATGGCCACTCATCAATAAAACGGGCACATTCGGGGCACGGTGTTGAATTGAGCTCAACAACGTCAAACCGTCCACTTTCGGCATGCGCACGTCACACAACACAACCGACTGACTGTTCGCTTTAAGCGACTTTAGGCCAAGGTTGGGATCAGTGAAGGTGGTGACACTAAACCCTTCTAGCTCTAACATTTCGCTCACGGCTTCGACGACATCTATTTCATCGTCGATAAGAACTATGTGTTTTTCTGAAATCATGAACCTGTGCCTTTTGGTAGAGTGACGATAAAGGTGGTGCCTTGGTGTTCAACCGATTCCACGTGAATCGAGCCGCCAAAATCTTTTATTATGTTGTATGCGATAGACAAGCCGAGCCCGAGCCCCTTACCTGTTGTTTTGCTAGAATAAAATGGGTCAAACAAATACGGGATATCTTCTTCAGGTATGCCCAGTCCGTTGTCCTTAACCAAAATCTGTATGGTGTTCGAAAGCTCTTGCGTAGCAATGCTAAGTTGAGGCTGCTCTTTATGCTCAATGGCATCCAGAGCATTGCTGATGAGGTTCACCAGTACTTGTTCCAAGCGTATGCTGTTGGCTCGAACCATCTGGTAACTTTGGGGGGAATACTGAATCGACACTGGGCTCTGTCTGGTTTCAAACAGGTCAATCGCATCACTGACAACCTTATCCAACTCGACGTTATCAATCTTGCCATCGCTCTTACGTGAGAAGGCTTTTAAGTGACGAGTAATCGCAGCCACCTTTTCTAGCAGGATTTCGATCTTTTTAAGATTCTCTTGTGCTCTGTCTGGTCTATTTTTACCGAGCCAAAGCTGAGCACTTCGAACGTGGCTATTCACAGCCGTCAGAGGTTGATTAATCTCGTGAGTGATCCCAACACTGAGTTGCCCCAATGCAGCCAGTTTTCCGGCTTGGATCAACTCATCTTGAGTCACTCGTAGCTTAGCTTCGGCTAGGGTTCGCTCTTCCACTTCAGCTTCTAATTTTCGGTTGGTTTGCTTAACGGCTTTGGCCGTGGTTTGGAATACCTTTAGGTACTTGGCCATTTGCGTCACTTCGTCTTTGCCACGAATGGACACTTCGGTATCTAAATGGCCGGTAGAAATCGCAAACATGTTGTCTTTAAGCTGTAAAAGTCTTTCCAAAATGCTCTTACGCACGTAGAACCATGAAATAGCAGCGGCAGCCAACACGCTAAATAGAGAAAGGAAGAGAGAAAGACGCTGGTTAGATTGCAAAGATTGCTGCGCCTGCTGAATCGATTGGTCAATATTGCTATTCACCTTGCTGGTGTTGCTTTCGATCTGCACGGTTAATTGGTTCAAATGCTCACGGCTGTTTTGCAGGAAGTATTGCTCTTGATAAAGATGATCGAGCGCTTTGTTTTTCATCCCATATAAGCTGCTATCGCTTGAGGCAAGGTTATAAATCACCGTGAGTTGATGATCTAATTGAGGAAAATTACTTCTTAAATCACCACTGACCCAGAGCTTCCACCACTCTTCCCCTACCTGCTCTAATCGCAAACTGGTGTAATCCAGTTCATTAAAACTGGAGTCGTTATACAGCTTTTCGACCAAGCCTAATTGGTAATAAAGCAGAGACTTGAGCTGTGTGTACTGGATTTGATCTTTGGCAGACTCAGGTAGGCTATCAAGTGAATCACTGGCTTGTTGCAGTAGCGGGTAAAAACCTTCGAGCAAATTACGAAGTTCTTGGTTGAGCTGTTCTGACTCAATTTCACTTTGATACAACAAGCTAAGGCTGTTATTAACTTGGGCGATAAGATCTTTAAAATAGGAGTGATAATCCGGAAATTGAACCATTACGCTATTCATCACAGAAATAGCGCCTTCGATTTTTAGCATCGCCTGTTTGCGCTCTAAATTCGATTCAGCGTCACCGAGCTGAGAAGACGTTGTGATAATCACTCGCACCATATCATTGAGGCGTGCGGCATTATCTAAGGCCGGGATTTCACTCTCCTTTAGCTCAACAAGACGTTGGTTTAAATCATCGAAGGTAAAGCTAGAGACAACCGAGAGGAAGATAGTGGTCATCGATAGCATGGCCAACGCAAGTACCAAGCGCAGCTCAATACCTTTCCAACCAAACCACTTACGACGTGGAATTTTGATCGAGAACGGGCGCTCGAAACTATCCTTATTTTCTACAACCTCGGAGACATGACTACTCACTCGCCCCACCTTCTTCTCATCAAATAATCAACAGGAACTGTCAATGATTCAATCAGTTAGGGTGTGAGCCTTACTTGGGCTTGCATCGAATAGCTTTAGTGAAACTATTAAATGAAGAGTAATCATTAACATTTCACATAAGATATCATAACAATTGTTTTATAAAGCTTGAGCTGTCTGTTTTGCGATAATAGAAAGTGACCGCACCGACAGAAACGTGATTACTTTATCAATACGCCCGTAAATTATACGAATAGCGCGCTCAATCAAGCAGTAAAAACTTTCGATTATTTAACAAGTTAAGGACAAGAGATCTAAAAAATCGCACAGGCTTTCACTCATGCGATTTCATTTATGTCATGTCCATCGACTAACCGAGGATCAACGAGCTTAGAGAATAATCACCCCATCGCGATAAGTCAGCGCAGGAGAAACGTCTTGGCCAAGTAAGACTGGGCCATCAAGGTCGACAATTTCAGATTGAACGGCGATAGGCAAAGCTGCACGCATCGCCAAAGAAGTTCCGAGCATACAACCAGACATCAGCGTAAATCCTAGCCTTTGGGCTTCTTCTGCAAGAACCAATGCTTCAGTCAAACCGCCCGTTTTATCGAGTTTGATGTTGACCATTTCATACTTACCCAACAGTGATGAGAGCTGTGAAGTGGTATGACAGCTTTCATCAGCACACAGTGGGATCGGGTGCTTGATGTGTGCCAGTGACGCATCGTGCTGCTGTGGAAGAGGTTGTTCGATCATCGCAATATCAAACTCTGTTAGTTGATTAAACAACTCTTCGAGATTCAGCCCCGTCCACGCTTCATTGGCATCCAGTACAATCTGAACATCTGCCGCAGCTTCTCGTACCGCGCGAACACGCTCTATCACTTGCTCTCCATCAAGCTTCACTTTTAAGAGTTTCGCTCCATTTGCGACATAGTCTCGAGCCTGAGTCGCCATCGCTTCTGGAGTGCCAATCGAGACGGTCATTGCTGTCACGATTTGATTCGGTAACTCAAACAGGCTATTTGGGAATACCTGGTCATGTTGTTTGGCTTCAAGCTCCCAAAGCGCACAATCGACCGCATTTCGCGCTGCCCCTCCGGTCAATAAAGACTGAAGATGATCTCTTAGCTCTGCCGGATCGGTAACGCCTCGCTCAAACATACCTTCAAGAGCACTAGACGCTTGTTGGATTTGCGCTAACACAGACTCCGATGACTCGCCGTATCGTGGGTAAGGCGTGCACTCTCCCTGAGCTTGTTTGCCATCATGTTCAATATAAACACGAACAACGTGACACTCAGTTCGGCTGCCACGAGAGATGCGAAAAGCCGTTTGCATCGCGATAGTAATGGGTTCTGCTGTAATCTTCATAATTTCACTCGGTTGATGTTCGCTTTAACAAATGGAAACGTAGAAATGATGAAGTCGTTAAAGTGAATGTCGCAAATGATCAGTAATGTGTTGTACACCAAAACGCACAGGGTCCGTCACGGGCACTTGATAGAGTGTGGTCCATTCTTGGCATAATGTCTCAGCGTCTTCAATGCTAATTGCCGACGTGTTCAAGCAGATGCCAACCAATTTCACCTCTGGATTCGTCAGTCGTGCCGCTTGTAAGTTGGCTTCAATCGTCTGTTCTATGCTTGGCAATTGAGCATGAGGAAGGTTACGAATATGTGGTCGCCCGACCTCATGGCACAACACCAAAGCATCGGCTTGTGCGCCATGTAATAACCCCAAACTCACGCCTGCAAACGAAGGGTTGAACAAAGAACCCTGCCCTTCAATGATGTCCCACTCGTGGTCGGTAAATTCGGGGCTAATCGCTTCAACCGCGCCGGAAATAAAATCCGCAACCACAGCATCAATCGAAATTCCGCTGCCTTCAATCAAAATACCTGTCTGCCCTGTCGCTTTAAACTGAGCGGATGTTCCCGCTTGTTTAAGCGATTTTTCAATCGCTAATGCCGAGAACATTTTGCCTACTGAGCAATCTGTTCCGACAGTAAGCAGGCGCTTACCCTGACGAGGCTTACCGTTACCAACCTTTAGAGAACCATCAAAATGGCGTACATCATGAAGCTTAGTCAATCCTTGCTGTTGCATGTCAGCAAGCGGTGAAAATTCACTCAATCGTTGGTGCATGCCAGATGCAATCTCAAATCCCATTTCTGCAGCAGCCATTATGGTTGACTGCCAAGAATCAGGAATGACGCCCCCCGGATTTGCAGTGCCAATCACCAGCGTTTTCGCACCCTGCGCTTGCGCCTCTTGTAAGGTCATGTCAGTTAAGCCCAGTGAAACGGTATCGCCCGTTAAACGCAGTTGGCCGAGGCAGATTTCTGGTCGCCATTGATGAATACCACGGGCTGTTTTTGCGGCGAGCGGGTCAGTAACATCCCCAAGAAAAAGAAGGTAAGGTTGAGCGATAGACATGAGCATTCCTAATTAATAAGTCCTTGTATGGATTTACTTTAATTAGGAATTAGATAGCTGCCGAATACCTATTTATGGCGAGCCTATAACCTTAAGTTATAGGGTGAGTATAGATCTTCAATGAAGCGATAAATTGCTTAACGGAAATTGACTGAGGGGTGTGCTCTGCGCAAAGCATCGATACCGAGAATTGGATATCTGGTTGAAGTGGCAACACACAAACCGCATCGTCATGTTGATACTGCTCTGCCGTCCACGGGTCAACAATCGCAAATCCTGCTTGGTGCTTCACCAGTTCCGCCGCAGCGCTGTATCCACGTACCGATATAGGGTGGTGATAATGTTCATCGCGTGCAATAAGGCTTTGATGTAACAGGAGGCCTAATGGATCGCGGCTATCGAGCCCGATGATTGGTAAGGGATAATTGATCAGATCATCAAGCGTTAATTCAGTAGGTAACTGTTCAACGGTGTGAGATGGAACCAGAACCTTGAGAGATTCAGTTAAGAGCGTTTCACTTAATATAGCAGGCGGTGTTTCGTCCCCAAACGCGATAGCAACATCAAGCTCATGCTTTAATAGCCCAGCACACAGTTCATCACGGTTTGCTGTCAGCAACTCAAAAGAGAGCTCTTGTTCGCGAGACACTTGAGCAATCACTGGCGTCAGCAACTTGGTCGCCAGAATCGGTGGCGCACCAATACGTAAATGCTGATGGCCTTGCTTCACTTTGTTGGTCAAAGATCGAAACTGACCCAGTTGCTGATACACTTTTTCAGCTTCAGGCAACAAGGTTTTTGCTTCAACCGTTGGCACCAACCGACCTTTAACACGTTCGAACAACCCAAACCCAAGTTGTTGCTCTGTGTGCGCCAGAATACGCGTCACGTTAGGTTGTGACACATGCAGATTACGTGCGGCTCCAGATACGGTGCCGGTTTGCATGATGGCGTAAAAGACTTCCAACTGTCTTAGGTTCACATTGATGTCCTTATGGTTCGCGAAACAAATCTAGGGGTTAGCTTTTTGCGTGAGTCTATTTTAGTAGCTCAGCTACCGTAGGTTGAAGTACCTCAGCCCAAACTTGATAAGCCTTCGCATTCAAATGCAAATCATCACATGAGTACTCATTCGACAAAAGCTGATTAGGTGACAATACAGAATTCACATCTAAAAACGCAATGCCTTGTTGAGCACAGTACTCGCTTATTTTGGTATTGAGTAGTTCAACCGACGGATTCAAACCTTGCAGTTTGGATCCAACATAAAGCGTTGATTGCACCAAGATTCGAATATCGTTTTCTTGCCACACCTTAAGCATATCAATGTAGTTCTGGTAGATATGGTCGACATCATAACCCTGAGCTAAATCGTTTATCCCTGCCATAAAGCACACCACTTTTGGCTTCACATTCAAGGTGGTATCAATACGGCGCAACATGCCCGTTGTGGTATCGCCTGCTAGGCCACGATTGACCATTGAGACATCACGGAAAATATCCGCCCACGGAGCCCATTCAGTGATCGAGTCACCAAACATCACTAGGTCTGCATTTGGGGAAAAATGGCGGTGGTTGTCTGATGTCATGATGTAACGGCTCATGCTGTGGCCTCGTTGTTGAATCTCAGACTGAAGAGCGACCGCTTTGAGAATATCACTATCCGGCGTAGTGCCATCAAATTGAGCCAGTAACCCTTCGATGTGTGGCTTAAAAGGGCTAAGACGAGTACTCAGTTGGTGGTGTTCTTTAAGGGAAGATAACTTCTCTAATAGTGCGTATAGAGAGCTATTTTGACCAACATCTTGGAATAACTGATACAGATCGAGGACAGGGTGTTGTTGCAGCGCGGCAAGTAATTGCTTGTCTTCCATGGTGTTATCTAACCCTTCAATTATCTAATGATGAATCAAAGATAATATCCGATTGCTTACGGGATAGATAACACTAGAAGCAGATCGTTACTTTTACTAGAAGTAAATAGTTACTTTTCTTTGATTAATAGATGATTACGATTATCACGGCTCTTTTTAATAAGCTCGTTGCTCTCATCCATTTCATCTGACTTTGCAAGGCGATCATAAAGCAGCACATTCACTGTCGCAGCCAAGTTCATGCAACCAACCGTTGGTACATACACAACGTGATCAGCTCTATCCGCAACATCTTGAGAAATTGAGCCATCTTCAGGGCCAAAGATATAGATAGCATTTTCAGGGTGTTTAAAACGAGGCAGTGGTGTCGCACCTTCTGCTAGTTCTACACACACAATCTGAGTTTCCGCGTCAAGATTATCTAAAAATGACTCAGCGGCTGTAAGCGGGATCGTGCGCGCTGCGCTCTTGGTATCAGTGTGGAATTTAGCGGCTTTTTCGTAGCGTTGCCCTGTGTATTTAACTTCGTCGACTTGGTAACAACCAGCCGCACGCATAACAGCGCCAACATTCGTCGGGCTCTTTGGGTTAGTTAAACCAATAATCACATGGCTTTTGTTCATGAATATTTCTCACTTAACGAATAAACATAGCAAGGTGCTACAAAGGGCCGCATTCTACCAAAACAACGTCGAATTCAAAAGCATCGATACAAACTCGCTTTTTCGCTCTTAAGCCTTTAATTGCAAGGCTTCTCACATTAAAAACTTAACCGCCATCATGTTTATCAAACAAAAATATTCTAGGGTAACAATTAGACAACAAGCCCATTTACATTTTGAAACCACATTAATAATGTGTTGAAAATTGTATGAGAAAATCACACAGGAAGCGTGAAATGACCCTAACCATCAAAAACCGCCTTTATATTCTCTCTTTCATTCCTTTGCTACTAATGGCAATTGGCATGATGAGCGTGACGTATATGAAGAGCACCGAGCTAACCGCACAGCAAGTAGAATCGACGCGTAGCAATATGATGGCGATGAAAGAAAAGGAACTCAAAGCGTACCTGCAAATGGCCTACTCTTCGATCAGCCCATTTTTAGATAAAGGGGCAACACTAGAAGAGGCTTTACCAACATTGAGAACCCTAGAATATGGCGAATCAGGCTATATTTTTGGCTATGACTCTAAAGGTGTCCGAGTTGTGGTTGGGCAAAGTAACGATGGTATTGGTAAAAACTACTATGACCTTCAAGACAAGCAAGGTAATTACCTAATCCGAGACCTGATCAAGAACTCAAAATTGGGTGAATTTACGACTTACTATTTCCCGAAACCGGGCCAATCTGTCGCGTTACCAAAACTTAGCTACTCAGTATTTGTTCCGCAATGGGACTTAATGCTTGGTACTGGATTCTACACCGATGACATCGACGCTGTTATTGCCGAGATGAAAGAAAGTTCGAATATCGCGCTACAAAGTTCCTTGACTGCTATTGCGATTTTCTGCGGATTGATTGCCCTAGTGGTAGCCGTTTTCGCTGTTGCAGTGAACCGTACCATCATGCAACCTCTTGAGCAGTTCGACCGTTCAATTAGTGCCTTTGCAAGTGGCGAGGCCGATTTAACCGCTCGAATGGAAAAATTCAAAGCCCCTGAGTTCACTAAGCTCAGCGAGAACTTCAACGCCTTCGTTGCTAGCCTACAAACCATCATCCGCAGCGTGAGTGATGTTGGCCAGCAAGTCGTCGCTGAAACCAGCAGTATGTCTTCTCGCGCCGCTCAGGTTGATGAAATTGCCACTGGTCAGCGTGAAGAGACTGAACAAGTTGCAACAGCAATGACCGAAATGACAACAACAGCACAAGAGATCTCCAGTAACGCAAGTCAGGCGGCTGACTCAGCGAAGCTTGCAGAGGGTAATGCCAAAGAAGCTCAACAAATAGTGAACGCTGCTGCCAACTCTGTTGCTGGTCTTGCTAGCGAAGTATCCGAAGCCAACACAGTGGTATCTAGATTAGAAGGTGATGTACAAAACATTTCGTCGTCACTGACGGTCATTCAAGATATTGCCGAACAAACAAACTTATTGGCACTGAATGCAGCAATTGAAGCCGCTCGTGCAGGTGAGCAAGGGCGAGGATTTGCAGTGGTTGCGGACGAGGTTCGTAAACTGGCAAGCCGAACTCAAGAAAGCACTGGCGACATCCATAAAATGATTCAGCAGCTAAAAGCCGCCTCAGATGCTGCCGTGAAAGCGATGGATTCCAGCCAAAATAAAAGTGCTCAAACGGTGGAAGAAGCGAATGCCGCAGCCGCAGCACTGGCGAAAATCCAAGAGTCGATTGATACGATCATGGACATGAACTCATTGATTGCTACCGCGACAGAGCAGCAAAACATTGTTGGCCAAGAGATATCTCAACGCATTGTGGTGATTTCCGATCAAAGCTCACAATCAGCATCATTGGCGAATCAAAATCGTGCGGGGAGCCAGAACCTCAACAGCCGCGCAAATGAGCTGTACCACTTGGTTGATCGCTTCACGGTCTAGGACATTTACGGTCTATTAAATAGTAAATAAACGCTACTTATAATAGTAAGTAAACGCTGCTTATAAATAACAAGTAAGCGCTACTTAACGTTAAGACTTTTACACTAAATATGAACGGGCTTCAGAATCTCTACTCTGAAGCCCGTTTTTAATTAGATGGGGTATTGATGTAAGGGAGCATATTGCACCGCTCTAAGACCCAAATTCAGCCTCAACACAGCTTTGATTCAGAGGACAATGTTCACACTTGGGCTTAGGGTTACAAAACTGCTGACCATGTTCGACTAGCAAACCATGATAGTGGCCGTACTTTTTAGTATCTAGAGGGATCACGCTTTCCATCAAGGTTCGAAATTTTTCATACGATTTAGGCACATCGAGCCCATTGCGAGTGAAGATCCTTCTTGCGTACGCATCAATCACAAAAGATGGCTTACCTATCGCATACACCAGAATCGCGTCAGCCGTTCCACCACCGATTCCTTTGACTTCCAATAGCTCATTTCGCAGCTTATCTTTGTCCTGTTCTCGCACCACAGACATATCGTATTGATACTTCGAAAACCACTCTGTCACGGCCTTCAACTTAATGGCTTTTTGATTGTAGTAGCCACTCGAACGAATCTTTTGGGCAAGGTCATCAAGATCCATCCCGGCTACTGAGCTTGGATCGCATTTATCGCCTAAGTTGGTGAGCGCTTTCTCTGCGCTCTTCCAGTTGGTGTTTTGAACCAGAATAGCGCCCAAAACTATCTCGTAAGGGTCTTCCCTTTGCCACCAATCAAAATAGCCATAGTGCTGCTCAAGGGTATCGAACACGCTAAGGATCAGCTCGGCTTGACCCTTTGAATTGTTGTGGCTTTGGGTCATAGAACTAATCCAATTGCTCAGACAGGAAGTCCACCAGCAAGCGAACCTTTGAAGACAGGTTACGGTTCTGAGGATAAAGCGCCCATATCCCTTCTTTGTCGTCTCGATAATCGGATAACACTTCGACCAACTCTCCCGACTCTAGATCTTCACTCACGTAATATTCTGGCAGTTGAACCAAGCCAATGCTCTGTTTAGCGGCGTCCAATAAGGCTAAGCCACTGTTACACCTAATTCGTCCATTAACACGAACCGAGCGAGGGCGTTTATTCTCTTTGAAGCGCCAATGTTCAAAGCCACCGACCAAACATTGATGGTGACTCAATTCAGAGAGCGTATGCGGCTCACCATAGCGTTCAATGTATTCAGGGCTTGCACATACATAAAGCTGTCGCTGCGATAACTTCTTTGCGACCAAGCTTGAATCTTCTAAGCGGCCAAGACGAATCGCCACATCAACACCAGAATCGATGAGATCGAGCTTTTGATTGGTCAGCATCAGCTCAAGTTCTACCTGCGGATGGAGCTTTAAAAATTGATGAAGTATTGGAGCGAGTTGGCGCTCACCATAAGTCACAGGCGCAGTGACTTTCAGTAAGCCTTTTGGTGTGGATTGCATCTGCGTGACCGCAAGCTCAGCAATTTCTAAGCCTTCAACCAGTAACTTACACTGCTGATAATAGAGTTGCCCGGCCTCTGTTAGAGAAACCTTACGCGTCGTTCGATTGAGCAGTTTCACCGCGAGTCGTTCTTCGAGATTTGCTACTCTACGACTGATTTGAGCCACCGACGTAGCGAGCTTCTGCGCCGCACCGGTAAAGCTTTCACGCTCTGCCACTGCAACAAACTCACTTACCCCTTCCCAATTGGCCATGTTTTTACCTTATGCTGAACGATGGTTACCCAGACAGTGTATTGAAGATAGATATCAGTGTCACCTTGCTTGATATGCGCTGTTCATAAATGGTCTGCATCTACAATCGTTCAAAATCAATACAACCAACACCTGACATTTCTCCATATTCCTTACCTAATACTAACAAAATCGGCTTTTCTCCTGACACTCATCTTACCACTTCATTGGTATGTTGGTTCTGTACCGGAACACAGGTATTCCAACAAAGTAAGGTAATCCTATGAAAAAATTAATCATACTTGCATCAGCTCTTGTTCTCAGCACCACAGCGTTTGCAGCAACTAAAACAACGATTCAAGAAACAACGCTAAAGTCTGATACATTTGTTACTGAAGCGGAAGCATACGATGCAGGCACAAACCTTATGGATGAGTTAAGCGCAAAAACACCTTTTGAGCTTTCAAGAGAACTGCCACAGTTCCAACAGACAACCAAATACGATTCGTTCAAAATTGATGATGCGAATATGGAAGTGAAGAAAATCACTAACATGAGCGGTGACATTCATTACCAAGCGAACGTAAAAGTTGACTACCGTTACACATACAAAGACGGTCGCAGCAGCTAACACCGAATGATTGATCAGGTCTAAAAACTGATCACGTAGTCAAAAAACTGATCGCCTAGTCAAAAAGAAAGCCCGCACTCATAGAATGCGGGCTTTTTTGTCGTTCAGCTATGATCAGTGGGAGCCAGAGCGAACAACCATTATCAGATCATACTTATCTGCTTATCTGCTTATCTGCTTATCTGCTTATCTGCTTATCTGCTTATCTGCTTATCTGCTTATCTTTGAAGATTAAACCTCAAACTGAGACACAAGGCTATCAAGCGCTTCACACTGTTCGGCTAATGCCATGCAAGCATTCTCAGCGCTGCTCGCCATTTCAACCATTTGCAGGGTGCTTTCTGCGATGCGTTGAACATTCTTGTTCACTTCTTCAGACACTTGAGACTGCTGAGAAGCTGCCGTCGCGATTTGTGTGTTCATGTCATTCATCTTGCCGATTGAGTTACGAATCTCACTTAGTGAAGACGCCGCAGTCCCTGCTTGAACAATGGTTTTCTCGCCACTCACTTTGCTTTCGGTCATCACACCAACCGCATGTTTAGCACCCACTTCTAAGCGTTCAATCATTGATTGGATTTCGCCAGTGCTGTCTTGAGTTTTACTCGCCAACGCTCTTACTTCATCTGCAACTACGGCAAAACCACGGCCTTGCTCACCGGCACGAGCGGCTTCAATCGCCGCATTCAATGCAAGCAGATTGGTTTGCTCTGCAATGCCTTTGATCACGCCAAGAATTGAAGCAATGTTCTTCACATCGGTATCCAGCTCTTGAACCACCCCACCCGCGTTCTCGATATCTTGCGCAAGGCGTTCAATAGAAGTCACGGTTAAACCCAGCGTCGTATCTGCCGATTCCACTTCATGATTGGCAACGTTACTTGCAGTTGCGGCATCCAGTGCATTACCACTGACCACTTCGCTAGTTGCTTGCATTTCATGAACCGCTGCCGCGACGACTTCACTTTCTCTTTGTTGGTTCGATGAAAATTCAGCAACACTTTGCGTGAGTGATTTAATGTTTTCCATCTCGCCACGTACTGCGTTCGATGTGAGAATAACTTGTTCCACGGTTACATGGATCTTGCCAACAAACTGGTTGAAAGCAGAACTTAAGCGAGCAATTTCGTCGTTACCTTCAACCTTCATGCGTTGAGACAAGTTACCGTCGCCCGATGCGATCTCGTTCATCGCTTTCTCTACGTTCTGGATTGGTTGGACGATAAAGCGATTTGATAACCACATAGCGAAAAATGCAGCGAAAACAGCGACCGCCATACCCACTTCAATGATCAACTTACTTGATTCAATAGAGTCAGCAGCTTGCTGACGAAGCTCTTTCTGCTTCTGTTCAATCAGGGTTCTGATATCACGAAGCTGAACACGAATGATTGCAAACTCAGCGTCTAATGCTGGCGAGTAATTGATGTTGTATTGGTATGCGCCAACAGGATCTGCAAACATTGGTTCATGCAGCAACACCCACTTGCTCATCGCGTTCACAAGCTTTGACAACTCACCGCGAGAAGAAGGATCCAGCACGCCCGCTGTATATAAAGTTTCCACACTTTCAAAACGAGGAACCGCTTTGTAAGCATTGTCTTTAAACTCAAATTTTTGGTACTCAATCGCCGCTTGGTCTTTCGCGAGTAATAGACCTTGAGCAGAAGCGATAACTTGGTAAATGTCACGATACCCATCTTCCAAATTGTCTAGTACGGGCTGAACCACATTATTCAGCTCATGATTGATCGCAGCCTGAGCATTAGATCTAATGACATTAAGCACAGTAACAGTCGAGAAAACAATCACGATCACCATTAGTGGAATCGCAATTTTACTCTTAATAGATAGGTTGTTGATACTCATAAGGGGGTTAATAACCACACAGTAAATAGGGACGCGCGCATAATATACAGTATCAATATAAAAGCTAGATAAAAGTTTGTGAACCTAGTCGCATAGCAAACGTTACCCTTGAATCGACTGTCTATTATTCAACCAAAGGTCAACTTTAAAAAGTAGAGCCAAAGACGTTTTTGCACTTATTTACCACAGACATGCTCAAATACTGGAGAAGTAATGGAAATAGCACCATAATGTACGGCTCAAAAGTAAATAGGTATGAACATGAAAATTTGTGGTGTTGAAATCAAAGGTAACGATGCTGTCATCTGTCTTCTTTCTCTGTCAGATGGTGTATTTAATATCCCTGATTGCCGAGTTTCAAAGGTTGCGATTAGCGACGCAAACGACACGCAGAATATGAAAGACTTTCAATTCTCTTTTGCAAAGTTAATGGAAGATTACCAAGTAGACAAAGTTGTGATTCGTCAACGCCAAACTAAAGGCAAATTTGCTGGCGGTGGCTTTGGTTTCAAACTAGAAGCAGCAATTCAACTGATCGACGGCCTAGACGTAACCGTTGTATCACCTGCTGACATCAAGGAGAGCCTTAAGCGCAACCCTCTTATGATGAAGTTCAAAGAAACTGGCCTTAAGCAATACCAAGAAGCACCGTTTACAACGGCTTACGCTTGTTTAATGCAGCGCTAATCAATAGTCGCTAGCCAATATTTGATACAGAAAGAGCCTGAATATTCAGGCTCTTTTTTGTTTCTATCACTCGGCTTTAAACCCAGTTAATTTTGATGAAATGCGCTTACCGCTCTAACGCTGTTCGCCTGCGAGCCTTAATCCATTCCGGCTTTTTCACCACCAAATAAACCGCGGCAGCAGACAAGGCGAAGCCCATTGCACCATAGATGTCGAACGACTCACCAAAGATAAGCCAGGCTTGAATTGCTGTCGTCGGTGGCACCAAGTAAAACACCGACGCCACACTTGAAGATGCACCGTGCTCTACCATGTAAAGCAGCAAAAGGATGGCAACACAAGACAGAACCACCACCAGCCAGGTTAGAGTCAACGTGAATTCTACAGTCCAGTTCACTTGCATAGTTTCGTAACGCATTGCGAACGGTAGAAACAGCGCAGCAGAAGCCAAGTATTGCACCATCGCACCGCCGACCATATCTGTCCCCTGACAGAAGCGCTTCTGATACAAAGTTCCGCAGGTAATACCCACCAAAGAAACCAAACACAATAATGTTGCCAAGCCTTTTTGGTCGTCTGACTGCCATTCAATATTGCCCATCAACACCAAGCTGATACCCGCAAAACCAAGCGCTAAGCCCAACCACTGTGCAAAATTAAAACGCTGTGAAGTACAGCTGATCATAATCAATGCGGTAAGAATCGGTTGCAAGCCAACCAGTAAAGAACTCAACCCGGCAGGCATACCCATATCAATCGCCAGATAGGTGCCACCAAGGTAGAAACCATGAATCAAGATGCCGACCACACAAGCATGGAAGAATGCGCGACCACGAGGGATACGACGCTTAAGGATTGCAATCAAGACTAAGAACAACGCCACGTTGGCTACCATCCTCAGTGAAAGTAACGTTGCGGGTTCGGCATATTCAACACCAAGACGTGCGCCAACAAAGCCTGACGACCACAATATTACAAACACAAACGGAATCATTTTAATCAGCATTACAAACCTCTGGTCAACTCTTCATCAATGCTGTTACCTTAGTTGGGTACAGATAACTAATAAAGACACAGATATAACACTTTAAATGGTTACAGATTGAGAGTGAGCAACGAGGGAGAAAAATGTGGAAGTAGAACTCAGCGGCAATAAATATCTTGCTACCGAACAACATATTAAGGCTCAAATTGATAAAGGGCTCTTTCACCCAGACGATCGTCTTCCCTCGATCCGCCAGTTAAGCGAACAGCTTGGCGTGAGTAAAAATACCGTGATTCGCGCCTATCAAGAACTCGAAGCAACGGGTTGGGTGTACTCGGTACCTAAATCTGGCTATCGCGTGAAAGCACCGAACACCACCAGCTGGGATGCATCAAGCCAACCTCAAAAAGTGGACCTCTTGTCTGTCACCAAATCGGTACTCTCTCGCCCGAAAGGCCGCCTGAAACTGTTGGCAGGTTCTGCGCACCCGAACATAAACAACCCTGCGATTCGTAGCTTGTATGCCGAGATTGGTCGCCACAGTCGATTACAAACTCAATTGCCTGGGTATTACCAATTACCTCCCGGCGACGAGCAATTAGTAAAGCAATTGTTAAAGATCACCCATGATCTTGGTGTGCCTGCGGGATCGAAAGAGATTGCGATTACTCATGGCGCTCAACAGGCGATCAGTTTGGCACTACGTGCGCTCACCAAGCCCGGTGACATCGTGGCGGTCGAGTCGCCCTGTTATTTCGGTAATCTACTTTTACTTGAATCACTTGGCTTGCAAGCCCTTGAAATCCCAAGCAGCGTTAGCCACGGTATTGATATCCCATCACTACAGAGTGCGTTGGAAAAATGGAAAGTGAAAACCTTACTGCTAACGCCAAACTTTACTAATCCAACGGGATCACGGATGCCATTGGCTAATCGAAAAGCCCTGTTGGAGATCACCGGTTCTTTACCGATTATCGAAGACGATGTGTTCGGTAGCTTAGCATTCGACACACCAATCGCTAGTCTCAAAGAACTTGATGATCAAGATAGAGTTATATACGTCAACTCACTGTCTAAAACCTTAGATTCACGCTTACGAATCGGTTGGTTACTGTCGGGGCGCTACCAACCTTTGGTCGAAAAGTACCTTTTATGCGACAACATGGGCAGTTCAAACCTCATGCAATCCGCGGTGGGTCAATTCCTCACCACAGGCAAATACCGCAGTCACTTATCCAAAATGAAACGACTCTACCAAACCAATCAAAAGCAGTTTCAAAGCTTGTTAATACAAGCATTGGACAGCTATCCTCATCTTGAAGGGCGTTATCATTTATCGAAGCCAGAAGGCTCTTTTTTAAACTGGATAACGTTGCCAGAGTCGGTCGATAGTTATGCCGTCTACCAAGATTGTTTGAAGCATAAACTCGGGATCTTACCCGGAACAGTATTTGGCACCAATGACCAATATAAACACTGCTTGCGCTTCACTGTCGCCAACATTGAAGAGAGCAAAGAGTGGAAAGAAGGGGTTGTGACATTAGCGAAGATAATCGCTAAGCATACACCTTAACCAGATTAGGCCCACATAGCCCAAACAACAAAGCCCCACTCAACTGAGCGGGGCTTTCATCATTCTGATTCTTTAATTGCTTAAAGGCGATTAGCCTTGCCAAGCGAACTGTTCAAATACTTTGTCTACTGGCGTTTTGGCAACGCGGTTTACGTAGTTGCTGATCACTTTCTGAGACAAGCCAAGAATCACTTCTAACACCTGTTGCTGACCGTAGCCCGCTTCGAAAAATGCTGCCATTTCGCTTTCAGGTACATTACCGCGGTTGCGTACCATGCTCAGCGTAAAGTCATGAAGTGCTTGCAGCTTTTCAGTGGGTAGAGCCGTGCGATTACGAAGTGCTTCGGTGATTGCAGGATCAACCTTCATTGAATGTGCGATACCTGTGTGCGCAGGAACGCAGTAGTGGCATTCGTGTTCAACGTTGATGGTTTGCCAAACAACCGTCAGCTCTTCAGCATCGAAAGATGAGTCACTAAACGCCTGATGAAGCTGAGTGTAAGCCTTAAGTGTGTTTGGAGATTCAGCCAACACACCAAATAAGCCCGGTACTCTGCCCATCTGCTTTTTAGCACCTTCAAGAATAGGTTGGCTTTGCTCTGGCGCTGATTCTACTGAATGAATTTTGAAGTTGCTCATTGTTTTATCCCTATCAATTTATGATTCTAAAGTTATTCAATCACGGAGCAATTAATGACTGTTCTCCGTTGGTGTGAAAACAATATAGATCAAATTAGAACGATCGTTCAAGCGTTATTTTGAACACTCGTTCAATTTCATTCTATTTATCGAATCAACAATTAAGAAAAAACCGATTTTATTTCAGAGGGGTTAACCCTAACCCAATGATTAAAAACAGAAAACCCACCAGGCATCAACTGACGGGCTCGCTTATAAGTCTGCATTCTTATTTCAATCAACGATCAATGCTAACGGAACAAGCCTTCAGAACATCTAATCTCACCACAAGGTTAGACACTTTTCCCTTCAAATTGGTAAAGCTCTCTGAGCGTGTCTTTTAACCATAGAACGATGGGGTTGTAGGCATTACGTTTGTGCCAAATCATAGTGAACGGGATCAGCAGCTTTTTGACGTTTTCTTCATCTAAAGGGATGGGTAGACAGGTAAGATTGGGGTGGAGTTGTTCAACGTAACGTCGACAGTAATTCGGCGCAACGGTAGTCATGGTGTGATTCGATTGAGCGGTCATAAATAACGACTGCTCAAAACCAGCTAAAGTCAGTACGATATTTCGGTCTAGTTGTAGGTCAGTAAGCACTTCATCTAGCGCCCATGTTTCACTTTTCTCCCACACAATATTGATGTGGGGGTATTTAAGGAAAGCCTCTAGATTCCACTCTTCTTTCAAGGCGGGATGATCTTTTCTCAAATACACAACCGGCAAGTCATGAAACAGAACCTCGAAGTCGATGAAATAAGGTAGTGAGTCTAGCGATTCTTTCGAACGCGGATGGCTTTCTCTCCCTGAAAATCCGATATCCGATTCGCCACGTACGATGGAATCTATCGAATCGTAGTCCCAGTTTCGCATTTTGATTTTCGCGTTGGGGTAACGTTGAGACACGCTTTGCGTCAACTCGTTAAGCATGATCAGAGATAAAGGAGACTCCGCCTCTAGATTCAAACGCACATCTTTTGGCGCTTCGTCACCACGAGTCGTCAGTATTTGGCTTCCAATCTGCAGCCAGTCTTGAAGATCTTTTACCATGCTCAGTGCAAGTGGCGTTGGCGTTAATCCCCTTGGCGTTTTCACAAACAAAGGATCATCAAACCAATCTCTAAGCTTGGTGAGTGATTTACTCACAGTAGAAGGCGTGACGTTCAGCTTTTTCGCAGCTTTTGAAACACTCTGCTCCTGCAGAAGCAATTGCAGAGTGAACAACAGGTTCAGATCAAGACGGGCTAGTGGCTTCTTCATAATCACTTTTAACTTGAGAGGGACCTACCCATAGTATTAGAGCAATACTGATAACTCCACCAACAGCTAATATAAATGCCAACATATTCAATGCACTTAGCCCAATAATGCCCATAAACCAAATAAACAATGCCGACGTACATATTTGAGAAACACCAAGAATCGAACTAGCCACACCTGCCCGCTGCGAATAACTGCTCAATGCTTGGCTCATCGCGACACCAAAGCCTAACGAGAATCCGCCACACACGAAAGCGAAGCCGATTAATGTCACGTAATGTCCTAATCCACCATCCATCGAGGCTATTAGCAAAATAGCAGCCACAATGAAGCACGTTTGAGAGGTCAGCATTAAGCTTTTCTGCTTAAACACATTCAATGCAAATGGGGCTGAAAATGACACCAACATGCTCACCAAGGCGGTTAATGCCATGGTGTAAGAGTACTGACCTCTATCGAAGCCAAGCTCTGTCATAATCAACAGTGGAGAGACATTCACATAAGTGAGAATTGTGGTCACGCCGAAACTGGTCATGATCACTCGGCTAATAAACAACGGCTCTTTAAACGTTTCGATTGAAGTCGAATGAAGGGTTACAGGTTTCTCAGGTAAGCGCGATGTCTTAGAGAGAGAGGCTTTGGTTAACCCATTATCTTTGATGTTGAGCTTAGTCTCTCTTAGCACCAACACCGACAATAAGCACACCACTACACCCATGCCCGCCATGGTCGTGAACAAACTCGGCCATGGGTAAACAGTCATGATTAGATGACCAATCACAGGCGCGAGTACCGGAACGATGCAAGTAATGCCATTCAACATCGACAGCACCTTGGCACGCCTTTTATCGTCTAAGACATCTCGTAAGATGGCGAACGCCACCACATAACAAGATCCAGCACCAACACCTTGGTAAAAACGCACGATAAGAAACGGCTCAGCACTGCTCACAACCCCGCCCAACGTCGACGAGAGAGTAAAAACAATTGCACCGAAAATGGCGACGGGCTTCCTCCCTACGCTATCGGCAAATTTACCCGCGAACAACATAGTCGTTGCCATACCGGCCAGATAGATAGAAAACGCGGCATGGAGCTGAGCCTCAGAGGCATTTAAGTCCGCGGCGATTTGAGGTAACCCAACCAAATACAGATCAATGGCCGTTGGATACAAAAGCACAAGTGCGAAACTACAAAATAGAAAACGATACATAACACCCCCACATAATTGATGTGAGGATAATAAGAGCGAAATGCAAAACTACCGAGTGGCATCTACGACAACGGATCTTTCCATTTACGACAAACCCCCACGCTCTCCTAAGAAGTATATTGATTGGGGCTCATCAAATGAGCTGTGCTAGATATAAAAATCCGACAGAGATTCACTAGATAAGCAAGATTTGGACTGAGTTTTTCTGAAATAAAGGCATCTCTTAATCAGAGATGCAGTGCGAGTTATTGAACGTCGATTAATTTACAAAGGTTATCAAAAGGCTAAAACAATTCACCTGCCGAACACCTAATTCACCCAACCATACTCTTCGCAAATTGCTTCGTAACTTTTTTAGAAAAATTCAAAATTTATTAGAAATTAACCCCTAACTTTACTGAGTAATTTGTTAGTCTTGGCAACAAATATTTACAATCCAACTAAAAATTATTTGGATACTTCGAGGTTGTTTTCTTGAATATGAAATTATTCGGCAGTTCCCTAATCCTTTCAGGGACTGCATTAGGTGCAGGCATGCTGGCCATTCCGATGGTATTGGCTCAATTTGGTTTCATGATCAGCTCAGTACTGATGCTACTTATCTTTATCGGCACCACCTACTCTGCGCTTCTACTAGCGGAAGCGTGTACAAAAACGAAAGACAACAGTGGCATGAGCAGCGTTGCTTACTTAACGCTTGGCAGTAAAGGTAAACACTTTATCAATGCACTCTTTTACCTGTTGCTGGTATGCATGCTGATCGCTTATATCTTGGGTGTCGGTGACATCATTCACAAGCTGCTGCTCGACGTTGGCGTCGATGTGTCTACATCGGTTGCCTATACCATTTTCAGCCTATTAATGGGTGTGATTGTGGTGGCGGGTAAGTCGTATATCGACAAATTAAATCGTGGTTTATTCATCATGATGGTGGTGATGCTGCTGATTGTTATTGCCTCTTTGTTTAGTAATATTCGTCTTGATTATCTGACTCAAACCAGCAAATACACCGCTAATGATGTGGTGCAATACAGCGCGGTTATCTTTACCAGTTTTGCCTCTATGGTGGTGATCCCGTCACTGGTTATCTACAACCGAGAAGCGACTCAAAAACAGATCCGCAATATGATTCTGCTTGGTTCAGTGATTCCATTAATTTGCTACCTAACTTGGTTATTCGCAATTATTGGCAATCTTGGCACAGACGCGATCAGTCAGTTCCACAATATCTCTGAGTTGATCTCTGCGTTCAGCGGCCAATCTGCTTGGTTGAAAGTGGTGATTGCGCTGTTCTCAGCACTGGCATTGGTAACCTCTTTCCTCGGAGTCTCGATGGCGCTTTACGACCAAAACAAAGATGCCGTCACCAACAACAAAGCGTTGGCTTATGCGTTGACCTTCATCTTACCTTTGGCATTAGCAGAGCTGTTCGCTAGCCAGTTTGTCAGCATGCTGGATTACGCAGGGATGGTATTGGTGTTCCTAGCTATCTGGGGACCACTTGCAATGGTGGTTAAGGTTCGTAGACCTGACTTCCCTCACCTACAAACCGAAGGCAGCTATACTGCAGCCGGTGGCGACACGGCACTAATGGCAACATTCGGCTTTGGTGCGTTGATTTTCGTATCTTGGTTTATGGGATAAATCCCAATTGAATAGACTATCTGTTGTCATTTAGAAGACAGCAGATACAAAAAGCCCGTTAGTCTTACTCGAATTAGCAATCGTAACTAATTAACAGTAGGACTAACGGGCTTTTTCGTTTTCTTATTATCATTGCCGAAAACTACAAGTACTTACTTGGTCAAATTGCCAAGCAACTGCTCACACTGTGCTTTTAGCGATTTAAGCTCATCTTCATTCATCTTAGAAAGACAAAGCATTTCTACTGGCACGGTCTGCGCTTGCTCTTTGAGCTCTACCCCTGCAGGTGTCAACGTGATAACTCGAACTCGCTCATCTTCAATACTGCGAGTTCTAAGCACATAACCTTTCACTTCCAAACGCTTGAGTAGTGGCGTCAAGGTGCCTGAATCTAAATGCGTTTTTGCGCCTAGCGCTTTGACATTTATCTCTTTTTCTTCCCAAAGCACCATCATCACAATGTATTGCAAGTAAGTAAGATCAAGTGCTTTCAGCAAAGGTTGATACGCTCTACTCATTGCATTCGATGCACTATACAGCGCGAAACACACCTGATTATCCAGCTTTAGATAGTCATCTTGGTCGCTCATGATCGCCTCACCAATAATTTAAATTGTGCACAATATACTTGCGCGCTCAAATTTTATCAATTAAGCTAGCTTCAAAATTAAGTTGCGCACAACTTAATTGCACAAAATCATAATTAAGGACTAAAACAATGACAACACTCTACACAACTTCTGCAACAGCAACGGCGGGTCGTAACGGCCAAGTTTCTACTGATGACAATCTGCTTTCAGTGGCGTTGAGCTACCCTAAAGAAATGGGCGGAACAGGTGAAGCGACAAACCCTGAGCAACTGTTTGCTGCGGGCTACTCTGCGTGTTTCTCAAATGCTCTACTTCACGTTGCGAAAGAGATGAAAATCAAAATCGCATCGGCGCCAACCACTGCAACAGTCGGTATCGGACCAAATGAAAACGGTGGCTTTGCTTTAACTGTTGCTCTATCGATTGAACTGGATCTAGAGCAAGAACAAGCTGTGACGCTTGTGAAAACGGCGCACCAAGTTTGCCCTTACTCAAACGCGGTTCGTGGCAACATTGATGTGAAATTGTCGGTTAACGGACAAGCGCTTTAGTCTCAAAGTTAAACCAGAAAGATACGCTTATAGAGATGTCAGTAGACGCCTAAAATTGAGCCTTATCCCTAAGTTACTTTGCTTTGAGCGAGTAACTTGGGGATTGTTCATTAGTTAATAGCGAACAAGCTTTACCAAAACAAATCGATACTCAGATCCCGCAACGTCGGATTGGCAGACACCGTAACGCCAGATTGGCAGACACCGAAAATAGATATCGACATATTGCGATATCTTAGTTTCAAGGGTATATTTCACTTAAATCGGAAATAGCAGTCAAACACCATGTCAGACGTGAACGAAATTTTAAAATCCATCAACAACCCTGTACGCAGAGATATTCTTCATTGGCTTAAGTCGCCTCAAGAGCACTTTAACTTAGAGAAACAACTCGTTGATACCGATGTTGAGGGGGTATGCGTTAGCATTATTCAGGAGAAGAGTGGCTTATCTCAATCTACCGTTTCTTCTTACCTCTCGAACCTGCAGCGTGCGAAGTTAGTGACATCAAAACGCATTGGCTCGTGGACTTACTACAAGCGTAATGACGAATACATCGAGAAATTCCTGAAAGCGCTGTCTGATTCCCTGTAGTTGAAAAGAACAAAAATCAACAGAACAGCAGTTAGATAGCAAGATGAAAACTGGATGGAATCACGCCATCCTTTATGACGAATATCATTTTTAAAAATCAACATATCGAGATTTTTAGATATCTAGTTATCGCACTATTCAATAATAATGATGCCGATACTAAAAATGCAGCGGAGCCGACAAACATGAGCAAGTCCATTCAATCCTTTGACCCAAGTAACGGTGAACTCCTTGGCGAGGTAAACCACACTTCGGCTGAAGAAGTAACTCAAACCATCCACAAAGCAAAAGCAGCACAAAAAGCATGGCGCAAACTTTCGATGAACGAGCGAGTGCTGACCATTATCAAAGCCTATCAACAACTTGATAAGTACGAAGAGTCCCTCTCACAGTTGCTTGCTCGTGAAATGGGTAAAGACATTCGCCGTGCGACCGGAGAAGCAACCGGTGCGATCTACATGGGTCAGCACTATGCAGAAGATGCTCAGCGTGCACTCAACACTCGAAAATTATCCGGCTCAACAGAACTTCAATACCGTCCACTAGGTGTTGTCGGAGTTATATCTCCTTGGAACTACCCGGTGATGATGGCAAACAACCTCATTGTGCCAGCACTGGTCGCGGGCAATAGCGTGATTCTAAAACCTTCAGAAGAGACCCCTCTCATCGCTGAAGCATTCTTTGGTGAACTGCAAAAGCACTTACCAGAGAATGTCTTGACCGTGATGCAAGGTGATGGTGAAACAGGCAAAGCATTAGTCGAAGGCGACATCCAAATGATCGCGTTCACTGGCTCAAAAGCAACAGGCCAAGACATCATGCGACGTGCCGCGAGCAAGGTAAAACGATTGGTCATGGAGCTAGGTGGCAAAGACCCAATGATTGTGATGCGTGATGCCAACCTGGAACAGGCCGCTCGCTTTGCCGTCGCAGGCAGCTTTGAGAACTCAGGGCAAATGTGTACTTCGATTGAACGTATCTATGTTGATGATCGTATCGCTGAAAAATTTGAACAACGTGTCACCGAGATCGCCAACATGTACCAGATTGGCCCGTGGGATATGCCGAACGTCAATATCGGACCAATCATTAATGCCACACAACATCGCAAGATTGTCGAACAGCTAGAAGACGCGCAACAGAAAGGAGCGACTTTCCTTTTAGGCAGTTCTGAGCAACCTGAGCGTTATATCCGCCCTACAGTAATCACCGGAATGACAGCAGAAATGAAACTGGAAACAGAAGAGACTTTCGGTCCAGTTGTCGCGATCAGTCGTTACTCAAACATTGATGATGCCATTGAGCGCGCTAATGACAGCGAGTATGGATTGGGTGCCGTGGTGTTCGGAAACCAAGGCGTCAATGACGTTGCTGATGAACTTGATGCAGGCATGGTTGGCATTAATCAAGGACAAGGCGGCAGTGGTGATGCTCCATGGGTTGGTGCGAAACAGAGTGGCCTTGGTTACCACGGCTCGGTTGACGGGCACCGTCAGTTTGCACAAGTAAAAGTGGTTTCAAGATAGAGATAGAGGTTGATGATGAATAACAATGAGAATTTTTATGTCGTTCGACGCGAGTCAGGTACCCAGCGCAGTGACCTTCCTGTTTGGGCGCCAAAATCTGCAAACCCATTTGCACTTGATAAAAACGTTAACGCGGTATCACGCGTTGAAGTAGACAATGTTCCCGGTGCTTTCCAGTTGCGAGACGTGCTGCTTCCCGAAGAAGTTCAGCGCATACTGGATGAAGCCAATCAACTTGGCTTTACGGAAGATGCGGCCGTGTCTCTACCAAGAGAAGTTCGCCACAATCAGAATCTCAACTTGATCGCAGATACTGAAACTCTCGACGTTATTTGGAAGCGCTGCCAAGATCATTTCGTTGATAAATACGGCCACTTTGCTGATGTGAAGCCTCTGGGTATTAACGGTCGTTTCCGCTTTTATCGTTACGATGAAGGGGATTTCTTTAAGATGCACACCGATGGATCATGGCCTGGCAGTCAGGTGGTGAATGAACAGCTAGTCGATGACGCGTATGGTGACCGTTGGAGCATGTATACCTTCTTGATTCTATTGAGTGATGACTTCGTTGGTGGCGAAACCCAATTTATGGTTAACCGTAATGACCCGAGTAAGCCTGCTCGTCGTCAAGGGCATCATCAGGAGAACGCGAATATAGAATCGGTTAGAACACCAAGCGGCAGCGTGCTTTGTTTTCCTCATGGTACGCACCCCGCCCATTGTATTCATGGCTCTGCGCCGATACTTTCTGGGACGAAATACATTATTCGCACAGACGTACTATTCGATCTCTAAGCGACTCTACTGGTCGTTTCAACTCTTAAAAAAATGTCCCGCACTAGGCGGGACATTTTTATATAAGATGGAAAACTTCTAACTCTGGAATGTTAACTCTTAAACGTATTCGAAAGCTCTTTCAGTGATGTTGCCAGTTCAGCTTGCTCTTTGGCTGTCGCCGCAATTTGCGTTGCACCCGTCGTAGATTCTGTCGACTTCTGCTCTACCGCCACAACGTTCTGAGCGATATCCTGAGTGACGACCGCTTGCTCTTCGGTCGCAGTTGCGATCTGCTCTGTCATGCTGAATATTTCGCTCACAGCACCTGAAATATCTTGCAGCGTCTGCTCTACTCCTCGTGAATCTTCAACTGCTCTTGAAGACATCTTCTTGCTGTTATCAATCACGTTAAACGCGGTTTGCACGTCTGATTGTAGAGAGCTAATGAAGCCTTCAATTTCCAAAGTAGACTCTTGAGTACGTTGTGCCAGAGTACGAACTTCATCGGCAACGACGGCAAAGCCACGACCTTGTTCACCTGCACGAGCCGCTTCGATCGCCGCGTTTAGTGCGAGTAAGTTGGTTTGGTCAGCAACCGACTTAATCACATCAATCACGCTGTTAATGTTATTGCTACTTTCGTGTAGATGAGTGATTTTTTCAGCGAGGCCGTTAATCTCAGAAGCCAAGGTCTCAATCGATTGGTAAGAGTGCTGAACCGTGCTCAAGCCTGCTTGTGATTGCTCGTCAGCCAGTTTAGCTGAACTTGCTGTTTGCTGTGTTTTAGCCGCAACTTCGCTCACCGTTGCCGAAAGCTCTTCTGTCGCTGTTGCAATCAAGCCGATTTGGTCTTGCTGCTCAACCAAAGTATTAGAGTTATATTGGCAAGTTTGCGCTGTCTCTTCGGCTGCTGAAGCGAGTGTTAGGCTAGATTGAGACAAGCTATCAATAACCCCAGAGAACTTCTCTAGTGTTTCATTAAGCGATGACGAAATTTGACCCAATTCGCTGTTACCTTCGTAAGTCGCACGAACGGTTAGATCATTGTCATGACGGACTTTAGAAAGTACACGCGTTAGATCTTTAACTCGAGTTGTTAAATCTGTAATGGCTTTAAAGCTAATAAAGGTCGCAAACAGGGTGATCACAACAAACATCGTGATACTGCCCATCATTGCTGATTGAGCTTGCTGAGTTTTCTGATCAGTCAATGCAATAAGAGAGTCTGCCAGTTGGTTCTCTGTCTTTTTCAGCTGAACAATGCGCGCCGTTGATTGCGCGAACCAGTACACAGGGTCGACATCAAATCCGCTCATTTTCGATTCAGCCACATCACGAAGCTTCTCGACTTCCGCGACCGAGCGGTCATTCAATTGTTGTTCAAAAAAGCGAACATTGTCTGGGTTACCCAGTACTTCAAAGTTCGAGAAATAGGTATTTTGCTCGGTCACCAAAGAGATGAATTTAACCAGCATACCTGGGCCAAATTCATTTTTGGAAAAAGTGTTGTTAAGGACCGCACGTTCGATACCCGCACGCTCTTTACCTTGAAGGAAGTTATAATAAGCGATGGTTTCAGTCGTGATGGTGGCGTCAGAACTTAGCTCAGCGATCAAGGCTGATACGCTAAGTAGCTTTGCGTTAAGTTTGGTGTAGTAACCCAAAGCTTCAGAAAGCGGGATCGACTGAGAATCGACGCGATTACGAATTGAAGTAATTTGATTGAGGCTTTGGCTGATTTCAGTATTCAGACGAGAGATCTGCGGCAAGTCGATTTCTGCAGACTGCCAGTATTCGGTTCTCTGATTGCGTCTGTTATCCGCACTGGTTCTTTGTGCTCGTAGCTCACTAACAAACTTAGTACCCTGTGAGCCGATAAAACCAGCCGTCATTCCGCGCTCTGTCTGCAACTCATGCACCAATTCACTGTATACAACCGACAAGCGTGTCAGTTGATTCAATGAAGACATTTCACTGGTGGTTTCTACGCCTTTGGATATCGCAGAAACACTAAGCCATAAAAACCCTAAGATCGGTAAAGTAAGCAAAGCGATGATTTTTTGCTTAAAAGACATATCGGTTAAATTCATTTTTATTTCCCTAGCAGCTAACAAATCTTTCTCGGTCATCTCACTAGGCACATTTCTAGCGAATACGCCTCAATGGTGATCGTATAATTATTCAACTTAATCAATGCAATTCAATTACCGTGCCACGCAGATCGGTAGGCGGTGAAAGTAACATTTAACCTTATAAAGTACATTGATTTATCGACAAAACTGTTAGCTATGCAACTTTAGTGAACGAAAAAAATGTGCAACAACATATTATTGACGTAAGCGTCTGAAAATTGACATCTTTTTTATAATCCCAAAGGGGTAGGGTTGCACCAATTATGTGCTCAGAGACAGCTGTATATTCAGAAATAGCTATAGATTCAACACTCGCTAGCTATTAATTCACCGCTAACCAACTCCCTATTCTTCGCCAATTAACTGTCTATTCCTCGTTAACTAAATATGTATAATGCCGAGTTGTTAAAGTAGAGATTCGCAATAAATATGCGACAACAACTGAGAGATATTTTATGGAATGCCCCGCTTGCGAAGAACATATCGGATGGGAATGGGTAGAAGAAGCCGCTATCGAACCGAATGAAGAATTCGATTGCCCAGAGTGCCAAGAAACCTTGATGTATACCATCGATGAAGGCACCTATTACGGTGCGCAACATAAAACCGTAGAAGTAGTCGATCACTAACCTTTATTGGACTCCTTATTAAGCTGGGAAAAGTAATCACTTAAGTGATGCTTTCCTAAACAAGGTGCAATGGCATCCCCTTCCATTGCACTCAAGAAAAACTCCGCAGGACCAACTCGATTTTCCGGTAGTCGTCTTATCACGCTCAGAGCCAACTTTCTCACGCAATCGGGAATGTAAGTGATCCGCGTCATTTTACCCTGAGACTGAAACGCAAGTGCTGCGATTTGTGTAGCACTAAGGGCATCAGGACCGCCCACATCCAATTCTTTTTCGGCATTAGGCAATGATGCCAAAATAAAGTCTGCCAAATCTGCGCCATGAATCGGATTCAAACGCACATCACCCGAACCAAACAAGTACACCCTTCCCGACTGAGCCATGTTGTAGAACTCTTCGATATCTGCAAAAAATCCATTGGGACGAACCACACAAGGTGCTAACTGTTCAGATACCAATAAGCGGCATGCAAACCGTTCTTTGGCCTCGAGTAAACGAACACTTTTGATGACATTGGCCCTAAACGCCGAGACATAAACAAACTTTTTAACGCCTGCTCGTTCAGCTTCTTCCAATAGGTTTAGGTTGGCTTGATAGTCGACATCCATGTAACTCAGTCCCTCTTTCTGACGTGTGATTCCAACACAAGAGATGACGATATCCACTCCATCGCAGCAACCTTTTAGGCTATCGGAATCGGTCACTTGTGCGATTTGAATTTGAGAGTCGTTTAGGCCGAGATCCTTCAATTTGTCAGCACTGCGAGCCTGCGCTTTGAAATCAGCATCACACGCTTGGAGCGCTTCAATAAGATGACGACCTAAGTATCCTGTCGCCCCTGCCACCAAAATTCGGCTTTTGAGCTCATTCGTTACGTTCATTTATAAAACAACCTCATTTATTAGACAGCTTCGTTTTCCGGACGGTAAGGTTCTTCTCGTAGAATATGGCTGATCAATAGCTTTAGATAAAACACTGGTAAGAACCACTCTAAGCCGACAGGTGATTCGACGACATAAAGCGATATGATTAAGCTAAGCGTGTATAGAGTCAAAGCAACTGGGCGCTGAAGGTAAAGCTCGGTTTTCAGTACCAAGGCACACGCCAACATCATGTAGCCACCCGTCACTGCTACCCACATTAGATTTAAATCCAAGAACAGCCAACTGAATACCGTTAACTGAATGAAGTGAATAGCGATAAAGGTCATGTGTTGCTCAAAGCCTTCCCCTTCTCTGTGAAACCAACGTTTAGCGCTTGATGTCGCATTGGTGATCACGCCACCTAGCATATCAATCGTTAACAAAACCGCTGCCAAGTATTGACCCCAAGACCAGCCCAACTCTGCGTGTTTAGCATAAGCTGCAATAAGCGCACCCGCTATGAACGGAATGTACAGTTGCAGGTTCTTCTCTGCTGATGTGGCACCGGGGCCAATAAACTTATCAAGTCCGCCTAAGAAGCCCGCTCTGAATGAGGGTAGGTTCCAATCAATTCTCATAGTTACCTCGAATAGTCGTCTTATTTTTATTTGGAACACTTGGTCTTTTAAAATTAGATCAAAGTTTAACCACTGTAAAGAATTATTTTTGACCACTTGGACTAATTTAAACTAAGATGACATTCATCAGCTACATTAAGCTATTGGTGATGCCTAAATTGACTGAACCTTCAACTATTGAATTCCGAGGAAGACTCATGCCAAAGATCGTCGATCATGACCAAAGACGCGAAGAGATCGCACTGAAAGCCGCTGGTGTGTTTTTGGAATTTGGTTATAAAGAATTGGGAATGAGACAACTCTGCTCACATCTCAACATGAGTAAGAGTGCGGTCTATCACTATTACAAAAGTAAAGACGAACTATTTAAGGCAGCAACCGAAGCCATCGTGCGACACGATGGTGGAAACCTCGCAGAACTGCCACTTGCAGTTGAGGCAACTACAGAACAGAAAATTGAAAACTTCGTTCAGATCTTCCAAGCGATAGAGTCGCGTCACTTCCAAGAAATGAAATTAGTTTTTGATTACATTGATGTGATCGGTCAGGACGCTGTCGCCCAGGATCCGAGCATGGCCATTGCCAACGAAAAGTATCAGCAATTGATTGCTCGATACGTTGATGAAAAGAACGCGCTACCGCTGTTCTCCATTCTTATCGGACTGCTCACTCACCAAACACTGTGTGGTGGTACATTAGAAACCGATCACGTTCGCTCTGTGGTGAGAAAGCAAATAGACAAATAAGAACTTGAGCGCAAAGCCATTTAATCAATGAGTTTCAACCAATTAATGGGGATTTCATCCATATTGGTTTACCTTGGTTTGAGCGACAATAAACACACCTTTACTAGAACGGGCGTTCAGCATAAAATATTGAACATATGTTCAGATTAATAAAGTAGATGTTATGGCCAAGACAGCGAAGTTCGATAGACAAGATGTAGTAGATAAAGCAACGAACCTGTATTGGGAAAAGGGCTTTCATGCGACTTCTATGCGTAACCTGCAAGACGTGATTGATATGCGTCCGGGCAGCATCTACGCGACGTTCGGCAGCAAAGAAGGTTTGTTTAAAGAGACATTGGTTCGCTATACCGAACTTGGCATCCTCAATCTGAACCGCTTTCGCAGTGATACCGAATCGCCAATCAAAGCGCTGGAAAACTTCGTAAAACGCGCCGTTGTCGAATCGAAACAAAGTTCGCCAAATGGCATGTGTATGCTGGCTAAAACGGTCGCAGAACTGACTGATGAACACGCAGAGCTATTAGCAGAAGCGAAGAAATCACTAAAGATCATGGAAGGTGAGTTCGCTAAGTTGATTACAGAAGCGCAAGAACTGGGTGAGATCAGTAAAGAGCGCGAGCCGACGCAACTTGCTCGACATGTTCAGGTTCAGATCGCAGGCCTGCGTACTTACGCCAAAACCTGTGACGATATCGATTTACTTAATTCTATGGTTGAAGACGTATTTAAGTACCACCCTTTTTAAGGGCTGAACTTATACATTGGAAAGCGATACAAAAAGACTCCACTTTCACCTTAACCGGCCTGAGCGGAGTCTTTTTAGTTTTGATCTAGTTAACTTTATAGATGATAAACTTTGCGGTTTAAAGAGTTACACCTTTCTCATGATCAACGCCTGAGCATTAAGCATCGCTTCCTTAGTACTGACATCTAACGTTTTCACGTTCGCAAAGCGTTCTACTTCTTTAATCGCCACGTCGTGAGCAAAGATCACCAGCCTCGCTCTTTCAATATCTTTCTGCGTGATACGATTGCCTATTCCGTTGGCACCCTGCGTTTCGACTTTAATCCGAACCCCAAGATGATGCGCCGCCTTTTCTAAGGATTTCGCTGCTAAGAATGTGTGGGCAACTCCTGACGGACAAGAAGTGATCGCCAATACATCCGCTTGCCCCTCTTCCGTTACCGAGCCACCCGTGAACTGATTAGAATTCGCTTCGCCTTCGACCACGTTCTTTTTCAGCAGTATCACAATCAGAGCCGTCGTTAGAGCCCCTGCGAGCGTGCCGACGATATAGCCAATCTTGCCATCCACCACCGGCAGCACAATCCAGCCGCCCCATGGTGCATGGTTCACTACATGGAACATAAAGCCGACCACGTTACCAACTACGCCACCAGCAACAACAGCAGGCAGAACGCGCGCAGGATCGGCGGCTGCAAAAGGAATCGCGCCTTCACTGATGCCAATCATTCCCATGATGCCTGCGGCTTTTCCGGCTTCGCGTTCGTCTCGTTTAAACTTCTTCGGCGATATAAAAGTCGCCAGAGCCATGCCTAATGGTGGCGTACAGATCGCAATACCGACGCCACCCATCAACCATGGCTGAGTATTAACCTGAGTTTGGGCAAACAGCGTTGCGACCTTATTGATCGGGCCGCCCATATCAAAGGCCGTCATCGCACCCAAAATGCTACCCAACACCACTTTTCCTGATCCGGCCATGCCAGTGAGCATTTGGTTCATCTCTAGCATCACTTGGGCAATAGGAGAACCAATCACCCACATCACAGCCCCACAGGTGACAAAGGTACCGACTAGTGGATAGATGAAGATAGAGCTCAGCGAGATCATGCTGTCTGGCAGTTTGATCTTCTTGAGTAGATTAACCACAAAGCCCGCGAAGAAGCCGACCACAATCGCACCGAGGAATCCGGTGTTGTATTGATTGACCGCGACCCAAGAACCGATCATTCCGGGCGCTAAACCCGGTTTGTCAGCCATTGAATACGCGATGTAACCACCGAGCACGGCGGTAAACAGGGTTAACCCTGCGATGCCCATTTGTGCGATGTCAGCCAGAACGCCACTCTCAGGCACTGCGCCATGACCCGACATCATTACCGACAAAGACAAAAGCACACCACCCGCGACCACGAATGGAATCATGTGTGAGGTGCCGTATAACAAGTGTTCTTTAAGGCGATTAAGAGATTGTGCCCAAGGGCTGAGTGGCTCGACATACACTTCATGATGGCTCGAGGCGTAACTATCGAACGATTCTGAATTGGCTTCGAGAAATAGCTCTTGAGCTTCCTCGACCGACTCCACCGCCTTTAATTTTGTAACAAAGCCATCTTCGATAAGTCTGGTCGAAATCTGAGCTAGCACCTCGATATGGTGGTCGTCGTTGTTGTCTGGGGAAGCGAGCATAAAGAACACATCCGACAGTTCGCCGCCGTCTGCACCATAATCGATACCAGACCGGCTGATACCTACCGCCACAGCTGGTTTAGCTACAGCTGTACTTTTCGCGTGTGGAATCGCAATACCATCGTCAAAGCCTGTATTACCGATGGCTTCACGCTTCCAGATGTCGTCAAGGAATTCACGTTTATTGGAGAGCTTACCGGCACGGTCGAGCAGTTCAACAAGCTCTTCAAATACCGCCTGTTTTGAGTCGGCTTGTAAATCTAAGCAGATGATCTCGGGCTCGATAATGTTGGTGATATCCATATGCTGCTCTGCCTCGCCTGATTTCAGACTGAAGTAATTACGTAAGTGATAAGGTTAATAAGATGAAAAGATTAACGGTGTGAAGGCACTCAATATATAGGACGAAAGGTGCATTAACTGGATTATTGTAACCAAGAACTCAGAGTGTGACTTTCACCTTGGAATAAAAAACGCCAATCCATAAAATCCACAGAACCCATAACAATATCGCCCCTCCCTTATGCGAGCTTTCCATACTGGATTTCCCACGCAAGATAGCTTTTGCAAAATAGCTTCTGAAAGGTAGCTTATGTAACGTAACAGGGACGAGATTAAGCCGAGAATAATAATGAGAATTGTAGCGGTAACTGCGTGCCCTACAGGCATTGCGCACACCTATATGGCAGCTGATGCTCTAAATAAAACAGCCCCTAAGTTCAACGTTTCAATCAAGGTTGAGACGCAAGGCGCTATGGGTATTGAAAACTTACTGACCGCCCAAGATATTACTCTCGCAGACAAAGTATTAATCGTATCTGATATCGATATTGAACAACCAAGCCGGTTCGACCCAGCTAAAACCTTATTCATTCCCATGGAAGAGGTGTTGTTGAGTGTCGATAAAGTCTTTATTAAGCATTGTCGAACTTAAACTTTTCATGAACGAATATCAGATTACCTTCTTCGTTAACGATCCTGCCGCAAACTCACATGTCGCGCAGCCGCTGACTCGCTTAGCGAAGAAGTTCAAAAGCAACATCCGCATTATCAACATCACTCAAAATCGAACCGCTGATCTATCCAAATCCGTCGCGATGCTGCAAGTAGGTTTACTTCGCGGTGACTTGTGTCAGATAACCGCGGTTGGGATTGATGCGGAGCTGGCCTGTTTCGTTCTCAAAGATGTAATTGCTGAGAATTACGACATGGTTGGGTCACAAGTGAACCATGAATTCTCTAAAGATTTAATCCAGCGAATGCCACAAATATGCCCGCCTTGTGACATCAAATGGCACCACGCTAAGGCGCAAACCCAACTGACCAAATTTGAGTGCTTAAAAGGGCTCGCTCACCTTGTTTATCCAGAAGACCCAGATGAACTAATTCTGGCATTCATTAAGCGAGAAGAACGCTCGTCTACGTGTGTGTCACCGGGTATCGCCTTGCCGCATGTGATGTTTGAATCGACTCAAGATCTCTCAATTGCCGTTATTGTCAGTGACTACCCGATTGACTGGGCATCGCGCATCGGCGAAGTGCACGTTGCTATTGCACTCGTTCTGCCAACTAAGCCACAGCGTGAGCACATTGTGGCGGCGACCAACCTAACTCGAAACCTGCTTCACGATCAGGTCAATGAACGTCTGCAAAAGACTCGAAGCAGTGTCGATCTGCAAGCTCTGTTGATGTACATATCATCTCGTCTTATCTAATTTTTCTTCTAATTCACCCCATCTAATTCATCCCCATCTAATTCAACTGTTCTGGTCAAGTTCAGCGAATCCATTTATCTCCTGTTATGACACCTATCCAACCCTTCTATGCTCATTTGCTCATTTGCTCACACAATAAAAAACGGCTGAGCATTAGATCTCAGCCGTTTTATGTATAATTACTTGTTTAACTGGTTAGCTAACTTAAGCTGTTTTTTTCGCTTGTTTCGCATCCTCAACCGAGTCGTCTACAGCTTTCACTAACAGTAGACCAACGATAAACACGATACCGCCACACAGTACGAACATCATTCTTCCCCAAAATGGGTTTGGTAGAGCAAACATCGCCATCACAGCTACACCAGACACTGCGATCAATGAACCCAGCATGTGACGTTGTTTGTTATCCAGTTTCTTCTGCGCGGTTGATTCAGAAACCAAAGGCGTCGATAGGTTAGTGAAGAAGGTATCAACATCTTTCTGACGAGACGCTTCCAGTGGTTTATAGAACAAAGTCGAAAGAATAAAGAAGCCGCCTGTAAACGTTAAGTGAGCAATCAGACCTACCGCTACTTTCAAATCAGACCATTCACGACCTGTTAGCGGCTCTAGGTTGAACCAATTTTGTAGCATTTCAGCGGTAATCACGAAGCCTACGATGTAAGACACAATCGCGCCAACCACTAACGTGCCCCAACCTGCCCAGTCCGGAGTCTTCTTAATGAAGAAGCCACAGAATGCTGGAATCGTCATTGGGAAACCGATTAATGCACCTACGTACATCATGGTGTCGAACAAGCTCAAGCCTTTCAATGAATTGATAAACAGTGCGATAAGGATGATAGCGACACCGAAAACCGAAGACATCAACTTAGATACAACCATCAACTCTTTCTCTGTCGCGTTTGGACGAAGAATCGGTTGGTAGAAGTTGATTACAAAGATACCTGAGTTACGGTTTAAGCCTGAGTCCATAGAAGACATGGTTGCTGCGAACATTGCTGCGATTAGAAGCCCCACCATACCCGCTGGCATGTATTGCTCTACGAAGTAAAGGTAAGCGAAGTCGCCTGCTTTAGAACCTGCATCTGGATAGTGCGCCGCAAGGTCAATGCCTTGCCCAGCTACAAACCAAGGTGGCATGAACCAAATGATTGGACCAATTGTCATCAGAATACACGCCAACAGCGCTGCTTTTTTCGCGTTCTTAGAGTCTTTTGCCGCTAGGTAACGGTAAGAGTTCAACATGTTGTTGGTGATACTGAACTGCTTGAAGAAAATGAAGAATGCCCAGATACCGAAGATGCTTACATAGTTCAGGTTGTTACCAGAAACAAATAATGCGCCTTCTGCTACAGGGAAATCGTTGATGATTTCAGTAACACCGCCACCTTGCACGATAGCCACAGCAGCACATGTTACGGTTACTGCCATGATGATAACCATCTGCATGAAGTCAGACGCGATAACCGCCCATGAACCGCCCGTTACCGACATCACTAGTACAACAAGACCGGTTAGAACGATGGTGGTTGTCATATCGAAGCCAAAGATACCCGATGCGATAATCGCCAAGCCGTTAAGCCAGATACCCGCAGAAACAATACTGTTCGGCATGCCAGACCAAGTAAACACTTGCTCGTTGAAGCTACCAAAACGCATACGAATCGCGTCAATTGGCGTTACCACGCGTAGTTGACGGAATTTCGGAGCGAAGTACAGGTAGTTCATCAGGTAACCAAATGCGTTCGCTAGGAAGATAACCGCGACAGCCATACCATCGGCATACGCTTTACCCGCTGCGCCAGTGAAGGTCCAAGCACTGAACTGAGTCATAAACGCAGTTGCGCCAACCATCCACCAAAGCATGTTACCGCCCCCGCGGAAATAGTCACTGGTTGTACTGGTGAACGTTCTAAACATCCAACCTATTGCGATAAGGAAAAGGAAATAAATTCCTACGATCAGAGTATTGAGTTCCATGTATAAGTCTTCTTTATGATGAATATCTGAAGAGCATATTATCTATTGAATTTTTAATTTGTAGTATTATAAGTCAAGGTTGTGATGGGGCGTATAAACCTGAATATTTGATTTCGAGGCATGAATTACACGTTAGTAAATAAAGAACAATCTAACGAAAAGTAAACATTTAAAATCAATAACTTAAAAACATTTCAATCAGTAATCTGGACAACAATAACAAGATTTTATCGTCTCGATAAGTGGTTTTTAATTTACTTAGCATTCATTAAATGCATCGCATTAATACATCAACTCTCACACGTTTAATTCAATAAATAGGCAACGAAAAATAATAAGCAACTTGTAAAGCGAACCCTTAATATTATTAATTGGGGTTATTTAGTGAAACGGGATAAATAGAGAACGTGCCTAAAGATAGGTTTCGAAATAAGGTGTAGAAATAAACGGCAGAGGTGAACACAAAGCAAATTGATCACCACACCACAGAGTCCACTGTGGTGTGGTGATCTAGTCATACAAATTTCGGTCGTATAAGCTCTGGTCAGAAAAGGTAATTTGAAGGGATATTAGATTGAACCACGATATTCGGTCGGCGTTCTACCGGTGCGATTCTTAAACACGCGACAGAAGTAGTTCACATCCTTAAAGCCACAACGCACTGCCACTTCATTGAGCTTGAAGTTGTACTTTTTGAGCATGAACTTAGCGCGGTCGACCCGCACGCGGGTGATGTATTCTGCCAGCGTCATGTGGCCTTGTTGACGGAACATTCGCGACAAGTGATTGGATGAAATGCTAAAGCGCGAGGCAATGCTGTCTCGAGTGATTTGGCGATGGAAGTTCTCTTGAATGTAGATACAAATCCCCTGATACACATCCTGTACTCGGCTATGAGATTTTTCTATGGGCGCTTCCAACATCGTCTTGCTGTATTGCAGTAGAGCTTGCAACAATAACTCATCCATCGGCTGCTTGTTACTCTCTCTCGCTAACGAGCTGAGCGCCTCCAAAATGTTATCAATCGCGAACCCAGAACGAGTCTGAATACTGTGCTTTTGGATATCGTAAAAGCTCTCTTCCCCTTTGCGCTTACTCACCAAACTCAAGCCAAGCTGACGACGACCAAACAACATACTCAACACTGAGCAGTCAGTATCCCAATTGGGTTTATTCCAGCAGTTCGGTGGGATGAAAATCGCGTCTCCGGCTTTGGCAATAACGTTAGTGATCTTACGATCATGACTCTCCATTTCATTAATATACTCTCCGTCTAGCACCAACTCTAAGCGCGGAAAGTTCACCTGATAACTGCACGCTGAAGGCGTGTGAAAATCTCCAGCAAACCAGATGTTATGAAACGGTTCTCGCTCGTTTAATACTGACGAGATTAGGTCATGAAAAATCATTTATTCGAACTCTTATAGGCAGCAATAAGGCTACCGGAATAGATATACCTGTAACTGAAACATAGCGCTATTGAGCAAAATCACAATTTGAGATCTAGGTTACAAAAATCCAGTCGTAGAAATAAATCTCCAGTGCCGAAACCGATGAAGCACGTTATTCCCCAGATAACAAAACACGCCAAATCCCTTATAAATAAAAGCTTCAAAGCACGAAAAACCTTGTCAACACAGGGCTCAAAACGCCCGTTCGACCGATCAAAATCACACTTCACTTATAACGCAACAATCATCCAGTAAATGCATTTTTTCTTCACTACAGAAGGCAAGCCGTAGATTCCAGAATACCCCTAACAAAATAAAAACAGAGTAGGGGTTCATTATGATCACGACATTGATCAATCAAGATTTGATTAAGCTTTCGCTTAGCGCTAATTCAAAAGAAGACGTATTTAAAGAGCTGATAGACGTGCTTTACGCACAAGGCAGAATCTCAGACAAAGCACAGTTTCTTGCCGACATTAAGGCTCGTGAAGAACAAGGTAATACCGGGTTTGAAGAAGGTATTGCTCTACCACACGCGAAAAGCGCTGCGGTCATCAAACCCGCGGTTGTTATCGGTGTCCATCAACAGGGTATCGAGTACGGCGCAGATGACGGCCAGCCATCAAAACTATTCTTCATGATTGCCTCTCCTGATGGCGGCGATAATCACCATATCGAAGTACTGGCAGAGCTTTCTTCAAAGCTGATTGAAGAAGGCTTTATCGAAAGCTTCATGAATGCTCAATCTGAACAACAAGCATTAGAACTACTGCTTACCAAACCTGAGCCGTCAGAAACGGAAACTAACGTTGAGAAACAAGGCTTCATCATTGGCGTGACAGGCTGCCCAGCTGGCGTTGCACACACGTATTTAGCAGCCGAAGCGCTAGAGAAAGGCGCGGCGGCTCTTAGTTACGACATCAAAGTCGAAACCAACGGCTCTATCGGCGTTAAAAACAGCCCAACTCAAGAAGAGATCGAACGCGCAGATGCGATTGTCATCGCTTGTGACAAACAGGTCGACATGGCTCGTTTTGCTGGCAAACGCGTTGTCTACACTAACGTAAAAGCACCAATCAAAGACGCACAAGGCTTGATTCAGCAAGCGCTCAATGCACCTAGCTACCAAGCTGAACAAGCACCGACCAACCAATCTGTTGCAGAGAAAGCCTCGCAAGCACGTTCAGACCTTTATCGTTACTTGATGAATGGCGTATCTCACATGATCCCATTCGTGGTGACTGGCGGTCTTTTGATTGCCCTAGCACTAGCTATTGGTGGTGAGCCGAGTGAATCTGGCATGGCAATTCCTGCTGGCAGCATGTGGAACCAAATCCTAGAGGTGGGCGTAGTTGCCTTCACTCTAATGATCCCAATCTTGGCTGGCTACATTGCTTACGCGATTGCTGACCGCCCTGCTCTAACCCCTGGCTTAATTGGCGGCTGGATTGCCAACAACGGTTCTTTCTATGGCGCTGACGCAGGTACAGGCTTCATTGGCGCAATCATCGCTGGTCTATTGGTGGGTTACTTCGTTAAGTGGATTACGTCGTTTAACTACCACAAGTTCGTTCAACCGCTTGTGCCTATCATGATCGCTCCGATCACTGGCTCTTTGTTCATCGCAGGTCTGTTCATTTTTGTTATCGGCGCACCTATCGCTGGGCTGATGGATGCTCTTACAGCACTGCTAACCAGCATGAGTACAGGCAACGTGGTTCTGCTTGGTATTGTCCTTGGTGGTATGGCTGGTTTCGATATGGGCGGCCCGTTCAACAAGGTGGCATTCCTATTCTCGGTCGGCATGATTGCCAGCGGTCAAACTCAATTCATGGGTGCTATGGCGTGTGCAATCCCTGTCGCTCCACTGGGTATGGCTATCGCAACCAGACTTGGCCGCAAGTTTGACCTGTTCGAATCTTCTGAAATCGAAGCAGGCAAAGCAGCAGGCGCGATGGGCTTAGTCGGTATCTCTGAAGGTGCGATTCCTTTCGCGGCTCAAGATCCGATGTCAGTTATCCCAGCCAACGTGCTTGGCTCAATGACTGCAGCGGTTATGGCGTTCTCATTTGGTATCACCAACAGCGTTGCTCACGGTGGTCCAGTAGTTGCTCTGTTAGGTGCAATGAACTACCCAATGCTGGCACTTCTGTGCATGGCATCAGGTGCAGGTGTGACTGCGGTTACTTGTATCGCGCTTAAAAATCTACGCAAAGCCAAACTAACGACAGCAGCGGCTTAAGCCATTTCAACTCCAATGGCTTGAGCCCCTCGACCCTACTGTTTTTAGTAACTAATACTTTTAGCAACGAGTAAGTCGATTACAGCTCAAGCCATGTTTCCCTTCATGGTGATTTCGATGTCTGATTTTTCTTTAGCGAACGACTCGTTCGTACAACGCTTTTTCTACCCTATGACCAACGTGATTCAAAACTACGCATGGGGTAGCCCTTCTTCGTTCAGCCAACTGTTTGGTATTGATAACCAATCTGGTGAGCCACAAGCTGAGATCTGGATGGGTGCTCATCCCAATGGTTGCTCGATGGTCACTGACAATGGTCAGAAAACCACATTGTCGAACCTGATTTCGAAGAACCTAAGCCTGTTTCTAAGCGAGAAAGTCGCGAACCGTTTTGGTGAACTTCCGTATCTGTTTAAGGTGTTAGCGGCGGAGAAAGCGCTGTCTGTTCAAGTTCACCCGAACAAGCAGCAAGCCGAATCTGGCTATGCTCTTGAAGAACAGCAAGGCATTCCGATGACGGCCGGCAACCGCAACTACAAGGATCCCAATCACAAGCCAGAGCTAGTGTATGCATTAACCGACTACACCGCGATGAATGGCTTTAGGTCGATCAGCGAGATCCTTGATCACTTCCATTATCTTGATATTCCAGAGCTGCATTCGATGGTCAATGATCTCGCGGGCGATCAAACGCCTAATGGATTAGCCAGCTTTTTCGCGAGCTTATTGTCCTTGCAAGGTGAACAAAAAGGCATGGCGTTAACAATACTGCTTATGAAAGCCAAGCTTTCTGATGCCCCTGTGTTTCAGTTGATTTCAGAGTTGGAACAGCAGTATCCGGGTGATGTCGGTCTATTTGCTCCGCTGCTATTGAACGTGATTACGCTAAAGCCGGGGCAAGCCATGTATCTGGATGCAGAAACCCCTCACGCTTACATCAAAGGCACGGGCTTAGAAGTGATGGCGAATTCAGACAACGTACTCCGCGCAGGGTTGACGCCTAAGTACATGGATATCAATGAATTAGTCTCTTGTACTCAATTCAATGAAAAGCCTGCGGATAGATTGCTGCTCAGCCCGATAGAGCAAGGTGATGTGATGGAATATCAAATTCCAGTCGAAGATTTTAAGTTCTCTATCGTGCAAAATTCGCAGCAACGCCAGATCACTACCGAAGGTGCCGAGATCCTACTGCCACTCGACGAATCCATGGTGCTCACTCATCAATGTGGTGAAACCTGCGTGATAGAGAAAGGCCAGTCGGTATTCATTCCTGCTTATGCTGAGAGTTACAAACTGGACTGCGTTGGACGTGTAGCGCGCGCTTACAGCTAGTTCCCTGACAAATCAGTACAAAGTCTTACTGCCCTGCTCATGCGGGGCATTTTTGTTTCTGAGGAGGTCGCTCGGCGTGTCAAAAACCTAATCAAAAACGCCATCAAATATGACCTATCTCACACTGCATGAATGATGCAAATCACACTTAATTTTGCTTGGTACAAATGTACAGTGAAGGGCTTTTATTTGCTATTTCGCGAATCGGGTTAATCCATTAATTTTAATTCAAGAACTTCAATAGTGAATGAGTTAATAAATGATCACACAGCTAACTAACGTCAACTTAATTAATAGCAACCTTCAAGCGAATAATAAAAAAGAACTGTTTGAAGAATTGGCAAGCATGTTATTTGAGAACAACCGAATCAGTAATAAAGAAGCCTTCTTGGCAGACATCGAAATTCGTGAATATCAAAGCATTACCTCAATGGACGGCATCGCTTACCCACACTCAAAAAGTAAGGCGGTAACTGAGCCAGCAATCGCTGTCGGTGTTAAGCGTGAAGGTATTGAGTATGGCGATGAAGACGGCATCAATCCAACCGTGTTTTTTATGATTGCCTCACCCGATAACGGTGCTGACCATCATATTTATGTACTACAAGAACTATTTGGAAAATTCAGCGATGAATTTATTCAAGATATCCATAACGCAAAAGACGAACAACAAATCCTTAATATTTTAATTAATTCATAAGGCGTAGAAAATTATGAGCACCCTAACAACTCAAGCTACGAATACCAATAATAAAAACAGTAGTAGCGACTTTAAAAAAATCCTTAGTACCATGAAAGGCCACCTGCTTTTCGGAACCTCACACATGCTACCTTTCATCGTAGCCGGTGGTGTTCTGTTGGCGTTAGCGGTAATGGCATCAGGCAAAGGTGCCGTACCAGCAGACGGCTTGCTAGCAGACATCTCTAATATCGGTATCAAAGGCCTTGTTCTTTTTCCAATCATTCTTGGCGGCTTTATTGGTTACTCCATTGCAGATAAACCAGCACTAGCACCTGCGATGATCTCTTCTGGCATCATGGCTGACATGGGCGGCGGCTTCCTTGGTTGTATCGTGGCAGGCTTTATCGCCGGTGGCGTGGTGTTCCAACTTAAGAAGATCCCACTTTCTGCGAACATGACGGCGCTGGGTGCGTACTTCATCTACCCGCTTCTAGGCACGTTAATCTCTGCAGGTATCGTACTGTGGGGCATCGGCGAGCCAATCAAACTGTTCATGTCTTCAATGAACGAGTTCCTAGCTTCAATGGCTGGCGCATCTAAGATGGTTCTGGGCACAATCCTTGGTGGTATGACTGCGTTTGATATGGGCGGCCCTATCAACAAAGTAGCGACCCTATTTGCTCAAACTCAAGTAGACACCCAACCTTGGCTAATGGGCGGCGTAGGCATCGCGATTTGTACTCCACCCCTAGGTATGGCTCTGGCGACTTTCCTATTCAAAAACAAGTTCTCTAAACAAGAGCAAGAAGCAGGTAAAGCAGCAGCAATCATGGGTTCTATCGGTATCTCTGAAGGTGCTATCCCGTTCGCAGCAAATGACCCAATGCGCGTACTTCCTTCAATCGTTGCCGGTGGTATCGTGGGCTGTGTATTCGGCTTCATGACAGACGTTCTACTGCACGCACCTTGGGGCGGCCTAATCACTGCGCCAGTATCAAGCAACATTCCAATGTACGTCGTCGGTATTGCGCTTGGCTCGCTAACCACAGCCGTTATCGTAGGCTTCTGGAAACCTGTCGCGGTAGAAACAGAAGAAGACATGGTTGAAGCGCCAGTACAAGCTCAAGCAGCGCCTGTAGCAGGCGAAGGCGAGTACGACATCGTAGCCGTAACATGTTGCCCTTCTGGTGTTGCACACACCTTCATGGCGGCAAAAGCACTAGAGAAAGCAGGCTTAGCAGCAGGCCTTAAGATTAAGGTAGAAACTCAAGGTCAAAACGGTATTCAGAACCGCATCAGCGACCTAGATGTAGCGAACGCGAGACTGGTTATCTTGGCACACGATATTCAAGTAAAAGACGCTCACCGCTTTGCTAATGCGAACGTGATTGAATGCTCAACCAAGGAAGCAATGAAGAAAGCCACAACTATGGTGGCTATCTAAAACCTGAAACAAGTTAGAAGATAAAATTACTACCCCCTAGTAACTAAAATCCCCATTCGTTTTGTCAGCGAATGGGGATTTGTTATAGTTAGGCCAACAGCATCCTTCTCGATACAAGTCATCTGTATCTCTGTAGCCTAGATGAAAAAGTATTAAGTTATGTTGTTGAACATGGTTCTATTTCAGAGGTGAGACTTTCTTTCAACTGCTTATATGGCATCGGGTAGCCCAGATAATAGCCTTGGGCTTGTTCGCAATTTAACGTTTTCAAAATTGACAGTTGTTGAGCATTTTCAACCCCTTCAGCCACAACACTAATGCCAAACCCTCGCGCTATATCAATGATACCAGACGTTATAGCTCTAGAACGATAATCATCTTCTAACCCACTGATGTAACTGCGATCGACTTTGATTTCATCTACATCCAATTTGCTAAATATACCAAAAGACGTGTAGCCAACACCAAAATCATCTATCGAAAAGGACACCCCTTGTTTTTTTAACTTCTGAACAGCGATTGCACACTGATCTATATCTTTCAAAATAGCGGTTTCAGTGATTTCCAGACAAAGTAAGCGAGCAAACTCGGGATCCTTTCGTAGATATTCGTCCAGATGGTTCATGTCATCAACGCTATTTAGCTCTACCGCTGAAATATTGACCGAGACACTATTAAGCTCATTCCCTAGCAAGCCATTAGCCCTAAGTTGTGACGCAGTCTTCTCTAGAACTAACGTAGTCAAATCACGACAAAAATAATTCTCTTCTTCTAGCGCGACAAAGATATCCGGTGAAACGACACCATAGCGCTCATGCGTCCAACGAGACAACACCTCCACACCTGCGACGAGTCTACTTTCAATGTTGAATTTAGGCTGAAACACAATATCAATCGCTTTGTCATCAATCGCTTTACGTAATTCTTGCACCATTTCTTGACGTTGACGTTCAAGCTCAGTGAGTTTTGGGTCATGAAATTCAATCGTGTCCTTGCTTTTCTTTGCTTCAGTTAAGGCGTGGGTAGCAGATGCCATGAGTTGCTTGGCATTATTCCCATCCGAGGGGAATAGAGCAGCGCCAATACAACAAGTGGCGTGGATATCATAACGATAAGCACACTGGTTAAATCTACGATGTACGAGGGCAATGTAGGATTCAATATGCTCCGTGTGGTTGAGTTTAACCAAGCACGCGAAGCCATCTGAGTGCACTCGTGATGAAAGCGGTTGATGCTCTATAGGAAGTTCAATAGATCGTGCGATATCTTTTAAAAATGAATTAGTATTCTCGAATCCGATCTGGTCAGCGACAGATTTGAAGTTATCAATGTCTAATAAGAAGAGGACATAATGGTCACTGGCTTGAGAATTTTTCAGTCTTTTATTTAAATATCGATAAAAGACTGAAGGGCTATGAAGTCCAGTCACACTATCAAGATCGTTAGCGTCCTCTAAATCTCGATTATTTTTCTGGACCATTACCCATAATAAAATAGACGTTAGAATGATAAAGATCAGACCTTTAACTGTCTGAGCTAAGGCGTGTTCGTATAGATTATTTGATAGTGACTCAACTGCGAGATCAGAGAATAAAACCCATAATGATGACAGTATTAAGTAACTGAATACTATGTTGACCGGATATCTTTTTGTCTTGTTCATCGTTAGCTGCTATCTCTCAGTCTAATGTGTCATGACTTATATGTTATAAATTGCTCATAACGTAGCACCAACATAAATCGCAATCTACCGCTCGCGTTTTTATTTTTGATTTTTATTTACCGATTTTCGTTATCACTTTGCGCGACGAAAACCTTTTAGGGCTAAAACATGCGAAAAACAATTTGTGTGGATGTTGGCTCTTAGTCAAACTAAGAACTGCCGATCGCTTTTGTTGATGCCGGGTATGACTCTTCAATCACAATTGTATTTCGTCCTTTTAGCTTTGTTTGATAAAGCGCGCGATCGCACGGTCTTTCCACTTTTCATTTTCTGATAGCAAGCTAATACCAAAACTAGACTTAATTGTTAGAGTTGGCTATTGCTCAAGTTTGATCTTCTGAATTGCTGAGCGTAATTTCTCTGAAAGGGCTGCACACCAGTTGCCAATGTTCTTGAAACAATCGCTCGCAATGAGTGTCTTCGCTTTCGACCTTGCCGTTGGTCAGCTCGATATCGACATTCTGACAAGGGTTAGTTGATGGCCAGTCCACCAGCTGAATATTAAGCCTGATAAAAGAGTATTTTTTATAAAAGGATGGCAGGCGAGGAAGGTTTCTAAACTTTTGAGCTGTTGGCTAACCGCCGCTTGCGTGACACAAAGCTCTCGGGCAGCCGCGCCAATGGAACCAAGACGAGCAACAGCTTCGAACGCAACAAGAGCACGTAGAGGGGGTAACATGGCTTCACCTGATTGAAATAAAAGTGAAAAATACTTCAATCAGGTTTCAGTTTTTTGCGGTTCCAGTTACAGATTAATGACGAAGGGACGTTGATCAGATATTTATGATCACCGTCCCTTTTCTTCTATCTCTTATATCTCTTATATCTATGCGTTAGGCCTGAACTCGCATTTAGCCTATCTATTCTTTGATGTAGAGGTCCTTAGAATAGATGCGCCCTTCAACGTTGTTCTTCGCAAAGCCACCAACACTTGGTCGCACTAGGCGAGCCTGCATGTAGTAATAGATGGGTGCGATCGGCATATCTTCAGCCAGTAACTGCTCCGCTTGGTCATAGAAACCCTGGCGTTCTTGCTCATTAGTTGCAGCCAATGCGCTGTCCATTGCTGTGTCGTATTTGTCGTTGTTGTAGCGCGCAAAATTACCGGAAGATTCAGAACGCAGTAGGCTCAAGAATGTCGACGCTTCATTATAATCACCACACCAAGAAGCCCGCATCACATCAAAATCACCTTGGCGACGTGATACTAGGTAAGATTTCCACTCTTGGTTTTCCAACTCAACTTGCGCGCCTAAGTTGCCTTTGAGCATGGAAGCGATAGCCACAGCAATCGACTTATTCGATTCACTGGTGTTATAAAGCAATTTGAAATCCAATGGATTAGCTGCATCGTAGCCCGCTTCTTTCAACAGCTCTTTCGCCTTTTGGTCGCGCTCCTTTTGAGTCCATGTGCTGTATTCAGGCTGAGTCGCATCAAAGCCAGCCGTGTACTCATGAGCAAAGGTATAAGCCGGTAGGTTACCCACCTGAGTGACACCGTTAGTGATCACATCACGCATCATGGAATAAGACACCGCTTTACGCACTCGCGCGTCATCGAATGGAGGTCGTGTGGTATTGAATGCATAGTAGTAAGTACACAGCAGAGGCACCGCGGTAAACGCATCTTGGTATTTGGTTTTAAGCTGCTGCGCCATGTGTGTCGGCACATCAGACGTGATATCCACCTCACCCACCGCATAACGGTTAATCGAAGCGTTTTGGTTTTCGAACGGAATGTAAGTCACTTGGGTTAGATTGGTATCTGAACTGTCCCAATAGTTAGGATTCTTCTTCAGTTCGATGCGTTCGTTAATCACCCACTCGTCCAATACAAACGCACCATTACCCACAAACTGCTTAGGGTCACTCCACGGCTTATCGCTGTTTTCTAGCGTTGCCTTATGAACGGGCATCATCGATGTATGGCCTGTCATTGCCACAAAGTAAGGTACCTTGCTATCGAGCTCGAACTTCACCGTGTGTTTATCGACAGCGGAGATACCGAGATCTTCAACGGGCTTCTTACCTTCTGCCACGTCAGCAATGTTGTTGATTCTGGTGAGCTTGAGATACCACACGTTTGGCGAAGCCAGTTTCGGGTCGACCGCGCGTCTTATCGCGTACACGAAATCATCGGCCGTCACCGGATCGCCATTCGACCATTTCGCGTCTTTACGTAGGTGGAATACAAACGTCTGGTTATCTTCCGTTTCCCAAGATTCCGCGACACCTGGAGTGATATTGCCATCGCGATCTTGGATCACTAAACCCTCAAATAGGTCGCGTAGAATGTGCATTTCCGGTAGGCCTTCCGCTTTCGCAGGGTCAAGCGTCGCTGCTTCCGCATCATTGGCGCGAACTAAGTGCTGGTCTTTTGCCAGTGAAACACCAGCAGGTAAGGTTTCAGCAACGGCAGTCACTGATATAAAAGGGGTCAATAAAGATGAAATGAGTAAAGCCGTTGAATGTTTTTTAAAATCCATGTTTGTTTGCTCTCCTAGCCTATCTTTGAAGCAAGTAATAAAATTAACAATGCGACGGTTGACGAGTTTTGACGCTATGGTTTATTTAAAGGGGTTCATCTAATGGACTTAGTTAATGATTAATATAGCCAATAGTGAATACTTGATAGTACTTGATCAATCAGGAGATTAAGGTGAGTTTAATTCCAAGAACGGAAAGAGCTGCGTTTTCAATAAAGCCGCTGTCATATGGAAAATCAGTGTTGGGTGCGCCTTTGCTCTACTTCCCCGCGCAAATAGAAAGCGAATCTCACGGGCTGATTTTAGCGGGTACACACGGCGATGAGACCGCTTCTATCGCGGGATTATCTTGCGCCCTGAGAAGCTTGCCAATCGCCAATTTACGACACGATGTGATTCTGTCGATGAACCCAGACGGCAATCAATTAGGTACTCGCGCCAACGCAAACCAAGTCGATCTGAACCGCGCCTTCCCAACGCAAAATTGGACAGAAAACGGCACCGTCTATCGCTGGAGTTCTCACACACTAGTCAGAGATGTAAAAGTTAAAACCGGCCAAGCCGATCAGCTCGAACCCGAAGTGCAATCGCTCATCAACCTGATTGAACAGCGCAAACCTAAATTCGTCATCTCTTTCCACGAACCACTCGCCATGGTCGACGACCCAGCTCAATCCGAACTCGCCATTTGGCTAGGCAAGCAGTTCAACCTACCACTCGTCGAAGACGTTGATTACGAAACCCCAGGCTCATTCGGCACATGGTGTCAGGAAAGAAACCTGCCGTGCATTACTGTAGAGCTGCCGCCAGTATCTGCGGATCTGACTATCGAACAGTATTTAGATGCGTTTGTGGCAGTGTTGGGGTGTGAGGAAGGGTAGACCTGCTCATTGTTGGACAAAAGTGTCTCAGGACTTACTCTAAATTAGCAATTCGTGGATAACTAAAGGTATGAATAAGTGAGTATTGGAGAGCGAGCGCGATGCGTAAAATCGCACTAATAAAAGGTTGGTTTAGATGCCGACTAAATGCGGTTCCGCTCAAACCACTATTATTGAGTAAAAAGCCTTTAGCGGGGGAGCTAGTAGAAATTCACCCTTCGAATTGACTTTGTAGTGTAAAAACGGCTCCCTATCGGGAGCCTGTCATATGTCTAAATCTCGGTGCGGATTAAGTGCAGTTAAGTTCAATCAACTATTGACGTTGCATGAAGGTTGTATTTAATTACATCGAATGTAATCAGATTCCAAACATATTTTAGCTCTTTTTTTCGCCTCATTGACATCGATTAATGTCATTCTTTTAGTCATTATATCAAAGTCGTTTTGCATCCCTTCCTTGCCATTATATTGAGCTAATTTTAACCACATGTAAGATGTTTTATCGTTTTTAGTCACACCTTTACCTTCTGCGTACATTGACCCAAGATTGTATTGAGCTGTCGCAAGTCCTTGCTCAGCTGCCTTTGTGTACAAAGACACCGCTTTTTTTTCATCTCGAGAAACACCGGTGCCCTTTGCGTACATAACACCTAGATTGTTTTGAGCATCTACATCACCCTGCTCCATGGCCTTTCTATACCAAGACACCGCCTCTTTATAGTCCTGAGAAACACCTCGACCTTCTGCGTACATAACGCCTAGATTGTTTTGAGCTGTCGCAAGTCCTTGCTTAGCGGCCTTTCCGTACCAAGACACCGCCTCTTTATCATCTTGAGAAACACCGATGCCTTCATCGTACATCCACCCTAAATGGTTTTGAGATCTCGCATGCCCCTGCTCAGCGGCCTTTCTATACCAATACACCGCTTCTTTATCGTCTTGAGAAACACCCGCACCTTGCTCGTAAGACATTCCAAGGTTATGTTGAGCATCTACACCCCCCTGCTCAGCGGCCTTTTTATACCAAAACACCGCTTCTTTATCATCTCGGGAAACACCTCGGCCTTCTCCGTACATAACGCCTAGATTATTTTGAGCTAGCGCATGTCCTTGCTCGACAGCCTTTTTATACCAAGACACCGCTTCTTTATAGTCCTGAGAAACACCTAGGCCTTTTTCGTGCATAACGCCTAGATTGTTTTGAGCTAGCGCAAGTCCTTGCTCAGTGGCTTTTCTATACCAAGATACTGCTTCTTCATAATTTTGAGAGATACCTCGACCTTCTACGTACATGCTGCCTAGATTGTTTTGAGCTAGCGCATGCCCTTGCTCAGCGGCCTTTCTAAACCACAACACCGCTTCTTCATAATCTTGAATTACACCCACACCTCGTTCGTAAGACAATCCAAGATTATATTGAGCATCCATAGCACCCTGCTCAATGGCTTTTCTATACCAAGACACCGCTTCCTCATAATTTTGAGAAACACCTCGGCCTTCTGCGTACATGGTGTCTAGATTGTTTTGAGCTAGCGCGTGTCCTCGCTCTGCGGCCTTTCTATACCAATACACCGCTTCTTCATAATTTTGAGAAACACCTCGGCCTTCTGCGTACATAGCACCTAGATTGTTTTGAGCTAGCGCATCCCCTTGCTCAGCGGCCTTTCTAAACCACAACACCGCCTCTTTATCATCTTGAGAAACACCTGTGCCCTCGACGTACATCCATCCTAACTTGGTTTGAGCTCTTGCATACCCCTGCTCTGCCGCCTTTTTATACCAAGATACCGCCTCTTTATCATCTAGGGAAACGCCTCGACCTTCATCATACATCGATCCTAAATCGGTTTGAGCTCTCGCGCCCCCCTGCTCAGCGGCCTTTCTATACCAAGACACCGCTTCTTTATCATCTTGAGAAACACCTGTGCCATCGGCGTACATCCATCCTAAATTGGTTTGAGCTCTCGCATGCCCCTGCTCTGCGGCCTTTTTATACCAAGACACCGCCTCTTTATCGTCTTGAGAAACACCTCGGCCTTTTCCGTACATAACACCAAGATTGTTTTGAGCTCTCGCGTCCCCTTGCTCTGCAGCCTTTCTATACCAAGACACCGCTTCTTCATAATCTTGGGAAACACCACTGCCTTCGTCGTACATCCATCCTAAATTGGTTTGAGCTCTCGCGTACCCCTGCTCAGCGGCCTTTCTATACCAAGACACCGCTTCTTTATAGTCCTGAGAAACACCTCGGCCTTCTTCGTACATAACGCCTAGATTGTTTTGGGCGCTCGCATCACCCTGCTCAGCGGCCTTTCTATACCAAGACACCGCCTCTTTGTCATTTTGAGATACACCTCGGCCTTTTTCGTACATAACGCCAAGATTGTTTTGAGCTGTCGCGTTCCCCTGCTCAGCGGCCTTTCTATACCAAGATACCGCTTCTTTATAGTCCTGAGAAACACCTCGGCCTTCTTCGTACATAACGCCTAGATTGTTTTGAGCTCTCGCATGTCCTTGCTCAGCGGCCTTTCTATACCAAGACACCGCTTCTTTGTTATCTAAGGAAACACCGATGCCTTTTTCGTACATCCATCCTAAGTTAGTTTGAGCTCTTACATACCCCTGTTCAGCGGCCTTTCTATACCAAGACACTGCTTGTGTATCGTCCTGAGATACACCGTTTCCGTCTTCATACATAACGCCTAGATTAAATTGACCATGAGCGTCCCCTTGCTCTGCCTGTTGAAAGTATGCAGCTTTTTTTGCTTCAATATCTTCTTGATGTCGATCTTGAGTGCACCCAGCCAAGCTAATAGAAACTATTAAGAAAATTAAAATTCGCATCTCTGACTCTGTTGTATAAGTAATAATTATTATTCATGTGTGTAACTTGTGATTTCCACAAAATCTATGACAAGTAGTAGCAAAGTCGCTATAGCGACCTTTAAATAGCAAGTAATAAGATAATGCGATCTTCTCTTTGTGACTTTTTATAAAATCAATAAGTTAGAAGAAAGTCAATCGAGTGAGTTGCTTATTGTTGCATATGTTGAATATTTACTGCGTTTGAGTGAATTCTAGTCGGGAAAGGCTCGTCGCTAAATTGTGTAGAGTATTCAATCTGTCAAATAAACGGGCAGGGATGTACCAGTCGAGAATCAACCAACTCGACTATTGAGAAGTTAACTAGGAATAAGTTCTTGAGGGTTAAACTTAACAAGTTCAGTAGCTGAAACTCCTGTGTTGCGTACATAACGAGTCACAAAGTTGTGCCCCCCTCACGCATAACACAACTAGCTCCCCTAATGACTCACCGACGTCGAAAACAAGTTAATAATCACAACACCTGCCAAAATCAAAGCGATACCGATGATCGCGAAGATATCGAGCTTTTGCCCGTAGACCAGCCAAGACAGTGCTGCGACCAGCACTATCCCTGCCCCACACCAAATCGCATACGCCACACCCAAAGACATGGTTTGCACTGTGAGAGACAACAGATAAAAAGCACAGCCGTAGCTCGCCAATACCGCGGCAGTGGCCGGTAAAGAAGTAAATTGCTGCGTTTTAGGTAATAGAGAAGTGGCGACAACTTCAAGCACGATGGCGAGTGAAAGCATCACTGGAGGTGGGAGAGATAAAAGCATGTTTGAGTCTACAACGAGAAAATAGGCGGAAAGCTTACGTCCCATTTGTTTCTAATAAATGTCTTACCTACATAGTTCCTGTTTACAGTGTCCTTAGATTTTCTGAGTAACTAACCCTCCTTTCAGAACTCTTCTTAATACACCCATTATTACAAATACGTAATAATCATTTTCTATTTAAGGGGATTATCAAAGCATGCACTCACACCTATACTAGCTCCAACAAAACGAGAGAGCGGAAACAATTAAGCTCAACTACGCTTAACGGGTTGAATTTAATTGCACGGTTATCCGCTGTACTGACATATATAGGAAACATCCAATGACAATCGAAATTAAACCTGGTCAAACGCATATCAAATCAAAAGCAATGGTTGCATGGGCAGCTGGCGAGCCACTAAAAATGGAAGAAGTTGATGTACAACTTCCTAAAGCTGGTGAGGTTCTAGTTCGCATCGTTGCTACTGGTGTTTGTCACACTGACGCATTCACATTATCAGGTGACGATCCAGAAGGTATCTTCCCTTCAATTCTTGGTCACGAAGGTGGCGGTATCGTTGAGATGATCGGCGAAGGCGTTACAAGTGTAGAGATTGGCGACCACGTTATCCCACTTTACACAGCTGAATGTGGCGAATGTAAGTTCTGTAAATCTGGTAAAACTAACCTATGCCAAGCGGTTCGTGAAACGCAAGGTAAAGGCCTAATGCCAGACGGTACAAGCCGCTTCTCTATCAATGGCGAAACAATTTTCCATTACATGGGTTGCTCTACTTTCTCTGAGTACACAGTACTTCCAGAAATCTCTCTAGCGAAAGTAAGCAAAGAAGCACCACTTGAAGAAGTTTGTCTTCTAGGTTGTGGTGTAACAACGGGTATGGGCGCGGTACTGAACACAGCTAAAGTTGAAAAAGGTGACAACGTTGCTGTATTCGGCCTAGGCGGTATCGGTCTTTCTGCAATCATTGGTGCTCGCATGGCTGGTGCTGACCGCATCATCGGTGTTGATATCAACGAGAGCAAATTCGAGCTAGCAAAACAGCTTGGCGCGACTGACTGCATCAACCCAACTAAATTCGACAAACCAATCCAAGACGTTATCGTAGAGATGACAGACGGTGGTGTTGAGTACTCTTTCGAGTGTATCGGTAACGTAAACGTGATGCGTCAAGCACTTGAGTGCTGTCACAAAGGTTGGGGCGAATCAGTCATCATTGGTGTTGCAGGTGCAGGTCAAGAGATCTCAACTCGTCCATTCCAACTAGTAACTGGTCGTGTATGGCGTGGTTCTGCTTTCGGTGGTGTTAAAGGCCGCTCTGAGCTTCCAGAAATCGTTAACCGTTACATGGCGGGTGAGTTTGGTCTTCAAGAGTTCATCACTCACACAATGGGTCTGCAAGACGTAAACGAAGCATTCGACCTAATGCACAAAGGTGAATCTATCCGTACTGTTCTACATATGGATAAATAATTCTCCTTGGTCTCGGCACTTAGGTGTCGAGACCACAGTTCTGACTTAAACATCAGAGCGAAACTGTCTTCACCACCTCCTGCCCGGTGGGTGGTGAAACTTTAAATGATATAGACATGTTATTCCCCAAAACCATCAACCTAACGGAGCACAATAGATGACAATCGAAAACATTAGCCAAGCAAAGGTTGCTGGTGGTTGGCACAAACAATACACCCACTTTTCTGCAACGCTTGACTGCAACATGCGTTTTGCGATTTTCTTGCCACCTAACGCAAGCAAAGAAAACCCAGTTCCTGTTTTGTATTGGTTATCAGGCTTAACCTGTACCGATGAAAACTTCATGCAAAAAGCCGGCGCTTTCAAAGCCGCGGCTGAGCAAGGCATCGCGATTGTTGCACCCGATACTAGCCCACGTGGCGAAGGTGTTGCCGACAATGAAAGCTACGATCTCGGCCAAGGTGCAGGCTTCTATGTGAATGCCACTCAAGCACCATGGGACAGCCATTACCACATGTACGATTACGTGGTAACAGAGCTCCCAGCTTTGATTGAATCGTTCTTCCCAGTAACGTCTGTGAAATCCATTTCAGGTCACAGCATGGGCGGACACGGTGCCCTAACAATTGGTATTAAAAACGAAGATAGCTACCGTTCTATCTCGGCATTCAGCCCAATCACCAACCCAATGCAATGCCCTTGGGGACAAAAAGCATTCAACCAATATCTAGGCTTAGATATTGAAGAGTGGAAACACTACGATGCCTCTGAGCTTCTAAAAACCAAAGGCACTAAGCTACCAATGTTGGTTGACCAAGGCGAAGCGGACAACTTCCTAATTGAGCAGCTTAAACCTGAGCAATTAGTCGAAGCGGCTAAGGTAACCAATGCCGATTTAGAGCTACGTATGCAGCCAGGTTACGACCATAGCTACTTCTTCATCTCTAGCTTTATTGATGAGCATATTGAGTTCCACGCTGCTTACCTAAACAAGTAGTCACACCGATTTAGCCCACACCTTGCAAAAGCGTGAGGTGTGGGCTTTTTTGTGCCTGCTGTTTGGGCAAGCCCGCTGTTACTTAATAGCAGCAACAACGATTCACACTTTCAAGCACCCCGCTATACCAACAAAAACAATACAACTAAAAGGTACGACTATGAGCTGGTTTTTCTTAATGATGGGCGTGATGGCGGAAGCACTTTCTCACGTAGCACTTAAAGCAACCGACGGCTTCAGCTTGTCTAAACCTATCCCTGCTTTATTGGTGATTTCAGGACACTTGGCGGCATTTCTATTTTTGAGCCAAGCTATGAAAGGGATGCCAGTTGGTGTGGTTCACTCTTTGTGGGCAGGTTTAGCTATCGTGACAGTGAGTCTGATTTCTACGTTCGTTTACCGCCAGCACCTCGATACCATGGTGTGGATCGGCATGTTATTCGTTGCGGCTGGTGTTGTGATGATAAACCTGTCACAAGGTCACTCGCACTAGTGTAGATAATGACTTATGAACAGTGTGTCAATTCGTTCAAATTTCCTAACAGACAGGTGTCACCTTCACTTATTCATACTCTTACAATCAGCAAATCAAACCTGTTACCATAGCGCCTTCAACATCACCTATTTTGAAGGTTGCTATGAAAGCAATTAAGACTCTTTTCTTCCTGATGGTTTTATTGAGCGGTCTGTTTACCGCTTGGCTGTTTATCCCGATTCCAGCGACCATGGACAAGCAAACGCTCGACGTTCCATTAACGGAACCATTCAATCTTGTGGCGTACCGCAGCAACCCGAATGATGCGAGCAAGCCACTGACTTACCACTACTATGTGATTTCAGATGTGGTTGGTGTAGATGATATGGACCCGTTCCTGATTACCACGGACCAGTTCGTGAAGCTTGGTGAGTTCGATGAGAACACATTCAACTTAACAGTTAACGGTAAGATTGAGAGCTATACCAACGATTTGTGGATCAAAAAGGCCGACGGCAAACTGCAACACTGGTACGTAAGTGTTGACGCTAACTATGTTCGCTAAGATCAAGCTGCCATAGACCCTATTTCAAGACTGCGCTTTGGCTTCCAAGCGCAGTTTTTTGTTTCTAGCGCAATTTTTGTTCCAAGCCGCCCGCTTTACACTCTCCATCACTTTTTACCCACCACTGCCGTGCTCTTAAAAATACTACAAGCAGAGCAGGTTTTATAAGCTCTTGAGATAAGATAAGCTCCACCTATGCTCGACTCCCAATAAATCAAAAATAATAAAGGATCACTTGTGGAATTTACGCTCGACAAATTTAACGGCATTATCATCGACCCAGCAACAGCCCCTCACGATGCGGATTCATTCAATGCCGAACTCAGCGAGATCACCGAATTTTCAAAGCAGAACAACAAAGGCATTATTTGGATTAGTTTGCCTATTTCACTTTCGCACCTTATTCCGGTGGCGATTGAGCTTGGCTTTGTGTTTCACAACTGTCTAGAAGACGAGATTACGCTGATCCACAAATCCGAGATTGTCGAATTTGTGCCTTTCATCCCTACCCACACCTTAGGTGCTGGCGCATTGATCACCAACGAACACAACCAAGTGCTGATGATCAAAGAGCATGGTATGACAGGCTACAAGTTACCTGGCGGCCATATTGAGTTGGGTGAAGGTATTGAGGAATCGGTTGTTCGAGAAACCTTGGAAGAGACAGGTATCGAAGCCACATTCGTTTCGGTGGTTGGCATGGCGACAAGACACCCGTATCAATTCGGCAAATCAAACCTCTACTTTATTTGCCACCTGATAGCTCAAACCCAAGAGATCTCAATTCAAGACACTGATGAAATTGCAGAAGCTAAATGGATTGATGTTGAAGAGTATATTAACAACCCTGACAGCTACCCATTTAACCGCCAGTTAGTCGGTACTCTGATCGGAAAGCAAGGTTTGGAGCTCACTCAGCTAGAAGGCAACTATGGCCCTGTCCACAAGCCCGAGATCTTCTTTTCGAAAAGCTAGACCAATTCAAACATAAAAACGCCCAACTCAAATGAATTGGGCGTTTTGCTTTCACTTTTTATTTTTCTTGATTAAGCCGACTGCGTTGTTAGTTATTCTTCACTCCCTCAACTATCTAACACTTAAAGCTAATCCGTCTTAGAACGAACCTGTATTAGAAGAAACCTAACGGATTAGTATCGTAGCTGATCAATAGGTTCTTAGTGTTTTGGTAGTGGTCGAGCATCATTTTATGTGTCTCACGGCCAATACCCGATTTTTTGTAACCACCAAACGCGGCATGAGCTGGGTAAGCGTGATAACAGTTCACCCAAATACGACCTGCTTCGATGTTACGTCCCATGCGATACGCTAGGTTTGCATCACGCGTCCATACGCCTGCACCCAAGCCATATTCGGTGTCATTGGCAATCTCTAGCGCTTCTGCTTCATCTTTAAACGTCGTTACCGCGATAACAGGACCAAAGATCTCTTCTTGGAATACACGCATCTTGTTGTGCCCTTCCAGCATGGTTGGCTGAATGTAGTAACCATTACCGAGATCATCTGGTTGCTGCGCAATTTCACCACCTGTTAGCACTTTCGCACCTTCTTGACGACCGATTTCTAGGTAGCTCAAGATCTTATCAAACTGCTCTTTAGAAGCTTGTGCACCCACCTGAGTATCGGTATCTAACGGGTTACCTTGTTTAATAGTTTGAGCACGCTCGACCACCTTGGCGATGAACTTGTCGTACACCGATTCATGGATCAGCACACGTGACGGACACGTACACACTTCCCCCTGATTAAAGAACGCGAGCAACATGCCTTCGACACACTTATCTAGGTATTCATCTTCATGATTAAAGATATCTGGGAAGTAGATATTTGGAGACTTACCGCCAAGCTCAACCGTTGATGGAATCAAGCTTTCAGCCGCACATTTCAAGATGTGGTGACCGACTTCTGTTGAACCAGTAAAGGCCAATTTCGCCAAACGATCGCTGGTTGCTAACGCTTGACCCGCTTCGCTACCAAAACCATTGACGATGTTGACCACGCCAGCAGGTAGAAGATCAGCGATCTTCTCCATCATCACCAAAATCGATGTTGGTGTTTGCTCGGCGGGTTTCATCACCACACAACAGCCCGCAGCAAGTGCTGGAGCCAGTTTCCAAGCCGCCATTAAAATCGGAAAGTTCCAAGGAATGATCTGCCCTACTACACCAATTGGTTCTGGGAAGTGGTAGCTTGCGGTGTTTGAATCGAGTTCAGCTGCGCTGCCTTCTTGCGCTCGAATACAACCCGCGAAATAACGGAAGTGATCGACAACCAAAGGAATATCTGCCGCTAAGGTTTCTCGCACAGGCTTGCCGTTTTCCCATGTTTCAGCGACCGCGATTTCTTCAAGGTTCGCTTCAATGCGGTCGGCAATTTTAAGCAGGATGTTCGAACGTTCGGTCACACTGGTCGCAGCCCAACTTGCACGAGCTGCATGCGCGGCATCGAGTGCCAAGCTGATATCCGCCTCGGTTGAGCGTGCCACTTGGCAATACACCTGACCATTCACTGGGGAAGTGTTATCAAAATACTCGCCGCTGACAGGCTTCACCCACTCGCCACCGATAAAGTTATCGTATTGCGCTTTAAAGTTCACCACTGCGTTGTCACTACCCGGCTGTGCGTAAATCATAGTTAGATCCTTCTTCGATTTGTTCTTCGTTATTGAGCTAGAGCTGTCTTATTTTTGTGGCGGCTCCCCTTGAGAAAAGAACTCATGACAAGACGCCCATGTTTATGCTTTCTGTTTAAAACACTGATACTTCGTGTTTTCTTCACAACAGTAACAACGCAAATCACACGCCAGAACTTCAAAACTTGTTGTTAATAAATTGTAAAACTATGATTACCAAACGTTTACAACCCAAAGTGAGTTGGCATTGAACGGACGTATGGAAACCACTCCAGTGTTCAACTGTTCCAAATTGGTACACCCTCACTGTTACGACATGGAACAGTCATGCACCTTCAACAAGCAAACACCTCAGATTGGCTTTCATCCTCTTGGCACCGCAGCACAGAAGCGGGTCTAAAACAGAGACGACTTCCCGAAGACATTCGCCTGCCTCAATCGATTCTTAAGCAGCGACGTCATCAATCGGCTGACTTGATCCACATCGTCGAACGCAATGCGCTGCCTTTGTTTAATCAGATGTTTGCTCGTACCGACAGTCGTTTGATTCTGACCGATATTGAAGGGGTGATTCTGGCGAGTTGGGGACAGGAGCGGTTTAAGGAGAAGCTGACATCAATTGCACTCAGCTCTGGAGCCTGTTGGCAGGAGCAACTGAAAGGCACCAACGCGATTGGCACCGCCATTGTTGAAGCCAAGCCAGTATCCATCATTGGCGAACAACACTTCATCCACCAGCATCGATTTATCAGCTGTTCAGCAAGCCCGGTGTTTGATCATCAAGGGCAAATGGTTGGCATATTGGACATCACCAGTGAGCAGCAACAACACGATAGTTCCGTCCAATTGCTGGTTCAAAATATGGTTCAGCTTGTTGAGAACCAGCTACTGAGTCACATCCCACAAGGCACCACTCGAATCGATCTCGCGTGTGAGAAATCTTTATTACACAGTGGTTGGCAAGGGATTGTGATAGCCAATGAAGCTGGCGAAGTAGTGGCGCACAATCAGGTTGCCTCTCAATTGTTGGATCAAACCTCGATCGTCGGCGAATGCATAGATACCCTGTTCAATCGAACTTCATTAGATACACCTTTTGTGTTTGAGAAACAGCACCTCAAACAACCAACCGCAAAACGCACTCGCTCTATTTCAGCATCGTGCGATTTGCACCATGGCGAACAAAAGATAGAGCACGCTTGGCAGCAAGCTAATAAGGTTATTGATAAAGGGATCAGCCTATTAATCCTAGGAGAAACAGGGGTCGGGAAAGGCGAATTTGTTAAAGCATTACACAAACAGAGCCAGCGTAAATCGTCACCGTTAGTTGCGGTGAACTGCGGTGCGCTGCCGAAAGATCTTATCGAATCTGAGCTGTTTGGCTACGCGCCGGGCGCTTTTACTGGCGCAAGCCACAAAGGGTTCCAAGGCAAAATCCGTCAAGCAGACAAGGGCATTCTATTTTTGGATGAGATCGCCGACATGCCGTTAGAGGCTCAGTGTCGATTGCTGCATGTTCTGCAAGACAAATCCGTGGTGCCCGTGGGTTCAAATCAGAGCTACCAAGTCGATTGTCAGATCATCGCCGCGACTCATAAAAACTTAGAACAGTTGGTCGCTACGGGGGAATTTCGACAAGATCTCTTTTACCGCCTGAATGGCTTGGCCTTTACTCTGCCAAGCCTGCAACACCGACAAGACAAACACGCCTTAATCGAGCACATTCATAGTAAATACGCCGAAGATGAGCAAACAATCTGCCCTCACTTGATGAGCTTACTGTGCGCCTATTCTTGGCCAGGCAATATTCGCGAGTTAGACAATTTACTTAAGGTCGCCGCTCTACTGGCGAGTGATGAACCACAGCTCACCTTAGAACATGTACCGAGCCATCTTGCTCAACACCTCACGTCGCTAGCGCAAGATAATCTGCATCAACTGACGACTCCTAATGCCATCAAAGGTACAGCGAGTAACGATTTAAGAACTACCGTTGAAGAAACCTTGCTGCAAACGTATCAAGCGAACCAAGGCAACATCAGCAAGACATCTCGAATACTCGGCATCAGCCGCAATACCATTTATCGAAAGCTAAAGAGCTTGGGGATTCTTCAATAAAACATAAACAATGATTTGGTTCCTCAGATTGAACATGCAACGCATAAATACACACTTTACAAGTGGATATAATGTGCTTCGGATCAAATTAAAGTGTGAGTGAAGTCACGTAATGAGTAATCCATATTCAGGACACTCTCAAACTACAACGTCTTGATTTTCCGACAAATAAATATCATCAACAAATTTAAAAGATCAATGAATACAAATAGCTAATGAAATACTAACGGCCATTTCCTTGCCTTATAGAACACGCCCAAAAGATATAAATCTGAGCACTATGCAATCCTATTTATAATTTTGATCACCCTATTCTTTTTATGTTCATTATTTTGAATTTTCCATTCACTTATCTTGTTTAAAATCTCTGGAAAACTACCACTATTTGGCTACAGGGATCATATGTTTAACAGTATACGTACGCGAATTGCGGTGAGTGCAGGTGGAGCAATGGCTTTCACTCTGTTGATCGCAATGGGCATGACCACCAGCGCCTTTACCGATGTGAACAAACAAGTCACTGAAAAAGTAAAGACACAGCTGACAGACGCAACAACGACAGATTTACAAAACACAGCCATTCAACAAGGTTTGAACATTGCCAACCAACTTGATCCTGTACTAGCAAACCTTAAGCAAGCACGATCTATTATTGAGTTAAGTTCAGAAACCAATGCAAGCGCAGACCTTATCGTTAAACAGTTTACTGCCGCCTTGGAAGCACAAAACAAAGCTGTATTTGCGGGCTACATGGTGTGGGAGAACAAGACTTGGCCACAACAAACCGATCTGAATAACGAGATCAGCTTGGACACTGAATTAGGTTTTAACAGTCAGGGCTACCTTGCGCCTTTCTTCTCTCCAAATGATCAGAACAGCTTTGACGCCGTCGCAATGGAGAGCTTCAGCAATACCGAACTCAACAGCAACGGTGAGCGCAAAGACGACTGGCACTTAATGCCATACCAAACCGGTAAGACATTTGTGATGGAACCCTATTTCTATCCAGTTCGCGGCAAGCAAGAGCTCATCACTACCATCAGCCAACCAATCAAACAAGACGGGAAAATCATTGGCTCAATTGGCTTTGATTTGTCTTTGTTCGAACTTCAAAGCCAGAGTGAATTATTTGCACGTAACTTGTTTGATGGCGAAGGAAAAATCCTTATTACATCATGGAAAGGCATAACTCTCGCCAACAGCCGTGCTGGAAACATGGTGGGTAAAAGAGTCTCTTCTGAATTGGAATCCGAATGGTCGACAATTCAATCTATCGCTAAGCGAGAAGGGGCTGGCCTTGTTAATTTCGGCGGCGATGAGTACGCAATAACAGCCATTGATACCAGTGATGCGCCATGGGTAGTCATGGTGTCGGTTCCCAGTAGTCACCTTACAAAAAGCGTCGACGACTACACGCAATGGAGTGATGTACAGAATTCAAAAGCACTTGAAAAAGGTGTGTGGGCGGGGCTCATCGCAGCTATTCTAGGCATTGCCTCAATGGCATTCATTGCCAATTCTCTGGGCAAGGTTCTGAACAACTTAGTGGAGCGTTTTAAAGATGCAGCACAAGGCGAAGGCGACTTAACTTACCGCATTGAAGTGAAAGGAAAAGATGAAACCGCTCAGCTTGCACACTGGTTCAATACTTTCTTATCTCGTATGCAAGAGATGCTACTTACCGTTATGGTAACGGCCGACCAAGTAGATAAAAACGCAACAGAAGGCCAAGCTCGTGCTGAAGTTTCACGTGACCAGTTGAACTCTCAGGTTAACGAGGTGAACTCACTTGCAACCGCGATCAATGAAATGAGTGCGACTGCGCAAGAAGTGGCAAGTTCAGCGGTTCAAGCAGCCGCAGCAGCAAGCCAAGTACAAAGCAACAGTCTCAATGGCATGACACGCATGGACAATGCCGCCAGCGCGGTAGACAGCTTGGCTGTGCAGGTTAACGATGCGCAGCAACAAACGCAAAATTTGGTCGATTCGAGCACCGCTATTCAGGGTATCTTAAGCGAGATTGGTGGCATTGCAGAACAAACCAACTTACTTGCGCTTAATGCCGCTATTGAGGCAGCACGTGCGGGTGAAGCAGGACGAGGCTTTGCTGTCGTGGCAGATGAAGTGCGTAACCTCGCAAATCGCACTCAAGGCTCGACAGAAGAGATTCGTTCGATGTTGGCTCGCTTAGAACAAGAGACTCAATCTATCGTGATATTGATGGAGCAAAGCCAGAAGCAAGCGAACGATACCAAAGGGGAAACCCAAGCAGCACATCTAGCCTTGTCGGAAATCAACCAAGCGATTGAAGTGATTAACGACATGAACAATCAGATTGCGTCCGCGGCTGAAGAGCAAAGCTCAGTATCAGAAGAGATTAACCGCAATGTAGTGATCATCAATGACACCGCCGTGGAAGTGATGGGCACCATGACATCATCAGTAGCAATCAGTAATGAGCTGACCGTAAAAGCTGGAGATTTACACGGAGAATTGAGTAAGTTTAAGCTCTCTTAACGCACGTTCAGTCTTCCATAAAAATAAGGCCGAGAAACGCAGTGTTTTCGGCCTATCTATTTTAGTTCCGCACTCAACGTTACCATCTCCGAGCAAAAATCTAATTGGAATCCAACTCGACAAGTTGATTGAGCACCTCTTTATCCAATACTGGGTGATGTTTGCTCGCTAAGATCAACACAATATCCACTGCTGGTAACGGCGGCATATCATCGAGGATTCTCAAATCTGAAGTCACGCTCAGCTTACCCATCGCGCCGATGGCTAATCCCGCTTTAACGATTGCACGCTGCGCCGAAGCGGTATTACTGCACGCCAATAACTGATAAGGCGTGCCCTGCTTAGTTAAGCCATTCACTGCCGCTGCGTGGTACTTACAATCGGTCTGAAACAAGGCTAATGGGACGGGTTTAGAATCATCGAACACATAATCAGGGTTGCTTATCCATACTCCGATATCATGAGTGAGCCAGTAACCCTCTTCACTATCGGGCGCTCGGGTGACAATCGCCGCATCAAGCCTGCCGTCATCCAACCACTCTCTCAGCGTAATGCTGGGCAGGCTAAATATTTGGATTGAACAGGTGGGTTCCGCTTTCTGTAACAGGCGAATCACTTTTGGCAGAATAGTGTCGTTGTAGTCTTCAGGGCAGCCGAGTCGTAGAGGTTGTTTGTCTTCGTAACGCTTTACTTGCTTGAGGGCTGTATTGTGAAGGGCGACTAACTGTTCGGCATGAGAACGCAGCGCCAAACCTGCTTCAGTGAGTATTAAGTTACGCCCTTCTTTTTGGAAAAGAGTGACGTTGAGTTCTTCTTCCAACTTACGCATCTGAGCACTGAATGCCGATTGGGTGCGATTTATCTGTTTCGCTGCACGTGTGAAACTACTGGTTTCCACAAACGCGAGAAAACCTCGCAAAGCATCAATATCCATATTGAAATCACCACCCATCGTTTTTATTAATGTATTGCATCAAAATTATCCGTTAGTGCGCCGCAATACAATCCCCTAAGCTCAAATGCATGCCCCTAGGCTCAAAGCATACCCACTAAACGCAAGGAAGCTACGATGCAGCTTTATATTGGAAACCAGAACTACTCAACTTGGTCACTGCGTGCATGGCTGATATTCGATAACTACAACCTCAATGCAGAAGTCATCAAGCTCAAGCTATTCACCTCTGATTTTTACGACACTCTGGCGAAAGTGACGCCAACGGCTAAGGTTCCAACCTTAGTTGACGGCGACGTTGCGGTGTGGGATTCATTGGCCATTCTCGAATACGTTAACGACGCCCACTTGAACGGTGCAGCGTGGCCTAGCTCATTGAAAGAACGCGCCCATGCCCGAGCAATTTCCGCCGAGATGCACTCTGGATTTTTTGCCGTCAGAAATGAAATGCCGATGAACTGCCGCGCACAACGAAAGCTAAAACTCAGTGAAGACGCCTTGAAAGACATCGCTCGTATCGATGCCATTTGGTCGACGCAGATTGAACAATACCCTGAAGGATGGTTGTTTGGTGAATGGTCGATTGCCGATGCGATGTTTGCACCTGTGGCATTACGCGCAGAAACCTATGGCATCCAGCTTTCAGAAAAAGCATCGCAGTATCAACAACGTGTGCTTAACAGCCCATCAATACAAAAATGGCTAGCAGAGGCAAGCTTAGAAACCGATGTGGTTGAAGAAGATGAGGCGGGCAAGCCGGTATAAGTAGATAGCGATGAGTCTCGATATAGCATCGAGACTCATTTTATATTAGGCGGTTAGAAAGCGATTTCTTTAAAGACTATTCTTTGGCAACAGGGGCGCTGTGATCATTCGGTTCAAACTCCAAAATATCACCAGGTTGGCACTCTAAAACCTCACACAGTTTGTCGAGTGTCGATAACCTCACGGCTTTTGCTTTAGCATTTTTTAATACTGACAAGTTGGCTTCTGTAATACCAACCTCTTTTGCCAATGTCTTCAATCGCATTTTTCGTTTTGCCATCATAATGTCTAAATTAATGCGGATAGTCATGACAAGTCCTTTAAATCGTTTGGCTGTGCTCATCAGCCAGAATATAACCTTCTTTCATCACCCATGAGATGATCAAAATAATTATACCCAATATCAGTGTTAAAAAGTCCATACCTACAAAACTAATCCCCAAGATACGTTCGCCTGGGGGATTATTGAACGATAGAATCACTGACATCAATGAACTATAGATAACTGAACCTAATACCCAATAGAACAAGCTATACCCAAGCTTCTGGTAGGACATTGCGTTTTCCAAAGAGAAGATTTCGCCTCGTTCATAATTACGGAATAAACGAATCAGAACCATTAGTGCGTACATAAGGATGCTGGACATCGCTAAACTGGTGAACGCAGCAACCGTTCTTGTTGTCATAGACAGCGGCAACATCGTGAGATGCCCGATGTCGTAATAATAAAGACCCGTTGCACTTATAAAGTCATAGGGAGTCTCAATGGTTAGCCAGAAGTAGCACACCATAATCGGAGTGAGTGCGAGAAAGGACTGCAGTAGTAATCGCACACGTCGGCTTTGTTTTTGGATGTTAGACATAGTTAGTATTCCTGTTGAGTTGACGACGGAATACTAAGATCAAAACAAATGATGATCAACAATAAATTATCGTTTATCGATAATTTATTGTTGAATTGCAATTTCCATAAGAACTTATAACCGAAATAATTTTTCATTGAAGCTGCAATAATTTGGTCGATTGTGATCACCGAATCACAATGTGCAGATGCGATTGTTTATATTCAACTAAATTAAAATAGTTAAGATAAACATTATGTTACGAGCAACGATCGCATTACTCAGCGTGGCCAGTTTCACTGTATCTGCCAATGTCACCCTTCCCTCTGGAGAAGACTGGATCAATCATGCCTCTGAAGGGCTCTCACCTTACTGGCTGATGCCTAGCGCTCAGGGAGAACCGATAGGCAACTTCCCGACGTTTCGCTGTGATGATGGCACCTTGCTCGATGTTTCTGATGTGTGTCCTGAATTGAACCGAGGCTGGATCACTCCGCACTTTGGCAAGGAGTTTACGCGCATGAAATCACGCCAAACCTATGCCTACGGCGTGCTCTATCACCTTACTGGAGACAAACAAGCTTTAGCGCTTGCCAAACAAGGTGCCTACTACATCATTGATCAACTAGAAGATAAGCAAAATGGTGGCTTTATTGGCTACACAAAAAAGGGGAAAGCTGGTCAGGATTGGCAGCAACGTACCTCTCAAGATCAAGCGTATGCATTAGTTGGCCTTGCCATGTACTACTACCTGACCCAAGACAAAAAGGTAGAAGAAGCACTCATCGCCCAACAAGCTTTTATCTTTGATAAATATCGACTTAGCGACAACAGCGGTCTTGCTTGGGTACTTGCTGACGGTGAAGATGGCAGTGCAAAACGACGCGAACTGGTCGCGCAACTTGATCAAATAAACGGCTATCTGTTGTTAGTCGCACCTCTGCTCAAAGAGCCCGTCAAATCCAAATGGCTTGATGACTTAAACTGGCTCACGCAAGCCATGATTGAACAATACCATTCTGAAGATCAACAACGCTTCTACGGGGCTATTCACGATAAAGCTGCGATGATGCCGAATGCCAATCACAACGATTTTGGGCACACCATCAAAGCATATTGGATGACCTATCTAACCGGTCATGCATTAGATAATTCCGATTGGTCGGAATTTGGTTTAGACGGCATGAAACACACTCTGGATCAGGCGCAATATCAGAAAGACTTTGCCAATGTATCTAACTACTTTGGTGAGCGACTTCAGAAAATGTGGCAAGGGCAAGATATCACGGGCTGGCAAAGCAGACCGCACAGCCAGTGGGCGTCATCATGGGAGTGGGCTGAGCTTGATCAAGCGGCTATGACGGTTTCGCTGGTCGATGGTTCAATGAGAGACGTCCTGCAATACACCCTACCGACCTTTCATGATGTATGGGTCGACCACAAATACGGTGGCGTTGGGCTTGATCCTAAGCGTACTAAAGCTTTCCATTGGGGCAATGGCTATCACCAATTTGAACATGCGCTGATTGGCTATTTATATGCTCAGCAAGTTGACGCTAAACTGGCTGTATTGCACTACGCAAGACCGACCAACAGCAATATGCCAATGGAACCGTATTACTATCAAGGAGACGTGGTTAAGTTGGAGAAACTTGGAGATGGAACGCAGAAGGTCAGCTTCAATAACATTCGACCTTAAGATCTGATATTCGCTCATCGATAATTTTGCTGTGGTTTACAGTTAAGACGAAAAAGATGAGTGACTAGCTGTTCGCAAAGCCTGAGAAGAAAAGATGCTTTTCAGGCTTTTGAAATACAGTCGAACAACATTTATTGGTAGGGTTTGAAATGACTTTATAAACAAATTTTCGCGATCAGATAAATCTTATCGGGCCTCAAGTGAAACAGCAAAAGACATCGGAAAAATCACTTCTTATTATTCTGCTCAACCAGCTTTTCATTCCACGCTTCGTTGCCGTCTCGCTTACTGACATCATACTCAGAACAGAACTGCGATATGGTCATGTTGTTGTCGCCCGTCGCTAACTTTAATGCCAACTGAACTTGTTGAAGCTTGCTTTGAAGGCGAAGATTTTGGCCTGCCTTTGGGCTTTTTTCTTTGGCGAACTTTAAAGCGGCGTGTTTACGCTCGGCAGCGCCAGCTCGGCGATCCGCTTCTGATAATAGATATTTTAGCTGCGCGACACTCTTGCCCTTCTTAAAGGCAGGCTCAAGCAACTCAACGCATTCATCAAATGATGGATTTATAACATATGGATCAATTCTATGCGCTTGTTGACGCATCCACTCTAGCGCGAGCTTTTCATCTGACATTTTGCAATCTTTACCAATAAAACAGCCGTACATGGTATCGCTCAATAGCAAACCGCTGCAATAAAAAATTGAGTAACTTTTGCCTTTTTAATTAGAGCTTGTCGTTAAGTATCAATAACACCAAATCGAACCGCTGACTTAACCCCGCAACGAAGAGCCAAACTTGACGCTATTGATACCTCATTCGGCCTTTTTAACGCATCACAAACAGCTCTTCGTGATAATTCTGGTCAACATTGAACTTGTACGCATCGAGTTCTTTTTTAAGCGACGTTGAGAACAACTCTGGCCCACAAAAATACAACTCATAAACGTTTAGATCACCACATTGATTCGCGATTCTGTCTGCGTTTAATCGCGGAGAGTGCAAGGTATCTATTACGTTCAGCTTCACACCGACTTGATGTGCAAGGTGCCACAGCTCATCCACTAAATGCTCATCGACACCACGGGTACAGTAAAACAGTTCAATTCGAGGATGAGTTTTCTCTGTTTTGAGCGCTTCAAGCGTTGCAAAAAACGACGCTATTCCGACACCACCAGCAATCCAAATTTGTGGCTTGTTTAGGTCAAACTCAAGTCGACCATAAGGCCCTTCCACCGTAACCGCATCGCCTGCATTAACTCGTTCATAAAGACCATTCGTAAAATCACCCAACTCTTTAATCAAGAAACGCAGTTCTGAATCTTCGCTACCTGACACAATAGTAAACGGATGAGGATCTTCATTACCAAAGCGTAAGTACGCAAACTGCCCTGCTTTGTGTCCTCGCCATGATGTACTTGGCTTTAGCACTAACTCCATCACTTCAGCTTTGGGAAAGTAGCGAGTGGAAACTACAGAAGCAGAATGACGATTACGACGCCCTACAAAGCCCAATAAACTATAAATCGCCGCAACAGACCCAACCAAAGCAAATGCCACTGTTAGGTAGTAAATTGGTTCGCCCCAATAGGCATGTTTGAGAAGTAAAACTGAGTGAAATGCGATCAATAGGTACGCGACCGACATAAAACGATGTGACAATTTAAACGGTTTGTATTTCACAGCCGCCCACAACGACGCCACCAGTAAAACGAGTAATAGGTAAAAGCCCCACTCTCCAATGTTTTCAGCAAAGCCGTGGAGTCCATTGACCCATGCTTCCCAACCAGACAAAGTTCTTGCAGGACCAGAACCGTCATGACGAACAGGCTTAGCCAACACTTCAGACATCACTAGCCACTTGGGAATCTGGTACCACAACCAGTGTGTCACACCCATTGCAACGCCGCCTATACCTAGCCATTTGTGGACTCGATACGCTTTATCCATACCGTTGAGCCAATTCTCAACCATAGGTAAACGCATCGCCAAAATCATGGTGATAGACATTAACATCAGAGACAAAATACCCGAGTACTGAATCATGGCAGAGCGCCATTCAAATACGTTGTTTGAAGCGAAGAGTTGCGGTTCCATCGCAAACCAAAAGGCTGACATTGTGGCAATCATTGCCCAGATGATATTGCGGACTGATTTCATTTTTTAACACTCATAAAGACGACATCATTACTTTAGCTTGCGTGATGTAAAGCGGCGTCAACATACGTAAATCTATGCAAAGGCTCTCGTCCGTTGGCTGTCGCAGAGATAAAAGAGACGGGCAGCCCACGCCCAAACTAAGCACTCTGCTGATCGATAGAGGATGCTTCTGCGTAAATATGAGTTGGTTAGTGAACAAGTCGTCGAAACAAAAGTGAGAAGAAGAGAAAATATGAAGGAAATGACCCTTTCAAGACAAGATATCCAAGCAATGGATCAACGTGAGCGCGCTCGTTTAATTAACTCCTTATCGGGGTTCAAAAGCGCCAACCTTATTGGCACCTGCGATAAACAAGGGCTAGAAAACCTTGCTGTGGTGAGTTCTGTGGTTCACCTAGGATCAAATCCCCCCTTGTTTGGCTTCATCGTCCGACCTGCAGAAAGCCGCCGTCATACATTAGAGAACATCCAAGAAACTCGACACTTCACCATCAACAGCATCGGTGCGGGCTTTGTTCAAAAAGCCCACCAAACTTCCGCTCGTTATCCTAAATCAATCTCAGAGTTTAACGCGGTCGGTCTCACGTCCTATTACGATGATGTGTTCCCTGCTCCGTTTGTCTTGGAAAGTCCTCTGAAAATAGGCTTGGCTTTCAAAGAAAAAATCACAATTGAAAGTAACCAAACCCAAATGTTGATTGGTGAAGTTGTTACGGTTCACGCGCCAAAACGTGCCGTGATGCCGGACGGCTACCTAGATTTAGAAGCGTTAGATTTAGTCACTATTTCTGGGCTAGACAGCTATCATGTTACGCAGAGGCTACATCGTTTAAGCTATGCCAAGCCAAATAAGCCGCTGTTTCCACTGACCCACGAAGGTAGCCCAACCTCATGGGAAGCTTTCGAACACAATCTAACTCATTTTGTTCGGTAATTTACTCGCAAAGGTGCTAACTTTCTCAGCTCAACTCAGTGCGCACACAACTATCTGAGCTACATCTACCGCCATTTCCAAGGAATCTTTTGAAGTTAACCCACTTTAAATACAAAACGCGCAAAGGCCCAGACTACCGACATGGCGATCAGGTGTCATTCATGGACATCAAACAGACCTTCGGTATGGGCAGCATCCGTGTAGGCGCTTGGGTAACGAAAGAAGAGAAAGAACTGGCTGCAAATCTGATATTCGACTCGTTAGCAGACTTGGCTTACATCTTGGCTCTGCCGCCAGAAGCCATTGGCCTTCGCGGCACATTAGGCTTGGCGTTTGGCAGTGGCGGAAGAAAAGGCGTACAAGCACACTACGCACCAAATCAAAGAGAGTTAGCCCTCGCTAAGAATGCAGGAGCTGGTGCGCTCGCTCACGAGTTCTGGCATGCGTTTGACCACTATATCGCTGAGAAGGCGTTTGAAATCGGCGATACCTCTGGCCCCAAAAAACATATCTTGTTCGCCAGTGACTGTTGGCTACACGATAGAAAGGTGCGACCTCATCCATTAAACGAGAGTTTGATGTCTGTGTTCGATACCACACTACTCAGTGACAACAACCTAGATAAACACGACTACGTTGCACGCAGTGTTATTGCCGACAAAGCGACGTCTGCCCGCTACTTCTCACTACCCACAGAAATGATGGCGCGTGCCTTTGAAGCTACGATTGAGTCCTGCTCAGATATCGAGAATTCTTACTTAGTCGATGGCACGACCAAACCGGATATGTTCCCTCTCTATCCAGATCTCACGCATCGCAAAGAAATTAATAAAGCGCTGCAAGGTTACTTCGCGCCGTTGGGTCGATCTCTAAGTAAATCGCGTTAAGACAAAACATGGCGCCGTCCTTACAATCAAAGGTTTAGCCAGCGGCCCAAGTTTGGCATATAGAAGCGATAACCAAAATAAACTAATCCACTTTCAAAATCTGAGCGTTTGGGCGACATACCAAACGGCTGTAGAGTGAAATCATCACCACTTACTTGACCGCAAGGCGAATAACCTCTCTGGCTGAGTCTTTCGCCAGCCTGGTCAAACACACCATAGACATGACCGAGATGGTTAGTCATGTAGTAGATATTTTGCTGGCTCTGCTGACGCATTGATAACCCAGCGACACCGCCTTATTTACTACAATTTCTAGTTGTGGTTGTACGAAAGTAACATCACATAATAATTCAGAGACAAAGCCTTTTGTCTTAAAGCAAAAACAAGGCATCACTCTATTCAATGTCTTTCAATATAAGCCATGAATAAATAGGCCAAGCAATGCATGAAATCACTAAATACTGTAGTGGAATAGATATAAAGTTAACAAATGGTATGCCGAGCAAAACCAAATTATCATTTGTAAATTCAATATACAAAAAGTCATAAATAAAGTTGTAAGTTGCTTCTACAAATGACAACATCATTGCAACTTGAATGAATTGTTTAAATTTCATTTACATAATCCCTAATTAAATAACTGCACAGAAAGACTCTGCATGATTTCACTCTTGGTTTGAAGTTCCTGCTCAAATTCATATACTCTAATTTCATTTTAGTCCTTCAATATAATGTATTTAATGAACATTCAATATCACAAGATACTTCTGCATATAGTTCTTCGATAAGCTCCTGAACTGCTGACCTCTTTTCTTTATCAAATACATTCCACTTTTGCGTTGGCTGTTTACATGAAAGAGATTTATTGTGTGGTGCTTGATCCATTACTGCAGACCTTGGTGACATCGCTGCCTTTGCCTTTTCATAACAATCATAATAACATTGGCTATTTTTTTGAGGTGGATATATCAAGTGGTCGGTAGGACTCGGATTGTATGGCCTGGACTTATAACGCCCATCCGGATCCACATACCCTAACGGGTCACCATTTACATACGCATAAAGGTTAATCCCGCCTTGCTCTTGCAGTGGGTCGCGGTTTAGCCAGCGGCCCAAGTTTGGCATATATAAGTGGCGACCGAGGTGTGACCTTATTTTCTATGACAAAAGGCAATACCTGCCTCTATAGCTAAAGACGAGATACGATTCCACCTCCTTCAGGATTACAATTCTAATTATCCAAAAAATAAAGCCCCATTTCTTCGGCGATAACTTTAATTTTTTTATATTTTCTAAATCAAATGAATATAAATAGTTTGTATAGTCCCAACCTTCAAAATAGCTTATACCTAAGGTTGGAAAAACTAATCGATATAGGGAATTTCTTCTTATGGCGTATCTCTTTTGTTTAATAATGGAGACTGAACATTCTACATTTACAAAGTACCTATATGAAACTCTTCTTTTTTTTCCTCTACCAACCACTCTAAATGTATAACATTCATAGTTTTCAATTAAATAATATATAAATTCATCTAATTTTTTTTAGGTACATATCTATAACGTCATTAGAATAAGGGGATAATTTTTCATATTCTTCTTCTAACAACCAATGATCAAATACAGAGATCGCTCCTGACTCACATTCTTCTTGTATCGAATTACAACCGTCATTTATTTTTAGAATATTTGGAAATTCTGAATTCAGCTCTTTTTGCATAGTTTTTGAAACATTAAATACTCTTCTGCTATTCGTCTTCATATTAATCTCTTAATCTTGTTCCATCTTCATTATAAGTTCCATCTCTAAAGTTATCATTTTCCCAGTCGCGCTTTTTGTTCCATTTTTTCCAGAAACTTCCTCCATGACCACTACCCTTTGCTTGGTCGCGTTCAAAAATGGGCTCCTTCGCACCTTTAGGCCTGATTTGAACGCGGAATCTTTTCCCAGTTATCGTGACCATTTGAAGGGCAACTTTCGGTTCCTGAGCCCTCTTCACTATTTTGCCAACTCGGCCAATCAGGTAAGTTGGGTATTTCGCAACCGCCAAGAGCCCTGCATACCGCATAACTTACAGGAATAGCAACTGCAGGGTGAAGCATTGCTACTGCGAATCTGCCATCCGGATCTACATACCCTAACGGGTCACCATTTACATACGCATAGAGGTTAATCCCCCCTTGCTCTTGCAGTGGGTCGCGGTTTAGCCAGCGGCCCAAGTTTGGCATATAGAAGCGATAACCAAAATAAACTAATCCACTTTCAAAATCTGAACGTTTGGTCGACATACCAAACGGCTGTAGAGTGAAACCATCACCACTTACTTGCCCGTATGGCGAATAACCTCACTGGCTGAGTCTTTCGCCTGCTTGGTCAAACACACCATAGACATGACCGAGATGGTTAGTCATGTAGTAGATATTTTGCTGGCTTTGCTGACGCATTAATAAGCCAGCGACACCGCCTTTTGGCAAAAAGCAAGACCTGACCCCATTATCTTTGCGCACCGGACACACAAAAACAGTTAAGCCAGCTCCCCAAGTTGAATATATGTAATCGAGGCAGATACACAGAATTATTTACAAGGTCACTTGCCCGCCTCTTTCGTGATTCTGTTGATATTCCCCCCCTTTATAAACGAATCTATAGTTTATAATCACAGCAATGCTTAACTTTCTAGTAAATATAAAAGATACCTTAATTCTGAAATATATGATTTGTCATCTTCATATAAGCCGTCTTTGTTTATTAAAGATAAATACTTTCCTCTACCTTACTTCAGATTGAGCAATCATCAATGTTGGTTTTGATTAAAGGCATTGGGTAATTAAATACTCCTTTATCGTCGACGACCATGAGCGCTTCAAGAGTATTCACATCAGAAAAGTAGTGAATTTCGGAATTATACTCAATTAAGTATATCTTTTTTCCTCGAATCTCTTCTTCTAGCCTAATCCACTATCGTTTCTCTTCCGGCATTTGACTCATATTCTTTCCAAATGCAATCGTAGCACCCAGAGACTTCTTATCTAAATACATAAATGCATATGACCGTTCATTCTTCGAAAGCAATAGCCAATCACTCGATATTATATAGCAAGTGTCATCATCTAATATGACATCCTGACTAACTAACCTCTTTAATTTTAGGAAAAAAATCTTTCCTCTTCCGTCGGCCAAACTAAAAGTCACTAAATGACTAATTAAAATGAAGAGAGTTAAAGATACTAGTTTTTTATTCATAAAAGCTCACCGACAACATACCCTGTAGCTAAATCAACTTGACTACCTGGCAGCGGTCCCGTCACGCTGGTACAGATTTTGCAGCGTTGTAAGTAGCTGAAGCTGCTTTCTTATAATGGCTCTGCATATCATCACAGTACTGTCTAGCCTTCTATGGGATAAGTATGCCTTCTCTCTCTCTGAATTAAGCAACAAAACCAATAACTAACCTCATTAGCATTTCTTGGAAACAAAGACCTATTAATTAATAATTCAATAGCATATCAATGTAAAATTAGGACTCTGACTGAATATGCTACTACTTTTTTTAAGAGTCATATAACTCCTATCAATTTCGCACGCTGGTAGCGCATAACCAGAAATTTTCTCACCATTTGTAATCCCCTTAAACCTGCATACATTGTTTGATTCAGCGCCATTTGCAAGTTTAATTGTTGGTTTACAATAAACCTCCATAATTTCAAACTCTTCTATCTCCGTCGAACCACTCCCTACTAGAGTCAATTGGAACATCATAAAAACCAGTACGAACGCGGTCACTGCAACTAACATCATTTTAATTTGGGTTTTCAGATTATTCCTCACATACAACTCCTTTGACCAATCGACTATACACATCAACTCCCACACATAGTGGCCTCGATGGTGGAAACAATGTACTAGCCATGTCCGCTACCGTTTGTGTATACCCAGCAGTATCACATGCTTTTTTCTTAGCTTTTTTTTCACCTTTTTCAATACTGTCTTTTACCTCTTGCGGGTAATAATCCTCTGTAGGCCTATTGGGTATATATGGTATTGGGAATGCTTGCTTGCCATCCGGATCCACATACCCTAACGGGTCACCATCCACATACGCATAAAGGTTAATCCCGCCTTGCTCTTGCAGTGGGTCGCGGTTTAGCCAGCGGCCCAAGTTTGGCATATAGAAGCGATAACCAAAATAAACTAATCCACTTTCAAAATCTGAGCGTTTGGGCGACATACCAAACGGCTGTAGAGTGAAATCATCACCACTTACTTGACCGCAAGGCGAATAACCTCGCTGGCTGAGTCTTTCGCCAGACTGGTCAAACACACCATAGACATGACCGAGATGGTTAGTCATGTAGTAGATGTTTTGCTGGCTCTGCTGACGCATTAATAAGCCCGCAACACCGCTTTTCTATATGGTCGCTACAGCTACCACCTTATTTACTACAATTTCTAGTTGTGGTTGTACGAAAGTAACATCACATAATAATTCAGAGACAAAGCCTTTTGTCTTAAAGAAAAAACAAGGCATCACTCTATTCAATGTCTTTCAATGTAAGCCATGAATAAATAGGCCAAGCAATGCATGAAATCACTAAATAGTGTAGTGGAATAGATATAAAGTTAACAAATGGTATACCGAGCAAAACCAAATTATCATTTGTAAATTCAATATACAAAAAGTCATAAATAAAGTTGTAAGTCGCTTCTACAAATGATAACAACATTGCAACTTGAATGAATTGTTTAAATTTCATTTACATAATTCCTAATTAAATAAATGCACAGAAAGACTCTGCATGATTTCACTCTTGGTTTGAAGTTCATGCTCAAACTCATATACTCTAATTTCATTTTAGTCCTTCAATATAATGTATTTAATGAACATTCAATATCACAAGATACTTCTATTAAAACTTGAAACTAAACTCATAACAATACAACCTAGTAATTAGTATCCACGCGGTTTTCCTAAGCCTTTCCAGATATCATACAACTGATGAGGCGAACCATTTCATTAGACCTGACCTTATTATTTACTTTTACTCCCAAGCACTAACAGGATCACATAGCTCCAACGGAATAAAAAAACACCTCATTTCAAGAAACCCCTTTAATGATTCTGATTCGCTATCTGATATTTCTTCATAAGAGAGATTTAAATATTCTTCCTTATAATCTAATCCTTTATGATAGTTATTTTTATAATTCTCCATATACGCATATAAAGCAGGCTTATTTCCATGAACAATTATTTCCTCTAAACATGTTAAATCATAATTACCACTATTTGAAAATTTACCACTAATAATAGCATCACAATATAAAACTTTATACTGTAGTTGCTCCTTATCCTTTACTTTATTTAATAACTTATCAGATTTATCATATAACCAATTTCGGCTAGGATAGTGCATATATGAGCGCGCAAGTAATAACTTACTTTGATCATCATCTATGGTATCCACTGCCATTTCTAAATAATAATCAATTTTCTTATAGTTAATCTCACCTATATTCCCCAACATCCCATAAAAATAGCAGTCCGTTAGTTTTTTATACCCTTTATGATCACCGTTATCGGCATTTTCTTTTAAAACCTCACACTCCTTTACTATGTCAATCATTTCCACTTCCCTTTCTTTCGATAGTATATCGAATGACAACAATGACGAATTAGACACTAAAAAAACAATTATGTAATTAACAATTACTTTCATTTAATAACTCCATTCACAATATATTCCACATGATTGATATCTAAAATATTCAAACACTGTTTCCTGCGCCTCAGATTTGGATTTTTTTGCAGCAAAAACTATTTTAACTAGTTTTTTTATTCGTAGCGTCACATGAAGCTTTGCTTTGCGGATTACTACTTTCTGGTTCTATTAGAAGACTTTCTATCCACAAGTTTCTCATATTCTCAACACAATCATGTACACACTGGCTGTTCGTTTGGGCTGAGTAAACTGCGTGGTCCCATGGATTGGGATTTACCGGTCTGCCCTTTATTTTTCCATCCGGATCCACATACCCTAACGGGTCACCATCCACATACGCATACAGGTTAATCCCGCCTTGCTCTTGCAGTGGGTCGCGGTTTAGCCAGCGGCCCAAGTCTGGCATGTATAAGCGGCGACCGAGGTGTGACCTTATTTTCTATGACAAAGGCAATACCTGCCTCTATAGCTAAAGACGAGATACGATTCCACCTCCTTTAGGATTACAATTCTAATTATCCAAAAAATAAAGCCCCATTTCTTCGGCGATAACTCTAATTTCTTTTATATTTTCTAAATCAAATGAATATAAATAGTTTGTATAGTCCCAACCTTCAAAATAGCTTATACCTAAGGTTGGAAAAACTAATCGATATAGGGACTTTCTTCTTATGGCGTATCTCTTTTGTTTAATAGTGGAGACTGAACATTCTACATTTACAAAGCGCCTATATGATACTCTTCTTTTTTGTCCTCTACCAACCACTCTAAATGTATAACATTCATAGTTTTCAATTAAATAATATATAAATTCATCTAATTTTTTTAGGTACATATCTATAACGTCATTAGAATAAGAAGATAATTTTTCATATTCTTCTTCTAACAACCAATGATCAAATACAGAGATCGCTCCTGACTCACATTCTTCTTGTATCGAATTACAACCGTCATTTATTTTTAGAAGATTTGGAAATTCTGAATTCAGCTCTTTTTGCATAGTTTTTAAAACATTAAATACTCTTCTGCTATTCGTCTTCATATTAATCTCTTAATCTTTTTCCATCTTCATTATAAGTTCCATCTCTATAGTTATCATTTTCCCAGTCGCGCTGTTTGTGGGTGAACAAGAACAGTGCGCCACTTCCTAAAGGTAAGTCGGTGTCACATTCGATAATCGCCGCGAGGCCATTGATGGACTTTCTAAAATCGACACTCTCACGATACAGATAAATCTCTGGTGCGCTGAGCATGCGTTTCATGATAGCGCACCGATAAGTTCTGCTAGGTAGGCTGCGGGCGTGCCTTGAGGAATACTCAGCTCCACATCATTGATGAGAAGTAACATGTTAGCCGTGGCTATTTGAGCTTGATATTTCGTTGTCTTTTCGACGACTTCTGCTCGCACAAAGCCTTGAGATACATCCGCTTTTTTGAGTTGCTGGCGCTTAGCATAAAACGTTGAGGGATTGAGTTCATTGAGCTTACAAAATGCAAGCGTTGACAATGAACTCGATTCAGACTGCTCGATGAGCGTTTGCCATTCTTGATTAGTGTGTCGTTTTCCCATTTCAAATCTCCTCATGGTCGGAGACTTGATCTTATTCTTCGCGCTAGGCGATTAGAATGTGGGGTTTATGACGCGCTTACAAAGGACAAACTCCACTTCCATTCCAATCTATTTCGTTAAGATATTCAAACAAAGTCCTCTCTGCGTAGATCGAACCATTATTAACATCTAGATGAAAAACATGATAACAACCCAAATTTTCAATATCTAAAATAGCGTTTTCGTCATTATTATTAGAAGTTATAACAACCCCATTAAGGCCAAAATCAGGGAATATTCCTTCAATTTCCCTTGTTAAACCTGCACTATTTTTAAAAACAAATGGATAATTAAAATTAATTCCATTTCTTTCGGAAAAGTTTATGCATAATTTTCTTGCTGCATTAAATAATTGTAATATTTCCTGGATATTTTCACTTTGAGTCTCACACTCTACTTTATAAACTTCTAAATCTAAAAAACCAGACTCATCAAAACTAAGTAGCCAATACTTATCTCCCATTGTAATTTTCACTGATATCCATGATGAGCACTTATAACTAATTTCATATTTAATATTTTCAACATCTAATTTATTCAAAAATTCAAATAAGTTCATATTTTCCATCCATGCTTTTTCAACCACTTTTTAGTCTTATTAGAAAACTTGGGATCAGAATCTTTTGGTTCACCGTCTTGATTTAATGCTCCTCCTTTAGTTCCATGAGCATGCCACTGAGAACCTGGCTGACCATGGGGTGGATCAATTCTATCAATTTCACATGGGCCTTGTCCTTTGCGTTTCTTATTTCTAGCTCTCTTCGGTCCTTCTTCATCTTCCTCATTGCTATTTTGCCAACTCGGCCAATCAGGTAAGTTAGGTATTTCGCAACCGCCAAGAGCCCTGCATACCACATAACTTACAGGAATAGCAACTGCAGGGTGAAGCATTGCTACTGCGAATCTGCCATCCGGATCCACATACCCTAACGGGTCACCATCCACATACGCATAGAGGTTAATCCCGCCTTGCTCTTGCAGTGGGTCGCGGTTTAGCCAGCGGCCCAAGTTTGGCATATAGAAGCGATAACCAAAATAAACTAATCCACTTTCAAAATCTGAGCGTTTGGTCGACATACCAAACGGCTGTAGAGTGAAATAATCACCACTTACTTGCCCGTAAGGCGAATAACCTCGCTGGCTGAGTCTTTCGCCTGCTTGGTCAAACACACCATAGACGTGACCAAGATGGTTAGTCATGTAGTAGATATTTTGCTGGCTCTGCTGACGCATTAATAACCCAGCGACACCGCCTTTTCTATCTGGTCGCCATATATTGTTTGCTAATACGTTGTTCTCGCTGTCACGCTCTTGAAGCTCAATCAGGCCTAAGCGAACAAAGCGTTTCTCTAAGGTTTTAATATTGCTTTCAAAACGCTGATACACTCTTAGAAAATGATCGTGACCATACTCAAATCGCTCCTCAATCTGAGTGCCACTTTTCTCAAAACGAATCGCGGTCAGTCTGTTTTCAGCGTCATAGTCTGCTTCAAAAGGAGTCTCACCTGGCAATAAGCCTTGTACTAAGTTTCCATCAGCATCATAAACAAAAGCGCTGCTGTCGCCATCCCACGAGGAAATTTGGTTAAGCGAATTGTACGTGGCTTGTGTTTGTGTGCGCTCTAGAAGGAGCGGTTCGTTAGACTCTAATTGGGTGAGTTTACCTGCAACGTCAAAACCGAAAACAAACTTGCCGATTGTATTCACGCCTTTTCGGTATTCGAGCTTGGAGAGATCGCCAATATTGTCAAAGCTCAACACTTGCTTGATGCCATTGGGGTAAGTTAAGTCAGCCGAAACATTATCAGGCGAATCATCGTAGGTGAGTTCAAAGACCTGTTCCAGTGCCGAAACTTGCTTTAGTCGACCCAGAGCGTCGTACTTGTACTCACCGTAGTTATCTCCATCCAACATCAATGAAGACAATCGATTCAGCTTATCAAACCCAAGTTCAATGGTATCGTTGTCCCAAGGGCCATCAATGCTCTCAACTTTACCGTCCGAGAAATAAGAATATTGTGTCAGACCTTGGCCATCAGAGACTGATACCAGCTCTCCTAACGAATTATATTGATAGGAAACTTCTGGTGTAGCGTCGCCATAACTTACACGAGTCAGTTGGTTATTTTCATTGTAATGAAAAGACTTTGTAACGCCTCGAGCATTAGTGGTGCTGTTGATATAACCTTGCTGGTAATCAATTTTTAGCGCGCTGCCATCTGCGTAACGCTTCGTTGTAAGCTGACCCACGGCGTTATATTCAAATTCTGTTTTATTTTGATTGGCGTCAATTAAAGCCGTAGTGCGTCCTGCCGCATCTCGTTTTAACCGTGTAACGCCCAACATAGGGTCAATAACCGCTACCAGTTGCTTTGCTGAATTATATTGATATTGGTAAGTTCGACCTCCCGGAAGGGTTTCGCTCTCTACAAGACGAGGACAACTCCCATAAACAATCTCAGTATCACGATTTCCCTCTCCGCTGACATGAGTGAGTTGGTTAATTCGGTCATAACGATACTGCGTGGCGTTACCATGTATATCAATAACTTGTGTTACGCGCCCTAGCTCATCATATTGATATGACGCCAGCGCCTTACCCTGACTAACAATCGAGTCGAGTCGCCCAGATGAATAACCAAAGTCGACAACGTTACCGTCAGCAGCCGTTACTTGTAATAACTGCCCTTGGTCGTTGTATTTATAGCGAGTTTTAACACCGTTTAAATTAGTAGCACCAATCAGTAAGTTATTTTGGCTGTATTCAAAACCCTTTTCGCCTGTCGGCGTGACAGCTTTAATTAAGTTTTGACGATCATCGTAAACATAGATCGTGCTGTTATTGAGCGTATCAGTAAACTCCACAACTTTACCAAACGAGTTATTGCGATACTTTACGGAATTACCATCTGAATAAACAGTTTTGGATAGATTACGATTTTGATCGTATTCGAAACGAGTCCATGTACCATCCGGTCTAGTAACCTGTTGAACACGAGAATAACCTTTGGAGAACCGCTGATAGTCATAGACAGTTTTAGGAACGTCGGGTTGGTCATTGTTAACATTAACATCCACGTAATTGATGTAGTGTTCTGGTGAGATGTACCACGCTTTGCCTGTTTCTGAGTTGTAGAAAAACTCCTCTTTATAACCCAGCGGATTTATCGCAGTCACTCGGCTACTCATTCCCATTGGGTCACCAGGTGCTGGATATTCATCTACCCGATTTGAATCAGCGTTGCCTAGCTCAACAATAAATTGGGTTTGTCCCTTAGCATCAGTGATTGACGAGATTATCCCCATCTCATCATAAGTGATATCTGCGGAGTACCCTTGCATGTCCTCAAGCGAGATTAATTCACCTTTCTGGTTATAGTTGAAGTGAGCTTGATACCCCGTCGGGCCTTTCACCGAGACAATTTGCTTGGCCTGGTTATAACTAAAAGTCAGAGATTGATCTAATGCGTTAGTCACACTCGTTAACTGATCGTCTTGGTAAGCAAACTTAAGTGCGTTACCGCTTTGATCGACCGTGGAACTTAATCGGTAGTCGCCACTTTCCACGTGAGTGAACGTTTTGTAACTGCCGTCAACGTAAGTCGCCTTAATCACGCCATCTTCAACACTCAACCGAGGCAGCAAAGTCGCTTCTCCTGACAGAAGCGATTGTGAATTTAAAACATAGTTAGTACCAATTTGTTGGTATTCATCGACGCGTCCTGTTCCCGCAAACAGAACTAGCGAATTAGATTCATTCGGTTGGGTTATATTGTCACTGTAACTATGGGACCATCGAGAGCCAACCGAATTATTTGTATTTTCTTTTCCAAGCGCATTGTAAGTTAATGTGAATTCAATATTAGGTCCATACGCCGAATCAAACCAGATTGGCGTATCTTGAACAACGAGGTTGAGATTATTGAAGTCAAAGTGCCATATTGGTGCTCCTCTCGAAGAATGGCAATCATCTCCTGATTCCCCCCCTTTTTGAGCTTGACCTTGACCTTGTTCGTATGAACTATTTGGCCCTAAAGGGCCTGTAGGTGGTTCAACAGCAGGCGCACACGACTGCAGTAACGCTAACAATACGATTGCAAGCGCGACAAAAATTGCCAAAAGCATCTAAGTTTCCTTAATCGGATTTATGGGTTTAACGGAGTTTCAATTAGAAGGCTTTCTGCCGAGAGTAACGCATCTAACTTATTGGTAGCTTTGTTCATTATCAAAGGACCCAATCTGAATTCGAAATCGTAGTGCATAGCAAGTGACGACTCAGGTCCACTCGACACCTTCGACCTACGATTTATTAATTCTTCATCCGTAAGCGCTCGGTTCCAGAGTTGCACGTTGTCAATCTGAGCATTTACAGGATAAGCCCCCCCAAATGTAATAGGCTCCGTACTCTGCCCGCTAAAACGAATATTCGATAAGGTCCCAACTAACTGACCATCAATATATGCTTGAGCGTTAGGGGCTTGGTATCGAAGAGTAAAGTGATACCATTGTTCACTATTTAAACTAGCACTATTATTTCGACTTTCATCACCAACGCCGTAACTCAAATCACCGTTTTTATTTAAACCAATGTAAAAACGATGTTTATTATTGTCATCAGAACCAACGTACTGTAATAGCCCCTTAAGTTGGTTAAACTTGATATCAAACATTAATGTTTTGTCTTCAGAATTAGGATAAACACCCGTTACAACGTGGCTATTTTTGTTACCATCCAATTGCAGTACACCACTCGATATAGATATACCTTGCTCTCCTTGAGCCAACTTTACTGCTTTGTACCAATCAGTAAATGAGTACCAATTGGTGATACCATCACTATTGCTATCTTTGTTGCCATCCCTAACACGCAAAGCGCTCCCTTCTTCAAGCTCAAACCCATCGAACATGCTATCCCCATCTATATCTGGATCGCATGCAGAGACAAGTATTTCTAATTCTTGTCGATCGGATAATCCATCGTGATCGGTATCGTTTGTTGTGGCATCAACACACATTTTCGCTTCAACGTAATCCGGGATAGTATCTAAGTCAGTGTCATTGACTTGATGACTTTCAAGCTCAATATCATCGACCAACTTTAGGTCGAATTGATCATTGGCGTGATTTTTTACCCATTCTCCTTTCACCGACGAAAAGTCATAAGACGCGATTAAACCCTCGATATGCTCCTTAGGATGCAGCGCCATGAAGCGGTGGAGTTCTGGTTCAGACAAGGCTCTGTCCCATATCTGCACGTTATCAATAAGGCCAGTGTAAAAATCAGAAGCCATTCCCGACTTATTCAAAGCGCCCAACCAAAGTGCATGTTCGAAGGGAGCAGAAATCGTCGACCAAGAACGTATTGTTTCTTTTGTTAATTGTCCATTGAGGTATAGTTGAATATGATCATCATTTACGACTAACGCGATGTGGTTCCAATCATCCGTCGAGTATTCCGGCTCTCTAAAAGAATAACCACTCGATTTGTCTTCACCGCATGCGAACTTCTTCTGCGCATACTGAATTCCAACGTAATAATGCTGGTCGGCAGTTTCACTTACACCGGATAACTGTGATTCTTCACTGGTTGATTTAAACCAATACATTAAGGTTGAATCACCGTTTTCTGGGAAGAAAGACGTAATTGCATAACCTTTACTCGCCGACAAGGCGCCAAATTCGACCACTGTTTCAGGCAATTGCTCTGTTTGTATCTTTCGATATTCATCCCAGTTGGAAATACCGTTGCCATTGCTGTCAAAATTAGCATCAGTAATCAAGCCATCACTACCGTGAGAACGCTCAAAGTCATCCGTCAAGCCATCATTATCACTGTCAGGATCGCAAGGGTTAGTAATCAAAATGAATGGTTTGCCAACTGAGAGTTCATCACCATCATTAACGCCATCACCGTCGCTATCAGCCGTTAACCCATCAGTACAAAAAGCTAACTCTAATCGGTTAACAAGACCATCGCCGTCAGTATCTTCGTCTGTTGGCTCAGCAACTAAGTAAGCGCCTTCCGTTAATTTGAGATCGTATCGTCCTGTTACTTTATTTTTCACCCAATCACCTTGGGAGCGAGTAAAGTCATACCATGCAGCAAGATTGCTATCCGAAGCTTTGGGCGCAGTAAACATATACTGGTAAATTTCAGTTGCGTTTAATGACCGCTCCCAAATACCAACATTATCAAGTAACCCCTTCATATGTTCTTTAGAGAAGCCTACATCATTAACGGCTCCAAGGTAGGTGGCCCACACATTCGGTAAGTCTGCGCGCGATGGGTATTTTTCATCTACGAGTTGCCCGTTAAAGTATAATTTTGCTTTTCCTTGATTTGACAAGACGAGAGCTAAATGTGCCCATTCATCCGAATTAAGTTTTGCGGCAGTATATGATGTGCTGCGCTCGTCACCATATTTTACTTTATCGTATGAAAAACCAAGTTTATGTGTATCCATGTTCCCTGATCTTTGCTCTTTACTTGGCTGATACTTAACCCAAAACATCAACGTCATGTCATGTGACAACGAGAAGTGATTGGTAATTGCGTACCCATTGTTATCCGTTAACTGCAAAGAACGTGAGGATTCAATGATGTCGTCTTGTGACAACTGTTCAACTTGATGCTGGGCATACGCTTCCCAAAGGCTCAAATTGGGATGATTTACAGAACTTTTCCCTGCGTTACTCTGAAGCGGATCACTGTTTTGTTCTAACTCAAAATCATCCGGAATATTATCCCTATCACTGTCCCATAAACAGGGGTCTGTAATTGTTAAATATTGGGAATTGACCCCATATTCCTGACCATCCAATAGACCATCACCGTCTGTGTCAGCTTGGGTTTCATCTAAACAGCTTGCAAGTTCTAACTTGTCATCCAACCCATCCTTATCTAAATCAACAAAAGGGCGCTCTGCTGAAATTTTGGCGCCATGAACGAGCTTCAGATCGTACAAATTAGTCACTTCATTCTTGACCCAACCATTTTTAGTGTCGTCAAAGCGATACAACCATTCTAGGGTACTGTCTGACTCAGGATTCGGCGACGTGATCATAAAACGGCGGACTTCTTCACGTGTGAGTTCACGTTGCCACTTCATGACGTTATCCAATTTGCCATTCATATGTCGCCTAGCTAATCCTTCAAAATTGGCCGCGCCTAAGAAAAAGGGATAAGCAATCGACGTTAGAGTGTTGTTACTTAGCAGTGCTTGTTGCCCATTGACATAAAGCGTTGTGAACTCACCACCAATAGTCAATGCGATATGATTCCACTGCTCATTAACTAAGTCATGGTCATAAGCTTGCTCACCATACTTCTTAGTCCTATACATAACACCGTACATACTTTGGCCCAACGCTAGTGATGAGCTACTGTTCACATCCGTCACACCAGAAAGTGATTGATCGTAAACAAAAAGTTTTTCATTGGGTTTGTACCAAAACATAATAGTGACTGGGTGAGATGCCGGGTAGTAACCTGTAATGGCGTACCCTTTTGAACCTTCGACATCGAATACTCCCGCCACGGTTTGCTCGCTGGCAGATTGAAATGCATCACTGCGGTTTATATATTCAACATACCTATCCCAGTTTGGCTTATTAACTTCAGCATCAATAAGATGACCATCGGCTAATGTAGGGTTCATACCATTGCTAATTTCAAACGCATCATCAATACCATCATTGTCAGTATCAGAGGAGCAAGGGTTAGTGGTGAACTTTTGGCCATTGATAAGAAAACCTTGATTGAGTTCGTCACCATCACTAAGGCCGTCACCATCACTGTCTAACACTTCAGGATCAGTACAATAAGTCGCTTCAAACTCGTCACTTAACCCATCTCTGTCACTGTCGTTAGTTTGCTCAGATTCAATGATATGTGCACCCTTCACCAATTTCAGATCATATTTCCCATTTGCCCTATTTTTAACCCAAGCACCAAGATGATTTGAGAAGTCGTACCAAGCGACAAGGTTTTCGTTGGTGCTATCAGGACGCTTACGCATGTAATTGATTATATCCCTTTGGTTAAGAGCCTTATTCCAAAGCTGAATATCATCAACTTGACCATTTTGATGTTTCACATCCAAGCCTTTGTAATTAACCGCGCCAAACCAAAGTGTATAAGAGGACTCAAAATTTTTATTTCGTTTATCAATAATTTGCTCTAATTGCCCGTTAACAAAAAACTTTTGGGTACTTTGAGAGATAACAATCGCCAAGTGGACCCATTGACCTGATTTGATCGTAATATCTGATTGAAGTTCTTGATAATTTGAACGAACCAGCGGTTTATCATTTCCACTAATACCCAGGTAACTGCCTTTATACATCTCAGTTTGTACACCACTAAATTGATCTAAACCCTGCTTGCTTGGCTTAAACCAATACATCAATGTAGTTTCGTCGGCGTTCTTCTCTCGTTGAATATCAGAAATTGCATAACCTAAACTGTTCGACAGGTTCAATTCGCCAACTAAGTGTTGCACTTTTTTGCCTTGCTCTAATAGGCGATGCACACTCTTTTCGGCATAGACCCCCCAGTTGGTTATCTCTTTTTCATTTAATACAACATCAAGGTCATGCTTTGTTGGGTCCATACCATTATCTTGCTCAAATTTGTCATCAATACCATCGTTATCGGTATCACTAATACAAGGGTCTGTAGATTTCAAAGATGCCAAGGGTATCAGTTCATTTTTATCTAAAATCCCATCCTCATCACTATCACTACTATATACGTCTAAGCATTTCCCTAATTCAAAAGCATCAGAAAGGCCATCGCCATCACTGTCTCGCTCTTTGTCTTCTGGTTTTAAGCGAGTAACGTCAGTCAACTTGAGATCAAAGCGACCACTCATTTGGTTCATTACCCAGTCACCGCGTGATTTAGAAAAATCATAGGATGCAACAAGCCCTTGAATGTTTACTTGAGGTGCTTCGGTCATGTAACGACGAACCTGGTGTTGCTCCAGGGTTTGATTCCAAATCTGCACGTTATCAAGAATGCCATTCATGAAATATTTCGGCTGACTCGAATCATTCAATGCTCCGATCCATATCGCGAGTATCTCTTTTCTATTAAACCAAGTTGGTACACGACTCGAGTAAGCTAAATTTCCATCAAGATAAACTTGAGTGGTATAAGTGTTAGAATCCCAAACGAAAGCAAAATGATGCCAATTATCAAGAGTAATATTTGGGTTAACTCTCCCAGGATAAAAAGAAGTATTAATAATTCCTTTTATGGTGTTATTGAAACCGATTCCTAATTTTGTTTGGTGCCACCCTTTACCGTTAAATCCAGAATATTGTTCGGATTTATCCTTAGGTTTAAACCAGTACATTAAGGAAAAGTCTTCTTTATTATTCGACAATCCAGAAATAGCATAAGTATTGCTGCCTGTTACATCGAAGTGCCTATCTTCTTCAATAACCTGAACCTCACTGTCTCTCTTTTCAACGTAAGAAACATACTTCTGCCAATAACTGTTCTTTGAACCTAAATGACTTTTAAGCGCATCGTTCTTCGCTGGGTTCATTGAGTGGTGATATTCAAAACCATCAGCGATACCATCGTTGTCAGTGTCGGCATTGCATGGGTTTGAAGTCACATCTAGCGATGAGCCAATACCTAACTCTTCACCGTCAGGAATACCATCCGCATCACTGTCGGAGTTATGACTATCACTACACAGAGCACTCTCGAATATATCAGGTATACCGTCACTATCTGAGTCGATATAGTTTTCTTCAAGCTTCAACTTCGCTCCAGCCACTAGCTTCAGGTCAAACTTATTCGTTACTCTATTTTTAACCCATTCGCCGCGGCTTTCATTAAAGTCGTAAAAGCCAAGTAAGTTATTACTTGTCACTCTTTCGAGACTAAACATGCTTTTTGCGACATCTTGTTGTGATAGCGCTACATTCCAAACACTAAGATTATCGATCACCCCCTCAACACTTTCTGGTTGCCAAGCTCGCTTGTGATGACGAGCACCAATCCAAAGGGCATATTGGCTAGCTTCTTTAAATGCCAAAGATCTCATCGTGTGCTTTAGTTGACCATTAATATATATTTCTGCCACAGAGCTTGAATAGACCAAGGCGACATGCGTCCAATCCTCATCCTCAATCTTCACTTTACTTAACGTGACAGATTTATTTCCAACACCGAACGTGACACTATTTTCTTGATCAATACCGGAATAGAACCGACGACCACTATCATCGTCACTACCCATTGTCTGTTGCTCCTGACTTTCAGCGTGTTTAACCCAGTAAGTCATACTCATCGCTTCACTACCTGGAGCAAACCCAGAAATTGCATAACCATTGGTATTTTTTACATCTAACAATCTGCGTTCGGATATAACTTCCAGTTGCTGTTGCTCATGTTTCTTCGCAATCCAATCAACATAATGCGACCAGTTATCTCCTCGATAGCTATCAACCACCATAGGATCACTGCCAGCTTCAACTTCATACGCGTCTTCGATTCCATCAAAATCACTATCTTGTAAGCAAGGAAGTGAGGTCATAATTATTGATTCACCAAAACGCATTTCTTGACTATCTAAAAGGCCATCATTATCAGAATCGGGGGTTTGCGAAGACATGCATAGCTTGTCTTCGATGTGATCGGGCAATTGGTCTCGATCACTATCTAGTGCAGAAAAAGTATAAATTGGACTTTTGGAGTTAGCGCCTTTTCCATCATGCGCGACAACGTTCCAATATCTAGAATGGCTATCTGAAATATGAGAAAAATCCAACTTTAGTGAAGTAGCTGTGATACCAGTTTTAAATTGACGTAATTTTCCTGGTTCATCGCCAAACCAAAAATCGTAATAGGAAGCGCCTTTAATTGGTAACCAAGTAAAAGTAATGGAATGTGACAAGTTTTTTATCGAATAATTATCCGGAGCAGTCAATGTGATAGGATTAAGGTTTGAAGAAACCTCAACTTTGCTTATACTAAGACGATTACCAAGAGCATCAACAGCATAATAGTTAAATTCATTATCGGCTTTTTCATTGATTAATTCTCCACGTAGATTGTATCTATATTCTACTTGACTTGCATTAATGTAGAAAAAACCAAGTAAGAGATATAACATCAACGTCTTTAATGAGATATTAATAAAAGTCACGAATAAAACTCAGGTTAGAATAATCATTGTTAAATGTTATTTAAAAACCTCACAAAATCCCAATCAATTTAATTTATATAGTTATAACTGTTAATTATAATCGAATCATTAACATTGTATTTATCGAAAGTTAATTACAAATCAAACAGCAAGCAGTAGTTTATTGTTCTTTCTATAGGATAAATCACTAGTACCTGACTTAAGCTTCAAAAGTGTTTATAGTCCAGACATACATTTCAACATCCATGATTGAGAGGCAGTAATGATCAGTTGGCCATCTTTAGTAAAACTCAACGGTGACGATGAGCTTATTTACGTCGCATCCGAGAACGATTTTCAGGCAGAATGCTCAGACATGATCTTGGGTGAAGATGATTACCTGATTGATTCAGTTGGCGACAGCTATTCGCTTCAATCAAGTTCTAACCAACTGTCTCTAGCTAAACGAGCAAACCAGTATTCGGTTGAAAGCGTGACCAAACTGATTCGAAACCACGAGTTCCAGAAAGCTGAAGTGTGCCTGATGAAGATCCACTTCTTAACGATAGAAGAAGCGATTCAGTCTTTGGCTTTTGAGCTACGTTAATATTGCTTTAGAGCTCGTATCAAAGCTAATTCCCAAGACAGAACAAACAAAAACAGCGCCTCAATAGGCGCTGTTTTTCGTTTTATCTCGTTATCGCTTAATTAAGCGACAAAAAGTTAGATTAAGTGATAACGAGCTGGGTTAAACGACAAAATGTTAAATTAAGCGATAAAAATCTGAGCCAGTGCGTAGCCTAAGCAACATGCGCCTACTACACCGATTAAACCAACCGACATGAATGAGTGGTTGAAGTACCACTTACCAATCTTGGTGGTGCCAGAGACATCGAAGTTAACCGTTGCGATATCTGATGGGTAGTTAGGGATGAAGAAGTATCCGTAAACCGCTGGCATTAAGCCGATCAACAAGGCTGGGTCTAGTCCTAAGCCAAGGCCAACCGGTAACATCATACGTGCAGTTGCGGCTTGCGAGTTCACCACAACCGATACGATGAATAGCGCTAGTGCGAACGTCCATGGGTAGTTGGTCACCATTTCCACGATGCCAGACTTGAACTGAGGCATGGCGTATTGGAAATAAGTATCCGACATCCATGCGATACCAAAGATAGCAATCGCCGCCACCATACCGGATTTGAATACCACGCCGTTTGGCACATCTCGCGGGTCCGTTTTGGTCGCCAGCAAGATGATACCGCCGAAGCAGAGCATCATCATTTGGATGATCACCGACATCTTGATTGGCTTGTCGCCGTCTACGATGGTTCTGATCTCAGGTACCATCGCCACGATAACAATCACGACAATTGAAAGTAGGAAAATCAATACCGCATTGCGAGCCGAAGTTGGCAGTACTTCATCCAAAGAGGTCGCGGTGGTGCTTTCAATGCGCTTTTTCCACTCAGGATCTTTTAGACGAGCTTGATATTCAGGATCGTCGTTCAGTTCTTTACCACGTTTCAAGCTATACAGAGAAAGCAAAAGTGTGCCGAACAAGGTTGCAGGAACCGTCACCATCAGAATAGAAAGCAGAGTAATAGAGTGTTGGATATCAGAAAGTTGCGCGAGGTAATAGACCACAGCAGCAGAAATTGGTGATGCCGTTATAGCTAGTTGAGACGCAACAGACGCAGCCGCCATTGGGCGCTCAGGACGAATACCATTCTTCAACGCAACATCGCCGATGATTGGCATAATTGAGTAAACCGCGTGGCCAGTACCCAATAGGAAAGTCATCGAGTAAGTCACGAACGGTGCTATCAAGGTGACGCGTTTCGGGTTCTTTCTTAGTACCCTTTCCGCAACTTGAAGCATGTATTTCAAGCCACCAGCCGCTTCGAGGATCGAAGCACAGGTAACAACAGCGAGGATGATCAGCATTACGGTGACAGGTGGAGACGTTGGTGGCATCTTGAAGACAAACACCTCGATAACCAAGCCAATCCCAGAAACAACACCTAAGCCAATACCGCCATACCGAGACCCGATATAAAGTACGACTAATAAAAATAGAAACTCAAAATACAACATAAGCAACCTTGCTAAAAATGTGGACTAATTATATTTTGTCCTTTAGTTCAGCCTTTTACTTATTACTTGGTCACACTATGATTGCAGGCTTCCGCAAATTGTTTTTTATAAGATTATGGTCACGCTAACGCGACTGTAAGTTTATGAATTGTAATAGGAAGCTAGGCACTCAACCGAGATTTGTTATGTATGATAACTATTATTGTGTCTGTTAGAACCGCATGACCTATCAAACATCAGACTCATAACTGAACGATATTATTCCAACGCAAGTTAATCAGGCTTCGCCTCATCTAGAAGCATATTACCGATGCAATTCGGCATATTCTTACTGAACACTGACTCGCCTATCTCCAGGCACTATGTCAAAATACTCGCCCTCACGACGACAACACATAAAGAACCACGGATATGAATTTTCAAGCTGCTATTTTTGATATGGATGGACTGCTGCTCGACACCGAGCGACTTTGTATGCAGGTTTTTGAAGAAGCATGTCACGCGCAAGGTGTTCCGTTTTTGCAGGATGTTTACCTAGGCATCATTGGCTGTAACGCAAAAACCATCGAACAGATTTTTAGAAATGGCTACGGTGAAGGGCTAGATTACCCAGCGCTGAACAACGAATGGCGCACACGCTACAGTTCGATTGTTAAGCACCAAGCTATCCCAGTAAAAGACGGCGTGATTGAGCTTCTTGAATGGCTGAAATCAAACGACATTCCAATCGCGGTGGCGACCTCCACTCAGCTTGATATCGCGAAAAAGAAGCTTGAGCTGGCTGGCCTAGATTCTTACTTCACCTCACTAAGCACAGGTTGTGAAGTCACCAATGGTAAGCCTCACCCCGAGATCTACCTGCTAGCGGCAGAACGCCTAGGTGTTGCCCCTGAAGCCTGCCTAGCGTTTGAAGACTCAAACAACGGTATTCGCGCATCAATGGCAGCCAACATGATCAGCTTCCAGATCCCTGATTTAGTAGAACCTTGTGACGAAGTAAAAGCGCTTGGACACACCATCAGCCCTTCTCTGCATGATGTGTTAGCGCAGCTTCAACAAGCCGCTGCATAAGCTCTGATTACCGTTGATAACGCTTTAATCAACACAGAATAACCTTTCTATTAAGCCGACTCACAGAGTCGGTTTTTTTGTGGGTATTCCTTTTATAAAAGATAAAAACTCGCGCTTGAAACTGTTACAGTCGATGTGAAACTGATGCTAAGTGACAAGCAACATTGATAACTTCTAGAAAGGGAGAAAGAGACACGTGATTGAGAAAATTGAAAGCCAACTGCTTGATTTTGCAAAGCAAGAAATGACACAAGATGCCGCGCACGACATCAGCCACATCAAGCGCGTAGTCAAAACTGCCAAGGCTTTATGTACTCAAGAACAAGCTAAGCTTGAAGTCGTGGTGCCCGCCGCTTACCTTCATGATTGCTTCACCTTTCCAAAGAACCACCCAGACCGCGCTCAAAGCTCAAAAATGGCGGCAGACAAGGCTATCTCTTTCCTCAAATCTATCGAGTATCCTGCGCCCTATCTTGATGAGATTCATCACGCCATTGTCACTCACAGTTACAGTGCCAACATCACACCAGAAACCTTGGAAGCTCAAATCGTCCAAGATGCTGATCGCCTAGACTCTCTCGGCGCAATTGGCATTGCTCGCTGCCTGTACGTCGGCCAAAGCTTTAACGCTGAACTCTATAACCATCAAGACCCGTTTGCGAAGCAACGTGAATTGGATGACAAGCACTACAGCGTCGACCATTTCTACGTGAAGCTGTTCAAGCTCGCTGAAACCATGAATACAGAATCCGCCAAGTTAGAAGCCAACAAGCGCACCGACTACATGCGTGGCTTTCTTGATCAGTTGGGCGCAGAAGTTTAACGGATTAAAAAAGAGACACGCGATTAGGGAGAGAGAAGGATATGGAAATAAACCGCTTTAAAGCATCCGACGCCGAAGAGATCGTCACTTGGTTTACATCCCTAGAAGACTACGTTCTGTGGGGTGGACGAACATTTGGTTGGCCGTTAAAAGCAACCTCCATCATCGAACGTTCTCAAGAGCCTCATGTCGAGCTCTATACCTTTTCTGCATCTAAGTCATACTTTGAACCGAACGCTGATTCAAACGCCAATTCAAACGCCGATGACTTGCTTGGTTTTATGGAATTTCAACGCATGTCGGACAGCGAACTTCGCTTTTGCCGAGTCGCGATTCACCCAAACCTTCGAGGTAAAGGGTTAGGACAATCGATGCTTGAAACGGCCTTGGAGGAGGCGAAACAAATACCAGATGTCACCACTATCACCTTAGCGGTATTTAAGCAAAACCACGGCGCAAAACGCTGCTACGACAAAGCCGGCTTTCAGGTGGTCGACAAAGAGCCGAGCGTAAAAGAGTTCAATGGCAAAACGTGGCCCCTGTATCAAATGGAATTAAAGCTCAGCTAGTTTGTTTTAATTGTCAGACTGGTTTTAGTTAACAGACTTGTTTTAATTGCCAAATTTGACCCCATATCATTAAGCATTAGCTACACACTCAAGATACACAGATGTAATTTGGAACCTCCAATGACCCAAGAAAAATTCGACACTATTTATCAACGTGCTGCTCACCGTAAAGGTGGAGCTGCCGAGCTCGAAAAGATTGTTCGTGCGCCCCTTTCCCAAGCCGAGCTATCACAAATCACCGACGACCGCTGGCTGGCCGCCTTTACCGAAAAGGTATTCCAATGTGGTATTTCATGGAATGTAGTGAGAAAGAAATGGCCGCAATTTGAAGAAGTGTTCTTTGAATTCAATATCGAAAAAATGCTGATGCTGCCGAATGAAATGTGGGAACAGAAAGCACAAGACCCGCGTATTATTCGCCACCTCACCAAGGTAATGACCATCCCTGCGAACGCCACCATGATCCACAACGCCAAGCGTGAAGCCGATTCATTCTCGCAAATGGTTGCCGAATGGCCATCAGAACGTATCACTGAACTTTGGGATTATCTGAAGAAACACGGCAAGCGATTAGGCGGTAATACTGGTGCTTACACTCTGCGCCAAATGGGTAAAGATACCTTCATCTTGTCATCAGATGTTGAAGCACACCTACGCAGCACAGACGTGGTTGATAGCGGTCGTAACACCAAGCGAGCACAACTGGCAGCGGGTAAAGCCTTCAACGAATGGCAGCAACAGTCAGGTCGTAGTCTGAGCGAAATCAGCCAGATCGTTGCCTACAGCTGCGGTGATAATCGAGTTTAGTTAAATAAAAAATGGCTTAAAGATAAAGATTGCACACAGTTCCCTGCAAACAAAATGTTATAAGTCATTAACAAATAAGCGTGCATCGCACTTTCATCCGGTGGCATTGTATAGATAAATGTATACAATATAGAGTAATACTCATGAATTATTCTCGACCAACCCAACTCGACTAAACAAGGGTCCTTATCTCTATGACAGTTCTCAAAAACTCTGTCTCCAAAGGTGTAAAAACGAAAGTAACAGGCCAGACTCAAGACGATGTTGTTTACTGCCATATCTTCGACGCGATACTAGAACAAAGGCTGCCACCAGCCACCAAATTAAGCGAAGAAGCCCTAGCAGAAATCTTTAGCGTTAGCCGCACCATTATCCGCCGTGCCTTACTGCGTCTTTCTTTAGAACAAGTTGTGGTGATCCGTCCTAACCGAGGAGCCGTGATTGCAGCCCCAACGGTTGACGAAGCCAAACAGATCTTTAAAGCACGTGAAGTGATGGAAATTGCTATCACTGAGCTGGCGGTAAAAAACGCAACCAAAGCTCAAATAGAAGAATGCAGAAAATTAGTCGCAAAAGAGAACTGCGCCTTTGACCAAGGTGACTACGGTTCCGGCTTGCGCTTGTCTGGTGAGTTCCACATCAAACTGGCCGAAATGGCTGAAAACGCACCGCTACTCGCTTTCCAACGCAGCTTAGTGTCACAAACCTCACTGCTGATCGCTCAGTACGAAACGGGCAATCACTCGAACTGTTCTCTAGACGAACACTCAGGCTTACTGGATGCGATAGAGTCAGGCAACGAACAACAAGCTGTAGAATTGATGCAAGAACACCTAAGCCATATTCGTTCGAAGCTCAACCTAGACAGCAGCACAGCTTCTAGTGATCTGCATGTCGTGTTCTCAGATCTGCTTAAGAGCAAGTCATAGAAGATTCAACAAGCGCTTAATAACCATCCGTTAACAGCTTTTTGTTAACAGCTTTTCGTTAACAAAATTGGAGAGAAGTAAGCCTTAGTGTTTACTTCTCTTTTTTATGCCCTCTCCCCTAAAAATAAAGACGACGATCGACTCACATCCATCTAAAAATACTGTCTATTCTGCCCTCAACAACGATCTTAGCCTCTATAGAATCACTTCCAACAGTGCCATAAGCCCCTCCTTTATCTTGTATACATAGCTATCAATTCATTCACACCATAAAACTGTTCGCCTTTAATTCAACCCCTTATAAAACAAGAAACTAAAGTTAAAATAAAATTGTACACAATCTCCACAAAAGACTATTTGTTGCATTTTTGTAAATAAATAGTTGACCACAGGGTCAGGATGGATAATTATTGACCTAGAAGTCAAAAAGAATACACATGGAAATATGTCGATTTACAAGGAGGTCTCTTGATTACTTTTTTGCTCAATCAGGAAATAAGACGTGAAGATAATCTGTCGCCAAATATGACAGTGCTCAACTACCTTCGTACCAAGGTTAATAAAACGGGTACAAAAGAAGGTTGTGGGTCGGGTGACTGTGGTGCATGTACGGTAGTTCTGGGTGAAGTGGTTGATGGACAGCTGCAATACCGCTCGGTGAACTCTTGCCTGACGTTCGTTTCAGCGCTGCATGGAAAGCAACTGATCACAGTAGAAGATCTACAAAACCGAGATCGCTCTTTGCACCCAGTACAGAAAGCGGTGGTGGATTTTCACGGTTCCCAATGTGGTTACTGCACACCGGGCTTCATCATGTCGATGTTTGCGCTAGGCAAGAACAAACCCGATGCGAGCAAAGAAGACGTCATGGAATCACTGGCGGGTAACCTATGTCGCTGTACGGGCTACCGTCCAATTGTTGATGCTGCGATGTCGCTTTCTACAGACCAGCCTTTGATCGACCAATTTGCTGAACTTGAACGCAACACGATCAAGAAGCTAGAAGGTATTCAAGACACCGAGGCCAACTTACGCCTTGGTCACCTCACCGCTTTTTCCCCGAAAAGCACTGATGAGCTGGCCAAGCTTTTTCAAGCACACCCGAACGCTAAGCTAGTCGCTGGCGGTACGGATTTAGCGCTAGAAGTGACGCAGTTCCATCGCGAGATTGAAACGCTGATCAGCGTAAACCTTGTTGAAGACATGAAGGTATGCAAGGAGACCGACACCGATTTAATCATTGGTGCCAACCTTCCTATCAGCGATTCTTACGCACTACTGAAAAAACACTACCCAGATTTTGGTGAGCTACTCCACCGCTTTGCGTCACTGCAAGTACGTAACCAAGGCACCATTGGCGGTAATGTGGCGAATGCCTCGCCTATCGGTGATACCCCTCCTCTACTGATTGCTCTCGACGCGAAGATCAAACTTCGCTGCGGAGACGAGTCACGCACGATGCCGATTGAAGATTACTTCATCAGCTACAAAGTGACGGCGCAAAAAGAGAGTGAATTCATTGAACAGATCATCATTCCTAAGCCAACCAACGACAGCTTCCGAGCTTACAAAGTGTCGAAACGTTTAGACGACGACATCTCTGCGGTGTGTGGCGCGTTTGATATTCAAATTGAAGATGGCAAGGTTTCTTACGCTCGTATCGCTTTCGGCGGTATGGCAGCAACGCCTAAGCGTGCAACTCGTTGTGAAAATACGTTATTAGGCAAACCGTGGACAGACGCTAATATTAAGTTAGCGATGCAGGAACTGTATAACGACTTTGAGCCGCTATCTGATTTCCGTGCAAGCCAAGAATACCGTTCATTGTCGGCAGCAAATATGTTGCGTCGTTACTTCATTGAACAACAGAACAAAAACAACCAAATCGAAACAAGGGTAACGTCTTATGTCTAAATCAAATTCCTCTGTTCACAAGAGCAATGCGATGACCCACGAAGAGATGGTTACCATTGCAAAACAAGACCTAAAAACTGGCGTAGGTAAAAGCGTTAAACACGACAGTGCAGCCAAGCAAGTCACGGGCGAAGCGGTATACATTGATGACCGCCTAGAGTTCCCAAATCAGCTGCATGTATACGCACGCCTGAGCACGCAAGCGCACGCTAACATCACCAAAATAGACCTATCTCCATGTTACGAATTCGAAGGTGTGGCAATTGCTATTCAAGCGAAAGACGTACCGGGTGAACTGGATATCGGCGCCATCCTACCGGGTGACCCACTGCTTGCTGATGGCAAAGTAGAATACTACGGTCAACCTGTGATTGCCGTGGCAGCTAACGATTTAGAAACTGCACGTAAAGCCGCACACGCTGCAATCATTGAATATGAAGAACTGCCTGCGATTCTTGATGTAAAAGAAGCGCTAGAGAAAGAACACTTCGTAACAGAAAGCCACACTCAACAACGTGGTGACTCGAAAGCCGCACTGGCAAAAGCAAAACACGTAATTTCTGGTGACCTAGAGATCGGCGGCCAAGAACACTTCTACCTAGAAACTCAAATCAGTAGCGTGATGCCAACCGAAGACGGCGGCATGATCGTGTACACCTCGACTCAAAACCCGACCGAAGTTCAAAAACTGGTTGCGGAAGTGATTGGCGTACCAATGCACAAAGTCGTGATTGATATGCGTCGTATGGGTGGTGGTTTCGGTGGTAAAGAGACTCAAGCGGCCTCTCCAGCATGTATGGCTGCGGTGATTGCCCACCTTACAGGCCGACCTACCAAAATGCGTCTGCTGCGTAACGAAGATATGCAGCAAACCGGTAAACGCCACCCGTTCTACAATCAATATACGGTCGGTTTTGACGACAATGGTGTGATTCAAGGTGCCGACATTACCGTCGCAGGTAACTGTGGCTACTCGCCAGACTTATCAAGTTCTATCGTCGATCGTGCGATGTTCCACTCAGACAACGCTTATTACTTAGGCGATGCAACTGTAGTTGGTCATCGATGCAAAACCAATACCGCATCGAACACCGCTTACCGTGGCTTTGGTGGCCCGCAAGGCATGATGACCATTGAACACATCATGGACGAGATTGCGCGTTACCTGAAAAAAGATCCTTTGGAAGTACGTAAGGCGAACTACTACGGCGAAGAAGGCCGTAACGTGACCCATTACTACCAAACCGTTGAAGACAACTTTTTACCTGAGATAACCGAACAGCTTGAGCGCAGCAGTGACTATCACGCACGTCGTAAAGAAATCGCTGAGTTCAACAAGCAGAGCCCTATCTTGAAGAAAGGCCTTGCTATCACGCCAGTGAAATTCGGCATCTCGTTTACTGCGACTTTCTTGAACCAAGCAGGTGCGCTCATCCATATCTACACCGATGGCAGTATTCATTTGAATCACGGTGGTACGGAAATGGGGCAAGGCTTGAACATCAAAGTGGCACAAATCGTTGCACAGGAGTTCCAAGTCGATGTCGAACGTATCCAGATCACCGCTACAAACACAGACAAAGTTCCGAACACATCACCAACCGCAGCCTCATCGGGCACCGACCTCAACGGTAAGGCCGCGCAAAACGCCGCAATGACCATTAAGCAGCGCCTGATTGACTTCGCTTCTTCGCACTTCAAAGTGTGGCCTGAAGAGGTGGTATTTAAGAACGGCATGGTGCAGATTCGCGACGAGATCATGACCTTCAACTCATTTGTTGAACTGGCTTGGTTTAACCAAATCTCGCTATCGAGCACTGGCTTCTACCGCACTCCGAAGATCTATTACGATCACGAGAAAGCGCGCGGTCGCCCGTTCTACTACTACGCATACGGAGCATCTTGTTCAGAGGTTATCGTCGATACCTTAACCGGCGAGAACAAGATTCTGCGTGTCGATATTCTGCATGACGTAGGCGCTTCATTGAACCCAGCAATTGATATCGGCCAAGTCGAAGGTGGCTTTGTGCAAGGTGTTGGTTGGTTAACGACGGAAGAGTTGGTTTGGAACCAGCAAGGCCGCTTGATGACCAATGGCCCTGCAAGTTACAAGATCCCTGCGATTGCTGATATGCCAATTGATTTCAGAACGCACCTTTTAGAAAACCGTAACAACCCAGAAGACACCGTCTTCAACTCGAAAGCCGTGGGTGAACCGCCTTTCATGTTGGGTATGTCGGTATGGAGCGCACTGAAAGACGCCATTAGCTATGTCGCCGTCGATGGCGCGATTCCTAAGCTCAACACACCTGCGACACCAGAGCGTATTCTGATGGCGATTCAGGAAGTCACTGAAACCGCTCCGACTTCGGTCGATGCTCAATCAGAAACGGCTTAGGGCTCGGTTTATATAGACCGCTTAGGGCGCAATAAATAGCTTAGAGCACCTATAAATAGCTTAGGAAGCATAAAAAGGATTTAGGAGGACGTATGTTTAAGGATAATTGGATTCACGAACTGGCAAAACTGGAAGAGAACTACGAACCGTGTGTGATGGTGACGGTGCTCGAAGACAGAGGTTCCGTTCCACGCGATGCGGGTACCAAAATGCTTGTCACTCGTGACCGAATCATCGCTACGATTGGTGGTGGTCACCTTGAACATGTGGCCACTAAAATGGCTCGCGAGATGCTGATTGCCAGCGAGAAATCACTCAAAGTGGAACGCTTCAACCTAGGTGCTCGTTTAGGTCAATGTTGTGGCGGAATGGCAACGTTAAGCTTTGAGCCGATTGGCACTCAGCAGAACCATCTTGTGCTGTTTGGCGCAGGTCATGTTGCCAAAGCGCTGCTGCACATTGTCGCAACCCTACCCTTCCGCGTGACCTGGATTGATGAGCGCGAAGAAGTATTCCCTGAAGCGCTACCACACGGTGTGAAGAAGCTTGTCTCAGATGATCCAGTCGGTGAAGTAAAACACATGCCACCGAACAGTTATTACCTTGTGATGACGCACAACCACCAGCTCGATTTTGACCTAACTAAGGCCATTATTGACCGTGAAGACAGCCGTTACTTTGGCATGATTGGGTCACTCACTAAGCGCAAAAAGTTCGACTTCCGCTTAGAGCAACGCGGCTATAGCCAAGAACAAATTGAAACCATGCTTTGCCCGATTGGTATAAGTGCGGTGAATGGCAAACATCCTGCCGAAATTGCAGTGTCGGTTGCGGGTGAACTGATCGCACACTATCAAGGCCAAGCACTTGAACAAAAGCGCCCAACCAAACAATATCGAAATCAGGATTTGACCGAACAACACAGTCAACCAAGCGATGTAGGCGAACCACCATTGGAAGAGAAGATCGCCTAATAAAAGTCGCAAAGCTTCAGTGGCCATAACGTCGCTGAAGTCATTAAAAGGAAGTAAACATGACAACGCAACGCAAAGCTTATCGCGCCAGCATTTTACACAGCGTCGCCGACCCAAAAGACGTCGGTATCGATGAGTCTTACGACTATTTTGAAGACGGTGTTTTAGTGGTTGAGAACGGCCATGTCGTCGACTTAGGCCATGCCGACGAGGTATTAGCTCGCCAACCTAAAACACTCGAAGTAAAAGAATACAAAGACAAACTGATCACCTCTGGCTTTATTGATACGCACATCCACTACCCTCAAACAGGGATGATCGCGTCTTACGGTGAGCAGCTACTAGATTGGTTAGAGAACTACACCTTCCCAGAAGAAAAACGCTTCAAAAACCCAGTTTATGCACACAAAGTTGCGAAGCTATTCCTAGACGAATTGGCAAGCAACGGCACCACCACGGCACTGGTATTTGGCACGGTACACAAAGAGTCGGTGAACGTGTTCTTTGAAGAAGCTGAGAAGCGCAACCTACGCATGATTGCAGGTAAGGTATTGATGGATCGCAACGCGCCTGATTACCTCACCGACACACCGGAATCTGGCTATGCTGACTCCAAGGAACTGATTGAGAAATGGCACAACCGCAGCCGACTACTTTATGCTGTGACGCCTCGTTTTGCGCCAACCAGCACACCAGAGCAACTTGCTACTGTAGGTCAACTGCTAGAAGAATATCCAGACGTGTACATGCACACTCACCTTTCTGAAAACGAGAAAGAGATCGAGTGGGTGAAATCGCTGTTCCCAGAGCGTGACAGTTACCTAGATGTGTATGACCATTACGGACTACTTCACAAACGTTCGGTATTTGCTCATGGTATTCACCTTTCTGATTGTGAATGTAAACGCCTTGCCGATACTGAATCTGCCATCGCCTTCTGCCCAACTTCTAACCTTTTCTTAGGCTCGGGTTTGTTCCGATTACCAGAGATGGAAGATCACGGTATTCGTGTCGGCGTGGGTACTGATGTAGGCGCAGGCACCAGCTTCTCAATCCTGCAAACAATGAGTGAAGCGTACAAGATCATGCAGTTACAGCATAAGAAGCTGCACCCAGCTAAGTCGCTGTTCTTGGCAACACTAGGCGGCGCACGTTCGCTGCATTTAGAAGACAAGATTGGTAACTTGGAAGTCGGCAAAGAAGCGGATTTCGTAGTGTTGGATCTACACGCAACTCAGCTGATGCGCTTTAGAATGGAACAAACCACCAAGCTTGAAGAGAAGTTGTTTGTATTGATGAGCTTGGGTGACGACAGAACCGTTAGCGAGACTTACATCTACGGCGAAAAGGCCTACGATGTGAACTTCAAAGATTACAAAAAGCTCGTTAGTTAGGCTTAAAACCGAGTAACAATCGCTAGACAGCGACAAGCCGTCGTTAATTATATAATCCGTCCAGATTTATCTAGCCTTTAAAGACCAGTTGCTGATGCCACTGGTCTTTTTTGTGCTTCATTCAAATAAATATAAATTAACCGCTCACAGACAACGATCTTCGGTGACGCCAAGTCATTATATTGATAGGTTAATGTTTATACATTTCGACTTCATACTTCACTTTAGCGTCTCTCTCGAACATTCGTTTCTCAGCTAAATGGAAGCACTCAATCTAGAAAGGAATTCTATGTTCGAACAGGTCGTCAGCATTCTGTTTCCCGTTTTTGCTTTAGCCAGTGCTGGCTTTGCGGTAGGTCGTTGGCTCAAGCCCGATTTCAAACCGATCAATCGTATCAACATGGATGTGTGTATTCCTGCTTTGGTGTTTGCATCACTGACCACCATGCCCCTCGACACCGAGCAACTGCCACTCATCACCGCTTCTTTGGTTTCGGTGTTGGTGCCCGCTTTATTGATGATTCCAATCTGTAAGATCTTTAAGCTCAACTTCAAAGCTTGGGCTCCGCCACACATGTTCCGCAACAGTGGCAACCTTGCGATTCCTCTATTCACGTATACCTTTGGCGAAAGCGCGTTAGCCCCTGCGGTACTGCTGTTTGTGGTATCGGCTTGCGTGCACATTAGTGTTGGCTTGGCGCTGTTGAGTGAAGGTAATCCGATCAAGCAGATCCTCAAGATGCCGATATTCTTAGCCGCAGCATTAGCGATGACGCTCAACCTGTCTGGCATTGCAGTATGGAATCCAATCTACGAAGCAACATCGCTACTCGGCCAAGCAGCCGTGCCCATCATGCTGTTGTCGTTGGGTTCGCAAATGGTGAACTTGAAGCTAAGCGGACTCAAAGTTGGCTTGCTGTGTACGGCTCAATCGCTGTTTACTGGTGCCATCGCCTTCGCCATCATCTACTTCTTTATCCCGCTGCCAACGCTGCACCTACAAATGATGGTGCTGTTCACCATGCTGCCACCTGCCGTGATGAACTACCTGTTTGCAGAACGCTTCAATGTCGAGCCACCCAAGGTCGCGTCTATGGTGTTATTCGGCAACTTCCTGAGCGTGGTCACCTTGCCGATCTTGTTGTCATTCGCGCTGTCTATGTCATCTTAAAGAACCGCGAACCTTCAGGTTTACGACCTTTAAAACTTAGCCAATCAATAAAAAGGGAGCGCAACTTAGCAAAGTTGACGCTCCCTTTTCAGACTATATTTTCTATTTATCTCAAGCTGTGCCTCTCTTCGCAAGCACCTCTTTAAATGCGAACATGCCATTTAACGCAGCTGGGAATCCCGCATACACCGACATCTGCAATATCACTTCTTTGATCTCTTCCTCGCTACATCCAACATTGAGTGCCGCATTCAAATGCACCTTAAGCTGAGGGGCACAATTACCGAGTGCGGTAAGGGCAGCGACGGTCGCGATCTCTCGTGATTTCAAATCCAAACCGGGGCGTGAATAGATATCACCAAAAGGATACTCGATAGTATATTTTGCAAGATCAGGGCAGATGTCTTGCAGGCTTTCAATAACCTGTTGCCCTGCCTCTCCGTCGATATGATTAAGTCTTTCTAAGCCAATGTCGAAACGTGATTGATTCATAGGTTTGTTCCTTTTTATGATTTACAGGAACACCTTACAAGTTAGAGTCGACTCTAAGTCAACGGACTTTTCCATCTCGATACAAACTAATTTTTTGCTCTAGCGCAGCCAGATGCTTTTGCTGCTCTTCGATATGGGACCGCAAATTCTGTTGATGTTGTTCGAGCAACACTTGGCGCTGCGAAGTCGATTCTGGCCCTAACTCCCTTAGCTTTGCGTATTCTAGAATCTCATCCAGTGGCATTGCGGTGTCTTTTAGGCGCTTCACAAACTCAATCCAAGTGACGTCCTTCGATGTATAGACTCGATGGCCGCTACTGTTTCGCTGAACATTTTTCAACAAGCCGATTTTTTCATAGTAGCGAAGCGTATGGGCTGACAAACCCACCAACCGAGAAAACTCACTCACATTCATTACTTCACCTTTTCTATCTGGGTATAAGAACTCAAGTTACGCGCACTTATCTAATTTGAGCTCTGCGGTCACTTTCGTCAAACGCAACGCAATCGCAAAACACACTAAGTAAGGACTCACATACCAAAAGATACTTTCTAGTGGCTGTTTAACCTGCGCTTCTCTGGTTTTTATGTATTGGTTTTTCTGCATCTCATACTGACTCAGCATACCATCCACCCACACGGCATCACTTTCCACCAGCGATACGCTAGGCGCAGGAACCGTAAAATCCGATGCGTTGGGTAACAAGGTGAAATCGACATCTTTGAACGTGATTGCCGTATTCAAATACCACAAACACGCTTCGTGGTGCTGAGCGTGACTATCTAAAGATGGCTGACCGGTGCAGGTATCACTTCTTAATTTATCCAAAGAAAACTGCTGAACCGATTCTAAAATCGCCACCGCTCTGGTTTGTTCGGTTTCAACCCACTCACCCGCTACTTTCGCACGAATCTCAGACACTGCACCCAGCATCCCGATACCCGCCAAGAACGGCCATAAATAATCCATAAGCTTCCACTTTCGTCGGCTCAAGTTGAACCCACACCAAATCGGAAGATGAAAAAGGAGCGTTAGCCCAAGCGATAGCAAAACGAAATTCAAGGAGCTAGAGAGCATGAGTTCGCTATCAAAGAAGTTCTTCATAATGAGAGACTTGCCTGTATAACAAAGAGAAATTTGATACTAGGTTCGATACTTGAAAAGAGTGTAAGGGGAAAGTAAAAACAGTACTAAGAATTGGCGTTAGTGCTGTTTATTTAAGCAAGTAACGGTTTTTCCATCGGGATGCAGTCGAGGCTAATACCTCTAGGAGAGTGATAAGTGGAAAGTTCATCACCAATAAAGCCACACGCACGATAAAACGCAGCGGCATTCAGGGTCGATTCTAACTTCATTAACGGCAAATTGTGTTGAATCGCGAGTTCCTCTAAGAACTGCAACATCTGCTTCGCTGCGCCTTTTCCGGAAAAATCTGGGTCAACAAAAATAGCATCAACCATACCGGTTTCGATGTTGATCTTACCGCTGCCAATCACTCGACCATCAACTTCTGAAACGTGAAAGGTTTGGACTACATCGCTTATGAATCCATCAGACATTCCACCCTGCGTCCATATTGACAGCTGTTCTTCTGAGTAATAAGCCGAGCACTTCTCGACAATGGCACGGCCTCGAATATCGAAAATATCCTGAGCATCAGACTCAACCGCTTTTCTAATTGTAATCATAAGCCTACCTCTGGTGACTAAAAGATACTACTTGCTAGTAAATCGAATAACTACTCAGTGACTAACGCTGGAGATTGCTTCCCCTTAGCTGACATAAGATAAAAACCAACGGCACCAACAACTGAAATTAATATCACACTAAACCAAGTGAAAGTGTACCCATAATCATCGATAAAGTAGCCAATCACGATAAAACTAGGCATAACGAAAACCGTTCGCAAGGTAATGAGCACGCCTTGAATGCGTCCACGATGACTCGAAGGGGAGTTGTTTGCTAAATATATGCCCTCTTTTGTCAAAAGAAGAACCTCGCCCGCAGATAGAAATAGCCAAGCAAAAAAATGAACAGGAATGTTGGGAAACAACATGACGAGCATATAACCAAAGGCAAACATAAAGCCTGCATAAGCAAGGCTTACGGTTTCAGCCTTACCTGACGTGAACTTCATTAAGATTGGCGTAATCAGCACCACTACAACACAAGCGTAAGTCATGAGTTGCCCGAAAATAATTGGGCCTTGCTCTCCAAACACATGGCTCAAATACAATGGACTCGCCATAGTCATTTGATTTAGCGAATACCACAGCAATCCACATAGAAAAGTGAACAACAAAAGCCGTGGCCTTGATTTTAAAACTGACCAAACCGAACCAGAAACGGGCTGTTCCAGTTCACTCTCGCTGGTCGATTCCGTTCCAGGTTGCAACTTCACAAATGCAGCCACAATAAAAACACAAAAAAGAGCCGCAAAACCGTTGCCGAAAAATATCCAGTCAGTGTGATTCCAGAACAAGTACCCAGCCATAACAGGACCAAGAGCTGAACCAAAGTTATAGGCTAGATAACTCAGTGACATGACTGCATCACGATTCTGAGGGGTAGAAAGGTCCGCAACTAAAGCATTACTCGCGGGCAACGCTAAACCGCCAAAGAAATAGGCACAAAACAAAAACACAGGTACGACTACCGGAGCATCGGCGAAGAAACCACAAATAATCAATAATACAGCACACATAAACTCGCCAAACACCATGACCCGTTTATGTCCCAACCTATCCGCTAATCTCCCTCCTAAAAAGCTCCCTAAAAGGTAAGAGCCCGTCACACCCATGGCAAGGGAACCTGCGACTGTTGCGGAATAACCCAACTTATCGGTTAACAGTAAGACTAAAAATGGAACGATAAAGTTACCCATTCCCAGAATCATTCTAGCCAGTGCTAAATAATAGATATTATTCGGTAAATACCTATAAATAGAAATGGCTGAGAAAAGCTTATGAATCATGAAGTTCCTAAAGTATGTAAGTGCTTGATTATGAATTTCTATTCGATAGTACTGAAATCGAGATTTCTAGGAACAGCAACACTAACAACCTGACTTCCCGCGATTAAGTCATGCAAGCAGCGTCTGTTTTTACGTAAAGCAAACAGATAGTTTAGCAACGCAATAAATTGACCAATCAAAGGGATATATAAAACGATTGTCATCGGTAGGACTCGTTTACCCAATATATTGAACAGTCCCATTTGTTCGCCCTTCATATCGACAATCGCGATTTCCATTATATTTTTGCCAATAGTCTGCCCTTTCTTATGCAGCAAATAGCCATTCAACAAAAGGAATACGAACCAACCGTAAGCAGTGACAGCGATTAGCTCTGTTGTATCAACTGTCCCTGTTTCAGATAGTTTTTGGAAATAATCGGTATAAAGATAAATTGGCATGACAGTAGCCACAGCAATTAGGACATCAATAAAAATGGCCCAAAAGCGTAGCCATCTAGATGCGAGTCTTACTTCAGGTATATTTTCAACTGTCGATGACAGGCTTTCTACTGATTCGTGCTCATTTTTCCCCAAATTGTTGGCTGACACACTAACAACTTGAGTGCCTGCGATTAAGTCATGCAAGCAACGTCTGTTTTTTCGGAAAATAAAAAGAGAATCCAACATGGATATTAAATGGCCAGTGATAGGTATAATAGTAAAGGCAGTCATAGGTATCATCCGTTTTCCCACAATTCTATATAACCCTATAGGTTTACCTTCCATATCGACAATCGCAATTTCCATTAGATGTTTGCCAATCGTCTGTCCCTTCTTATTCAGTAAATACCCATGTACCAATAAAAACATCAGCCCTAAATAGGCATAGACAGCAGCGACTTCTCTAAGGTCTATCACCCCTGTATCGATTGTTTTTTGGAAACAATCTGTATACATAAAGATTGGCGCAATGATGGCAGCCGTAATGACACCATCAATAAAAAACGCTAAAAAACGAGGCCATCGAGATGCAGGGATAACTTCCGTTGTATTTTCACCAATTTCAGAGCTGTCGCTATCTGAATTTTTCTTTGAAACAATGACAACTTGAGTACCAGCGATTAAGTCATGTAAGCAACGTTTGTCTTTGCGAAAAACAAACAGATAATCAAACGTTGATATAAATGGACCAATAAAAGGTATGTAAGCTACAGCCACCATAGGAATGATTCGTTTGCCCACTATGTTTAGCAAACCTATTTGTTTACCTTCCATATCGACAATCGCAATATCCATTAGATTTTTACCAATTGTCTGCCCCTTCTTATGAAGTAAGTACCCTTGGCACAAAAAGTAAACCACCCAACCATAAACAGTCAGAGCAACTTGTTCTGTTAGCTCAATGGTTTCATTGGAAAGCAATTTATCGTACAAACCGCCATATAGGAAAACAGGAACAATGAAAATCGCATACACGAAAGCATCAATGATAGATGCCCATAAACGAGACCATCGAGACGCGAGTACAATTGTAGGGGTGTTTACTATTACTTCAGACATGTCCTTTCCTAACGTCAAAGTACCTATAAATTAAAAAACGTCAGAAACTCGAAGCTCTGACGTCATCTTGAATTAGATTGAATCACTATATAGAAGGGCAGTTACCGCTTTCAGCCATTGCGACTTTGCGTACTTCAGCTTTCCCTACTTCTTCATCGACTAACTCAACACCTGCACCACCGACAAAAACGCCCATTTTAATGTATTGGTTAACGAAGTAATTCCGACCTTCTGCAGTAAAAAGGGAGACGTGATTTTCAGAAAATTCAGATTCCGTACTGACGACATGCTCTTCGTTTCCTTTGACCTCGTGATAAAAGAACACACCTGGAGCCGTTTCACCTACGCATTCCCCATCAACATATACGTACTTTTTGAGCGCGCCACCGACAAAAGTATCTTCACGATAGATATAGATGCCTGTATTACCTTCTTTAGGAGCAGGGAACGTTTTCGCTTGATCAGAAACTGAAGAATCGACTGTTGGCACAGAAGCACACCCAGATAATGCGAGAAGAAGAGCAGAGCAAAGAAATACCTTATTTTTCATGTAATAACCTAGACTTTATAAAAACGCGAAAAACATAACATATGCAAATGGTTTGATTTTAAACTTGCATGCAGATGTGTGAGCTACGTTGCATAATGGGTGGTTAAAATTCAAAAAATCAGTTAAATAGAACTAAACCATTGTTCTGTATGAACTTAATCACTTACATGCAACTTTAATCAAATGGTTAGAGGATCTATTTTTTGTAATCACCTCTAATGAACAGGAGACGTTACGAGGTGAAAGCCTTTAGATAGTGAGAACTAGAAAACGTACGTCTAGTGGTTTAACTAGGGTTTATAGATTGGAGACAAAGGGGGTAGGACTGCTGACTATTTCAGAGCCAACACATGCTCGATAAAAGTCGACTTCTTTTCGCGGTATTCATCTTGTGGCCAACCTTCACAAGACATTTTGAGGGTGTTGTATTGCTTAACTAATGCCGGATTCGCACGTAGCTTGTCACGAAACCTTAGAAAGCATTCGAACTCAGAACCGTTGGCGACCACTTGCAACGCCACATCATCAGCGGATGTAGATTCCAACATACACAGTTCGGGTGTTCTTAACGTATCGAGTTTCTCTGTAAAGGCGAGTGTTGTGAGTCTCTCTATTACATCCTCAAGTTCGCCAAGCTCAACACCTACGAAGATATCCAAATCGCCTTTAGACACGGCAAAAGGAATAGAAGATGCGCCTACATGCTCAACTCTCGCATTAGGGATTAGCTTTTTGATGTCACGTTCGTATCGGATAAACAGCTCGTTGCAAGCCGCTTGGTATTGTTCCGCGGGGTAAAATTTCATATATCCTCACTCCGAATCACAAACTATTGAACACACCAATTGCTAACAGAAGCAACACGATGCTAATAGCTCCGATATAAGAGATTCTGGTTCGCTCTTTTTCAGTTGGAATCAATGGGGGGAAGCGCCCTAGTGTGAATGCTTTACAGACTATCCAACCAGCTCCGTAACCAATAAACTCAATCAAGATCGACTGAAACAGGTACCTAAAGAATGAGCTCAATGCCCTAAAATACGCGACTATCAAGTCTTCCATTTTTTGTCCTAATTAAAGTCAATTTGGACAAAAAATGCCATGGGTAGATATTCATATCAAGAACCTTATACAGGACTGCGCACGCAATGAATCAGTTTAAACGTAAGTACTTACTATCGACATGCAATGATTCACAGAGCCTTCTTTCTCACCAACAGGCGCAACATAGTGAATTGCAGCTTCGGCATGTTCTTGGTCTGCGAGTTTACTGATAACCCATGCAGCTAAGTATTTAGACGACAAACAGCCACCCGCTGTAGCAATGTTACCTTCCGCATAAAACGGCTGGTCCAACACGTTCACACCGGATTCAATTACCCATGGCTTCGTTGTTAAATCAGTACAGGCTGGGACTTGATTCAGTAGCCCCAATACCGACATTAACAAAGTCCCAGAGCATTGACCGCCAATTAATTGTACTTGTGGGTTAAGGCTTAACCTTGAAAGTAATTTAGCGTCTTGGGCGATATCGCGGGTCAACATGCCACTACCAAACAACACCGCATCAGCAGTATTCGCGAACTCTAAAGGCTGTTGAGATTTAATTGTGACTCCATTCATTGAAGTCACTGATTCTGTAGGGCTAGTAATTTGCACATTCCAGCCAAACTCTTTCATTCGGTTCAAAATGCCCGAGGCGATGAAAGAATCCAGCTCATTGAATCCATCAAAAGTTAGTACGGCAATATCCATATTTTTCTTTTCCCACTTCGTTGTATTGATATCGATTACTTCACGAAAAGCAGCTATACCCTAGATTTACTTTTAACACAGAGCTAAGCCATTTTAGACATTCCAGAAGCCTTGGCTTTGATACCATAAGTATTGGCTTCTTGCTCTCCAGTATGGATTATATCATCAAGAATTCCCGAGAATTGGCTGGGAGCCTTATTAAGTCTCAAACCGATATATGTGCCATCAAAGTTGAGCTTTTGCTCATTAATGATGTTTCCTTGAGACACCAATTTTGCGGAGCCACTACCTAACATAAACCACCCGAATGATGAAACAAGCTGCTCTAACACATAAAGCCCAAAACCTGAGTTATCATAAACATTGTCGGTATCAGCAATCTTTGTAGTGCTTGATATGCCAGGCTTAATCGCCATTCTTAGTGCAGATAGTTCAGAATCAATCATAAATGATCGTTCTAATGAAGAGGATATACCAACTCCTTCATCAATGACTGCGACTTCCACTCTACCATCCGCCCAACGTTGTCCACACAAATAACACTCTTCAGCTGTTGAATGCTCAAATACATTGCGAACAATTTCTCTCAAAGCGTAGTGATAGAGTTTATTTTCTTCATTGTAACTTTTTGTTCCTGATAGCAAATTAGCAAAGCGTCTTGTTTGAGATATAATTTCATCGTACCACTCTTGAACATCTTGAGTTTTGGAGTCAAACGATGGCTTATATATTTTGGTTATAGGTAAATACGTCATTGAGCCAAGAGCTTGTCCCACATTATTCCCTTCACCCATACCAATGAACTGAAAAAAGCCTAAATGACGTAAATAGCAATGAACATTCTTATTACTGTCATGACCTTTCTTTTTAGTAATTAAACCTAATTCACGTCTGTATTTGATCCACGCTCTCATTTTTGAGCCAGCAATTAACATCCCACTAGGGTAAGAAAAATTCAATGTTGAGCAATCTATACAAACCTCCGGTTCATTTAGGCTTTGTTCAAGTTGGTAAAAAAATTCATACAAGGTGTCTCGTCCAAGCTGGCTCGGAAAATAAATAGTCTTCATTTATTAATACACTCGATAACTAAAAGGCTCTTGTTTACGCTTTTAAATGAAGGTGTCGAACTATATTTGAGCTGAGCACCGCCAACAAAATTGCTGTCAAGAACTCTAAACCACATATGCACCTAGAGTCACCAACTGAATGATAAATCTGCATTTCCTTTGTCCAAAAACAAAAAGCCCCGGTTATAGGAACCGGGGAAACAGGGTGGGATGAGTTTGGTGCGTGCCCGTAAACCAAACTCTCCCCAAGCCTCACCTAAGACTCATGCTCTTAGGTAAAGGATTCACATCATTATTGAAGCGTAGCGCCTTGCTCTACCCAAGTGCCGATGAGTGCGCGTTCTTCGTCGGTCATTTGAGTCATGTTACCAAGCGGCATCACTTGGGTTGTTACGGTTTGAGCAACAATCCTTGGGACGTTGGCTTTGATCTCTTCTGGGGTATCAAACATCACACCGGCTGGCGCAGCAGCAAAAGCAGCGTGGCTCGGGGTTGATGAATGACACACAGAACAGCGCTCTTGAATGACTTTGTTAATGGTTTCAAAGCTTACACCTGCGCTAGCCGTTTGCATTGCGTGGTCTGCTGGTACAGCTTGAGAACTAGCCGAAGTTGCAGCTGTGCCGTTTTCAGCAAGCTCTTCTGTCGCCGATTCCGTCGCGCTTACTTGCACTTCTTGAACCACTGGCGCTTGTACAACCGGAGTCATCTGCTTTTTCGCATAAGGTGAGGTAACAAACGCGAGAGTAATCATACCCAATGCTGCTACTGGCACTGTCCATGCAAACTTTTGGCTACCATGACGTGTGTTGAAGTAGTGGCGCACCAAAATACTGAAGATCGCTAAGCCTGCAAGAATCAACCAGTTGTACTCCGAGCCGTAAGTGCTTGGGAAGTGGTTACTGATCATGATGAACAGCACTGGCAGTGTCATGTAGTTGTTGTGGCGAGAACGCAGTAGACCTTTCGCTGGCAGTGCCGGATCCGGTTCGCGCTTCTCTTCAATCGCTTTCACCAAGTTACGCTGCGCAGGCATGATAACGCGGAATACGTTACCCACCATGATGGTACCAATGATCGCACCAACGTGGATGTAAGCGCCACGACCACTGAACACTTGAGTTAGGCCATATGTTGCAGCAACAAGCAGCACAAACAGCACAACGCCAAGCAACACGGGTGTTTTGCCTAATGGTGAGTCACACAGTAAGTCATAGATAAACCAGCCAGCAACGAATGAACCAATACCAATCGCGATTGCGGTTGTTGAATCAAGGCCAGAGCCCGGTGCAATCAGGTAAATCTCAGCGTTAAGGTAGTAAACCACACCCAGTAGACACACACCGGTGATCCACGTGAAGTAAGCTTCCCATTTAAACCAGTGCAGGTGCTCTGGCATCTCTGGTGGCGCAAGTTTGTACTTCTCTAGGTGATAAATACCACCGCCGTGAATTGCCCATAAGTCGCCTGAAAGGCCCGTTTTTGGGTTTACTCGGTTAAGGTTGTTCTCTAACCAAACAAAGTAAAATGATGCGCCTATCCACGCAACACCAACAATCATGTGAGCCCAGCGTATTGCTAGATTCAACCATTCTGTAATATGCGGATCCATAATAAACTCCTGTATCACAACGCTTTAGCTAAGCGTTGCTCTTCCTTATTGTCGTCCGTTGGCAGATCGTCCAAATGCAACGCCACTCGATCGCTGTCGAAATAAACTTCATCACAGTTGTGCCCTTCGCCGCCTCTATCGACGATCAAGAACTGGTCTTGATCGGTGAGGGCGAGAACTGGGTGATGCCACACCCCTTTGTGATAGTTCACTCCTTGACGGCCGTTGCTCAAGAAAGCTCGGCTATTGGCTAATGTTGGATCGTCGCCTTTTGGCGCAACAACAATTAAATAGGGTTGACCAAGTAATGGAATGAATGCCTGAGAGCCAAGTGGATGACGCTCTAACATTTTGATGGTCAGTGGGTAGCTCAACGGTGTGGCTTGGAAGATGCTGATGATGGCTTCTCCGTCTTGGTCTTGCACATCCGTTGTCGCTAACTTGTGGTAGCGACGTGTTGATCCACTGTTGATCATGAAGAAATCACTATTATCGGACTCGATAACATCGCCAAACTCAGCAAAAGCCTGCTTGGTTAACGGTTCGATTGATAAACGACGTATTCCATTACTCATACTCATTTCCTTACCTATTTCGCCTTCGTACCAAACAAACGCAAACGGCTGATACCGCCATCTGGGAATATGTTTGCACGTACGTGGGTAATCGCACCAAGGTCGTTTACCTCAGAAATGAATTCGTGAATTTCGTGCGCTTGCAGCTTTTGTGCTGGCAACAGTTCACGCCAGAATAGGCTTTGTGTTTCTACTTGGTCGTCTGTACCACCTTTCACGTAGGCTGCTTGAATTGAACAGCTGTCAGGGTAGTTACCTTTGAAGTGGGCCGTATCAACGACGATGCGTTCGATGTTACCTGGGTGACCTAGTGCCACGATAACCCAGTCGTTACCCGGTGTACGACGACGCGCTGTTTCCCAACCGTCACCCATATTTTCACCGCGGCCTGGGCCTAAAATGTTGGCTTTGTTGCCGTAGTGCTCGTCACTACATGCCAATGCTCGGCCACCGTGTTCAACGGCTGCTAGGTCAACTTGTTGCTGAGAGTCTATTGCTTCCCAATCGACACTTGGTCGGCCATAAACACGTAAACGTGCAACACCGCCATCTGGGTAGATGTTCAAACGTAGGTGCGTAAATACTTGGTCACTTTCGATCGCTTCAAGATGATGATGATCACCTTGTAGTGCCATTGAAGGCAGAATTTCTTGCCACTCTGTTGCGTCTGTTGGCTCACCTTGTGGTGAATAACACGCGTCAATTGATGCCGAAGGTGGGAAGTTACCTGTGAAGAATGAGGTATCAATATCAACGCCAGCAATGGTGCCAGCTAGGCCAAGGCGAACGACACAGTAGTCGTAACCTTCACCACGTTTACGTCTGCTTTCCCAACCGTCCATCCACTTGCCGTTATCGTCGTATAAGTCGTCTTTCCACTCTGGCGCTGCGTGGCTGAGAAGACGGCTTTTATCGGCGAAAAAATCGTCTGTTGCGAAGGTAGCTTCTGCACCTAGTTTTTCGTCTGCAAGGTTTATGTATTGTTCAAATGTTTGGGTCATGTCCGTGTAATCCTATCCAATTAATCAAGTAATAATAAAATGAGAACTCAGTGGCTTATTCGCTTATAAAGCGTGCTCTTAGCGCACTAAGACTGGGCTGAGATAGCTGTTAACTCCGTTAACTTACATATCCCAGAGACGAAACATCGCGATCTTGTTGATCTCTTGAATCGCCGTAGCAAACTCAGTTTCACTATCATTTCCTAATCGCATCTCGAACGACTCAAGAATTTGGTAACGATTGGCTCCCTTCACCGCCATGATAAAAGGGAAATTGAAGCGACTTTTGTAGCTGTTGTTGTAAGAAGTGAATTTTTCAAATTCTTCGGCGTTGCACTGGTCGATGCCCGCCCCCGCTTGTTCTTTGGTCGACGACTCGGTGAGTTCGCCGTTTACTGCTGCTCGACCGGCTAAATCTGGGTGAGCGTTGATCAAAGCCAACTGTTTGCCTTGGTCTGCACTTAACAAGGTCGATGCCATTTTCAGATGAAGATTCTCGATATGGTCATCTTCGGCATTCAAACCTTGGTCATACACCACTTCTGCAACCCATGGGCTGTGTTCGTAGACATCAGCGAAGTGAGCGACAAAGGTATCGCGGTCCATGGTTGTTGGTTGGCATGATCGAAATTCAGTCACGTTAAGCCTCCTTGCTTCACTGCTACTTTTGCTGCGTTATTTGGTTGATATGGATGATGTTGGTGCCAGTGGTTGGCGATATCGATTCGACGACATAACCACACGCTGTCGTGCTGTTTTACGTAATCTAAGAAACGTCTTAATGCAGCAATACGACCGGGGCGGCCAATCAGACGACAATGCAGCCCAACCGACATCATTTTCGGTGCGGTCTCGCCTTCCATATAAAGGGTATCAAACGTGTCTTTCAGATATTGGAAGAACTGCTCACCAGAGTTAAAGCCTTGCGCTGTTGAAAAACGCATGTCGTTCACATCAAGTGTGTAAGGGATCACCAATTGCGGATGACCAGTCTCGGTGTGCCAATACGGCAGGTCATCATCATAGGCATCGGAGTCGTAAAGAAAGCCGCCTTCTTCTGCTACTAAGCGACGCGTATTTGGCCCAGTTCGACCCGTGTACCAACCTTGCGGACGCTGACCCGTCACTTGTTGGATGATCTCAATCGCTTTAGTCATGTGGTCGCGCTCTTCTGACTCATCAATGTATTGATAGTCGATCCAACGATAACCGTGGCTACAAATTTCGTGGCCCGCTTCGACCATAGCTTTGGCAACGTCTGGGTGACGCTCAATCGCCATTGCGACAGCAAATACGGTCAGTGGGATTTCATATTCATCGAACAAGCGAAGAACACGCCACACACCCGCACGGCTACCATATTCATAGATGGATTCCATGCTCATGTGACGTTCGCCTTTAATCGGCTGTGCTGACGGGATCTCTGAAAGAAAAGCTTCAGACTCGTCGTCTCCATGTAACAAACAACGCTCACCGCCCTCTTCATAGTTCAATACAAAAGAAACCGCGACGCGCGCATTACCTGGCCATTGAGGGTTTGGAGGGTTAGCTCCGTAACCGATCAAATTTCTTGAATAATCCTTATTCATCCAAGTACTCCTAACATAAGTGGTTGGCTTAGCCGCTCTTTAAGTAAGTCACCAAATGATTCAACCAAATGGATTCTCGATAAACAGAGCAACCTTACCCCTGTACATTTATTGTATACAATTATTTATCTCAATGTAAAGATTTTGTTATTCAAGTTAAATTTACGCACTATTTACAATTAAAAACAACAACTTAACAAAACAAAAACTCACCAAAAAACGATAATCAAGATCTATAAAATCAGAAAAAACGACACAATGGTTAACATTTTTCCAACAATTCGCTTTACTAATTGTGTACAGTTCGTACATAGTTAGTGATAACAAAGTGACCAGTTGCATTCTTTGCAAGGTCGAAACAGACAGATAAACCACGGAACAGAGGAGCGCCAAAAGCGCTATTAAAGGACTATGGGAAGACTAACAACACACGTATTAGATACGACTCACGGCTTACCGGGTGCAGAGATCAAGGTAGAGCTTTATAAGGTCAATGAAGACTCAACAGAAAAGTTGGCGACGGTAATCACTAACTCCGATGGCCGAACCGATGCGCCGATTCTGGCAGGGAATGATTTCCGACCGGGGAAATATCAATTGGTGTTTTACGTAGCCGATTACTACAGAAGTAAAGGCGTGGAATTGGATGGCGTGCCTTTCCTAGACGATGTTGTTATTCGCTTTGGTCTAGATGATCCAGAAGCGCATTATCACGTTCCTCTTCTCGTCTCGCCTTACAGTTTCTCAACCTATCGGGGCAGTTAGTCTCGTGACCTAGAACTTCGAACTAGGCTCACCGACAAATATTAAGCAGATTAGTGCGTGCATCTAAAATGATGCGCGCTCAGTAGGGTCTGTTGACCTTTCGAGCTGATTTTTGCAGCGCTTTGTGGAAAATTTCTACAAGGCAGAGGCTTTGATGTGTAGCTAGCCTACATGAGAAGCCGATAACGCAGTAGAAATGAACCACAAAGGCTGCCCGAAGGGTTCGGCTAGAATCGTTTTATGCTTTGTTAAGAAGTATTTACTTAGAGTGACTAGGCTACATACTCCTTGCCGCGCCTAAAACGATTCTATCTCGAACAAAATTTAACCGCGAAAGGTCAACAGACCCTCAACACGCTCATATAAAAATACTAATAACGTTATTAGTTAGAGAGTTGATGACTAATCAACTGATAGCTAAAGAAATAGCGGCTAGGAAAAAACCTTAAAACTTAATATTGAAATCTCGCTGTATTCAATAAATGGATCACAACATAAAAGGACTTGCTGACATGAGTGAGAGTAAAACAGAAATACTCAACCAAGATGCGAATAACGGAATTTTAGAGAAACTCTTTAAAATTAAGGCCCACGGAAGCAGTGTGAAAAATGAGTTGGTCGGCGGTGTCACCACCTTCGCAACCATGGCTTACATCATATTCGTTAACCCACAAATTATGGCCGCATCGGGTATGGATGCAGGAGCGGTATTCGTCGCAACCTGTATTGGTGCAGCTATCGGTTGTTTGTTAATGGGGTTATTTGCGAACTGGCCTGTCGGCCTTGCGCCGGGCATGGGCTTGAATGCCTTCTTCTCGTTCACGGTAGTAAGCGAAATGGGCTACAGCTGGGAAGTGGCACTGGGTGCGGTGTTTATCTCCGGTATCTTGTTTGTCGGGATGAGTTTCTACAAAGTCCGCCAATGGATCATTGAAAGTATCCCTGTGAGTTTACGTTACTCCATGACTGCGGGCGTTGGTTTGTTCTTAGGTCTAATTGGTCTTAAAACAGCAGGTATCGTCGTCGAAAACCCAGCAACACTGGTATCACTAGGTGACTTCACTAAACCTGAAGCGCTACTGGCAGCTATCGCTTTCCTTATCATCGCTGTGCTTAGTGAGCGTAAAGTCTTTGGTGCGGTGTTAATCGGTATTTTGAGTGTAACGCTCGTCGGTATGATGCTTGGCTTGGTGCATTACAACGGCTTCTTCGCGGCTCCACCAAGCTTAGCGCCTACGTTCCTAAAAATGGACATTATGGGCGCTCTCGATGTTTCAATGATCAGCGTTATCTTGGCTTTCCTTTTTGTAAACATGTTCGATACCGCGGGTACTTTGATGGGCGTGGCCGAGCGTGCAAACCTAACTAACCCTGAAACAGGAAAAATTGAAGGTCTAAGCAAAGCGCTGAAAGCCGACAGTATCTCAAGTGTGGCAGGTGCGTGTGTGGGTTGTCCGCCAGTAACCAGTTACGTAGAAAGTGCAGCGGGCGTTGCAGCAGGCGCACGAACAGGCCTATCTGCGATTGTGGTTGGGGTGTTGTTCTTAGCGGCGATTTTCCTATCTCCACTTGCAGGCATGATCCCAGCTTACGCAACCTCTGGCGCGTTGATTTACGTAGCGTTCGTGATGATGAGCAGCATGCAGCACGTTGATTGGAAAGACTTCACCAACGGTGCTCCCGCAGCCATTACAGCGTTAATGATGCCTCTGACCTTCTCTATCGCGAATGGTATCGCACTGGGTTTCATTACCTACACAGTGCTGAAACTGGCGACAGGTAAAACAAAAGACGTCTCGATTTCGATGTACTTCTTAGCGGCTATTTTTGTCGCGAAGCTCGTGTTCATCGGTTAATCACCCAACGTAACTATCGCTTGGCTTGTTCGCAGGCCGAGCTATCAAGACACATGCTAAAACAACATTTTTAAGAAAAAGCTAATTGTGCTAATCAGCGGAACACACAAATATCCGCTCGGTTAGTGCACCTTTTTTATGACCCTACGCAGTTTGTAGAAGTCATTATTTGACCGCCAATCGCCTGTAAACGGAAACACAGGCAGAGGAATATCAAATGAAACTTCTGTACACCCTAAATGAAAGACCGCCTCACGGCTTAACCTTCCTACTCGCATTACAGCACATGCTCGCCTCGATTGGTGGCATCGTCGCTGTTCCCCTTATTGTCGGCGCGTCAATTGGCTTGCCTAACACCGAGATAGTTTCATTGATCAATGCTGCGCTGCTGGCGTCAGGTATTGTGACTGTCGCTCAATGTCTTGGCTTTGGTCCTATTGGTATTCGGCTGCCCGTTGTGATGGGTTCGAGCTTTGCCTTTTTGGGCGTCGCCATTTCAATCGGCAATGAAGGCGGTGTCGCCGCGATCATGGGCTCAGCGCTTATCGGCTCGTTCGTGGTGATTGGTGCCAGCTTCTATATGGACAAGGTTCGGAAACTGTTCCCAACCGTGGTAAGTGGTGTAGTGGTTACCTTAATCGGCTTAACCATTTTACCGGTTGCCATGAACTGGGTCGGAGACTCTCCTGCCAACACAGAACAATTCGCCACGCTGCCAAAGCTGTTTCTAGCACTGATCTCTTTGGGCATCGTGGTTGGCGTCTCGGTTTACTGTAAAGGCGCGGTTGCCGCTTCAGCCATCGTGATTGGTTTAGCGGGCGGTTACATTGTGGCGCTATCACTCGGCATGGTCGACCTTGAGCAAATCAGCTCTGCCGCTTGGGTTGGCGGACCTGAGCCCTTCAAATATGGCTTTACCTTTTCTGCAAGTGCCATCATCAGCATGAGCTTGGTGTACATCGTGGTTATCGCCGAAGCAACAGGTGACTTCATGGCTCTGGGTAATAACTGCCAAACCCAAGTCAGCGGTAAAGATCTAAAACGTGGACTGCTAGGCGATGGCCTTGGCAGTACCTTATCTTCAATTTTGACGGCAATGCCATTGGCGTCATTCAGTCAGAACGTTGGTATTGTAGGCATCACAGGGGTAGCAAGTCGCTATGTAGTGGCTGCAACCGGTGGTTTACTAATTTTAGGTGGTTTATTCCCGAAATTAGCCGCTATTGCCGTCACGATTCCGAAACCTGTTCTAGGTGGTGTGGGTTTTGTGATGTTCGGAATGATTGCCTACGCGGGTATCCGCATGTTGATCAAGGCCGCAGACACCAAGCGAAATGCCTTGGTAATCTGTGTTGGTTTAGCGTCTGGCTTAGCCGTCACTTTCGAACCAAGGTTGCTGCAACACTTGCCGCATGACCTTGCGAACTTTCTTCACTCTGGCATTACAACAGGCACCATCATGACGGTTCTACTAAACCTTGTGTTGCCGAAATCTTCACGAGCAGAAGAGCAAGAAGCGCTGGCCGAAAGCCAAGCGCAAGTTGAATTAGAAATGAAAGAACAAGCTGAAGAAGAGTTACAGTCAAACGACCAATTAGAGATTCAGCAAGCAAGCACAGAAGCAGACGTTCAAGCAGCATCAGATGACCCTGAGCCAAAAACGAACTAGCTAGCTAACTCTCGAACTAATTAAATTTCGAACTAACGGGGCCTAGAACTAACTGGTTCATTAACTGATGTAAAACCGATTTCCGTAGGGTCAGGACTGATTAGAGCATTGAACGTTTTAACGCCCTGATTCGAATTTATCTTTCAACAGCAAATACTAATAAAGACCCTCTTCCCTGAAAAGGCTGAGATGGCTAAGGACTACTATGAATGGAAACCATCTGGATTAAGAATCCTCTCGCAATCTACACTGGCTCACTCGCTGATGCAGAAGGCGGGATCGTCATTAAAGGTAATAAGATCATTGAGCTGGTTGGCAAACACAAAGAACCAACCTTACCCGTAGATTACAGCGTCGACGCCTCTCGTCATGTTGTAACTCCTGGGCTTATCAATGCGCACCACCACTTCTATCAAACCCTAACGCGAGCCTACCCCGGCGCACTGAATAAAGAGCTCTTCCATTGGCTACAAAGCCTCTATCCAGTTTGGGCCAATCTCGATTCGGAGATGATGAGCCTTGCCACAGAGTTAGCTCTGGTTGAGTTGATGATGTCGGGCTGTACCACAGCGTCAGACCATCATTACTTGCTGCCAAACGGGCTAGAGCACGCCATCGATTTACAAGTTGAGGCGGCAGAGAAGCTTGGCGTAAGAGCGATATTTACGCGCGGCTCCATGAGCCTTGGGGAAGATGAAGGTGGGCTACCTCCACGACACACCATTCAAACCGAACAAACCATTATCGATGACAGCCAACGCTTGATCCGCGATTACCACCAGCGCGATGAAGGGGCGATGATTCAAATCGCACTCGCGCCTTGTTCGCCGTTCTCGGTCACCACCGATCTAATGAAAGAGACCGCCAAGATCAGTGAGCGTGAGAACGTGATGATGCACACTCACCTATGCGAAACGCTCGATGAAGAGGACTTCTGTATCGAGAAGTTCGGTCTACGCCCTGTCGATTACCTAGAAGATGTGGGCTGGCTGAATGAACGCACTTGGCTTGCACACGGCATTCACTTCAATCCAGAAGAGATCAAACGATTGGGCAAAGCAGGCATTGGCATCAGCCACTGCCCGACGTCCAACATGATGCTGGCTTCCGGTATTTGTAAGAACAACGACCTTGAAGCCGCTGGCGTTAAAGTCGGGCTAGGTGTTGATGGTTCGGCCTCCAATGACGGCTCGAACATGATTGCAGAAGTGCGCATGGCGATGTACTTACAGCGCCTGCAGTATGGCTCTGCCAACGTTTCACACTTCGACGCACTGCGCTGGGCAACGTCAGGCTCAGCACGCGCAATGGGTAGAACGGATATCGGTACACTAGAAGTCGGAAAACAAGCCGACATCGCGATGTTCAAACTCGATGATATTCGTTTCTCTGGTAGCCACGATCCACTGGCTGCATTACTACTTTGTGGTGCTCAACAAGCGGATAAAGTGATGGTAGCCGGAAAATGGCGAGTTAACGATGGTGCCGTGATTGGCGTAGACATGGAGCAACTGATGCACCGCCACCATGCTGCCGCCATGAAGCTCGGTAAGCTAGCGATGAATAACAACTAACTAAGACACTTGCCCATCAAACACTGCAAGCAGAAGTGAGTGGTTTTGATGGGCAAACACCCAGAACATCCGCAAAGATTCTAAAACCCCATAAACATTCGAAAACACCCGCAAAAATCTGCAGGCATGATTGCCTCTCAGGCTATGTATTAGTCAGTTTACTTAAATAGTTCCATCCCTATCAGAACGAAATATAAACCTTCACTAATTGAAGACAAGCTAATTAAATGCAATCTAATTTAATATTAACTAATAAAACATTCACTAATTAAACTTTCGATTAATATAAATCAACCCGTACATTATCTGGCACAGATCAAATTTAAAACGCTCGTTCTATTTATATATTCATCAAATTAATCAACAGATTTAGTAATAATGGAAATTATGAGGATAATTATACTTTTGTCACTTATCGCGTTTATGAATAGAATAAAAACCTCTCGAGACCTTTCCATACCTAGCCTGACAAAAGACACAAGAGTAGTGACTTAAATATCATTAAATTCAATAGATCAACAATCAATCAATATGAATCCAAATATGTGATCTAAATAGAACTTTTCATTATAAATCTACTATAGATTGACCAAATCTTATAAAAACAAAAAACACATTAAAGGGGTCTATTTTAAAAACAAAAAAATAATTATAAGAATAACAATATAAAACTATTCAATAACCCTTCATAAATATTTAAAAATGCCATCGAATGGTAGGGGGATTATTGTCTTTGTAAAAAGCTAGTAACAAATCTAACAGGGCTAAACGATGAAAAAAATCACTAAAACACTCGTACTATCTTCGATTTCAATTGGGCTACTTTCTTCTTTTGCTTTCACTTCTCAAGCAGCGCCAGTTCAAGTTAACCAAGCGTCAGCTGAACAAAACATACCTCAAGTCACCTACGATACGATAATCGGTGAGAATGGCGTCTTTATTGATTTAGATACCGACAACTTTATTCTCAAACAGCAAGAGTGGTATCAGATCCAAGCCTATGTCGAAGGTGCTTTAGCACTGCCTGTGACAGAAGCCAGTATGAAGTCGACTTTAAGTATTCCTAACGACATTCCTTTCTCTAATTTTCAAGCACTGGTCGAGCAATACTCAAACATTCACGATACTGCCTTTTATTGGAAAAAAGACCTTTACCCAAGCATCGTTGGCCTTTCATTAAGCTTGGCCAATTACGCACAAATTAAAGACTACATGCTCACCCCTTTGAGCGATGCTTTGAATGAAATGTTGGCCAAAGCATTCTCGCCACTGCCGGAAGATATAGAAGCAGTAGAACGCAACAGAAAAATGGCGATTGCTTACCTAAAAAGCCTGCAGAACTTTTCCATGAAATACCAACAAGAAGTGTCTGACGTTGGCGGAAATCTATTGGAATTTTCAGCCACACTGGACACGCAAAAATTGCAGTTAGATGTGTTGGAAGGTACCCATAACGGTTATCTAAGCGATGATGGCAGTGCGCTTCAGCAACGAGTGAATGACATCAATGCACGTATCACTCAGCTCAACAAAGATTACACTCACTACGTTACGGTCGCCTCTACCGCAGTGACTTATGCTTGGTTCCCTCTGGTTGCAGGGCCAATTATGGGCGTCTACGGCGATAAAGCAGAAAAAGCACGCAAACTTCGCAACGAATTACAAAACGAAGTAAAAGAGCTTCAAGAGCAGTTAACTTACACGCAAAAAATATATAACTCTTATCATCGCTCTTCGGAGAGTATCGAGATAATTTCTCAGCAAATTGAAAATGCGATTCCACATATTAATAAGCTGAAACTGAATTGGCAGAAAATGAATGCCGACTTCACTTCACTGCTCGTTGCACTAGAACAAGCTCAAGATAATGCCGATATCATGAGAGACGATACCATGCTTGGTGCAATAGGCGCTCTTGCGAATACAACAGTTGCAGAAAGTAACTGGAGTAATATTAGTGAGAAAGCAAAAGCGTTCGCAAACAATGCATATATCCAAAAAATGGATTAATCCCTATACCTATCGAAAAGTAGCGTGACAGATAAAATCGACGCTATATACAGAAACGCTATACACAGCAACGAAACTGCTAAAAATATAACAAGATAGCCAAATTACCTTCCGAATAAGAAGCCGCACCTTAAGAAAATTAAGGTGGCGGCTTCTGCTACCCAAAATTTGGTGACTACTAATTTCGACAGGACATAAATATGAGACTTCTACCTATTATTATTTCTCTTTCATTTTCTCCACAGGCTTTTTCTAGCGACTGGCTTGAACTGAACAATTTACCCAATTCAACCGAATACCCAACCTGGGTTCAATCTGCCTATTCCGATGTTGGCGTCCTATCGCGTTCAACATCCGATTTACACATCAACCTAAGTGACTGGATTGCAGAGCAGAACCTCTATGTCACTAAGCCTTCAAAAGTTGTCATTTTTGCAGATACGATTGAGGTTCCAGAGAACTTCAACTTGCTCGTAAATAACCAAAACATCCTGATTTTTGCGCGTAAAATCGTTGGCCAAGGCACGCCGACATTTGTGCTCGGACAACAAGGCTCTGCTGCCTCAATTTCTGTGATTGCGGGCGAGATAGAGACACCGATTAATGTGCTCGCTTTCCAAAGCGATGGCAGCATTACACGAGACGCTCTAGCAGGAAAAACTGGCGATGGTGAATCTGTAGTATTAGCAGGAGAGCACTACCGAAGAACCACCATCGACTCGAACATCACAGGGCAAATGAAATTGGCTTCTGAGCCTTTTACAGACATTGTTAATCGTTCTTTTGATATGGCCGCCAGCTTATACGATACCAACCCAGAACTTAGCCTCGACCTCATCAACTGGGTTGAGCAGAGCTTACGTTACTCAGGTTCAGTGGTAGAAGACGACCCAATCCTTTCAGACCTTTACTTGCAAACCGTCGCGTTCAAACAATTCATTAGCTTCAGCACCAAAGAGAGCCACTATGTGCCTTATCTCGATAAGGTGTTGTACCAAGATAAATACGAAGCGTATCTGAAAGCGATGGTCGCGTATCAAGCTCAATGGAACATTATTCAAGATAGAAACACGGTCATTGAAGACAAGATTGAAGCGGCTAAGTTGGCACTCGCTAACATCGAAGACGTTCTTAGAGCACAAACTTCAATCATCACACAAACCCAGTCCAACATAGACAAGATAGGCGATAGCCTGACCGAAGTAGATAGCCAATACAAAGCTCAGGAGTTAGTGACTCTCGATGCAAGAACGACTTATCTAGTTGGCGTAGAGAATTGGAAAACCCAGCAGCAACTCAATGCAGCTTTGGCGATTTTCAAAGCAATAGCCGAGATTGGCAGTGCAGTGAGTGGCGTGTTCACAGGCAACCTTTCAGGGGTCAATGACCTAACCGAGCAATTGGCTAAAACCCCAGAAGCATTAGAAAAAGCGAAAAACCTCGTCACCAATATCAAGTCTGTCACGGGCATTATTGATAGCGTCACCAAAACGATTTCTGGTATCTCTCAGCTCACCGCGGATATTAAATCAACCATCAAGTTCCAGAAGATATCGGAAGCGATGGATGGCTTTAACTTCAATATCCCAACCATCAATGAAAGCAATCTAGCGTGGGATCTGATGATCACCGAGATCCGCAGCAACTTAAGATATGCCGATAGCTTAGGAATTAAAGGGACAAGACAGTACTTACTAGAGCTAGAGAAACAGGTGCTTCTGGGTAAGGCAATTAACATCACCCAGCTTAACTTTGCTCAGGAACAAGCAAAGTTGGTCGACTTGTTGTTAACCAATAACGTAACCATCAATCAACAGCAAAGACTGAATGATGCAATTGGGGGTTATCAGGTAGACACTGACAACTTCGATTCGATTGAACGTGAACTGTCGAGAGTGTTGATGCACTTCAAACGTCCAATGTACGTTGCTTTATCTAACTATGTTCAGGCATACGAATATTGGGCATTGAAGCCAAGCGAGATCACGCCTTCTCTCAACAAAAGCTACTTGGACTACCAATTTGATTTGGCGTCCATCGAAAGTGAGTATGTGAATGCTCTGTCTTCTTTCCAACCCGCGCCACAAGATTTCACCATCGATAACTACACCATTTCCAGCCCAGAACAACTCGAAAGCTTTGCAACAACCGGACAGCTCAACTTCTCTATTCCATTAGAGCAAGTCCAACTCTGTTCGTTTGACCGCGTTAGGCTATCCACGGTACGAGTGTTCTTAGAGGGTGAAAACTTACCTTATGGCAAGCAATTCAACCTGCGAGTCTCCAGTTCAGGCAACTATGCCGATCGATACGAAAATCAAGATTACCAGTTCAGCTCTAACCCCGTGTCACGCGCGTTCTACTACCGCCTTGATGATCCAACCACCAACGACATCAGCATCATTAGCGATGGCGCCGTAGCGAATGAGTTCGAATACGCGTACTTCCAGCCCACCCCATTCACTTCATGGAATGTCACGCTTAACAACTTTGATAAAACCGAGCAAGTGAACAACCAGTATCTAAAAGATATCGAACAGATTCGCGTCGAGTTCTTAGGTAGCGGTATCCCTAATGGCAACAGTTGCTCTAATTAGCTAAGTGCTACTTTAATTAATCAAGATCTTCTCTAACTAACCAAGTGCAACCTCAATTAACCAAGTGTTGCTGTCATCCAAAGAACTGAAGTTCAAGGAGTAAGGTTCTGGAGAGAGTTCGTAACAAAAAAAGGCCGACATGATGTCGGCCTTGTTACTTCTATTCGATTTTTAGAATCCGATTCACGGCCTAATCCATCAAGCTCTTAGACTTAATCGCCTTCTTAGAAAGCTCTTCGGCAAACGCTTTGATATCTGTTTCAAACTCATCGACGCTTTGGCGGATTTCGTCCAGTTGAACCGTCTGCATCACTCGGTTTTCCATTACGATTTGGCCGTTAACGATAGTCGTGTCGATATTGCTTGGGTTCGCTTGGTAAACCAAAGTCGCGTATGGGTCGTAATTTGGCATCATGTTCGCTGATTGTGTCTCTACAATCACGATGTCCGCTTTTTTACCCGCTTCAAGGGAGCCAATTTGGTCTTCCATGTGTAGGGCTTTCGCGCCGCCTAATGTCGCCATCTCGATGACTTGTTCAGGAATCATGATGGTGCGGTCAGAATGCTTTAAACGTTGCATATTTGCCGCGTAACTTAGGGTGCGCATGATATCGACTTGATTTGAGCTCATTGGGCCGTCGGTTCCTAAGCCAATGCGCATGTCGGCACGATACATCTCCCACGCAGGTGCGATTCCGGTTGCGCCTTTAGCATTCGCCATTGGGTTGTATGAGATACCCGCGTCAGCTTGCTTGAGAAGCTTTTGGTCATTTTCTGAAAGGTGGATGCCGTGAGCAATCACTACACGCTCATCAAGCACACCGATTTCATCCATGTATTCAACTGGCGATGTCGCTTTGGTTTCGTCTTTGATGCGCTTTTCTTCATTCGGGAATTCAGCAACGTGAATCAACACGGGTACATCGTATTGAGCCGACAGTTTATTAATTTCTTGCAGCTTATCTTTACTCACGGTGTACACCGCGTGTGGTGCATAAGCAGGTGTGATTAACTCGTCGCTTTTGTATTGCTCAATAAAGCCTTTGGCATACTCAATCCCACCGTAAGGTTCTTTAGCATCGACCACCGGGAACTTAATCACGGTTTCGCCGAGCACGGCGCGTAAGCCAACTTCTTTGGTCGCTTTTGCCATTTCATCCATGTGGTAATACATATCGGCATAAGTGGTTACACCGCTCTGTGCCAATTCGATAGAACCAAGCTTGGTTGCGTTGTAAATCAGTTCACGGCTTAGCTTTTCGGCTTCTAGAGGGAAGAAGTAAGCGAACAAGCGGTTCGAGATGCCCTCTTCCCCTAAGCCACGAAACGCGATCATAGGTAAATGGTTGTGTGCATTCACCATACCCGGCATAACAATCCCGTCTTGGGCGTCAATCACCTTTTCAGCGCGATATTGAGTGATCAAATCCTCGTTACCAACTGCGATAATCTGGTCGTCTTTCACCACTACCACGCCATCATCAATCACATCCATTTCAGAGTTGATGGTTAAAACCTGTCCGTTGGTGATGATCAGATCAGCATTGTATGTTTGCGTCGTGACCGTTGAACCGCAACCTGCAAGCAGAACTGCGCTGATGGTGCATGCCAAGCTTTTAAGCGTCATTGCTAAACCTTAATGTTGTGCGTGTAATATTGTTAGCGGCTTCATCTATAAGTTTCCAGCTTGTCGCTTTTCGCTTTTCGCTTTTCGCTTTTCGCTTTTCAGAAGAGTAAGTGCCGCCAATTTTCGCGATACTATAACCTGTCATTTAAATAAAATGGCATACCTAATCGAACCGAATTCAAGATAAATGAGTTATTGCACAACGGGTCACAGAAATACAAAACAAACACTACACAGCCAAGTTCCAGGCCATTTAATTTTGGTGAAATTCGACATAAGTATTCATTCTAATCTCCGACCATAAATGTATGGCTCGATTTCTATTAGATTGCGTGAATAGGTTACTTAATCTTTCCAAACATTAGGATGATAGACCTCTGAGATTCTTATAAATTACATGCTGAAACCCATCACCCGCAAAGTATAAACTTGTATTAAAATCAATTTGCTCATCCCACAAGCAAGATCACTGTCAATGAATATAAGGTTATATTGCTTATTACAGAAATACACTCATCTGACCTGTACCATTGAAAACAACCTTTCTATACAGCACTTTTTCAATGAAATTCCAATCCAAAATCATACTCACTACCAGTCTTCTGTTCTTGTCGGTTATTACTTGTATCGGCTTAATTCAACAACAAGCCACTAGCAATACTTTTAAAGAAAATATACACCGTAGTGTTCAAGAACTAATCAAAAGCGTCGGCTATACAGTTTCATACCAACTCAACGCTAGCCGTGAGTTAGTGGGTTCAGTAGTCCATTCATTGAATATGATTGATGCTACTAATCATGACCTTGCGTACAAAGCAATATCGACCTCGACTTTGAAAAGTAGCTTTCAAGCGGTTGGTATCGGCTACGAGAATAATGGTCTTCTCATATCGAATGATGGTTGGATTCCTGACGAAAGCTATGATGTCCGCTCTCGCCCTTGGTACATCGCAGCGAGCCAATCAAATGACATAGTCGTTACCAAACCTTATGTAGACTCATCTACCGGCGATATGATCATTTCTGTTTCTTCATCAATCAATGATCCCAATGATCAATTTTTGGGAAATGTAGTCTTTGATGTGTCATTGAACCCCCTGGCACAACTAGTAAATCAAACCAACCTATTCGACTCAGGTTACCTTTTCATGGTAACAGGTGACGGCACAACGATTGCTCACCCTAACAGTGATTACAACGGTCAGCCTTTAACCGAGTTTGCTCCAGGTGTAGAGCTCGAAACGGGTGTAAAAGAAGTTATGCTCAATGACGCACTGCATCTGATCAGTTTACAAAAAGTGAAAGGAGAAGATTGGTATATTGGTGCGCTTGTAAATGAAGAACGTGTTTTCTCTAGCCTAAATGACCTAACCTCACACCTAATATTAATGGCTTCAATTTCGGTCATCGTTATTTCTATTCTCTTGTATTGGGTGATTGGTTACCTGTTCCGACCGATCAAAGAATTAAATTCAGCAATCAAGAACATCGCTTCTGTCGAAGCGGATCTAACTCATCGCTTAAAAACAGACAACGACCTCGAGTTTGCTGAATTGGCAGAGAACTTTAACCAATTTGTTGAAAACCTGCAGGTTCAAATGTTGGATTCAAAGAGAGTGGCGTCAACCTTGAAAAGCCAAGCAGATACAACTCAAAAGACAACACAAGATACAGGATTCAATGTAAATCATCAGATGTCAGAGTTAAGAAGTTTAGTGACCGCCATGGAGCAAATGTCTGCTTCTGCTCGCGATACAGCCAAAAGTGCCCAAGATGCGGCAGAGAGTGCCAATTTTGCTGAAAAAAATGTCGTAGAGAGTGTCGATGTTGTTCAGCAAACCGAACAAACGATCAAAAGCTTATCGCTCAGTATTAAACATGCCTCCACTCAATCCGACAACCTAACCGAAGCAACAAACAGCATTACGAGTATTTTGGATGTTATTAGTGAGATTGCTAATCAAACCAATTTACTGGCTTTGAACGCAACGATTGAATCAGCACGTGCGGGGCAAGCTGGTCGAGGTTTTGCGGTAGTCGCTGACCATGTACGCTTACTCTCCTTGAAAACACAAGAATCAACAACAGAGATACATTCCAAAATAAACCAGCTAAAGAATGGGACTAGCTCAATGGCACAAGCTATAACCGTCAGTGAAGCAAATGCAAGAGACGCTATTTCTTGTGCTAAAAAAGCCACTGAAGCACTCAGTTCTGTACAAGCAAACATCACCCATATTTCTGGTTTTAACGATCAAATAGCAGCCGCAGCAGAAGAACAAAGCTCTGTATCTATTGAGATAAATCGTAATACACAACAAATCAGTCAATTGAGCCAACAAATCGCAGAGCAAGCTGTAGAAATAAGCAGTGGTATGGATGCGCAATTGAGCGAGATCGATAAACAACAACAAATCCTAGAACGCTTCAAATTATAAAAGCTAGACCTTCTCTCTAAGTAAAAACGCCGATATACATCGGCGTTTTTACTTGTAGTTATCTTCACTTTATTCTGGTTTCAGCCACGACTTTCTTGAAAAGAACAACGCATACATTGCAGGAATCACCAAGAGCACAACTGGCAAAGAGAACAACAAACCATAGCCCAGTGTTAGCGACATTGGCCCCATAAACACGTCAGTTCCACCTAATCCATAAGCCAGAGGAAGCAAGCCAGCAACCGTGGTCAGTGACGTCATTACAATCGGGCGAAGGCGACTGACCGCAGCTTGCATCACTGCGTCTATCGCATCTAAACCTTCGATTCTTAGTTCGTTGATTCGGTTAATCAACACTAGTGAGTTGTTGACCACCACGCCTGTCATGCCTAGAACACCAATCAAACCAAACAAAGACATCGGCTGCATGTGAACCACGAGTGCCATTAATGATGCCATAATCGCAAACGGGATAACCGCCATTATCAGCAGCGGTTGCAACAATGAGTTGAACATCACCGCCAATACAAAGTAGATCGCCACCATTGCCGCGGGGAACACCACCATAAAGCCACTCATGGTCTCATTGGTACTTTCCGCTTCGCCACCAACGCTAATGGTCACGCTCGATGGATATTGACCTGTAAGCTCTGTGATTAGCTCATCGGCTAATGCGACTGAACTAATACTCTCGTCAGATAAAGCCGCTGATACCGTCACTTCACGCTCTCCGTTATAGTGCTTAATCAGACGAGGGATTTCTATCGGTTCAACCGTTGCTAGTCGGCTGAGCGGTAGTTGTTGCCCTTCTGCCGTGTAGATTTTAGTCGTTTTCAATTTCTCGATATCGCGAAATTGCTCGTCCAGAACAACACGGATATCGACTTCTTGATCGCCAAGCCAAGTGGAGGTCACGCTATTACCGTCAAAGCCGACTCGCAGCGCATTCGATAAGTCACTCACCGTTAAGTTGTATTTCGCCAACCAGTGATACTGAGGAACAATATTCAGCTGAGGATCTTTCAGTGCCTCACTGTGATTAATGCTGGTCACGCCTTTGTAATCTTCTAGCCAAGTCATCACCAAATCCACGGTTTGATTACGTTCACTCTCGGTTCCGCCAAGTACACGTACCTCAACAGGGGCGCCGGGAGGAGGACCACCAGCATCAATCGAGAACTTGATGAACATGCCATCAGACACCACTTTCAACTCTTCATTAAGCGCCGTAATAATCTGCTCTGCAGAACGGCTGCGCTGGTCAAAGTTCGTTAGGTTGATGATGCCCTGCGATACCGGTGATGAGTAAACCAATTCATAGCTAACCAGTTCCGTTTCCGGCAGGGATTCAATCGCTTTCTCTATCGACTGATGGGCTTCTCGCACCTTGCTTAGCGGCGTGCCTGCCTTCACTTCGGTGTAGACCTCAATGTATTTACCCGCTTCTGTCGGGAAGATATCCACTTTCAACGAAGACACCAAAAAGCCAGAAACGGAGAAGCCAACCAACGCCAATACAATCACTGACTTCTTATAATTCAGAGCGGGACTGAGCAGCGAACGGTAGTGGTTCGCTATCCATTCAAATCGATCCTTTTCTTGTGTCTTTGAGTTGCTCTCTTTCGCCAACGATAAATGCGCTGGCAGCGTTAAGGTACATTCAATGAATGAGAACACGAGCGCAGCAATAACGGTAATTGGAATCACCGCAACCGCCTTGCCCATGGTGCCCGGAATAAACATCATTGGGATAAATACCAAAGCCGTTGTCACAAGGCTTGCCATCAACGGCTTGATCACCTTTAACGTACCCGACACCGCAGCATCAACACCTTTTTTACCCGCTTCCTTCTCTTGGAAAATACTCTCAGCAATGATCACTGAATCATCAACGATAATACCGATCACCAACAACAATGCAGCCAATGTGATGCTGTCTAAATTAAGCCCAATAATCGGCAAAACAATCATCACACCGAACACACAAAACGGGATAGAAACCGATACCCAAAAGGCGACGCGTCGTTGCAGGATCATGCTCAAGATCAGCAGAACCAACACCAGACCTATCGCACCATTGGTGGCCACGATAGAGAATTTCTCACCCATGTCTTTGCCAAGGTCGAGGCTGGTCTGGAAAATAAATTGATCGCCAATGCGTTCGCTTTCTTTGCCCAACAAGGCCTTAATGCTGTCGATGGTGGTAATGACATCCGCACTGCCACTGTTTGTGATTGAGAAAATCACCGCGGGTTTCCCACTCAGAACGGGATCTTCGGTTGCTCGCGCAAAGGTATCAATCACCGTTGCTACATCAGACACACGCACGACCTGACCTGAATCTAACGCCTTAATTACGATATCAGAAACATCACTGGTCGACGCCACTTTGGTCATCGTAACGATCTTCTGCTCTTGGCTCCATGACTCTACAAAGCCACCCGATTGAGACAGGTTATGCTGCTCTATCGCGGTGCTCACATCATCAAAAGCAACTTGGTAACGGCGTGCTTTCTCAGGGTCAACTTCGACCCAAAACTCTCGTTCGTTAAATCCAGAAAGCTTGATAGAACCTACGCCACCAAGGTTGTTGATTCTCTTTTCTAGCTGATACGCGTAGTGCTGTAATGACTCAAGATCGGTGTTGCTGTCTGATAAACTCACACCAAAATGGTACACATCCAAAGAGGAGGTTTTCTGTTGAGTCACAACCGGTGGCGAATCAATATCTTTTGGTAAGTTTCCGACTCGATCGATGGCTTGTTGAATATCTCGCAAGATCACCGCCGCGTCTTCACCGGGCAAATATTCGACCTCAATAAAAGAACGCCCTTCTGAGGATTCAGACGAAAAGTAGGCAATGCCATCCACAGAGCGAAGTTCTTTCTCTATCGGATTCGTGATATTCAGTTCAATATCTTGAGCCGTCGCGCCGGGATAGATGGTTTCGATCTCCGCCGTGTCCATCGCGACATCGGGGTACTCTTGCAACTTGAGTTGCATTAACGACATAGCCCCCGTCAGCAACACCATTACCGTAATGATGCGAGCCAAAAACTGACGATTCGCGAAGTATGATAAAAAGTTCATCTCTATTGCCCTTTACCTTGGTTCGAGTTCGATGCAGTTTGAGCAGTTGTTATATTTGTCACCGAAAGATCTGTCGAGGCGTAAACCGACATCCCCGGCTTAAATTGATGCCCTTGGTTGGTGATCTCGACCAATACTGGGTAGGTTAAATTTTGCATCTCGACACTAATACGCTGCACATTCGCTTCCATTTTTATCTCTGGGTTAGTTTCAGACCACACCACGACTTCCTGACCAACGATGAAATGCTTTAAGTCATACTCACTCGCCATAAATGACAGAGTGACTTTATCGATATTGACCACTTCATAAAGCAAATCGCCTTCATTCACCCAAGCTCCAGATTGCGCGGGTTTGTTAGAGATGTAACCCGAGATAAGAGATTCAATTTGCGTATTTTCGAGATCCACTAGAGATTGTTGGTAATCGATTTGAGCGACGGAAACTGAAGCTTTAGCACTGAGAAACTCGGCACGCGCTGTATCTAACTCCCCCATTGAAAGGCTGTTCTTTTTGATGAGAGCTTGATAGCGGTTATATGTAGCCTTTCGTAATGCTAGATCAGCCTGCGCAAGGGTAAGATTGGCCTTGGCCTTATCCACGCTAAACTTAAAATCATCGGCTTTAATCTGAGCCAGTATTTGTTCTTGGTTTACGGCGTCACCCACTTCAAGGTTATTCATCTCCACCACACCGGGCACCTCAGCCACAACACTGTGTCTGTTTAACCCTTGAACGTGACCGATCAGCTCTGTTGCTTGAGCTAGTGGTACTTGAGTCGTTGAGACACCGAGAAGTGCTGCCAGCGCGATAATTTTAGTTTTCATAATTCAACCTTCACCTATTGATGTGAACTATTGTTGAACTGGCTTTGTCGAATTAAAGTCGAAGTCGATTCGACATTGAAAAAGAATCTGATGAAGCTCCATTTTTTAATCAACGCTATCAATTAGACATAAATTCGACATAATTTTAGGTAGGCTACATTTTTTCTGGGAGTCGATGTTTTGATGGGAACAGACATTTTGATGAGAGCAGATATTTTAGTGGAGCAAGTCGATGCTTGAACGCAGCCGTATTCTAGTCATTGAAGACAATATCGAACTACAAGGCATTATTGCCGACTTCTTAGAGGTTAAAGAGGCAATCGCAGATTTTGCTTCTGATGGCGAACAAGGTCTTAATCTAGCCATGCACAATGACTTCGACGCGATTGTTCTCGATGTCATGTTGCCCAAGCTTAACGGCATGCAAGTGGCAGCTAAATTGCGCCAAAATGGCATAACGACACCGATTTTGATGCTAACCGCGTTAAATGGCCAAGAAGACCTATTAAGCAGCTTCGATTCCGGCGCCGATGACTTTGTCACTAAACCGTTTAAATTTCCAGAGCTGGAAGCTCGTCTTTGCGCGCTGATCAAACGCAATAAAGGCTTGGTTGCTCAAAAGATCTTAAGCTATGGCGAGGTAACGATTGATGAGAAAACCCACACCGCCTCCAGAGACAAACAAACGCTCACCCTAACACCAATCTTGTTTCAGATTCTAAGAGAGCTAGTGAAAGCTCAAGGCGGCGTCGTATCTCGTGAAAGCTTGATATACATGCTTTGGGGCGATGACATTCCTGACAAAGATGTACTCCGTAGCCATATCTATTTGTTAAGAAACGTCCTCGATAAACCATTCAAGTTCCCTATGTTGAAGACGATTCCTAAACACGGTTTTCAATTGATTTTATCTGCAAGCGAGCCGCAATAAACATGAAAATTCGAACCAAGCTAGGCAACTCCATCGAGGATGTCAGGATCCGCACCATGCGCACCTTTGCTGTCATCGCACTGGTTTCTTCATGCGTGGTATTTTTTGTGTTCTCGCTTCGTTTAGTTTGGCAGGAAGAAGCTCAAATCGAGAGCCACCTGAAATCATTTAAAGGTGTGGCAGAACAATTCTACAAACGCCTTTCACCTGAAGGTAGCCTAAAGCTCTCGGACAATGTGACGGCTTATTATGGCGAAGGCGACTTTACCGACCAACTCAAAAAACTACCGCTCATGGCACTGGATACAGTGGATCGCCAACGTTTTGAAATAAGACTCTCTGAAGAAGACATTCTTATTCCCGGCGTGGTCGTCTATCACTTTTCCTTCGAAGACCAAGGCAAAAACATTCCGACTTACATCGCCATCAGCTCCTTTGACATGGACTTGTGGGACGACAGTTGGGGCGTATTGATGGCAACCTCGACCTTGCTGATGCTAGGGTTGATCATTGTGTTACGCATTACCCTCAAGCGGGTGTTTGACCAACTGATGGCACCAATTGAAAACCTAAGCACCCAGCTCAGCAAACATGAGTCCGATAATTTCCACGTCCCAACCAACACCGTTGATGAGCTGCAGTTGCTCACTTCGCACCTCAATAGCTACTCAAAGATGAAAGACCGCCTATCAAAGCAAGAGATGATGTTCGCGAAGTACGCGAGCCATGAATTGAAAACACCGATCGCGATTGTGACTGGCGCTGCCGAACTGCAAGCAATGAAGCCTAGCGACCTAGCATTTCAAACCAAACAACGTAATCGTATTCTCGGCGCAGCCAATGGCATGAGCACCACCGTTGAAGTACTACTGAACATTGTCAAACAAGAGAACTCTTCCGCCGAAAAGACACTAACGGCTATCGATGAAGCCGCTATCGATTTATCGAAGTACCACACGATGTTGGCTCCAGGTGTTGAGCTACAGTTAAACATTGAGCCAAATACTACGCTTAACATGCCTTTGCCAATCGTCAATATGGTGCTTAAGAACTACATTGAAAACGCGCTTCGATTCACCACGCAAGGTAAAATCACGGTAATCATCCACTCTAATACCATTTCAGTTACTGATACTGGTGCAGGGCTGAGTGATGATACAAAAACAGAACACGGCCTTGGTTTAATCATCGTCAATCGTATCGGAGACAGTTATGGCTGGACATCAACACTGATAGATAACGCGCATTCAGACTCAATACCAGACACTTGTGGTTGTACCGCCATTTTTTCTCGAAGCGACACATAAAGGTCACCCTTCCATAAAGCAACACAGACAAAAAAGGACATCGAATGATGTCCTTTTTTGTCTTAATTTGAGGTCAAATAACTAAGCTTTTCCTTTCACACCACATCCTTTAATCACTAGCTGGGTGATAAATTCAGCGGCATCTTCATAGTCTTTGTCATCGAGCTTATCTTTCTGCATCACGCTGCAAATCTGCCAGCCAAAATCGGCGTAAGTTTGAGTCGCCGCCCAAATGGTAAACATCAGGTGGTGTGCAGGAACGTCATCCATTAAGCCTTGTGCTGACCACGTTGAGAACTTATCGAGGATCATCTGGGATTGCTTATACAGTTCGTCACCAATCTCTTTCGGCAATACTTTAGCACCAGACATCACTTCGTTAGCAAATACCTTAGAGGCGTGCGGATGATCGCGAGAAATGATCAGCTTGGTTTGAATATATTGAGACAAGGCTTCAACAGGATCGCTGAGCTCTTCAATCGGACGAGACGCTTCAAGTAATGGTTGAGTGACGGTTTCAAGCACAGCATTGTAGAGCTTATCTTTAGAGCTGAAATAGTAGAATACGTTGGGTTTGGGAATGTCGGCCGCTTTCGCGATATCGGCCATTTTTGTTGCGGCATAACCATGAGTAGCGAATTGTTCACACGCGACCTCAATGATTAAATCTTGATTCTTTTGTCTGATCCTAGACATATTGCATCCTTTACAGCTCGTTACTAAAATCATAGTAATCAACGTGCTTCATTAGTCCAGAAGATAATCTCAGAACTCAAGGTCACCGCATTGATAACAATAAAATGGCCGCTCTATTTGTTAAGAAGCGACCATTCCATACCGTATTTTTGAACTGTTCAAGTTAAAGAATCAATATCGCTCTGAAATCATTCACGTTGGTCAGCGTCGGCCCCGTGGTAAGAAGCACATCGACTTGCTTGAAAAAGTCGTAGCTGTTGTTGGCATCGAGGTAGTCTTGCGCTTTAAGCGACAGGCTCGAACCTTGTTGCCATGTTTGAGGGGTTATCCATGCGCCCGCATTGTCTTCCACGCCATCAATCCCGTCGGTATCGGCAGCCAATGCAAATATGTTGTCTTGGCCTTTAAGCTCGTTATACAAGCTCAACAAGAACTCACAGTTACGCCCACCGCGACCATTGCCTTTAACGGTTACTGTGGTTTCGCCGCCGGAAAGTATCACGCAAGGCGTCTCAAATGGGTGCTTGTTATTAGCCACTTGCTTAGCCAGCGCTGCATGAACCTTCGCCACTTCTCGCGCTTCTCCCTCTATGCAATCACTCAACACATAAGCCGGAATGCCTAAGCCTTCAGCTTCTGCTGCAGCGGATTCCAATGCCGACATCGGGGTCGCGATAATATGGTGCTCTGCATTTTTCCAACATACGTCATCTGGCTTTACGGTTTCTGACTCTGGATTATTTAACCATTCAAATGCCGTGCGTGGTGTTTCTATTTGGTAACGCTCTAAAATTGCCATCGCATCAAAACGCGTGGTGGTGTCGGGTACGGTTGGGCCAGAGGCAATCACACTAATGTCATCGCCCGGCACATCTGAAATCGCCAGTGACACAACCCTTGCAGGATACGCGGCTTTTGCTAGTCGCCCCCCTTTTATCGAAGATAGATGTTTGCGAACACAATTCATCTCATCAATAGCGGCGCCTGATTTGAGCAGCGCTTTATTTATTTGTTGCTTCTCCGCCAAGCTGATGTCGCCACCGGGAAGACTTAGCAAAGCGGAACCGCCACCCGACAGTAGGCAAATAACCGTGTCATCTGCGCTCAAGCTACTCACCAATTGCAGCATACGTTGGCTCACTTCTAAGCCCATCGCATCTGGCACGGGGTGCGCTGCTTCAATCACCTCAATGTGTTCGCAAGGTGCGGTGTGCTCATAACGAGTCACCACTAAGCCTTCAAGATCACGCAGTGCGAGATCTTGCTGTTTCTTTGCCTGCCAAACCGCTTCAAGCTCTGCGGCCATCGACGCGGCTGCTTTTCCTGCTCCTATCACCACAGTACGCCCGGCTTGATTAGCAGAGCGATAAAAAATGTCTTGAGGAAGAAAAGGTTCGATGTGATTTTTAGGTAGCGCCTGATTAACAGCACTTGAGAAAAGGGTTTGTAGAAACTGCTTAGCATCAATGTCCATCAGCCACTCCTTAGTTGACGGAGAAAAAAAGAACCCCGATACAAGGCCAAAGGGTGCCTGCTAAGATCAAGTTGGAAAGGAACAACTTCAACCTCTGCCTCGTATCAGGAACGCGTATAAAAGGAGACGAAACTACGCGATTTATAAACAAACTGTTGGGCTACGAATCGATAGCAGCCCTAATTAACGGATAATCGGTTGATTGACTAACCACTAAACGGATAAACCGTTAACTAGATTAACGAATCGAGTGGTCAGAACGTTTCTCAATCGCTTGGATAAGCGCAGAGTGGTCCCAACCTTCACCGCCCATTTCGGCACACTCGCCAAACAACTCTTGAGCGTTAGCCGTATTCGGTAGTGCAACCCCTAGCTCTTGTGCGCCCGTTAGCGCTAAGTTGAGATCTTTTTGGTGAAGTGAGATTCTAAAGCCCGGGTCGAATGTGCCTTCGACCATACGCTCACCGTGCACTTCCAATATCTTAGAGTTAGCAAAGCCACCTAATAGAGCCTGACGTACGCGTGCTGGATCAGCACCGGCTTTCGAAGCAAATACCAAGGCTTCAGACACGGCTTCGATATTCAGAGCAACAATGATCTGGTTCGCCACCTTACAGGTTTGACCCGCACCGTTGTCGCCTACTAGCGTAATGTTCTTACCCATGATTTCGAACAGAGGTCGTGCTTTATCAAAGGCTTCTTGCTCACCGCCAACCATGATAGTCAGCGCCGCATTGATAGCGCCTACTTCGCCACCTGATACCGGTGCATCGAGGTATGAAGCACCGCCTTCGTTGATTCGCGCTGCAATCGCTTTGGTTGCGATTGGTGAGATTGAACTCATATCGATAACCAGTTTTCCAGCAGCGCCACCGGCGGTAAGGCCTTGCTCGACGCCATTGTCACCAAACAGGACGTCTTCTACTTGAGGGGTATTCGGCACCATTAAGATAATGATATCTGCTGCTTCAGCCGCTTCCGCGGGTGAATGACAGACCGTTGCACCCGCTGCCACAAGATCGGCAGGTGCTGCATTAAAGTGATCCGACAGAATCAAATCGTGACCTGCTTTTTGAAGGTTACTCGCCATAGGTTTACCCATGATGCCAGTTCCGATAAATGCAATTTTAGACATGTTGTTCTCCTTAACGTTTGAGGGTTACCAGACGCAATTAACGGTACTGGTGCAGCCAACCAAGGCCTTCTGTCGTTGTCGTTTTAGGTTTGTATTCGCAGCCCACCCAGCCTTGATAGCCAAGCTCATCAAGATAATTAAGCACGAATGGGTAATTGATTTCTCCGGTACCCGGTTCGTGTCGACCTGGATTATCCGCCAATTGCACGTGTGCGATTTGACCAATGTTCTGCTGCATGGTCGGCGTGAGATCGCCTTCCATAATTTGCATGTGATAAATATCGTATTGGATAGAAAGGTTATCGCTCCCTACCTCTTTAATGATCGCTTTGGCTTGCTCAGTCGTGTTCAAGAAGAAGCCCGGAATATCGCGTGTATTGATCGCTTCTATCACTAAGCTGATGCCTTCTGCTGCTAGCGCGTTCGCCGCGTAATGCAGGTTAATCACAAACGCCGATTGAGCGTCTTGTTGGGTCACACCTTGCGGAACAATCCCCGCCAAGCAATTCACTTGAGTACAACCGAGTGCTTTTGCGTAAGCGATGGCTTTAGGTACACCCGCTTGAAATTCTTCAACTCTTGCTGGGTCTACCGCGATACCACGGTCGCCAGCGTCCCAATCACCCGCAGGCAAGTTAAATAGGACTTGCTCTAGGTTATTAGCATCGAGCTTTGCTTTGATTGCCTGAGCATCAAAGGCGTAAGGGAAAAGATATTCCACACCTTGAAAGCCCGCTTCTGCGGCAGCTTCAAAGCGATCCATAAAATCAACTTCCGTGAATAACATCGACAAGTTTGCTGCAAATTTTGCCATGACTCTGTCCTTATTCTTTATCTGTAAAAATCTGGTTATTTGTAGTAAAGCCTCGCTCTATTGGAGACTTTCCGTAGAGCTAAACCTCAACTCTACGGATACACATGACTTAATGATTACTTGTACGCCAGCGCCGTTGGAGCATCGCCACGGCTTTCGGCAAGCGGTTCAAATTCGTTAATAGCATTGATCTCAACGCCCATCGCAATGTTGGTTACTCGCTCAAGAATCAACTCAACAACAACCGGGACCTTATGCTTGTTCATCAGCTCTTTGGCTTGCTCAAACGCAGCGGCAATTTGGTCTGGTTCACGAACTCGAATTGCCTTACAGCCTAGGCCTTCAACAACCGCAACATGATCAACACCGTAGCCTTCAAGCTCTGGCGCATTCTGGTTATCAAACGCCAGTTGTACACAATAGTCGATATCAAATTGGCGCTGTGCTTGGCGAATCAATCCTAAGTACGAGTTGTTCACCAACACATGAATGTATGGCAGGTTGAATTGAGCACCTACCGCCAGTTCTTCGATCATAAATTGGAAATCGTAATCTCCAGAGATAGCAACGATATCGCGATTTGGATCAGCAGCTCGTACGCCTAATGCGGCTGGCGTTGTCCAACCCAATGGGCCAGCTTGACCACAGTTGATCCAGTTACGAGGCTTATAAACATGCAGGAACTGAGCGGCAGCAATTTGCGACAAACCAATGGTGCTCACATAGCAAGTATCACGACCAAACGCCTTGTTCATCTCTTCATAAACACGCATCGGTTTCATTGGTGCTTCATCGAAGTTGGTTTTACGCAGCATGGTCGATTTACGTTCCTGACACTCACTAGCCCAAGCATTTCGGTTCGGCAACTTGCCTGCATCACGCCACTCTTGCGCCACTTCAACCATTAGCTCTAGCGCTGCTTTCGCATCTGAGACAATGCCTAAATCTGGACAAAACACACGACCGATTTGAGTCGGTTCAATGTCCACATGTACGAACTTACGGCCTTCAGTGTAAACATCCACAGAGCCGGTATGACGGTTTGCCCAGCGGTTACCGACACCAAACACAAAGTCAGAGTTGAGCATGGTTTCGTTACCGTAACGATGGGACGTTTGTAGCCCCACCATGCCCGCCATTAAGTCATGATCATCTGGGATCGAGCCCCAACCCATCAAGGTTGGAATCACAGGAACTCCAGTGATCTCGGCAAACTGTTGCAACAATTCGGACGCGCCAGCATTAATCACGCCACCACCCGATACAATCAGTGGTTTTTCCGATTGAGACATCATGGTTAATGCTTTCTCAACCTGCGCGCGGGTTGCTTGTGGCTTATAAGGTTCTAGCGGTTCATAGGTATCGATATCAAATTCAATTTCAGCCAGCTGAACATCAATCGGTAGATCAATCAGGATTGGACCCGGGCGACCCGAACGCATTAAATGAAAGGCTTTTTGGAATGCGCGTGGCACTTGTGCAGGTTCCAGCACCGTGGTTGCCCATTTAGTGACTGGTTTAGCGATAGATTCAATGTCGACCGCTTGGAAATCTTCTTTATGAAGACGAGCACGGGGCGCTTGGCCTGTGATACATAGAATTGGAATCGAATCAGCAGACGCAGAATAAAGACCCGTGATCATGTCCGTTCCCGCAGGACCAGAAGTACCAATACACACACCTATATTGCCTTGATTAGTACGCGTGTACCCTTCAGCCATATGGGATGCACCCTCTACGTGACGAGCTAAGACGTGGTCGATTCCTCCGAGCTTTTTCATAGCCGCATACATAGGGTTTATTGCTGCGCCGGGAACACCAAATGCGATGTCTACACCTTCACGTTTAAGCACTTCTACCGCTGCTTCAATCGCTTTCATAATTGCCATTCGAACCTCCAGTTCAGATTGTATACAATTAAACTAACTTTTGTGTACTATGAACCATCCTCGCTATTTATCAACCCCAGAATGAAACAATTTCGTTACATCAACCCATCGCATTAAGTACGCACTCATCCTGAAAAGCTTACAATTCATTGCTTTACATAAAATATCTTTACGTAAAAATAAATTACAAAAAGATTAAATGATAAATAAATGTTAAATACCGTTTGCTTGTTTACAATTTCTACAATATAAATACCCTTAAAAAGAGCATTTTGTATACAAAGTGACATCGTATTGTTTAAAGGAGACAACAATGATGAATAACGTAAAAGAGAGAGAAGAAGTACAATGTATGCAGGTACTTGGGAAGATGGACAACTCCGAGTACAAAGAGATCTTGTCTAAAGATGCATTAAAATTCTTAGAAGCTCTCGTGAATAAGTTTGGAGATCGCCGTCATGCCCTGCTAAGTGACCGCGACGTAAAACAAGCTCAATATGACGAGGGTGAGTTACCCAATTTCAGAAAAGACACCATTTCCATTCGCCAGAATAAAGAATGGAAAGTGGCAACACCGCCGCCAGAATTACTGGATCGCCGCGTAGAGATCACCGGGCCTATCGAAAGAAAGATGGTGATCAACGCGCTAAACTCAGGCGCGAAAGTCTTCATGTGCTGCTTTGAAGATGCGTCTTCTCCTACTTGGGCCAATATGGTCGAAGGGCAAATCAACCTAAGAGACGCCAACCTTGGCACCATTAGCTATTTCGATGAGAAGAAGCAGAAGAGTTACCAGTTAAACGACGATCCTGCACTGCTGATCGCACGCCCACGAGGGATCCACCTTCCTGAGCAATCCATCCAATTCAACAATCAGCCTATCGGCGGTTGCTTGATGGACTTCGCCTTGTACTTCTTCCACAACTATCAATCACGAGCACAACAAGGTTTAGGGGTTTACTACTACATTCCAAAGCTAGAAAGCATGGAAGAAGCACAATGGTGGGACGATATTTTCAGCTTCACCGAACACTATTTCCACGTACCCAAAGGCACCATTCGCGCGACAGTATTGATCGAAACGCTACCAGCCGTGTTCCAGATGGAAGAGATCTTGTATGCAATGCGCGATCATATCGTAGCGATGAACTGTGGCCGTTGGGATTACATCTTCAGCTACATCAAAACGCTGAAGAACCATAAAGACCGCATCCTGCCAGATCGTCACGGCATCGGCATGGATCAAGAATTCCTCAACGCCTATAGCCAACTGTTGGTGCGCACTTGTCATGCTCGTGGTGCATTGGCAATGGGTGGTATGTCAGCCTTTATTCCAGCGAAAGACCCGCAAGAGATGGCGCGTGTGACTGCCAAAGTAATTGAAGACAAACAGAGAGAATCTCAAAACGGACACGATGGCACTTGGGTCGCGCACCCTGCACTGGTTGATTTAGCGATGTCGATCTTTGATAAGCACTTAGATGGCAAAGTAAACCAAATGGACTTCCAAAGCCCAGAGCATGTGATCAACGCCGACACTCTACTCAAGCCTTGTGAGGGCAGTCGCGACGAAGCAGGAGTACGTAAAAATATACGCATCGCGCTGTATTACATCGAAGCTTGGATCCAAGGCTACGGTTGTGTACCTATCTACGGCCTTATGGAAGATGCGGCGACCGCAGAGATCTCGAGAGCCAATATCTGGCAGTGGATCCACCACGGCGTCACGCTTGATGACGGCCAAACCTTTACCAAACAATTGTTCCACTCTTGGCTTTACCAGGAGTTAGACACGATAAAAAATGAAGCCGGAGACTCGCGCTATGCAGCAGGTCGATTTGAAGAGACAGCTGATCTTTTCTATCAACTTTCTACAGCCGATGAGTTCGCTGCCTTCCTAACTTTACCCAGCTATGGGCTGTTACAAGAGTCCAGTTAGGACTCTTGTACCGAACTGAATCAGTCAATGATGCTCACCAACAAGAGTCATGATTGGCTGACTTAGCTTGGTACACGGCCCCTTGAAAAACTAGGAGATAACATGGGAAGTTTGACTCTACAACAAGCGTTAACCATCATTGATGGCACCTTACAAGCAGGAAACAAAATCCACACTGAGCCTTTGACGGTCGCCGTCTTAGACAGCGGTGGCAAACTGATTTCTCTGCAACGTCAAGACGGCTCTAGCATGATGCGACCAGACATCGCGATTGCTAAAGCGTGGGGGGCACTCGCACTGGGTTGTTCCTCTAGAAAACTCGCCCAAGATGCTGACAACCGACCAGCATTCATCTCCGCCGTAAACGTGCTCGCACACGGAAACATGGTGCCAGTTCCAGGGGGGCTACTGATTCGAGACAAGGATAAAACGGTACTGGGTGCTATCGGCGTCAGCGGTGACATTTCAGACATTGATGAAAGCTGCGCCATTAATGGTATTGGTTGTGCTGAGCTATTCAGTGACGAGATGATCCAAGCTTAACTCGCCAATTCGCACCATATTTAAAACAAACCATACTGAAAACATTACTTTAAATTCTGATTCAGGAACAAAAAACCGAAGCGATTAGGCTTCGGTTTTTTTATTCATAAGTTACGCCAACAACACTAACGAATAACGTGTGATTAGACAAAGAACGCTAACGTAAAAGAACCATTAAGCGCGTCCATTTAGCGTCTTCCTTCAACTTGTTAGACAGCCAGTAATCAACACTAAACGATCCAGCGCCAAGTACTGCTAACGCTAGATACCCACCAGCAACAGAGACGTTTTTGTAGAAGTGAATCATTTGCCCCGATGAACTTGGGTCGAAGTGAAACATAACACCAGAAATCAAAGAGAAAAGTGCAATCGAGAACGCTGTAAAGCGAGTCATAAACCCAGCTAGAATCGCAAGCCCACCACCGAGTTCAAGCAAAATAACCAAAGGCAACAAGTGAGCGCTGACGCCTTGAGATGCCATGTATCCCGCCGTTCCTTCATAGCTAAATAGCTTTCCCCAACCCGCTTGAATAAACAAGTAAGCCAATAAAATACGAGCGAAAAAAGTCAGTGTGTCGTTCAATCTGGTGTTCATAGTTCTAAGCCTTGATAAGTTTCATTGCCGATAGGTTATTCGACTTAGCATTAAGATGATAACGAGAAAAATAGAACAACTTGTTTGAAATTTTAGTAGACATACTCGCATACAAATTACTGACTAAATCCGAAGATTAAACAACCTCAATGCTGTTACCATTGCCTTAAATTCATTGAAACACTTGCTTTGAAAAAGCTAGAAAAGTGCTGAAGAGCCTCGGCTCAGACTAAGCTATCTAAATGAGTCAGAGAAATAACCCCGTTTTACAAGCACAAAAAAACCGAAGCTCATCACTTCGGTTTTCAAATCAGTTTGAGTTAGCTCAGTTCAATAAATTCAGCAAGCCGATCCAGCCAGTCAATTACTCGTAAGCACTCAGCCATGTTTTAAGCAACTGGTTAGTATTTTTCTTCTGACTAGTAGACAGTGATTTAACGAGCTTTTTCTGCGTTTCGACATGTTCGGTCATCATTTGATCAATCAGAATGAGACCATCTTTGGTTAACTGAACACTCACGCTGCGTCTGTCTTCTTTGCTGTGCTCACGACTGATCAGCCCTTTGGCTTCTAGCTTATCAAGGCGATTGGTCATCGCGCCTGATGTCAGCATCATCGACCCGATCAGTTCTGACGGAGTCAGTCGGTAAGGCTTTCCAGAACGTCGCAACGTCGCCAGCACATCAAACTCACCCAGCTTCATGTCGTATTTTTTATGAAGCTCGGCAACTTGCGTCTCCATATACTTGGCAATACGCATAATCCGGCCCATCATTGCCATAGGCTCAGTTTCTAGCTCAGGCTTTTCCTTTGCCCATTGCTCTACTACGCGGTCGATAGCATCCATTTGCAATCTCGCTCCGTTATTAGTCTGATTACTTCAAACTAGTTTAACATAAAGATACTTTACAACCACTAGTTCTCAGTATACAGTTCACACAATAGTTATCTTAACGTAAAGATATTTCAGATGAACATATTATTAGCAATGATCCCCGCATTCTTTTGGGGAACAACCTATGCAGTGACGCAATTTACGCTACAGGAGTGGCCACCATTATTATTGGGTGCTTTGCGTGCGTTACCTGCTGGTTTGTTATTGCTAGCGGTAAAACCAACGCTGCCTAAAAAAGGCGAGTGGCAGATCATTTTCACATTGGGCCTTATCAATATTGCGACCTTCTTTGGCTTGATCTTCGTAATGGCGCTAACGCTACCTTCGGCGATCTCTGGCGTGGGTATGATCTCTGTGCCGGTGTTCGCGATGATCTTCCACTGGGTAGTGAAAAAGCAACGCCCACATCTGATTCAAGCGCTGTCTGGTATTGGCTTGATCACCTTAGCGTGGATATTGTTTAATCCAAGTCAGATCGCATTAAACCCGATCGGTTTAGGTGCCATGTTCGCGGCAATCATGTGTATCGTTATCGGCAGCAGTATTACCAAGTCACTGGGTAATCGCATGCATTGGTGGAAGGTATTAACGTGGCAACTGATTTTGGGTGGTACGATTTTATCTGTCGCGTCTGGCGTTCATGCGTTCATCGACCCGCAGCCTTATGTTAACGCTGTCACTCATTTCGATTCTCGTAATGCTATGGGGCTATTGTGGGTGATTGGACTAAACACAGCTCTGGGTTATGGCATGTATGTGTGGTTGCTACAACGTATGTCGGTGGTTGATTTCACCTTCGGCGGTATTGCAAACCCAGTTGCGGGCATCGTGACGGGCATGGTGTTGATGGGTGAATCATTTACTCCAGTCCAATACTCACTAATGACTGGCATGATCGTGATGTCACTGCTGCCGCAGCTTATCCTTGCGGTAAGACAAACTAAACAAGTTAAGCCTGTTACGCAGTAGATACTGTTTCCTAAACGTATTGATAAAAACGCGCCTTACATAGGCGCGTTTTTGTTGATGGCCAGGCCATCGGTGAACCAAAGAATCGCGCCCTACTCAATATGTCGAACCTTGGTCATCAACAGGGCTAAAGCAGTAAATACTTGAATAATGAAGCAAAGAACAAAGATATTGGGTACGCCGAATTTTGATACCAAATAACCCGAAGACGCCAAACCAAAGGGCATCAATAATTTAAACAGAGACCCCGTAATACCTGCAACTCGGCCTAAATGTTGCTCATCGAAAACTTCTTGACGGTAACTCCAGATGCAAATACTGCTGTACACGCCAATCGCACTCACCCACATAAACGCGCCCATTAATGCCCATTTACCATCAAGACTAAACAGCCCATCACCAACAAAAGATGACATTAAAAGTCCGCTAGCTTGGTCGCCGTCTATGAATAATACAGGAATAATAAAACCGACCGCTTCAAGTGCAATAGAGACCATAAGTAAAACACCTAAGCCAATTCGTTGACGAACTTTGTCAGCAGTAAACGAACCTAACAGCCCTCCGATTCCAGATGCTGCAATCAGGTAACCCACCTCCATATGATTTAAAGCCAGCTCTGCTTTTGCAAAGTAGATAGCTTGAATCCAAAATACCGCTCCCGTGGTATTTATCACCATCACCGCTAAGGTAATGTGCCACATGTTCTTGTTCGCATACAAGATCAGCCAACCCTCTTTCAGTGCACTAAACACCGACTGATGAGCAACGGGCGTAGACAGCTTGAATTCCAATTTATTGAGCTGCCAAAACGCTAGCACATACATCACTGCAATAAGTAAAAACACATTATGTAACGCGGATAACAGAAGCAGACCACCTGACAAAACCGGACCGACCGTTTCTAGCAAACTGTACAAGGAGCTCATTCTCGCGGTAGCGGTATTTTGCATGTGCTGAGGTAAAACATTTTTCATCATCCCGATACGCGCATTGTGATAACCATAGTTAAACGCCATCATCAAGAATGCACACGGGAACAAAGCATATAGAGGGTTAGAAAGCCAACGCACTGCAATATATGAGACAACTAACACCAACACTTGCCCAAGTAACATGCATTGCGACCACTGCTTCTTATTGAATTTATCAACCCACACACCAATGAACAGCGCCAATAAAAGATTGGGTAAAAACTCCACCGCTCTCATCCAGCCCATCATCTCTGAAGACTGCGTTAACTCGTACACCAACAACGGCAGAGCAAGGTCATAAACCTTGGTCCCAAAAGCGACGAAGAACGCCGTCGAAAACAACACAATAAAGCTCGAGCTTTTCCAAATAGAGGACGTCGCCTCTGCTTTATTTACACTTTCCATTTTTCATTCCTTTTAAAAACAATCGAATAACCCTATTATCGAGATTAAAAGATGAAGAAAAATAGAAAGATTAAGCAAGGATTTCACCTTTATGCATTACTGGAAGGCACTGGCATTTTTACGTTCTCGGGTACTCATTAACCAACCAACTCAACTTTCGCTTGCAGAAATTACTGAAGCTCTGGGTTGTACCAAACGTAACGCACAACTGATTATCAAAAAACTAGTAAACGAAGGCTGGATTGGTTGGAAGTCAGGTATAGGCAGAGGCAACCTACCCACACTCACTCTACTCAAAAACGTGAACCATGAGTTAGAACTGCGGATTGATGAATTACTATCGGAAAACAAGGTCGACCAAGCTTTAGAGCTTATTGAAGAGTCGCAACGCGATCAGTTTCTACTTGGTTATATCAGTCGCTATCAGAGCTTGCCGACTACGCTCGATATTCTGCAAATTCCTTTCTATCGAGGCACACATAGCCTAGACCCGATTGAAGTGACACGACGCACTGAAGCACATATCACCCGATACCTGTTCAGTAACTTACTGCGTTTCAACACGCGTACTCACTCGTTCGAAGGTGACCTTGCAATCGATTGGTACCAAGTTGAAAGTCGTTGGTATTTCACTTTGCGAAAAGGCTTAGTCTTTCATGACGGTTCACCGATTCTAGCGCAGGACATCGAAACCCATTTCCAACGTTTGCTAGGCAACTCTCACCATAATAGCCAACAGTTTAAATGCATCTCAAAAGTCACGGTTGTAGACCCTCTTCACCTCTATTTTGATATCGATGTCAACGCAGGATATCTTCCATCACTGTTATCTGGCTCTACTGCAGGTATTACGAAAAAGGTAGGAGATACGATTGTTGGTAGTGGCAGTTTTAAATTGGTCGAACAATCTGAATGGCTTACCAGACTGGAAGCATTCAAACACTATCATGGCCACCGCCCTTGGGTAGATGGCATAGAGATATGGAATGTGGGTGATAAAGCCAAAGACTATGAGGTGCATTGCGATATTGTTCACACACACCCGCACTATCAAAGTTCATCAATATCGAACGAACTAGCAGAGATGGAACAGTGGGAAAAGGGTTGTGAACACGCATTAATAAACCCACATCGCCATCCTTGGTTCGAAGAATCAAAGCACGTTAAATCACTGAATGAATTACTCCGTTTACTTGGTGTCGCTAAAGATATTCCTCTAGACACTGTCGGCTACGCCTGCGGAATGCTTGCTACGTCTAACCAGCCATCAAGCTCTAAACTTATTAACAACAGTGACCAAGACGCATTGAAAGCCGCCCAGCATCTGGCTGACTCACTAACTAAACCGACCCAACCAATAAAGATTCTGACCTACCAATTGTTTGATCACATCAAAATGGCTCGCCATTATTGTGAGCGATTAAATGAACTTGGTTTTGCTTGCGAATATCAAGTGCTCGAATTCCCGGACTTTTGCCAACAAAGCAATCTACAAAATGCGGATATATTGATCAGTGGTGAAGTGTTTTCAGACAATCTCGACAGCAGCTGGATGGGATGGCTACAAAGTTCTATTGCCTTAGAGGTTTGTTTAACTGACGAGCAAAAACAGTGGCGTAACAAAAGCCTTGAACAGCTATGGGTTCTCAATGACTACCACCAGCGACAATCGGCCTTTCTAGAGCTTGAGGCACAATTAATAGAGTTCGGTGTTTATAGACCGATTTTCCACGTAAAACAGCAACTCAATTATGCTAAAACAGTTAATCCAGTTGAGCAGCTGGCGAATGGTTGGATCGATTTCAACCAAATCACTATGCGTCGCTGAGTAGCAATATTTCTAGATAAGAAATCACCCCTTTATAGTCTGATTAAATAAAGGGGCTTTTTGCTTCATATCATGTCTTTCATATCAATTGAGTATACAGCGATCGACTTAAATCAGTTTCGCCGCTTCGGCTTCAATTTCAACTTTCCATCGCTCATCAAAGAGTCCTTGAACGAACAATAATGTCGTTGGAAGTCCACCAACATCAAAGGGCAATCGTTGCTTTGCGGCTTGGTAATCAGACATATCATTCCGATCAACTAAGTACAGCCTTACACTGATTAGATCTTCGATATCCATTTGGTTTGCCTGAAGCACACCTCTCAGATTTTTCCAAGCCAGTACAATCTGTTGTTCCGCATTTTCAGCCACCATCCCTTCGCGATCAATCCCTAGTTGCCCAGCGATGTGCAACCGTGTTGAACCTGCGGGGATCAAAGCACATTGATGATAATTAGCGGCCGGAGCGGGTACTGAAGAAGGGCTCCATATCTTATTCATCATTGCGCCTCAGAGGCTGTGACGATTTTTGACATGACGGTGATAATTGGCATATCCGTAAGCATCGCGCCTAAACGGTCAAAATCACCAATATCTTTGCGCCAAGCAATGTATTCATTAAAGTGAGCGGTACTTTCCCATTCTTCACATAAAACCAAGGCATTTTCTGCCAAATCTTTTTGATAAAGCTCCGCAGAAAGGTTGCCGTTAAAAGTACGAGTATCTGGCAATATTTCGTTAAAAAACTCACCGATCTCTGCCGTTTTATTTTCAGTATGGCTCAAGGTAAATTGCACTAAAATAGTCATCATTCTCTCCGTTTTCTTATTTTGTTAAGGTACGAGGAGAATCTTACTTGTTTGTTAAAATAGATAAATACAGTAATATTTGAAACATAGTTCGATTTAATAAGACAATAAACCACCATGAAAAACGAATTGCATCGCATGCAAGTGTTCGCCCAAATTGTAGAATCGGGCTCCATAACGAAAGCAGCTGATAAGCTAGATCTCTCAAAGTCTGTCGTTAGCCATCACTTACAAGGGCTTGAGCAACACCTTGGTGTGAAATTACTCACTCGAACAACACGTCGTCAATCCTTAACCGACGCTGGACAACGTTTTTATCAACGATGCTTAGAAATGCGAAAATTAATGTCGCTTGCGGAAGAAGAAGTACGCGAGTCCTGTTCTGATTTTGCAGGCACTATCACCATCACATCCCCACACACATTGATGACACATCTTATTGGACCTGCAATGTGTGAGTTTATGAAAAGCCACCCTCGTATCGAGCCTCAACTATTGGCCAACGATATGCGCGTAGATCTTATCGAGAAATACATAGACCTGTCGGTCACTGTTGGGGCTCTTCCTGATTCAACGTCTCGTGCAATTAAGCTCGGAGAGCTTCATCAGGTACTGTGTTGTCACCCAGATTATCTTACTAAGGCGCAAATACCGCAGCCAATCACGCCAAGTGACCTCTCCCAATATGACTACATTGCCAATCAGTGGGAAGGAATCAACAGCCAAAGAAGCTTTGAAATTAATAAGGGCAAAGTAAGCACGTATCAATTCAGGGCAAGTCGAATCGGAGATAGCGTTCCGACCATCCGCATGATGGCCTTAAATGGGTTGGGGATTGCCTGTTTACCTAAACAAGCAATTGAAGAAGACCTAGAAAAAGGAACATTGGTAAACATCTTGCCCAAAGATCAAGTTCTTAAAGCCTCTTTCTATGTCGTCCATAATTATGGGTTACAGGTGCCAGCCAGAATTCGCGCCTTTATTGAACACCTAAAACAACACGCTGAATCTTATTCTTAATATCTTTCAACCAAATTGCCATACGTCGTTAAACTGGCGATTTATCGACCAACATTAAACCTCACAAAGAATAATGACTTTGTTTAAGTTATCTAAAATAAAATAATTTTCTTCAAAACAATTACATTAGAGATTTAATTTCCACAATAAACTCAAATTAGAGATAAAAAGGCAAAACTTTTCTCCGGCTACCTTTCTATACTGTGCCACGTCATTAAGGCGCCACAAGCCTATGATTTAAAATAATTATTAATGAGTAGTCACCATGAATTCGAAGTCGCTAACTATCTTGCTTTTTGTCTCTGTTTGCTTAATTTGGGGAACCACTTGGTTCGCTATGGAAGTGGCATTGCATTCTATCCCACCTATTTTTGCCACTGCGTTACGCTTTTTACTTGCAGCGCCTCTGCTTGCGGTATTAGCAAAAGTCTTCAACCAACCTTTGCTTTTCCCTAAAGGTAAACGTCAATGGCTGCTTATTGTGGCACTGATGTATTTTGCTATTCCGTTCACTTTGATGATCTATGGTGAGCAATACATATCTTCTGGTCTAGCGTCGATCATCTTCGCCAACATGCCCGTAGCAGTAATGCTAATGTCGGGTTTATTCCTAGGTCTACGATTGGCGAAGCACCAAATCTTCGGTTTGGTCACAGCTGTTGTGAGCCTATGTTTAATCCTTGGCAATGAAATGCAAATGGGTGGTGATGACTACCTTATTGGCACGGTTTGTTTAGGCCTTGCTGTTGCCATTCACGCAGTGATGTATGTTTTAGTTCAAAAGCACTGCAAAGGCATCGAAGTTCTAACCTACAACGCCGTACCGAGCTTAATTGCTTCTCTATTCTTGTTCGCAGTTTCAGCGATGGGTGAAAGCGTTAATGTTGAGTCCTTCACTTGGGATTCAATCTCAGCAGTCGTGTACCTAGGTTTTGTGGCGAGTGTTGGCGGCATTGTGGCTTACTTTAAATTAGGACAAGTTTCGACGCCGTTCCAAGCATCTATCTGCTTCCTGATTTTCCCAGTGGTTGCGCTACTGATCTCTTGCTACATCAATGGTGAGGTTCTATCTGAACAGTCTCTCCTTATGATGATCCCTCTACTTTGTGGCATCTTGCTGACCAAGGCACCTAAGGGAATCTTCAAGCTGCGCTCTTCTTTGAAAACAGTAAGTAGCAACTAGGCTAAGCTAGACTAATAATCTGTATATATAACCCTAGGGCTCGCAATGAGTCTCTAGGGTTTTATTTAGTTACGACTCCGACTTGAACCTCTCTCACATCCACCTCATATACTTCAGTCTGTTCCAACACGAGCACTGGTTTACTGCTCATATTAGATAGCCAATAACGCATCAATCGAATGACTTAAAAGTCACTATCAACTACATTAGAAACGCCGAGAACAACCGACTCTAGTCTTAATTGCACCATCTGTCTTCTACCAAGGAATGTCATGAGAACTCCCATCAAACACATGCGCCTGATTAAAGGACAACCTTGTAGGGTTGAGGAACTGACGAACAGCGACGACGCATTCTTAGAACCGCACAGACATGAATACTGGGAGTTGGTGTGGTGCGTAGATAGCTTAGGCAGTCAGAGCATTGATTTTGTAGACTATGACAACAAGGTCGGCCGTATTTTTACCATTGCTCCGGGTCAGGTTCACCGATCTGAACTAGTGGGAGAAAGCGCTCGTTTACTGGTGTTTACGCCAGGCTTTGTCAAAACCAACCATCGCAACACACAGCTGGTCGACACCGTTTTTGCCATGCACCAAAGTCGTCCTCCCTACTTAGATTGCAGTGAAGAAGGCAACCGCTACCTACTGCCTATTTTCACTATGATTAAAGAGGAGTGTGCACGAGAAGAGAGCGACTGGGATTTGGTAGAGTCCCTCATGAATAGCTTTTTGCGCTACATATTACGTTTCGCCAGCCAATCATCATTGAAAGGCGAAGTGCGCGACAGCCGAGTAAACCAAGTGGTCGATTTGATTGAGCAACACTACACTACCCACAAACATTGTGAGTTTTATGCGCAAGCGCTATCGATAACTAACAAGCGCATCAATGAGATCGTGAAGGCTGAACGAGGTAAGACGGTCACCCAATTGATCCACGATCGAATCATCTTGGAAGCGAACCGAGAATTGATTTTTTCGACCAAGACAATTAAAACCATCGCCTTTGAACTTGGCTTCGAAGACCCCGCCTATTTCAGCCGTTTTTACCGTGGCCAGATGAATGAGTCGCCAGCAGAGTTTCGAACTCGATGTGCAGATAGTGCAACATAACACGCAGATCATCCCTTTTTAGAGCCCAGTTAAGTTCGGATAATGCTCCCTCTTTATTTCATCCACATTGGTTACATCCAACTTGTTGGGAGCACTCTCGAATGGCCATCAACCTTAAAACCGATCCTATATCTAAATCTTTTTATCAGTACCTTTGGCCAGCGCTAACTGGCATGGTGATCAAGTCTCTCTTCATCATGGGAGACGCATGGTTCGTCGGACGTGGTGTTGGCCCTGATGGGCTTGGTGCTATCGCTTTGACCATCCCTGCTTTCTCGATATTTACCGCTATCGCGATGATGGTTGGCATTGGCGGCGCAGCGCTTATGTCTATCGAAGTTGGTAAAGGCAATTCAGCGTCGGGTCAAACCCTCTTTAGTCAATCAATGCTCAGTACCGCCGTGCTTAGCACCATTTCAGTCAGCATTGCTCTGTATTTTCTAGACGACATGATTGCGTTAATGGGCGCTTCTGGATACATGGCTGAACTGACTCACGATTACCTGGCTGTAATGCTGCCATTCTTTGTGTTGTACTCGTTAGCTTGGGTCATGTCGTGCTTTGTTCGTAACGACACCAACCCAAAACTGGCGACTTACGCGATGTCGATAGGTGCTGTGGTCAATCTAGTGTTGGATTACTTCTTCGTCTTAAAGTGGGGCTGGGGTATGAAAGGGGCAGCCTACGGTACAGCCATTGCGCAAGGTGTTATCGCTTGTATTCTATTGAGCCACTTTGTACGTAAACAAGGCACCTTGGAACTGAGCCTAAAAGGAATTGGTTTGGACAAACTGCCAAGCATCCTAAAAATAGGTACACCGACCTTCTTTATTGAGGTAACCGCCGCGATGACAATCTTGCTGTTCAACTACGTGTTGCTGCATCAGTTTGGTGAGAATCATATTATCGCCTATGGCTTAACGGCAAATATCGGGGTATTCGCTTTGTTTGTGATGGTCGGAATCGCTCAAGCCTGCCAGCCAATCATCAGCTTTAATCATGGTGCCAACCAGCCAAACCGAATCGAAGCGATTTTTCGCTTAGGTTTAAAAAGTGCCATTGGTAGCGGCTTGGTGTTTATGGTTATTGTGTACCTGCTTGCGCCTCAAATCGCAGCCCTCTATTTGGGTGATTCAAGTGATTTGATTGCACTGTCAGCCAATGCATTAACGTTCTTCTTCTTTGCTGTACCACTGATGGGCATCAACTTAGTGATCGCCAACCTGTTTCAGGCAACAGCTAAACCAAAACAAGCGACACTGATATCTCTTGGCCGCGGCTTTGTGTTCGTCGCCTTGGGCATCATAATTTTGCCAAAGCTATTCCCAGAACAAGGAATTTGGGCAAGTATCCTGTTCGCGGAAACCGTAACAGCTATATTCAGCCTGAGCATGTTACGCAGCTACAAGAAGCGCTTTTCAGGCTCATTAGAAAAACAGGTGGCATAAGAAGTAATCCGTTTAGTACGTCACGCCTTTGACTACCAAATAGCACATAAAAAAAGGCTCCAATATCGCTATTGGAGCTATTTGTCTATCTCATCAGATTGAAACCAACTTAGCGCCAGCTAAACATTCGCACTTCGTTACCCTCTTCAGGCTTCTTAGGGATGTTTAAAGACAGCGCCAAAGAAACCACTGCCATTGCTGCACCAATGTAGAAAACCGTTGCAGGAGACGATAACCAAATCACACCAAACGCGACTGGAATAACAACCGCTGCAATATGGTTGATGGTGAAAGAGACACCCGCGGTTGATGCCATGTCAGCAGGATCTGCAATTTTCTGGAAATAGGTTTTGATCGCCAACGCCAATGCAAAGAACAGATGATCGACCACATACAGCGCAGCCGCCCACTCGGCACTTTGCACCAAGCCATAACCGACAAACACGCCAATCAAACCAACATACTCGAAGATCAGCGCTTTGCGCTCACCGACTACACCAATAAATCGACCAATACGTTTGGCAAACAAAAAATTAAACAGATAGTTGATTAAGAACAGTAGCGTTATATCAGCAGCCGAGTAACCGAACTTCTCTACCATCAAAAAGCCTGCGAACTATTCCTAGTATTGTTATTGTCAAACATCATAAGACAAGTTTCACCTCTAATTTCAGTAGCTTAACTCTTGGAATTCATGACAAAAGGGTGAAAGATAACAAATCGTTATTTACTAGGAAAAACTGTAATGAATTTAAAAGTAATACCCACCCAATTAAGGGGACGACAACAAGCAATTATTGTAGATAGTGAGCATCATCCTATCTCACACATTACTGATGTTATTTTTGCTAACGGCTGGCTAACTCATCATGCATCAGCATTATCTTTCAACTCTCAACTTGCTTATGCCAGAGCTCTGTTGCTAGTACTTAAGCATCTATATTCTCGCCAGATTTCTATTGTAGAGAAAGTCGAGAATGGAGAGTTTATGACCTACACGCAGCTCGATAAATTGGCTTATCAATGCAGTTTTAGCGCTGACATCTTCTCTAAAAACAACTCCAATTCTGTTGTTCACATATCAAAGAAGCAACTTCTTGAACTACCACACTTCAATCACGTTAACTTCACAGATAAGTTGGTTTCGACTAGTACGGCGAAGATTAGATTAAAATCCTTTCGTTGGTTTGTTAGTTATCTAAAAGAAATCCATCACGCATCTGCTAATGAAGAGTCAGCTGTTATACAAAGATATATTTCATTTGATAACCAAATTGCACTTGAAATCAAAAAATTAAGAGAGATAAATAGAACCATAGTTGACCCATTTGAATCGGAAATACCTAATAATATTATGACCAAACTACAAAATAATTTGAAGGAAAACAGTCCTCTAAATCCTTTTGTAGGTTCGAAACTGAGAAACGAATGTATATTTAATCTATTCGTAGATACAGGAGCAAGGAATGGAGCAATTGCGAAATTAAAAATATCCGACCTACGTGATGATAATCAACCGAGAATCCATATCACTCGCACTCCAAATGACCCCGATGAAATAAGGCGACATAAGCCAGCTCAGAAAACAAAGCCAGCAGTTGTTCCAATATCAAAAACTACAAGTAAACTATTAATTAATTATATAAAGAATGTTCGATCTAAATATAAAGAGGCTAGCCTTCATGATTTTATATTTATTTCTGAGAAGGGTAAAAGTGCTGGAAGACCTCTTTCCCTTAAGGCGTACGCGTACTTATTTACCGTAATTTCTAAACATGTAAACATATCAATTACCCCGCATAAAGTTCGATATTGGTTCTCAGAAGACTTTGATAAAAAAGCTGAAGATGCTGGAATAACAGGGGAATCAAAAGAAGATATGAGAAAGTTGATAATGACACACTCTAGTCGTTCAAAGATGGGACAACTTTATAATGAAAAAAGAATTCATGAAAAAGCTAGAGAAATAAAATTTTCAACTCAAGGCAAGATATCAAACATCAACATAGATCAAGAGGAAAATAAATAATGAAAAAAAACAAAAAATATAAAACTCACCCCAACAGCCTAAATGTAAGTGTTCATGCCAGAGATAAAAACTTCAAATTTATACCTTCGAGTGACAGTTGGGAACTTGGAATTGGAAAGACAAATACATTCAATGTATGTTTTTTGCATGAGTCGAGATTAGCACAAGATATAATAATTTTTCTAATTAATAGTTTAGTTACTGTAGCTACAAGAAATAAACCGAGTACTTTCGAAGGGCCGCATTTAGCACTTAGGGCCTGGGTTATGGAAGTAATGATTGGAAAAGAAAAAAATACATATTTATCTTCATTATCTAAATTAAGTAGTAAATATCAACATGAATTTGTAACTACCGTTTTGAAGGAGTTTGATAAAGAAGGAATAAAACACCTCACAAGTGTATGTTTTATTGATTTCTTGGAAATATTAAAAGAAAATAAAAATAATTTCAAAAGAATAAAATACGATCGTGAAAACATTATTGTAGATCCAGACAAAGGAGCACACACCCAGCATGAACTTGTAAGTATTTTTGAGTCGTTACGCATACAAGGCAACCATATAAACTCAATATTATTCAAACATAAGATAACGGAAAAAAATCTCAGTGAAGTATCAATTCATCTTGCATTTGTATTAATGTTTTCAATTTTACGAAGACCAACTCAAATAAGAGAATTAAAAATAGGTGACTTCCGTTTGTGTGGGCAGTCATACAATAACGATTACATAATAATCCCTCAATTAGTTGGTTATGATGAACTTATTATAAGGACTTTCAAAGGTAAAAGCTCTAATGGATTCAGAGAGGATGCAGAGAGAGTCCCACAGGTATTAAATGGAGAACTTTCCTATATATTCTCTAAATATATTAATTCTTACATTAACTTAATCATTAAAAACCTGAAAAAAAATGGAATACAACTTAACAAAGATGAAAAATCACATTTAATTTCACAATTACCAATATTTCCAGAATATACAGTATTTAAGTCAGCCTTTAAAGATAAAAATAATTTACTCCAATGCTTTAATGAAAGTAGTGAATTTGGCCATTGGAGTCGGGACAATTCTTTAAATAAATTAAACAGATATAGCAAACAAGTTTTGGCAAAGTATTATAAATCAGATCGAATATCCACCCCCTCAAAAATGTCTGTTGGTAACAATCGCATTCGCCATACAATATTGACCAACGCAGCACTAAATGGCTCCTCCAGTGCTGAAATTGCTGCCATAACAGGGGTAACGTTAAAAGCTATTAAGAATTATATTGATTTTAGTATGGAGGCAAGGCAAGAAATAAACCATGCCTTTGAGTCTAACGAGATAATAAGTAAATTTGATACTAATCGAATTCAAGACATTCTTAGTAAGCCAGAATTCTGCGTAACAAATGAATTTGGAGAGTTATTTGGTGAACTTGAAAGTTCAAGCTATTGTGGAGGATGTAAAGTTCAGTTATCAAAGCCGCTAGGTTGTTATACTTGTGACAATTTTCATCCTCTAGTTAATGCTAATCACAAGCAAGAGTTACAAAAGGCTCAACAGAAGTATGAAATAAACATACAAAATGGTCAGCCCAAGCGGTCACTACGCCTACTAGAAGAGGTTATTACAACAATAAAATATATAATAATAGAGTGCGACCGACGTAAAAGTATAAATGAAAACTAAATTACCGTAGAGTATTGAGAGTAGTAACTATGAATAAATACGAAAATAACTTTGAAAAAATTCTAACAATAAACTCCTGGTCGAAAAAGCTTACAAATTTCAATGGAGAACCAGCATCTTTGGATGAGCTTATTTGGGTATATCAAAGTGATAACCATATTAAGGTTAATCTTATTTTTGCTGACGACAGCAAGGCTACAACAAACAGAATAAAAAAGTCAAACTTCAAGACTGAGTGGGAATTAAGCCTAGAATATAGAAAAATCATAGCTTTATATATTAATAAAACTGTAAACAATGGTGTAAATCATGCAGGTAGAGTTTATTCCATATTTCTTTCATTACGATGTTTTTTTTCACATGTAAAAAAAACCATCGGAAATCTCACACTAAATGACGTAGATAGGTTTTATAATAATTCCAGTTTAAGAACTCAACATAAGAAAGATTGTGCGGCATTTTTACGATGGGCTATATCAAATAAGCTTTGTAATCCATCGATTAAGGCTCCTAGTTTTAAAGATACCAATGATGGATATGATCAGCTATATAAAAACCAGAAGAAAAAACCAAATGAAGAAATAATAATAGCACTTTCAGCAATTACTAACCAAGTCATTCCAAATAATAATAAAAAGTGGGACGTTTCCGCCACTACTCAACAACGCGATGCTTTTGTTTGTACAATATCAACGTTGGGTCTCAGTACACCTACTCGCTTAGCGTCTGAATTTATTACATTGCCGAAACAGCAGCTACAAGCAGTGACTGATGAGAAAGGTAATACTATTCATCAGCTTGGGACACAAGGCTCTAAAGGTTTTATTGGTAATTTTACTCATATTTTGAGTGGTATGAGTGATCCTGTTCAGCGTGTATTGAAGTACATTACGTTTGCTACAGAGCCAGGAAGAATTTTAGCCCGATATTATAACGATCCTTCGGCGAAGCTTTCTGAAATAATGCCCATTAAAACTAGAGAGCAAAGCTCCCGAATTGATAAGTTAAACCTATCTGTAGATAAGCCCTTAAATTTATTCCAGTTAGGTTTGATCATTGGATTTTATCCATTAGATCATTCTGTTTTTGTACCCAAATTGTCCCATGAAAACCTCGGGAAGGGAGTTAGTACAAAGTTGTCGTTTCTTTCAACATTAGGCGACCATGATGTGATTACGCTCTCCGAAAAGTCATCACACCTGCTCTTTGGCTGCATGATAAAAAAAAGGGATATAACTCGAATAGTAGGAAAGGAGCAGTCAACCATAACAATCAAAGAGTTACAGGATGCTTGGATCTGTTTCTTTAAGCGTAACTATGAGACGTTTCCTTTCATGTGTTTTGCAAGTAATCAAACTAAACTCGACAAAGCATTATTTACCTTTACTGGTAACCAGCTTTTTTTCTCCGCTAGAGCTAGTTACCCCGGTGCAGCTTCATTTTATTCGATAGTGAAAGGAGTATCATTATCAAATATAATTTCACGCGAACTAAAAACGATGAAAAATCACAGGTCAATTTTTGAACGACATGGATTTGCTTCTTCATTTTCAATCACCCCGCATCAGTTTCGACACTATCTAAGCGATTATGGAGAGAAAAAAGGGATTCCTCACAGAATATTAAACTTGTGGGCTGGAAGATCCTCTCCCGAGCACCTACTTCACTATATACACACTTCAGAAGAGGAACGTTCTAGTGAGATCGCAGGAATCATGTTCAAAGAAGACTTGGAGGAAAAGAAGTCTATACGGCTATTATCAATGGCGAAGTATCAAGAACTACGTGAACAAAGCCCACATATAGCTTCAACTACAAGTGTTGGATTCTGTACGCAAGACCTATCAATAATGCCTTGTATGTATATGAATGATTTCATATCACAGTGCACATTTTGCAAACAAGCCTGCCACATAGCACATGACACCAAAGCTATAGAATTTTTAAAAGACGATCTTTTATTTCAGACTCGCAGGCTGGAAAAACTGCTTTGCAGTTCAGGTTTTCCTTCAAGCGCTGCAAAAAAACAAGCATATAAAAACCACAAAAAAAATACAGCCTTACTATCCAAATTAATTGAAGTGATGGAATCTACAAACATTCCTAAAGGGGCAATTATTCGAGTGATTCTAGATAGGCTGGAATTTCGAATTTCAGATTTGCAGCTAAAAACCATTGATACGAAAAAATTCACACTGAGAGATGCTGATTCAGATTTAAAGCAGGCCCTTTCTGAGGTCGTGCAAGAAAATCATAACGATAGCTTTATGGATGAGTTATTGGATTTGATTTAAAAAGAGCGTATATAAGGAAATTACAATGGCATTACCTTCACTCAATACATCACAAGTCAGAAAAATCGAGCGACTGATCGCAACATGGAATGGTAAACTAACATGGGTGTTACTTATTGAAAGTATAGAGTCCGACTTAAAAATAAAAACAACACGGCAGACGTTGAATACCTACAGCTCTATAAAATCTGCCTATGACCTATCTAAACAACGCCTAAGAGGTGTGAAAGAAAAGTTTGTAAATATAACTGTAAGTGAAGCTGAACAACTTGAGCGTCTTGAAAGGCAGCACCATGAAATTGAGCATCTTCAACATAAGATAGATACCTTTACAGCTTTTTATACTCAACTTATTGATAAAGCCTCTACATCCCCACTTCTAATGCAACTGTTGCGCGAGATTAAAGCTGAGCAACAAAAATAGTAGTAGCTGAGAAAAGAAAGGCAAATCTCTCAAGACTTGCCTTTGCTCAATTACAGAGTATTTTCAACGTCGGTTAGAGCACTTTTGTAACCTAGAAGGAATGACTAGAAGAATAGCATCATTACAAATAGTATCGGACTCGGAGCAGTGCCGAAATCTTGTCCTCAAATGGTCAAACGATGAACTTTGGCTTATCTGATTAAGTTGATGTGAACCTGCGTCCAACTCTGGTAGAGGTAGTCATGACGATTCTAATGGCCTTGGGGTTCTAGTTTCTCTTTTTGGGCTTGTTTGTCTCTTTCGATTTAGTTTTTACATCCATAAAAACGGTACTCAAAGTTAACGTATCATGTGTATCGTTTTTATATTTCTTGAATATATGAGTAATGTACCTGACGTGTTTTAGAGCACTTTCGAGCCCAAAAGCACCACGGATGAAAATTCAACCTAAGAAGCTTTTGGACAAAAATAATTTAGGGCAATTACTTAAATTGAGTATGTTCGAATTACCTTTTTTATGGCAAACCATACAATTAGAAACAAGCTAACTTGGAGCTTGGCTAAAGATTACTACTACATTTGTGCCACATTTTTATTGTAAATTCACAGGTGTATACAACCCACCTAAAGTCTCATCTTGTTTGTAGCAAGTAAGGAAAGCGTCTACTACACAGGGGTCGTATAGTTTATTTCGGCCTTGTTCTAAGGTATTGATAGCTTTCTTCGCTCCGACAGCCTTCCTATATGGTCTATCATTTGCCATAGCATCGAAGGTATCTGCAACAGCTATAATCCGAGCCTCAAGTAAAATTTCATTCCCTTTGATTCCGTTTGGGTAGCCCGAGCCATCCAACCTTTCATGGTGCTGTTCGATCATTTCGACGATTGGCCAAGGAAAAATTACTTCATGAAAAATCTTTGCTCCCACTTCTGAATGACTTTGGAGTAACTTGTACTCTGCTGGCATGAGCTTCCCAGGCTTACTTAAGATTTGAGACGGGATCGTAATTTTCCCGATGTCGTGAACCAAAGCTCCAATGACTAGTCCCTCTTTCACAGAGTCTTCTAGTGAAAGTTTATCAGCTATAAGGTCGCATATATGAGCGACATTGCGTTGGTGAGAGGAAGTGTATTCATCACGAATTTCAAGCGCACGAGATATTGCGCCTAGCATATTAGTCATAATCGCGATGGAGGTAGAAGAATCAAATTCTAGCTTGTTGTTAGCTAATCCAGATTCGATCTTACTTACCTTTGTTTGTACCTGAGGCCAGATGTCATTGATCATACTGTAAAAATAACTTACGAAGTCATGACTGTATGGTGCGTTGTTGTTGCCTATGCCGATGACTGCAACTACGTCATTCTTTTGTATTACGGGAAGACTGAAGTGATGAGTTAGTTTTATGTGGTCTTTCGGTAAAGAGTCATCTATGGAATAGTTTGCATCATAGTGGTTGTGTATTACGGGCTTTTTAGTTCTTATACTATCTGCCCATATTCCTGCAGATGATAGTGGATAGTGGGTTACGTAGCTGCAATGGCAATGTTCCAAAACAGAGGTTGACCAAACATTTAATGCGATTTCTTCGTTAGTATGAGAATAGAAGTGGAAATATCCGATATCGCTCTTAGCTTCTTGTACAAAAAAATCAATGAGATCTCGATAGAAGTCATGACTCGTTAAATATTTCTTTCTTGTAAGAAAATCTATACTCATAGAGCTTTCAGTCCGTTAAAATTGATATTGACTTTAAGTCTAGTTCTTTTTCGCGTATTTCATCTGACATTAGCAGAATTTAGGCTGGCTAAGAAAGTACATGTTCTGGCTGAAACTAATATTGGGGCAGATCTGTACTAACTGAATTAGCTAGCTGGAAGATGGGAAATGGGCTTAAAAAAATCTAGCCCAGATTAAATCTGACAGGCACCGAGTCAAAAATGGGTAACTGTCAGATCAGGTCTGAATTAGTACACTTTAAATGCTCTCAGCAAATTCAGGTTGCTTCGTCTTAGTTAAATCGGTGATAGCACCAAGCTCGATTGCTTCTTTCAACTCAGCTTGCTTGCGCATTGCTTTAGTTTCATTGAAGTCCTGTGCTACAGCAGTTTCGATGAACTCAGCATCATCAATATCGAAGTTTTTAACAGCTTTCTTGATGTCAGATAGATCCACTTGGAAAAACTCTTTACGCCTATTCACCATGTTCAGACGGTCATTATCGAATACGCGATGCAACTCTTTCTCAAGAGAAGGTGCGTCAGTGGTGTGAATCATGGCGTGGACATCAAAACTGAATGGTACTGAAGCGTCACCCAACTCCTTGACCCGATCCATTGGTTCGAGTCGACGGGTCATACCAATCTTATAAACGTTTTCTCCAAACGAGCCAATATTACTAATAACATAAACGTGACCTTGCTTGGTTTGCTCTGCCATACTCTGTGCACGTTGATGCTTTTGCTCTGCGGCTTCAAGATCAGACTGTAGCTGTGCGATCTGTTCTTCCAGTTTACAACGGGCTTCGTCATTCGCTGACTCGAGCTGTTTTCTAGCGGTCACAAGAGCTTTAGAAAAGCGTGCTTCTTCTTTGATGGCTTCTTGTTCCGCTTTCTTGATCTCAGCTTCAATCTTCGCTTCTTCACGCATTTGAGCCTTAATTTCAGCCTGTTCTTCTTTCTCTGTTTGTTTCTTCTCTTTGTGCTCGTGAGTCAGGCGAAGTTCCTCAATTTTCAATTGCAAATACTTATTTGAAATGACAATCGTGTTGGACTCATTCAGCTTATTAATTGCTTCAAAGGCTTTATTAATTCGCGCTTCCATCTTGACGACATTTTTCCATGTACAGTTGGCGATGGCTGCTTCACATTCGTTGTTGAATGCGCGAGCTGTGAGCCTAATGCCTCGGTCAGTCATCTTCTTACCTTCGACTTTTGAGTTACCTACCGTCCACTCAGTGGTGCAGTAAATCGCTCCAGAGGTATCCTTCAGGCGAAGAAGGTCTTTTTGACGCTCTTTGCACTCGCGGACTTTCTCTTTAAATTGCTCCGCAGTGTCAAAGTCAAAGTGTGGTTCGTAGAAGCCTAGCTCTAGCAACTCAACGTCATCGTCATAAATGCCTATTTTATGGATGAGTGAGTCATATATGCCTTTCTTTTCTTTGTAACTCGACTTGAGTTGCTCAATATCATTTGTGACCTCAAGAAAAACTGCATTGGCTTCGTCTTGGCGCAATTTGGAAGCTTGATCTCGAACCTCAATCTCTTTATCCAAGTTGATGATGCCAGAATATTGCATCTCATAGTCAGCAAGTGCTTGAGAAGCCTTTTTGGTTTCCTGTTTGGAATCTTCCAGTTCTCGTTTTGTAGATTTAAGTCGAGCAATAAAGATAAAAAGCACTACAGCTAGTAGTGCAGAAATCACTAGAAATAGTAGCGGGGGTAAATTTGCGAATGCTGATTGAGGCATTATCACTCCTGATTAAAAATTTCAGGTGTAGTTTAACAGAATAATTCGGAGGTATTATGCCATTGTATTTTTTAAGGTTATTAAAATAAAAGGAAGACAATAGGGTCACATCTTGCGTTTTGCCACGCATTACTTTTAGTATGTCAAAATTAGCTGCCGATCTGGAACGTATTTAGAAGCGAAACAAACTTTGGGGCAGAAGTGTTTTAGAGTAGTCGCACTAAGGCGCTCTTGTTCCAAAGCGGGTCTCGATTCCAGACGAATTAACACTAGCTTGGGTATCAAATGAACTAGCTTCTATTCCAACGCAATATTATGGGCATGATTTACATTACAAACCAGCGTTACGCTGTGTGCTATTGACTCTCCCAAAGAGTTTAATTGTAAGGGCTTTGTTATTACACCATTGGCACCAGCATCAACGAATGCTATCGCTGTTTCTTTGGTAACATCAGCGGTACAACCAAGAATAACCCCTTGAAAAGCATACTCATTTCGTATTAATTCTGTCGCTTCTATGCCTCCCATATGTGGCATTTGATGATCCATCAAGATTACGTCAAAAGAACATTGGCGTACTCTTTCAGCAGCTTCTTTACCGTTAGATACAATAGAAGTAGTAAGCCCTAGCTTTTCACACAAGCGTTTAGCAACAAGTTGATTAATCCGGTTATCCTCAACGATAAGGACTGACTTACCGGAAAAGTCTTCTTCGTTTGAGATCTTTCTTTTATCTTGGAAGGTGGTTCCTCTTGGGCTTGTCACTTTTGCTACAAAGCAACTTCCTGAACCTAACTCACTTGTGACTGTAATATCCCCACCCATTGATAAACATAATTTTTTTACTATGGATAAACCTAACCCTGTACCTCCAAATTCGTGCATCGTTCTAACATCCGCTTGTTCGAACGCATTAAAAATACCGTTTAAACGATGTGATGGTATACCAACTCCAGTATCAGAGACTTGAATAAAAAGCTCACTTTTTTCATTGTCATATTTTAAAATAACTTTAACCTGCCCATCAGAGGTAAACTTAATGGCATTCCCCACCAAGTTGTAAATAATTTGACGTATACGAGCTTTATCTCCGACTAAAACAAGATCTTCAGGCAAACTACTGGTATCGAATATAAGCTGAAGGTTTTTGCCAGAAGACAGCGGATAAAAAGAGTTTTTTATTGGTATCAATAGCTTGTTTAGTTCGAACTCTTCCTCAACAAAAACTAGATTTCCTTGTTCTAGATTTGAAAAATCAAGAATTTCGTTTATGACTGCCATTAGGTGTTCACCTGACTCTAAAAGCGTGTCTAAGTGTGTCTGAATAGTTGAATCTTTATTGTCAGAGATGAGTAACTGCGTCATTCCTATAACACCATTCATTGGGGTTCTTATCTCATGACTCATTGTTGCTAAAAACATAGACTTAGCTAAGTTGGCTTCCTCCGCCTTATTTACAGCCCCTTGTAACGCTAACTTGGTTTTTTTCAATTCTATAATGTAGTGGTTAAGGTAAAGGAACACGACAGAGAAGACTAAAATAATCAATAGTATCAAGGTATAAACGGTTGCTTCGCTGGTTAAGAATATGTTGTCCATCAAACGTTCGTGAACATGTTCCGCTGCTTCATCCATCTCTTCTGAAAAAACTTGTTTCTCTAATTCGTTTAATAAAGATTCTGATACAGTTTGTTGTTTTGCTTTAAGTATTTTCTCAAGTAATGCCAATTGTCTATCAGCAGTTTTTACGTACTCATCAACTACAGAAGGAAGTGAATTGCCTAACCAAAGCATTTGAGGAAATCTAACGTTAACGTCATTGCTAGCTTCCTTTAAAGTGTTTAACTCGTAAGTTAGCTCTTGTACTTCAGAAAGTAGTTTATTTATCTTGTAGTCAACGTCTTCTGGCTGAGTTAGATGAACATAGCTTCTCATATGGACAAGGCTTGCTGAATGGGCAACGTGCGAGCTTTCAATAGCCTCTAGAAGAGAGTTTTGAGTTTTAAATGAAAAGAATAAACTGAGAGTTATGCCCAATGCTATCGCAATTAAAGTTTCCAGAACGTTGAACATTGTTGAGTGTTCATTATTCACTTGAGTCCTCCAGATGGAATTCATGGATAACAGGTATAGAGCTTTCTTTTTCAATATAATCAAAAAAGCAAGCAACCATAAATAGCCAAACAATTAATGCTATCCATACAAATACGCTTGTCTTATTCACTTTCCGGCACCTCTCTTTTTCCATATGCATAAAGTTTAGAAGAGCAAAGCCTCAATAACAATTCAATTTTTGTGACTAAAGTCAACGGAAAGAAAATGATATGGGTATGAAACGCTTAAAGTTGTTGGAGTAAGGCGCTTCTGTCCCTGAGCGCTAGAAACAGGTGCTCGCAAGCATCGAAATACGCAGACTAAGACACTCTGTCCCAATCAGAGTCAAACATTATTATACGTTACTGATTGAGACAGGCTTTCAATTAATAAGAAGTTATCCTTTGTAATACTCAGTGTGAGCACACTTCGGGCATGGTGGTAAAGTATCATCATGATCATCTAAGTCGACTTGCTGACCGCATTTCTTACAGGTATAACTACCTTTACCCGGTTTTTCTCCTGTTGTAGCCATCATTGCTCTCCATATATTTAATTAGACTTCGCTGTACACTCAGGCGCTAGACCCGAACTAAAACAAATATACAATTAAGCACACATGTGAAATGTGACTAAGTTCGTTTTTCAAACGTTTGTAGCAATAGAGCTAAGGCACTTTTGTCCCTAATAACTATGTTATTCGAGATATCGCAGCCAAGAGACGACTATTGATTACCCACCGAAGGAGCGCGATTCTTTGGGCAGTATTCAGCCTACGAATTAGATATCTACCAACTCGGCAATTTTCTCTGCTACAACTTCCATTGAATCCTCAGAAGTATCCAAACCTGTTCTGGATGCTAGCATGGGGCTGACATTTCGTAGGGCTTCATAAGATGTGTTATGTACAATTGGAATAAGTTGGTTGCCAGCTAATAGTGTTGAAAGTTCTTTGTCGGCGACACTCTCTTTTGGAAGCCGCTCCAACATCGCTGGAGTCACCAATACAAGTCCTATTCGAGAGTTGGCCAATCCCTTATCGATAGCGCGCATCATCGGCACACCAAGTCCAAGATCCTTTTCGCTAAACCAAACTTTAACACCTGCTGCTTCAAGTAAATCATGCAATTCTTTAGCTGCGTCTTTACGGTCGCCCCATGCATGGCACAAGAATACATCTCGAAGATCTGGCTGTTGTGCTGCACGAGTCTCGACTGTTTCGCGTATCGGTGTAAGAGACTGAATTTGAGCGGATGTATAAGATACAGAAGAGCCTGATTTAGACCAACTTGGCTTTTTACTGCTACTTGTTCCGCTACTACTAATGCGAGATGGAGAGTAAGATGAGGTTGAGTATGAACTGTAACCTCCACTTCCATAACGACTATAGCGTCCACCACATGCCGGGCAATTAGCTGCGGCGGCCGCTGAACGATGTCCTCTTGATGGTGCTGTGCATCTAGCCAATTGTTTACCTCTCTATTCAAATGAGTATTAATGTAACCTTCGCAAGGTATTACGACCGAAAAAACACAACATATAGTGTGTCATCAGTCTCACAATGGAATATACGGAGTAACAAAAACCATATTCAAGATAAGGGGGCTTAAAGTTTTGTCTAGATATCAGATTAGTGAATCTTATCTCATTTATATGAAATTGATATTTATGAGCATTACAACCAACATATCGATTCAGCTATCGATAGCTTTTAAGATCTCGTCACTATTTGCAAATATAAACAAAAGAAATTGAAAACTAACTCGCTTGATGGCTCAAATCGCTTTTGTCCCAAAGCATGGCGGCATAACACGTCTCTGGACAGAAACGTGCTAGAGATTTGAGATCTAACGCGCTCGATATCGATTAGAAAAAGTATCTTGAAGTCTTAAATGCTTGTTAGCTTTGTTTCCTAGCAGTGACACCATAGTTATAAGCGTCAAAAAACACTAGTCCAAGATTTGAAATACTATATCGCTCAACGTGAGTCCTTTGCGGGTTTTCTGTTCTAGCTAAAAGAGGAGTAAAAATCATACTGTAGACTTTTTTCTCTATAAGTTCGGTGAGAGTTAAATCGACGATGCTGAAGCCTGTTGAAAGAAAGCTCTCTAAATCTGTAGTGTAAGATTTATCGATAACTTCCAAAGTGACTTTGAATTCTTCAACAGTTAGGTAACCTTCAATATAACCAATAAATAAATTTGCAATTATAGTAGGCTTTTTGTTATCACTAACCTTATCTAAAACGTTAATTAATTTCTCAGATACTTCATTTGCATCACAGCTTAGTGCGAATTTTTTTATTTTATTTAAATCCCGTTCACTAACATCTTTTATGCTTACAAAAAACTGCTCCAACTTCTTTGCAAACAACGCATCTCTAATAGATGTCGCTACCGATAAAATATTGAAAATATTATCTAATACAGGTATTTCTCTAATCCATTCATTTTCTGAAATGTGATCTAACAAAACCTCTGCATTATCTTTGATTATGGCCAAACCACTATCTTTCATTTTAAGCCTCCAAAAAGCCAATCATTGGGAGTCACTCTTAAATGCTTGCATGCCTATATATCGCTAAGCTCACGCCTCATTTGGTAAAGAAGAGAGTTAGACTGTTTTTTTATCTGTGCAGCTAAATCTGACGCTTTTTTTTGAAACGCTTCGGTTTCACCATGCTTTTGATTCAATACGATATCGGTGAAATTGCTCATGTAATCATTTGAACAATCCATGGACTCTTGTGTTAGGCCCTCCAATTTGTCGAATGTCTGAAGCATCTCATCTGTTGCTATCAACTTTAAACGATTTGACTCACTTTTAAGTATTAGAACATCCTTTAGCCCTTCTTGCATCAGCGCAGATACTTGCGAGCTAAGCCAACCAATGACTTGATGTTCTCTCTCTTTATCTCCCGCTTGAGTTGCGGCCAAGTAGCTTTGTAAATACTCATCGAAAATCGGCTGCATACGTTTTGGAAGTTCTATCTCGTTTTTACGTCCAAAATTGTCCAAGTCAGTCACATACTTTGCATATTCACGTGCTTTTAAGTCGAAAATTTTTAATCGTCTGTCAGCCTTATACCGAAGGTCTTGCTCCAGTAGCTTCAGGTTTCGCTCATGTCTTTGCTTATTGAAGTATACAAACAAAGCCCAAAGCACATTTATGATGCCAAAGACCCACGCATAGAATTCGGGATTTTCTTGTATTACTTCATAAATTGACTCCATAAGTCTCCTTTAGGCATAACGCAACATAGACGGAACTCTTCCGTCTATGTTGCTGCCATTTATTATGAAACTCAACTGCTATCAATCTGTTGTGTTAATAGATATAGAATTAAGCGGGAGAAATACGGGAAAAGTCCGTGTAGGAGACCAAAGTACGGATTAGATTAACTTGGTCTATTGGTGATCTGACTAGGTCGCCCTATTGCTGGTTCTGAGAAGCTTTGGGGCACAAACGTTTTAGAGATTTGGCACTAAGCCATGTGTTCACCAAGCAATCTTGTCACACAGTTAATCTTCAAGTCGAAGACCGAAATTGTGAAAAACGTCAGAATAAAACGGCCAATTAGGAAAAACATCAGAATAAGGAAGCTCACGAGGAAACAAAAATAAAACGAGGTATTTAAGCCTTTTCAGAGACGTTAACCCACTCTACTTCTACCGTTTTGATAGTTATGCTAAATTTGGGGTTAAGCTCATCGATAGGAATGACAATGAAAGCATGGATAGCATTCACAGTATTAACATCAGGGGTCTTGAGTGCTTCTGAATTTCGGACACCAAACTGCCCAATTGGCTGCCCTAGTCTAGAAATAGAAGGTAATGTAGTCATTTTCGAGCGTTTGTACGCGCTCTCTCAAAACAAGAAAACACAGTTTGCTGATTGGGTCGCATATGAAGTCGATATTCTTAACTTTGGAACAACAACTAATCGGACTTGGAAAAATAACCCTCTACTTGTTGAAGCTGAACGATTAGAGAAAGGTGACTATACTGGGGCTTCAAGTAAGCTCGATATTGACCGTGGGCACCAGGCTCCCTTAGCCAGTTTTGTCGGCAGTCGCTATTGGCCTACTCTTAACTATCTATCGAATATCACTCCCCAATCAAAAGACTTAAACCAAGGCGCATGGAAAAACTTGGAAGAAGCAGTTAGGGATGCCGTTGGGTTTCGAGAGAACCTGTACGTTATTACTGGGACTCTCTACCGTAACGACATGGATGCTTTGCCAAAAGCTGATGAACCTCATGCAATACCTTCAGATTACTACAAAATTGTGTACGATGAGAAAGGCAATTCTGTAGCCTTTCTCATGAACCAGCACACAAGTCGAGATACTAATTACTGCACTAAAAAGCTGGCAGTAGCAGAGTTGAGATCAATCGTCCCATATACTCTGCCAACTGGTTTAGCTGATAGTAATCAAATATTGGAACGTTTAGGTTGTTGATCTGTGGGGTTATTTTGGCTCGAATTCATCAGCTCCGAGCATGCTAGAGGTTGTAGCTATGCCGCGCTTCCATTTGAATATCCGACTTCCAACATGCTGTGTAACTACGAATAAGTACTTAAGCTATTTAGTCCACTACATCAAGAACAAGTAGCTCTTCATAGGATTGAGATACTTAACTTACCTAGAAACAACCATGAGCTGCGCTCATGAACTCATCGAGATCTTTCAAAGCATAGCTTTGGGATGTCTTCATGAGGGTCACTTTTACTCTATATATAATATTAAAGTGAAAGTGACCCTATACATTTAGCCCATTTCAAATTAACAATCCAGTGAAAGAACTAACCAGTTACATGGATGAGTGTACTAATGAACTGTCCAAACGACTGCATGTTAAACACCAAGCCACAAATCTAGTGAAGTGGGTGATTTTCAAAGTTCATTACGTGAGTGACAGCGGTTGCAAGTACGATCTCGTCATACTGAGTAGTTAAATCAATATCGGTTAAGACGATCAGCAGCAACAGGTCGGGATCCGATACATCGTTCATCAAATGCAAAGCTATGTCGTCAGAATCGACCTTCATCACAGCTTGAGTCATCAATGTAAACAACTGGTTTAAACAGCTATCGCAATGAGTATTTGCGCGATGGATATACTCTAGAAAAATTGATTTAGTATTCATACGTACAGAATAATAAAAACACTCACAGCTAAAGTATTGGAATAGACTGCCACCATGTGAAGAAAATCACGATTCAGTCGCTCGCATAACGGATTGGTTCAAACAGGCTCAACTTTTAAAAGTGAGCTTTATTAACTCGAACATCGGCTAATTAAACCGCACTTAGTTTTACAAACATTGACGGCTTCAGAATCTATACTGTATATTTATACAGTATAGATTCTAAGGTCGTAAATATGCACATTCTACCGCTTTCCCCATCCAGTATTTCTTGCTCACTCACCTCATGGGAATCACCAGCGGCTGAGTATGTTGAGCTTGGTGTTTCCCTAGATTCTGTCTTGGTAAATAACCCCAATGCTACATATCTTGCTTATGCTAATGGAGATTCCATGGAAAGAATTGGCATCTTCAACGGCGACTTGTTAGTCATCGATAGAAAGCCACAAGCTCAGCATTTTGATACCGTTATTGTCAGCTTAAATGGTGCATTCATGTGCAAAATCCTTGATGTATACAACAGGCTTTTGCTGTCAGCAAATCCTAATCATTTACCTATTGAGATCCATCCAGAAGATGCCTTTGCAATTGAAGGGGTTGTGATACGTTCTATTCGTCTACATAAACCACTACCTGAGTTCATGTAATGTTTGCTCTTATAGATTGCAACGCTATGTATGTCGCTTGTGAACAAGTATTTCGACCTGATTTACGACACCTACCCTGTATTGTCTTATCAAACAATGATGGTGCCGTTGTAGCAGCAAATAGGTTGGCAAAAGAAGTTGGAGTTAAGAAATTTGAGCCCTATTTCAAGCAAAAGACACTCATTGAAAAGCGTAGTGTGAACGTTTTTTCATCAAACTATGCTTTATATGCTGATCTATCTGCAAAAATGATGGCCACAATTACTGCTTTCTCACCGAGGAGCCACATTTACTCAATAGACGAATGCTTTTTAGACATCAGCCGTTTTTCACATATTGAGTCAGACTTAATCTCTTTCGGTCAACGAATTCGTCAAACCGTCTGGAAAGAATGTCGACTGCCCGTTTGCTTTGGTGCTGGTGATACTTTGACACTTTCCAAAATGGCTAACAGAGTTGCGAAAGTTGACAAAGAATTGAATGGTGTCTGCATCATTGATTCTGAATGCAAACGCCAACAATATTTAGCATCACAACCTGTATCTGAAGTTTGGGGCGTTGGAAGAAGATTGACACAACGTATGAAGTTAATGGGGATTGAAACGGCTCTAGATCTAGCGAATTTAAGTCCTGAACAAGCAAGGTGCTCTTTCAATGTAGAAATTGAACGAACCGTTCGTGAGTTAAATGGCCATCCTTGTAAAGCCTGGGACGAATGCAGAGCGGACAAACAACAGATATTTAGCACTCGTAGTGTCAGTAACCGAATAACGTCACTTGAAGAGCTAAAGCAAGCTCTCGCCTTTCACGCTGCCACAGTGGCAAGAAAAGCACGTAACCAAAAGAGCTCATGCGCTATTCTCATGGCTTTTGCCAACACTTCTCCTTTCGATGACATACCGCAAAACTTTAAAGACACCTGCACATTTGAATTTCCAACTAATGATACAAGTAAGTTGACTAAAGCAGTGACGTTGATGGCAACTAGATTGTTTAAACCAGGTGTCAGCTATTACAAGATTGGCGTAGGTGCGATGAACCTAGTATCAGATCGGCAGCGCCAACAAGACTTATTTTCGGAGCCTGATAACCCTTCGTTAATGAAAGCCATAGATAAACTCAATAACAAGTTGGGGCGAGATTCGATCTTCCTAGCCGCTCAAGGAACTACGCATGACTGGGCTATGAAGCGTAACTTTTTATCCCCTCAATACACGACCAAGTTAAAAGACCTACCGAGAGTGCTTTGCTAGAAGCCAGTTTTATCGAGCTTTTGGACAGAAATAAGTTTCGGAAAATTGAATTTTAGAAAGTTATGAATAATTACAGGTATGGAAAGTCACTCAATTTAGTGTCCAGTATTGCTGGTACAGAACAGGCGACCACTTACAGGTAAATCTACAAGCGACGTTGAACATAGTGGTCGACGGTACGCGGTGCTCCAGTCTCAGGGTCAACGACTTTACAGCGTCTATCTCGTTTACATTTGACGAGTACAGAATGAGTGCACTCTTCGAGCGTTACAGACTGTACGGATGGACTTTTAAAGTTAAATAGAACGGAAGATAATAACGACAAACTACAACACTAAGACCTAAGACGGGAAGTAATTATAAATCAATGCTTTATTGATTTAACTTATAAACCCATCTAAGCGGAGAAGAGCCCTACAGGTATAGCAAATTACTTAGCTTGCTGCCCAGATTGATGGTGTGGGTCAATACTTTCTGTGAGCGCTTTTATGCGCTCGCAGAGTAATTGTATCTGGATGAGCTATCTGTTACAAATCAACAACTATATTGCGACGAACCCTTTAAACTAATATTTTGGCACCAAGCTTAAGCGTAGCGGCAATGTTACGGGCTGTGCGAGTCAAGTTGTTACTCGCCTCGTTCAATACTTGTTCTAGAGACTGTGGTGAACGAACGGAACCGAATGTGCTTGTGATGATGCTGTATAAATCATCGATCTCATGACCTAAAGAACCTGCAATACCAATGGTTGGAATGCCTTTGCTTTGTGCAAGCTTAGCAATACCAAAAGGCGTTTTACCTTGTAGAGTTTGGTTATCCATCTGACCTTCGCCTGTGATCACAAGATCTGCACCTTCTAATACTTTTCCTGCCTCTAGAACATCCAATACCATTTCAATGCCTTGTTTGATTTGAATATCAAACACCAAAGATAACCCCAAAGGCGAACCTCCAGCGGCACCAAAACCTTGGGAATCAGAATGATTAACCAGCGTATGCCCAGCGCTTACAGATGCAAAATGAGAAATTGCACTATCGAGTAATTGAACCAATTCTGGAGTAGCACCTTTCTGCGGACCGAAGACATGACTGGCACCGTTCTCGCCCACTAATGGGTTTGCCACATCACACGCTACGACAAATTCAACGTCCTTGCTGCGTAGGTGAGTGTCGGATAAATCAACAGTCGCGACTTCTGCGAGTGCCACGCCGCCACGAGTAATCTCATTGCCTTGGTTATCAAGTAGTTTAGCACCAAGGGCTTGCGCAATACCCGCGCCTGCATCATTGGTTGCACTGCCACCTAAACCCAAAAGAACCTTAGTCACACCATGATTTAACGCTTCTTTAATCAGTTCACCGGTACCAAAACTGGTGGCAATAGCAGGGTTACGATGCTCAGAAGAGATCAAATCTAGACCAGACGAGGCTGCAAACTCAATCAATGCCGTTTGACCATTTTCTAAAAGCGCCCAACTAGCCATAACAGGCTCACCCAAAGGCCCCATCACTTGAGATTGACGCACTTCGCCTTCCAGCCCTTGCAGCAGCACCTCTACTGTACCTTCACCGCCGTCAGCCAGTGGCAGATGAACATATTCAGCATCAGGGAACACCTGAGAAAAACCCATTTCAATGCTTTCACATACCCGCTTTGCCGATAGTGATTCTTTAAAAGAGTCAGGGGCAATAACTATCTTCACTTTTTTCCCTTATGTTCTTAGTAAAACTCCCAAGCCACTGACGTAACCCGGGAGCTGGAGCTGTTAAAACAGCATTTAGGGGGACTGTTTTAAACTAATATATAGAGTGTATTGATCGCTAATTACGCAAGTTCAGGCCAGTAACCTTTATTCGCTTCAATCAGCGCATCAAGTACTTTACGTGCTTTTTGCGCATCACCAACAGTGCGGTTTAGTGTTAGTGCTTGCAAGGCCTTGGTGTATGAACCTTCAAACCAAGCTTCGACAGTTAGACGCTCGTAAGCGAATTGGTTTTCAATCATACCTTTGTAGAATGTTGGGATCTTACCCACACCGTATGGACGAGGACCGTTGATACCAAGCTCTGCTGTCACTTCAACCATCACATCATTGTCTAGGTTTGCCACTAGACCATTGTTCTCAAGGATTACCACAAACTTACGCTTTTGGTTAAACGCAATAGATTCCGCTACTTCAACGATCATATCGCCGTGCGCATCGTTATGTACTACGCTTGAGCTCTTAGTTGTACCATCAATAACAGCTTGACGACATTCATCAAATACACGCTTTTCACGGCCATTCATTACTTCGTTGGCTCGGGTAAAGTCAGGGTCCATTTTAGACAACTTGTATTCTGGGTATAGGTAGTATTGCAAGTACGTGTTTGGCAAATAATCAGGGAAGTCGCGCAGCATGTCTGCCACTGATGCGTAGGTGTCTAGCCAAGATTGATCGCGTTGCTCTGCATCTACAGGAATAAAGCCATTCTCTGCGATGTACGCTTTCAGTTTAGGTGCAAGATCTTCACCTTGTTGATTGTATAGGTGAGTAAACCAACCAAAGTGGTTCAGACCAAAATACACAGGATCAAAATCATTTGGATCAACATTGAGTAGGCGGCCGTATGAACGAAGCAGGTTCACTGGTTGGTCACAGATATTTAGGATTCTATCATCATGTGGGAAGCGTTTTTTCAGGGCGTCTGCTACGATTGCTGCTGGATTGGTGTAGTTTAAGATCCAAGCTTGTGGTGAGCGTTCACGTACATCTTCAACCATTTGGATCATATCACCAATTGAGCGCATACCATAAGCAAAGCCACCAGGGCCACAGGTTTCTTGGCCGATAATGCCTAGCGATAGCGGGATCTTTTCATCTTTTTCACGCATTTCATAGCCGCCAGTACGCATTTGACAAAGTACGAAGTCGACATCTTTGTACGCGACGTTTACATCAGTCGTGTATTCGAAATCTAGTTCTGGGTAATCTTCAGAAAAAAGTAGCTTGGCGTATTCACCGATAGCTTCTTGGCGCTCAGCGTTTACGTCAAACATCACTACACGGTTTAATGGGAAAGTATCTTTACGCTTACATAGTGCTTTTAATAGACCTGGGGTCCAAGTTGAACCACCACCTACAAGTACAATATTGAATGCTTTTTTCATCTTACTTCTACCTTAAATTAAATCTGAGAAATTGCCCCTGCCACACAGGGGCGATAATTAAAATGGATTAAATGGCAAGTGCATTTTTCACATCATTGGCGATGCTTTCCACTTGTGGACCGTAGATAACTTGTACGTCCACATCGCTTGCACGCTTAACACCTGAGGCGCCAGTTGTTTTTAGAAAATCATCTTTAACTTTGCTGATGTCGTTCACTTTGACACGTAAACGAGTAAAGCAATTGTCAACTAGTTGGATGTTGCTTGAACCACCTAAACCTTCGATGATTCGTGTCACTTGTTCTGAAGCATTGCCAACTGCTTCCGAGCTAGTTTCTTCTTTTTCTCGACCTGGTGTCACCACATTAAAGCGAGTGATCACCGTACGGAACACAAAGTAGTAGATTGGGAAATAACAAGCGCCGAGTAGTACTGCGAACCACCATTGGGTTTGCGCACCGCCAAGAACACCGAATATAAATAGGTCAATAACACCACCTTGCACGTTACCTATCATCACACCCAAGACATGCATCAAGGCAAAAGATAAACCCGTCATGATGGCGTGGAAGATAAACAGAAGTGGACTAACAAAGATAAAGCTGAACTCCAATGGTTCAGTGATACCTGTTGTAAAGGAAGCTAGAGCACCTGCGATAACCAATGCTTTTACACGTATTTTGTGTTCATCACGGGCGCAGTGATACATTGCAAGCGCGGCACCTGGTAGAGCGAACATCATCACTGGGATCTTACCTTGCGCAAGGAAGCGAGTCGCTTCTCTGACAATCTCGTTGTCAATGCTGCCTGGGTGAGTTAGGGCATAGTTAAAGATGCTCAGTGCACCAACAACGCTTTCTCCATCTACATTGGCAATACCACCGATAGGCGTAAAGCGTATCGTTTCATTCAAAATATGGTGTAAGCCCGTAGGAATTAAAAGGCGCTCAGAAAAGGCAAACAGGAAAGTACCAAAACTGCCTGCTTGACCAATGAACTCACCAATTTTTGCAATTGCTGCACCAATGGTTGGCCAAATTAGCGACATTGAAACACCAACAAGAGGTAGGACAAGGACGGTAATGATTGGCACAAAGCGACGACCACCAAAGAAGTTAATCGCAGTTGGTAACACAATGGTGTAAAAACGGTTGTGCAGAGCAACAGTCACGAGACCTGCAATCACACCACCGAGCACGCTCATGTGGTAAGAAAAGATACCTAACGTTTTACCAAATTCAGCGGCAAACATCATCGCTGCCGTCTTATCCATGCCTTGCGAGACAAGGTAAGCAACTGATGTTGTTTCTGGTGTTAATCCCTGAGCAAGAAGTGAGTAGTTCACACCTACATGCATTGAGATAAAACCTATAATTGCTGCAAATGCTGCGGTTGGTTTTTCTTGTTTTGCTAAACCTATAGCAGCGGCGACCGCAAAGAAGAGTGGTAGGTTGCCGAATAGTGAGCCGGCAACCTTTCGGATAAACCCAAGCACCAATTGAACAGCTTCAAGTTGGTTGAATGATTGTCCAGTTATATTTGGGTTTTGTAGGGCTGCGGCTAAACCAAGGAAAATACCCGCGGCTGCGATAACCGAAATCGGCATCATCAGCGCTTTTCCTAGGTCTTGTAGTTTAGAACCTAAGTGTTTCATTGAGTGATATCTCCATATCGTCACTGTTGTTATTGTGGAGGTGATTAAACCACCCCTAAGTATAGTTGTATAGACAACTATACTTTTTTTGTGAGATTAATCACTACTATTCATCATGTGCAGTCAGTTACGAAATGAGCTAACTGTAATCCACATTCTCATTAATAGTGGTTGTATAGTTGTATACACCAGCGCTGCGAGGTAAAATGAGCCATCTTCAAACAAGGGGAAATGCATGATAAACAAAGAATCTCATGTTCCTATCTATCTACAAATAGAGCGCATTCTTACGCAGCAGATTGAACAAGGAATCTTACATTCCGGAGATTCCATTCCATCGGAAACTGTACTCGCAGAGCAATATCAAGTGTCACGAATGACAGCACGCAAAGCGGTCGACTATTTAGTCCGCCAGGGCGTGGTTGAAAGGCAGCGAGGACGCGGTACATTTATTTGTCAGCCAACCCAAGAGCTTAAGATGGCTTTACCATTGGATAAGCACTTAACCTCTAGTGAAGTTGCAACCTCGCTTAACTCTCCTATTAGTAACAAGCTGCTGCATCTCGAGAAGATTGAAGCACCTGTTCATATTGTCCAAGAACTTGGTTTAGAGCCTGGTAGTAGGGTTTGGTATATGAAGCGGTTACGTTTGGTGGGGGAAATTCCTTTTGTGTTTGAATCTTCTTATATGCTCGCGGAACCGATGTTTGCCGATTTAGAATCACACCATTTGAATAGTTCTAAATACAACTACCTTAATGAGAAAGGGCAAAAGGTAGGCAGTAGTCAAAAACGTATTCGTGCCGAACTGCCATCAGAAGAAGTCCGCACGCTATTGGGATTGAAACGAGATGAGCCAGTATTGTGTGCCCACAGTATTGCAAGCCTAGAGTCTGGGGTAGTTTTTGAAGCTTCAGATATCTACTATAACCAAGAACACTATACGTTTACTTTAGAAGCAACAAGATAATGCATCTCCCTTTAATTAAAGGGGGACTGTCGCAAATAAACCGTGAAATGAAACAGGTCTATCCACTAGACACCATTAGCCTGTGAGGGTCTAAAATCGCTTAAAGGCCTTCAATATGGCTGTCGGAAGACAATAAAGATTGAAACTAAACAATAAAGTTTGAAACTGAGACATTAAAGTTTGAAACTGAGACATTAAAGTTAAAAACTTTTTAAACCCGGTTAGACTGATTAAAAGTTGACCGGGTTTTTGTTATGGCAAAATCAAAGTACGTTTTAACTGAAAAGCAAATCATCAGGCGGATTAAAGAAGGCCGAGGTTCAGGAAAGCTTTCTAACTATAAACCGTGGTTGTATGTGAATGAGGTTCCATCCGAAGGTAGATCTCAAAGAGTCTACTCTCATCTAACGGGCCGAATTCATCATGTGTTATCGGACCTTGAATTCGCAGTTTTTCTCCTTCTTGACCATAATCCTGCCGTAACTGACATTCGTGAGCAGTTTCCACTCAATAGAGATGACACGCTAAATATCTGCCAGCAACATAAACTTTGGCACCCTGCGCAAAACGGGCTCAATCAAGTAATGTCGTCAGACTTTTTTGTCAACTCCTCTTCTAAAGTTCAGCCCCGATTTGTTATCCAAGCTAAATATAAAAATGCCCTTAAAGATCCCAGAACTATCGAAAAGCTTGAAATTGAACGTCGTTATTGGCAGTTAAAAAAGATCCCGTGGTTCCTCGTCACGGAGAAGGAAATAGATAAAATCGTTGTGGATAATATTGAGTGGCTATATGGCGTCAAAGGGTATTTCGATGAATTGATTACCGATGAGCTTTTGCTAACGTTTAAACACATGAAAGCTTATTTCTCTCACACTCCCGACAGGAGAGTGGTTGAAATTGCGAAAGAATATGAGTTGGCCTTTGGACAAAAGTTAGGCGACTCTATGTTCGATCTTCGATTGATGTGCGCTGCTAGGCTTATCACGTTTGATATTCGTTATCCTTTTCATAGCTTGCGAGCAGGAGACCTTGTATTTAGAGGTGTAGCTTTTGATGAGGGGCACAGCTATGTGGCGAATTAATGAAACCCTATCATTTGATGGCAAGCCTTATCGCATTCTTTTTACTGAGACAAGCTACTTCTATTGGATTGCTATTGATGAAAATAAAGGCTTACCTGAAAGAGTCTATTTAGATGAATGCTGTAACTGGAATGATGAGGGGCGTTTAGAAAAGATCCCTGACCCCTACTCATACCTACAAGGTGAGTCTTGGGACCAAGCATCTAGTAATTACTTTGAAAGCCAACGCAACTATGAACTGATAAAGCCTATCGTTGAAGGCGAAGGGGCATTTGACAAGCGAGTTCGAGCGAGCAGACTTAATCAGGTTATTGCTAAATCGGGTAAAGGCAAACCTACGCTCTATAGACTCTTGAGGCGCTATTGGCAAAGAGGACAGATGAAGAATGCTCTTTTGCCTGATTACAAAAACTCTGGCGCAGGTGGAAAAAGAAGAAACTTCACGACTAATAAAGCGGGTAGTCGGAGGATATACGGTATTGGTCGCGGAGAGCCAGTAACCGACAGTGTCAGAAAGCAATTTCGAATCATTTGTGATAAGTATTTGATGAACGATAAAGGCTTTTCAGTTCGATATTCGTATATCAAGTTTACTAAGGCTTACAAGCTCAAACATCCTGATGCTGAAGAGCATGAAATTCCGACGTTTCGCCAGTTTCAATACTTTTACAAAACCGAATATACAAAGGCCACTCAGCTCACGGTTCAGACGCCTCAAGGAAATTACAAAAGAGATGTTAGACCACTTCATGGTACTGCTACCGAGCAAGCATTAGGCCCAGGCAGTCGATACGAAATTGATGCCACCATCGCCGATATTTATCTAGTAGATGACGATGACCCAGATAAGGTTATCGGTCGACCGACGATTTATATGGTCATTGATGTTTTTAGCCGCATGGTTACTGGCTTTTATATCGGTTTCGATAACCCTTCTTTTCCCGTTGCAATGAAGGCACTGATATGCAGCTTTGATAGCAAAGTCAAAGCCTGCGCAGAATATGGAATAGATATTTCTGAAGAGCAGTGGCCATGTGTAGGTATTCCCGATGTTCTGCTAGCCGATCGCGGTGAATTGATGAGCCATCAAGCAAATTATTTGGTTGATGCTATAGGAGTTCGTCTTGAAAGTGCTCCCCCTCGACGGGGTGATGCTAAAGGCATTGTCGAGAGATCATTTGGCACGCTACAGGCTAAGTTCAAGCCCTATATGCCAGGTGTCGTAACTGGTAACAAGGTTAAGAAGCACGGTGAAAAAGATTATAGAGTGGAAGCTGCTGTGGCGAGATCTGACTTTGTTGAAATATTGCTCTATTCAATACTTGCTCACATATATGGTCTCCCCCAGTTTTGCAAGTCAGCAGCGTGATTAAAAGCGCAGGTTAACTACCATATATACGGCCTGTTTTAGCGGCTATTGCCTTGGCCAAGATGAGGCAGTCGAACACGCAGTCCTGATCAACTTATCGACTTTAAAAGCCAGTGTGAGCATAAGGTTCTCAACGTGTAGGATTTATCCTGTTATTCATCTCACTACGTACTTTGCAAAGGGTTGGTGATGTTGGTTTTATGCGGGTTGATACTCTTCATTTTTGGTGATGACTGCCCATGCTATTCGCATGAGCTTGTTGGCGAGAGCGACCGCAGCTCTATTTGGACCTCGTCGCTCTTGGAGCTCTAACATCCATTTACTGAGATTGTCGGACTTGAACTTGGCTCTTCTTAAAGCAGCTCTAGCACCATGAACCAATAAAGACCGTATATAAGTGTTACCTTGTTTGGTGATGCCCAGAAGCATCACATTGCCGCCTGTTGTGTCTTGCCTTGGAACCAACCCCATCGCCGCAGAGGCGTCTCGTCCCGTTTTGAACTGTTTCCCTGAGCCTAACCATACCGCAACGGCTTGACTAGTGAGTGGCCCAAAGCCAGGGATCGACATCAGTCGCTTGGCATTATCGAACTGTTTGACGGTTTGGTTAAGTTTGTCTTCAAACCAACTGATTTGCTCATCGATATATAGATAGCGTTCGTACTGGTGCGATAGGAGCTCACGTAATATCGGCGATAGTTGGTTTTCAGCGTCTTCCAACACTTCGGGAATAGCTTGCCTGAACGAGGCCTTTCCTTTTGGTAGAACAATACCGTACTCAGCAATAAGCCCTCGAACTTGATTAATCAGACGAGTCCTTTCGGTGACGCATAGCCTACGCATTCGGATCAGTGATTGAATATCTTGCTGTTCGATAGATTTGTGCGGGACGGGAGGATGTCGTTGATAAAGGGCAAGTTCTGCAATCGCTTCGGCATCGTTATAGTCGTTCTTTTGTTTACGTCGCTGACGTTTGACATGTTGAGGCGGGTATAAAAGTACTTTGTGACCAAACTTCTCGAATTCTCTAGCCCAATAATGCGCTCCAGAGCAAGCCTCCATAGCAATGATGCAAGGCTCTTTATTGGCGACGTAGCTAAGTAGTTTACTTCGTTGAAGTTTTTTACGAGAAAGATTCTTTCCTTTATGATTGATTTCAAAAAGAAAGAAGATATTTTTTGCTAAATCGATGCCGATGATTTTATGCTGAGTCATGGTCTTCTCCTTTTGCTTCGGGACCTGAATACTCCAAGCATGGCTCATGGCCATGTGAAGTGGTAGGGGGAGACCATCTCATCAACTTAAATAAACCTTTAGAAAAGTACGATCGTTCTCCTGATATGCCAGAAAGCCTCCCCTCTATCCCAATTGAGCTTTGGAAATGGGGGCTTCAGCATCGTACTGGTCGTTTACGACCCATTGATACGGATATTGCAAAAATACTGCTATTACCTCGTCAAAAAGTCACTGTATCTGAATTGGGCATAAAGTTATGGGGATTAACCTACACAGGAAAAGAAATAATTCAGACAGGTTGGATGCACCGCTCTTCGGAAGTCACTAGGCCTAAAAAACTATTTGCAGCTTATGAGCTTGGGTCTGCTAATCACATATATCTGTTTCCTGAAGAAGGAAAAAACACATTTTGGGTTTGTGATCTTTCTAGTCGAAGTAGAGAGTTCCGAGATCTAACTTGGTATCAAGTATGGGAACGTCAAGCGGCTCAAAAACAGACTCTGGCTGAAGCTAACTATCAATTTGCACCAGTAGAACGGGATTTTGATGACCTTCTTGAAAAGAAACTGAAAAAGGCTAAAAAGAATCGTAAAACTAGTACATTGAGCAACGCGCAAAAGATAAATGAGATTAAAGACAATAAACGGAATGCGCGAGAGCAAGAGAGAAAGGAACTAGCAATACAGCCCGCGAGAGCAAAACAAGAAGAAGTCGCGCCGGTTATACCTATACATGGAGAGGAGGAAAGTTATCAACTGCCTGACTTCATACCGGAGCTTTTTGATGATGAGGATGATAGCTGATGAAGAGAAATCAAGATCATCGTGTAGTTGCCGTCTATCAAAGTGCAACACTCTCAGCTTATCGAGATAACCCGCTGATAGAAGCACTACCACCGATAAATAGTTTCCTAGTCGATTCGATTGCTCTAAAGGGCTCGTTAAGGTGCACCGCAGAAGATATTCATCGAAATGGCATTGAAAGAGCGCACAGTATCTGTCGTGTTATTGATGATTTTTTCCAGCCCCTCAGTCAGCACATACAGTTACATGAACGACTTTCATTGATGATACGGCGTGGCTATGTTGGAAGAAATCCCGAAACAGGTGATTGGGTAAGACATATACAAAATGGTTACGAGCGTGTTTTATCTGGTGATTTGAAGGCGATAAAGTTCACGGAAGTTTGTTCTACAGTCCAAAGCATGACATTGATTGGATGTAGCGGAAATGGCAAAACAACAGCGATTAAGCAGCTTTTGTCGTTATATCCTCAAGTTATTTACCACCCTGACAGAAATCTTGAGCAAGTCGTTTATCTAAAAATTGACTGCTCCCATGATGGATCACTTAAAGAGCTGTGCTTGAACTTTTTTCGTGCGATGGATAGAGCATTAGGAACATCCAACTACGAAAGACAATACTCGATGAGCAAAAGGCCCAGTATTGAAACACTTTTGGCTGCAATGGCCCAAGTTGCAAATGCTCACGCAGTAGGTGTTCTTATTATTGATGAAATACAGCATCTTAGCCGTTCTCGCTCTGGTGGCTCTGAGAAAATGCTCAATTTTTTTGTGACATTAGTAAATACCATTGGTCTTCCTGTTATTTTGGTTGGAACACCACGAGCTCGCGAGATATTTGAGGCTGATATGAGATCTGCAAGGCGAGGCTCTGGTCTTGGTGCGATTTTTTGGGATCCAATGGAAGAAGGAAGAGAGTGGAAAGCGCTCACGGATAAGTTATGGACTCTTCAATGGCTACAAAAACGTGATGAGGTGCTGTCGGATGACATTCGTTCTCTATGGTATGACCTGAGCCAAGGTGTTCTAGATATTGTGGTTAAGCTATATGTCTTGTGTCAGTTGAGAGCAATCGCGACAAAAGTAGAAAGGATTACGCCTAAATTAATGCAACAGGTTTACGATGATGAATTAAAACCTGTCCACCCAATGCTAGCAGCCCTGCGTTCTGGTGACGTTGAAGAAATGATTAAATTTTCAGATCTTAAACTAAGCAACACTGATAAAAGGTTGCTTGAGTTACAAAAAAAGGTAGCAACAACTGTTAAGCAGACACCAGAGGAGTTTGCATATCAACAGCTTAGAACCGATGAAGAGCGACGTGTATATATGGCTCTAAAAGACGAGTTTGACTCAGCGCTTTTAGCTCCTGTAATACGACAGCTGTTTGACCTAAGTCCAGATTTGACATGGGTCAGCTTACTGCCACTGGTACATGAGCAACTCACTAACCCTGAACAGTTACAATCTAAAAAAGAGGCTAAGCCAAGTAAGGGCAAGAGGTCATCCTCAATTAAACAGACGCAATGGCATACCCTTGATAGTGAGGATTTGAGGTTTGTTCACTCTCAATCTGATTCTGATAGCGAAGTGTATACCGCAATGTCAAAGTCGGGTTTGATTCTAGATATTCAGTCACTGTTAGAAAAGGCGGTTTAATATTGCGCTGCTTCCCTGTCCCTTACCCAGATGAATTAATCTATAGCTTGATAGCTAGAGCTGGAATTCGCAGTGCGATAACAAGCTCTAAACAGCTATTAGATGAAGTGTATGGTGACAGAAAAGTGATTGCGACAATTGACCTGCCTAGTCATTTGTCTTCGATAGCAGAGCAGCTAATTAACACGGGACTATTTGACGTACAACAGCTTATTTATGAACATACAATGTTCCCGATTTACGCTCCTTTTATTGATGAAAGCATCAGGCTTAGAGCAATGAAGCGAATGGAACATTGCTCTAAAGGTTCTGTTCATCTAATGCTAGGAGCCCCTGCTTCTATTGTAAAAGCCTCGGACAATTTTCATGTTTGCCCTGCTTGTATTGCGGAACAAAAGCAAAAATATGGAGAAAGTTATTGGTCTAGATTATGGTTCTTGCCATCCTTACCTTATTGCCCTGAGCACGGCCTTTTGAATAAATCGACAACCTCTTACCATGATAGTCGGCACACGTACCATTCATGTGGCCGAATACAATGCCAGCCCTTTTTATATAACGACCAGAATATAACAGCGCAGCGGTTTGATTACTTAGCGAGCAAAGCTAAAGAGGTAATGTGTTTACCAGCCCAAAACTCCCCGACTCAGCATCAATGGAGCCTTTTTTACAATCATCTAGCACACGACTTTGGGTGTGAAAAAGGTCCTAAACAGGTTGCTCACGATAAGATTGCAGACTTAGTTGTAAGCAAGATCGTTACCCCTGAGCTAACCATCAATTCTGATAGAGATACTAACTGGCTTCGCACGCTATTTCGCCGTCATCGTAAAGCTTTTAGCTATCTACAGCACTTAACGGTTTGGTCTGCTTTTATTCCTGAAATGTCGGCTAGTGAAATCATAAGAGAAGTAAAATCAAAAGATAAAGTGACGGTATCGATCCCGAAGGACAATGCTCAGTTTGTGCCAAATCCAAGTGAAGAAAAACGTGAGCTGTGGCGTCACTTAATAGGTAAGGCCCCGATTAAGAGAGCACGCAAACTACCTGGTGGTGGTGCACTGTATGCTTGGCTGTACCGAAATGATAGAGATTGGTTATTAGCTTTCAATCGAGCCAATCAATCCCAATCGCATGTAAGGCAGAAAAAAGTAGATTGGAGAGCAAGAGACCGCTCACTAACTAAGCAGCTTATTAGGATTGTAGAACGATTAGATACTGTTGTTGATGGCCCTCGAAGAAGCAAAAATTTCTTACTTAAGCAGCTAGATGATTATGGTTCGGTGAGCAAAAAACTGAACTTATTACCCTTGCTATCTTTTGCTTTGAATCGGTATCAAGAAAGCGTCTTTGAGTTTCAAGCTCGTCGGCTAGTCATAGCTGTAATCGCAAAATCAAAAACAGGTTCAGGAATGAGTCGCTGGCAATTGATGCGTTCAGCAAGCCTTCCTAAAGAAAGAATAGTGCCAATTGTCGACGACTTACTTGGCTGGGTAGCCACGGGATCAAATCTAAAATAAGGATGTACTGATGGGAGCGAGGTTTTACAAGTGTGATGATGATGTGCGTGTAGTTCATACTGGTAAGATATTGGTGCGGGAAAGTGATAAGTCTTACCGGCCTTCAATTGAGGTTTGGTGCTATCCACCACAGCAGAAAAATAATTTTCATGCGACTGCATTTTCTAACGTTCCTGCTTTGTATCGAGGAAAAATAATTAATCAAAGAGGGTTATCAGAAAGTTACGCTAAACGAGGGCGTCATAAATTTAGAAGTAATGAACTCCTTCGACACAGTAACTTGAGTGAGTTTCCCGACTCAGAGTCAGCAGAGTCTTTGAGAAAGAAAGAGTCAGAGCAACATGCATTTGTATTAGACCGAGGCGCTGCCCCTAAACTGATTATTCCTCAGCTAGAGTTGGCAAGGGTCCTATTTTATGCCAGCTCTTACTTATCGCGAGCGTCATTAATGTCTTCTCGTTTGCTTACAGACTTCAAGGTCGAAGTTAACACCAAGGAGGACTATGCCAATATCGAAGTGTTGCAAACATCAAACTTTCCTCCTTCGGCATTCAATGATTCAGCAACAAGAGCAATGTTGAGCTGGTTACTTATTGATAGTAATGCAAAGCGTTCATTTGAATCGATTTTTAGATATTTCAACGTCGAAAAGGACCGAGATGTATCTGCGGGGTTTAAGCGATGGCTGTTTCATTTCGACCCTCCCCAAATGGCTGGATGGTCTTTCGAATACGAAGGCAGGCTTGATGCAAGTGGCCGCTACTTTCTAGTTGAAAAGATCTCGGATATTGAAATTAACGCTCAAATGCCGTCTAGGGTCTACTTCCATAACCCGTCTTTCACGCACCCAGATGAAGGTCAAAAGCCAACCATTGGTGGAGAAGGTCCTGAACCGTATGAGCGACCAGAAGATCATATTATTGATGACGACAGAGAAGCTTCCGATGCGAACCAAGCATTCTTGCTGGGAGAAAACACCTGCTCAGTAAGGTTTAAAAATCGTTTTTCTACGTCGAAAGCAACTACCCCTAAAAGGAGTCATAGACCAGGTAGCAGTCAAGATACCACCAAGAAAGCAGGTGATACGGTAAGTACCAATGAGCCTGGTAGTAATGGTGAAATACCTTGTGCAGATATGGGCGGAGGTATGCAAGATTGTACTGATAGGTCAGAGGAGTATGCCTCTCGCTTTACAGCCTTTAACATGATGGTGCAAATGCTAGAGGAAAAATACACCTGCACAATCATTGATTCTTACACTCACGAGCTGGATCAGGTTGGGCGTAGCAAATGCCATCTGATTGACTCTGGTGCAAAGAGAACGATTCGTTGCGTTGTCGTTGAACGGAACGGTCATGTTAATCACTTGCTTGAAATAGATGTAACAGGCCTGAATAAATGGATCTCAACTAAATGCGTGCGGCAGAACGATACCCGCAATTGGAAAGAGCAGTTTTCTCGAATCAAAAAAGGCGTAGTGACAAAATCTTTAGGGTGGCCAACACAAGAAATGGATACCATGTTTGGCTTCAAAAAGCATATCGGTATATCTCACCCTAAATCAGTTGAAGGCCACCCTACGGGAATTCCGACGGAGTCAATCTTAGATTGGGCGGGGAGGGTTGCTGAGAAGCTATAGCGTTGACTATTTAATATTGAAGAGTGTAGTACTTCGATGTTGTCTTTTGGCTTAAACTGCATATTTCGGACTGCACAAACAAAAGCCTTGTGCAGTCCCTTTCATGCATTAACTATTTAAAGGGATGCGAACTTATACGTTCTAAAACCACCGATGAGGTTTTTCACTTTGTAACCATTGTTAGCCAGTTGATTGTATGCAACATTTCCTCTTAATCCCACCTGACAGTACAAAATGATTTCCTTGTCTTTTGGCAACTCTTCCATTCTGTTACGTAATTCGTCGACAGGTATGTTGATTGCTCCCTCAATGTAACCATTGTTTTGCAGTTCTATCGGGTTACGCACATCGAGTAATATCTGGTCCTCTGAAATAGCATCCATTTCATCAAAATGAATAGGAGTGATATCGCCTTTAAGAATATTTGATGCAACAAATGCCGCTTGGTTAATAACATCCTTAGCTGAGCCGTAAGGTGGAGCGTAGGTTAGCTCTAAATGCTGAAGCTGTTCAATTGTCATTCCTGCACGCTGTGCCACTGCTAGAACATCAATACGTTTATCAACGCCATCTTTACCCGCTGCCTGTGCTCCTAAGATCTTACCGTTGTCAGGAGAAAACAGCAGTTTTAGTGATACAGTTTCAGCTCCCGGGTAGTAGCTTGCATGGCTTGCGGTGTGAACGTAAACTTTCTCATAACTGATGTTCTCACGTTTAAGTTGTTTCTCATTTTTTCCTGTAGAAGCAATTGCTAAATCAAAAATCTTACAAATTGCTGTACCTTGTGTTCCTTGATAAGTATCGAGCTCAGCACCGTTTTCAGCAAGCATATTATTAGCAGCCATACGACCTTGGCGGTTTGCTGGGCCAGCAAGAGGAACAAGCGTTGATTCTCCTGTCACAAAGTCTGCTTCTTCAATCGCATCGCCCACAGCATAAATAGATGGATCACTAGTTTGTAGAGTTGGTGTTGTCCAAATACCACCAAGTTCACCAATCTTGAGACCAGCTTCTCCTGCTAATTTGATTTCAGGTTTAACACCAATCGCCATGATCAGCAGGTTAGTTTCCAGAGTCGAATTATCGCTTAGCTTAAGTGCTAGATGGTCTTTATCAGATTTAGATACGCCCGCTAGAGCAACACCTAAACGCAAATCTATGCCTTTTTCTTTGATTTCAGCATGAGCAAAACCAGCCATCTCTTTATCAACAGGTCCCATTACCTGATCAGAAAGTTCAAGTAGAGTGGTGTGAATACCACGTTGGTGGAATGCTTCCATCATTTCTAAACCGATGAAACCACCTCCAACAACAGTTGCATGTTTCACTTCACGATTTTGAAGTACGTTAAGGATGCGATCCATGTCTGGAATATTTCGCAATGAATGAACTAAAGGCTGAACATCATCGATATCAAGACCTTCAATGGGTGGAATAATTGGGCTTGCACCTGGGCTCAAGAGTAAAAAATCATAATTTTCAGAGTATTCAGAGCCATCCAGTAAATTCTTTACAAGAATCGTCTTTGATGCGCGGTCAATAGAAAGCACTTCATTCATTACTCTTACATCGACATTGAATCGAGAAAGAAAGCTTTCAGGAGTTTGGAGCAACAAGCTTTCACGTTGAGGAATGTCACCACCAATATGATAAGGCAAGCCACAGTTTGCAAAAGATACAAATGGACCACGCTCAAACATAATGATTTCAGCATCTTCACTTAGTCTACGCGCTCTTGCAGCTGCTGAAGCACCACCGGCTACTCCACCGATAATTACAATTTTTGTCATGATATTAACCTTTTGATTAGTTGCAGTCCGTTTAATCTATACTTGTTAATTAGCAAAGTCTAATGTTTTATTTGCTTAATTAGAATTGACTAATTTCAATTAGATGGCAGAATAAGCACGATGAGTGACAGTATGGTGTTTTATGAATATAGAAGATATGCGTGCAAACGCTAATGATGCTGCAGAGTTTTTAAAATCAATGGCTCACCCAGAACGTCTGATGGTTTTGTGCCAACTGACACAAGGTGAAGTCGGGTTTACAGAGCTGTGCGAAAGTTCAAGTTTAAGTCAATCTGCTTTTTCTCAGCACTTAACTGTTTTAAAAAGGCATGGGCTCGTAAAAGTCCGAAAAGAGTCTCAATTAGTCTACTACTCATTAGCAGACTCTCGCGTAGAGTTATTGATGAGTTCGTTACACAATGTATTTTGCCAACAACAAAAAGAGGAAATATAGATGGAGTTTTCTATGCCGTGGCATGCCTTAATAGGTGGCTCACTACTCGGCCTTTCCGCAGGTATACTGATGCTATTTAACGGAAAGGTCGCAGGTATCAGTGGAATCATAGGCGGATTGTTTTCCCCAAAAAAAGACGATTGGGCTTGGCGACTAATGTTTGTTATTGGAATGATCGTAAGCATTGCTTTCACCGCGCCAATAGGTTTTCAACTTCCTGATCTTAGCAGTATGGATATAGCCGTTGTTGCTGTAGCTGGTTTGCTTGTTGGCATCGGCACACGACTAGGTAATGGTTGTACGAGTGGTCATGGCATTATTGGTATGGGACGTTTTTCTAAACGCTCTATTGTAGCTACGTGCACATTCATGGCAGTCGCTATCCTTGTCGTATTTATTCGCAAAAGCCTAGGGGCCTTATAATGAAGTTCACAACACTTTTCATTGCATTGATTGCTGGAGTGCTATTTGGTATTGGTATGAATGTCTCAGGCATGGTGGATCCTAAAAATATATTTTCTTTTCTTGATATTACTGGAAGTTGGGATCCTAGCTTAGCGTTTGTTATGGGTGGGGCTCTTGCTGTATTTGTTCCTTTCCACTATTTTCTAATCAAACCTCGTGCGCAAAGCATCAATGGTTCAAATATCAGTACACCTGAGAATAATAAAATAGATAAAAGATTAGTCATGGGCGCTTCGATTTTTGGTCTAGGTTGGGGAATTGGTGGCATATGCCCGGGTCCAGCAGTAGCAAGCTTGGGTGGAGCCAGTATCACGATTATTGTTTTTACCATATGTATGGTGATAGGTATGAAAGCTACCTCTTTACTATCTAAGACTTGCTAAGTGACTGTTTCCGGAATGGTCCCTTCATAATGCTTTCAAAGTACAGCCATGCAGGACGCATTGATTTTGTCCAAAAGCTTGTTAAGCGAGGTCACCGTTAGGGTTGAGAACCAATCAAGTGAATTTTTGGATTAAAGTTCCAAACTTTATTGTCACAAATATTTTACTTTTGAGGTGCAGCTTGAAATTAGTTCCAATCTTTATTGTTATTTTTAATCATTTGGTGCCACATAATATCAAGCTCTACATTAGAGAAAAGTTCCAAACTTTAATGTCCTACGACAATGGCTTCCCAATAGAGCACGACATGTTGCAAGTTCGAGCTATCATCGAAATCACCGACAAACCGTGACCTGAATAGCTACCAACTCAGTAGATATGGTTCAACTTGGTAACTCATCAAGCAATCACATATTGATTTACTATTAAATCCCGTTAAACATAGACTTATGAGATTATGATGAATTTGCTAATTTGGCCACATCGTCAAAGCTCTAGGAATAAGGAAAGGTATGTCACATTGCAAGGGTTGATATGAAGTCCAACTCTTATCCTGCTCATTTAGGGGTGTGCGACGTGAAGTCGTAAGAAGCGCTGTTCGTCACTTAATGCGTGAACCATCTGTATCACCAGATGTCAACGGCACCAGTAGTTTTGGACACTGAGTAAGCGAAATAGAGCTGCCCATGTCCCAGTCTCGCTGGAGTAATTCTCATTAGAAAATATTTGTCGATATGGGTTTAAGTGTTTATCGAAGAGTATCTACTCTAAGCAGGAATGGGGCAGAATGTATGGTACGCCCCGTTTTGCAAGTGAAAAATCAAAAACACGGAGTTGGTTTGCGCTAATGTATTCAGAGTCATTTTGAGACTTTCATTAGTAGCCCCAGCTCTACGATGAGATCCGCGCCAGATTGTCCTCATAAATGAGAAAGCACTTTCAATGCTGTTCTGCCCCTCAGGTCTTCAATCTGGTGGTCTAACCGTTTTGTCATCTTGATTTATCATATGCAATTCTTGATTATGCTTTTACTTCGAATGCTTTGTGAGAGTTCATTACTGACCATGCAATACGAGCTAATTTATTTGCTAATGCGACAACAGCAACGTTGAACGGTTTACGGCACTTCAAGTCAATAAGCCATGAACCAAAGTAACGTTCCGCAGAAGCATCTCTCCACATTACAGCTCTAGCCGCATGAACAAATAATTCTCTCAATTCTTTGTTTCCCCGCTTCGATATACCCAACAATCGAGGTTTTCCTCCCGTTGTATATTGAAACGGCACTAACCCTATCCATGCTGCAAAGCTTCGCCCATTAGCAAAGTCTTTTGGATCTCCGACAGAAGACAAGCAACACGAAGCTGTCATTGGCCCTATACCTGGTATCGTTTGAAGCAAAATGTATAGCTCGTTTTCTTTATTGAGTTCGACTAGTTTTTGGTCTTGAACAGCAATCTTTTCATTTAGTTGATTGTAATAGTCCAATTGGTCTCGAAGCTCAAGAATGAGCTGTGGTGGGACTATAGCCTCTTTGTCTGCTAGCCACTGGAACAGCATTTTCATATTGGCATGCCCGCGAGGAAAACTAATGCCAAACTCTAGCAAGATTGACCCGATTCTATTCATACAGGAGGTTCTTTCGCGAATATATCCTGTTCTGATTTTCCTAATCACCGTACTAATTTGAGCTTGTTCGCTTTTCGGAGAGACAAACCTCATATTAGGTCTCGTGGCAGCTTCGGCAATGGCGTCAGCATCAATGAAATCGTTCTTGTGGCTCTTAACGTATGGCTTTACATACTGTGCAGGTATCAGCTTGACCTTATGATCATATTCTTGGCATTTTCGAGCCAGCCAATGAGCACCACAGCACGCTTCCATTGCTATGGTTGTAGATTCTTGCTGTGAGATAAAATGAATGAGCTTAGCTCGGGTCAATTTGTGTCGGAAAACTTCACGGCCAGAGTAGTCGTGGCCAATTAGATGGAAAACAGACTTACCGAGATCTATACCAATAACTTTAATAGCTGACATGATGGCACCTCTAAATGTTCATCGACCATGTTAATTTTAGCGTAGGTGTGGGGCGTACCATCTAATTAATGAGTCGGCAGCGATCCCGCCAACTCGGAGATGGACAATTCAGTACTAGCTTTATGGATTTCCAGTCTAGTCAACTTGGCGGATAACATAGCTCCAAGTGCTTCTATCATTGCTGTCTCGATCAAACTCATCTCCAACAGCTAGCCCATCCAATAGACCACAGAGTGATTCATTGCGGTAACCCGTTTCATTCCACTCTAGAACAAGGTCCTCTCCGTTAGCTTCAAAGCCAATGATGGAAAAGTCGTGGCGTGAATGCTTGTGGTCATAGCCTTCTTCTGAAATATAACCATGAATAGGAAAAGTAACATTTTCCTTGGATAACATCACTCTAGTCACTTCAGGCAATATGAAAATACTGTCCTTGCTAGGATCTTTAGACTCATTTAAAAACTCTGCTCTTAACAACTTCTTCCTCTCTAACAATTGTTTCAAAAATCCACAGTAGATTACTGACATTACGAAAAGTAAGTCAAATGACGGTTTACTGAAATGAGTGGTCAATCAATCGTGGCTTACAATGGGGCAGAAACATTTTAGAGCAATCAATCTAAGGCGTGTGATCACATAGAAGCACGTGTAACCCTTCTTACAGAAAGCAAGACTCCAGGTGGTTTAACTTCACATCGCAACCTGCGCATCGCAACTTGCGATGTGAGTGGCCACTTAATAAGCATCAGCGTAAAGGTAAAAAATAGCTTTAAATCAATATCTTAAATTTAACTCATTATGATATTACTGATAAGTTATCCTTCGACTGAGAGGGGGCATATAAAAAAGCCCTCCAGAATAGAGAGCTTTGATGAGTTATCGGTAGTATTGTTTTTGGCGCTTCGAGTTATATTTCCAACTTTTTGCTAGGCCATACACATACGACGGGGAGTCGTCCCATGGGTTAGCTAGTGCTCTTCCTCGCGCGGCGCGCAGCTTAACTGGGTACCCTCGACACTCAATCTTATGAAGAAAGTAATAGCTCTTTTCCTGCTTGGTAGAAAAGTGCTTGTGAGTTCCACTGCGAACACTGGGATAAAGATCCCAAAGATATTGGCACTGGTATTTTATACGGTTCCGGTACTGCTGTTTTAGCTTTTTCATTTACCCTCCAGGTTTGTATTACCTAGAAAGGGTCCTCTGCAAAGTAATTCATTCTGGCCTCCCCAATGTGCCTTTAGTGAAATTGTAATCTATGGTTTCTTCAACTACATGGAAGAGAAAGCCGAGATCACTCTCTGCTTAAATGCCCCAAGTCGAAGCTCATCAAACATTCCTAATGTTCCATAGAGACCATTTGAACTGTCTGTACTGCTTTCCCAAGATACTGTTGTTCTCCCGCTGTTTTGGGACTCAAGCGGAAGCGCGATACTTAAGCTATTTCCTCGACCAGAGAACTCTGTTTCGATAGGTTCCCCCATACTTACATAGAGGCGAGACTCAGGAATATCCTGTTCAATCCTTTCAGAAAACTCAATCAGGCTTTGCTCTGCAAAAGTGAATAACCACGCTTGTTGGTTTATTGTATTATTCACACGAAGTATTCGTCCGAGCACCTGCCTGAAATACAATTCAGTTTTGACTGAACTCATATGGCAACATACTTGAAGGCGCGGAATATCAGTACCCTCACTGATCATACCTACACTAACAATCCATTGTGCGTCGCTTTGTCGATAACGCTCTATTTCTGCTAGCGGTTCTTCATGTCGATAAGTGACGATAGAAACGGTTTGCCCAAACTTTTGAGATAATATCTCTTTGATTGTTTGCGCATGTTGAACCGACGCTGCAACAATTAGCCCACCGGCATTGGGTGATCTGAGACGTACTTTTTCTAGCTGATCACATCCTAAACCGAGTAGATATTCCATCGCCTCTTGGTTGTGAATAACACTCTGGTAAGATGCTTTTGTCTGTTTAAGCATCTCTAATATTGATGAAAAGGATTCGACTTTTTCGCTACTACTAACAGACAAGTGTTCATTATCAACCAAGATGATTTTGGGCGCTCTACAAACACCATCAGCTATAGCTTGTTTAAGAGTGTATTGGTAATCGACAAGAAGCTGTCCGTCTGGGTCGCTGTACTCACCCATCACAATGGGTAAAGAGTCTGAACGCCACGGTGTACCTGAAAGTGCAAGGGTAAAAGTAGCAAGCCCTTGAATCTTAGTGAGAACTTGCTGCCCCCAAATGTTCGCATTTTCAACCTCAGAGCCAGAGCAATGGTGTATTTCATCAAAGACAACAAAGACCCTGTGATTCCGCAATGTTTGCCAAAATTCGTCATTGAGGAATTGGATAGATTGGTATGTTAAAGATTGCCCGACAGATCCCATGCCACCATTAAACGTACACTTAAGTATCGACGAAAAGGTTCTTTTTATACCATCAGAAACCGTCAACGATGGTGAGAAGCACAATACAAGATCTACCATGTCACTTTGTAACAACCTTGACGCAATATTAGCGGCAAGTACTGTCTTACCTGCTCCAGGTGTAGCTTGGCAAAAAAAATGGGAGCAGTTGGATTGATATTTTTCCAACGCTCTGTCAGAGCATTCACTTTGCCACCCCCTTAACACGGTTCATTTCCTTCATAGAGAGTATTAAGAACCTTTGTTAAAACGTTCACTTTACCGAGCAATATAGCGGCGCGTTCTTTAGCCTCTTGATGCAAAGGGGCCAGTTTATTCTCTAGCTCAGGAAATCGAGATACGATTGACTGATACTCGTCAATCTCCCCAAGTATTATTTCCAATTCACCCTTATATTCGTTACGTTCATTACTTAAAATGGAATAGTTTTGAATGGGTATTTTAGGTTTTCTATCCGCTTGGTTATTCGTGGTTACATTGTTATGTAACTCTTTAAATTGTTCCGCTTGAAAGTAACGTTTTTTCCGACCAGAGCCCTCACTCCGCAACCAAGCTTTCTTTTCAAAGTGAAAAATTGCTCGGTACACCTTTTTGCGAGCTTCGGCAGAATTGGAGTCTACATTCTCAAGGGATAGCCATAAATCTCTGGCTTCTAGCACGGTGAATCCATCTAACCCATTTTCTATCAACAACTTGTGCATGACCGCACTAATTCTTCGAGCCCGTTTCATTTCCAAAATTACACCAACCAAAAAACTAAGGATTGCTTAGTATACAGAAATCAGTAAAACTAAGAAAATCTTAGTTACCTTGAGATCAGAGACATGAACTATAAGTGTCATTTACTAACCCAATCCCTGAGCGCCTTAAAGAAGCGCGCAAAAAAGCGAAACTCTCCCAAAAAGCTTTGGGAGTGCGTATAGGTATGGATGAAAGCTCCGCAAGCCCGAGAATGAATCAATACGAAAAGGGAAAACATACACCAGATATCAGTACGTTAAAGTCAATTGCAGATGAGCTTGGTGTGCCTTTGAGTTACTTCTTTTGTGAAGATGAGATTTCTGCGGAGTTAGCTGTGAATCTAAATAAGCTCTCTGAAACGGATAAGCAGAAGGTTCTTGAGGTGACAGCGCGACTTATTGAAGAGTCATTTGAAAATAGTAGTCCGAAAGAGGACTAGCTGCGTGAGCCACGAAAGAACATTGGCTCTATTTGTCTTTTAAATACTATTTGTTATTGAGGTAATCTAACCTCAGATCGGTTTAAGCTATTGCCATCAAGCCTGTCTTTTCAATGCTTGTGATGTTTAGCGATGGCTTTTCTGGCTTCAGACAGTACGCAATCAATCCGCCAAGAATCCATGCAAGCTCCTATGGCGAGAATGCTCTATCTGAGAGATGTTCATTAACTGCTCATTGATGGTCTCGATAATAAACCTTTTGGACAGCATCGCTCTGTCCCAGGCAGCAATTACTTTCGGCTTCATGTTCTTACGGTGAGTTGTAATCAGGGTGATTCCATCCTCTTTTAAATTGTCGGTAAGGGCTTTACTGGTATAGCCTTTATCTGCATAGAGCTTGTCAAGCAGACCTTTGGGTAGCTCACGGACAGGTTTTCAATCATCAGTATTAGCTGGCGTTAGCTTAGCGGCAACGATATCACCAAGGTGATTTGTGATGATGTGAAATTTAAATCCATAAAACCAGCCCATTGTCCCTTTACCTCTTGCCGCTGTTTCTTTGAAAACCTTATACCGAGGAATACGTAAATTATGACAAACTTTAATGCTTGTAGAGTCAATGAATTCAATGCCTGCCGGCTCACCTTTAACATGGGTAAAGAAAGAGCTTAGCGGTACAAGTACTGAAGGCATGACCTCCAAAAATCGCGTGTAACTGAGCAATGTTGGGAAGTTGCACTCTGGGTTCTTAGAGAGACGACACTTTGTAACAGGTGTCGTCTAATCGACAAAAGCTTGTTACCGACTTATCTAGTTTCGCAATCTATTAATTAACTCATGTATGGCAAAGCCAAATTAGAAATGTCACATTAAATATTTCTGCAATGTAAATGCAAGTAATGTAGAAACCACTGCCGACAAAATACCCGCAACAATATTACTTCCTAACACACTTTTAAGCTTGGGAGCACCACTCGTTGTGACCAGTATGTTGTGATCACCAACCTGTACTGCTTCTGAATTTATATTATAGGTATTGTTCACTTGTTCCCCCCTTTGCTTAGTGTCGGTGTATTCAATGTTAATCGGATTGTCCTCATGAAAGGAGGGCAAAGGAGATCTGAAAGTCAGGCAAGTTCTGTCCATAAACTTAAACTGGTTACTTAAACCGCCACGAGTAATTTTTTCGATAGAACTGAAATGCTTACTTAAATCACTGTTGGTAGTCTTTTCGATAGAACCAAACTGCTTACTTAAATCATATTTGTTCATGGCCCAAGTCAATCCTTACTAACGTCTTTTGTTTAACTATCAGATAAGTTATCACATAGAATCATTAACCGTTTATGGCACACTTCCATCTTAAGGGGAATGCATAAATAGAATCATATACTTACGAAAAGTAATGATTGATAAGGAAATTTAAAAAAATCTTCGAAGACAATAAAGGGAAGGAGATTTGTTGCGTAATTCGATGGAACTAAATCAGGAAGTTACGATCTAACCGTGTACAGCACTCATGGTGCAAGTCGTAGAGCTAAGGAAGTTGAGGTTTCATTTAAAACCAAAGGAGCAATAAACACTTAGCCATTGATACAACTGGTCTCAAGGTTTATGGCGAAGGTGAATGGAAAGTGAAGAAGCATGGTACTGACGGGAAGCGCAGAGTATGGCGTAAGCTGCACATCGCAGTAGATATAAGCACCCACGAAATCGTCACAACAGAGCTAAGTTTATCTAACGTAACCGATGCCGAAGTGCTCCCAAACTTACTAAAGCAGACACGTCGTAAAATCATTGAGATATCAGGTGATGGTGCTTATGACACGAAGGGTTGCTATGATGCTATACAAAAATCAAGCGAGCGGTTCCGCTCATCCTGCCACGAGAAGAGGCGGCCTTCTGGGAACGGGGGCATCCTCGCAATTTAGCGGTAGGTTGTCAGAACTTTACGGCTCGAACAACAAGTGCAAAAAGCGGTATGGCTATCATAAACGATCACTATCAGAGACGGCAATTTATCGAGTGAAACAGTTGTTGGGTGGAAAACTCAGCCTCCGAATTTACAACGATCAGGTTGGTGAGACTTACGTAATGATTAAAGCGCTCAACAAGCTTACAAGACTTGGTATGCTTGAAACTCAGTATATTGTATAAAAATAGCTCAACTTTAGGCGATTTGCTCTCTTGTCTGAATTACGCAACAAAGCCTCTATCTTTACTAATTTTTTTGTAAAGAATAATTACGTTTGAAACATAATATATTCCCATTTTTCTGGTGTGAAATCTTATTCGTTACATAAATGAACTATATTGTAATAAATTTACTCATAAAAAAGGCAGTAATTACTTATTTAACAATCGGATATGGTAAATTTTAATTTTCAGATTGACTCTTTACTAGGAATACTGGAAACACCGTGAAGATCTGTCTTCTTGCACCACTCATAAAGGTGAGAGCGTAGTAGAGCCAATAACGCTTTCTCAGCACCAATTTCTTATTCTGTTGGGTCTTGGTCTGAAACTCCGGGAAACCAAAGGTCATCACCAAAACCAAAATAAAGCCAATACCGCCAGTGATGCCATACACCCAAGCAAAGTCGAGTTTAAATTGCTCTAGCATCATCCAAATCGAGCCATAGGTGATTAACGAGGCTAACGCGCCAACAGAGATCATTTTACCCAGCATCTCTGGCGCTTCTTCTTTACTCAACCATTGCAGTGACAGAGACTGCTTCAGCGTTTCAAAATAGTGAAAACCCGTCGACATCAAAACCGTAGTCAGCAGCAAGCCTGTGAGTGTAGGAAATAAACCGGTAATCGCCGTGCCTACAGTCAGCATCGCCAGCGATATCAACATAAAGCGTTGCTCTCGAATGAAGGCTAAAACAAACACCACAGTAAACGCTAAGAAGCCCGGGATTTCACGAACACTTTGCAGCAAGCCAATATCAGCACCGTCAAAGTTCGCTTTCTCAATCACGAAGTTATTCAGCAGAGCCATCCAGCTCGAAAACGCAATAGGGACAACAATCGAAATCAGTAATAAGAAGTTTTGCGGCGTTTTCCAATTCGTAACAGGTTCACTCATGAGTAGAATTTCCTTATCATTAATCCAACATCATACTCTCGTTTCATTAGAATCAACAAATGATTAACTCGGCATTTACAAGGTGAGCAACGAAACCTTTGATAGTAAAATTAGAATGTGGCGGTAAACGAGGAGGCTTTAAATGTCGAAAAAAATATGAATTATGAATTATGAATTACACCATATCGACCTTAATAAGTGATTGAGTAGCATTCATTCGGTGTACATAATGCATCCTCATAGCTCTACAATGACTGAAGACTGAATGGGTATTATAGATAAGCAGCAAGAACGAAAAAATCCTCATAGAACAATTCTATGAGGATCTGTTTTCTAAACTTACAAAGTAGCAACCTTGGAAGGAATCAGGTTTACTTTTAAATCAAAAGTAGAACTTTAAACCTGTTACCCCAGACCATTGTTCAGATTCTTTATAAGTTTTATAGCTTGCACCTAACTCAATCGCAAAAAAATCAGTAAAGTTTATCTCGCCCATTAGCGAGTATTTATTCATCGTATTTTTATCAACGTAAGAGTAACGATAGCTAGGAGTAAAAGTCAGAAAGCTAATTGGAGTATATTTGAAACCAACATGCGCAGAAGGAGCATATTCACTAAACTCAAGTTCGCGTCGCTCTGCATCGATACGATTTACGCCAACAGATAAAAAAGGCACGACTCCATTGACATAGTTACTGTTAAACCCTAATCCAGCATAATGATCTCTAAACTGAGTTTTTCCGGTGCTCATCCCAGAGAATTCAGTTTCCACGAATACATTGTTAGTCAATGAGAAAGATAGTGAAGCATATGCGCCCACAAGGTCTTGCTCTTCTTTCTCTGAAAATTTGGATCCTAAATATTGGTCCAAACCTTCATTTTGCCCACCTTGAAGGCCAAAACTGAAACTATTAAAGTAATTCTGCTCAGCATGCGAAAAACTAGAAAACATGATAGGTAACGCAATGATTATTTTACTTATTTTTTTCATTATACATCCAGATATACATTTTATAAATCAAGGCTAAGGTACAACTTAGTTAGGGTGTATTCAATGATATTTTGTATGTATTCACATTAAATCCTATTAACAACTCATCACAATTTGAAATATATCCTAACAACACGTTAATCCTGTTAATAACCACTCATGACTAGACTTAATTCTATTTATTCAGGAAAGTTAACAGACACTGGTAAGATGTGCGACCAGTAAACATTAGATAGAATTCAACTGAATATAAAATTTATTAAATTCACTTTCATTAAATTATATATTTAATGAGGAAATCAAAAAATCCACCTACAACGTTGAACTATCAATGGTGAGAGAACCACTTATTAACATCAAATTGAATGACGTAAGAAGTACTATTTTCGATATTTATTTTAAGTCACAGTTTCATTTAATCGATAATGAATAGTACAATAAAAAATTCAACGCCAACAAAATCCAAGGTTTTAGCCATGCTCACTCGAATATCGGTCATTACTACTAGCTGTATTTTCATGTTATGGATAAATACAGCCTATGCTGATAATGAAAAATACCTCCCCCTAGATAGAAGTTGTTCTAGTATCGTTTGTAAGCATTCGATAGAAAATACTAGCTTCCAGTACGATAAAGAGGAGAACCTCGTATTCTCTTCGGACAAAACTTCTAACATGGATAAGATATCATCATCTTTATACGTCATTTTGGAGAATAAAGAGGACAAAAATAATAATGATATAGACACCATATTGGATGTAGTAGAACTTTGGGAGGAGTAAAGATCAGGAGGAAATTTCACACAACAACTTACCTTGAATTCCGATAAGGTAAATAGGTTCAAAGAACACCAAAAAAGGCAATATCTAAAACAGAAAAGCGCAATACAACACTTAAGTAATACCACGCTTTTAATTTCAGATAGAACTAGTAGCAAGGAAAAAAGTCAACCAAACACATAAGTTGACTTCCTAGCTCAACAAAAAATGTTCCCCTTCCATTGAACTATTAGGCTTACAGCGCCTTATAAAAAGTTAGCCATTCACCTCGTTCTAAGCCACTGACGTGCACACCAGAGATGCCACTTGACGTTGTCGCATTGGTCGGAGAAAACGAGAGGTTTACGTTTTTGAATTGATCGGAGATTTCACTTTCCGTGCCCGTTTGAGAAAGAATGTAGCCCAAGTTCGTTGAACTCCAACTTGAATTGCCGCTGTCTTCCCACTTTTTGAGGAGTTCTTTGGTCACCAACTGGCTGCCAACCTTGAGAGCCGGGCCGCTGATATTTCGGAACTGATAATAGTCCGCACCCGAAGAAGTTAACGCAATCACCTTATCTTCTAACACATACAAAGACTTGATAGCATTGTTACTCAGAGACTCTGTTACAAGTAAGGTTCTCGTCATGTTATCAACGATATAAAGAGAACTTGCTGTGGTAATAGCACTGGTTTTTCCGTCTCGCGATGTCGCTATCTTGCTAATAGCAGAATCAACGGTCAGCTCCCCAAGTACGGTTTGCTGTATCGAGTTAGACACCCACTCAACCTTATTGCTATCCAACCCCAACAATATCTGCTGATTCACGACAATATTGGCTGTTTTAAGGTTTAACTTATCAATCGTCATCTTAGTGGATAGGTTAGAGGTGTCGATAACTTCTGCTGCTAAATTACTGTTTGAAAAGTAATTCTTATAAACAATTAATGCTTCACTTTCGTCGTAAGATGACATGACTTGCGGTGAGGAAGCTTTCAATGCGTGACTCCAGCTTTTCATATCAAGCTTATTAGCACTTAGCAATTTGAGTTCTTGCTGTGAGTATATCGAGCTTCCGGTATTTTTAATCGCCAGTAACGAGCCACTTTGTAACAGAGGAACCACTGCCGCGAAGTTATCATTGATGCACGACTCACTCGATTTAGGCGGCTCGGCTGGATTAGGTTTTGGAATGGGTGGAAGCGTACCTCCACTACGACTGCTGTATGTATCAATCGCAAAAGCCTTCACGCCAACATTGTTGTTATTCGAACCATTGAGGCTTGTAAGGAAAACACCATTAGCGCCTTGGCTATTACAAATATCACTCGATGTAGGTGTGACGTAAGCGGTCGGTTTATAAACCTTGTATGCCTGAACACCATTTAACGCAGGAACTAACTGAATGATTTCACTCGAGTCTACCGGTATTTCTCCACCTCCTGTGCCACCCCCATGGTCATCATCATCATCGTCGTCATCATCATCGTCATCATGGTCGTCGTGATCATCATCGTCGTATGAACGGATACTAACCAGGCCAGAAACCGCTTGAGATGCTGGGTCACTATCGATTGTCACCGGCTTATTGCGTGAAGAGCTATCAATTTGCATAACCACATCATTGGCCGTTAAAAACACAATCTTACTGCTCGCTGGATTCAGAGCTATCGACTTCGCATTAGACAATTGCGGTACCGATTGTGAACCGCGAACAACCAAAGAATCTTCAATTTGTAGATGTCGAGAAACCGTACCAGCAACGTCAATATTAGATAAGTCTAAAGTCTTATGTTCTATCATCAAATCAAGAGCATGGGCAATATTGGTATAAGAAGACTGCTTACCGTCACTTTGCGCCTTTTTCAGAGATTTTAACAACAGATTTGATAGATCTTTAGACCCATGAGTTGAATCCAGCACACTAAAATTGATGCCAACATGATCGCCTAACTTACTTTGAAGCGATGCCTTTGCTTGCTCTACATTGTTACTTACCGTTGGGTTAAACATCATCTCGCTATGAATCAAAGTTGTGAAAGGCGTCACCACTTTCATACCAGGAGAAGCAGTCAAAATTGCACCATCATATTGCCTTTGCTGTGCGTACCCAGAAACATCAGCAATCTGTTTCTCTTGATCACTGCATACGCCATTCAGATCTGCATCAGCGCATACTAATGAATCTAGAAATGCATAGCCTGAAGCCGTAGACCCAACTGGGTTTTCGCTATCAGAACTACCTCCACATCCAGAGACCATTAAGACACTAGATATTGCTAGTGACAATTTGCATATTAAGAATTTATTGTGCATTTTTTCGACCGATTCACCTAGTTTATGATTTGATTGATAGTATTTTATTTTGCTATTAAATCACTTAACGAAATAAAAGATCAAATGATATTGATAATTACTATCATTTAAATTAATATCCTCCGCCTTTCCTATGGGTAATTTATAAATTATTTGGAGTTCAGGTGGTAAGAAATCCATACAAACTAATGAGTGTTTCACTCGTTTCCACAATGCTCATGGCTTGTGGTGGAGCAGAGTCAGATCCGAAGCTCAAGCAGTCACAGACTCAACCAAATTCTCAGAATATTTCGGGCATAGCTTTGGATGGTTATTTGCACAATGCGAAGGTTTGTTTAGACAAAAATAGCAATGCCATGTGTGACTCTGCTGATGGGGGAATTGCCACTACGGACGCCGAAGGACGATTTCAGTTAGACGTCGACAATGATGTCGCCCAATACCCAATATTGGTTGAAGCGGTTGCCGGTATAACCATCGATATGGATTCACCGAATCAGCCTATTGAATCCGGATTTACGCTAGAAGTACCGAGTAGCAATTCGGACGTGATTAGCCCCGTGACGTCTCTCATTGCCAGTGTATCGAGAACCAGTGGAATCAGTTTTGATGAAGCAACCCAGCTTGTAGCCAGCGACTTAGGCATCGATAAACAACTGGCTGTTGGTGATTATTCCGCATCAAACTCAACCAAAAGCCGTGAAGCACACATGTTTGCGCGCGGTGTTACTCGCGTACTTCAGGAAGCACAAATGGCTTCTGTTGATGCAGGTGTCGACCAAGTAAATGCTCGAAAAGGATCTATGTACAAGCTGGCAGAGCTTGATTTAGCAGAATTTAAAGCCAAGACCGATTTGCTGTCTCATGGCGCATCAGGAACCGATAGCGCATTGAAACAACTTGGTAAGGAATACCGAGACCAACTCAAAGTTTCCCAAGAAGACATCGATGGAAATGAAATCATCACTAGGCCGCCAGCTCCTAAGCACGGTCAAGTCAATGATGCCTCAGACACCTTCGATTGGCAGCTTGTGCGTGGCTTCACTCACAACACAGATTACGAATATTCATTGGATTCAGGGAAGACTTGGACAACGGTAATTCGTAAGCCGATTGTTGTAGGGAAACTGGCGTTCGATAAAGGAGCCGTTCAAGTTCGAGTTGCTGCGTCTAACGTTCGTAATACCCCTGCCGGAAAGCCCATGCTTTCAGACAAAGCGTTTACGCTAACGACAGTGCCTGCTGCTCCAGCCTGGATTAGTGTGAATAACGCGATCAATCAATTTGATTGGGCATTTGTCGACTCGTTTAATGAACTAGGTTTGTATGAATATTCATTAGATAACGGCTCAAACTGGACAAAAGCGACTGAAAAGCCTCAAGACATTCCAGATCTAGATATTCCAGTTGGACATCTAAAAGTTCGTGTAGCCAAAGATGACTCGCTAGGTCACCCAACAGGATTAAGTTCAGCATCAGAACAATCGATGACGGTAACCCCAATCCAACCAGTAAAACCGGTATTGGAATTTGCTAACGACAGCACCAATCAGATCAACTGGCTTTGGGTTAATGGATACAACGACCCATCTTTCTACGAGATTAATCTAGGTAATGGTTGGCAGGACGTCACCGCACTGCCGTATCTTGTTGGCAATGTTTCACTTCCTGCAAACACGATTTCGGTTCGCGTTAAGTCAAATGCACTGGATGCCCGCCCCGCGGGAGTTCCGTTGGTTATCAGCTCTGTATTCACTCGCTCAGAAAATCAACCTATAGCACCAACCTCACCGATTGTTGACGATGCAGAAAACACATTCGCATGGACAGACGTTGAAGGATTTACGGGAAGTGATTTCTACGAATACTCTCTCGATAGAGGCATTACTTTTACCCCTGTAACTAGCAACCCACAGGCTATCCCAGATGAGACGTTTGCCAAAGGGCAAATCTGTGTAAGAGTAAAAGCAGGTACCGATCCTCAACATGATCCTGGCGAAGCGCTGTGTTCAGACAAGGGCTACTCTGTTACTCCTAGTATGCCTGCCGCACCGACATCACCAACCTCTCATGACGGATTAGATACATTTGACTGGACGTTTGTTACCGGGTTTTCAGAGGTAACGGATTACGAGATCAATACACTCAACACCGGCTGGGCAGTGGTTACCACAAAACCATATCAGCTAAATGACCAAGCTTACGCTATCGATTCAATCCAAGTACGCGTTAAACGAGATCCGATTACGGGTCGTCCTAGCGGTTCAGAGTTAACCAACGATGTCGCGTTTACTGTTTGTCCGTCAGCACCAATTGCCCCGGCGGATCTGGTGGTTAACGACACAAACAATACTCTCGATTGGACATACTTCGGCGAATTCACTCAGCCCGAGCGCTTCGAAGTCACACTCGACTCCGGTTCAACTTGGACAAAAGTAACCGCTAAGCCTGTAGTGATTGGCAATATCGACAAGAACATCGCTGAAGTGCAATTACGAGTAAGTGCAAACCCTAACAATGGCATGCTTCACGGCGCGTCAGCATTAACAACAGAAGCCTTTACTAAGGTGTTTGAAATACCCGCGCCAACCTCGCCTAAAATCGTGAATACATTCACTGGTAGTAACCCAATCAATACCAATGGATTTCAATGGGATTACTTAACCGCCAACGTTGAGGGTCAATCGGTTCGTTTTGACCAAGCCGAATACTATGAGTTCACCAACGATAAAGGTGTCACTTGGCATCCTGTTGTTTCAAAACCTCAATTTATTGGCCCAGAAGCGTACGACAAGGCTAGTGTCGGAGTTCGACTAAAGAAACAAGCAAAAGAAGGCGTTTCCAATTCAGTCAGTGACACCCTTTGGGCTACAGATGCTGTTAGTAGCTTCACTGCATTAAAATTCGTACCGATGAAAACCCGTTCGCAGGCCGCTGATTTTAGTTACGGTGGCTCATGGAATTCCTACTCCCTAAATTGTATTGCTGAATACGATGACAAAGGACAAGGGGAACCGACGTTTTGGGCGGAACGATTCTCTTCAGAAATCGATACTGTATTTGATAAAATCACACAGCTGGATGATTGTGGTATCGCAGGTTGGAATCTTCCAGAGAGCGGCGAAGTCATCACGCTATCAACGCGAGACCCCGCAACACTGCCATCAAACTTAAGAAGTTACTTAGTATCGAACAATTCTTCAAATACGTTAGCGGATAAAAATGGCGTCGCTGTCACTATCAACAAAGGGCAAGAATCTGTTGAGCAGTATTACAGTAAATACGCATACGCTAAGTGGGAATTACCGTCTGGGCCGCAGCTAGTCAGTCACATTGATGCTTCAACAACTGCTGTTGAAACCCTACTCAATACACAAAGTTCAATAGTAAAGGCAGCTGAGGCTTACCTAACAACATGGCTAGCGAACAATCAGAAAAAGGCGCAAAGCTACGCGACTTTAGAAACCCAAGCACAAGCTAAAGCTGTTGAACTGGCGGCCTTTACTAAACCATGGCTTGACGAATTGAGTGCAGTGACCACCAAGCTCACTATTTACGACTTTCAGGTGTCGGTTGCTCAAAGCCGTACTGATGCGGAGAGCCTTGAGTTCATTACCAAAGTAAAAGCTTACAAAGAAAAAGCAGCGAAACTACAGCAAAACTCGAACGGGTTAAATGCACTAGTTGAAGGTGCTAAGTTTGCTCAAAAAATGGCATTCATCCAGAAAAACTCGGTAATGCTAACCGATGCCACAAGTGCAATAGGCTCAGCCTCATTGGCTTCAGAGCTGCATCAAGCAAGTTTGGACCTCTACAGTGCCATTTCAGTATTAGAGAGCCAATATGCGCAAGTCACTGACTTCATTAACCAACTGAATACCGCAACTAACGGAATTAGCTCTGAGTTTGATTCGCTCATCGCTCTATATCAAACACTCATCAAAGAGATGAGCACAACAGCCACACTCCACGATCTCGCTCAATCTAAAGTGTTAGCAAAAGATGGGCTAAAACAAGCGGCAGACAATGGGTTTAGTGTTTCTCAAGCCAACGCAATGGTAAGTAATCGCTTCGCCAAGTTGGATGAACTAGGAAACTACCTGACAAGCGACACAACCTATCAACAAGGTTGGCGCTGTGTTGAAGACACGAAAATTTCAGGAAAACGTCGAGTATGGGCACTGCTCAAAGATGGACTACCACATGGTGCTGACGATCTTGCCTATGATGCTTCAGCGACCGGATACGCGAGCATACTAGGCAGCAACGAATTACTCGCTAGCACTAATAACAACAAGCTGTGTGGTTTTAGTGACTGGGAAGTGCCGCACTTAGCGCAGTTACTGTCGATTAACACCAAGGCTGTCGAAGGTTCAAATTCGAAAATGACTTTGGATACAGACGTATTTCCAAATTACTTGGGGCTCAAGCCAGAATACGACAAGTCTTATTTCGATAATGGAACCACGTTTTATTACTGGTCTAGTGCAGCAAGCGGTGATCAACAATACATCACAAGTTACGACACTAAAGAAAGTAGCCAAACCTTAGATAAAGCTCGTACCGATGGTTCTGAAGACAAAGTCGTCTTAGCTCGATTATTCAGAGAAAAGTCTGCTAATTATCAGTATCTAAATGCGCAAGGAACGGTAGTAACCAACCGACAAAATGCAGTGTGTGCTCAAGACACAGACAGCAACTTGGTTTGGCAACTCTTCTCTCGAGGTGATAGTAGCCGTTTCAAGAAATACGTAGATATTGCCCCTCTTATCACAGCACAAAATACCAAGAGTATTTGTGGCAAAGCTAATTGGCGTTACCCGACAAAAGCTGAACTCTATAGCTTATTGCCACTTAACAACGAAGTGTTTGAGTTCAACGAAGCAACTGGTGGTAGCTATGGCTACTACATCACCAACGACCCTGCACCTTATGGCCGCTTCAAAGGGTTAAATATGACAACCATGACGGAGACTGACGTGTCTACCGCGAGCTATTCATCAGCTTATCTATATCGATTAGTTGCAGACTAACGACACCTTTACTAATTACCACAGCAGCCTCAGCTGAGGCTGCTTTTATCTAGGAAATAACAACATGTTTAACAAGAAAAAGCAGCGCGGCGCGGCCGCTATCGAATACGCAATTCTCGCAGCAGCAATGTCAGTGGTTTTACTCAGTTTTGTAGGTGGCGAGAATGGTGATCTAACCAAAGCCATTACTGGTGCTTACGAAACTGTCGTCAAGCAGCTCGAAGACGCTCAAAAATCAGAATAAGTCCGTTTACCGTAAATTAAAGGAATAGTTATGACTGCCAAGCGACTCATGTTGCTGTCGTTATTTTGCTCGGTGCTCGGATTATCCGTTTTACTGTTGAGTCAAACCAATAACGAGTCTGCGAGCACCTCCGTATCGGCTGCTGAGAAAACGATCAAAGTGCTGGTTCCGACTCGCACTATCGAGATAGGCCAAACCTACACACCAAACTCGTTCCGATGGAAAGAAGTTCCACAGCAAGAATTGGAGAACTACATCGACCACGTGACACCGGACGATATTTCTGCCGCTCATACGATGTCAGGGCTTGCACGTACCAAACTCGTCAAAGACTCAATATTGTCGAAAGCCGACATTACCGAACCCGAAGGTGGCTACTCGCTCTCATTGAAGTTGCAACCGGGCTATCGCGCGATTTCAGTCCCTGTCGATCAGGTCACGTCTAATTCAGGCTTCATTGAGCCGGGCGACAGAGTGGATATTCTCCTACTCGGTTCACAAGATGGTGAGCTACTTCGTTATGGCAATTCATCTCAAGGATTGTACGTCACAACGATAGTGCATGATGCAAGAGTCTTGGCATTTAATAACAAGCAAACGGCAGAATCTTATCAAAAGGCTCGGGAATCGAATGGTTTCGAAAATGGTATCCCTGACGACAGCAGTGTCTCTTTAGAAGTGACACCCGAGCAAGCAAACCAAGTGGTACTTGCAAAACAACTAGGAAAGTTAACGCTTGTATTACGCGGGCAAAACGAGGCTCAAGATCAACCTCAACACGCAAATGCCGTGACGCTGAAAGTCATTTCTCCAGACACAACTCAGGTATTACCTGACGTGGGTTTAGTGGAATTTAGAGCCGAAAATAAAACCGTCAATAATAAAACTGGAGCTGATAACAATGGCTAACATCTGTCGTTGGTGGGGTGTTCTCCTACTATCAAGCCTATGTGTCTCTTTTGCATCTGCAGCATCAACATTTGATGTGACGATCAATGAGGCGAGAATGATTCGCTTACCTGAAAAAGCGAAATCCATTTTCATCTCTAACACCCATATCGCTAATTACCAAACCTTAACTAATACCAAGGTGATGATATTCGGTAAGCAAGCTGGCAGCGCTACGATCACCGTTTTGAATGAACAAGAACGCGTGATTTATACCAACAAGATTCGCGTCACACATAACAGCCGCGAGTTCAATGAACTGGTTAAAAACAAGTTCCCAGAAGCGTCAGTCAACGCGGAATCTCTGGGCGGAAAGTTATGGCTTAAAGGACGCGTTCCTTCTCCGATGATGGCACACAATATCGTGTCGCTCGCGAAAGGCTACTTATCCCCTATTGTCGGTTCTACCGAACAACAAGAGAGCTCGAATTCACAGGGAAACAGTAACAACAGCAGTAGTTCAACCAATCAAAATCAGCAGACTCAACCTAATGATGATGAGCTGATCAATCAATTGGTTGTCACCATGCCAAATCAGGTCAACATTCGTGTAAAAATCGCTGAAGTCTCAAGAAATGTATCCAATAAGTTGGGCATCAAATGGGGTTCAATCGCTGGCGGTGTGGGGCAATTTTCGTTTTCAAAGCTGCCTAATGTCAGTAGTTGGGGCAAGCCGAGCATTACTGCTCTGATTGATGCGCTAGCAACCAACGGCATGATGTCTGTGCTTGCTGAACCTAACTTGACCGCGATGTCAGGCGAAGATGCGGAGTTTTTGGTTGGTGGGCAAGTACCGCTGCCACTGATTACGGCTGACACCACTCAAATCGAATACAAGGATTTCGGTGTAAAACTGAACTTCACCCCAACCGTGCTCAGTCAAAACCGTATCAGCTTAAAAGTAAATCCCGAGGTCAGTAACATCTCAATCGAGAGCCAACAAGTGATAAACGGAACTAACTTCCCTTCTTTTACCACTCGTAGCGCCTCCACCACCATTGAATTGGCAAGTGGGCAGAGCTTTGCTTTAGGTGGGCTATTGAAATCGGAAGACATCGAACAACTACAAAAAGTACCGCTCATCGGTGAAATACCAGTCCTTGGTAGCCTGTTCCGCTCGACTGAATTCACTCGTAGAGAAACAGAGCTGATCATCATTGTAACGGCTTACCTAGTTCAACCGACTCGTTCAGACTCAATGCCACTACCAACCGATGGCTTAATCCCATTGAGCGATGTTGAACGTTTACTGGCATGGCCAAGAGAGCAACAAAAAACATCAAATAATAAAGCGACTTATACCGACAACCAGAAGCCTCGCTTACTGGGTGACAACGGGTTCTACTACTGAGGACATCATGAACAAATTATCCTTATTACTGCCCGCTCTCTTTGCGCTTGCGGGTTGCGCGCCAACGCCTACAACCCAACAACCTTCTGTGGATGTGGTGTCCGTGACAAACAAGCTGACTTTAACACTGTCGGGTAAAACGTTATCGGCTCAAGAGAAAGCTGATATCTCTGACTTTATTGCTCGCCGAGGCACGCTATCCAACTTAATGGTCAAGATTGAAAATACGACTCAGAAAGGAGAAAGCCAAAGTGAAAAAGTTAGGCTTCATCTGATCGAGTCAGGCCTCTACCCTTCGCAAATTTCAGTGTCAGACACTGCGGCGCAAGGTAAAGGCGACATCACGATTTTTGTTGAATCTTATCGTGCCAAAGTAACTGCATGTGACGCGGGTAAAACACCAAGAACCACACTCAACGCTTATCGTACTCAGCGCAATTTCGGCTGTGCGAATGCCAATGCACTGGCGCAAATGGTCGCAAATCCAAAAGACCTGATAGTTGGTCAGCCCATCGACAGTGCACAAGGACAAAAAGCGGTGTCTAGCATCGATAACTACTTTGCGCCACCAGCACAAAACCAACAGACAAACTCTGGCTCTTCGAATACCACGCTAGGAGGTTCGCAATGAATCAAGTACACAACTTAACGGTACTGATCGCGGCATCGGAGCAACTCGATACATTAGCGCTCACATACACACTGAATGATTTCGGTATCAACAACATCACAACCTCTTCGAATCAAGAAGATGACGTGGTGAGACAGGTACTTAAGAACGATGTTAAAACCATCTTCCTCGATGTACTGAATAGCGAATTGCCAGAATCGAAACAAGTTGTGCAGCGTTTAATACAACGTACTGGGTGCCAAGTTATCGCGATTGGTCATTCAACTGAAATTTTTGCTTACCGTGGAATGCTCGCATCCGGTGCCAGTGACTATTTAGTCAACCCTGTGACACCACAAGATCTTGAACACGTCTCCTTTGCTGCATTACAACTCAACAATGAAAAACGAAATGAAAAAATCGTTTCCATTGTCAGTGCAAAAGGCGGCTCAGGAAGCAGCACCATTATCGCGACGTTATCGCAGCAGCTTGCCGAACTCGAAAAACGAGTAACTTGTATGGACCTCGATTTTTCGATGGGTGATTTGGATTTGCTACTCAATGTCGAAGGCAACACGGCGTTGGTAGAGCTTTTACAATACCCAGAAAGATTAGAACCTCTCGTGTTTGAGCGCAGTGGAATCAGTGTGTCACCCGAGCACACGCTCTTTACCGGTTATCTACCTTTAGACACCACACCATTTTGGCCACAAAAGAGTGCATTCGATCAGTTTACAAAGTTCTGCCTGCAAAGTTCAGACTACTTACTGATCGACATTCCGACCTATTCATTGCGTGACCAGGTTGGCTTTGAAGCGCTTAAAAGTGCCGATATCCGAATCATTGTGGTCGAGCCTACACTCAGCTCCATTCGCAATGCCGGTCAAATAATCAAACGACTTCAAAACCAAGCAGCTTCACAAACCATTGTGGTGTTGAACCATTGTAAGTCCGATTCCGCATCCCTTATTTCAGCCCATGATGTGAAGAAATCACTCGGAACTTCCGTAGACGTCGTGATTCCATTTTTGCCTAACCATTTCTTGAGCAAGTCATCGCTTGGTCAGCCTGCCCATAAAGGCAATAGGAAAGTGAAGCTCGCGTTTAGCTCTCTACTTGAACTAGTCACTGGTGAGCAGCAACAAGGCAACCGCCGTTTTTGGAAGCGAGGCGCATAATGTTTGGTCAGAACACACAAGCCATAGATCCGATTGTAACGAATAGAGCTCGGTCTCATGAAGCCCTCTCATCAACACCCTCAGTTCGTGAGCATTATCATGTGATTCATGAAGAGGTCATCAAGGCGATCGACCCATCGGTTGTAGTGAGCTTAAGCGCACCCGATCTTGAAGCTAGAATTGCCGAAATGGTGTCAGATATCGTGGTCTCTAAGCAGTTACCGCTTGGTCACAAAGATGTCGCTCATTCAGTGGAACAATTGCTCAATGAGTTTCTAGGATTAGGCCCACTGCAGCCCTTGATTGAAGACCAAGGCATTACCGACATCATGGTCAATGGGTACCGTGAAGTCTACGTAGAACGCTCAGGAAAATTGCAAAAAACGGCAGTTCAATTTCGCAATGAAGAACAACTTCTCAACCTAGCGCGACGCATCGTCAGCAAGGTCGGGCGAAGAATCGATGAATCGAATCCATTAGTCGATGCTCGATTGGATGATGGTAGCCGTGTCAATGTGATGATCCCACCGCTAGCGCTTGATGGAACCTACATTTCCATCCGAAAATTCAATGAGAATAAGCTAACACTCAGCCAATTGGCTCAGTTTGGCGCAATGTCGAAATCGATGGTTAAGCTTATCGATATTATTGTTCGCTCACGCCTTAATGTGCTTGTTGCGGGAGGCACTGGTGCAGGTAAAACCACACTGCTCAATGCGATGTCTTTTAGCATTTCACCTCAAGAACGCATCATTACCATCGAAGACACCGCAGAACTGCGTCTACAGCAACCTCATGTTGTACGTGCAGAAACACGCCCAGCCAATGCCGAGGGCTTAACGCCGATCACCCAGCGAGAGTTGGTGCGAAATTCTCTACGTATGCGACCAGATCGAATCATTTTAGGCGAAGTTCGTGGTGATGAAGCCTTTGAGATGATGCAGGCAATGAACACCGGCCATGATGGTTCACTGTGTACATTGCACGCAAACTCAGCGACTGATGCACTAGTTCGCATGGAAAACATGTTGATGATGAGCCAAGCGACTCTGCCTCTGTTCTCATTGCGCCGCCAAATCGCAGACACCATCGATGTCGTTATACAAGTCGAAAGAATGCGTGATGGCAAAAGACGCATTGTTTCGATCACCGAGGTGCAAGGGTTAGAAGGAGAACAATACATCACTCAAGACTTGTTCAAATTCAAGCCGTTATCAGAGGATCAACAAGGCAACCTGATTGGCGAATACAAGAGTGCTAAGTGCGTACCAAGCTTCAATGAAAAAGCCAAATACCACCAACTCGATGCTCAACTAAGAGTAGCGATGGAGCTTGAAGCCTGATGATCTTAGTTCTCACTGTTTTCGTTTTATTTATCGCGATCGGGTTAATCAGGTTGAGCTCAAAGCAAGCCATCGTCAATAAACGGCTGTTATTGGTAAGCGGCAGTCAACGTTCGCTTACAGCTGACGTTTCAATCAAAAAAACCAACCACCAGCGCAGCAACAAACTGCATGCTTTCTTTTTACGAATGAATGCATTGCTGCCAGTTTGGGATAAGTACTTTATTGCCTTATCAGCTATCGGTTTCCCAGCATCAGGCCACATGTTATTTCCCCAGCTGGCAATGCATCATCAACTTTTCGCCGCTGTTGGACTTTGGTTTGTATGCACATGTGCCTTGGCGATGTACCGCCGAAAAATGCAGGTAGAAGAGTTCGAACAAGGCATCATCAATGTACTTGGCTTAATTTCTAGAGCGGTGGCTGCGGGGCTCTCAGTCCCACAAGCGATTGAACAAGTGTCAGAAACCCAACCAGGGCTATTAGGACGTGAGTTCTCCTATATTCGCGATAACTTAACGCTCGGTTTAAGCCTTCGCCAAAGCCTCGATGATGCATGCGTTCGCCTTCCTTACAGCAGTTTCCGCTACTTCTCGGTCGCGTTAATCCTGAATCAATCGAATGGTGGCCAACTGCGCGACATTCTTCAAAGCTTAAGCAGAACCATGCATGACAATCGAGCGATGAGAAAAAAGGTCAAGAGCTTAACCTCGGAGCCTCGTATGACAGCCCTCTTTCTTTCTATCTTACCCTTGGGGTTATTGGGTGGTATCTATTTGATGGAACCCACCATGATAATCCAATTGTTCAACACAGAATCGGGACAGCGTGTACTGACCTACGCCATCATTAGTATTAGCTCAGGCACACTCATTTTGAACGCTCTGACTCGTAACAAAAGGTTCTCATCATGATGTATGTTGCCTTGCTTCTGTTGGGATGCGCATTACTACTGACAGTTGTCGCACACTTGTCTTCTTTCAAACGAGATGTTGTCGCTGAGCGACTGACTCACGTATCGAGCTACTCCTCTAAGTACACGACCGCTTCTAGCAAATGGCGCTTCCAAGGTGCAAAACCACGACGCCAGAAGTTAATCCTCATTGGCTGGTTGAGTCCTAATGCAGAGATCTATTTTCTTGGCTTAAGACTACTGACGATGGTGACGGGATCTATTGCTTGGTATGTCACTCGAATCCAAGTGCTTAACATGAACTCTGTGGCCGAATGTATCGCAATCGCCATTGTGGTTGGCATCCTGTTCGACCGCATTCTAGATTGGCGCGTGAACCAAGTCCGAATGCAAATTAGCCGCGTTATTCCTGATGCAGTCGATCTGATGGTGGTATGTGTCGCATCAGGTCTAACACTCGAAGCGGTATTTCGCTGTGTCGGTGAAGAGATGCGTGCTATCTCTCCAGCATTATCACGTGAATGGCTACTCACTGCGACAGAGATATCGGTTCTTGATTCACCACAAACGGCACTTTCAAACCTGGACAAACGAGTCCAGCTTCCTGACATCAACAATATTGTGACCACCATGAATCAAGCGCTTCAATACGGCACGCCTCTCGCTGAAGCGTTAAAGCTGATTGCCTCTGATAGCCGCCAATATCACTTCTTAGAGCTTGAAGAATGGGTAGGAAAAATACCAGCCAAGATGTCATTCCCTTTAGTGGTCTTCATCATGCTACCTGTCGTGGGCATTATTGTCGTGCCAATCATGTTATCCCTTAAACAAACTCTGGGGGGCTTATGAACAAGATTATTCTCTTGGGTTTAGCGCTGATTTTGGTTGGCTGTCAGTCAACGAATAACGTTGAAAAAGAGACCTCTGAAGATATGAAAGTCGCCGAGGTTGCACTGATGAATGGCAAACCAGAAAGTGCCATGGATCTGTACCGAAAGATGCTGATATCGAAGCCTGATGACCCACAGTTACTATTGCTAATGGGGTCCGCTGCGAATCAAGCCAGTCGTTATGATGAGGCACTGCATTATCTAAAGCACGGTATCGAGCTTAATCAATCGAGCGCGATTTACAGAGAACTTGGCCGCGCGTGGTTGGCGCTTGGTGAGCTTGAACAAGCCACATCAGCACTCGAAGAATCTGTCAGATTAGTTACAACTGATGATGTCGCCCACAACAGTTTAGGCGTAAGTTACTCGCTCAATAAGCAGTATTCAAAAGCGCGTGAATCTTACTCTCATGCCCTCAGCTTGATGCCATCCAGTAATGAGTATCGCAACAACTTAGCCATGGCTTGGATACTCGATGGTAAACCAGAGCAAGGGATTCGAATTCTGCACCCGATCTTTGTCCGAGGGGAAGCGAGCGTAAAACTGCAACTCAATCTAGCACTGGCTTATGCGCTTTCTGGAGACAGTGCGTCCGCGAAAAGTATCGCTCGTGCACATCTATCTCAACCTGAGTTCGCCAACAATAGTCTGTATTACCAAGAGCTTGCTGCTAAAACAGAGCAAGGAGAACAGTGATGCTCTCACGTCAAAAAGGTGCGCAGACCGTCGAGTTTGCAATGTTGGTGGTACCGTTCCTGATACTGATCATCGGTTTCTTTGAGATCTGCCGCCTGCTGTTGGTCAACATCATCCTTGATGTAGCCGTTAATGCGGGTGTTCGTGAGGCCAAGACACGGCCGATTAGTCCTATTTCAGACCAAGCTTTTGCCGAGACTATCGCAAAGTTCCCACTGATAGATAAGAGCAAGCTCGTCTTGGATCCATCGCCGCTATACGCCGAAAACTTCTCAGATTTAGTTAATGAGAAACCGGTATCCAAAAGCAGAGCAGTGTTAGGCGAGTACAAGGTGTCTTACTCATTTTCATTTGCCTTATTACCTAATCTATCAACTCAGTTTTCTGAGTCTATCGGCAACATGACAACCTTGAAAAGAAAGGTACTGGTTAGTTATGACAACAAATAAAACACCTCGAAAAAAACAAGCGGGTTCAGCAGCGATTGAATTCCCCTTCGTTGTACTCGCACTCATGATCATTTTGTGGGGGCTTGTTGCCGTTTATCGCTTATTCAGCCTGCAGACTCAACTCGACAACGTGACATATAACTTAGTCAACGCCGTTTCACTAACGCAACTGAAACCAGAGCAAGGCCCAAACGGATTACCTAATACGTTAAAGGATCAGCTTCTCGATCTCGCCGAACGTTATCTTCCGCAAGACATCAAGCGCAGCGATATTGGGTTGGTACTTGAAAGCCGTGTATTTGATACCACTGCTTCGAACTGGGAATACAAGCACATCCATGCCGGGATCATCTGTCAAAAGTACACACCCATCGATCAACTAGAGACACTTATCGTTGAGGGTAGCGGCGACCCTGCGTTAGTTGGAAGACCATCCACCTTGGTTCAACTCACTTTATGTGTGAATACACCGTTTGACTACAAGCGACTCAATCTTCCTAAAACACTCTCAAGTTCATCAGCCGTGATAGGAAAGCATTATGGTTAAACCAATATTCGGCAGCATTGCGCTTAAAAAACAGCAAGGCTCCATGACCATTTCATTGTTGGCGTTACTGTTTCCAGCGCTTTTCATTGCCGTTGGCACCCTGATGATCTCGGCTCAAGTAATGGTTTCAAACCGAGCAGCGCAAGCCGCCGATTCTGCCGCATTAGCTTGTGCCTTTGCTGATACAGCCACACTCCCAATGATGCGGGCTTACCAAGAGTACTATCAGCCAACCCTAAAAGGTGTGAGTGGCTTGGAACCAGAAATCATAGGCTCAGAATGCCGTATTAGCCTAGGTTATTCATTGTCACCCTTACTGCCCAACTTCCAATATGAGAGCTATGCAACCAAGGTAACGGCGACGGGTGGTGGTTATAAAAGTGTGGTTGAAAGCAAGCAATCTTCGATTCCAACGGAGCTGGTTTTAGTACTTGATGTGTCTGGGTCGATGGGTTCAAACATCCAGTCGTTGAAATCCATTTTATCCAATGCATTGAATACGATTCAATCTCAGAGTAATAACGCTAACGATTTAGATTCTGTGAGTATTTCAATTGTTCCCTTCGACTCTGGAGTCGCAGCGCAGCGCCCACCTTGGTTATCCAAAGAAGCAGCCGGTATCTACTGTATCGATGGGCTTAACTATCGTAATGGCAATTTCTCTGCAGCTCTGACCGTCGATAACCTCGCGACTCTGCATTCGCAACAGCCCGTGAAGTTTGCGAAGCCCAACGGCTGGTTATCTGACTGTAACCAAAGCTCACCAATGCTGCCATTAACCAGCGTCTTTTCTCGCGTCCGAAACTCGATAAACAGCCTAACAGCAAATGGCGGTACTCGCTCTTTTCACGGCTTGTTATGGGGAGTGAGACAACTGATCCCTAGCTGGCAACAAGCATGGGGAATCAACGTCAGCACAGTACCTGAAACCAGAAGAAAGCTAGTGCTCTTCACCGACGGTGCTGACGAAGGAGACACGTTTGACCAACTGGTTAACGCAGGGTTCTGTACTACCGCAATCAATCAATATGGCATCGAAATGAACTTCATCGGCTATGGCGTCAGCTCATCTCGAATCGCCCAGTTCGAGCGTTGTGCAGGGAACCCATCACGTGTGTTTAGTGCCACGAATACCACCCAACTCAACGAGTATTTTTCCGACATTTTAGCCGTTGAATACTCGGCAACCATCAAACTCACTCGCTAATCCAAACAAAGCGTTTGATTCGAAACACCTGAATTTAAGCATTGAATTAAAAACAAACAAGTTAAAAACAATATGGAGAAAAACATGTTTACACGAGCCCTAGCGCTATTGGCGCTGTGCCTTTCTTTACCTGCATTGGCTTATCAAGAAGGGGATTCGTTGTCGCCAGACGTCATCGAAAAACTTCAACTCAACAAGGATGAACTGACCATTGTCGACTTCTTTGCAGAGTGGTGCGTGTCTTGCCGCGAAGAGCTACCAGAAGTCAATCAACTCTACACCGAACTCAAAGGCACAGGCGTCACGTTTAAAGGCGTTGATGTGGATGAAGATGTTGAGGTTGGCTTGGAGTTTCAAAAACAACTCGGACTGGAGTTCCCTGTTGTTAACGACCCTGAACAAGCGTTGATCGCAGAATTTAAACCTATCGGCATGCCTGCGCTTTACTACATCTATCAAGGCAAGGTTATCAAGATTCGTTTTGGTGCCATTAACCACATTAGTGACGTGATTACTGACGACCTCACCAAGATGGGAGTGCAACTGTAATGCTAATCAAAGTCACCCTTGTTGGGCTACTCGCTATTCCAATGACGGCTAATGCCACGCTAGAACTCGACCTCAGTGGTCTGGGCAAAAAGCCCGTTGAGCAGCAAGCCACTGACAAAAACGAAGGTCCTCTCGTTGAAGAGGAGATCATCTCCAGCACCGTTTATTCAAGTGGCGGTGATTATTCAAACCAAGAAGCAAAACGTGCAACCAGACGAAACATTGAAATGGTTAAACCCAAGGCAAAGCAACTGGTTATCGAACAGAAAACACCAGAAGAGAGTAACAAACCTTCTGCCCTGGCTTTCGTTGATGAGTTTCTTGGTATTGAACCCGTAAAGCCTTGGGAAAAAGGCACATTGGCTCAAAAAGAGATGAAACCCGGTGGCACGGTGCCTGAATTCGACGTCTTTTCTGAAAAGGTGTTCGCTTACAAACAAGGTTCCGTCGGCGGCAGTGGTGTTGGTGGCGGTGGCTGTGGTTGTAACTAACCGATCCATCAACGAACAAATCAGTATTTAAAAAAAACAAAATAAGAAAAAAATGAAAAAATTACCAATTACGCTGCTGAGTGCAGCGGCAGTGGCTAACGTGGCATTAGCTGAAGATCATATCTCTGTTCATTACCTTAGCTATGAGGAATACGATGACAGAGTATCAGCCAATGACACCATGGTTTCGATTGAGAAAAGTATCGGCTTAGATTGGACACTCAACGCAGAGATAAGCTACGACAGTGTTTCAGGCGCCTCTCCAGCATGGGGGCCTACAACACCTCCTGCTTCCAATGCCGATCAGGTAAACCGCGCCCTGAAAACTCAACAAGCACAGAATAAAACCGACGAGGTTATTCGTGCAGGCTATGATCCTCACCGCAGTGGCTATGAAATCCAAAAAGTAGGCCTTGAAGACACCAGAAAATCCATCAGCTTAAGCGCGACCTATCGCGATACCTTACGTAATGAATGGACTCTCGGTGGTAACGCCTCTCAAGAAGAAGATTACGAAAGCCTTGGTATCAATGCCAAAGGTTTGGTCTATGCCGATAGCACTAAAAACCGCTCTTACAGTCTAGGTGGCTCTGCCCTTTTCGATCAGACTCAAGCGTTCGGCAAATACTCGTTGGCTTCATCAAACAGCCAGAGCTGGGAAGACATTTTCACGGGCAGTTTAGAAGCCGGATTATCACAAACCTTCACGCCGAATCTATACAGCATTTTTACTGCTTACACGGGTTACCGTAGTGGCTATTTGAGCAATCACTATTTAACGGTTCTGCGTGAAGTCGATATCAACGACGACGGAAAGATCGATGATGATGAAGTGTTCTTGGGACAAGATTCTCGACCGGATACGCGACTCTCTGGCGGTATTAATATCCAAGCTTTTTACTCATTGTCCGACAGTCTAAAAATCCGACCAAGATACAAATGGTTCATGGATGATTGGGGCGTAATGTCTCACCAGTTAGGCGGCAAATTATCTTGGCGAGTGAGTGAATGGTTAACCTTGGCACCGGGCTATTTCTGGTACACGCAAGATGCAGCCGATTTCTATCGCGATCCAAGTAGTACCGATCCTTCTTTTGCATCGTCAGGCTACGCAACTTCAGACCTTCGCTTAGGCAACTTCACGGCCAATGCCTATGAACTAGGGGCGAGTATCAAGGTACATAAGAAGTTACGCTTAAATGCGCTTGCTGCGTACTACGAACAAAGCAACGGTTTTGAAGCACAGTGGTGGGCTGTTGGAGCAACCTATGAGTTCTAACCTGCCCTTTGTACATCGCTTTCATGCCATGACCGTACCGTGTGAAGTGCAAATTTTGTCGATGAATTTGGCTAACTTTCCAGAGGCAAGCGCAACAGAAATAGCGACTGAGATAGAGCAAAACACACACCGATTGGAAGACAAATATAACTTCTACTGCGACGAATCATGGCTAACACAATGCATTAATCAGCGAGCATCATGTGATGTCGAACTCGATTCCGAATCTGCCGAGGTTTTTCAACATCTCGACCGATTAAGTCAACTGACCTTCGATACCTTTGATACTACGGTTGGCAGCATCAAACATCTTTTAAAACAAAAGCCGAAGATGTTGCACAGTCATGCTTTCCAAGCCCTGTCTTCTGCTTTGGGTAAGCAAGCGTGGGAGCTGAAAGGGACTGTCGATCTACAAAAGACAAGGCTACACGTCCCTGATTCCCGTACTCGTTTCGATTTTGGCGGCGTCATCAAAGAGTACGCCGTCGACCAAGCCGTAGCGATCGGAAAACAGCTCGGCGCGACGTCGATGTTAGTGAATTTTGGTGGTGACATCTATGCGTTGGGAACCAAACCGGACGGCTCGGCATTTAACATTGCTGTATTGGATCCAAGAGACAACAAGACCCCATTTTTCGCCGTTCCGTTAACGGACGCGGCGCTCACGACTTCGGCTCACAGTGAACGCCAAGTGCAATTTGGTGACAAGACCACTTCTCATATTTTGTCAAAGCAAGATGTCGAGCAGAAGATCCTTTCTGTTACCGCTATCTCGTCGTCCACATTGGAAGCAGGCGTGCTCAGTACTTCACTGACATTGAATCCCAACATATCAGTACCTGAAGATAGCGCTGTTATCTACATCGACGATCAATTACACATTCACCAAAACACGGAGTTCCTTCATCCATGAAGTGCTACCTACTTACGTTAATTTTATTGTTTAGCGGATTGTTACATGCTCAAGAAAACGAGTTTCTTCCCGTTGAAGAGGCCTTCCCCGTCACATGGGAAGCCACAGACCAAGGCGCGGTCATCAGCTTTGATACCCACAAGGGTTACTACCTGTATCAATCTCGATTTTCGTTCAAAGGGGAGTCGTCATTATCAACGTTAGAACCGAGTTATTCGCTGCCAGGTGAAGAGAAAGAGGATCCTAACTTTGGTAACGTCATCGTGTTTCACGAGCCCGTTACCGTTACGGTTCCTTACTCAGGAAGTGGGAAACTCACCGTGCGTTATCAAGGCTGCGCAGACAAAGGACTTTGCTACCTGCCGCAAAAGTTAGTGCTCGATTTACCGATGCTCGAAACCGTAGCTGAAGCCCTAGTTGAGGATCCATCAAACTCTCTATATCAAACCCTAGGTGAGATCAGTGAAGATACCAATAGCTTATCTTCGTTCCTATCCCAAGCGGGCAAGTTACAAGCACTGCTTGTGTTCTTCTTGCTTGGATTAGGTTTATCACTGACCCCATGTGTACTGCCGATGATTCCGATTTTGGCTAGCATCATCGGTGGCGAAAAAGCGATGACAGGCAAGAAAGGGGCGGCACTCTCCAGTTCCTATGTTCTGGGTATGGCGACCAGCTATGCCATAACGGGGATCTTAGTCACCACCTTGGCAAAAGGGGTCAACCTGCAAGCCGCGATGCAACAGCCTTGGTTGTTAAGTAGCTTTGCAGCGGTTTTTGTTCTGCTCGCATTGGCGATGTTCGGATTCTATGAACTCCAACTGCCTGCCGCCCTGCAGCAAAAGCTCAATAGCGGCTCAGACAAACTTGGCGGCGGCAAGATCGCCAGTGTCTTTGCCATGGGCGCAATATCAGCCTTGGTTGTGTCACCTTGTGTCAGTGCTCCATTGGCTGGTGCGTTGCTGTACGTCTCAACAACTCAAGACTGGGTGTTTGGCGGAGCGACTCTGTTCGTTATGGCGCTTGGTATGGGCATACCGCTTATCGCTATCGGCGCAAGTGGTGGACGTCTGTTATTAAGAAGTGGCGCGTGGATGGTCTCAGTTAAGCAAGTGTTTGGCGTGCTGTTGTTAGCTGTTGCTATTGTCCTGTTGAGCCGCTTTGTCGCTCCATCGATTATTATGATCTTATGGGCGCTGCTTGCTATCGGTTCCGGTGTGCATTTCGGTGCTTTAGAAGCCGCACAACCGGGTTGGGCGCGTACTCGTAAGTTTTCTGCTTTGCTGCCACTGGGTTACGGGTTAATTCTATTTTTCGGATTCTTCTTGGGTAATACAGACCCTCTAAATCCGCTTGCAAACAGAGCGTCAGTCCAATCCGTTGCAATCACTCCCTTTGAAAAAACAGACTCTATTGTTCAGCTAGAACAACAGTTGCAAACCGCAGCGAGCAGCGACCAAAAGGTGCTAGTCGACCTTTACGCAGATTGGTGTGTCTCTTGTAAAGTGATTGAAACCAACGTGTTCAACGACCAACAAGTGAGCCAAAAACTTAAAGAGTGGAAGACAATAAAGCTTGATGTGACAGAAAGCTCTCCAGAGCAAATGGCGTGGCTCAATGATAAGAATGTATTTGGCCCTCCAGCGATTTTCTTTTACTCACCCGCCAGCGGTGAAATAGAGCCTGCGCGAGTAATGGGGGATATTGATAAAGAAGGGTTCAATAACAAACTCAAACTTGCCAATAAGCTCGCTTACACACGAACGACAGAAGCTGACAGCCTAACGAATTAAAAACACATGCTAGATAAAATCAAAATCGCCCAATCATAAATTGGGCGATTTTTTCTTATTTGGTTTGCAGATATGAGGCAATTTATTCTGGGCTTTCTAGCTGCTCAATAACCGTTTGAGTCAATTGCTCAGTATACGGGTTGATCTTCCAATGATCTGGACTCCAACCTTTTACAAAACGTTGAAAATCAGCCCACGCCACATAGAACATTGGTCGCCATGCGGCTTCAACATCATCGAAGGAAAGCTGTGGCTGATAGTACGCCAATGCCTCTTCCAAGTATCGGAAGTAAGTCTCTAACATCTGTGATTCAAGCTCTGCACAATCTTGCGGCCTCACCGCACTACTCATGAACAAGGCGACATCTTTCATCGCACAACCATGACCCACATATTGAAAATCGACGGCAGCTGCGTTTTGGCTTTCTGAATCAAAACAGAAATTGGCAAGCTTGGCGTCGCCATGTGCCAAAGTTTGATATGGACATTCTTTTAGTAAACGGTCGATGCGCTTGGCTTGGTTCTTCAATGGTAAGTCGACTAACGCATTAAACTCATCAGGGCGTGTGTCTAAATGCCAGTATGTGCCGACTTGCCACAATGAGGCTGATTGTTCGTGGTCAATATGGATATGCTTTGCATGAAAATTAGCGAGCCACTTTAGGCAGGCATCACGTTGTTTTTGCTCGATTGAGGTGTAGGTAGACGCGCATTCGTACGGAGTATCTTTGGTTGCCAGATCGTCAGAAACAGCAAGCACATCAAACTGAGAGATCAACGGAAAGCCGATTTCGGCCAAGTCTTGCATTACTATCAGCCACTCGTTTTCTTGTAGCTCACAATACAACCCTACAGGTACAGGGCAACGCTCATCCCACTGTTGAGTGAACGATTGATACCAAGCCGTTTCCACTTGGTAAGAGTGCACCTTTCGTTGGTGAGAGAGTTTGGTATTCCAACCCTTTGGGTGTTCTGCTTTATCTGGCAACGCGACATGTTTAACAATCACACTTTTCAGTTCAGCATGGCCTTCTTGAGAAAAGACCAAGCGAACTAACTCGCCATATCCACCCCACAGGCGTTGAATCACCTGGACATCAAACCCTTGGTGACAACCCAACGAGGTCGCTATTTTTTGATAAAGCTCATTTTGATAAAACTCTTGTTGATAAAGCTCTGGCTGATTTTGACTTGAACTCGCTTCAGGTTGAGCCCGATTGTTTGACGATATTGATTGAGACATATTACTCGTTACTATGCTTTATCAGATAGGAGATGTGACCACTGTGGCTGCCTATTCATGTAGTGAACGACATAGCTACAAACCGGCACAATTTTGAAGCCTGCTTGTTCAATTTCAGGCAAGACCGACTCCATCATCACCTTGCCAAAGCCCTTACCTTGTAGTTCATCAGGGATTCGTGTCGAGGTGATATGTAGTACATCTCCGTCCTTTTGATACTTAACGACCGCGAACTGGTTGGGTTCTAGCTCAACTGTGATCTGGTTCACTTCTTGATCCCATTTTACTGCCTGCATTCTCAACTCCTGCAAATAATTGATACGACAAACAATAAAAGTTTGAAGTATGAGTTCCTTGTAATAGACTAACGCAAGTGCATATAAATAAAACTAAGTACTTACAAACAAAGTAGTTAATTCAGTGCCATCGGCTTAATATAAAAACAGCAATGATAAAAGGCACTCTATAAATCTATGTGAGTACGCCTACTCAATCTAGCACGTAATAACCCCTTGTTAGCAAGTTACCAATATAACTAACAGACGCATGTTGGCGCATGGAGAATATATAATGAACGCACCACTGAAGAAGCCTTTGGAGCATAATCAGGCACTTCAAGACCCTCGTAACCGCACCGTTTCTACGATAAACAGCACCGATGCACTGGCCATGATTGAGCACGGCAGTGAACTGACATTAAATGTCTCGACTCCGGTTGGCACTAAGTTTCTCGCCACCACCAAATTTATCGGTACGCACAGTGATAACTGTATTGTGGTTGAGGTTCCCGAGGTATCCAATGAAGATCTGAACTTTTTCTTTCAAGAAGGTTTTTGGATGACCGCTCGTGCCTATTCTCTACGAGGTGAAGGCGCACTTATTCACTTTAGAAGCCAAATTCACCATAAGATTGGTGAACCCTTCCCTATTCTTGTGCTTTCGACACCAAGCACGATGCAAGTCACTCAGCTGCGTAAAGAAACACGCTATGAAGTGAACTTGGCTTCAAGAATTATCTTCAACGACCAACGAGCAAACTGTGAGATAAGAGACTTATCGAAAAGTGGTTGTCGTTTTGTGACCTCACCGACCTCTCGTGCAATTCAGATTGCCGATCGAGTGTCTATCGAGATTACACCTGAAAACTACAATGGCCCTCTTATCCCTCCATTGAGAGGCATCATCTGTAATCTGCAAAAATCGACGCACTACGCTCGATACGGTGTGGAATTTGATGATATTGGCCGCGCTAACGCTAAACACTTGTTGGCAAAATTGAAGTTCGATGGCACCAAGCTCTGCTTACGAAACGGCTAAGATCATTTAACACACTGCGCTCATCAAATTCGTGAATTGACCAAATACAAACCACTCACTCGCGAGCAAAGTCGCAACCAATAAAAAAGCCATCGACTCTAGAATCGATGGCTTTTGCGTTTTGGCTGTTTTTATCTGTTTATCTGTTTATCTGTTTATCTGTTTACCTGTTTATCTAGGCATAAACCATCTAACTATCTAACTATCTAGTCTAGCTATACAGCTATTTACGCAGTGCGTTCAGTTTGGCTTGAGCGATACCAAAGATAGTATCAATTGGATAGCTACCCTCATCACTTGCCTCACCTGCGGCTTTGCCTGTGAACAGTTCAATCGCCTCTGTGACATGGTCAATCGCCCATATATTGAACTCGCCTTTTTCAACTGCTTTCACGATGTCACCGCGCAGCATTAAGTTATGAACATTCGAGCGTGGGATTATCACCCCTTGTTCGTTTGAACGTCCTTTGATTTCACACACATCAAAGAAACCTTCAATTTTCTCGTTCACACCACCAATTGGCTGAGACTCACCGAACTGGTTCATTGAGCCGGTAATTGCGATGTCTTGGCGGTTTGGCTGCTTAGAAAACGCCGATACCACCGCACAGAACTCGGCCATACTCGCACTGTCACCATCGACGCCACCATACGATTGTTCGAAGGTGATGTTAGTGGTGAGCGGAACTTTGGCTGTCTTACCAAACACTGAAGAAAGATAAGCCGACAAGATCATCACCCCTTTCGAGTGAATACTGCCACCTAGGTCTACGTTTCTTTCAATATCAATCACTTCACCATCACCGTAAGCTGTGGTAGCCGTAATTCGGTTCGGCGCACCAAACATATGATCGGTAGTACTGAGTACTGAAAGCGCATTAACCTGCCCTACCGCTTGGCCATCAACATGAATAAGCGTTGTACCGTTAGTGAAAGTTTCCATTACGCTGTCTTGCAATCGTCCAACACGCATCTGTTGGTTAGATAACGCTTGGTCGACGTGCGTTGCACGAATCAAGTTCGATTTTGAGCCTCTCGCTACGTAGTTTGACTCACGAAGCAGATTCGCAATGTGTGCCGAGTGCAGCGACAGCTTACCTTGGTCACCCGCCTGACGAGAACTGTGCTCAATGATGCGAGCAATCGCTTTACGATCACAATGCAGCATGTTGTTGTCGTGCACGATGCTCGAAATGAAGCGTGCATAATGCATTTCAGAATCCGCAGTACGCTTCATCTCATCTTCAAAATCGGCTGTGACACGGAACAGTTCACCGAACTCCGCATCGTAATGTTGCAGCAGTTGATAAGTGCGGTAATCACCAAATAAAATGATCTTAACGTCTAATGGAATAGGTTCTGGATCAAGCGATACCGCTCCCGTTAACGTGACCTCTTTTTCTAATGAAGTGAAGCTCAATTGACGCGAACGTAGCGTGCGCTTCAGGCCTTCCCAAACATAAGGCTGTTCGAGGACTTTAACCGCATCCATCAACAACACACCGCCATTGGCTCTGTGTAAGCTACCTGCGCGAATCAATGAGAAGTCCGTAAATACAGTGCCTTTAAAAGTTGCCGTCTCGACATAGCCAAACAGAGAGTGATAATTCGGATTCTCTTCAACCACGATCGGCAGCGTCTCCTCCTTCTGGCTCACAATCACGTTAACCTTGTAGCGACGCGGCATTTTCTTATCCAAAGAGGCGGTCGCAACTTCTGCTTGCTCTGTGCTCTCTTCCAAGAAAATATCTGCGTTGTCGACAATGTCTTTACGCAGTGCCGTCAGGTACTTTTTGATATCTGGATATTGGCTGTAATCTTGCTTCAACTGCTTGATGAAGTGCGTGATCACATCTCGCGCCGTATCATCATTAAGCTTTTGAATTTTCTCTGTATACGTCTCTTCAAGCTCGGTCAGTTCGCGAGAAATGGTTCGTAGGCCGACTTCCAATCCATCGATGGTTTTATCGAACTGGTCTTGCTCTTCTGGCGAAAGCAGATCGAAGCTCTCTTCGGTATGAAGATCATCCCCATTCATTGCGACAAACTGGTAATCACCCTGAGTGGTAATCGTCAGGTTGATGCCCTTGTCTTTCGCTTCTTGGCTAATTGTTTCGAGCGCAGCTTGTTGCTTCGTGGCCAATTGGTTTTTAAGCCTATCTGCACGGCTAAAGTACATCTCATTGTCGAATGCGAGCGGCATGGCTTTAAGCAATTTACGCATCAGCTTTTCAATGTCTTGCTTTAAGCTGCTGCCCACGCCACGTGGCAACTTGAGTACCTTCGGAGTACGAATATCTTCAAAGTTCGCGATATAACACCAATCAAAAAGCTCTTGGACCTCTTGAGTGTGTCGGTTTAGATAGCGCAAAATCATGGTGCGCTTACCCAAACCATTTCGCCCTATCGCATAAATGTTGTAACCCTTTTCCTTGATTGACATCGCGAACTCAACGGCCTTTTGCGCACGTTCTTGCCCGACGATTTCGTCAATTGGAGCCAGTTCTTTGGTCGACTTACATGGTAGCTTATCGAGTTCCGCTACCTTATACAGCTGTTCTGTATTGAGTCTTTGCATCGCCATCGCCGCCTCCTTAGTCCTTCATTACTTGGGTGTAGATAAAATCAGTGTAGATGTAATTTCCTATAAATTTAGTGACTTACGCAACATCGCTGCTCAACTGAGCAAATAACGCACAATTTGAGCCATTTTTAAGAATAACCGGCCACTTTATTTACCAACTTAACATGTGAATGATTTTAATTTGCATTTGATAATAAATATCATTAACATTTTCAGATATTATAAATTGAGGATGTGGATATGGAAATTGAACGATGCTGGATGCACTACCTAAAAGCTGAACAGTTAATGGAACAAGGTCACTGGCCAGAAGCACAGCGCCTGTATGGTGATGTTCTAACGTCTCTTCCTCACCACATCCAAGATGCTGCATACCAAAGCGACATCAAGCCCTGCCAATTTGCCTGTCTACTTGCAGGGCTTAGAGACGCAAGTGTCGCTCAATCAGAGATTTTCAACCGTTTAGGCCATCATCAGCAAGCCTTCGACACCTTGAATCAGTCTTACGCACTGATGCAATTTATCTCTCTCGAAAGCACAGAACTGATCCAACGCACCTATTCACTGCTGGAAAAACAGAGTGAAGATCTACTCAATCATTTGATCGCTTTTTGCAGTGCTCAACGCAGTTCGTATTGGATGCTCGAACTAGAACAAATTCAACGTGCTCATCACCATTTTGGGCAACTTAAAACCACGTCAGAAGTGAAATCTTCACCTAATGTCTTAAATTGATAAGGATATATCATGTCGGACCGGGCCATTCTTAAAGTCAATAACCTCTCCGTAAGCTTCACAACCAATGATGGAATCATTGATGCGGTAAAAAAGGTTAACTTTACCCTTAATTCTAGCGAAACCTTGGCCATTGTTGGTGAATCAGGTTCAGGTAAATCAGTCTCTTCTAACGCACTCATGCGTTTGCTCCCTGATAACGCCATCATTGATGCTCAATCTGAAATAGAATTTGAGGGGCAATCAATACATGGCAAGACTGAACGAGAAATGCAGTCGATTCGTGGCGACAGAATCGGCATGATCTTTCAGGAACCGATGACCTCTCTCAACCCATACCTGCGCGTAGGCACACAAGTGGCTGAAGCCATTATGTGTCACCGCAATGTATCGAAATCAAAAGCAAAACAGCGTGTGCTAGAGCTCTTCAATCTTGTGCATTTACCAATGCCAGAGCAGGCTTACAACAAGTATCCGCATGAGTTTTCAGGTGGTCAATTACAGCGCATCATGATTGCGATGGCTTTGATCAACGAGCCCGACATTTTGATTGCCGACGAACCTACCACCGCATTGGATGTGACCGTACAAGCGGAAGTGCTTTCTCTTATCAAAGAAATCCAAAACAAAATGGGCATGGCAATTTTGTTCATCACCCATGACCTTGGCGTAGTAAAACATTTTGCCGACCGTGTTCTGGTGATGTGCAAAGGTGAGCTAGTTGAAGAAGGGATGACTCAAGCCTTATTCGAGAATCCAAGACACGATTACACACGCATGCTAATTAACTCGATTCCTAAAGGCGCTAAGGTTCCTGTTGAGGCGTCAGCCCCAGAGCTATTGTCTGCTGACGATATCCGAGTTCAGTTCTTGGTTAAATCACATTTCATCAAGAGTAAAAGTCAGTACTTCGAAGCCGTAAAAGGCATTTCGTTGAATCTTAAACAAGGCGAAACGCTAGGTATTGTGGGTGAATCAGGGTCAGGTAAATCGACCCTTGGACGTGCATTAATCGGCTTGCTGCCAAGTACCGGACGTATTGTTTACAAAGGCCAAGACGTTAGCTTATTAAATGATAAAGAGCGTCACAAGCTCAAGAAAGATGTCCAAATGGTGTTCCAAGATCCTTATGGTTCTTTATCACCACGCATGACAGTTGGGGAAATCATCACCGAAGGCTTAACGGTGCATCAACCTCATCTATCCAAGCAAGAACGTTTAGAAAGAGCGCGCAAAGCATTGATTGAAGTTCGCTTAGAGCCCAATTCAATAAACCGTTATCCACATGAGTTCTCTGGCGGACAAAGACAACGTATCGCGATTGCTCGCGCACTGATTCTAGAGCCCTCTTTCATTTTGCTGGATGAACCGACTTCAGCACTCGATCGCTCAGTACAGCTGACCGTGATTGACCTGCTAAAAGACATTCAAGCCAAGCACAATATTGGCTTTCTGTTCATCAGCCACGACCTCTCGGTAGTGAAAGCACTGTCGGATCGTGTATTGGTGATGCAGAAGGGTGAAGTGATGGAAGAAGGGTCTGCAGAAGAGATTTTCAATGCACCGAAAAATGACTACACCAAGAAGTTAATCGCAGCGTCATTCGACTTAGAAAATAAATCGAAAAAAAATGCGGCGTAACGGGAACTAATCAACATTAACAGCGTCTTATAAGTACATTCTGAATAATCTCCTAATGGATTGAAATCTAGAATGGATATAGCAAAACTGGTTTGGCCGCCAAAAGAAAAATGTCGCATGGATGCGACATTTTTCGTTTCTGGCGTACATGAAAAATCAACTCAGCGATTATGAAGGTTTGCTAAAATTGACGGACTTTAAACAGGGTTAGCTGGTAGTCGGGTCATAATCGCCGAGCGGCTTCGTTCAACTCATTTTTGGACAGAAACGATTTAGACCTATAGCTCTAAATCGTTTATACAAGATAAGAAAAAATATCTTGAAACCTTAAATGCTTGTTAGGCAAGTTTCTCAAAGAGTTTCAAAAGCCTATCATAATGCTCTACTCCATCAAGAACATAGTCTTGGAACGCGTCAGGTGATTTCTGCGAACCCGATGCTGAAATATTCGACTCTACGTCCTTTACAGCTAGCTTCTGAAGATCTCGAGTTGCAGGTAACACTGTGGTTGAGTCGAATGGCGTTGAATATGATTCATGGATAGTTTTTAGACACAAGCACCCAAGAGCAAATAGTTGGTTTCGTAATAAAACATCGAGTGTCTCTTTGAGTTCATTAGCTAGCTCTTTTTCAATACCTAGGTCTTTTATTACTCCGTAGATGTACCAGAAATTGTCAATCCTTTCATCTTTGTTAGCCCCTTCGTAATAAAAGCCGCTACTCACTGGGTTTCTGACTAACTTGATGTGCATCTTAAGCATTTCAATCGTTGATGATTTTAAACCCACGACGGTATCTTCGAGCTCCAATTTAACTTCTCGCAGCTTAATGATATTGCCACCAATAGATAACTCGGATACGTCTTTCCAGAAAGCTGCTACTAGTGATAGCAACGCAATCCCGAAAGACAATGCCACGAACTCACTTCCATTTAGATAACCGTGTACTAATAGTAAAAAGGAGAACACTAAACCGCTTCCCCCTATTCCTATCAAAAACATAATACGCAAATACTTCAAATTATCTCCTTTTGGCTAACGCTTATTAGACGACAAATTGTTGTCTTTCATCCTTCGATGATGCATTCATTTTTATATTAACTCCACTGACAATCAATACGTTATGCCACATAAAGGGAAGTTAGACTACAAGATGTCGCCTAGTAACGGGAGTGATGAGTTATCAGTTCAATCGAATAAGTTTTAGTAGGGTAAACGACACCACCACTCAACTTATTTAGAATTGAACTGTAAGCACTAAATTCAACTTGAACGGAGAATGCCAATCGTTGCAAATCTGTCTTATCGATTTACTAGGTTACTTTGTATTACGTACCCATTTCTTACCATCTTCTAGTGAACGCTTAATCTTTTGGGATTTAGAAAGCTCACTAACTGCTTTGGTGAAATCTGACTCCGACAAACCAAGCTTGTTTTGAAGTTCGGCATCTAAATAGGTAGGAAGCTTTAGGGCTGCATATATTTTGGCTTCAGGTGAGCCAGTCATTGATTTTGTGATTACAGTTTGTGGTTTTGTGACTACAGTTTTCTTACGATCCCATGAAGCTCTTGCATGTTTACCTTCACCTTTCGGTAGATCTTTTCGGGCGATTAGCTGCCCTTCAAACGTAAAGTCGGAGGATATTTTTACAATTAGAAGCTTATTAAAGTTTCCAGCGCGTTTCACTTTCACTTCTTCTTTATTCTTTTCAGGAGAAATCGTTTTTATTTCGATGAAGTCATTTCCTAGCTTTCCGTCAGACCCTTTAGTATGTGGTTTATGCCGCTTAATCCCATAGTTAATTTCGGCATATAACTCTCCTAATTCCCCCCAAATCTGCAAATAACGATTTGTAAGCTCGTAGAAAGCTTCGGCATTATCCACCAGATCCTCAAAGATCACCTTTAACTTGGGGTTAAGTTTGGATAACTCTGAATTGAAATTGCTATCAGTCGCCTCCCATTCTTTAGGAGATAACCCTAAAGCATATAGATCTAGGTTAATATCATATGGGTTATACCCGCAAGCTGCTGCGTCACTTATCTGATCAGCGCTATAACCTTCATTATGCATATCATATAAATGATCCCAGTCACCCATTTGACCTCCTCATAGCTAAAACTGTATGTAAATGCCTAGCGCTTTACAGACGTAACTCTTCCGTATCTACGTTTTTATTATGTTGCTGTCGTCTATTATCATACTCAATAAGTATAATGCTATTGTGTGAATCGAAAGCGATATTCGTAAGAAGCCTACCAAAAATATCTGTATAACTACCGTACATATGGGTTGGTTTAATTTGTTCTATTCTAGAACGTTCGAAGGGCTCCGTTCGGCGGAGCTAAGAATAATGGGGTAGAAGTGTTTTAGCATTCCTGCACCATGGTTCGCATTGACATCAATACGAATCATCACAGGCACACCACCTGATGCTTGTCTTGAAATTAACGATACAGAGACTTGGTCGACTCTCTGACGATTAAATCAATGGGTGGCAGTCGAGCTTCATGCCGCTCGCCAGATAACAAGTTCAAGATCGACTGAGCACACACTTCACCAATCTCTTCAATCGGCTGTCTCAGCGTCGTCAGGGCTGGCGTGAAATACTTAGACGTCGGCAAGTCATCAAAGCCAATCACAGACACATCTTCTGGCACTTTATAACCGTGGTCAGACAGCGCCTTAATCGCACCGTAAGCCGTTTGGTCATTAGCAGCAAACAAGGCGGAGAAGTGAACCTTAGATTCAATCAACTCTACCGTTTTCTCGTAGCCTGACTCACTACTGAAATCACCCTGTTTAACGAGTTTTGGCATCACTTTAATACCCGCCTCTTGAAGTGCTTTCTTATAGCCTTCAAAGCGATTTCCCGAATCAGGTTGACTTGAAAGCCCCTTAATATGAGCAATATTCACATGCCCTTGTTGCAGTAAATGTAATGTTGCCATGTAGCCGCCCAACACGTTATCAATGTTGATGGAGCGGACGTTATTCTCAACAAAATCGTAGCCAACCATCACGATAGGAATGTCTTGTGCATACTTGGCAATCTCTTCCTGAGTAATGCTTCCTGTCACGATGATCATGCCATCCACGTTACTTTTTGCGAGATACTCCAACGCGTGCATTTCTAACTTTTTCTGCCAATGCCCTGTCGCGATCACTAACGAATAGCCTTGAGCGATCAGAGTTTTCTCCATGTCGTTGAGAATACGACTGGTATAAGGGCTGTCAGGGTGTTGCACCAACACACCAATGGTGAGTGAACGTCGGTTGGTGTTTTCTTGCATTTGGAAGTTAGGTTTGTAGCCCGTATCTTTGATGGCCTGCTCAATATTTTGGCTTTTATCGTCAGACACATAAGTGGTTCGATTAAGGAAGCGAGACACGGTGCTGGGAGAAACACCAGCCAGTCTTGCTACATCGTATACTGTTGTTTTTTTTGTTTTAGTGCGCATCTCGAATCCCTAATCAAATGACATTCGGGGAGCTTTAAGCTCCCCATCAGTTTCTACCTGCATACCACTGCTTTCGTTAAAACTCGTATCATTAAGTTAATACAAATAGGCGAAGATCATACCCGGTCTGAAGTAACGACCAGCCGTATATTTCAAGCCAGTACTCAGTAACCATTTGTGTAAGCCTGCCAGCTTTTCTAACGGAATTTCACCGCCCACCATTTTAACAAAATTATCAGTATCTTTCGTCAATGTTGGATTGATACGACCGTCAGACAGCACACACTTTTGATATTTAAGTACACTTAGCCAGTTTTTCGCATCATTTTGCGACACTTTAAATACTTCTATAAGATCTTTCTCATTGACAGACACAGAGCAATTGAACCCTTCTGGCGCTGCAAATGGAATTTTTGAATAGTCATAGAGTGCGGTATACACGGTATCCATCAATGTTTCTGCTTGCTGGTTTTTACCTGCCAGACTCAACGCCGTTGCGACACTAAACTGCACACCAATCCACACATCTTGAGCCTGAAATGCCTCATGCGGCGAACCATCGGCTAACGTCATATTCGCAACACCCAACTTAGGACTATTAATTTCGAAGTTGTGCTTATAAACATAGTCTAGTGCGCGTTGGATGTTCTCTTGCGGGAAAATACCGTCTAAGCCGATGAGCTTTAAGTAGCTGTCTGCCAATAAAGCATCGCCAAAGCTGTTGTCTGAATCAGGTACTAAATCTAAGTATTCTTGAGTAAAGGCTTGTGGCGCCGTCTCACTCAGCAAGCGTTTCTTAGAGACTCTTTGAGATACCTTACTGATGCTAATGGAAGTATCCGTTTCATTGAGATAGGTATTGAGCGTGTTCTTGTCAGCAATCGCATCGCCAGTCAAAGTTAGGCCTAAGGTTTCAAGAGCTTGGTAGCCTTCACCCGTTAGATGCTTGGCTTGAACTGGCGTCACGAAGAAATGGTAGTAACCCTCTTTGTCATCCCACAAGCTTTGCTCAACTGTTGCTAACGCCTTTTTCGAACGCGTTAAGTAACCGCTAGCTAGTTCGCTTTCGCCCATCAATTGTGCAAGTTCGCTCGCGGCTTGCAGGCCTGCCACCCAAAGGCTCGCACAGTAAATTGAGATGCCATGAGACGCGAGGTTATCAAAGGTATCGTCTGTGCCTCGGGTTAATGGTAAATCGTCACCCTCAGCAATCAAATTCGATAAGAAATCGATGCTTTCAGTTACCGCTTGCCAGCACTCTTTAACCACTGAGAGATCTTGGGTGTTTTGATAATGGCGGTACACCATAAGAATGTATTTTGGCGCCAAGTCCTTCCACTCTTTCACGTTGTGCCAGCTGTAAGCATCGGGCTGGATGTCGAATGGGCTACCCAAGTCGTGGATTACCGCACCTCGAATGGCACGCACACCTTGGTACTTGTCATCAATCAATTCGGCATTAGGCGTCGCTTCGTATTCCCAGTATCGGCGCTCGGTAAAGTCTTCCGCCAAAATGGCTTTCGAGAATTCTTTCATCACGCAGCCATCAAGCTCAGGCAGCAAATAAAGCAGCGAGAATGAGCCATAGAAGTACACATCCAGAGAGTTAAAGAATGGGTAGTCGACACACTCTTTCACCAAGAACTTATCTTCCTTATCCCATACCGTTGATTCGGCTAAGAACGACAATGAATTCATCGCCATCGTCGCATAGCGCAGTGCAGAATCAGGCTGTGATATCTTGCTTTGAGCTTGCTCTAGGAAAGTTGTTTGTTGTTCGACGATCTGCTGCTCAATGGTTTCGAGCTTAGGCAACATGTCTTCTAACATAGGTAATGCAGGCTTTACTTGCGGGTAGAATTGCGTGTAAGCCTTATCTGAGTGCCAACCATTAAGCATGACTTTGCTGTGAGCCATCACCTGTGCAAAACGCAGGTCAACAGACTCGCCAGGTTCCAATTCAACCTGAACCACCACCAATGCGCTCAATGCTTCACGCCCCGTGTAAATTCCTGTTTGGAATTCCGCGTTGGTACGGCCTGTTTTCAGTGCGAACTCTGTTTGCTGAGCTGTCTTAGAGGTATAAAGCGTTGGTTTGACAGAAATCGAAACCTTACCAGATTCTGTCAATTGATTATCCGCTTGAACACCAAACACCACTTCGCCTTCAATATCGCTTTGATAAGGCGATTGGCTAGACAATTGAACACCCGTAAAGCTGTGTCTTTCACCCTTTAAGTTAACCACTTCATGCTGCTGAGCAATCGGATTTTGAGACAAGGTACATGCCGAATCCTGAATACCATCACGGCCTTTTTGGTAGGTTGAGCCAATCAAGTTTTGAAGCGGCTGAGCAAGCGTAATCACGCGTGGTTGCGATGAATTATTGGTTAATTCGAAGTGATTCCAGTGCATCGGTAAAGAACATAGGCGTTTGTTCTCTTTAACGATCGGAGAGACTACCTTACGCTTTATATTAATATCTTCGAAGCTACTGTATTTATATTCAGCCAGTGGATATAAAGCTTGGTATTCTATATCCCTGCCATTAACACTATCTATATCACTGCCACTGATACTATCCATATCATTATTATCACCCGCAGTGAGTGATAATAATCTCGTTGTATCATTTATTAATAAACCATTAAAGAAATCTAAGGCTACATATAATTGACAAATAGTTGAACCTGAATCTTCTTCAATCAACAATTGAGTCTTATTTGAAAATTCAACGTTCCATTTTGTAAAGTTAGCTTTATTTTCTTGGTAGAATCGACCATTTTTTAATGCTGCTTGAATGTGACTAATCGCATTCGACATTTCTCTACTTTCAATCTTTTTGCCATCAAACAAAGTAGGATAGAAGTTCAGGTGAACGCTTAGCTCTTGTTCATTAAAAACTTGCAGCGTGTCGATGGTTGGTACATTCATCACTGACGCATAAAAATCATTAAAATTAATAACTTGCTCTGAACAATCGACAAAGATTCCCGGAATAAAGCTGAAGTTAGGCGTGTTGCCGTTTGGTGTGAGTGTAAATGTGTTACCAATTCCGCCGACTGCCATACCGGTATTTTCTGGTGTAGTCGAAATTGGCGTGTACCAAGGTTGAATAAATTCAACTGCATCACCTTTTTTACACAAGTGTTCTGAATTTCCTGAGTAGCTCGTATATGGAATTTTATTATTCATTTTAAAACCGCCATTGAATATTTTTTTCTTCTTGTTAATATCTTTTAAAAATGGAGACATCAACATGTTTAAAATTATAAATGAAAAATTTGGAAATCTTGACTCTGTCACATTAATAAACCACCAACATGGTATAGAACTTCAAATAATCAATGGATTTGGTGCTGTTATTAATAAATATATCGTAAATAACAGTCCATTCTCTTTTATTTGTGGTTATCAGAATTATGATGAACTGATCAACCAACATCAGTTCTTTTCCCGCAGTGCTAAATTATTCCCTTTTCCAAACCGTTTAAACTTAGGTCGTTACAGTTTCGATAACCAAAACCATCAACTCCCAGCTAATTTTCCTTGGTCTGATCACGCCGTACATGGCCTGCTCTACAACCAACCTTTTTCAATCACAAACAGCGTAGCCACTGAAGAATCCGCCAGTGTGACGTTGCAGTATCAAACGTCGTCTTTGCATCCTGCTTTCCCGTTTGCGTTCAACCTTGAAGTCACCTTAACTATCGACATCACGGGTAGACTCACTTCCTCAACGACCGTCTCTAATCTGGGTGACTCAGCCTTCCCCTTCGGTGATGCTTGGCACCCTTATTTTTCTCTCGGTACTGAGCTAGCACAATGCGGACTCGCTATGTCGCCTTGTTCTGAGGTCATACACGAAAACGACCTACCCAATGGTGAAAAGCACGCTTTTGACCGTTTGTCTTTGGACGATTCACTCACCAATCAAAGCTTAAATCACTGCTTTGAATTTGATTCCAAGACAACCAATCAACTTGCGTTTACGCGCTCAGATTCCTCTGCCGCTATTCGCTACCAACAAGATGAAAACTACCCATTCGTTCAGCTGTACACGCCGACGAGCGAGCAAAGTATTGCAATAGAACCAATGACTTGCCCCGCTGATGCCTTCAATAACCAGATTGGCTTATTGACACTTAGCCCGAACCAATCTCAAACCTTTACTTGGCAATGCCAAGCCAACTATCAACCCAACTAAGGCAAGCAAAGTAAAACAGCCGCTGAATGCGAAATCAGCCCCCAGAGAACGCATTGCTAACGAAAGAGCCAAACTAGAAAACCAAACGAAAGAAGCAATAAAGGGCGTATAAAGCGCCCTTCTCTTTGTTAACCTAAAACCACTTCTACCGTGTGCTCACCAGAGGTAAATACCGGTGCTTTGTTGCCTGAAATTAGGTCACCGTTGACCTTCATCTCCACCACACCTTTGCAGACGTTATTAGGGTTGGTAACATGAATATGGTATGTCGCACCACGGAACTGACGACGGACTTTGAATTCAGGCCACTCAGCAGGAATACATGGGTCCACCAACAAGCCATCCACTTCAGGTCGAACACCCAGAATCCACTGCGTACCCGCTACATATGTCCAAGATGAAGTACCTGAAAGCCATGCATTTCGGCCTAAACCAAACTGCTTATGTTCATCACCCAAAATGTTTTGTGGGTAGCAGTATGGCTCAGATTCGAAGGTATCTATGTCGTCGTTCTTAGAAGCCGGGTTGATTTGACGATAGTACTCGTAAGCACGCTCACCGTTGCCCATTTTCGCTTCTGCGATCATCACCCATGGGTTTGAATGCAGGAAGATACCGCCGTTCTCTTTCGCACCTGGTGGGTAAGTCGATACACCACCTAGCTGAGGATCAAAGCCGTTGTAACCCGGTGTTGAAAGCTTGATGCCATTGGTAGTGTTTAGTTTGTTGTAAACCGAATCCAGCGCCTGAGTAGCACGCTCTTGAGTCGCGAAACCAGAGATCACAGGCCAGCTTTGACCGTTGGTGTAGATCTGCCCTTGCTCGTTTTTATGAGAACCGATTGGTAAACCTTGCTCATCAAAGTAACGAACAAACCATTCGCCATCCCAGCCGCATTCATTGACGGTGCTCTGCATCTGTTGGTACTGATCGTTAAACTTAGCCGTCAGTTGCACTTCGCCACGCAGCTCACACAAGTCCAACATGTCGAGCAGTGCTTTGCCGTACATGTTAGCCACCATCATCGATTCTGCACCCGTTGGCAGGTTCACCGTGTCATTCCAGTCAGCGAAACCTAACAGCGGTAGGCCGTGCTCACCAGTATTGGTATAAGTAAATTCAATCGCGCGGCACAGGTGGTTCCAAACCGTTCCCGTTTCAACTGGGTTGCCCGCTTTGTCTTTTTGATAGAACGGGATCTCTTTATTCAAGAAGTCTGCATTGCCCGTTTCTTTCACATATTGCGTCACCGCGTAGATGATCCACAGGTGATCATCACCGTAGTAATCAGGGCGATCTTCCTCTTCACGAGAGTCACCCGCGTTCGCTTCCATGGTTGATGGGAAGAACTGGTGCATCGCAGAACCGTTGGTGTTTTGCACAGATAACAGACGCTCGATAAATTCGCGCGCTTCCTCAGGCATATGTGTAATAACGCCCAATGTATCTTGCGAAGAATCACGGAAACCAATGCCACGTGCGCCATAGCCAAGCTGGTACAGAGACAGGTAACGAGACCAGTTTTTGGTTGTGTGACACTGACGTGGGTTATGTACGTTCAACATCGAGTTCATCGCAGGATCTGGCGTTTCAACCTGAACCGCTTGCAGGTAACCATCCCAATGTTCAGCCAGTTCAGCGAAAGCTGAATCAACCACTTGATGGTCACGATATTTAGCCAACAGAGGCAATGCTGCTTCTAGGCTCTGTTCTTGTGCGATTTGTACAACTGTACGTTCTGTCTGCTCTGGAGATAACCAACCTAGACGCAGGTTCAGTGCGCCAATGTTGTCGCCACGCAAACACTCGGTGTTGCCTAATTCATCATTGTTTAGTGCTTCTGGCGCTGCCCATGTACCGTAGCCCAAATTACCTAGGAACGATTGGCGATCACCATCAAAAGACGTTGCAGGGCGATCCGCTGTCATCAGATTTACCGCGTAGTCACGCTTCATGAAAGCATACTGCTCAAGCACGGTGTGACCCGATTCTTGTTGGTGTGCTTTTAGCGTCATGGTTTGTGGAACCCAGTCTGCATTGAGTAGTTGCTTAAGTGCATCGAAGTGTGTGAATTCGTACACAGGCACCACATCAACATGCAGTGCTTTGTCTGAAATGTTGGTGACTTTGATGTCTTGTAGCAGCACTTGGTCAGCTTTTGGTACAAAGAAAGTCGCTTCACAACGCACACCAAAAGCTTCTGCAATGATGGTGGTGTAAGACAAACCGGTGTGGTTTTCAAACTTATCTAACGGCTTTAAAGTTGGCGTGTAGAAAGGTGAAAACACCTCTACATAGCCCGCTTCATCACGTACCTTGAGGTACATGGTCGAGCCTTTGAAATCTGAGTTTGGCAGTTGAGCAATGTATTTGGTGATGCGGTTAAGTGCTGGATCACCTTTGCACAGTAGTACGCCGCCGTTGCTATCGACAATGCCACCGAAATCTAATGTGCCGACATAGTTACACCATTTGATCGGCGTACACGGCGTGGTTGCTACGTATTCTTTGTTTTTATCGTCAAAATATCCGAATTTCATCATCACTATCCCTAGCCCCTCCCAAATAAGGAGGAGCCAAAACAATTTTTCGTAAGTTGGTTGGTGTCAGCTCAATGGCAGACTTGCATGGACTGACTAGCTCGCCAGCGAGTTCTCACTCAGAGCATCGAACAAGTGGAAAGCATCCAGATCCAAGTAAAGCGTCAGATCTTTTACATCCACTTCAGCCGCTTGGGTTTCAACCATCAGCGGTTGACCGCCAATTTCTGTTTTCAGAAGAATGCTTGCGCCCAGTAATTCCTTGTCTTTGATTCTCACAGGGAATGGCAGCACGCGGTCGTGGTCAACTTGCTCGGCACGTAGGTGAATGTCCGTTGGACGAACACCAAAATGCAGCGCTAGATTCTTAGACGCCAGAGACTTAAAACGCTCAGGCAGTGGGATATGAACATCACCGATTTCAACGAAGTACTCGCCTTCTTTTTCAATCAGTTTTGCCTCCAACATGTTCATTGATGGGTTACCAATGAATTGCGCGACAAACTTGTTTGCAGGGCGCTGGAACACCTCAGTTGGTGTACCAACTTGAGCAACATAACCGTCTTTCAAGATCACGATGCGATCCGCCAGTGTCATTGCTTCGATCTGATCGTGGGTTACGTAGATCGTTGTGGTTTTTAGTTCACGGTGTAGGTGTTTGATCTCTTCACGCATCACGCCACGAAGTTTTGCATCGAGGTTAGATAACGGCTCATCAAACAAGAAAACCTTAGGCGTCCGAACCATTGCGCGACCCATTGCCACACGCTGACGCTGACCACCAGAAAGCTCTTTCGGCTTACGATTCAGTAGTGGATCAAGCTCTAACATTTTCGCGGCTTTTAGAACTTCTACGTCGATTTCTGCTTTTGGCATACCCTTCAGTTTTAGCGCAAATGCGATGTTCTCGTATACCGTCATGTGCGGGTACAGTGCGTAGCTTTGGAATACCATCGCCAAGTCACGGTCTTTAGCGTCGACTTTATTCATCAACTTGCCGCCAACCACTATATCGCCAGAGCTGATGCTTTCAAGGCCAGCAAGCATGCGTAGCGTTGTCGATTTACCACAGCCTGATGGGCCAAGGAAAACCACGAACTCACCGTCTTCAACCGTAAAATCAAACTCTTTGACGACTTCAACATCACCGAATGATTTTTTGATGTTCTTAAATTCAACTTTAGCCATTATCTGTTCTCCTCAGCGCGCTCTAGAAGCATATTTCTGTACGCAATTGCGCTCTGTTTCAATGTTCTTTCTTGGGTGGTGTAGTCAACATGGACAATGCCAAAACGCTGGCAGTAACCGAATGCCCACTCAAAGTTATCCATCAGGCTCCAAGCGAAGTAACCGTCGACTTTCACACCCGCTTCAACGGCGTTGTGAACCGCTTCGATATGACCTTGGAAATAGCGAACACGTTGATCATCCATCACTTGTCCGTTAACACGCTCGTCGTTACCTGCAGCACCATTTTCAGTAATGTAAATTGGAGGCATATTTTCGTAACGCGCATCCAGTCTTACCAATAAATCGGTTAGACCTTGTGGGTTGATTTCCCAGCCGATGTAAGTGTGTTCAGCATCGGTTTGTTTCACCGATTCGATGTCGCCATTCTCGTTGAAGCGAGCGACATTGCGTGTGTAGTAGTTGATGCCGATATAATCGACCGGTGCGCTGATGATGTCTAAATCACCTTCAAGGATCATCGGCATGTTCATCGCTTGGCGTTCAACCACCAATTGTGGGTACTCGCCTTTTAATACTGGGTCGATGAACCAGTGGTAGTTCTCGGCTTCGCAGTAATCTGCTGCCCCTTGATCTTGTGGCGTCAGCGGGTAAGCCGGCGTCGCGTTGAATACCACACCATGCTTCGCGTGAGGTGCATTCTTGCGAAGGATCGGCATTGCCAAACCGTGAGCCAACATTAGATGGTGAGACGCTAAGTAGCCCTCTTTTTCACCCTTGATACCTGGCGCGTGTTCGCCCCAGCGGTAGCCTAGGAATGCAGACACAAACGGTTCATTCAGCGTGGTGTACACATCGATATTGTCACCAAAGTATTTACTCACCACTTCTGCGTATTCTGCGAATTTGTAAGACGTTTCTCGGTTTAGCCACCCGCCCTTATCTTCAAGGTATTGCGGAAGATCCCAGTGATAAAGCGTCACATACACCTTCATTCCACGAGCATGGCACTCATCAATAATTTGCTCGTAAAACTCTAGGCCTTGCTGGTTGACGACACCGTCTTGCGGCAAGATACGCGGCCATGCAATTGATAGGCGGTAAGCATCAACACCTAAGCCTTGAATCATCTCGATATCTTGTTTCCATAAGTGGTAGTGGTCACACGCCACATCACCATTATCGCCGTTATCGACCTTGCCCGGCGTCTTGCAGAAAGTGTCCCAGATAGACGGTGTACGACCGCCCTCTTCAACGCCGCCTTCAATTTGGTATGAAGATGTCGCGACACCGAATACAAATTCCTTACTGCGTAACTTTGAATCACTTGGAAGTTGATATTTATTCATTGTTATAACCCTTAAACCTAACCTTTGACTGCGCCGGACGTTAAACCACTGATCATCTGTTTCGATGCGAACAGGTAAGTAATCACGAGCGGTAAAATAGAAATTGTGGTGCCTAGCATTACCGCGCCCCATGGCGTATTCGGAATGCCTTGAACGCTTCGTAGCGCCTGTGTAATCACGTAATTATCTGGGTTGTTTAGCACCACGAGAGGCTGCATAAACATGTTCCAGAAGAAAACGAACTGAACGATAGCCAGTGTTGCTAAGGCAGGCTTCATCAGTGGCAATACCACACTCCAGTACGTTCTGAACTCACCTGCACCATCCAATTTCGCCGCTTCAAGTAGCTCTTTTGGAATCGATGCAATCACGTGCTGACGCATCAAGAAGATACCAAATGGTGTGGTGGTGAACGGTAGCCATACCGCCATGTGGTTATCCAGCAAGCCTAAGAATTTCACGATCATGAAGTAAGGGATCAAGCTAAGCACCGGCGGAATCGCCATTGAGCCAACCAGCATGCCGAACAACACGTTCTTACCGCGGAACTTAAACACAGCAAACGCGTAGCCACCCATGCTACAAAACAGCAGCGAGATGGTGGTGCCTAAGAAAGCCACGTAAATCGAGTTAAACATCGCTTTCCAAAACGGCATGATTTCAAGCAATTTGGCGTAGTTAATCGCCAAGCTATCACCAATCGCAAAGCTAATGCCCGTACCGAAAATCTCAGAACGGTCACGAGTTGATAGCAGTGCCGACCACACAAATGGAAAGACTGTAATCAGCGCTGAAACAACCAGTAAGATGCCTAACATGACCATCAAGATCTTAGTCAGAATGTACATGCTGCGTTCGCTTGGCATCAGTCCACTTAGTGGTGAGGTATTTGTCTTAATTGATGTCGACATCTTAATGTTCCCCTAAGCCTTTCTTACCGAAGAGTAAAAATTGAACCAATGTACAAGTCGCGATGAGTGCAAACAGTAACCACGAGATAGCAGATGCTGTGCCCATTTCTAGCCATTCCCAACCCACTTTGTAGAGGTACATCGAGATAGTTAAACCAGATTGGCCAGTACCACCTGTACCACGTGTTAGTACGAACGGTTCTTCAAACATTTGCAGGTTACCGATGATGGTCATCGTGATAGCAAAGAAGATGAATGGACGAATCATTGGTAGTGAAATGTTCCAGAAGCGGCGGAAGGCATTGGCACCATCCATACGTGCAGCTTCTAAGATGTCTTTAGGAATCGTCATTAAACCTGTGGTGTAAAGGACGATGTTAAAACCGGTGTATTTCCAGAAAACCATGATTGCGATAGACGGCTTCACCATAGTGGCATCGTCTAACCAACGGATGGGTTGAAAATCGTTAACCCAAGCGAATGCCCAACCAAACAGCGTGCTATCGGCCAGAGCCATCAGCGTTTGGTTAATAATTCCTGAGTTAGGAGAGTACATATTGAAGAAAATCAGTGACGCTGCGACCGTTGATGTAATGAACGGTAGAAAGTACGCCGATGTTAGCCAGTGACGCATACGGTCACCCATTGAAACCAACATATAAGCCACTGGAATAGCGACTAAGTGCTGAGCCACGCCTGAAGTGATTGCTAGCCAAAGCGTGTTCTTCAATGAACGCCATAGCCATGGGTCCGTTAAAGCAATGTGATAGTTCTCAAAACCAACGAACTCCATCGCATCCATGCCTCTTACCGGGTTCCACTCGTGGAACGACAGGTAAACAGAGAACAACAGCGGGAAGATCCCAAATACAGAAAAAATGATCAGAAACGGCAGAAGAAATCCATACGGTGTAAGCGCTTTCAAATTTAGACGAGAAAAAAGGCTTTTGTCCGCAGGTTCTATCGTTGTGCTCGCTGTATGATTCATAGTAACGACCTCTTAAAAAGGAAGCGCGTTATCCACGCTTCCTCACTTACTTAAAGTAAAAACAAATTAAAGATTACGCGTGCGACGCTTGATTAGACGCTCTGCCTCTTTAAGCGCAGTCTTGATGTCTTTACCTTCATCAAGTACTTCCATCAATGCGTTCTCTAAGATAATAGAACGTGCAACGTGGTCGCCTTGTGCTGGAGAGACGGGTTTGATGTTTTGCGCCACTTCAGCAAAAAGAAGACGGGCTTTTTGTCCACCTAGGAACTCCATCTCTTCTTGGAAAAGCTCATCGTCATACGTTGTGATGTTCGCAGGGAAAGCGGCAATCGTTTCGAAGTGCTTAAGCTGTACTTCACGGTCAGTCGTCATGTATTCAATAAGCGCCCAAGCTTCATCTGGATTGTCTGATTGAGTTGGAATTGAAAGGAATGAACCACCCCAGCTGCCGTAGATACCATCAGGTAGGTTTTCTACTGCCCACTTACCTTTAGTTTCAGGTGCAATCCAGTTGTTTAAGTGACCAAGAAGCCAAGCGCCAGAAAGTTGAGTTGCAAATGTGCCGTTGCGGAAGCCTTCGTACCATTCGTTAGACCAAGCCAAAATGCGGCCGTCTAAGCCTTTGTCGCGAATCTCTTTTGCTACTTCAAAAGCGTGAACAAAACGCTCTGATGTCACCACTGGGTTGCCATCTTTATCGAAGTACAGACCTTCACCTTCAGGAACCGTCGTGAAGATGATCGCTTGTGCTACGTCTGCCGCTGAAGCAATAAGTTGTACGTTTTGCTCTTTCAGTTTTTCACCAGCAGCGATGTATGAATCCCAATCTTTGATTGCTTCTTCTACATCAATGCCCGCTTTTTCGAATACGTCGGTACGGTAGTACATAACACCTGGACCTAGGTCGACAGGGATACCATACATATCGCCATCAGCGCCTTTGCCCTGTGCCCATGCGTAAGGTGCGAATCGTTCTTCGTACTTATCTGCACCGTAGTTTTCAGACAGGTTAACTAGGCCGCCAGAGCCAACAAATGGACCAATTTTCTCAACGTCGACAACAATCACATCACCGGCACCAGAACCCGTTGCAAGGTTCGTTGTGAGTTTCGTGTGGTGGTCACCGTGGTTGTTCATAAGGTAATCAACTTTAATCCCCGTTTCCTTTTCGAAATCAGGCAGTAATACCTTCAGGCTGCTATCGAAATCAGGGAAACCGTCGAAACGAATTTCTTTGTCTGCTGCATTTGCAGCTGTTGTACCTAATCCTAAAGCAACCGCGCATGAAAGCGCTAAGGTCTTAAATTTCATGTTCTATCCTTAATATTTTTATAGGGTAACTGGTAAATCCGATACCGAGTTTCTAGTGACCAACGTCGGCAGCAATTTAAAGTTCACGTCATGTTTTATTTTTTTTAGCTTCTGTAGAGTGAGCTGTACTGCTTCAACGCTCATCTCTTCAATAGGGAAATTAATGGTGGTCAAACTAGGGGTCAGATAGCGCGCGAAGATGGTGTTATCGAAGCCCACCAGTGATACATCTTTCGGAACAGACAGTCCCTCTTGATGCAACACCTCGAAGGCGCCAAATGCCATGTGATCATTCGAAGCAAATACTGCTGTGAAATGACACTTACGATTAATCAGCTTCTTCATAGCACTGATGCCCGTCTCTTCAGTAAAGCCCGCTTCCGAGACTAATGCTTCATCGTATGGCACACCCGCTTCTTCCAAGGCCTTTCGATACCCCTGCAAACGCCCCCTAGCATCTGCTTTATCTAAAGGCCCGGTAATACACGCGATATCTGTATGTCCCTTTTGCAAAAGATATTGAGTAGCGAGTAGCCCCCCGACTTCGTTATCAATATCAATGCAACTCATCGCCATTTCTGGGATGAAGCGGTTAATTAAAACCACAGGGGTCCCCTGTTCTTCCAATTCAATTAAATAATCATCGCTGAGCAGTTGAGTATGAAGAATCAAAGCATCAACACGACGCCCCAACAGAAACTCCACCGACTCTCGCTGCCCTTGCTCGGTGTTCGAACCGGCTGTAACCACAGCGTGGTAACCAAAGCGGCGTAGGTTTTCTTCTATGCAATGCAAAATGCCTGAATAGAAAGAACCGCCAAGTTCTGGAACAACAACGCCAACACTACCGGTACGACTTGACGCCAAAGCTTGAGCGATAGAGTTCGGGCGATAACCCAATTCTTTGATCGCTTTTTCAACCTTTAATTTCTTGTCATGACTGACTCTGCTAGTGCCATTAATGACTCTAGACACTGTCGCCTGAGACACACCTGCATGTTCTGATACGTGTTTAATTGTTGCCACTCGAACCTCGATACTTCATTAGCTTGTAACCGCTTACAAAACGATTATTAAAGAAAGGCGTCTTGGTTGAAGTGAGTGTCATCACACTAAAGTTGGAGGTAAAAATGCCAGTTGTGGAAATCATGAAAGCGCTTACAGATTACCTTCACGCCATGAAACTGTTTCATGAGATTATTGTTTATATTATCAATATGACGTTCGATTACTTGCTCGTCAGATCAAAGAAGTACGCCAAAATTCATTTTTTGAAAGCGTCATTTGATGATGAATCCGCAGCTGACGGCAATATACACGGGGAAAGAGACCTTGTTATTTCAATGGCCTTTCGAAATTGTATGAGAACATTTCACGGTGATTTTTAGCTCAAAGCCTTTTCATCAAAAACCAGATACGAAAACGCCCAGCGGAAGGCTGGGCGTGAAATCATGGAAGAAATTAACTGGCTCTAATCTTGGTGATTAGATGATTCCGCTAACTTAAACTCTTGAGTTAATGAGAATTGCTGTTGCGACATGGTTTCAAGCTGTTGACCGTGGGAAAAAAGCACTTGGGAACGTTGCGAGTTATCTTCAGCCAAGGTGTGTATCTGACTGATATTTTGAGTGACTTGAGAGGCAACAACTTGATGCTCTGTCGTCGCGGTCGCGATTTGATGACTCCTTTGCTCAACCTCATTAAGCAGATCTGACACCGTCGATATCGATTGATTCACTTCGCCAGTTTGTTCTACGCATTGAATCATACCCACCATGCACTGATTGATCTGTTCAACCGCCAGTTTAGAGCTAGTTTGCAACTGCTCGATCTTGTTGTGTATCTCTTGCGTAGAAGCATTAGTTTTGGCCGCTAACACGCGAACCTCATCCGCAACCACAGAGAAACCACGCCCTTGTTCTCCAGCTCGCGCGGCTTCTATTGCCGCATTCAACGCCAGTAGATTGGTTTGCTCAGAGATCCCAGATATCACATCCAGAATGGACCCAATACTGGCGCTTTCGCTTTCAAGCTGACCAATGGTCGCCGTTGATTCCGCCAGCTTATTTTCTAAGCTGCCCATCAATTCAACGCTTTTATCCATGGTCTTTTGCCCATCACTGGAACTGGATACCGCGTCGGTCACTAGCGTTAGAGTTTGGTTGGCCGCCTGAGTGATTTCCGTCACTGAGCACTCAATTTGTTCCATCGCTGTCGCTACCATCACCGTTTGATTGGTTTGTTCTTGCATCGCTTCACTCAGAGAACGACTGGTGCTTTGGTTCTCAAGGGAAGCTTCCTTTAAACGTGTTGAGGAGTGGCGCATGTTGTCAATCATTTGGGTCAGGTGACTGATCACCAAATTGACTTTATCGCTCACCAAACCAAATTCATTATTGGCTTGATACTGAACCATCACGCTCAAGTCTTTTTTGGCGACTTGGTCTAGTGCACTTTGCAGTAATTTACTTGGCTTACGAATCCCTTTAGCGATGTTCAGCCCGATTAGCAGCGCAATAAAAACCGACCCAATAGCAATGATGGCCTGCATCAACAGTGCTTGATGAGAGGAGTCCATCGACTCGTGATATAAACGTTTAGCCGTGTCTTCCGCGTACATAGAAAGCTCATCAAAATGGCTTAACTGCACATCAATGAGCTGTTCGATCTCCACTCTTTGCTGAGCAATGCTCTCATGTAGCTTCACGGTTTCCATATGCGTTGACACAGATCCTTGCGCTGAAAATACATGTGAAGCGAGCAGTGATAAAGACTGTTTACTGCGGCGTAACAAAGATGAGTCCAGATTATCCAAATCTGATACAGCTTGTTCGAATCGCTCTTTACGGCTTTGTAGGCGACGCTCAACACCACGAACCTCCGATGAAGTTTGCAGAGAAAAAGCTTCATTCGCTTCTGCTGCAATCAAACTCAACTGAACCAACAAGGCTTCTACCGCTTTTTGCGTGTTGCCCGAACTCGTACTCGCCAATTGATTAACCAAGGTGTTATTGAGTTGTCCTACCACAGATTGAAATTGTTCCTGCTCCATCGAACCGAGATCTTTAGTATCCAAATAAGAGACGTATAAGTTCAAGGACTGCTCTATCTTATCGATGGTGGCAACGCCCGTTTCATCAATATTCTGGAGTATGGATTCAAGAGACGACCCTGCCGTGCTCTTGCCTTCAAACCAATTCAATTGCTGCTGATAATGCTCGATGTTATTCACGACGGTTTGTTTTAGTGGTTCGAGTTCATCAATGTAGTTGGCGGATAAATAGGGAGTAGTACTGCGATTAATGTCCAAAAAACGAATGGTGAGCGTGGAGGATTGGAGCATTAAAGGGGTGGCTTGTTGAGTTATGGTTTCGATGTGTGAGGTTATGTTCTTGTTACTGCTAATACTCAACCATGCGCTACCCAGCATGATTACTATCAGCGTGAAGAAACCTAAATAGACTCGAGACACAATGGAAGAAAGTCTCATCGTTATTCCTTGATCTAGTGGCGAAAAAAAAGGCACAAAAATGTGCCCAAGAATGGAGTTAATTGAAACGTGCCCTAATCAATCTGCCTTTAGGGCTAAAATGGACAGTATTACGTGCTCTTAACAAGCATAGATATTTGAAAGCATAGCTCCTTGAAAATATGCCAAATTCAAAGAGCAGCGCTTTCTATACCTGTGATTACCACCAAGCTTCAAACATTGCGCCGAACGACAATGTATCAACATTGGTTGTCTTCACTGTGTTGCCTTTCGTTTCTACATCACCCACGGTTGTGTAGAAGCGAAGCATTGGACGACTCCAAGGTAAGCCACCTAAAGATACGTTTTGAGACAAAGTGACTTTCCACGCGTTCTCTTCACCGTCATCATCGTAATCAACCATGCCGTAGCCAGCTTCTAACCATGTAGAGTGAACATCATCCCATTGGTACTGTGGACGAACGATACCCGCGTATTCAGTATTCTCACGATCTAAGTCTGAGCCAGAGTTGTCTTTGTAAGACACTAAGTAATCGATGATGAACTGTTCAGATGCCGCGTAGCTACCCTCAACACTTGCATACAAAGTCTGGTAATCACCTTTAAGGTCATATACCGATGAATCTGCACCGTCACCGTACTTAACAACCAACTTGTTAGACTCCCCCAAACCTAATGTTGCACCTACTAGGTATGCCGTTTCATCACTGACTTTTGGATCACCCGCTACGTCTGAGTCTGCTTCATCTGAAGCAAAACCATAGTTTGCATATAGGTCTAGTTGACCGATACCCGCGTTAATTGAGTGAAGTTTAGAAGTAATTGCGTATCGACCGTTGTCATTTACGAGGCCGCCTTTTACTTGGCCTACAAAGCCCATATCTAGCTTCGCGCCGCCGAAATCTAGGTTGTTAAAACCAGCGCCTTGACCATCGTGTGTCATCCAGAAGTAATCATTCAAACCTTGTTGCGGACGTTGATGGAAGTCGCGACCAGCCCACATATAAAGTTCTGGTTGGCTTTCAAATACGTTAGTTACACCTGCGTACATTTTTTTCATACTCAGGCCGCCGTCGTCAGCCCAAGCGTCTGCTTCCCAGTGGTCAGCCATGAATACGACGTCCCAAATCGCACCGTTGTCAGCTTGGAAAAGCTTAGCTAACTGAACCTCACCACCATTGGCTTCGTTACCCAAACGACCGACAGAACGACCTGTTGTACCGATGTCTACGTAACGCTCATCACCGCTCTTGTAGTGAGCGCCGTAACGAGCATAACCAGAGAAGACGATGCCTTCTGGCACCTTAGTTTCTGCAGTTAGGACAGCAGGCTGTTGATCGTTGACATAATCAATATCCACAACCTTAGATTCTAACTCTTGGATTCGTTTTTCTAATGCTTCGATATTAGTATCAGCAGCAAAAGAAGAGAGTGAAGCAAGCGATGCCGCCACTGCGACCGTTATTGGCAAAAGCTTAAATTTTTGCATTCTATTTCCCTATTATTTTTTTGAGTTTTCATCGAACAGGGAAATATTAAGCAATGAAAGAGTTGAAAAGTTGGTCGCTGTTCACACTGATAAATCAGCTTAAATGCCATGAAACTTTTAGAAAACCCATGACGAAAACTACTGATTTTAGATCAACAGGTTATAGTGAAAAATGCGTAAAATATCAGCTTGAAATCGCTTTCATTTCATCAGTAATGGTGGCGGCTATCACGTAAAAGGGTGCCGAAAAGCAAAGAGAACGACGTGTGAATTTGATTGGTTTTCATATATATGAAAAACCTCAAAATCTAAGGCAGATTTTGAGGCTTTTTGGTCTGAGTTAAATACCCAGTTATCTAAAATCAAGTATTCGCTACAATGAATCTAGAGACTCAATTCCCATATTGAACAGGGTAAATGCGTAGATATCAGCAGTGAGATCGATAGCTTTACTCAGCGGCATACCTGCCCCATGCCCTGCATTAACATCAATACGAATCATCACAGGCGCGCCACCTTCATGCTTATCTTGCAGCTCTGAAATGAATTTATAAGAGTGAGCTGGCACCACACGGTCGTCGTGATCGGCTGTAGTAACCAATGTCGCAGGGTAATCCGCGCCGCGCACCACATTATGAACCGGAGAATAACCAAGCAGGTATTCAAACATCTCTTTATTCTGCGCTGACGTGCCGTAGTCGTACGCCCAGCCTTCACCAGACGTGAATGTGTGGTAACGCAACATGTCCAACACACCAACCGCAGGTAAAGCTACTTGGAAAAGCTCAGGCCTTTGTGTCATGCAAGCGCCTACCAACAAACCGCCGTTAGAACCGCCGCGAATCGCTAACTTATCGCTGCACGTGTAGTTTTCTTCGATTAAGAACTCCGCAGCAGCAATGAAGTCATCAAATACATTCTGTTTTTGTTGTTGTGTACCCGCTTTGTGCCACGCCTTACCGTATTCGCCACCACCACGTAAGTTCGGCACTGCATACACACCACCCAGTTCCAGCCAACTGCCCACCGTTCCCGAGAAAGAAGGCGTTAGGCTAACGTTAAAGCCACCATAGGCGTACAACATGGTTGGATTATTGCCGTCTAACACTAATCCCTTCTTGTAAGAGATAAGCATCGGAACCTGAGTGCCATCCTTCGAGGTATAGAAGACTTGTTTAGACTCAAATTGATCCGACTCAAACGGAGACTCAGAGCGTTGGTAGATTTCAGAGCTTCCAGATTCAACATCAAAAGAGAAAATCGTTGGCGACGTTACATAGTTGGTAAAGGTGTAATGAAGCTGGGTTTGCTCTTTTTTACCACCCAAACCACTAGCCGTTCCTAGCCCAGGTAAATGAATTTCACGAACCAGATTGCCTTGGTAATCCAGCTGCTCAATCTTAGACACCACATCGACCATGTAATGAGCAAACAAGTAACCACCGCCAGTGCTGATATCTAACGGCTGTGGCTTTTCAGGAATGATATCGAGCCATTTCCTATCGCGAGTATCAAAGCTCACCACCTTGCCATTAGGCGCATCGAGATTGGTGTATAAAATGAAGACTTCATCTTGGTTATCGATGAGGTACGTATCGCTATCCACATGGTCAATCAGCGTGTTCAGCTGTTGTTCTGGTGAGTTTAAATCGATATAGAACAGCCTGTTACCCGATGTCGACTCTCGCCCAAGAATGATCAAGTAACGGTCGTCTTCGGTGGTATAGCCTGATACATAGCGGTGCTGCTCAGCGTTGTTCTCGCCAAAAACCACTTTGTCGCTAGCTTGCTCTGTACCCAACTCATGGAAGTAAAGTTTGTGCTGTTCGGTACGTGCAGAAAGCTGGCTGCCGTCTGGCTTGTCGTAACTAGAGTAATAAAAGCCACGATTACCCAACCAAGAAATGCCGGTGAACTTCGCATCGGTGATTTCGACTTCAAGCTGCTGTTTAGTCTCGGTATCGATAACAAAAATCTTGCGCCAGTCGCTACCACCCTCTGAAATACTGTACGCCACTAGGCTGTAATCTTTAGAAAACGACACCGAACCCAGTGATGTGGTGCCATCTTCCGAGAAAGTGTTCGGATCTAGGAAAATTTCTTCTTGTTGCCCTTCTTTGTGACGATAGAGAATGCTGTGATTCTGCAGGCCATCGTTCTTATAGAAATAGGTGTACTCACCTCGAGCAAACGGCTGCGAGCTCTTTTTGTAGTCTTGCGCTTTCGCTAATCGCTCTCGCAGTTCAGCGCGATACGGAATTTGAGCAAGGTAATCGAACGTGACCTCATTTTGGCTCGCCACCCACTGCGCGGTTTCGTCGCTTCTGTCGTCTTCTAACCAGCGATAAGGGTCTTCAACTATCTGATCAAAATAGTCATCGCTGACGATCTGTTTGTTGGTGACTGGATATTGATACTCTTTTAAATAGCTCATCGTGATCCTTATTAAAAATAATGTGAAATCGTCAGGTAACGCGTTCTGATGTGTTCAATCAATAACTTAATCTTGTTCGGTGGCTGGCGCGTAAAGGGGTACACCGCATAAATACCGAGCTTCTTGCCCACTAAATCAGGGAAGATATCCACCAACTGGCCGTTACGAATGTCGTGATAAACCAAACAGCGCGGTACATACGCGACCCCATGACCGCCCAACGCCGCCTTTCTTAATGCCGTCGCATTATCGGTAGAAAAAGAGCCCGAGACGCGCACTATGTATTTATCGTTATCGGTAAAGCCATCTTTGCTATGCAGAAATTGCCACTCACTGGCACCCGTTGTTTGATAAGCGTATTGCAGACAATTGTGCTCAACCAAATCCTTGGGCTGCATCGGCTTACCATTCTTAGCGATATAAGACGGAGAAGCACATACCACCCATTGAGAGTCCAAGATATGACGGGCAATTAAGCTGGAGTCTTCCAAGTAGCCGGTTCGAATAACCAAGTCGAGACCATCATCGACCAGATCAACAAAGCGATTGTTAAGAGACATATCGACCGTTAAACCTGGGTGCATATTACAAAATTCGGCAACAGCGTCTGCGAGAATCAAATCTCCGGAGATAGTAGGCACTGACATTTTGATATGACCACTAACATTTTCACCAAAGCCTGAAACTGCATCCATAGCCTCTTGAGCCGCCTGCTTCACATTTTTGGCTCCGTGTAACATTGCCTTACCCGCCTCAGTCAGCGTCAATTTACGCGTGGTTCGATATAATAGCTGCACGCCAATCTCTTCCTCCAAACGCGCAATTCTCTTACTAACTACCGAATTTGTAAGGTTATTTTGTTCTGCCACCTTACTAAAACTGCCCAGCTCTACTACCTGTGAAAACAGGATCAAATCGTCTGCTCGCATTTGATTATGCCAATTTTGGAATTAATTATTTTCATTATTTCCCTATATCAATAAAAAATAAAGGGGTAAATTCACGCCAAATTAACAAAACAATTACAAAAACAGCTTTTGCAATCACATCGGTTACAAATAAAGCGACTCTAATTACAACAAATGAATCCATGAGATTCAGATTACACCTACAAAACTAATGACGTGTTATTCACTTCAAACATGAACGTTTGAAAACAAGTACGAGGAAGTACCCATGAGTGAAACTCTACTAGCTTTATTGGCCTTTTCGCCAATAGTTGTTGCAGCGATTCTGCTGGTTGGCCTTAACTGGCCTGCAAAAAAAGCGATGCCCGTGGCATTTGCATTAACCGTTGCTATCGCCCTATTCGCATGGGATATGTCTAGCACTCGCGTGTTAGCTTCAGTATTCCAAGGCTTCGGCATTACCGTGTCGGTTCTCTGGATTGTGTTTGGCGCCATCTTCTTATTAAACACTTTGAAACACACCGGAGCTATCACCACCATCCGCAACGGATTTACTGACATATCAGCAGACCGTCGTGTACAAGCGATCATCATTGCTTGGTGTTTTGGTTCATTCATTGAAGGGGCATCTGGCTTCGGCACACCCGCTGCAATCGCCGCTCCGTTATTGGTTGCAATTGGCTTCCCAGCGTTAGCCGCGGTACTGATGGGCATGATGATTCAATCTACGCCGGTATCGTTCGGCGCGGTGGGTACACCTATCATTGTTGGCGTAAACAAAGGTTTGGATACGCACAACATCGGTGAAAGCCTGATTGCCAATGGTTCAACATGGGATGTTTACCTACAACAGATCACATCAAGTGTTGCAATCATCCACGCCTGCGTTGGTGTGATGATTCCTGTATTGATGGCGATGATGCTGACTCGCTTCTTCGGTAAGAACAAAAGCTGGACTGAAGGTCTTGATATCCTGCCATTCGCACTGTTCGCAGGTGCCGCTTTCACCATTCCTTACGCACTAACGGGTGTTTTCCTCGGTGCTGAGTTCCCATCACTGATTGGTGGTTTAGTTGGCCTTGCTATTGTTGTAACAGCAGCAAAACGTGGCTTCCTAGTACCTAAATCAAAATGGGATTTCGAAAGCGAAGATAAGTGGCCAGCAGAATGGCTAGGTTCTTTGAAAATCGATCTAGACGACAATAGTAACCAAAGCCATAAGAAAATGAGCATGGCGATGGCATGGGCACCTTACGTGCTGCTCGCTGTCACTCTAGTTGCTAGCCGTGTTAGCCCTGAGTTCAAAGGCCTGCTTAAGAGCGTTAGCCTTTCTTTCAGCAACATCCTTGGCGAGACAGGCGTAAGCACAGCGATTCAACCTCTGTATCTACCTGGCGGCATCTTGGTCTTCGTCGCACTGATTGCTGTTCTAATGCAATCACGCAGCGCAACACCACTGGCTAAAGCCTTCGGTGAATCGAGCAAGACTCTGATTGGCGCTGGCTTTGTGTTGGTGTTCACCATCCCAATGGTTCGTATCTTCATTAACTCTGGCGTGAACGGCGCTGATTTAGCAAGTATGCCAGTAACAACGGCCAACTTTGCAGCTGACCTAGTCGGCAGCGCATTCCCAGCGTTAAGTGCCACGGTTGGTGCGTTAGGTGCCTTCATTGCAGGTTCGAACACCGTTTCAAACATGATGTTCAGCCAGTTCCAATTCGAAGTAGCACAAACTCTGTCTATCTCTAGTGCAGTGGTTGTTGCTCTGCAAGCCGTTGGTGCTGCAGCAGGTAACATGATTGCAATTCACAACGTGGTAGCGGCATCGGCGACCGTAGGCTTATTAGGACGCGAAGGCGCAACACTACGTAAGACAATCATCCCAACGTTCTACTACTTGGTGATGACAGGAATCATCGGCCTAGTGGTTATCTACGGCTTCAAAATGACAGACGCACTTATGTAAACCATAAGTCGTTACAAAAGCACTTGGCGTTAATACTCAATTCCCCGACTGCAACACCGTCTAATAAGACAGTTGATGAGTTTCGGAATGGATACTAGAACACATCAACACCCTCGGGTATTAACGCCATTTTATTGCTTAACTGTTTCACTGTTTATTTGCTTCACCGATTAATTGCCTAACTAGTTAATCGCTTCACTGTTTAAGAAAGAACAAACACTTACTTTTTCAAGAATTAAAGCAGCCCAAGCCAAGCTCTCATAGAAGGGCAACATCCCAAGAATTTAGGACTGAAATTATGATCATATCCGCATCGACTGATTACCGCGCCGCAGCAAAAGCGAAATTACCACCGTTTCTTTTTCACTACATTGACGGCGGTTCTTACGGAGAACATACCCTACGCCGCAACACGGCTGACCTTGCAGAGATCGCACTCAAGCAGCGTGTCCTCAATGACATGTCAGACCTGAATTTGGAAACTGAGCTGTTTGGCGAAAAGCTCGCGATGCCGATTGCCTTAGCACCCGTTGGTCTAACAGGCATGTACGCACGACGTGGTGAAGTCCAAGCTGCAAAAGCCGCCGACAACAAAGGCATCCCTTTTACGATGTCGACCGTATCGGTATGTCCGATTGAAGAAGTCGCACCTAAGATTGAACGCCCAATGTGGTTCCAACTTTACGTGCTAAAAGATCGTGGCTTCATGAAGAACGTATTGGAACGTGCCAAAGCGGCAGGCGTGACGACACTGGTCTTCACCGTTGATATGCCAGTACCCGGCGCTCGTTACCGTGACATGCACTCAGGAATGAGTGGTCCAAATGCAGCAATTCGTCGTGTATTTCAATCTATGCGTCATCCTAGTTGGGCGGTGGATGTTGGTCTGTTGGGTAAACCACACGATCTTGGCAATATCTCTACTTACCGCGGTTCTCCAACCAAACTGGAAGACTACATCGGTTGGTTAGGTGATAACTTCGACCCGTCTATTTCATGGAAAGACCTAGAGTGGATCCGTGACTTCTGGGATGGCCCGATGGTCATCAAAGGCATTCTTGATGAAGAAGATGCAAAAGACGCCGTGAGATTTGGCGCAGACGGTATCGTAGTTTCAAACCACGGTGGTCGTCAGCTTGATGGTGTTCTATCAAGTGCTAAAGCACTGCCTGCAATTGCAGACGCAGTAAAAGGCGACACCAAGATTCTGGTCGACTCTGGCATTCGTACTGGCTTAGATGTAGTTCGCATGATGGCGATGGGCGCAGACTGCACCTTGCTTGGTCGCTCTTTCGTTTACGCGTTAGCAGCGCAGGGACAAGCAGGTGTTGAGAACCTACTCGACCTTTACGACAAAGAAATGCGCGTTGCGATGACTCTAACTGGCGCCAAGACAATCAAAGACTTAACTCGTGATTCTCTGGTGGGGCTAGATTAAACCTCAACGACTTAGGTTCGGATTCGGATTCGGAGTAATGCTTTGGTCTACTTAGACTGAAATTCAATCGGTGTCACAGCAATTCCACTGCCGTTGTGACACCGTTTAAGCACTGGAAAATAATATAAAAAACGAGGGCGTGTTGATCTTTCGAGCTGATTTTTGCAGCGAGTTGCTGGGTATTTATACAAGGCAGAGGCGTCGATGTGTAGCTAGCCTACATAAGAAGCCGATAACGTAGTAGAAATGGCCAGCAAACGCTGCCCGAAGGGTTCAGCTAAAAGCGTTTTACTCTTTGTTGAGGGGGATTTGCTTAGAGTGACTAGGCTACTTCCCCCTCGCCGCGATTAAAACGCTTTTATCTCGAACAAAATTTAACCACGAAAGGTCAACACGCCCTGAACAGTGCCAAATAAGAAGCACAAGGAAGCAAAGATGGAGACAAACACATCCCATGAGCGAGTAATAGACGCACAAGCTTATCAGCAGCTTGAAGCGATACTGGCTCAAAAAATAGAAACAGAACGCATCGTCACGCAAGAGGCAAAGCGCTTGGCTTACGGCACCGATGCGAGTTTTTATCGCTTGGTGCCGAAAATGGTTCTAAGGCTCAAGAACTTAGACGAAGTGATATTCACCATTCAAAGCTGTCGCGAACTCGGTATTCATTTTACCTTTCGCGCCGCGGGCACCAGCCTTTCAGGGCAAGCCGTTTCAGACTCGGTACTCATCACACTGACCGATGATTGGCGTGGCCATGAAATTGTCGATAACGGCAATCAGATCATCCTTCAACCGGGTGTGATTGGCGCTGATGCAAACAAATACCTTGCCCCTTACCAACGTAAAATCGGCCCAGATCCAGCCTCTATCAATACCTGTAAAATCGGTGGTATTGCCGCGAACAACGCCAGTGGCATGTGTTGTGGTACTGCGCAAAACTCGTATCGCACCGTTGAAAGCATGAAAATCGTATTGAGTGATGGCTCCCTGCTTGATACGGCTGATAACGCAAGTGTTGAGGCATTCAAGCAATCGCACAAAGAACTGTTTGAAGGCATTGTTGAGTTACATCAACAAACAGCTTCAAACCAAGAACTTGCAGACAGAATCCGCCACAAATACCGCCTCAAAAACACCACTGGCTATGCACTCAATGCTTTGGTTGATTACCACGACCCCATTGAGATCATCAAACACCTGATGATTGGCTCAGAGGGCACACTAGGCTTCATCGCTGAGATTACCTACAACACGGTTATCGAACACCCGAACAAAGCTTCGGCGCTGTTGGTGTTTGCCGACATAGAACAAGCCAGTAAAGCCGTTACTACGCTATCAAAAACGCCGGTTGCTGCCGTTGAATTGATGGACGGCAGAGCGCTACGCTCAGTAGCTGATAAGCCTGGTATGCCTGCATTCATGCCGAATTTGGATTTAGAAGCCGCAGCTATTTTGGTGGAATCACACGCCAGCTCCCAGCCGGACTTAGATTTACAATGTAAATCAATTTTGGACGCATTGACTGAATACACGATTGTTGAATCGGTGCCTTTCACTTCCGATCCAAAGACAGTCGCAACCCTATGGGGTATTCGAAAAGGCATGTTCCCAGCAGTTGGCGCCGTGCGTGAAGTCGGCACTACCGTTATCATCGAAGACGTGGCTTTCCCTGTCGAAAACCTCGCTAACGGCATTCGAGAGCTGCAAGAACTGTTCGACAAATACGACTACAGCGAAGCGATCATTTTCGGCCATGCCCTCGAAGGCAACCTTCACTTTGTATTTACTCAAGGCTTCGACAGCCAAACAGAAATCGACCGCTACGGCGGTTTCATGGATGACGTTGCCGAACTGGTTGCGGTGAAATACCAAGGTTCTCTGAAAGCAGAGCATGGTACTGGTCGTAACATGGCACCTTATGTGGAGCTAGAATGGGGCAAAGATGGCTATGCCTTGATGCAACAGATCAAAGCGCTGTTTGACCCAGAAAGACTGCTCAACCCCGGCGTTATCATCAACGACAATCCAAATTCACACATCACCAATTTGAAGCCAATGCCTGCTGCTGACGACCTTGTCGACCGCTGTATTGAATGTGGCTTCTGTGAACCTGTTTGTCCGTCTCGTACGCTGACTCTATCACCACGCCAACGCATTGTTCTGTACCGAGAGCTACAACGCCGCCGTGCTGCAGGTGAAGAAATAGAAGCAAGCGAACTAGAGAAAACCTTCGAATACCAAGGCATTGATACCTGCGCCGCAACTGGCCTGTGTGCCGAACGTTGTCCAGTGGGAATCAACACCGGTGATTTGATTAAAAAGCTTCGTATTGCCAAGTACGAGAAATTTACACCAATCGCTAAGTGGACAGCGGATCATTTCTCGACCACCACAAAACTTACCAAGGCTGGCCTCAAAACCAACCAAGTGGCGAGCAAAGTATTAGGCGCAAATACTGTCGGCAAGCTAACCAACGGCTTGCGCTCTATCACCAAAGGCGCGACACCCGTTTGGATGCCTGAGATGCCGCAATCCAATAGCCACTCGCTAGTCTCATCACCAGTGACAGCAGAATCCTCAAGTAATCACAAGAAGGTGGTTTACCTGCCTTCGTGTGCCAGTCGAACCATGGGGCAACAGAACGATGCGGGCGATCAACGTCCTCTAACTGAAGTGACCATGTCTTTGCTTAACAAAGCCGGATTTGAGGTGATTCTTCCGAAGAAGCTAGACGACCAATGTTGTGGCATGCCTTACGACAGCAAAGGGATGACCGATTTAGCCCAATCTAAAGCGCAACAGCTCGAAGAAGTGTTGTGGCAAGCGAGTCGTCAGGGTGAATACCCAGTCTTAATGGATACTAGCCCATGTGCTAAACGCAGTATTGAACAGTTCACCAAACCGTTAGAGGTATTAGAGCCAACAGGATTTGTGAATCAATACCTGCTTGAACACCTGACGCTTGAGCCGCTACAAGAGACCGTGATGCTGCATGTGACTTGTAGCTCTCGTCGAATGGGTTTGGAAGGCGCGATGTTGAGCCTTGCTAAAGCCTGTACCGAAGAGGTCATCGTTCCTGAACATATTCAATGCTGTGGTTGGGCGGGTGATAAAGGTTTTACCACGCCAGAGCTGAATGAAGCTGCAGTACACCCACTCAAGGAGCAAGTGCCGAGCAACTGCACTCGCGGATTCAGCAACAGCCGAACCTGTGAGATCGGTTTGTCACATCACAGTGGCATTCCGTATCAGTCAATCTTGTACTTGGTGGACGAAGTCGCGCAATAGCGGAGCCTCCCCACTTAAGGTATCGAGCAATTAGCTTAAACCTAAAACGAAAAATGGCAGCTCAATCAGGCTGCCATTTCTTTATTCGATTTAAACGTTATTTAGCTAGTTGTTACGAGTTGACAGTTAGAGAGATAAGCGCATCAACTCTTCTGGTGAGTAGTTTTCTGCTTCTGCGCCTTTGGCGATCAAGTCGATCACTTTGAATTCGATCATGTCACCAAACTCTTTGGTTAAGTAATCACGAAACGCTTTCTCATTCGGCCATTTGCCTCGCACGATATAGCCATCTTCTTTATCGAAATCTTCCGTTTCAAAGAAGGAAAAGTCGGTCATACCAATATTGTGGCAATACAAAACGAGATACATGTTGAATCCTTAACGCTAAACATTTAACTAAGCTAAAAACCGATCGACAACCGATCCGAAAGCCAATTCTAAAAAACAGGCTCAAGGTTACAACATAAAAAGCAAATCGAACACTCAATCGAATAGCACGTCGAAAACTTAAGCAGCCTGTTCTTTTTCGTTAATCATCAAACATCATGTTAATTGCCGCACCTAACAGAATCAGCCCAACGATTGGCCCCATGACTGCCAATGGTGCGCGTTCAATGTAGGGCAAGTTTTCTGCAATCATCAAACCCCATTCCGGTGCAGGCGGTTTCGCACCTAAACCGATGAAGCTTAGCGAGGTCAGGCTCAATGTGATTACTGGCAGCCTCAACATCGCGTGCCTTAGCAAAGGTGGCAACACATAAGGAAGCAAGTAGAAACGGAAGGTTCGAAGCTTGCTGGTGCCCCACAATGGCGCGAGATGCGTATAAGGTTGAGCCTTTGCTTCCACGATCAAGCTTGAACAATGTGCCGCCAATGGTGCCCAAGATACCAATACAATCGCGATTAATGCACTGTTCGGATTCATCCCCGTTAAACCCGCAACCAACAGACCTGCAATGATGTAAGGAATGCCCTTAGTGATCTCGATAAGGCCTTGGCTAAAGCGGGTATTGAAGCCCATAATGATGCCCATCACCAAACTCAAAAACGTTGCCAAGATACCCGCTTGGAAGGTCGCGACCATACCCGAGCCGATTCTCGCCAGTAAGTCTCGGCCAATGCCATCCGCACCCAAAGGCGCTTGCCAACTGGGATCAGCTAAACGTGAAAATTGACTGGTGTATGGGTCACGAAATGCCGCCCATACCACAATCGCAATTAGGAATGAGAATATTGAGAAGGCAACAGCACGTTTGGTGCGGCTTTGCGTAAAGCGAAACGAAGAGTGACTACTAATGAGCTTACCGCTTTTCAGACTGTGACCCAGAATCAGCTGTTGAACAAACAAGCTCATGCTGCTCACGGCAATTGAAAATAGCAGCAATACCAATAAGCCGCCCTGCAGCATTGGTAAATCTTGCGCCTTAGCTGCGCCTAGAACCATGCGCCCGATACCCGGAATCGAGAAGATAAGCTCAACCGCGACCGCGCCACCTGTTAAGCCAATAACGATCATCGCGATTTGTGGGATCAAGCTGCTCAGCGCTCTTTTCAGCGCAAAGCGAATAATTTGGTTGGAGTGAACGTTAGCACTGAGCCAAGTGATCACCCAAGGTTCATTTAAAACGCGTTGTAAACTGTCTCTGAGTAGATGACTAAATAGGCCACTGGCAGGCAGTGCGAGTGCTAAACTCGGTAACCAAATGTCTTGCCAGCCTTGCCAACCATACGGTGGTAGCCAACCTAACCAGATTGAGAACACCAGTATTAATACCGAGGCCACCACGTACTCTGGCAAGGATATTAATACGGTGCTTAAACTGCTGTAACTCTGCCCTAGTTTGCCCTTCTTCCAACAGCGCAAAGTAGAAAGCAAACCTGCACCGCACAGCACGAAAGTCATCACAAGTGCGCTCGACATCAGAAACAGAGACGTCGACGCTGTTTTCTGAATGCCTAGTGCAACCGAAGAACCATCAATCCATGATTTCCCTAGATCACCCGAAAAAGCACTTCCTACCCAGTCAATCAGGCGCTCGCTTGCCGAACGGTCAAGCTGAAGATCAGCGCGTACCGCTGCTAAAGCTTCAGGCGTAAGCAGGTGTTGTTGCCCCGCCCTCGCACGCAGAATGGATTGGCTTGGGTCGATGCCTGCAATGTCAGGCATCAAGCCAACAAGAATCACCACCACAATCAGTGAGGCGATTCTTGATAACCAAGGCGTCAAGAGAAATAAGGTTCGACGCAGAGTCTCAGCAGATAGCATCTATTTAGTTAGCCTGTTTCGCTTGTTTGATCTGTGTAGTTTGGTCAACTAAACGGCGCTCACTTGGGTCACGAACCACATTGCTCACGCGCTCGCTTTCACCTTGAATCACACGTTCGTGAAGCAGTGGAATAGCCGCGAAGTCGTTCAAGATTTTTTGCTCAGCTTCGATGATCGCTTGCTGACGCAGTGCACCTAATGGTTGCAGATCAGCGTGAGTCAGAGCTTGGTCTACTTCTTGAGAACAGAATTGACCAAGATTGAATGAACCCTTACAACCAAAGTCACTCATCATGTAAGCCACTGGGTCACCAGAATCTAGAACCGTTGCACGAGAAAGGATGAACGCATCAAACTTGCCTGATAGCGCATCGTTTTCAATCTGAGCGTATTCACGGATATCCAGCTCAACTTTGAAACCAGCCGCTTCAAGTTGTTGTTTAAGCAGTGCTGCTACTTCTGGAAGCTCAGCGCGGTCGGTAAAGGTACCGATAACAATGCTTTCACCGTTTGCTTTTAGAGTCTTGTCGATTGCCTGACCTTCAGGTCGAATTGGTTCAGCCCAAGCAAGAGCAGGACCTAATAGACCTTGTGCAATATCCGCGTGTTTTTCATAAACGGTATTCACGATTTGCTCACGGTCTACCGCAGCAGCCGCTACCTTACGCAAGTTAATATCGCTGAATACGCCTGACTTGTTATTTAAGTAAAGCGTATTGGTACGAGGCATCGCCACTTCATAAAGTAGGTTCGGATCAATGGTCGCGATTTGTGAAACGGGTACTGCTTCAACGATGTCTGCTGTGCCTGTTCTTAGAGCTGCAGCGCGAGCAAAACCGTTAGGGACGTATTCTGCAATCACAGATTCAACTTGCGCTTTTTCACCCCAGTAGCCATCGAAACGTTTTAGCTTCGCGCTGGTTGTACCGTTAATTTCAGTCAACTCAAACGGGCCCGTACCAGCACCCATTGGGCTAACACGGCCATCTTCTTGGTAAGCACTTGCTGCAAGAATCGCTAATTGAGGGCTTGATAAACGGCTTGGTAAAAGAGGGTCATCAAAGCTGGTCTTGATCTCTACGCGGTAGTTGTCCATCGCTTTCACTTCTAGATCGACACCATCTAGAATGCGTGGCTTAGGTGCAGCCTCAAGCGCTTTCTGCAAAGAGTTCACTACGGATTCTGCGGTTAATGTAGAGCCATCGTGGAATTTAACGCCTTGGCGAATCGTGAACTGCCAAGTCAGAGGATCAAGATGTTTCCAATCAGTCGCTAGCATTGGTTCTGCTTCTGAGGTTGGGCTCAAGTTCACTAACGTTTCAGCCGTGCTCCAACGTGATAGTTTGAACGCGTCATCAGAAAGTGGCGATAGGCCCGTTCTTGGTGGCTGCATCATCGCAACACGAATTTCAGATTTGACTGCGGCATCGCTAGACTCTGGTTGAGAGTCAAAACAGCCCGTCAAAGGCAGAGCCAACGCAAGCGCGCAAGCCAGTTTGATTGAATTAAAACGCATAGTTATTTTTCTCTGTAAGCTGTGTTGTGTTAATAAACAGTCTTTCGTTAATAAGCAGTATTTCGTAATAAATAAGGTTGTGTTTAACAAGTAGATTTCGAAAGTGGCTGAGATTCGATCAGCAACTGAGTCGCAGGGTGAGCAGGTGTGCTCATCACTTGAGGTGTCGGTCCGTGCTCCACTATCTCGCCATGGTCAAGAACCAGAATTTCTTCACAAAGCGCCTTTGCCGCACCGAGATCATGCGTCACCAAAACGATTCGCATGTCGCGCTTATTTTTCAGTGAGTTAAGTAAATCCAGCAACCTTTGACGGTTCACAGGATCAAGGCTGGCAGTCGGCTCATCGGCCACCAGCACTGCGGGTCTAACGACAAGAGCCCGAGCGATAGCCACACGTTGAGCTTGGCCTGTAGAAAGCTGATTCGGTTTCAGTGATAACAAACTGGCAGGTAAGCCCACGTCCAATAGCGTCTCTTCAATGATGGTTTCATGATTACCAGAAACGTCTAAGTTGCTTAGCGGTTCGGCTAAGATCTGTCGAACGGTATAGTAAGGATTGAGGCTTGTGTGCGGTTCTTGTGGCACTAACTGGATCAAGCGACACACCCTTGCCTGCGTTTTGCTATTGCGAATCGGCAGCGAATGGCCAAATAGGCTGATTCGGCCAACAGTCGGTGATTTTAGGCCAAATAATAGCTCAATCAGTGTCGATTTTCCGGCACCAGAACGGCCAACAATGGCTAAGCTTTTGTCTTCAACATTGAGGTCGATGTTCTGTAGCGCTTTGAACGCCTTACCACCCAGCCAACTTGGCACTGAGTAATAATGAACTCCGACATTCTCGAACTTAATCTCAGTCGGTGTTTGTGCTTCTGAATCTATCATTGGCATTAACGGCGAGACTTCTGAATTTAGTGGTAAGGTCGGGCTCATTCGATTAAGTCTCTCAATGAACAACAGAAAGCGTGAGAACTTGATTCAAGCGCATGTTTTGGTGCGCCGTAAGCCACCACTCCACCATCATCGATGACCAACAATTTGTCACACGCTAATGCGCTGTGCAGGTCATGCGTGATCAACAAACCACCGATTTGTCGCTGTTTAACATTGTCTCGAATCAGCTTAAGTATCTCTTGCTCTGTCACCGGATCTAACGCGCTGGTTGGTTCATCGGCGATGATGAGATCGGCGTTACTCAGCAAGCCAATCGCAATACAAATCCGTTGACGTTGCCCTCCCGAAGTTTGGCTCGGATATAACGGCAATATGGTTTCAGGGTTAGGAAATCCAAGCTGCACTAACAATTCAGTGAGTTTGATCTTGTCTTGTGATTTAAGCTTAGTGCGCGTCCCCGTCAATGCCAAACTGAGTTGACCTTCAATGGAAACCAGAGGATTTAATGCTTGAAGCGCATCTTGAAAGATAACTGCGGGGCGCTGTGCTGCGGTTCTTTGCAACATAGGCAAGCCACACACGGCATCGCCAGAAAGAGAAATATGGCCTTCAACCTCAACCGTATCTGGCAGAAACCCCGCAATCGCGCGTGAAAGCATCGACTTACCAATGCCTGATGGACCCATGATCGCCAACAGCTCACCTCGATATACATCGAAATGAATATCTTGAAAAAGTGTTCTCGAAGAGGTTTTGATCGTTAATTGGTCAACAGACAGAAGTGGGGCGTTCACGCAGATACTCATAAATGGATGTTATAACATAACAACTCTATCATTAAGCCTACATGATGAAAAGCGAACATTGAACCGTATCGCATTTTATTGGCTGTTTGATTGACCATTTTTACTAGGTCATTAGATAAAAAAAGCGCCCTTAGCATAATGCTGTCTGGCGCTTTCAAAAGTACTGGCAATAACGATTGTGTTTCTAACCTAATGACACGCCGCGGATGCACCTTCTGTTGGAAGGCACTTCTGCTTAACTTGTGCGATAAACGGATACAAGAAGGCAATACGTCCAAGATAAAACAAGGTAAACGCCAACCACAAACCATGATTGCCCCACATATCGATTGATAATGCCTGTACCGCTAAGAAAACCAACAAAGTAGCGATGCTAGAGTCTCTAACCGGACGCGTGGTACCCGTTCCGGTAAAGATGCCGTAAACCGTTAATCCAAAGCCAGACACCAGCGGGAACACAATCAACCACGGAGCCATCTCTTGATATAGAGCGACAAGCGTTGGGATATCGGTAAACAAGAAGACAATGCTGTCTTTGAATACCAAGGTGAGGAAGGTTAGTACGGCAATAAAGCTCGCCGTCCATTGGAAATTAAGTCTTAATACACGATCCAACATTGAAGGGGTTTTCTGACCTACCGCTTTACCCGCGAACACACTCGATGCATTGGCAATGCCGTCAAACATGTAACTGACAATGAAGGTCACCTGCATCAAGATCGCGTTAGCAGCCAGAACATCGGCACCCAGTTTAGAACCCGTACGCGCCATCATGTTGAAGAAAACTAAAATACAGATGGTACGAAGTAAGAGATCGGTATTTGAAGAGATGATTGTCGATAGGTCTTTCTTGGTCATCTTCGAACCTTGTAGGAACTCAGAGATCGAGATATTGCTGGTCTTGATCACCAGTGTCATACCAATAGCGAAAGTAGTGACTTGTGCAATCAAACTTGCGTAGGCCACACCCGCAACACCCAAGTCGAAATAAAGTACAAACACCGCATCCAATACAATGTTCAACACGTTACCAAACACTTGTGTGTAAAGAACTTCTTTAGCTTTCGCCTGCCCCATTAACCAACCAATAATGGTGTAGTTGATCAGTACAAAGGGTGCACCATAAATCAAAATACTGAAGTAGATATGCGCGTGCTCAGCCACTTTCGCTTCAGGTTCTATCACCCACATCGCGCCTTGCCAGATTAGCGGTTGTATTAAGATAAAGATCAAACCCACCAAACCAGACAATACGAACGGACGCATCAAGCTGCCCGCTAAATCAGAACGATTCCCTTTGCCCAGTGCCATCGCACTTTGTCCCGTGGTACTAACACGGAAAAAACCAAACAGCCAATACATGGTGTTCATAATGATGGTGCCGATCGCCACGCCACCAATCAATTCAGCAATGCCAAGTTGGCCGATAACAGCAGTATCCACCGCACCTAACAAAGGCTGTGTCACCGTAGAGATGATGAAGGGGAAGGCGATTTTAAGATAATCTTTATGGGTAATGGTCATATATTCTAGCGAGTGATATTAAGAATTATTTGCAATTAGAACGGAATGCTATCGCTTAATCCGTACGTTGTCATCAATTACTGAGGTAAATTATCAACAAGCTTTCTCTTCATTACATCACCAACATAAGATGCCTTTCAGCCATTGAGTGAGCAAATTAGCCACAACAAATGAGTAAAGCCACGCTCGATAAAAAACAACAAAACGAATTACCGATCCAATTCATTAGTTAGCCTGATAAAGACTCAGTAAAAACTCACAGGGAGGTAGAAATCAAGCTCAAACACTTCATCACTATTGAGAAAATGGTTCCTATGATAATGCACATACGCAGGAGTCGAACGCTGTTTGAAACCAGAAGCCGGTAACCATTTTTCCAATACCATACTGATCTGTGGTAGCAGCTCACCATAACGACCATTAAGTCGAAATACGGCATGCAAACCGCCTGGAATCACCATTTGGTTCACGACACTGCGATACTTAATCGGCTCATCAATCGCGATGCACGCTACATAACGACACTGATCCATTTCAACCCAAGCAGGGTTAGAGTGATGCAAGCCGAACTGGCTCGAAAAATCACGCTGTTCAGAGTTCGCCCATGCTTTCAATATCAACCAAGCATTGCGAATGGATCGGTTATAGCCAGTATGTCGAACATAAGCTGCCATTCGGTCTGATACTTCAACAATTTTAGGTTCCGGCAACTCCCGCTGCGACACATTCCAATAGCCTGCCGCCACTTCGGGATCTTTCAGGTAAGGTTTTTCTGCAATCTGTAAATCATGCTTACGCCATTCTCCGGGCGACATATTAAAAGTCGCTTTAAATGCTCGGCTAAACGAAGACACAGAGCTAAAGCCACATTTATGGGCGATCTCAACCACAGACGAGCTGGTATCGAACATCAATTGATTGGCCGCATACTCCATTCGAGTGCGTCTAATGTATTGATGCAACGACTCCCCAACCACACTTTTGAACGTGCGATGAAAGTGTTGCTCTGAATACGCAGCAATCTCAGAGAGCGCTTTTGCCGACAAAGGCTGACTGATGTCTTGGTGAATATGGAACAAAACATCATTGATTCGGGATATGTGTTGTCGTGACATCGTTCAAATAGCATAAATGGACATGTTTAAGAGCATAAACGGACACGCCAGTTTTTACAATTGCCGTGTAATATCAAGCGATAGAATAAAAACGATAAACGACGAGACACAACACATGGAAATCGCACAGTCATTACAACAGATTCAATCTTCATACATTCGAGAGATCCTCGCAGCCGCAAGCGATCCTAATGTTATTTCGTTGGCCGGTGGTTTACCCGATGCGAAAACATTCCCTATCGATTTAATGAAGCCTACGCTAGAAAACCTAGCGAACATGCCTGAAGTTTTCCAATACGGTTCGACCGCAGGTTATGGCCCGTTGCTTGATCACCTAACACAAAGCTACCAATTGCCAGAATCTCACACGGCAATGATCTGTACAGGTTCTCAGCAAGGTTTGGATTTGATTGCGCGTGCGTATGTTGACCCGGGTGATGTAGTTGTGATGGAAGCGCCAAGCTACTTAGGTGCGATGCAGGTGTTTGGCCTAGTTCAAGCAAACATCGCTACCGTGTCTCAAACTGAATTTGGCCCGAACCTAGATGAACTGGAAACATGCTTTGCCGAGCAAGCGCCAAAAATGTTCTATGCCGTGCCTGATTTCCACAACCCAACCGGTGTGTGCTGGGCAACAGAAACTCGTCAAAAAGTGGCTGAACTGTGTATCAAATACAATGTGGCATTCATTGAAGATGCACCATACCGAGAGCTACGCTTTACAGGCACTGAGCTGCCAATGGTTTCTTCGTTCTGCCCTGACAACTCTATCGTTCTTCGTTCATTCTCTAAAATTGCATCGCCAGGTTTACGTATTGGCGCGGTAACAGGTAAACGCAGCTACCTTGAGCCACTGATCAAAGTGAAGCAAGGCGCTGACTTACACTCAAGTGTACCCATGCAAGCGCTGCTTGTCGGCCTTCTAAAACATGAAGACTTTGGCGTGCATATGGAAAACATTCGCACGCTATACAAGTCTCGTTATGAGGTTCTGTTTTCAGAGCTAGAAAAACAACTGCCTGCAGATTGTGTGTTAAAAGCCGTAGATGGCGGGATGTTCATTTGGGTTGAGATCCCAGAGTGCGATACCTTCGAATTAGCTAAGACTTTGCTATCGAATGGCGTCGCGGTAGTACCAAGCCCAGTATTCTATCCAAAGGCTGATGAAGCTAAAGCTGCACTGCGCTTAAACTTCACTAACGCTAACCCAGAAGAATTAACAGAAGCGGTGAAACGCTTAGCGGAAGTACTGAACCAAGCGTAATCGCTGACGATACTGACCACTTTGGTGATTACCTGATCGGCTTATTGCCGAAAAAGCCGCAACGAATCAGCATTAAGGGCCAATGTCATTCTCAACAAGAGAGTCACATTGGCCTTAATTTTAGGTCGCTATAAAACACAGAAAGGACATCACTTTGCCTCATTGTATTATCGAACACTCATCCACTATTGATGGTCAGCAACTCAATCAGAAAGTGTTTCTCGGCGTGATGGAATCTCAGTTGTTCTCACCAACAGGAGAAGACATCAAAGTACGCAGCCTTGCCTATCAGCATTACCAAACTGGTGAAGTAAAAGAAGACTTCGTGCATGTCTCTGTGCGTATTTTGTCTGGGCGTAACGAAAGCATTAAAACGATGCTCTCCAAGTCCATTTTGGATCAATTACTGACTCTTCCACTATCCAATGCTTCGCTGACCGTAGAGATCATTGATATAGAGACAAGTAGCTATTCAAAAGCCTTAGTTTAAAGGCAAGTCACAAACGAACAGCCTCTCAAATAGAGTGTTTTCAAAGCATTAGTTAGACAGCATGGAGCAATAAATGGAAGTGGTGATTGGTAACAACCCTGAATTGATAATGAAAGCACAATCCATTCGTCATCAAGTCTTCGTTGTTGAACAAGGCATACCGCACATATTGGATCTTGATGGGCTCGATCCTGTCTCACATCATGCACTCATCACCGATGAAGATAATTTAGTCGCGACTGCACGCTTGCACATTGATGAATCAGGACGCTCAACTATGGCGCGTGTTGCTGTTCTACAGCCTTATCGAGGATCTGGTATCGCATCTGAAATTGTTATGGCACTTCTAAAACATGCCTCGGAACATGGTGCTAAAGTAATTGAAATCCACGCCCATCAATACCTAAAGAATTACTATGAGAAGTTTGGCTTTGAGTTCATTCGTGAAGTAGAAATCGTCGGGGAACACCAGCTCATTGAAATGAGATACAACATAAGTTCGTAGCCAAATATTCAATAAACAACAAGATATCACTACTTATCTGAGCTAAAACTGCTTATCAAATAGCTACCATTTCCATACACCTAAAACCACACTAATAAAAATGCTAAATAGCCCTACTTTTGGTTGGTTTTTGTCCTTCCTTGGCTTGGTTATACTGCGGCGGATTTTAATAAGCCAATATGGGCAAACCTGAGTAAATCAAACTCAGTATGTATCATAAAAGGCAACCGCTCTGGATTTACGTTCCAGCTCGCAGAAAGGAAAAACCATGTCTCAATATGTTGTATGTGCTCTGTATAAATTCGTAGCACTTGATGATTACCAAGAAATTCGCCAGCCACTCACTGACGTGTTAGAAGCCAACCAAATCCGCGGTACTTTGCTACTTGCGAGTGAAGGTATCAACGGCACCGTTGCAGGTAAGCGCGAATCTATCGACGCTCTTCTTAAATGGTTCAAACAAGATTCTCGTTTGGCTGATGTTGTTTACAAAGAGTCGTTCAACGAAGAACAACCATTCAACCGCACCAAGGTTAAGCTTAAGAAAGAGATCGTAACCATGGGCGTTGAGGGTATCGACCCACGCCACGTTGTCGGCACTTACGTGAAACCAAACGAATGGAACGCTCTGATTTCTGATCCTGATGTGATTCTGGTTGATACTCGCAACGACTACGAAGTCGATATCGGTACATTCAAAAATGCTGTAAACCCAAACACAGAAACCTTCCGTGAATTCCCTCAATACGTTGAAGACAATCTCGATCCTAAGAAACACAAAAAAGTCGCAATGTTCTGTACTGGCGGTATTCGTTGTGAAAAATCAACGGCCTACATGAAAGAGCAAGGCTTTGATGAGGTTTACCACCTTGAAGGCGGCATTCTTAAGTACCTAGAAGAAGTACCAGAAGAAGAGAGCATGTGGGAAGGCGACTGCTACGTATTTGATGGTCGTGTTGCAGTAAACCACCAGCTAGAAAAGAGCGGTTACGATGTGTGTAACGCGTGTCGTCTGCCAATCACTGACGAAGACAAAGCCTCTGAGCACTTCGAGAAAGGCGTAAGCTGCCCTAAGTGTATTGATAAGCACAGCGACGAGCAGAAAGCCCGTTTCCGCGAACGTGAAAAGCAAGTTCAACTGTCGAATGCTCGTGGCGAAACCCACGTAGGTGGCGAAGCCGCTCATCTTATCGATCAACGTAAGAAAGAAAAGCTAGCACACAAAGAGCAGCAACGCTCTGGTAAGAAAGCGAAGTAGTTTTTAGTATTACGAAAATAACAAAGGGCATCAGCGAATCCACAATGGAACGTTAATGCCCTTTTTTGATCCTGTTCTCGCTTTGTGTTTTGAGCCACATTTCTTTCGATAAATTGCTTCTATACTGTTAATAATCCGACTAGAGAGGAAGTGCCAATGCTCAATGAAAACCATGCCTTTATCTTAGATTTCCCAGATCTTAAATTAGACATTGTTCAGCTCAACCACGACGACGAAAAATTCAAAGCAGACATGCAGAAATACCACCAACTCGACTACGACATCCGTCAGCTAGAAATCTCTGGCAGCCCTATCGATGACGACAGCATGCACAACCTCAAAGTTGAACGCATGGCGCTAAAAGACTCGCTACACAAACAGCTCACGCGCCACCACGCACTTAAGATCGTATAGAAAAATCAGTCCAAGACTTTATTCTAAGCCATGCATCACGCATGGCTTTTTGGTTTCATAACATCAAAAATCTAAGCTAATTCGGCTTCTTCAGTTATGTTACTGTTTGCTTATTCAAAGGTGTTTGATAAGGATGTAAACAGAGTGGTAATAGAAGAAGAGAAGATACAATTCCAGCTCGTTTCAAATTCTGAATTCGAAGAACTGTTTACGTGTGTTAAACAAGGTCTTTTCATACACGTAGATAACGTTTTCGATTGGGATGACGACTTCCAACGTCAACGACTTTTAAACGATTATCATCCCTCTTGGTTTCATTGGATATATCGGGGAAATGAGAGAGTAGGACTCGTCTGCTTTAAGCCTTATGACAACGCATTCCATATTCATTTACTGATCATTTTTCCTCAAAACCAAGGCCACTCACTTGGCAAGCAAGTCATGACTCTCATACATAAGAGAGCCAAGGAAGAGCAACGAAGCCAAGTCACCCTGTCGAGTTTTAGAAGTAACACTCGCGCCATTAGCTTTTATCAGTCACTTGGCTACCGAGTTGTTGATGAAGGAGATGATGATTTTGTGGGATTGGCTCTCAGCCTAGCTAACTCTCAACCTCGCTAACCATAGAGAAAATACAGATAGCGAGTAGGTAGAGAGCGTTTACGTTAGCGCGCGCTTGAAATATCTAATTTCTCAATCAACGACGGGAAACCCCAACCGTTCTCGCCTTCGACCACAGGTTCTCCGGTCAAATACTCAAACAGCGTTGGCGCTAAAGATCCGTTAGCTTCGATTTTCAATTTCTGAGAGTTATCGCCAATTGGCGCTCCCCAGAATCCGATGAAGGCATCTTTCTCTAAGTAATCCTCACCAGCATGACGCCCCGGTACCTTGGTGTTGTAGCCAATTCCCGCTTTAGGGAACAAGTTAACCGTGCCAGCCCTATCTTCAAGGTAGATATTAGCCAGTTGATTCACTGAATCTGGTCGAGGTGTTGGTTGCGTTAATGAAGTCCACTCAGCACTGCTACACCACGTTGTCACATCCGCCTTAACCGCTCGGTTAATACACTTTTCGACCAATTGAGAATACTGTGAAAAATCAGCTTCGCTTGGTGATGCTAGGTATGGATTTAACCTTTGCGTATTGAGCAAAATAGGCGCTCGATTGTCTTCCAATGACTCATAGAAAAGCTTGTCACCTTCACGTGTGATCAATTCATCGACCCGTTTTAAATCACGATTGCCAATCACACGAACAGCGCAACGTTGTTGATCACATGTGCTTTCTCTTACGACCATATAATCAAGACTTTCAGGCAAGCGTTGCGCTATCTGATTAATGATGTCGATATTCTGACCAGCTGACGCTGCAATCGGAGACCACTGCGTGAGTTCTTGGTAAACCGGCTGAACCTGCCACCCTTGAGCCGAATTAAAGAAGTCCATCATGAAGTTACCACCAGCAGTCGAGGCAACCACCACATCCAATTCCTTCGAGCTTGGGTAGCTTAGAGCATTGGTGATTTTAGGCCCTTCACCCTCGTCTGAAGATATCTTCTTAACCACAATTGGATACTCTAGCTCTGCTTGTAAGCCTTCAAATACCTGCTTTTCGGGATTGAGCGCGTAGAACACCGGCGTTAAACCATGATCCCCAGCCATGCCCCATAGCGTTTTATCGTAAACGCCGGCACTGCGGTAGGTCGCTTCAATCTGACGAATCCAATAGTCCAGTCGGTTAAGCTCTCCAGTCGGCATCAGAATTTCGTCACTAAAAGGACCGGTAAAGTGCGCGAAGTGATCCGGCCATGGGTTATAAACCAAGGTGTAGTCTGGCATCCCTTTTCCATCTAACTCGGCAAACTGAGTGATAGACTGTTTAACCTGAGCTCTCTTTGAAAATTTAGTGAAAAAATCAAAGCCAGATATAGACTGATACGCTTCAATATCTTCTATCAAGGCTTGACGCTTTTCTTGCAAAACCACTTCGACTTCTGAACGTTCTTGAAGCTCTTTAACGCAGCGTTTCTCACCATAATCACGCAGTGACTCACCCAAACCTAGGTTTACTAGCCCGTCGTAAGTCGTGTGAGCATTCCAATCGTATTGGGCGTTGCAGTTCAACGTTTTCAGGTAATCAAGGCGATCAAACATGGTCTGCACCTTGTTGTTTACCATCAACACATCCAACTGCAGGGCATCATTGCCAAAGAAGTAATACGCTCGGTCGATCTCTCGGTCAACAAAGTGGAAATTAGGGATACCCGTACCACCTTGCCCCGATACTTTCGCGCCCGTTTTAATGATCGGTAGATTACGTACGCTTATCGTCGGAGTAGAAGAGATACCCACTCGGCTTATATTATTTCGATTCTCTTGATAGAGTTTTTTGAAGAACGGAAGATAATTCGGATCACGGTAGGTTTGTTCAGACAGAACCTCCATGAACCTCACCTGCTGTTGATGCTCAGGCTCAATCACCGTTTCTAGCTTAGGTTTGTATTGCGCTCGGTTTTTATGATTTTGGTAAGCAACCGAAATGAAAGGTGAATCTTCATCGACCAAGCCTTCGATCAACCCCTGCTGTAAACCATCGACAGTCACTTGGACCGCAAAACGTTTGTTCTGTTGGGATTCTAAGAACTGAATGAGCGCATCAGGCTGGTCACTGAACGCTTGCTGCATCCAATCATCGAGCGCTTCTGCACGTTCTTCTTTAAACACAAACTGTCGGTAAGCTTTAAGCAAGTTTAAGCGCACAAAATCAATGAGAGTGATAGTAAGAGCTTGTGCTTTGTTATTCGGCTTATCAGCGTTTTCTGGTTTACCATCTTCTGCAATCGCCAACATTGCAGACTTCATGTCGCCGTCATCCATTCCCAATGCCGCTTTACCGATCAAATCAATGATGATCGGTTGAATCTGAGCGATGATCGCTAGATCTTCAGGGCTATTGGTTAAGTATGTGTAATTCGCAGGGAGCGTGTCCATATCCTGCCAAACACCAATTTCGAATAACGCATCGTAGATAACCACCATGTTGGCAATGAACTGTTCATCGATACGAATACCTTCATGATGTCCCGTTGCTTCAGTCGAGGTATCTGGCTCGTGATGCTCTGAGGTTGGCTTATCTCCAACATGATAAAGGCTCTGTTCAAAGCCCTTTAGCGCCTGCTTATCATAAACCGTCGACAAGTAAGATTTGAACACATCTTCACTGCCCAAGCCTGAATAGCGGTCGTAATAACTATAGAGAAAATAACCCAAAGGAATTGAGTACGTCGGGTTAGATAACTGAGCAACGACTCTGGCTTTTGTTTTGACATCTAAAGGGAGAGCGAGAATATACGCATCTAATGTAACGCCACCAATCGTGAAAAGAGCCGCATCACGAGTGAGTTTGGCAGAATAACTTAGGCTTGAAAGCACCTGGTTTTTCAACACTTCACTGGAGCTAAACACGCCACCAATGACGGGCGTTGTTGATATATCAGCGGCACTCGGAGCTGACGTAACCGCCAACGATAAGACACTGAATAAACTGGCGTAACTGCGAACGTGAGAATAAGAGCTCATCAAATTTCCTTTAGATCAACACACTTCTATAAATGCGACTTATTGTTTCAGCCTGCATTTATTAGTCAACCTATGAAAACGTTTGTTTTCTGATTCGAAGAGCTCTTATTGTTATGAAATGTTCATTCTTACTAATATCTCTAAGACTTTACCGCATATCCAAAGCCCGAAAGCTTTCTAATGTTAGACGACAGCTATTCCCCTAATTAAACGCCCTAGCCACTCGCCCGTTGCTGCTCAATTCATAATGGCCAATATAGGCTGGGATAAATACCGATTGCCCTTTAGTAAGGGTTAAATGCTCACCTTTCTGACTCATTAACGTTAAATCATCGTCTATCGCCATTAAAATTTCAGCACCACTTGTGATGACTTCTTCTTGATGAGGGCGATGAAAGATATTGAAATTAAAATCACTGACAGGGATATCATAACTATCACATTGTCCCAGTTTTGAGGGCGCTAACAACAAGTGATCAAACGGGATTGGCGTAAACTCTGTACACGCCACTAATTCAGCGACATCAATGTGTTTTGGTGTTAAACCTGCTCGTAGCACGTTGTCTGAATTTGCCATAATCTCAAGCCCGGTTCCCTTAATGTAAGCATGCGGAGTGTTCGCATTCAAATACATCGCTTCACCTGGCTTTAGTGTGATCAAGTTAAGCAGCAGAACACAAAATAGTCCGATATCGTTCGGGTATTGCTGGCTAAGCTCAGTAACCAAAGCAAACTCAGCTTGGTCTTGATGAGATGCTGCGTAAGTCAGAAGTTGCTCTAATGCTCGGTGTTTACGTTGGTCATTCAACGTTAGCAGATCTCGGAAAAATGCTTCTAAGCCTAGAGAATTAAGGTGGTTGCCAAACTCTTCAACCAAACCAGCCAGTTCGCTCGAATCCAACTTTTTGAACAGACCTAATATTTCATCGAATTCTCGAAAGCCATTCATTGCTTGATATTCAGTGATCGCGTAAACCAATTCAGGCTTGTGGTTTGAGTCTTTGTAATTACGATGCCCTGCTGTTAGAGGGATTCTTGCTTGCTCTTCTCTTGCAAAGCCAACCTCTGCTTGCTGCTTGTTTGGGTGAACCTGAACAGATAGCGCTTTTTCTGCTGCCAAGATCTTAAATAAGAACGGCAGTTCACCGAACTCCTGCGCAATATCAGTAGATAAATAAGCCGGTTTATTCTTGTTAATCAGCTCAGAGAGAGGCACCAAATGTTGGTCAAGCTTGACCATTGAGCAACCTTTTGGATGCGCTCCCATCCAAACTTCCGCTTGCGGCTCTTGTGACTCATTCTTAAAGCCAAACAGTTCACGTATCGAAGAAATACTCCCCCATGCATAATTTTGGATGGTGTTTTCCATTGGGAAAAATGAGTGTTCTGAGAAGTGGCTGAGTGACATGGCGTTTTCCGTAGTGAGCCCTTTGAACACAATTCAGAGAGCTGATTCTAATAACGTAAATAATTAGAAAGACTACAGAGAGCCGCTAGAACCCACATGAGATGAGGTCTTAGACGCAATAGGAAAAATTCTTAGAAACGGGTGAGAGCGGTGAAAAGCGTGAAAAGAGTCACATTTGAATGCTACGTATAAAAAACGCTGAAGATAGGATAGCTGCACAATAACCAGAGGACTATTAGCAGCTATCTTATTGACGAAGAAGCCCCTTAAAAGCCAGAGCGAACCTCTGCACTTTTCTGAGGTGATTGAGCTTGTAGGAAAGGCAGTAGCAGTAACCCGATGACCGCAGCACAAGTAGAGATGGTAATGAAGAACCCACTCCAGCCATAAGTTTCTAGAACGAGCGCTAATGGGTAACCAGAGAGAGCTGCACCCATGTAAGCAAACAAGCCCACAAAGCCGGTTGCCGCCCCGGCAGAGTCTTTATGCGAGCACTCGGCCGCCGCCATGCCAATAAGCATTTGAGGACCAAAAACAAAAAAGCCGACACAAAACAGCCCAGCCGCTTGAAACACAAAATTGGTTAAAGGCATCAACCACAATGCAGAAACTGAAAGAAATATGCCGATGGCAAACAAAATATTCATTGGACCGCGGTTGCCACCAAACAGCCTATCCGAGCCCCACCCAGCAACAAGTGAACCAACGAAACCGCCAATCTCAAACAGAGACAAGGCAGCGTTGGCGTTTATCAAACTGTAATTGTGTTCTTCGGTTAGGTATAAGTTACCCCAGTCGTTGACCGCCGTTCTTACGATGTAAACCAGCACATAGCTAAAGGCGAGCAACCAAATGTACTTATTGCTGAACACATAGGTTTTCAATATTTCTCGATAGCTTAACCCTTGTCCATGGTTCTCTTGCGCCAACTCTAGGTGGTCACTGCGCCACTTCCCTACCGTCGGGAGTCCCATGGTGGTGGGCTTGTCACGTAAGCGCCAGCAAACGATAAGACCGATAAATACACCAATCACCCCCGGCCAGATAAACCCAGCTCGCCAACTGAATTGCAGCGTTAGATAACCCACGAGAATAGGAATGAGCGCCCCACCAACGTTGTGTGCTGTATTCCATATAGCCCAGCGAAAGCCTCTTTCGGAGCGAGAATACCAAGTCGTCAATAACTTGGAACACGATGGCCAGCCCCAACCTTGGAACCACGCATTCAGCACCCAAAGCGAGATGAAAGCCGCTAACGAACTCGAAAAGCCAAACGCGATGTTTATCAGACCAGTCGCGATTAGGCCAAGCCCCATGAAGTAACGAGGGTTTGAACGATCCGATATCGTGCCTGATATAAATTTCGATAAGCCATAAGAAAGATAAAAGAGCGTGCCAATTAAGCCGATATCGCCTTTATCCAAACCAAGGTCGGTGATCATGGCTGGCGCGGCATAATTAAAGGTTTTACGAGTGAAGTAAAAACCTGCATAGCCGACATACATACCTATCATGATGTGGAGGCGCCAGTAGCGATAACTCTGATTGACCTCATCATCAGTTAGAGCATCACTCTTTGACATTGTTGAGCGCAGAAATCCAAACATATTCGTTCTCACACTTTAGGTAATGTAACGCTGATATTGGTACCCGAAGATGAGCCATTAGCGTTGATTGTCATCTTGCCACCGAGCGCCTGAACTCGCTCTTGCATACCACGAACCCCCATTCCCTTGAGAAGGTCTTGCGCTGTAAAACCAACGCCATTGTCTGAGATCCGAAGATAAGCCTGATCATCTAGAATCAGTTCAATTCTGATTTCGCTCGCGTTGGCGTATTTAGAGGCATTGTTTAGAGATTCTTGGCACAGCCTGAAGATAGTGACCTTGAGCGTGTCACTCAAACACGAGTAATCACCTTGCCAATTTAACTGGATATCAACGCCGTGATCCGAAAACTCCATCTCTCGAATAAGCTGTTCCACGGAATCTTTTAGGTCAAGATCGTCCAACATCTTAGGTCTTAGTTTTGTAAGTAGGCGTTTGGTGGTGTCATAAACATTCAAAGACAATGACTCAATCGTCCCCGCACAGCGAACGCTCATCTCAGCCGCATCGACACGTTTAATAATGCTTGCCTGCGTACGAATTGCCGTGATGTTTTGGCCAATTTCATCATGCAGCTCACGCGCAATATCACGACGAACCGACTCTTCAGCTGTTATTAGCTGGCGTGAAAGGTTTTGGTTTCTGGAAAGCTCGCTTCGCAATTTGGAGTTGAGATCTTTCTGCTTTTGAACCGCAAGGCCCAGCAATATACCGGTAATAGTTTGAGCCGATAGAGACAAGAGTAAGTCGGTAATTTCGAGTTTGGACGTTCCGCTATGAGCAGCAATCAGCGCAACACTGTTTAACAAGGTCGCCAGTAAAGCGCCTTGCCATCCGTAACGTACGGCCAGCAAGATAATAGGGATCGCCATACAAAATGGGGCGAAGCGCCTTAGTTCATCAGGCAAGCTGGTTTGTATCAAAATACTGGCCACTAGCAACACACTGTATAAAGCGATGTGACGGATTTTGAACTCTACAACATTATGGATTAAGTAAGAGCTCAGTGGCGCCCACTTATTTTGGAATAGATAGTTCCAGACCAGATAACACATAGGTACCAGCATCAATCCACCCGTGATACTCGCTAACCACACCATGTAAACGGCTGGAACATGAGAACCCACCACGGCAACGTTAATTAATGCGGTAACCATGATTAAGCTCGCCATCACTAACAAGTGACGATTTTGATCACCATAGTAATAACGCTTGGCAAATAGAGTGGCAGGAATACTTAATCCACTGGCGACTAGTATGGTCAGCCATTGGGGTTCATCAAGCAATAACGCTAACGCGATCGCAAGTCCCCACTCTGCAATATAGATAGCAGGCCAATAGTGAGTGCGAGTGTGCAGCGTCATTCCCAATCGAAGTGAGAATGGGAAAAGCAGAATGGCTAACTCAGGGTCATTAATAAAATAGAAGGCAATAACCCATAAACAAAACCATGCACAGCCAGCCATAAAAACCCCACATAGTGAAGTGGCTAGATAGGAGCGCATTAGTACTGATCTTGAGTGAACAATTTAGCTAACTCAACGTTGTTCTTAACATTGAGTTTGTCCATCGCATTGGCACGGTGTACATGCACCGTTTTATGACTAACCCCTAGCTCAACGGCGATAGATTTCACATCGAGCCCTGTTGCCAATAACTGACACACTTCGCTTTCTCGGCGGGTGAGTTGGTTTAAAGAGGCTTTATTCTTCATTGGTGTCGCAAGCTTTATAGCGATATCGGGCGTGAGATAACAGCCACCATTTGCGCTCGTATGTACGGCTTGGATTAACTCATCTGGGCTACAGCGCTTACTGAGGTAGCCTTTAGCTCCTAACTCTAATGACTTCTCAACCATTGCCGGAGAGTCATGTACGCTCAGCATAATACTGGCAATGCCTGATGGAATTTCTTCCAATAAGCTCAAGCCACTTTCATCCTGCATTGAAATATCCAAGATAACGACATCAGGATGACAACTTGGTAATCCGAGGCGTGCTTCTGCCGCAGAGTTGAATTCACCCACGACCGTAATATCAGTTTCAAGACTGAGTAATTGAGCAAAGCCCGAACGAACAATGACGTGGTCATCAACAAGCGCAACATTAATCATGATATTAACCAGAATTAAGAGTAAGAAAGAAAAATAGCCCCGACAGGAGCTATTTAATATTAAGTTTATTGATAGAGATGATACTGAATCGAACTAGCGATTGGTATGATCTCACGTGCTTTAATCAAATAAAGCACGTGATAATAATTACGCGTTTTGAGCCGCTAGGTGCATCTTCTTCGCGTGACGAATTTTCTTCTCTTCCGCAACCGCAACGAATAGCAATAACACGATACAAATGGCAGCTGACGTATCGAGTGCTGCGAATGTCCCTTTCCAACCCGTTAAGCCAAAAATTGGCGTTCCATCCGCAATCATACCTAGGCCAAGTTTGGCAAAGCTGTCACCAATTAGGTAAGCAAATGTGCCTTTCACGCCGTCAGCAACACTGATTGCTTTCTTAGGTACAAAACCTACCGCAGCAACACCAATCAACAGTTGAGGACCGAACACTAGGAAGCCCAGTACGAATAGTGACGCTAGGTACATGAACTCACTCGTTGCATTTTGGTAGAACTCTAGAGAGACAATAATCAATCCAAGCGATACACAAGCAACTAAAGCACGACGTCCGTTCGCAAGGTCTGATAAATAACCCCACATCAATGTGCCAACCAGAGCACCGACTTCAAACAGAGTAAAGCCTGAAATAGCCGTTTCTTTTGATAGGCCTAGCTCTTGATACGCGTAAACGGTAGACCATTGATCGATACCGATACGAACAATGTATAAAAAGATATTCGCGAAGCAGAGCAACCAGATCACTTTGTTTTTTAGAATGTATTCAACAAAGATCTCTTTCTTGGTCATTTGATTTTCTTCAGCGATAGTATCTTCTTCGCTAATTTCTTCATCAAACAACTCTTCAACCGTACCTAGACCGTATGCTTCTGGAGAATCATTACCAAAACGCATGCCAATAAAGCCGACCACAATCGCGATGATAGATGGGAAAACGAACATACCAACAACGTTGCCATCAAATAGGTAATTGGCACCAAACAACGCAACACCAGCAGCACCGGCACCACCCACGTTGTGTGACATATTCCAAAGGCCTAAGTATGAACCACGCTTATTACGAGGCGTCCATTTAGTGATGGTTGAGTAACTTGAAGGGCCACCCGTACTTTGGAAGAAACCACTCAATGCGTAGAAGGCAACCATCATGAATAAGCTAGCGCTGCCGCCACCCATACTGAAGCTGAAGCCCAACATGGCAATACCAGAAAGGACAAGCATGAATGGCAGGAACTGTTTGGTATTTTTACCATCGGCGTAATAGGAAACGACGGTTTTACCAATACCATAAGTAATTGAGAAACCAAGACCGATAAGACCTAGATCCGTCATTGATAACCCATAAGTAGAAATCATGTCGTTTTGCGCGACATTGAAGTTCTTACGGATCAAATACATGGTTAGATAACCAATGAACACGACTAGGTAAGATTGTAGGAAGGGTTTAAACCACATTTTTCTTCTGGTTTCGACCGGAAGATCCAGTGTCGGTTTTCGAACCTGATCTAGGAACTTTAACATTGTGAACTCTCTTATTATTTATGAGGTCTGCACGGCATAATTGCGACCATGCATTCTTTGTTAGTTGACCGTGAAATAATAAGGAGTCTAAAAATCGACCGCATGAGAGAGGGTCTTAGAATAACTAGGAAAAATTCCTAGTTCAGAATTGGGAGTCAAGAAAGCGTGAACAGCATCACTTTGTTTACGGTCTGTTATGTATTGATATTACGATAACAAAAGTTACTCATTTCAAGGCTGATGAACTTTGTAAACGAACAGACACAAGCGAAACACTTCGCCTAAAAAAAGCGCCAGTGTCGATTCATCACCATCAAACTCCATGACATGATCAATACTGGCTCAACATTCATTCCTATTAAAATAGATTCGATAGGCTTGTTACGTTTTGCGCGAATCGAACTACAGTCGTTTACCGCTGCCGTCTTCCCACATCACTTCGCACTCTTCTTTGATAGCGGCTTTCAGCAGTTCAACCAACGGAAAAGCTCGGCTACCGATATTGACAGGCGCTTCAACAACTTCTTCTTCATTGTCGTCATCAGCATTTTCTTGATCTACTGGTTTGCTCTGCTCTGCGGCGATCGCAGTACGTAAATTATCCAGAGCTTGAGGAACGTCTGGAGCATCAATGGCTCCTGGGATCGCGCCACTATGTCCAAGCATCTTAATGAACTGAAGACCTACCTCACCAAACATCGTGACGCTAGCATGAGCCTTGCAACTAAAGGTAATTAACATAATGAGCCTCTATCAAATTTAGGTATCTATAAACATTTAGCTATCTACAAGCATTTAGCTATATACAAACTATGTTGAGTAAATCATTGGAAAGCAAGTAGATAATAACTAAATCGCTTTTGCCAAATCGAACCTTGATTATCCTAACTCTCGGACAAGCTTGCACCGTCAGTGATACACATCACTATTTATTATCGGTTGATTACTTTTTAATATAAAACCTTGATAACAATCACACTAAATAGCCCTCTAAACCTCTGCGTAGCTTATTATTTAATCTACTATTAACTCCATTATCAAAATCTTTGGCACAAATCACATGAAAAGGCTGGTCGGCAGACACCTAGAAGAAATGGCGGACATACGATCCACCCGCAAGCAAAAAATTGTCCACTCCTTTTCACTGACTGCCGCTGCGTTATTCATTTTCTACACTTGGGCTTACTTCCAAGGCCAACATTACACACTGTCGGTTTTCGAATTGTGTTTTGCACTGATCGCTATCTCCAATGCATTTTACGTAAGAAAAGTCATTAACCCTGAATATTCCGAATTGATTCTGAGTGGCGTTCTTCTAGTACAAGGGGTTATCCTATTCTTGTACAGTCACGCGATTCCCGACCGGATACTTTGGCTCTACCCTATTCTGGCAGCCGTCATTTTCATTAACGATTTCAGAATTGGCATTATCTTCAGCACCTCATTTTGCCTGTTTATCAGCACCTTAATTACGGCGATGCCCAATAACTTTTCTCTGCCATTTAACAGCACACATCGGTTTATTCTTAGCCTGTTTACTATGAGCTTGGTGTGTCACACATCCGCTTATTACTACACAAAAGCCGTCAGTTATATCCAACGTCTTTATAAAGAAGGCATTGAAGATCTCGCCTACAGAGACCAACTTACCGGATTGGCAAACCGTTGGAGCTTTGAGCGCTGGGCGGTGGAAAAGCTTGCGACAGTGGATAGTGAGCGATCACTTACGGCATTGGTCTTTTTAGATATTGATGACTTTAAAGGCATTAACGACAGCTACGGGCACGACGTAGGAGACAGTGTCTTACAGCACTTTGCCAATCGCTTGAGTAACAACATTCGAACCAGAGACAGAAAAAGCCATAAATACGACTATTCGATTGCGCGCTTTGCTGGCGACGAGTTTGTTTTGATGCTCTACGATGTACCAACTCGTAAAGATCTAGACGGTATTTTAGATAGGATTTGTGGGTTATTCGAAAGTGGTTGCCAGACAAACGAGAGAATCAAGGAATTGACGCTCAGTGTTGGGGTGTCTTTGTATCCGCAAGATGCTCAAGAGCTACATGAACTGACGAGATGTGCTGATAAAGCGATGTATGTTGCCAAGCATTCAGGAAAAAACCGATACGCTTATTATCACGACAATCCAGTATCGACATTGATCGAAGAGCTACCGACGAACCTAACCTTCTCAGAATCGGATTCATCTGAGCTTGAAGATTGTCTTGAAGCAAAAGTCGAAGGGAACAATGTTACGCTGTTAAAAACGCGTCAACGTTAACCATTAATATCGCTGACTGCTAAACGCACTAACCTGCCATATACATAAGCCATAGGCTCACTAACCCGATCACAATCATCCATATGACTTGTCGTGTTCGGTTTGGGTTATTGCCTCTAGGTCTCACTACCGTTTTAAAAGCAGCTTGCTTAGCCGACTGAATAAACGGTGCTTCAATCGCACGTTTTTTTACGCGACGTTTAACCGCGCTGTTCGCAACCTCGGTAAAACGCTGCCCTTGCTCCGTTGTAAAGTCGTTATCAAAGCCCATCCGACCTTGCCTTTCGCCATGTTTTTGCTGTACTGCCATAGCGGCCTCCTTGGCGGTCTACTCTATATTGAGTATAGACATAATTTCATATTGTTACCTGTTCAAAATTATTGTTACCTGTTCAAAATTTTCGAATAAGTCACTCAACGCTATGCCATCTTCTTTTTAAATCGAATTACATAAACTACAGCTATTCAAGTTTATGAGGATTTCAAAATGACGAGTGTAAGAACAGTAGATCATGTGATTGCAGCACATGCCACCTCCGATGGTGATGGCGTCAAAATCCAAAGACTCGCAGGCTTCAAGAACACGCGTTTCTCTCCATTTTTGATGATTGATGAACTTAAGTCGGATGAAAGCAAAGACTATGTTGGTGGCTTTCCTCCGCACCCTCACCGTGGGATAGAAACGCTCACTTACATGCTCCAAGGTCACTTTCAACACAAAGACCACATGGGGAATGTTGGAGAGCTACGCAGCGGTGGCGCGCAGTGGATGGCCGCAGGTCGTGGTGTTATTCACAGCGAAATGCCAATGATGGAAGAAGGCGCACTGCATGGCTTTCAGATTTGGATAAATCAGCCTGCGTCACACAAAATGCTGCCCGCGCAATATCACGACTTCCAGAGTGAAAGCATTACAGAACACCAAAGCGAACAACGTGGTTTATTGAGAGTGATAGCCGGTGGGTTTGAACTGCATAACCAAACTAACAATGATTCAGAGGCTTTACGAGCGCAGGGTCCATTACAGAAAACAGGTGTGCCATTAAGCGTTGCGGATTGGCGCTCTCATTCTGGGCAAAAAGTGACGTTAGGGACTAATGTTAATCACAATGCCATGACTTATGTGTACCGAGGCAGCATTAAGATCGGCGACAAAGTGATCAAGCAAGGTCAACTTGCCCTGCTCACCAAAGCTGACTGGCTTTCTTTAGACAGCTTAGAAGATTCAGGTGTACTGGTTTTTTCTGGTGAACCGATTAATGAACCTGTTGTGCACTATGGTCCGTTCGTCATGAATTCAATGGAAGAGATTGAACAGACTATTCAGGATTACAACAACGGCGTATTTGAGACTTACTGATTTACAGATGTCTGTCTTTGAGCTTTTAGCTTTTAGCTTTTAGCTTTGAATTGAAGTTGAAGTTGAAGTTGAAGTTGAAGTTGAAGATTGAAGATTGAAGATATTTTGCAACGAACAACGATTTGGTCATCCATTTGATGACTGCAAAAACAAGTGACACTATCCACTGCCGGTTACTATCACTTATTTAACCACGCTCTCAGAGCGTGGTTTTTTTCTATTAAATCAGAGATAAACGATGCCCTGATTAAACGAATTTAGAGCGAGTTACAGATATTCACACAGGTAAGCTGTCGCTTCTTTTACCTGTAAGTCGAATGAAGAATCACCCGCAACGTCAAAAGACTCACCAGATTGGTATGTCGTCCAGTCATCATCGCCAACACGCTTTACAATTAAAGCACCTTTAACAACGGTCATCTTTTCTGGAGCCGCAGTACCGAACGTGTATTCGCCAGCCTCCATCACACCAACACTCACATCAGCACCAGCTTGGTTAAACGCTAACGACTTAACGCCACCTTCAAAGTATGTGTTTTCTTTAATCATTGTACTTCCTTGTTATCTCAAAATTGCAATTATTGGACTCAACGAATGAGCCTATGCGTAAATCTAGGTGATAATTGTTTTAACCAATTCGAGACTGTCCTACAAGAAATAAATACGCATAGCTTAGGCATTTCTTGAATTCGCTTTCATTGATAACGTAAATACCAAGGAATCAGGCAAAAAATCGCCAACGCAACCAAATTTATTGGAACATTCGATCCTGCTTCTAACTCTTATAACAATTTTTGCAAACTAAGGTTTTAGTTAATAGAATCTAAAATAATATCAGTGGGAAAATGAAGAGATAATGGCAAAAAAGTCGATCAAAAGCAGAGATTTATTTGCCAACTCGTTACTCTACAGCTTCCTATTAGCTGGCTTTATGATTGCCCTCACCGCGGGCTATTTTGCTTACCAAGCCCACCAACAATCTGTCAGCCCAAGCAATGTCTATGGCACATGGATAGAGATTGCGGCACCACCTTACAATACTGATACCCTGACACTTTCAGATAATGGTGTAATGATGAATCATCGCCTCATTGCTACCTCGTTTGATTTTGATGGCAAGATTGTCACGATTAGCACAGGTTCTGGAACCACCGTCTACACCATCAGTGGTACTTACGATTCTCCTCGCTTGAAACGACTAGAGCCAAGCGTACCATCTCAGCAATTTATTAAAGAAGGCTACGAGGATACTGCAGCTGGTGATACCCACAGTGTGATGCAACAAAGACGCGCTTCCTTAGCCGAGCAATTCAAAAGATAATCCCCTTCTCAATCTTCTTCAGTCGTCTAAATAACAGCCATCAAATAATAGTCTTCTCCGTAAAAAGTATTCTCCGCATCACTACTTTCATATTTACCTACCGATCTGCACCGCTCACCCAGCACACTTCGCTTTGTGATACTGCTTCAACTTGCGATATTTTCTTATCGTTTGTCGCATCTTTGCATAACTTCATGTCGTGGATTTTCACTTATGAGATTTTACTTCTGAAGGGTGTTTTATTTTATAAAACATGGACTCAGCCTCTCACTCATTAAGCAACAGAATTGTAACGAAATACTATTTTTTAGTTGTCCATCGAAAACGGATTTATTTTCAGTTATAAAATTAAAACTCTCTCGAATACTGACTGGGAAGCTCCTTCAAAACTGACTGGAGCCGTTTATGGGGCCATTTGGTTCTCGTAACCTTCAAGGAATGAGAGAAATAGTATGATTCGTATAAATACCTGTGCTGCGAGCATTGCTCTAGCGCTATCTGGTACAGCATTAGCTGCTCCAACAGCACCTAGCATCGACATGTACGGTTCCAACAACCTGCAGTTTTCTAAAATTGAACTCGCGATGGAAACCACATCAGGCTACAACCAGATGGTTAAATATCACGACAAAGCAAAGGTCGACGTCAAGTTCAACCAATGGAGCGGAACGTCAGGAAACACGTACAACATCTACTTCGATGGCGTTAAAGTTGCCACTGGCCCTATTACTGGTAGCCAAACTACAGCTTCATTCGAATACGGCCAAGGCGGCTTATTTCAGATGGAAATCGAGGCGTGTGACGAAACAGGCTGCGCCAAGAGTGCTCCCGCTCAGATCACGATTGCAGATACTGATGGTTCACACTTAGCGCCACTTGCAATGAATGTTGATCCGAACAATAAGTCATACAACACCGACCCAAACACGGTAGTAGGCACTTACTTTGTTGAGTGGGGTATTTATGGTCGTGATTACACGGTTGATAACCTACCCGCTGACAACTTGACCCATATCCTTTATGGCTTCATCCCAATTTGTGGTCCTAATGAATCAGTAAAATCGGTAGGCGGCAACAGCTACAACGCACTCATGACAGCCTGTCAGGGTGTAAACGATTACGAAGTGGTGATTCATGACCCTTGGGCAGCTTTCCAAAAGAGTTTCCCGCAAGCTGGTCACGAATACAGCTCACCTATCAAGGGTAACTACGCAATGATGATGGCGCTAAAACAGCGCAATCCAGACTTGAAAATCATCCCATCAATTGGTGGTTGGACACTGTCTGACCCGTTCTTCGATTTCACTACAAAAGCCAACCGCGACACCTTCATTGCATCGGTTAAGAAGTTCCTAAATACATGGAAATTCTACGATGGTGTCGATATTGACTGGGAATTCCCAGGTGGAGGCGGTGCTGCTCCCGATCTTGGTGACCCTGTAAATGACGGCCCTGCTTACATTGCATTGATGGCAGAGCTGCGCGTTATGTTAGATGAGCTAGAAGCGGAAAATGGTCGCACTTACGAGCTAACTTCTGCGATTGGTGTTGGTCACGACAAGATTGAAGACGTGAACTACGGCGATGCTATCCAATACATGGATTACATCTTCGCAATGACTTACGACTTCTACGGCGGTTGGAACAACGTGTTAGGTCACCAAACAGCACTAAACTGCGGTAACTTCATGCGCCCTGGTCAATGTGATGGCACAGGGCTTGATGAAAATGGCGAGCAGTACACCGGCCCAGCTTACACCACAGACAACGGCATCCAGTTGCTGCTTGAGCAAGGCGTTCCTGCGAACAAACTTGTGGTTGGTACAGCGATGTACGGTCGTGGTTGGGAAGGCGTATTACCTTCATCACTCACCGATCCTACAGACCCAATGACGGGTGTAGGTAATGGCAAACTAACCGGCAGCTCTGCGCAAGGCGTATGGGAAGATGGCGTTATTGACTACAAAGGCATTAAAGCGAACATGCTTGGTGCAAACAACCAAGGCATCAACGGCTTTGAATATGGTTACGACGAAATGGCAAAAGCGCCTTACGTTTGGAACCGTACTTCGGGCAAGCTAATCACATTTGATGATGACCGCTCAGTAAAAGCAAAAGGCGCGTACGTTCGTAGCCTTGGCCTTGCGGGTCTATTCTCTTGGGAAATTGATGCAGATAACGGCGACATCCTCAACGCAATGCATGAAGGCCTAGCGGGCGGAACAACAGATCCTGTAAACCGTAAACCAACCGCAGCAGCGGGCGCAGACCAATCGGTTGAAGGCCCAGCTTCTGTTTCTCTAGACGGTAGCGCTTCAAAAGACAGCGACGGCACGATTGCGAGCTACGCTTGGTCACAAGTAAGCGGTACGGCAGTAACGGTAACGCTGACCAACGCTAATGCAGCAGTTGCAAGCTTCGATGTGGTTGAAGTCGCTCAACAAGAAGCACTCACGTTCAGCCTAACGGTAACTGATAATGAAGGTGCTACTGCAACTGACACCGTTGTTGTAACAGTAACCCCTAAGGACACAGGTCCAGTCAATACTGCACCAGTTGCGATTGTTTCAGCTCCAGCTGAAGTTAATGCGGGTGACGTAGTCGTGGTTGATGCTTCGGCTTCGAGCGATGCTGACCAAGATACATTGACCTTCACGTGGGATGTGCCTGCTGGTATTGATGCAACGATTCAAGGTTCTTCAGTGAGCTTTGTCGCGGCGGAATACACGCAAGATACGACGCTGAACTTCTCTGTAACGGTCAGCGATGGCACTGATACATCAGTCGCTGCTGCATCAGTGAACGTTCTTAAGAAAACCACAGGCGGCGGTACGTGTACTAACGCTTGGGATTCAAGTGCGGTCTACACTGGCGGCGACCAAGTAACTCAAGGCGGTAAGGTTTGGGAAGCGAAATGGTGGACAACAGGTGAAGATCCAACAACGACAGGCCAGTGGGGCGTGTGGAAAGAGATCGGTCCTGCAAGCTGCTAACTAAAAATAGTGCTTAGTTAAATACTGACTAAGCATCAACTAAATCCCTAAAACAAAGGCCAACCAGATACTGTCTGGTTGGCCTTTTATTTATGTTTTCTGAGCTTTGAGCTTACGATCTTTTTACTGGCGTCCTACTGACTTGCGCTCGTTATACCAATCACAGTAAGCAAGTGTTCAAAAATAGCGCAGGAAAAAAGCTTGAGAACAAGGCTGCTCTTTTCAATAAATAGTTTCGATGAGTAGTTATTCTACAATCAAAAAATCTAACGACGTTATCGAGATTTTTAACAAGCTAGGGTGAACAGTTATTTACTACGATTGGTATTAGACTTAGCCAATCAAGTTATCAAAGCTCTCGAATACTTGTGGACACTTCATTACTCGCCCGTGACCCTGCCCTTGAGTCGCAATCAAGGTAACGCGACCCATTTCATTAGCAGCACGCTGAGACACATCAAACTTAGTAAACTTGTCTTGCTCGTCATGAACAATGATCGTCTGAGACTCACGAAGCGCTAGCTTTCCATAGGGATCAACAGACTGAATTGGGTAGTTAAACTGCTCTTCCACTTCACCCACGACCGCCTCAAACAACTTCATTGAGTAACCAGAACGCGCAACGCTACCAAATAGGTTTTCTAGATAATCCAACACAGGTGCAATGAGCAACAAAGGTTTGTTTTCTAGTTTAACGTGCTTACACTCCAACGCAGAAGCGGTACCCATACTGTGACCGACCAAACCTGCCACTTCCCCCACCGAATCGAGAACAGCTTCCAAACCATTCACAAACGCTGGGATATGACCATGTACGCCATCACTGCCACCATGAGCAGGATGATCGTAAGCCAAGGCCGTAAAACCATTAGCAGCAATATGCTCCATCAGAGGGAAAAACTGACTCGCGGTGCCAGACCAACCATGGGTCAGCACCCAAACGGGGCCCGTACCCAGAGAGTATGTCTTCAATACACCGTCACGACCTTTGATTTCACTTTTAATCAAACCTTTTGGATCGGCATTCTTTTGCTCGGTACGCATCGGAGTGAGCAGCAGTTTACGTGCCGTTTTCTTTGCGTGGCTCGGCGCTAAAATGTAGTGCAAATTGGTTGTTGCGCCAATTAAACTGCGCTTGAAGCTAAATTTGTTCGATGTATTGAAATAGATTTTGTCACTCATGACCGTTCCTTGTATCGCCATCATTATTGGCGGATCGAGCTCGGCCCTGAAAATCGAACGACCGTGCTATTTGTTGATATAAAAAATGGCGCTACTGCGATTTATCATCGCTTACCACCACTTCTCTAAAATTTTGTTGTAAACCTTACTTCAGCAAGACTCACATGATTTGCGAGTTAACCTGTTGTATGTATTAAACCGCTTTCCAACTGGCTACCAAGCGCTCGACACCACTCCAAAAATGCGTGTGGCTCGCTTGTTGGCCTCGTAATGAGTAGAACAAGTTCGCACTTAAATAGAGACCGTACAACTCGAAGGTTGCCTGTTTCGGGTCTAAATCGGCTCTGAATTGCTTGCTCTCCACCGCTTTTGCTACCTGAATCGTCAAGTAATCAATCCACACTGAAATGGTTTTCTGCAGTGCCTTCTGAATCACAGAGGTTTCGCTGCCTGCATCTTTCCAAGTATCAATAAACATGCAGCTGCCTTGGAACGAGTGGTTCCAGCCCAGCCAGTTATCGAGCAGTTGTTTCAGCTTGGCTTCAATATCACCGTCGCCCAACTCTCTCGCCGGAATGATGACTCTTTCAGTGAATATGGCGTTGGAATATTCGAGTACAGAGAGTTGCAGGTTCTCTTTAGAGTTGAAGTGCGCAAACAATCCACTCTTGGACATACCACACTGCTTAGCTAATTCGCCAATCGTCAAACTCTCAAGACCATTCTCACTCGCAAGTGCAAATGCATGGCTCAAAATATACTCTTTAGTTATCTTTCCTTTGCTCATTATTCACCAATAATAAATCTGATGCTTTATTTTTAGCACGTTCGTACTTTTTTTCAAGTTTTTTACTTAACCCTTGGTATTCATTTTGTATTATCAAATAATTGTGGAAAAATGCGACAGTATTCAAAGGAAATTGAAATCGACTAACAAAGGAAAAAGAATGAACACACTTTGGGAACAGTTTGCGTTTTCGGCGTCAGTAACAGGCCCTATCTGTTTAATGCTGTTTCTCGGTGTGATGCTCAAGCGAATCGGCTTAATCAATGACAATTTCATTGATGTCGCATCTAAGGTCGTATTTCAAGTCACTCTACCCGCGATGCTATTTCTAAGCATTGTTCAATCGAATCACAACTTTTCAGCCAGTAGCGCGTTAGTGGCGTTTGGCGTCATCGCAAATTTTATCTTTTTCTTGTTCACGATTTTCTCAACCAAGTTGGTATTCAAAGACTCGAAAGATCAAGGTGTGATTGTCCAGGGTGGATTCCGCGCTAATACCGCGATCATCGGCCTCGCCTATGTGGCTAATATCTATGGCAACCAAGGCGTGGCATTGGCGGCTATCTATGTCGCATCCCTAACCGTGCTGTATAACATTCAAGCCGTGATTGCACTGACGCCCAAAGGCGAAGACACCGGCGCTAAAGCCATTAAAGTCATCGTCAAGTCCATCACCAAAAACCCGTTGATCATCGCTATTTTCTTAGCGGTCGTCTTCTATGCGCTTTCAATTCCGATTCCAAAAATGGTGGCTGACGCTGGGCAATACTTTGCCAATATGACACTACCTTTGGCCCTGCTCTGTACTGGCGGGTCGCTGGATATTAGCTCGCTCAAACAAGAAAAGTTGTCGACGTGGTTCGCCTCTAGCTACAAGTTAATTGCCTCACCGTTACTGATTACATTGGCTGCTGGGTACTTAGGGTTTGAAGGACTCGACCTCGGGCTTATCTTCTTGATGAGCGCTGCACCAACGGCAGCGGCAAGCTATGTTATGGCTCGTGCAATGGGAGGAAATTCAACCCTGGCGGCTAACATCATCGCGCTCACGACCGTTGTTTCTCTTATCACTTGTACACTAGGTATTTTTGCACTCACCGCAATGAGTTTAATATAGCTGCGACAGGCTTCAAAAAACCGACACAAGCCCTGAAATAAAGGTCATAAGCCTTGATTTAGGACTAACTGATTGGGCAGAAAGGCTGCTAGATTTCGTAAAAATTTTACTAAGAGATCTGATATGTCTTCCGTTCAACATACGCCTTCACAACACATCGCCAGTATCGAGTTAGGCCGAGTGATTGCTATCTTGGCGATCATTGGTTTACACGGCCAAATGGCACTCACTTATTGGCAAATAGATGAAGTGCCTTGGATCGGTTATGTGCTCAACCAAACCGCTCGTTTTGCGGTACCTCTGTTCTTCCTGATTTCTGGTTACCTTATTCAGCCCAAGTTGGCTGCATCGCCATGGGAAACCGTCCTGAACTACTCTAAACCACTGCTTAAGGTTTGGTTGGCATGGAGCATCATTTGCTTAGTGATGCCATTCAATCTCGCGAAGGTAGAAGAGTTTGGCTATCTAGGTGAACGTGAAGGCTATTGGGGTTTCTTAATGAGCACTCCTCTTAACTCATTCTTAGAGGGAGGTCTGGTGCATTTGTGGTTCATTCCAGCCCTTGTTTGCGCAGTGTTGATCATCGCTTTATTGGTTGAGTTGAAGCTCAACAAACTTCTATTACCGATAGCTATTGCACTCTATGGCTATGGTGTTTTGGCAGGAAGCTACGCAACGCTAACCGGGTTAGAAGCCCCCTTCTTCACGCGTAATGGTCCGTTCTTTGGCACTTTAATGGTGACCTTAGGTTTCGTTATTCGTCAGAATCAATGGAAGGTGTCATCAACTAAAGCGTTGGGGTTATTAGCGTTAGGCATGTTGATTCACTTTGCTGAGGCGGCATGGCTCACCACGTTCGACGTCGGATTCAACATGAATGATTTCTTGTTTGGCACGGCGCTATGGGGGATGGGCGTGTTTATGTGGCTTTTGGCTAATCCAAACATGGGTAACTACACTTGGGTTCGTGCCATTTCAAATCGCATGCTGGGTATCTACGTAAGCCATTTACTGATCATTATCATACTGTTCAATGTCTGCGGCATACTGGGCATCACCGAATTAGCCAAAGATAGCATCGTATTCTTCGGTACCTTTATTCTGAGTTTCTTGTTGGTCGTTGGGATCGAAAAAACGCCACTGCGACGCGTGCTACTTCGTTAGTGTTTGTTCTTAAAATTATCCGCTAAATCAGTTTTAAAGAGCCACAAAAAATAAAGGCAAGATAACGGATTATCTTGCCTTTATTTCATCATATCAGTAACGAGATTGTTTCATTCGTTGAAGTGTTATCGGAACGCCATTGCGCCCTTGCCAACACCTTCATAAGCAACGATTTGTAGTGATTGACTCTCTGTTAGGCTAGGCTCAACTTGATCCGCAATATAGCCTGCCAGTAATTCTACTGTGGTATCTGTCGGCAAAATCTCTGTTTCACTCTTAGCAATCGCTAGCTCAAATTCACCTTGAGGCGCCGTGTAGCGGAAGCCATAGTAGCTTTCATCATTAACGCTGTTCGCGTGTTCACTCAGGTTAAGTGATGAAACTGAAACTTGGTCTTCTTTAGACCCTAAATAAATGTCTTCCCAACGCTGAGCAAATGCTTGTTCGCGTTGCTCGTCACGCTGACCATCAACCACGATTTCTACTGGAGAACGGTGACCATGGGCGATGCGTTGGCAATTACCATCATGCTTTTTCAAACCATGGGTATAGTGGTAGAACGCGCCATTAATGTTCTCATGACGAAGGGTGATCTCTAACCCGGTGACGTTACTTGGTAGGTTATCGCGAAGGATATTGTAAACGTGTGCGGTCACACTCTCGATGGTGATCGCTTCTGCATCAATCAGGCAATATGCTTCATCAGGGCAATGTAGATGAAGACTCTTGTCACCACGCAACACATCAACCTTAGAGTAGCCCGCTTTGCTCGCTTGAAGAACAATTGCAGCGCTTTGCATTGGCAGCAGCAAACGGTGATCAACGTGCTCATCGACAAGCTGTTTGATCTGCTTTTTGACCTTACTAAAATCCAGCACCATGCTCATTTCATTAAGTTCACCAGACATGGTGACATCTAAAATCCAACTATCTCCTACGACCCCTCTGTGTTCACAGATGTATGAAGAATCGATAACGGTAAGGTCTCTTACAAATAGGTTCAAGTTGAACTCCTTAATACTTTAATGAGATACGGGAGGCTGAATAATGTCCAGCAGGCACTTCGTCTCATTGGTGTCTAGATAAAATAGGACGAGCAGGATGTTACGACAAGCTTAAAAAGTCCACCTTTTTAGACCCTCTTTTGAGAAAAGAACAAACTCTGCACAATTTCCGCTAAAACATAGACCAGCCCAATGCGAATAGCCATATCTTGGGTAAGGTTGCCGAGCGTTTTACGATACATTTTGCTTTAGCCAAAGGCGCGGTGACACCCCAGCAACATGCTGAAAAGCGCGTGAAAATCCCGAATAGCTGCTGTAACCCACTTCATCAGCGACCCAGTTGATGGGCTTATTTTGCAATAACAGGGATTGAGCCACTGAAACTCGCCACTTTTGCACATAATCTCCGGGCGTCTCACCGACTTCTCGTTTGAACGCTTCAATAAACTGAGTTCGAGACATCGCGGCCAGTGACGCCATTTCCGCAATCGAAAAATGACGAGCAGGCAGTAGGTGAACGGCCGTAACCACCGAAGCCAATCGTGGATGAGCTAGGGCTGAGAATACCCCTCGATCAATTTGCTGCTGTTCAATGAGGTGACGAAAAATCAAAGCCATCAAGGCATCACTTAACTTATCCATTAGATATTGTTGCCCTGACGATTGTTGTCCTGAAGATGCTTGCCCCGACTCTCGAAACAGCACCTCTATCACTGGCATTAAGTTAGGTGCATCCGCAAACGGAATCACTATCACGTCAGGCAGAGCAGACAATAAAGGATTCATCTGCCCTGAACGATATTCGACATTCGCACACACGACCTCAGCACCGTCTCCCACACCTTCAATCACATGTGGTGTGCTATTTGGAAGGTAAACAATGCAGGGCTGTGACAGTTGCCTGTACTCCGTGTGCGCACTAGACAAGGTCAACTCACCCGCGCTCAATACATGAAGATGCCCTTCTTTACCCTGCTGCGGCTTAAATGACGACACTCCGCACAAATTGCCAGAATAGAAAACACCGGTACGTATCGAGAAATGTTCCATTAGTTGTGAAAGCAGATCCATGCATCCTCCGAACGATTCGCTTACTTTTAAGTTCTTTTGTCCCTCTATAGACCGGACAAGTGGGCTAAATTACTTCAAACAAGATAACCAACACTGACAAGGAACTTGATATGTCACACATGAAATCGACCAGTCAAAAAATCACTCTATTGGCCGCGTTACTAGGAACCAGCTTTTCACTGATGGCAGCAGACATCGACATGAGCGTTGATAGCAATGACATAGCGATCAAAGGCTATGACCCAGTGGCTTACTTTACTGATGCTGGTGCCGTTCAAGGTTCATCAGAATTCACTGCTACTTATAAGAACGCTATTTATCAGTTCGCAAACAGTGACAACCGAGATCAGTTCCGCACCAATCCTGAAGCTTATGCGCCTCAATACGGTGGCTATTGTGCCTTTGGTGTGGCTATGGGTAAGAAATTTGAGACCGACCCTAACGCATGGAAAGTCGAAGATGGAAAGCTGTATCTGAACTTAGACAAATCTGTACAAAAACGATGGTTGGAAGATACGCAAGAGTTCATCCAAGACGCCAACAGCAACTGGACGACAATCAAAACCGTAGAAGCCTATAAGCTTTAGTCTATAAGCTTTAACCTACAAGTTTTAGCCTAGTAACTTTAACCTTTATCCATTGCCCATTAATAAAAACGGAAGCGACCGAACGCTTCCGTTTTCATTTCGACGTTCCAAATCTTAATAAGCCTCCAGCTATTGGTATCACCACAATAAATGGCGATGCGTTGCTCAAATCAGGAAAACCCGTCAGCCTTTAGCACGAATCAAACCCATTTCTATTCTATACTCCTAGAAGATAAGCTTTTCTTTTTATGGAAGAATAATGATATTACCTAGGATTTTTGCACTTGGGCTCTGCGCCTTATCAACACTGACTTATGCAGCTCCATGGCAGTTCGTCAAAAGTGAAGACGGCATCATCATTGATAAGAGACCTCACAGTGAAGGCTTAGTAGAGATACGAGCACAAATGCAAACGCCCACCACTTACTCCGGTTTTTTACTGTTGCTGGAAGACAGCGAGAACGTGCCAAACTGGATAGACAATGTGTCGCAAAGTCGCGTCTTGATGCAGATATCTGAGGATGAAAATATCGTCTATACCCAATTCAAAGCGCCATGGCCTGCTAGAGATCGCGATATGGTGACCTACTCAAAATACAGCATTGAGGACGGCCAGTTTGTCTTGTCGATAAAGGATGCGTCTAATTATTTGGCAAAAGAGTCGGGGTATATTCGAATTTACGATGTGGACGCACTTTGGACGCTGCAACCGCTCACTAATGGCAATACTTACATCACCTACACCGCATATGCGAACGCAGGGGGTATTTTGCCCAATTGGTTGATGAATAAGTTATCGATAGGCAGTGCGCTGAGCACGTTTAAGGGGCTGAAAGAACAGCTACCAAAATACCAAGGCCAGCAGCACCCCAACCTGCCAAGTGAGTCTCGTTAGCGGTACAAGTAAATAGGTCAATAAGGTTAAAGACTAAGGTCTTCTTGCTAGGTCGCGAGCTAAGATAAGCGCTAAACCAAACACCTGAAGAAACAGGGCGATGTTCTTATAGAAAGCCATTTTCTCATCAAGCCTTTGGATTAACTCAACCAAGGTCAGATTATCCAAATAGTAGTCATCAATTCGTGATCGTTGCGATTCTTGAGCATTGTTTATCAGCATCATAAGCTTAGGTAAATTAGCCAACGAGATGGCCGGCACCTCGTCACTCACCCAACTCCGAAGTTGTCCGCGAAGCGCTTCATCAAGAACAGTAGCAGGTTGAGCGATTTCTGGGGATAGCTTATCAAGGTGAATCAGGATCGCTTCACGCTTACGCTCTAAGGTTTCGATCGTATTCCAGGACAGTTGTATAGAATACACATTGCCGTATTTACGATCGTTGTATTCCGATTTCTCCGCTTCAATTTTGTCCAACACCAAGCTCGACATGACAATCGCCATGATGTTGAGTATTAGCCCTGCAAGGACAATCGCCCAAGCAGGAGGAAGGCGCAATGCCATAATGCTCCCTAGAACATTTTATCAAAAGGTAGGTAAGCTAAGTTTAGGACAATCAAAGAGATCATGCAGATAAGCGTTAACACCATACCCACTTTTCTGCCTTTGAAATTCTTCGCTAAGATCCCTTTAGCGTGAATCACTCGTCCCAGAATAAACGCCACACCAATGACATGAATAAGCCACACACCAGCCCCATTCATCTCTAGCAACCCCATCAAAATCACCGTGATTGGGATGTAATCCATCGCGTTACTTTGTGCCGAACGTGCTATCTGTAACGACTCAACACCGCCATCGGCATGAGCAACAAGATTGATTCGTCTTTGCTTAATAACTTCAATCGCCAACCAAATCATTACTACCGTCAGCAGAGCTGCGTAAAGTGCTGTAACCATCATATTTCCCTATTGTTTTGTCTTAACTCAGTGTTCTTTTCTATCTTTTCGACATTAACCGCCAAGATAAAATGATAATCACGCCCGAGCACTTGTAAGAGATCTCTCACACCGAACGTAAGAGATCACAATCAAGCTTCGCAGAAAATTCCTAAAATACAAACCCAACCCCTTGTTTTGTATGAATCCACGCATATTTCTTTCGGTTAGTGAGTACATTTATTTCTTGAGGTGGATTGTGAGTAAAGCCTCTGCAGTGTTTAATACACATGTCGACAGGGAGTTGGCAGGAACAGGAAAAAGCCTAACGGATTAGGTATCTTCAGGATGAAGATTTGATGACTTAGGATGAGTTATCAGCAAGGAAGTTTTGCTCTAGGATAGAGTCGCTTGTCAGGATGATGAGTTAGCAAGGACACCGCTAGGAAGGCGATGAATTGGATAGGTTAAAGGATTTAGCCACGTCAAGGAACGATGCAGGGAGCACCAGTTACCTATTGAAAGATAAGTAACGCGCAGTAGCAGGATGGCTACGAAAAGAATAGACCCCGTTTGGTGAAAGCCAAACGGGGTTTCCTTTTTTGTAACGTCTAAAAGCTGTTAGCAGCTAACCGTTAATAGTAGCTAACCGTCAATAGTAGCTAACCGTTAAAAGTCACGTTACAAAATAATGTTCATCAAGAACATTGCACCAAAAGCATTCAATACCGAAATCGCGATCATCACCGGGATATAACGACCTTCAGTACCAATTGGTCCCATAATACGACCCATGTATTGCACCTGAGAGCCCATCAAGTAGATAGCAGGCGCCAAGATAGCGATATGGTTGCCGTTCAGGATGCCTTGGTCAAACAGCGTGATAACCACACCCACTGCGCCACCCATCGACATCCACGCACCAATCAATACTGCTGCCGCTTCGCCAGGTAAACCAAATACCGCCATGATTGGAGCAAATACACTGCCCATCAAATCCAGCGCACCGGTGATCTGCAATGCCTTGATAATCACAAATGCCATCAGAACATTCGGTACCGTAGAGGTAGTCGCAATAACCCAGCCTTTCTTAGCACCTTCAACGAAAATATCAGTAACCATTGGTTTCTTTGCTTTAACTTCGCTCATTATGCTACTTCCTCTGCCAGTTTTTGTTCTTTGTCTGATTTTGGTTTGTCTTCTTTGCCTTCAGTAATGTTGAGGTAAATACGGAACAGGTTCGCACCGACAAACTTGAAGATGAACATCACAGCCACAGCCAAACCAATTGACGATGTTACCGCCAAAGAACCATCCATCGCCGTTAGAGTGAACAGAACCGCACCTGAAGAGAAAAAGTTAACGATCGCCGCGCCCGCCGTAAACTGAAACATGGTGAAGACATCGGTTTCACGCTTAGTCAGATGCCCTTCATCTTTCAGTTGTCTGGTCATCGCAGCACCCGCATCGGTACTTTGCAAAGAAGCAATCAGTGCCAAGCCTGAGTTACCCGGAATACCCATTAGAGGGCGAAGTAGAGGTGTCAGTAGTTTACGAGCCGCGTCCAGTGCACCGTAGTGCTCAAGTACGTTGATCATACCCAGTGCAAACATCACGGTCGGAATAAGTGTCAAAGCAAAAATGAAACCGTCACGAGCACCACTACCGCCTTTACCGCGCAATGACGTCGTTGCCGCTTGGATACCATCAGCCGTCTCACTGACATCGTAAGCGACCTTACCAAATGAACCGTTGAGCGTTGTAAAATCGAGCACTCCATACCATTCATTTGACTGCATTAAACCTGAAAAGAACACAATCGCGAATGCGAGTGCGATATAGCTGCCGATCGTGACTTTACGATCGGTTTTAGTTGGATTAGTCATAAGGACCTCTATACATCTCGTTTATGTGGAACAGAACACGTATAGATAGTGCAAACTAATGAGCAATAGGCTAATGACCAAAATCAAATAGCGTATCAGTTTGAACAAAAGAACCACAGCAACATATAAAACTGTGATTTAGATTTAAAAGCAGAGGTATACGCTAAAATAATTAGAATATTTCACATACAAAACTAAACAAAATTCGCTTCAACAGCGCAACCAAAAACGCACACAATCACCACACAAGTAAGGTTTCAAATGACAGGTTTTTACCTAGTCTGATCTCTGATAATGATGTAAGTGATCTCTTACATGCTTTTTTGTTCAATTTTAATTCGATTATAATACAGCGGCTTAAATCGTGGTTACGCTTCTAAAATGCAATCGTTTACCTATTGTTGGTTGAGTTTTGAACCATGGATAAACCGTGAGCCATTTTATAAAGAATTTGAGCTTAATTCGAAATTTCAGCCCTTAGAGGTGCTATAGACTTCGCGCTGCCAATATCGAAGGAGAACGGTGGTGATGATGATGGAAATGAGAACGCTTAAATATCAAGTAATGGGCAAAGGCATGTGGATCACTGCAACGGTATCTCGCGCAGTAGCGGACAAACTTGCGCTGGAATATCAATCCTACGGCTGGCCTGTTGAAGTATGTGCCGCAGAACAAACACTGACGTTTGATCTCAATGCTGCATAATATTGGCAATGGCGAATAAGCTCTATCGGTACTAAACCCGGTAGGGCTTTTTCCCTAACCTCTATAATCTCTATTTCTCTATTTCTCTATTTCTCTATTTCTCTATGATTGACGAGTTGCCGATGATCGACCGTTTTCCTATGAACGATGGGTTCCTATAATCGACGGCTTTCACTGTGACCTCACGTTTTCACCCGATCTACTGTTTTCTATATAATCTATTGAATTATTAAGATATCTATCACACTGCACATGGTTATTTAGGTCTACGCTTTTACCCGTGTTAATAACTTATTAACTTCGGAGCGTAATCCATGTTAGGTATCCAGCTTTCTGCTGTTCTCTCTTTATTATTTTTTTCTACGGTAGCAGGCGCTGCCACTTCTCAGTTGGGAGAGCCGCTCAAACTAACCAGTTCATTTGCTGGCTACCTATCGCTGACTATTTTCGTTGTCGCTTACATAGTTGTGATGATGGAAGAATACCTAAAGCTCCGAAAATCCAAGCCGGTTTTACTTGCTGCGGGCCTGATCTGGATCATCATTGGCTTCACCTACCAAGAACACAACCTCACTGAGGTAGCGAAACAAGCGCTCGAACACAACCTGCTGGAATACGCCGAGCTATTACTCTTTCTGCTCGTCGCCATGACATACATTAGCGCCATGGAAGAGAGAAGACTGTTTGATGCGCTGCAAGCGTGGATGGTAGGCAAAGGCTTCAATTTCCGCTCTCTGTTCTGGATAACCGGTATTCTGGCCTTCTTTATCTCGCCTATTGCCGACAACCTCACGACAGCTCTATTGATGTGCGCCGTTGTTCTAAAGGTTGCTGGCTCTAATCCTAAATTCGTTAATCTCGCTTGTGTGAATATCGTGATAGCCGCCAATGCTGGCGGCGCGTTCAGTCCATTCGGCGACATCACAACGCTAATGGTATGGCAGGCTGGTTATGTGAGTTTTAGTGAGTTCATTCCTTTGTTTATCCCTTCGGTGATGAATTACCTGGTCCCTGCGTTGATCATGTCTTATTTTGTACCCACGACTCAGCCCGACACGGTTCATCAACACGTTGAATTAAAACGTGGTGCAAGACGAATCGTATTCTTGTTCATCATGACAATAGCGACCGCGGTTGCTTTCCATGCCGTACTCCACTTCCCTCCTGTGATGGGGATGATGATGGGGCTCGCCTATCTGCAGTTCTTTGGTTATTACTTACGTAAGACTTTACCCAACTCACTCGCGAAGAAAAAAGCGGTGGCGATCGCCAATAACGATGAAGGCGCCCTGAAACGACTCGGTTCTGTTGTGCCATTCGATGTATTTCGAAGAGTTTCGCATGCCGAATGGGACACGTTGCTGTTCTTCTACGGCGTCGTAATGTGTGTCGGTGGCTTGAGTTTACTTGGATACTTGGAATTAGCCTCGGGCGTGATGTATAGCCAATGGGATCCAATTTGGGCCAACGTCATGGTGGGGATCTTATCGGCTATTGTCGATAACATTCCGGTGATGTTTGCCGTGTTATCCATGGAACCCCAGATGTCGATGGGCAACTGGCTACTGATCACCTTAACCGCAGGTGTCGGTGGTAGCTTGTTATCTATAGGCAGTGCAGCAGGTGTGGCATTGATGGGGGCAGCACATGGGAAATACACCTTCTTTGGACACTTAAAATGGATGCCAGTGATCATGATTGGCTATGCCGTCAGTATCATTGCTCACCTATGGCTGAATGGCGATCTTTTCTAGTAAAACGCTCTAATGCATATCAGCTAGAGGCTTCTCAACGCGTGTCCAGACGTTACTTAACTGCATCGCTGGACACTGGTTGCAGGTTAACACTGCACCCTCGTGTTGAATTCGCATCACTAGCCCGGAGTCAGATCGGCGGTTCGCTGAATTCAACTCAATATTGATTAAGTCATCTTCAACACGATAAGTTCGCGTAACCGTATTATCAGTTGTTTGATAAGTCACTTGCCCAGATTCAAAAAGCAAGTAACTGTCATTGTCAGCGTTCTCATACATGCCCTTAAACAGAGCAAGTTGTGGTACTTCGAAGGGTCGACTGGTGTCGGTTAAACAGCCCGTCAGCAATAGTGCGCTACTGCAGCAGAGTATAAGTGAATGATGGCTATTCATTTGGGCATCCTTGCCTAGAGAACATGGTTAAAGGATATGCAACCAAATAAGTATTTTCCAGCAAGTGGCAGTTTTATTGCAAAGTCACACTTTAAGAACCCTTAACGTTCACCAATAATTGATACGCAATTTTCAACAAACATTCCGAAAAAGACTCTTTAATCTTCTTCTCTTCCCTCAATAACCAATAAGCGCTGTTTACGTTCTACACCACCCGCATACCCGGTCAGCTTGCCATTTTTACCAATCACACGGTGACACGGCACAATCACTGACACCGGATTTTTTCCATTCGCTAAACCCACGGCTCGCACCGCTTTGGGGTTACCAATCGCGTCGGCCAATTGTGCATAGCTCCATGTTTCTCCATAAGGAATGGTAGTAAGAGCCTGCCAAACCGACTGCTGAAATGGCGTGCCTTTTGCGGCGATCGGCACAGAAAACTGGATTGATTCACCAGCAAAATAACGATTGAGCTGATCGGCGACCAATTCAAAGATCGGAAAGCCATCATCTCGAACACCTAATTCTTCAGGCTTGGTGGTGTATATTTCAAACCAAAGGCCGAGCAGCCCTTCATCGTTCGCCTGTAACGTCACGGTGCCCAATGGGCTCTCATAATAAGTAAAACGGTTGTCCATGATATCTCCTAGCTTAGTATTCCGATTAAGACTGATTCCAACAATGGAACGTGGCGTAACTTCCCCAAGGCGAAACACTCTCTGTATTGATGGCTGGGCGATGCTCAATGAACTTCTTCACCACCAGGTCGCCAACCAACAGATGATTAGGTTCACTTAACCCGCGAAGTAGCGCGTATTGAATCGTCCAAGGCCCAATGCCCTTTAGCTCAATCCACTTAGAAGGATGTTCGGCTTCATTGTCGACCATGTATTCGGCAAAGCGCTTTAAGGTCTCTTTGCGGTTTCCCGGCATTCTTAAGAAGCTGACATCAGCCTCCGCTATCTGTTTAGGTGTTGGGAAGTAGGCTTTCTCTTGTATTCCAGACCACTCTTGTGAATTAGCAGGATCTTCTAAAGAAGATGCCGAATGCGCACCAGAAATCTCTCGTACCAACAAGTTAAGCTGACCAATGGCCGCGGTTACCGAGACTTGCTGTCCGAGAATCGCTCTTACTCCGGCTTCCCAAGCACTCCACACGCCAGGAATGCGGATGCCACTCTTAGCCACCAAGTTAGGATCGATAGTCGTAAAGAAGGCCTCGACCTTGGCAATATCGACATCAAGGTCGAACATGCGTCGAATGTCAGCAATCAAGCTTCTTAACTGGCTTATATCGTCCAACTCAAATTCAATATCTAAGCGGTTCTCTTTGGCCAAGGTGGCCTTAAACCAACCCTTTGACCCATTAACCTTCACTGTGCGTTTGTAATAATCTTCGCCAACGTCTTCTACACCTTCAATCATTCTTCGTCGATAGAAACCCAGCAAATGCTTCCAGTCTAAAGGGCCGTGAAAGACTAGCTGAATATGATTGCTCAGGTTTTCACTTAGCTTTGTTCGTCGGATTTGGCTTGGCGAGAGCTGCAGCTCTTTTAGAAAGGCATCATTGAAACGACGCGTGCTATTAAAACCACTCGCAAAGCCAACATCGGTAATGCTCATGCTACTGGTGTGCAGCAACTGCTTGGCAAACATCAATTGGCTATAAAGGCTATATTGCTTCGGCGACACGCCGATGTAATTGTCGAATAAGGTTCGTAAATAACGATCGGAAATACCTAATCGAGTGGCAAGGTCGACGATTGACCCTGAGTTCAGCGCACCATGATCAATCAACTGTAAAGCACGCAAGAAAGTCGTTTCAACACCTTTCCAAGCTGGAGAAAAAGGTGCGCTGTCTGGCCGGCAACGTAAGCATGGGCGATACCCAGCCTTCAAGGCTTGAGCTTGATGAGAAAAATACTCGACATTTTCTTCTTTGGGCGGGCTTGCTGGGCAAATCGGACGACAAAAAATTCCGGTGGTTTTTACCGCCGTAAAAAACATCCCATCAAAGCGAGCGTCTCGCGCATATCGAGCCAAATGGCACTGCTCACTCGTTAACGTACTGTTGTGATGAATATTTCTCGACATGCTGTGCTCTTCCCATTTGCCATAACTTTTACTCCGATACCTAAAAGTTTACCGTGAACTGTCATTGTCGCTAGCCACTTTCGGAACTGAAGGTTAGATAAATCACAAAAAAGGGTTTTCTTTTTACGCAATTCGACTAAATTTAACCTTGAGAAGAAACTCTTCTCACAACGTCAACGATAGGTACTTAGCACACTAAGATGCAGAGACCTGTCGAATATAAAAAGGAAAAGGCTATGGTTCTTCACACGTGTCGTATTGTTTTATCAAACCAACAGGTTCTCACCAGTCAATCAGTCGAGCAGTCTCTCAGCTTTCTTGAAGACGAAGCGAGTAAGGGGATTTCTAAAATTGAGATTGACGCAACGGATGGCAATCAAATCCATTCATACCTGTCACACTCTCTTGAAGAGTCTATTGAGAATCTAATGAACCTCTAGAATTTTCGAAGAATAGTGCTTTGAAGTGATAGGGCTTTTAAAAAAGGTTACGCATACCAGGCTTAAACGGTTTTATCCGAGTTAGGGTTATCTCTGATTTGGAAAAGAAAATCATCTCTGGTTTAAAACAAAAATGGCTCCTAACTATACAATTAGTTAGGAGCCATTTTTTATTGAATCTAATCAACAAAGCCGTTGCTTACCGCGAATGCGCTACTCTGGTGCTTGTTCAGCGGCTTGTTGCAACGTATAAGCGGTCGATGGATCAATCTCGTTAACCAACTTCTCGACCTGCATGATCGCATCAACCGAGGTACTGCTTTTACGGTAGCTGAGATAAATTGGGCGATACCAATCTTCTACCCCTTTCACCTTATGCAGCTGACCTGAATCGATAAAAGGTTCAACCATAGAAACAGGTAAATATGCACTGCCACCTTTCTCTAAAATGAAATCGAGGGCAATACGAGCCGTAGAGGTACGTAAATACGGAGCAGGAACTTTTGGGTGACGTTCTGCGTGTTCTGAACCGAAGCGCGTTCCCCAATCGACATACACATATTTATGTTGGAACACAGATTCCAGATCATCTTGCTGCGTTGATACCAACACCAAAACCAAATCAGCGACTTTTTTACAGTTTAGCTCTTCCGCTTTAATCTGATCGAAGGCGAAAGCCATATCTAAGGTTCGCTCTAGCAAATTACGGTTCAGTTGCTCGCGCCCCATCACCTCAGCCATAAAGCCATAACCACCAAACGAATCGGTCACTACGCTTAAACAGTTTTGCAGATACGCATCCCAAATATTCGGAGTGCCACCTAGTGTTAACTGCAAGGCTTTTCCACTCTCTAACGACAGCTCAAACTTGGCTTGTTGTAAGGTGGATACCATCACTTCAGCATAACCAATCAAACGCTCACCGGAAGAGGTAAGCTTGATGTTATTGCGGTCACGAATGAAGAGCTGAGTATCAAAATAGCCTTCAAGCTGTTTGATCCGCGCACTCACCGCTGCTTGTGTTAAATACAAGTTTTCAGCTGCGCGCCCAAAGTGGCGCACCCTTGCAACCTCAAGAAAGGTTCTAAATACTTTCACATCCATCAAAAATACATCTCTGTAATAAATCTGCTAACTAGCCGATCTAGGATTGTTTATCGTAAAGGCAAAAACGTTTTGTTTCCTATTTTAGCCTTTTAACAATATTTTCGCGTGAGCAATAAACACTAATTTCTATCTAACCACATTACTGAGGCTGATATGTCTGAGACCGAATTCCGACACGGAAAAAAACGTTTTTATGACACCATTAAATTCCCACGAGGGTTCGCTAAGTCAGGTGATTTTACTCTTTCAGAAGAAGAAATCCTAACCTTGTTTGGTGACACTATGCTTGCACTTGAGACTGGTGAACTAACACCGACCAATGCTGAAGAAAGACATTTCATCAAAGTATTGGCTCACCCTCATAAGGCTAAGTCCAAGTTAGACCGTGTTTGGTTGAAGTACATTCAACTGGCTCGTGGACGCCGTCGCTTTCATACCCTAAACGGCTGCAAACGCGGTGAAGTGCCTAGGGAAGAATACGAAAGAGAGTTAGTGTTAGAAGATTAGTAAAACTGCTCAAAGTGATACCTAATCACTTTGGGCTTTTTTTTCATAGCTTATTAGCAGCAACTTTAAAAAAACACGCATCTTCTTCGTAATTAGTAAGTTTAGCCAACCTGTCCAGTTTTACCAATATTTATAGAAAATTCATAGTGATAGCTTTGAATAATCACTATTCTTAAATATACCCATGCTCATTCACGCCTGTCGGTGATACTTCCTCACTTTTTCTCCTATTTTTGCACGGCAGTGCCACATAAGCATCACTCTTTGATCATACGTCCATTGCACTCCTGACCAACCATCCAACCACTCATCCACTCATCCACTCATCCACTCATCCACTCAACAAAGCTTGTTGATCTTTCAGACCCTGAATCAAACCCACCTGACGATATATGACAAACGTATTAATCTTGTTTAACGCTACCAAATATCCATACAATAATTGTGCAAATTTGAGAGTTCTAGTCACAGATACGACGAAAAAAGCAAAAACTTGACCTAAAACAATAGCGGAATTTAACAACTTATTTTATAATGCGAATTAATGTTTCAGAACACTATAAAATTTTATTTCTAGGGGCAAAATCAATGAGACTTATTCCATTAAGCAACAAAGCTAAAGTAGGTAAATGGGCTGCTCGTCACATCGCAGATTCTATCAACAAATTCGCTCCTACTGCTGAGCGTCCATTTGTACTAGGTCTTCCTACTGGTAGCACACCTCTAACTACTTACGCTGCGCTAATTGAGCTACACAAAGCTGGCGAAGTAAGCTTCAAGCACGTTGTAACATTCAACATGGATGAGTACGTTGGTATCGACCCTAACCACCCAGAGTCTTACCGCACATTCATGCACGAGAACTTTTTCAACCACGTTGATATCCAAGCAGAAAACATCAACCTGCTAGACGGAAAAGCTGAAGACATCGATGCTCACTGTGCAGCATACGAAGAGAAAATCCGTTCATACGGCAAAATCAACCTGTTCATGGGCGGCGTAGGCATCGACGGTCACATCGCATTCAATGAGCCAGGTTCTTCTCTATCTTCACGCACTCGTATCAAAACATTGACTGAAGACACTCGTATCGCGAACTCTCGTTTCTTCGATGGCGACATCAACCAAGTTCCTAAATACGCACTAACTATCGGTGTTGCTACTCTTCTAGATTCTGAAGAAGTAATGATCCTTTCTCTAGGCCACAACAAAGCGCAAGCGCTTCAAATGGCTATCGAAGGTTCTGTAAACCACATGTGGACTGTTACCGCTCTACAGATGCACCGTAAAGCTATCATCGTTGCTGATGAGCCAGCTCAACAAGAGCTAAAAGTTAAGACTCTACGCTACTTCCAAGAGCTAGAAGCTGAGAACATCCAAGACCTATAATCGATTGTTTTTAATAGAAAGAGCGTCTTGAATAGAAAAAGCCACTGAGTGTGGCTTTTTTTGTATCTGCTGCTTTTGTATTTAATGGGGAGAACTTTCGAGCATTTTAAGAGGCACAAAAACAACAAAGCGATTTCTCCAACGAGAGAAACCGCCATCATTTTAAGCTTTGGATTGAAACGAACGAACAGCTACAAGATATGTAGGATGTGAAACAAGATAAGCAGGACTGCAAACTAGAACTAAGAACTCAGTGCGTTATCTCGGCATAAGGTCGTGATAATGTCAGTGATAGCCAAAACGATCGTCGACTTCACTTTCTGATTGTGTCGACCCAAGAACATTTGAAGCATTGGGCCCGACATGGTTTCCACCATCTCCGAGTCATATTCGATAGGCATTATGCGTTGAATCGCCTGCACCTTGTTGAGCTCAAATATAACGTCGACTTCTGTGAAACTGGTGTCTTCACCCTGTATTTTCGCCCACTCTTTCAAGGTAACGAAAATCTCTAAATCATCGTAGAGCTCTTTACTGATCACACCAAGCCCTAATAGCAGCTTAGCGCGGATCATAATCTCGCCCAACGGACCGCCACTGTTGAGAAGTGGTTCAACAACAAATTTAATTGCCGTGTCGTCTTTCTTGAAAATGTTTTTTAATACGGCATCTACCGTGTCGTCCAATGCATCGTAAGCCGCCATTAGACAGGCGCTAGCGCTCTCAGCTTCAGATAGGGCTTCGAGTAATTCAGTTTCGTGGCTAGTTTGTATTGGCATAACGGCTCGACAATAAGAAAGTGCCACTGGTGTGGCACTTTGATGGTTTATCATTTCAATGCTAGATAAGCTTCTTCCGCTAGTTTAACAACTTCTGAGTCACTATTCAGCTCAGAATAATGCGCTAATGTCTCAGCAAACCCTTTTTCTGCGAACATTGCTTGAAGTTCAACCGCTTGTGGGTCGTCTTCATTCTTGTAATGGAACGCAGCTGCGATTGCTTTTACTAAGTGAACATTCGGTAGGCCGTACTCTAATGTGCCATTCAGAGGCTTAACTAGGCGGTCTTGTGGGCTCAGTTTACGAATTGGCTGACGACCAACACGGTCTACTTCATCACGTAGGAACGGGTTAGCAAAACGACCAAGAATCTTTTGGATGTAGGCAGCGTGAGCTTCTGGATCGAAGCCGTAACGCTTAATCAGAACTGCACCACTCTCTTCCATCGTTGCTGTTACTTCAGCTCGGATTACGTCATCTTCGATAGAGTCTTTGATTGTCTCGTGACCCGCAAGTACACCAAGGTATGCCGTTACCAAGTGACCCGTATTTAGCGTGAACAATTTACGCTCAACGAAAGCCATTAGGTTGTCAGTGCATTCCATACCTGGGATGTTTGGAATCTCACCCTTAAATTGTGTTTGATCTACGATCCACTCGCTGAACGTTTCAACGGTTACGGCTAGAGGGTCTGTTTCGCCCGCTTCTGCCGGTGGAACAATACGGTCGACCGCTGAATCAACAAAGCCAATGTGCTCTTCAGTGAAGGCTTTCATTTCATCAGAAAGGTGCTCTAACACTGCTGCTTTTAATTGGCTAGTACCGCGAACCATGTTCTCTGCCGCGATAATGTTCATTGGTGCCGTGTTGTTTGCTGCTGCACGCTTTTCAATGCCTTGAGCGATAGATTTAGAGATGATTTTAAGAACAGTAGGGCCAACGGCTGTCGTCACAAGATCAGACTCAGCGATGCAATCTACTACAGCGCTTGTCGCTGAGTTTACTGCTGTCACGTTCTTAACCACTTCTACAACACACTCTTCGCCAACAATCTTAACTGGGTATTCTTGGCGCTCAATTAACGCATTTACAACCGTTTCATTTACGTCAGCAAACGTAACCTTCATACCTGCATCAGAAAGAAGCTTACCAATGAAACCACGACCGATATTACCTGCACCAAAATGTAACGCTTTCATAATTTTGACCTTATAAATATTTGAATCTAGATAGCTAACGGCTCAACAACATACCTTGACGATGTGCCTTAGGCATTAAGCAGTAAGCTATTCAGACTGAACCTTGTAAGAAAGATTAAGACCGAAATGAGGCCAGTAGGGGGATACTGGCCTCCTTCACTCAGGAGCTTGACTAGAGCTTTTTAGTTTCCGTTGAGAATACGTAGAACATCAGCAGGGTTTGTTGTGTTCTGTAAGCATTCCACAGCTTCTTGATCATCGAGTGAATTGGTAATAGCCATCAGCACCATGTTGTGCTCATCGCCTTGTGCGGCAATACCGATAACCATCTTCGCGATATCATCTTCATCTTCGCCCCACTGAATACCTTCAGGGTACTGACAGAAAACAATGCCGGTTTTTTGTACATATTGTTTCGCTTCGATTGTGCCGTGTGGCACAGCGATAGACTCACCTAGGTAAGTAGACACAAGCTCTTCACGAGCAAACATGCCGTCTACGTATTCCGGTGATACGTTGCCAAGTTTTACTAATTGTTCGCCAGCAAACTTGATTGCGTCTTCTTTCTGAGTCGCTTTTAGGCCAAGGAAGATGCTGTCGTCTGTCAGTGCAAGCTTGTTGCCTTCTTGTGCTGCAGCTGCAGCTGGCGCCGGAGCTTCTATTTTCGCTTCACCACTTTGAGCATCGACAAGCTCAGCAACTAGTTGGTCGTATACGCCGCCGTCTAGGAAGTTGCTTAGAGACATATGCATCGCACCTGGCACAGTGCTACGAGCACGGTCTGTTAGGTCTTTATGCGTAATAACGATTTGCGAATCAGCCGGTAGGTTGTTGATTGCGTAGTTGGTCACTTCAATGTCTAGGCCAGCTGTTGCTACTTTCTTACGTAGTAGACCTGCACCCATTGCACTTGAACCCATACCCGCATCACACGCTACATAAACAGCTTTAACATCCGCTAGGTTTACATCAGCTCCTGATGCTGCACCTTTAGAAGACGCTTTCATGTCTTTCATCTGTGCAGACGCTTTTTCTAGTGAGTCTTCGTCATCACCTTGAGCTGAAGTCTTAAGTAGGATTGAAGCTACGATGAAAGACACAGCCGTTGCAGCGATAACCGATAGAATCACGCCGATGTAAGAGCCTTTTGGCGTCATCAGTAAGACTGCGAAGATAGAACCTGGAGATGCTGGAGAGATAAGGCCAGAATCGAACACTACGTTAGTGAATACACCCGCCATACCACCTGCGATTACCGCAAGAATTAGACGTGGGTTCATTAGAACGTAAGGGAAGTAAATTTCGTGGATACCACCTAGGAAGTGGATGATAGATGCACCAGCAGCAGATTGCTTCGCGCTACCTTTACCAAACACCATGTAAGCAAGTAGAAGACCAAAACCAGGACCTGGGTTTGCTTCGATTAAGAAGAAGATTGAACGACCAATCTCTTCAGATTGCTGGATACCTAGTGGAGAGAAGATACCGTGGTTGATTGCGTTATTTAGGAATAGAATTTTCGCAGGTTCAACAAAAATAGATGCTAGAGGTAATGCACCTGCTTCTACCATTGCGTTTACGCCAGCAGCAAGTCCGCCAGATAGAATCTTAACCGCAGGACCAATCACGATGAACGCGATGATCGCACAGATCATGCCGATGATACCCGCAGAGAAGTTGTTCACTAGCATTTCGAAACCACTCTTCACTTTACCGTGAACAGCTTCATCGAATTTCTTAATTGCGATACCACCTAGTGGACCCACAATCATTGCACCCATGAACATTGGGATATCAGTACCAACGATAACACCCATTGTCGTGATGGCACCTACTACCGCACCGCGGTCACCACCAACCATTTTACCACCGGTGTAACCAATCAATAGTGGCAGTAGGTATGTAATCATAGGGCCAACCATTGATGCTAACGTCTCGTTAGGCCACCAACCGGTTGGGATGAATAGTGCAGTAATGAAACCCCACGCAATAAATGCGCCGATGTTTGGCATTACCATATTGGATAAGAAACGACCAAAGTTTTGAACCTTAATCTTTGCTTCTGGTGATAACATAGGTAGAACCCCGTAATGTATTGGTTGGTCAAATGACCGAAAGTGTGTACTCAAAAGTCGATTAAAATGTATCACAACATTTCCAAAATGCACCTTAGCCCAACTTTCGTGACAACCATCACACACGAAAAACACTTTAGGGTTAACAAGAGCACTTTAGATCACAAAAACACCATGAATTTAAATTACAAAGCCAAATTAATGAGAATAAATATCATTAACACAAGATCTAGATCACACTTTATTTTGTAATACTTAAAAATAAATAGTGATCAAAATCACACTTAATAAAATATAGCATCTAAGATCTATATAAACCGTATAAAAGAACATCGTGTCACGTATAGAAAATATGCACCCAGATGAGCAAAATCGCTAATTATGTAATTTAATTACAAAAATAACCACATTTCCCACAAAATCAAAACCAGACATGACTTTCTACTAAAAACATAGACCAGTGAGCTGCAGTTGGCATTAGTAGATGTGATATGGTATTCACCAGTGCTATCACATCATGTATCTCTCCAAAACCCATCAGCGGATCACTCTGCTATTTGAGAAAAGACTATGTCAGACAAAATTTCCACATCCGCACTCGCTAAACAAAAAGGCATAGAAGCTAAAACTTTATTTAGCGATCTAAAAACAGCGGGTTATATCGTGCGCTCACAGGAGCGCTGGGTTCTTACAGAACGAGGAGAAAGCTTTGGTGGGGAATATGTCGAACATAAGAAGTTCGGTGTCTTTATTGTCTGGCCAGAGAAACTGCTTATCGATTTAGATTCATTCTCAGGAAACACATTGACCGCCACTCAGCTCGGCGGTGCCTTTCAACTCAGCGCAAAGAAAATCAACTTATTGCTCAATGAGCTTGGCTGGATAACAAAAGAAGACGACGGCTGGCACGTCACCTCTACAGGCTTAAAAGCCGGTGGTGAACAAAGAGAAGATAAAGCAACTCAAAACTTATTCGTGGTATGGCACGACTCACTGGTTCGCAATAAACGTTTGAAGCAGTCTGTTGTTGAATTTCTTGGGCACGATGCTGAAAGCCACTCTACTGATGTGTCATTTTCCAGTTTTCGTCAAAAATTCGAAGCGAAGCACCGAAGTTTAGATGGGCATTATGTTCGTTCAAAGGGAGAGCTGATCATCGATAACTGGCTTTATATGGCAGGAGTGGTTCATGCGTACGAGCGTCCGCTGCCGATCTCAAAAGAAGTGATCTGCGATTTTTATCTGCCAAGTGGCAAGGTGTATATCCAGTTTTGGGGAACCGATTCTGCGCCAATAGCCGAAGACAAGCGTATAGAGACAAGAAAAATCTACCAAGAGCACGGCTTTAGCTTGATCGAAATCACTCCGGATGATATCCCTAACCTAGATAGCGTTCTCCCACCATTATTACGCCAATATGGAATAAAAGCGTACTAACTGGCTGATTTTCGAAAACCAACACACATCCAGATCACACTAATTAAATCATTATGGACATTATCAACCATAGTGATTTGATGTGTTCGCTATTTTTCCCAAGCCATTCTTCTATTATCTTACACCCATCGACTTGAGCTACCGCGGATACTCGATTTATGGGGGCATGTTCGATAGCCATTTAAGCGTTAGGTCTTTTAGAAATTGACGGTTCTAGCAACGATTTTGATAGATATACTGCCTAAATGCGTTATCCGTTTATTGTTGACGTTACCGAACATAAAACCCTACAACATTTATTATTGATAGATATTAGGATTCAACATGACTCATCCAATCATTACTGATCTAAACACTCGTTACACAGCTAAAAAATACGATGCCGACAAACGCATCTCTGCGGAAGACATGGAAGTAATCAAAGAAGCACTTCGTTTATCAGCTTCTTCTATCAACTCTCAGCCTTGGAAATTCATCATCATTGAGAGCGACGCAGCAAAACAACGTTTCCACAATACTTTCGAGAACATGTTCCAGTTTAACCAACCACATGCGAAAGAAGCGTCACACACGATCCTGTTTGCTCACGATCCTAAATACACTAAAGAGAAATTCGCGAAGCGTGCTGATACAGAAGTAAGTTCTGGTCACCTACCAGCTGAAATGTACGAGCAATTCTTAGGTGCTTACGCATTCGCAGAAATGAACACAGACGAAACGGGTTTCAACGGTAACTGGACTAAGTCTCAAGTGTACATCGCACTAGGTAACACAATGCACACACTGGCTCGTCTTGGTATTGCATCAACACCGATGGAAGGCGTAGATGCCGCTATGATCGGCGAAGAGTTTGCTGACGAACTGGAAGGTCACGTTGTTGATGTAGCACTGGCTATCGGCTACCACAAAGACGGCGAAGACTACAACCACGGTAAACCAAAAGCGCGTCTAGCGCTTGATGAAGTGGTTACTACGCTTTAATAGCTCGTATTTATTAGTGGCTTCAAAGCACTAATAGGTCTAGTTAATTTTAATAAAGCTAATAGCTTTACAGTTAAATCGCACTGCCTTATTTGGCCAGACTCTCGTCTGGCCTTTTTTGTATCTGTTATTTATCCAAGCAATTACCAACTATTAACCATCAACAACCTAGTCATAAAGACACACTATGGCGATTAAAAACCAAACAAACATCATAAAAACAAATACTTAAAAACATGGCACAACTAGTGCAATGAGAGCCTTAGATATTTAAATAAGGTATTATCATTATGACTATTCACGTTAAATCAAATGTTCATTGGGTCGGCGTCCACGATTGGGAAACCGAGCACTTCCACGGTAAGGAATACCACATGAACAAAGGTACCAGCTATAACTCGTACCTGATCCGTGAAGAGAAGACAGTGCTTGTCGATACTGTCGATCATCGCTTTACTGAACAATTCCTTGCAAACCTAGAGATGGAAATCGATATCAACGAGATCGACTACATCATTTGTCAGCATGCAGAAGAAGATCACTCAGGCGCCCTCTCTGCGCTACTGGCTAAAATTCCGAACACACCCGTTTACTGTACGGAAGCGGGAGTGAACTCCATCGTTGGTCACCACCACCAACCAGACTGGAACTTCAGAACCGTCAAAACCGGTGACACTCTTGATGTCGGTAACGGAAAACAACTGATCTTTGTAGAGATGAAAATGCTGCACTGGCCAGACTCAATGGCGACTTACCTAACCGGTGATGAAATCCTGTTTAGTAACGATGCTTTCGGCCAACACTACTGCGACGAGAACCTATTCAATGACCAACTAGACCAAGTAGAACTGCATGACCAATGTCTGCGTTACTTCTCAAACATCCTGACGCCTTTCGCGCCTTTGGTGAAAGCGAAGATAGAAGAAGTCCTGAGTTTAGGCGTGCCAATCGATGTGATTGCGACTTCTCATGGCTGTATTTGGCGCGACAACGCGACGCAAATTGTTGAGCAATACTACGAGTGGTCTAAAGCCTACAAAGAAGATCGTATCACCATTGTCTACGACACCATGTCGAACAACACTCGCATGATGGCTGACGCAATCGCAAAAGGTATCCGTAAAGGCAGCCCAGAAACAGCCATCAAGGTCTTCAATATCTCTAAGCACGATAAGAATGACATCCTTGCCAATATCTTCCGTTCAAAGGGCGTGCTTGTTGGATCATCGACCATGAACAATGTGATGATGCCGCAAATCGCCGCGCTACTAGAAGAAATACACGGACTGCGCTTTGCTGGTAAAAGAGCCGCAGCATTTGGTTCTTCAGGGTGGACTGGCGGCGCGGTAAAACGTATCGACGCTCGCTTACGTGAAGCCTACTTCGAAGTGAGCGCACCTCAGCATATCCACTGGAAACCAGATACAGACGCACTTCGCCAATGTATTGATTACGGTATGACACTGGCTGAGGTTTGGCGTGTGAATCCAGACGAAGTCAGCACACCAAAGCAAGTATCACGCAATGTTACACCGCTTGAAGCCACACCAGCACCGGTAAACACCACTGCCGAGCTCAAAGACACAACAGATCTGAAGCCAGAAGAAGCGCAAGATAAGCCAGTACACAGTGCAGACTGCACTTGCTGGCGTTGCACAGTATGTGAATGGGTGTACGACCCACAATTGGGCGAACCCTACCAAGGCGTCGAACCTGGAACTCCTTGGGCGCAAGTACCTGATGATTTCCTTTGCCCTGAATGCCATTTAGGCAAAGAAGTGTTTGTGGAGAAGTAGCATGTCGAACATTGTGATTGTGGGTGGCGGTTTCGCTGCCCTACAAACCATCAAGATGGTACGTAAGCTTGACCAAGATATCGCGATAACCATGATCACGGCAGATGCAGGGGTTGAGTACAGTAAGCCGAATCTTTCACACGTATTTAGCCAGGCTCAAACACCACAAGCCTTAGCCGTTAATAACGCTCAACAATTGGCTGAGCAGTACAACGTGGTCATCAAAACCGGGGCTTTAGTCAGCGAAATCGATACCAAGCAGCAGTGTGTTCGTGTTGATGGACAAACTATCCATTATTCGAAGTTGGTATTAGCAACGGGCGCGACGCCTTTCATACCACCAGCGGAAGGGCTTAAACGCAGCGCGACCATTACGTTAAATAGTTTGGAAGAGTTCAAGAAACACAAAGCTCAGATCGATGACGCTCAGCGCATCACCGTAATGGGTGGAGGCTTGATTGGGGTCGAGCTCGCGTTCGATCTTCAAACTGCGGGCAAAGATGTCACGATTATCGAACCTGCAAGTTATCTATTGAATAGCCTTGTGCCACCTTTCGTTTCGCTTGAGTTGGAAAGGGAGCTGACAAAAGCAGGGGTTACCGTCGAAACCGACTCTGCAATTTGTCGAGCGACTTACCTCCACGATGGAGTCAGGCTACAAACTACAGCCTCTCGATTAATTCGCACAGATATCGTTATTGCCGCAGCAGGATTAAGGCCAAATACGGCTTTAGCCACGCAAGCGGGAATAGAAGTAAACAAAGGGATTGTGGTCGATGAAACCTTACAAACCAACGCCAACAATGTGTATGCGATTGGTGACTGCACCGAAATCGAAGGTCGTGTGATGGCCTATTTGCAGCCCGCTATTTTGTCTGCAAACGTGTTGGCGAAGCAGCTGACTATGGATAAAGGAGAGATCAAAGTGGGCGAAGCAAAGCTCAGCTTGCCTCATATGATCACCAAAGTGAAAACACCAAGTTATCCTATTCAACTGGCAGGGCGTGATATTCACACCGCCCAGAGTTGGGAAACGCGATTCGATCCTAAAGGCATTGTCGCCAAAGGCTTCAATGAAGATAACCAGTTGGTTGGATTCATTGTCACGGGAGAGCACATCAAGGCTGCATTTCCTTTACTAAAGGAGTTGCAAATCAGTTCACCATCATAAGTACAAAGGTGTAAAAGCAGTCGACTCATTACATATGTTCGGCTGTATTCAACGCAAAAATGCACATCAAATTCGGGAAAATTTGATGCTTATACTAGAGCAACTCGAGTATAAGCAAGCAATAAAAAAGCCAGTCAACAGACTGGCTTTCTTGTGTTCATCTTAGTGCGATGAGCTCATCGCGTTTAAGCAAAGGCGAACATTAACCGATAAACGAGATGTAACCTTGCAGGATAATCAGGTTAACGATATCAATGAAGAAGGCACCAACAATTGGCACAACCATGAAGGCTTGTGGCGACGGACCGAATCGGTTCACCAAAGAACCCATGTTCATTACCGCTGTTGGTGTTGCACCTAGGCCGAAACCACAGTGACCACCCGCCATAACCGCTGCGTCGTAATTAGAACCCATTACTTTGAACGTCACAAAGTAAGAGAAGATACCTAACACCACTGCCTGAACCGCTAGAATAACCAAGAACGGAATCGCAAGGTCAAAGATGTTCCAAAGCTTAAGGCTCATTAGCGCCATGGCTAAGAACAGTGACAATGACACCGTACCAAGAATATCGACCGTTTCGCTGTCAGTCTTATGCAGTTTAGTCACTTCAAAAACGTTAGTGATGAACACACCGATAAACAACGCGTAAACGAAGTCAGGAATCATCAACCAAGAAATTTCAAAAGTCGCCACCCACTCTTCTAGGTATTTCGCCCCCGAGATACAGATAAGAAGAATGAACAATACTTCAATCACCTTCTTCGCTGTTACTTTGTCTTCTTCATACTCGTTGTAAGTAACAAGTTCAGGAAAACGCTCGTGGGTTTGTGTGCCAGTGCCGTACTCAGATTCAAGCTGGTTTTTATCAATCAGCTTTTGTGCTACTGGGCTACCGATAATACCACCGATAATCAAACCAAACGTCGCTGAAGCCATCGCGATTTCTAGAGTATTGGCAATGCCAAACGTGTCTGAAAAAGTTTGAGACCAAGCTGCGCCCGTGCCGTGACCACCCGAAAGCGTGATAGATCCAGCAATCAAACCCATTAAGGGTTCAAGGCCTAGTGCCGTCGCAAGTGTTACGCCTACACCGTTTTGGATAATGATGTAAACCGAAGCCACCCCTAAGAATAGGAATACCTTAGCACCACCTTTTATCAGCTGCGTGTAGTTAGCCGCAAGGCCGACCGTTGCAAAGAACATCAACATAAACGTGTTCTGCAGGGGCAAGGAAAACTCAAGATCAAGGCCGTTAAAGTGCAGGGCTGTAATAGCAAAAGCGACAATCAAGCCGCCGACAATGGGCTCTGGAATATTGTACTTTTTGAGAACCGGAAGCTTTGCATTGACGAAATGACCTAGAAACAAAACACTAATCGCGATTAGGAAGGATTCTAGTGGTCCAATTGAAATTAATTGATTCATATAACCTCTATTTTTTTACGTTCTCATCTTCCTTAATGAGTCTAGTTTTATCTGTAATTATCTGTGCTGCTCTACCTATATTTATACAAACTGGAGAGAAATTGTAGATTCGAAAAGCGAACACATTACTGCGTTCACTTAGTGCCATGTTAGTGACACGTTAACTTTTATAGGAGATAAAAGGATTTGTGACAACAATCACCTCCAAAAAGTTGATAACGGCGTGAGTATCCTTGCCGCTGACTCTGCTTTTTTAATACCTAAAAAAGCAAAAAGGAGCTATTGCTAGCTCCTCTTTCATCACCATCACTGGTAATTAGAATTTTTTCGGTGCGTAACCAGTCATAACCTCAATGCGAAGCTCTTTACCGATCTTCGTCATTGGGTGAACAATTACGAGCCCTTTTACCGACTTCTTAAGTTTACCCATATCCGCTTGCTCAGCTTTTGTAATCTCACGGCTAAATGGCATATCAACCAAAGACTTACGCTCTTGATTTACATCGAAGCTTTCTTTGTGTTTCAACTGAGCAATTTTCTTGGTTAGCTTCTTAATCTCGTCTTCAAATTGACGAACAACAGGACGATCATTACGAGTTTTAGCAGCCGCTAACTTGTTGCGACATTTGTCTAGACGGTTGTTAATTTGTTGAAGTTCGTTTTTAACACTCATAATAATTTCCTAAGATTTAACAAGCCAATTCGGATTGGGGCGCGGAGTATAGCACAAGGGTTCACTTGAACCGAAATTTATCTATCAATTACCAACAGAAACGAATCACATCAACGCTGGTCATTCAGCTCGCCAATTCTTTGTAGCCGAACCTCAAAGCGGGTCACTCATTAATCAGCTCGTGTCGACTTCAAAAATTGCTGTCCTCGATGCTTCAAAATTCAGTCTAAACTTGTAATCTAACCACCGTAATTAACTCAATTAACTTAAACGGCTTAAACGGCTTAAACGGCTTAAACAGCTTAAACAGCGTAAGGTACATAACTTGGATCGCGTAACTTGAGTTACATGACTTAGGGGGATCACCTTAACACCGAGCCTGACTCGCAGCATAATCACAAGGATAGCCGATGACATTATTGAAACGAACACTAGCCTACAGCCTAACCCTTAGCGCAGTGTTTGCCGCAACTTATGCATCTAGTGAACAGACAACCCAAAGTAACCTGATCGTTGAGTTCTCTTCACCACAAAATACTGAAGAAGAGCAGCTCAAACGTGAAATTAAAAACAGTGGCGTCAATGACACTGTGATTGACCTGTCAAACCAACTCTTCATGTTTGAAAAGCCATTAACCATTCAATACGGCGGGGAAGAAGGTCCACTCTACGATCCACAAACGCATCAAGTGCTTATCCCGTATAGCTTCTACTCTGAGTCGCTTAATTACTTTGAAAAGAATCAATACGAAAAAGAGTATGGAAAGACCGCGCAAACTGGTGCTATCGATACCTTGCTTCATACTCTACTGCACGAAGCTGGGCACGCTTATATCGAAGACCAGAATATTGCCATACTGGGCAAAGAGGAAGATGCCGTTGATAACCTCGCGACCGTGCTTTTACTTAACTATGTAGAACATGGAGGCGATGCCGCAATCAGCGCCGCTGACATGTTCGCTTTCGAATCAGAAGACCGCCCTGAGTATTACGACTTGGGTGAATACATTGATGAGCACAGTTTTGATCTACAGCGTTACTTCTCCACGTTATGCTTGGTGTATGGCAGCGATCCTGAAGCCTACAAGAACTTGCTCGATGAAGTGGAAAACGACTATTTGAAAGATAGGAAAGAGTTCTGTGTGGAGCACTTTGATGTCATCAATGCCAACTGGCACCGTTACCTAAAAGAGAACGACGAGAGCTAATGGTTTAACCTTCTCGATTGGTCTTCTTCAATAACAAGCGGCTTAGTGTTTTTCTAAAGCCGCTCTCCGTAATCTTTAAATCCAATGTTTGAAGTGGAATATACCTGAAACCTTAAACCAGAGTCCTTAAACCAGAGACCTTAGACCTTAGACCTTCACTTTATACTTCAGGTCTTGCGCTTCATCACCGGTCATACCTCGAAATCCCCAACAGTGTGCAGGTTGTTCCTTGATGGTTATTTCGATATCAATAGGAGAGATAGCTAACTGCTTCTCTATCTCAGAAAATATCTTCTTAATTAAGCGCTTCTTGGTGTTGACCGCTCGACCTTCCATCATATTGATCTCTATAACGGTGTAGGCTTCTGTTCTTCCTTCTGGATAAAAGAAATCATCCCGCTCCAATGGTACAAATCGATGCGCTCGCTTGTCATCGGGTAAACCCATTTCACTGTTTAAGCACTGTTGCAACACATTAGAGAGCTGCAACTTAATTGGATTCAAGCACTCTTTGATACCATATATAACAATCATGACCATTCCTTTGATGCGATGTCAGGTAAAGAAGAAGGTTAGATAGAAGCATCGTCTGGCGACTACCCGTCCGCTTACTATTCGTACATATATTACCTAATGACGCGTATGAAAGAAGGTAAAAACAATGAATTTATGAGCATGTGCAACAAAAAATCATCTGCTTTGGCTCGTGTCTGTAGCTCATCACCCAATAACAACAGCCACAATCAATTGATCGAACACCACCGACTCCGCGTATATCTTCTCAAATTACATTTGAACTAAGGAGTGCTATGTGCCGAATTCATCGAGCCAGACCACACGGACAGACGCCGAATCAGAGACACTCGTAGAGCCTTCTCTCGAGCTCGCCGTATTTCCCCTTCCGATATTTCTTCTGCCCGGAGGTCGTCAGAGGCTACGCATCTTTGAACCAAAATATCTTGCTATGGTTGCATATGCGGCCCAAGGAGATGGGTTCATTATTGCCACCCAAGACAGTACCAACTCTGAACATCTCAGTTCTTGGGGAACCAAAGTGTCCATCGTTGATTTCAACATGTCTGACGACCAAATTTTGGAAATCGATGTCGAAGGTCAACAACTGGTTCAGCTTCACGGATCATTTCGAGACGACGATGACCTGATAAAAAGCCAATTCAGGTTATTACCTCATTGGCCAGAACTAGAATGCAAAGTACCGAACGTATTTACTGCATTCTTAGTACAGCTGTTTCGAGACCACGATTCAATCAGAACGCTCTACCCCACTCCAGACTTCGAAAGTCCACGATGGATCTGTGCGCGATTACTCGAAATGATGCCTATCCCATTGGAAAAGAAAACAGAATTTACCGAACCCGCTAGCTTTCCTTCTTTAGTTCCTTTTTTGAATCAAATCATTACGGGGCAATAAGCACTTTTCTTCACTATAATTTTGTATAGTGGAAATTAATTTAAATTAAAGTGATCCCGACCTTCTCCTTTCACGTAGTGCCACTCAAATTCGCATGATGGTTAAGTACTATGCAAGTCGAAAGCAGAAGTTCAGGGAACGGCAAGGAGCATGTCATTATCCCCGACAACAAACTACCTAATGAAAATAAGGTACCTACAGAGCTCTCAAGCTGGTTGATCTTGGTTGGTTCAGACCGAGACAAACAAGCCTTCACCTGTTTGTTCAAGTTCTTCGCACCTAAGATCAAGCGTTTTGGAATCAGCAAATTGGGCAGCGAGGCTGCTGCAAACGAGCTAGTTCAAGACACAATGACTAACGTTTGGAAGAAAGCGCATCTCTACAACGAAGAGAAAGGCGCTGGGACTACTTGGGTCTACACCGTGATGCGAAACGCTGCTTTCGACATGCTAAGAAAGGTAAAAGCTAAAGCAGAGCAAACCATCGCTGACGACATTTGGCCAATAGATGCAATGGTCGCGGAATCTCAAAGTGATGAATTACCGTTTGGTGATCATTTGATGAGCCGCCATGTAATGACTCAAATAGAGAAGTTGCCTTTGGCTCAGAAAACGATTGTTAAAGGCGTTTACTTTCAGGAGTTGTCACAAGAGCAACTCGCTCAACAACTTGGCGTCCCACTTGGAACCGTGAAATCACGTCTAAGACTCGCTTTAGCCAAACTTAAGGTTCACATGGGGGAACAAGATCATGATTAAACACCACCCAAATGCCGCAATTTTGAAAGATTTTGTCGATGGCACACTCGCAGACTCAGTTTCTTTGATTGTCTCTAGCCATGTTGAACTGTGTGAACACTGCCAACAACAAGTAAACATGCTGACGGCGCAAGCTGCTGACACTGTCTTTGAAAGCGATACATCTGCCTTTGAAAACGACACAGCAAGGCTAAAACTGTCTGACAGCGAAATGGATGCGTTCTTAGCCGACGACGAAGAATTTGATTTTGACGCTATCGACCAGATCACTGCTGATTCATCTCAAGCTATCGAAATGACACCCGAAGTTCAGCAAGTTACGGTTGCAGACACCACGTTCACTATTCCTCGCGCGTTGAACTCAGTGGCGAGAAAAGACTGGATGAACTTAGGCAAAATTTCACGCGCAAGACTCGATTTTGAAGACGAAGCACACCACACCAGCTTGCTGCACATCGACAAAGATGGACAAGTGCCTTGCCACACCCACAAAGGCTTTGAGATTACGCTTCTTTTAGAAGGCAGTTTCGAAGACGAAATGGGCGTCTACAACAAAGGCGACTTCATCTGGTTAGATGGTGACCACACCCATCAACCAGCCACCAAAGAAGGTTGTGTTTGTTTAACTGTTTCAAGTGATGCGCTTTACTTCACAAAAGGTGTGAGCCAGTTATTCAACCCACTGGGTAAATACATTTATTAGATTGAAAAGATTTACCGGGTACGTCACAAGACTCATAGAGTTGGCTAGTAAGCAAAGTAAAAACCGAACTACAGTAATGTTTAATAAGCAACAAAACACACAATATAAGAATAACAACGAGCAATGAGCGTAAGGAATTGACCAATGGATAAAAAAATAAAAATAGGCATTAGTGCATGTGTCGCCGGTCATAAAGTTCGGTTCGATACTGGTCATAAACGTTCGCGCTTCTGCACCGACGATCTTGCAGATTACGTAGAGTTGGAACCTGTTTGCCCAGAGATGGGCATTGGTCTTCCAACGCCTCGACCAACCATCCGTCAGACAAGAATGTTAGACGACATCATCCATGTTTCTCGCCCAGATGGTTCTGGCGATGTCACCGATGAACTTATCGAGTTCGGTCAAAACTATTCAAAGAGCAACCAGCACATCGCAGGATTCATTGTGTGTCAGAAAAGCCCAACCTGTGGCATGGAGCGTGTAAAAATTTACCACCACCATGGACGTGGCTCTGAATCGACAGGCGTTGGCTTGTTCACCAAACAAGTGATGGAAGGCAACCCATTACTTCCTGTTGAAGAAAATGGTCGCCTCAATGACCCTATTTTGCGCGAAAACTTCATGACACGTGTCTTCACTTATCAAAAGTGGCTCAACCTTGTTGACGAGGGCGTAACTAAACACAAGCTGATTCAATTCCACAGCGCTCACAAGTACTTGGTAATGTGTCACCACATTGAAGGCTATAAGAAACTTGGGAAATTATTAGCAAGCAACGATCTTGAAATTGATGAGTTGGCAAAACAATATATTGAAGGCTTGATGACGGCATTATCTCACCACGCGAACCGTGGTAGCCACGCCAATACTCTGCATCATTTGCAAGGTTACTTTAAGAAACAATTGAGCAGCGCGCACAAGCAAGAGCTTACCAATCAGATTTCATCATTCAGAGAAGGGCTTGTTCCTCTGTTAGTTCCACTAACACTGATTAACCACTACTTGATGGAATACCCAAACGAGTACCTTGAATCACAGGTTTACCTAAACCCGCACCCACAAGAACTTAAGCTGAGATACGGATATTGAGCGACATTCTATGGATAAGACGAGACCTGCGGATTCACGATAACCCTGCGCTCGTCGCGGCAGTTGAAAACGGTGTGACGACCGCCGTTTTTATTTCAACGCCACAGCAATGGCAGCAACACCACCTTGCGCCAATCAAAGCCGATTTAATCTATCGTCACCTGCAGCAACTTGAATCCCAACTCGCTGAATTTGGGATCGATCTTCTACACCTCAAAGCCCGCGATTTTGACGACCAAGCCGTACAACTCACTCATCTATACAAACAGCTTGATGCGACGTGTGTTTACGCAAATTCTGAGCCTGAAGTAGACGAGCAGTTACGTGACAAACGCTTAATCGCTAGCGGTATAAAACTGAAGATAACCGACTGCGATACGATTCTGCCATTAGGTAGCGTGCTGAATAAACAAGGTGAGATGTTCAAGGTTTTCACACCTTTCAAAAACGCATGGTTAAAAGAAGTGCAAGCGAAAGGCATCATTTGCAGCCACGCTCCAGTGCATTCAACAGGATCAGCGCAAGCAGGTTCATCTGAAACGGATTCGATTCAGAATCCATCACAACTGAAACAATCGTTAAGTGGTTTTTCTGGCGAGTACGATTTCGACTTTCCGCGTACCGATTCAGAGCGTTGGCCACTAAGCCAAGACGTGCTTGAGAGCGTGATCCCCAATTTCTTAAGCAATAAAGTTAATGACTATTCTCGCCTTAGAGACATTCCCTCGATAAAAGGCACGTCTGGACTATCCCCTTATTTGGCGATTGGCGCTGTAAGCCCACGTTGGTTAGCGATTCAGTTGATACAGCAACAACCCGATTTGTTGTTTGACACACAACTGCCAGCCTTTTCTTGGCTTAATGAATTGATTTGGCGAGATTTTTATAAGCATTTGATGTTCCATCATCCTAAACTGATTAAAGGTGCGAACTTTCAGCAGAAATACAACGGCTTAGATTGGTATCACGACAACCCTAGCTTCAAGGCGTGGTGCGAAGGAAAAACAGGCTACCCATTAGTTGATGCTGCGATGCGTCAATTGGTTGAGACAGGCTGGATGCACAACAGGCTCAGAATGGTGGTGGCAAGCTTCCTAACCAAACACCTGCTGATCGATTGGCGTTGGGGTGAGCGTTTCTTTATGTCGCACCTTATCGATGGTGATTTCAGTGCGAATAATGGTGGCTGGCAGTGGGCCTCAAGTACTGGCTGTGATGCTCAACCCTACTTTCGAATTTTCAATCCGATCACCCAGAGTGAAAAGTTTGATCCAAAAGGAATTTTTATTCGTAAGTACATACCAGAGCTGAAAAACATCCCAGATAAACATGTTCATTTCCCACATGACTTTATCGCTAAAAACGGAATAGACAGCGAATACTGGCAACCCATCGTTGAGCATAAAGAAGCACGATTGAGAGCCTTAGCCTTCTTCAAATAATTAGAGTGAATATTATGGATAACTCTCTATGGCTTGATAACTTTCTCAACATGTATCGAGAACTCGGAACCGACAATTTCGACGTGCTTAAGACGGTTTATCACCCTGATATTGAATTCCAAGACCCGCTGCATCATGTCAGCGGTATTTCGGCGCTTACGCACTACTTCGAGAACCTCTACACCCAAGTAACGAGCTGTTACTTCCATATCGAACACACTTTCGAAGCGAACGACGAAGCTTCGGTGTATTGGACGATGCAATTTTCTCATAAGCAGCTGAACGGTCAAAAGCCGATCGAAGTGCAAGGACACAGCCACCTCAAGATGCTCGACGGTCAAGTGGTCTATCACAGAGACTATCTTGATGTCGGCTCTATGTTGTACGAACACATTCCAGTTCTGGGCTGCGCCATCAAATCCATCAAAAAGAGAGCGAGCCAATAATGCGTATTATGATCACAGGCGCGACCTCAGGTATCGGCCAATCACTCGCTATCGATTATGCTCAACAAGGGCATCAGGTGATTGCTTGTGGCCGTAACCCAGACAAGCTGCAAGCCTTGGTTGATTCTCACGAGACAGACATCGCGCATTCATCCATTACACCGCTCTGTTTCGACTTAACCGATTACCACAACTTCCCAGAGCTCGACCAAGACAAGCCGCTTGATCTACTGATTTTAAATGCGGGTGACTGTGAGTACATCAACGACCCCGTGAATTTTGATGCCGAGCTTTTCGAGCGCGTCATCAACATCAATCTAATTTCAATTGGCTACGCCCTTAAAGCCTGGCTAAAAAACATTAAGCCGGGCGGCCGTTTGGTTTTAGTAAGTTCCAGCGCCAGCTTTTTACCTTTGCCAAGAGCCGAGGCTTATGGCGCTTCAAAGGCAGCCCTCACCTACTTAGGCAGAACACTGTCGGTTGATCTGGCCGAGCACAATATTCATGTCTCAATTGTGCACCCAGGCTTTGTTGAAACGCCATTAACCGAGCGAAATACCTTCTCTATGCCTATGATTATTAGTAGTGAGGCCGCAACTCAGCGAATCGTAAATGGTATTGCTCAAGGAAAGAGTGAAATCGATTTCCCAAGACGATTCATCATGTTGATGAAGCTACTAAGAATGCTTCCAACTCCAGTTTGGCAAAAACTCGCTTCAAGGATGGTATAACAATGAAGAAAATCGCCATTATTGGGTCAGGTATCTCTGGACTCACTTGCGCACACATATTAGATAAGCACCACGACGTGACCGTATTCGAAAAGAACGATTACGTTGGGGGGCACACCGCGACCGTTGATATTGAACATCAAGGCTCGGCGTTTTCGATAGATACTGGCTTTATCGTATTTAACGATCGAACCTACCCAAACTTCAATCAGCTACTCGAACAACTCGGTATTGAAAGGCAACCTACCGAGATGAGTTTCAGCGTCCACAACACCACGACTAAATTCGAATACAACGGCCACAGCATCAACTCTCTGTTTGCTCAACGAAGTAATATTTTCAAACCTCAGTTCTGGTCTTTAGTGTCAGACATTCTCAAGTTCAACAAACTGTGTAAGGCTCAGTTTGAAAGCAACGAATTCACACCAGATGTCACCCTTGGCAGCTTCCTTAGCGACAATCAGTTTTCCGACTTTTTCAGCCAGCATTACATCCTACCGATGGGCGCAGCAATTTGGTCGACAAGCTTAGAGGAAATGGAAGAATTTGAGCTTAAATTCTTCATTCAATTCTTCTACAACCACGGGCTACTCGACATCGCGAACCGTCCACAATGGTATGTAATTCCTAAAGGGTCGCGCTCTTACGTTGAAATTATCCTTTCAGGTTTGAACAAATCCGTCGCTTTGAACACATCGATCAAACAAGTCACTCGCCATGAAGCGGGCATCACGATTGAATTTGAAGATGGCGGCACACAAGACTTCGACGAAGTGATATTTGCTTGTCACTCAGACCAAGCGTTACGTTTACTCGGCGATGCAACAGAGCAAGAGAAGCAGGTACTGGGCGAGATCCCATACAGCCGCAATGAAGTGGTTCTGCACACTGATACCCGATTGTTACCAGACAGAAAGCTTGCATGGGCAAGTTGGAACTACATGTTGGATGGCGACAGTAAACGACCTGCCTGTGTGACTTACAACATGAACATTCTGCAAGGCATCGAAAGCCAAGACACCTTCTGTGTCACCTTGAATCAAAGCGAAGCCATCGACCCAAAAAAAATCATTCGCAGCTTTGTTTATCATCACCCGGTACTTAATTCGAACACGGTCGAAGCTCAGCACAAGCGTGAGCAGATTTGTGGCAAAAACCAGACGCACTTTGCCGGCGCGTACTGGTACAACGGCTTCCATGAAGACGGTGTCCACAGTGCACTCGATGTGACCAAACGCTTCGGTTTAGATTTGAGTACGAGTTCAGCGCTATGAACAGTCAAACCCTGACATCCGAAATGGAGATCGCATCCGAAAAGAGTGAAGAGCTCAGCGGGATCTATTGGGGCAACGTCAGACACCGCCGCTTTGGCGACATAACTCATGAGTTCAGCTATCAGCTGTATATGATGGGGTTAGATCTCGATGAACTGCCCCAAACCACAGCGCGTAGTGTGCTGTTCGGAACTCGATGGTACAACCCAATTCGCTTCGTCGAATCGGATTATCTCGCTGAAAAAAAAGAAAATGCCACCACGGATGAACCAAAATCACTTAAACAACGTATAGCTTCCAAAGTACAAAAACTTGGTGGGGTTTGGTCTGATTCAAACCGTGTGACGATGCTGGCTCAGTGCCGTTGTTTAGGTATCTATTTCAGCCCAATCAATTGTTTCTTCTGTTACGACGAAACAGGAGATTGTAAGTACATGCTGGCCGAGGTGAGTAACACGCCTTGGCGAGAAAGACACTACTATCTCATCGACATGCACCAAGAATTGAAGGTAAAAAAAGAGTTTCACGTTTCGCCGTTCATGGATTTGAACATGACTTATTTTTGGAAAATTAAGCCACCAGCGAAACGCACGTTAGTTCATATCGAAAGCCGCCGAGACGACAAGCTTTTCGATGCGACACTGGCTCTGACGAAACAGTCAGTAACCAAGACAAACATTAGACGAACGGTATTTAAGATTCCGGCGATGACGATAAAAGTCGTGATGGGCATTTATTATCAGGCTCTCAAATTATTCCTGAAGAAAGTACCGTTTGTGGGGCACCCAGACTCAACGTCTTAAGTGTCTTCACAGCAACTAAATAATAGAATTCGACCCTAGCTTGGGTTCGCTCCAACCAAGGGCATAACCCAGCTTAGTTGGCACAAAATATTAGAATGAGTTATCAGCGAGGTTTACATGGAACAGCTTGCCAAACAAAACAACAACATTGAACAACAAGCTAAAGCCGTTGCTGTTTCAAGCAACTGTAAATATCGAGCTTTAATCTTTAAGGTTCTAGAAAGCCTGCAATTCGCGACGCTTGAGATCATTGAGCGCGACCAGCATTCGGTGTTCGGCGATCGAGAAGCCGATTTGAAAGGTCGAATCGTGATTCACGATTCAACCTTTTTTAGAGATGTCGTGATTGACGGCAGTATTGGCGCATCTGAGGCCTACATCGATGGCAAATGGACAAGCCCAGACCTCACCAAAGTAATTCAAATTATGGCTCGAAATCAATCCCAACTCGACGAGCTTGACGACAAAACGCAATGGATTTCTCGCATCAAAAACCTATTGCTGCGTCGTAAGAATGCCAACACAGAACAAGGCTCTAAGCGAAATATTCTTGCTCACTACGATATTGGCAATGAGTTGTATGAACGCTTCTTAGACAGCTCAATGCAATACTCTTCAGCTATCTACAGCGAAGAAGCAGAAACACTATCCAAAGCTCAGCAAAACAAAATGAAAACCATCTGTGAGCGATTAGAGTTGTCAGAGAACGATAACGTGGTCGAGATAGGTACTGGCTGGGGTGGCTTAGCGATATTCATGGCGCAACACTACGGATGCCATGTCACCACTACCACAATCTCAGATGCCCAACACGCGCTTGCAGAACAGAGAGTAAAAGCGCTTGGCTTAACCGACAAAATCACCTTGCTTAAAGAGGATTATCGTAACCTCACTGGTGAGTATGACAAGTTGGTCTCTATCGAGATGATTGAGGCGGTCGGCCATGAATATCTACAGACCTTCTTTGAGAAATGTTCTTCACTGTTGAAACCATCAGGCAAAATGCTGATTCAAGCAATCACCATCGCCGACAGTCGTTATGACAAATACCGCAAAGGCGTCGACTTTATTCAGAAGTACATTTTCCCGGGCGGTTGCCTACCTTCGGTCTCAGTGATGACCCAACACCTCGCGACCAGTACAGACCTTGTTGTACAAGAAATCGATGACATTGGCCTGCACTACGCTCGAACGCTTAATGATTGGAATGTTGCCTTTGAAAACAGTTGGGAAGAGTTAGAGTCTCTCGGCTATTCAGAAGAGTTTAAGCGCTTGTGGATCTTCTACTTCTGCTACTGTGAAGGTGCATTCAAAGAGCGCGTGATCAGTACTCATCACTTAGTTGCTAGAAAACCTCGTTACTTTGGAGCAAAAGATGAAACGGTTTTGGATTATTAATCTCGTTCTGTTTCAAGCGACCTGGGTTTGCAGCGCGTTCTTTACCGCGCAAGCCCCGTTCGTGGCGCCACTGATTGTGGCCGTTCACTTCCTTCTCTCCCCTACTCGCAGTAGCGATCTGAAAATACTCATTTTATTACCATTAGGGCTGTTGCTTGATAGCCTCTTACTGCACTTCGGCGTGTTTGCCGTCGACTCTGAAATTGCTAATCAATCGTGGTTCCCGGTGTGGCTTGTTTGCCTGTGGATCATGTTCTTAATCAGTTTTAACCACAGCCTAAATTGGCTTTTAAAATGCTCGAAAGTGATCTTGTTTGTCATAGGGTTCGTAGCAGGTACTAGTAGTTATTGGGGAGGCATCAAAGCAGGCGCCCTTCTGACAACTTGGCCAGACGCATCGGTGTTAGCTGCCCTTGCAATAAGTTGGGGGATTTTGTTGCCCTTACTGGTGGCCGCTTACTCCAACTTAGTACAACCCAAAATGGCAACAACGAGGTGACTTATGGCTTTTCCACGCAACCCTACGCAAGCGTTCAAATCTGAGAGCGATGTTAGTCGCGTTCGCACTCAAACAAGCGAGCAATCAAGAAACCGACTATTTAGCTTAGTCACCCTAACCCTCATTTGCGCAGCACTCCTATTTACCGGGACTGCCAAAGCTTCTGCTGTCGATGATTTAAACAAGCGTGGCCAAGGTGAGATGAGTTACTTGTTTTGGACTTTGTACTCTGCAGAATTCTACACCACTCCATCTAACTCTGAGCGCGCCTTGAAACTTGAGTACTACCGAGCAATTGACAGCAAAGACCTTGTAGACGCAACCAAAGACCAGTGGAGCAAACTTGGTTACTCCAACAACAATATCCAGCGTTGGTTGAAGCCTTTGTATGCAATGTGGCCCAACGTTGAGGAAGGCAGCACGCTGACTATCCGAGTTGCTGAAGACAACGTAAGTCGCTTCTATTTCGATGAGCAACCCATCGGCACCATCCAAGACAAGCAATTTGGTGAAGCCTTTCTCGCGATTTGGTTATCTGAAAACACATCTGAGCCAGGTCTACGCAAACAACTATTAGGTTTGAACAAATGAATCCAAAAACAACAATAACAAAATTTGCTTTGGCACTGTTTTCACTCACTTGGCTAGCGGGTTGTGGCTCTGCAAGTTTAGAAAACCACGTAGACACTACGCCAGAGCTCAAGCTTGAAACCTTTTTCAACGGCGAGCTAATGGCATACGGCATGGTACTAGACCGTTCTGGTAACCTACTACGCCGTTTTGACGCTAAGCTCGTCGCGACCTGGGACGGTGACAAAGGAGAAATCAAAGAGTGGTTCTCTTTTGCTGATGGCGAACGCTCAACACGCGTTTGGAACCTGTTAAAAACCGGCGAAAACACCTATTCGGGCACAGCTAATGATGTAGTCGGTACCGCTTATGGCGAGACTCTAGGTTCTGCTCTGTATTGGAAATACGACTTAGAAATCGAAGTCGACGGCAGCACCTATGAAGTGGTGCTAGACGACTGGATGTTCTTGATGGACGACAAACGCTTGTTCAACAAAACTGAGATGTCTAAATTTGGTTTTAAAGTAGGCGAAGTGATCTTATATATCGAGAAGATTTAATCTAACCGCTCTTTCCTGTTCCCATTTTCATCAACGGTAACCGTTACCCCAAAAGACACTTTCAGCCCACCATATAATCTCATCCCGCAAACAATCTCAGCCCACAATGCAATCTCAACCCACAACAGAAAATTGTGGGTTGTTCTGTGTAATCCCTCGAATAGCATACCTGCATGCTCAAGCCTTTGTGCTAAGATGCGCCACCAGCATACAAATGGGCTAAACTCAGTTGAGCGGATGTGATACACAGTTCCACCAATTCAGAGCACTTCCCCATTGTTTCGCTAAGCGTAGATTCCCTACCATGAATAATTGAAAAGGCTTTAAAGCATGAGCAAGTTGACCTCAGCGGAGCGTAAAGCTCGCGACAATGAACGTTTCTCACAACGTGTAAACGACCGCAGAGAAAAAGGCGAAGACGTAGTTGCTTACGCACTGACCAACAAGAAAGCTGTAAAATTCCTGACTAAGTCGGAAAAGAAACGCTTCAATGAAGCAAAAGTCATTCGCCAAGAAGAACAGCGAGTGAAAGATCAAGAAGAACTCAACAGAATCGAAGACTTATTCACGACCAAACAGTTCGACGAAGAGTAATCTGATTTCAAAAGCGCTGGCTCTATGCCGGCGCTTTTACCTTTAGACGCTTTACCTTGAGGCATTTTTTCCTTTCTGCTTATCTTGTTATCTTCCTATCTCCCTATCTCCCTATCTCCCTATCTTCCTACGACTTTCTCAAACCTCTGTTTTATCAATCTTGCTCATGGATCTCTGCATCTTGGTCTTAGATCTCAGCAAACAGGTATTCAAAGCCTTACTATCTCGATTCAATTCAACAATTCCGAGTCACCATGATTTTAATCACCGGATCAAGCAGCGGTTTAGGCGCAGCTTTAGCCAAGCAATATGAGAATACATCGAACAGCCACCAGCGCTTAATGATCACTGGCCGCAGCTCCCAACGTTTAGCTGAATTAGCGAAAAGCCTGCCAGCGAATACTGTTAGCCAAGCCTGTGACTTGTGTGATCCACAATCAGTGAGCGAGTTATTGGATGCATTGCCTGAAACACCAAAGCTGGTGGTTCATAGCGCAGGCAGTGGGTACTTCGGTAAAATTGAACAACAAGATCCCGCCGCCATCAGCGACATGCTGAAAAACAACATCGAGTCTTCGATCTTTTTGATTCGCGAGCTTGTGCAGCGCTACAAAGATCAACCCGTCACCATTGCTGTTGTGATGTCGACCGCGGCTCAAGGCGCTAAAGCAGAAGAGTCTACTTACTGCGCAGCCAAATGGGCAGTTAAGGGCTTTATCGAATCGGTCAGGTTGGAGCTCAAAGGTCACCCGATGAAGATCGTTGCAGTTTACCCCGGTGGGATGGCAACCGAGTTTTGGGGAACCAGCGGCAAAGCAATGGATACCTCAAGCTTTATGACCGCACAAGAAGCCGCTCAAATGCTGCAGCAGGCGTTAACCAGTACCGAGCATGGATATGTGTCAGATATCACGATAAACCGCGGTTAACGGCTAATGAGAGCAGCGAACAGGTAAACCGAGCTATTCCGCTAATTATTTGTGAGGGTGAGCACGAAAGTGTGCGACAATGCTCAGCGTAAATTCATATTCAAGGTTTATTATGAAACTTCTAGTTCGTAACCTATCGCGCTCTACTGCAGAGCAAGACATCCGTGTTCTATTTTCTGAGTTCGGCTCAGTAAAAGAGTGCAGCCTAGTTTTAGACCAAGAAACTGGCGAATCTAAAGGCTTTGCATTTGTTGAAATGCCAGAGCACGAAGAAGCTAAAGCGGCACTAAACAAGCTGAACTTGTCAAAGCTTGGCAGCAACACGATTCGTGTAAAAGTAGCTAACTCTTAATCGAGTAAACGCTTTATAAGCCACATGGCTTAGCTTAAGCAGCACAAGCACAGATGATAAAGCCCGTAACGATATTGCGCTGAAAAACGTAATATCGTTACGGGCTTTTTGCTGCTCGCGATTCTCTTTTCACACGATTCGAATACGCCTACAGCCCTTCATGTTCATCAATGGCACGCCTTGCTTCTGCCATTGAACATCCAGATTCCATCACCAATTGAGCTACGGTCATTGAGGGTGTCGCGGCCAACAGAGATGCCAAACACACCACAGGTTTAGGCAGTACTTTGTCGATTGCGATTGCTATCCAACCGTCTTTTTCGTGAGTTAACATCGTTTTAAATTCAACGAGTTGATGCTCTTGAGCGACCAACAGCCAATTGCGCGAACGACGAACTCGCTTCAACTGGCATCCACATTCTGCAGCATGCGCCATCACTTGGCTTTTATCACTCACACGATGTACAAAACTATTCAGTGGGACGCTAAACATAACTCTCTGCTAACCAATCTATTCCTACCATTCAAGAGATCGCTACCTATCTCTCAGTACTTTCTAACTGTCACTCAATAACACCGTACGTAGGATTACACAGACATAAAAAAACCGCCAGTGATGCACTAAGCAGCCTCGCGGTTTTTCGATGTTAACGTGTGTTGTTTACGCTTTAGTTTCTACCACAATTTCAGTCTTGACCGAGTTCGCGATAAAGCAGTTTTTGTGCGCCAAATGATGCAGTTTGTCGAGTTGTTTAGCAGTTGGTATCTTAATGCCCGAAAACACAATGTCAGGTCGCAGAGTCACCTTAGTGACAGACGAGCGGCCTGATTCATCTTCTTCCAGCACACCAATCGCATCATCCACGTAAGAGTCGATCACGTACTTCTGCTTTGCGGCAATGCCCAAAAACGTCAGCATATGGCAGCTAGAAAGTGCCGCGATAAAGGCTTCTTCCGGGTCAACATTCGCTTCCACCGAAAACGGTAGTGGCACAACATGAGGAGAAGATGAAGCTGGCACAGTGATACCACCATCGAACTCCCACGTATGACCGCGACTGTATTGGTTGTCGCTAAAGGCTTCATCTTCCACTTTTTGCCAGCGAATGACCGCTCCATATTCAGACATAATTAATTCCTTTTATATTGTGTAACGACTTAGCGATCAGAAGGGTGATTAACGCCATCATTGGTCACCACATCGCCAATATCAAAAGGGTTTACTCCTTCCAAACAGCCGATGTTAAAACCGTATTCATTTGGACTTGAGCGGCGTTGGTGATGGGTATAGATACCGCAGTTTGAACAGAAGTAATGCTTCGCGGTGTTGGTATTGAATTGATAAAGCTTAAGATGCTCCGCACCTTTGAGGATCTTGATGCCATCCAGCGCAACAGAGCCCACAATCGCCCCTCTACGACGGCAAATAGAACAATCACAACGACGTGGTTTTTCTATCCCGTTAGGTAAGCTGAGTTCTAATTCAACTGCACCACAATGGCAGGTTGCCTTGTGAAAAGGTTTGATAACCGTATCTCCGACCTGTTTCATGAGCACTCCTTGTTCTAGTTACTGGTTACTGGTTACTTTTTGCCCATCATATCCTGATTTGTTATTTTGGTAAAAAAATGTGTTTTCCAACAAATATATAGCGCATGTTTTCAACACATAATTTAAGCTAAATCTCGGCACCACTGACTCTACCATCATCGACACAACAATCACTGAGTCGTATTCAAACTATTTAATCTCTTTCTACAGGGCACACCTATATGAATCTCAATCTGATTAAACACTTTCTCGCAGCCTATGACTTCAAGAGTATTTCTAAGGCAGCAGAACATATGAATATGACTCAGCCATCAATGACCGCCGCGATCAAAAACTTTGAAGAGCAGAGCGGAAAGATCATGTTTTATCGCACCAGTCGTTCAATTCAGCCGACAGAAGATGCGCATTATCTTGCTGAGCAATGCCGAGAAATATTAGGTCGGCTCGACTCAGTATTTAAAGAAGAGAGAAAGCTAAAAATCTGCTGCCCAGAAGTGATCATGCAGGCACTCCCTGGCTATGAAGGCGTCTACTTTGTTGAAACTCCCGCCATCGAATACAGCATTTTGGACAAACTAAGAACCGGAGAGGTGGATATTGTTGTCGACGACATCTCTGTTACTGATCACTCCTTTATTGTCGAATCGATCGGCTCCCAAAAGCTCGCACTTGCGTGTCGTAAAGACCACCCAACGATTGGCGATACCATCTCCCTTGAGCAGTTCAAAAACGCCGAGCACATCATGCTGCGCCTAAAAGACAAAAATGTAAGCGCGCTAGAAACCCGAACTGAAGAAGCATTTGAGCGTAACGTGGTTCGAGAAGTTTCCGGTCAATCGAATCTACTGCTGAACGCTCGTAACTCTGACGCGGTGTGTATTGTCAGTGAGTCCATGTTTAATTTAGCAGAAGAGTTAGGGCTAAAAGTCCTCGAACCGCCATTTGCGTTGCGTAACTACGAAATGAAAATGATTTATCACAAACGCAGTATTCAAGATCAGCGACATGCTCAAGTTCGAGAACACATCAAAAAGCATCTAACGCCACCTTCCAATAAATAAACAAAAACTATGCAAGTAATGATAAGTCGCAAATAAAGACAAAATAAACCAAATTACATAGATAAAATCTATGTGTTTTATAGTTACTACCCAATGGTTCGCCGCTTAAAAACTGCCTAAGATATCGTCATCAACGAGGCCTATTACACACCCTCGTATCCTTCAACTTTTGAAGAACGACGAAACAGGATGGATTCTGAGTCTGATTCATACGAAATACAGAACCAGGGTAACACTATGAAAAAAACCATTATTGCTCTCTCAATCTTAGCGTCTTGCAATGTGATGGCTCACTCTCATCACGCATCAGAGCGTTTAACTCACGGCGACCATGACCACTCATTCGATATGAGCGAGTACGATGTTGTGCTTTCTAATAACTATGACCCGTTTGCCAATGGCATTGAGTTTCTCTCTCCAACCATGTCTGCTGAGCAGCAAAGTTACTTCCCTTTATCTGAAAATGCCTCGACAAAACTAGCGGGGTCATTCCCAGAAATAATCTGGCGAGGTGAACCTCTATTCACGCCGGAATACAACAAAGAAAACATGGAAAAGGCGCTGCAAGAAGGCAAAATTCATCCAGAGTTAGCAGCGATGGAAGAAGCAATGACCAACCCTGTGATCTTTAAGCTATCAGACCGCATGTACAACGCATTTGGCTTTGAGGGAGCTTCGATCACCTTCCTTCAGGGTGACAAAGGACTGATCATTATCGACGCTGGTTCAACGGCTGAAACCGGTGAAGCCATGCTGTCGGCTTACCGTGACGCAACTGGAGACGAGCGTGAGGTTCATACGATTTTCTATACTCACCACCACCCAGATCAATGGGCAGGAACCGAGGGGCTAGCAACGCGTGAAGACTTCGAATCTGGCAAAATTAATGTCATCGCTCATGTTGATTTCCAGAAGAAAATGAATGAAGAGTCTGGCATTTATCTTAATCAACAGTCGATTCGAACCGCGTATGCATTTGGTGCCTTTATCCCTCATAACAATGACTACGATAAAGGGGTAAACCAAGGTGTTGGCTACCCAGCAGACATCGTGATGCAATCACAAAACAAATCCTTCTTCGCGCCAAATATCTTAGTCGACGATCTGATGATCATGAAGGTAGATGGCCTTACATTGGAGTTTTTCCACACCCCAGGCGAAGCGCCAGATGGTGTTGCACTCTATGTACATGAAACGGGAGACATGGTCGGTGGAGATACCATTCAAGGTGAAACCATTCCAAACCTCTACACCATTCGTGGTACCGAGTACCGTGACGGCCTTGAATGGGCAGACTCTATAGACCGTATGCGCCGCTATCAGCCAAAAACGCTTTCCCTACACCACGGCCGTTCTGCAGTAAGCCAAGAGCGTGTTGAAGATGTAATGAAAGCCTACGCGGATTCACTGCGCTACATGCAAGATCAAACGGTTCGCCATATCAACAAAGGCTATACCATGCATGAGCTTTCGGACAGTATTCGTCTGCCTGAAGAACTCAAAGATCACGACTACCTTCGCCCGTTGCGTGGCTCAGAATATCAAAATGTTGCCAATATCTATGCGGGTAATGTTGGTTGGTTCAATGGTGATGCCAGTGAGCTTGCGAAGCCTGCACACAAAGACATGGCGCAACTTTACGTTGATATGATGGGTGGCTCAGATGCCATTAGAAAGGCTGCGGATCGCATGATCGAAAAACAACAGTACGGTGAAGCGATGCAGATCCTAACGCATGTTATCCGAGTCGATCACAACGATATGTATGCTCGTGGACAAAAAGCCGTTGCGCTAGAGCGTTGGGGTTGGGAACAATCGACCCCGGGTTGGCGTCACTGGGCACTCACAGGTGCAGCAGAGCTTCGCGGAGAACTAGATGGCGTACTCGATACAATGAACTTTTTTGGCGATGCCAGCAAGTTCGTTGAGGCACCAACCGATGATGTGATGTCACTGATTCCAACTCGCCTAATAGCCGAGCAATTGAACACCAACGAGACGCACGTCATCAACCTTGTTGTAGATGGAAGCCCATACCTTGTCAACGTGTCTAACCGCACAATGGCTGTCGACAATGGTTTTAGCTCTGAGAGCGCCGATCTCACCGTCGATATGTCAAAACAAGACCTTGTTCACTTGTTCTTAGTCAAAGACATCAATGTTGAAGAATCAACAGCGAAAGCAACCAAGGGCGATATCAAGCAACTTCAACGTTTGGTTGATGTGATTGATACCTTCTCTCCGTTCTACCTACACCTTCGTTAACCCCAATAAATAACCCGTGCCTCATTCATTTGAGGCACGATAAGAGGTGCCCATGATAGACAAAGATACTTTTATCCCAAGGGCGTTAGCGGTTGCCATCGTTGTATTTCTTTTACTTGTTTAACTCGGAAATTAACGACTCGAGCTGACGTAATCGCCAAAGCGCTCAAACAGAAAATCCAAAAACAGTCGGATACGCTTCGGCTGATATTTCTTGCTGATGTACACCACATTCAAGTCGGCGCTCGACACCGACATCGCGGTATTGAAGTTTTTCATGTAGCCATTAAGCAGAGTCACAAGACGTTGGTTATTGATGTCGTCTTGCACATCCAGCACCGATTTAAGCGCAATGCCCTCACCTTTTAATGCCCAGTACCGAATCACTTCGCCATCGTCTGAAAATCGCTTCGGCACAACCGTCACCGACTTCTTCATATCATTATCTTGGAAGTGCCATGTCTTGAGCTCTTCATTGCTACGCAGCATGGCTAAACAGTCGTGTTCGACCAAATCTTGTGGTGTTAACGGTGTTCCATGTTTAGCAAGATATTCAGGAGAAGCGCACAACACGCGTCGGCTTGGCGATAAGCGTCTGGATATCAAACTGCTGTCGACCAGTTCACCATAACGGACCACGATATCCATGCCAGATTCAGCGATATTCGAGAGGTTATCGTTTAAATACAGGTAAGGGATCACGTCCGGATACTGCTGGCAAAACTCCGAAAGTATAGGAAGAATGTACTGCTTTCCGATGTCTTTAGGCGCGGCGATTTTTAGCGAGCCTTTGACTTCTTTTACGCCATTTTGAATCAGGTTTTCGGCCTCACTGACGTTGTCTAAAATCTCCAAACATGCCTTGTGATACAGCTCCCCTGAGTCGGTCAAAGACACATGACGCGTACTTCGATTCAACAACTTCACACCATATCGTTCTTCCAACGCTTGAAGCCTTGCTGTCATGGTCGCAGGAGAAAGCCCTAACTCTCGCCCAGCCGCAGCTAACCCGTGATGCTTAACAATGCTCACGAACATCGCCATATCTGAAAACTTATCCATACGATTCTCGCTTCCACCTCTTCGTCTTACTTCTCGATCTTAATGCTCGATTTGAATACTCAGTCACACTATTCAGCTTAACCGAATAATGAATTTATATTTTAACCAATTATCAAATTTAGTCGAATAAATATAATGGCAAACATCAACAGAACAACGCAGGAATTCAGAGCATGACTAACGAATCGACTAAACAAGAGCAACGCACTTTCGTCATCATTGGTGGCACATCAGGTATCGGCAAAGCACTAGCGATGCAACTAAGAAACGAAAGCAACACGGTACATATTGCCAGCCGACACACAGGCGTTGATATCACCGATGAAAAATCGATTTGTGAATACTTCGAATCGATTGGCGTGTTTGACCACTTAGTCGTAACGGCTGGCTCATCCGCTCCCGCAGGAAAAGTAACAGACGTAGCAACCGCAGACGCCAAGACAGCTTTTGACACTAAGTTTTGGGGCAGCTTAAACGTAGCCAAACATGCAGCACGCTACATGACGCCAAACGGCTCTATCACGTTCACAACTGGCATGTTGTCACGCAAGGTTGTGGCAGGCACTTACGTAAAAACCGCCATCAACGCCGCACTAGAAAGCGTAACCAAAATACTGGCGAAAGAGCTATCCCCCATTCGAGTCAATGCCGTTAGCCCGGGTTTAACCATGACGGAAGCCTACAAAAACATGGACGATTCCGCTCGTACAAGCATGTACGACAACGCCAAAAACAACCTACCCGCAGGCAAGGTTGGCGAGCCTTCAGAGATAGCCATGGGTTACCTGTTCGCAATTAATAACCCATACGTCACTGGGTCAATCATCGATATCGATGGCGGCGCTCTACTCGGCTAACACTCCGCAAAGAAGCAAAGACATAAAGAACAATCGTTAGGGCGTGTATCTCACGTCCTAACAAACAAGAATTTACATAGGTAGATCATCATGAAACAAGAAACTGTCCACCAAGAAACTATCCATAAAGAAACTACCCATAAAGAAAAGATTCCATTCCAAGTTTGGATACTGACACTCGCTGCATTTGCAATCGGCACGGCTGAGTTTGTTATCGCAGGCATTCTTCCACAGATCGCCACATCACTTTCAATCACAGAAGGTCAAGCTGGCTACCTTATCAGTGCTTACGCGTTGGCTATCGTTATCGGCGGCCCGATCTTAACCATCTACCTAGCACGTTTTAACAAGAAGATGGTGCTGATTGGCTTAATGGCACTGTTCATCATCGGTAATGTCTTATCAGCCCTTGCTCCTAGCTACCCACTTCTACTTGCCAGCCGTGTTATCGCAGGCTTAGTGCAAGGCCCTTTTTATGGTATCGGTGCGGTTGTTGCAACCAACTTAGTGTCTGAAAAAATGGCAGGTCGTGCCGTTGGCCAGATGTTCGCAGGCTTAACACTCGCTAACGTTCTTGGCGTTCCAGCTGGTACATGGGTCAGCTTGCAATTCGGTTGGCACACCACTTTCTTTACCGTGGCAGCACTTGGCACTATCGCGATGCTTGCCATTCTGACTTCGATTAAGTCGACAGGTCACAGTGAAGCGAAGGACATCAAAACTCAGCTTCTAGCGTTCAAAAATCCAATGTTACTGATCAGCTTAGCAATCACCGCTTTTGCTTGGTCTGGCTTCATGACGCTTTACGGCTACCTTGCGCCAATCGCCATGCACATCACAGGTTACAGTCAAGAATCAGTGACTTGGATCTTAGTGATTGTAGGTGTTGGCTTAATCATCGGTAACACCTTGGGCGGACGCTCTTCAGATAAAAACCTAGGTAAAGCTTCAATGTTTTGGGCTGTCGCGATGATCATTTCATTGGTGGTAGTTGGCCTTGTGGTAGACAACAAAATCCTCTTCGTTGCAGCCGCATTTGTCTTTGGTATTGCGTCATTTGCGAACGTTCCTGCCATGCAACTTCGAGTAATGAACCACGGTGGCGAAGGGCAAGAGCTAGCAGCAACTGCGAATATCTCAGCGTTTAACTTAGCCAATGCCTTTGGTGGATTCCTTGGCGGCATGGTACTCGACAGCCAACTAGGCGCAGGAATGATTCCGTTCGCAGCCGTTGTGGTTCCTATCGTGGGCTTGTTCTTAATCGCTAAAGCTAACCGAAAAGAGAAACCACAAAGCAACTCAATATTTGCACCCACAGAAGCTAAATAATTTAAGAATTCCGTAACTTCAAAGTGCCAATTCATTATCAAACTGGAATTGGCACAGCACTAAAAATTCATAAAGGTAGAGATCATGAACAAGTTATTCGAAACATCAGAACTGAAAGGCCTAGAGCTGCAAAACCGTGTCGTTATGGCACCCATGACACGCGCTCGCACTAGCCAACCTGGAAACGTGCCAAACGACATGATGGCGACTTATTACCAACAACGAGCAAGTGCAGGGCTAATCATCACTGAAGCCACACAAATTTCAGATGACTCTCAAGGTTACTCATTCACACCCGGCGTTTATACCGATGCGCAAATCGAAGGTTGGAAATCAGTCACCACAGCAGCAAAAGAGCAAGGTGCCGCGATATTCTGCCAACTATGGCACGTAGGCCGAGTATCACACCCTACCTTTCAAAAAGGCGAGTTGCCGATTGCACCTTCAGCACTGGCACCAATCGAAACGCAGGTTTGGATCTCTGATGAAAATGGTAACGGCAACATGGTGGATTGCATCCAACCAAGAGAGATGACCCAAGCAGACATCGATCGTGTTGTTCAAGATTTTGCTAACTCAGCGAAAAAAGCTGTCGAGGCAGGGTTCAACGGAGTGGAAATCCACGGTGGTAATGGCTACCTCATCGATCAATTCCTAAGAACCAATTCAAATAAGCGCACCGACAACTATGGTGGCAGTCGTGAGAACCGACTTCGCTTTCTAATTGAAGTCGTGGATGCGGTAATTGAAACGATTGGTGCTGACAAAGTGGGCGTACGTTTAGCCCCATTCATCACCTTCAAAGACATGAACTGCCCAGACATCGTACCAACGATTTTAGAAGCGTCAAAGGAACTGCAAGCTCGAAATATCGCTTATCTGCACCTATCAGAAGCCGATTGGGATGACGCGCCTGTGATACCTGAAAGCTTCCGTGTCGAACTAAGAGAGTTGTTCTCTAACACCATCATCGTTGCTGGCAGCTACACACCAGAACGCGCCGAAGAAGTGTTAAGCAAAGGCTACGCCGACCTTGTCGCATTTGGTCGCCCATTCGTTGCTAATCCAGACCTAGTTTCACGCCTACAAAACGGCAGTGAACTATCCGATCTTGATGGCGCCACTCTGTTCGGCGGCAACGAAAAAGGCTACATCGATTATCCAGCGTTGTAGTGAATTTGGAGGAGATGATTGTTTCTAACCACTAGAAACATTTCCGACAGGCAAAAGAAAGGCTCGCATGACTAGTGCGAGCCTTATGCAGTTTAGGGGGTAAACCACAATCTAGTTTAATCTTAAGATTAATTATTTAACTTATGAGCCATTATGCACTTGTGCGCATTGATATTCTATTTTTAAATGATTCACTGCAATTAATCAATCGATAAAAGTTAGCGTTTGGTCAATTTAAACCACATAAATAACAGTGATTTAGTGAACGGCGTCTAGAAAATCATCATAAAATCCATAGAAATCAGATTTATAGACTTCTCATTTGCCAATACCCTTCACCATTAGTCGCGAGTTGGCTGTGTAAATAATCCAGCGTATCCGCGACCGTTCCAGCAATGCCTTGTGGTGGATTGAACAACAGTAAACCACTACCGATCAGGCGATCGTCACCCTTGGGATCTCGAAGGCGAAGCTCCGACTTAATCGGACTTGGCAGCAAACCATCTTTCACTGCGGTCACACAGTGGTTCAAAATCAGTGAGCTCTTGTCATCCGTGTAGAGCGGGTACCAAATTAGTGCAGATACCTTCTCAGATTGCTGATACGCCTTAACTAAGGCATCGATCACCGCGAGATATTCTGAATCGGTTTCATAGGGTGGGTCGATAACAATCAGATGGTGGTTGTCATGTTTAGCAACGTCATCAGGTAACGCTTTAAGCCCATCACCTGCGCTAATCGTAAGCTTGCTTGAAATATCCAGGTTACATTGTAACTTCTCAATATTGGTTTGCAGTAAATCAGCTTCATCTTGCTGAATGTCTGAAAAATAGAAACTATCTTGGCTGCGACCTTGTTGGTAAGTGATGGCGGCAGAACCCGGATACAAAGAGATAAGTTGATTCGGATTGTAGTATTCCAGTACCGACATAAATGAAGCGAATGCCGGAGGAAGATAAGCCTTATTGCACCACAAGTACCCGACCCCTTCAGCAAACTCACCTGCATGATTACTTGGTGCGGTGGTTAGGTCATAACACCCTGTACCTGAGTGCGTGTCGATAACGTTGAGGCGTGAATGCTGCTGCATTAATGACTGAACAAGTGCACTCAATACTGGATGCTTCAGTGCATCACCATGGTCGCCTACATGACATTGATGTCGATATTCCATTCCCTTGCCTCATTTCTACTAACGTCATCTAAACATACTTCATATCATGAGGGCTTGCCTGCTCAATCCATCGTTTTTTGAAATAGGCTCACTTTTCTCTAACCAGTTGACTCTTATATAAAAAATAAAGCCCCTGAACTTACTTAGGGGGCTAAGTGAGTTCAAGGGCTTTCATTATTGGGTTCAGTTAATAGCGTAAGTAAATCGGCCTACCGTGCATAAGCTAGCTTAGCTTGACTAAGGGTACTCACCCTCAACTTCCACTGGCGCTTTCACTTGGTAGTGACAAGGCTGTAGGCCAAGTAACTTAGGCAGTGTGATGCCGACAGACACTGAAGACCACGTACCGCTGACAATGCCAACCACGAGTGCAATAGCGAAACCTTGCAGCGCAGCGCCACCAAGTAGCCAAAGCGCTGATACGGTAATTAGCGTTGTTCCTGAAGTCACCATGGTGCGTGAGAAGGTCGCTTTAACCGATTCGTTGAGCAGGTTATCAGTATCACCGTTTGGATTGCCGCGTAGCATTTCGCGTACACGGTCGGCGATGATGATCGAGTCATTCAATGAGTAACCGAGAATCGCTAGCACGGCCGCCAATACGGTCAGGTTGAACTCAAACTGAGTAAAAGCGAACAGACCCAAGATAAGCGTCACGTCATAGATGATCGCGGCAAGCGCACCCAGAGCCAAACGCCATTCAAATCGCACACTCAGGTACAGCATGATCATCAAGAAACACACCAATACCGCCAAGCCACCTTGATCAACCATGTCTTGACCCACCTGAGGGCCAACCACGCTGCTGTTCAGCACTTTTACTTGGTCACTTACAGAAGACAAAGCATCCACTAAGTTTGGCTGTGGAGCGTCTGTCAGTTGGCTGTAACGAATTGTCCAGCGATCTTGCTCTGCCATGCCGACCACTTGTACGTCTTGTTGGAAAGCCGTATCAAGTTTGGTTTTTAACGCATCTTTGGTTACTTGATCAGAGAGTTGAACCTCGGCAACCACACCGCCAGTAAAGTCCAAACCCCAGTTAAAACCTTTCACTGCCACCAGCATCACAGAGCTCATGAACAGCACAATAGAAATCACAGACATCACCTTACGAAGGCGAGTCATATTGCTATTTGAAAAATAGCGGTCTGAAATAGTCATTTTTGAAGTACTCATGCTTAAATCCTTACATCGTGGCGTTGGTCACGCCCCCAAACCAAATTGATGATTGCTCGTGAAGCAAAAATACCCGTAAACATACTGGTTAGAAGACCTAAGCCCAGTGTCAGAGCGAAGCCCTGAATCGGTCCATTACCAATGGTATATAGAGCCACAGCAACGATCATGGTAGTGACGTTAGCATCGAAAATTGACGAGAATGCGCTATCGAAACCACGATCGATAGAGCTAGCAAAGCTGCGTCCTTCTTTCATCTTGTCTCGAATACGCTCGAAGATAAGCACGTTGGTGTCCACCGCCATACCGACGGTCAGTACTAAACCCGCAATACCCGGCAGAGTTAATACCGCACCCGGTAGCAGCGCAATCAAACCAAACAATGTGGTCATGTTAACCACCAATGCACAGTTCGCGACCCAACCTAAGCGGCGGTACCATAGCGCCATAAACGTCAGTGTAAGGCCAAGACCAAGTGCCAAAGCAGCAAAGCCGTTAGTTACATTTTCAGCCCCCAAAGATGGGCCAATGGTACGTTCTTCAATGATGGTCACAGGCGCAGTCAATGACCCCGCACGCAGCAGTAACGCGAGCTCTTGCGCATCAGCTAAGCTGCCAGCGCCTGTGATTCTGAAGCGGCTACCCAGTTGAGATTGGATGTTTGCCACACTAATCACTTCGCTGTCTTGCTTGCTGTTGCCCGCTCTATCACGGCTGTATTCGCTGTACACCGTTGCCATTGGCTTACCGATGTTATGACGTGAGAACTCAGTCATTTTCTTACCACCAGAAGAATCCAGCGTAATGTTGACTTCTGCACTGCCCATCTCACCAATGCCACTGCGAGCATCAATAATGTGTTCGCCACTCAACACAGCCTTGCGGTCGACGACCACACGGTTGCCGTCTGAATCTTTCAGGGTTTGAGTACTGCGAGTGGCATTGTCGTACACCGAATAGAACGCCAAAGATGCCGTTGCACCAATCACGTCTTTCGCAGCTGCAGGGTCTTGTACACCCGGCAACTCAATACGGATACGGCTTTCACCTTGGCGTTGAATCGATGCTTCCGTGATGCCTAGCTCTTCAATACGGCTGCGCATGATTTGCAGGTTTTGTTGAACCGTAAGGTTACGTAGCGTTCTTTGTTCTTCTTCAGACTGAGTTAACGTTAGCGACTTGTCTGAGCGGTTACGTAGCCATTGTGGGAATTCTTGACGAATCAGCTTCTGAGCTTTTTCGAAATCGGCGTCGGTACGGAAATCAAACTGAACTTGGTTGTTGACCACTTTACCGCGTGCATAACGCACCTGACTGGTCACCTCGTCGACCATCGCTTGAGCTTGCGCGTGATAAACTGGCTCCATATCCACTTCTAATAAGAACTGCACACCACCACGTAAATCAAGGCCTAACTGAATCGGCGCAAAACCCATGTCTGTTAGCCATTTAGGTGCTGCTGGCTCCATAGCAAGTGCAACGGTCGCGTTATCCAATAGGCGCTCATTCAGCACCTCTTTGGCTTTCGCTTGTTGTTCAGCATCTTCTAAGATCACGACTAAACGTTTGTCTTTTTGAAATGCAGATTTGGCTTGGATGCCTTCGCTCGCAAGGTATTGAGTAATTTGAGTCGCATCGATTGTCTGCTCAGAGCGATTGCTGATTTGAACCGATGCATTCTCGCCATACCAAGAAGGTAAAGCACTCAGAACCATGATGATAATGGTGGCGATAAGCACCGCGTATTTCCACTTTGAATAGTGGTTGATTTGTTTTCTTGGAATGCGTTTTTTCACAGTCAAGATCTCTTCTTTTTACCAATCACCGTAAATACGAGCTCAAAAATAGCACCGGAAAAAAGCAGTGAACGAGCGTTTTAACCAGCTAGGATGACCAGTTATTTACTACGATTGGTATAACTAATGTTTTGCGAACACGATCGATAGCTGAAACCAGAACAAGCTGATTGAACGGTAGTGATGCTAAAGCTGATGTCGCTATGTTTGTGTTGGTTAATTGGCGAGTTCAACAGGCACGCGAGGCGACCATCGATACGACCAATTTAGGGTCAAACGATTAGCTAAGAAGTTCTCGGAAATGCGAGTATTGGATGTTGCCCTCTTTCCACCCCGAAAGCCGGGAAGACGGAGAACTCACAATACTGGTCCAGTGCAGCTTGGAATCCAACAACGGCGTGTTGAAGAGCAGGGAAGCCAGTATTGAGGGGGGAGAGAAGTCAATCAGTAGATGATAAGCAGGCTCAAGATCGGCCACGCTTTCTTGCTCGTTACTGAGCATACGTCTGAAGTTTGCAGCTTGGAGGCTCGACTCTGTGTCGTGATAGTTGGAACTGTCACCAGAAGGATCGGTGCCAAACTGAGCTTTGTTGCACTCAAAGTAGCTCGACGGGTTATCCGTAGCGGCTTGTTTACACTGTTTTATCGAGGAAGATTGTTCATTCTGTGAAGATTGCTCTTGAGCCGAGTATATTTGAAATGGCTTAGAAGGGAACGAATAGCCATTAGAGTTCACTAAGCCAAAGCTCAGTAAAAACAACATTAAGACTAATCGGGTACCTAATTTAAGCAATCTAATATCCAAACAACATTCTCGTAGATCGTCAATCTACAATACAAATGAAACGCTGTCTTGATTTAAAACATTTTTTTAGAAAATGATACGATGCAACCGATTAGGCACTCACGGCATTTAGATTTATATACCTCAAAAAGAGCTCAACAAAGCTTGGTGCATAGATATTATGAATGGTGGAGAAACAAGAAAGCCAAGCGGTGTGCGCTTGGCTTTGGGTTAAGTATTTCTGTCTGCTTTAGGCTTTAGGCTTTAGGCTTTAGGCTTTAGGCTTTAGGCTTTAGGCTTTAGGCTTTAGGACGCATGATGTTCTTAACCTTACGGCTATTTTCACCAAAGATGCGTTGGACAAGTTGATTCATGTCTTCACGAGAAATCGAGTTAACCGTCGCTTTCACGTTAAACAAGGCTTCTACACCATAGTCGTGCAAAAGATAACGAGACACGAACCATGCTTGGTCCACAACGCTAGTATCTAAAGGCGTAAAGTCCGCTTCTAGTTGCTTGCCTGCCGCTCTAATCTCATCATTTGATACGCCCTTCAGAAGGTCTCCAATCACTTTATCAATCGCGATTTCTATCTTATCGGCATTTTTAGGGTCGATCATCGCACCAATAAACCAGTCATGGCTTGTATCACCATCTTGCGATACACAGTAAGCATAAGGTGAGTAATCTAGACTTAAATCTTCACGTATGTACGCGTCTAAACGAGTAACAAGCAGGCGTTGCAGCATGTCTTCCATAAAGATATCTTTCGCCGTTTGCCCTCTTACTATTCCAGTTTGCTCGGAAGGCTCCGCAATGACTCTTAGCATGTACTCAGTGCTATTAGCCGTGTTGACCGACAAATCAATACGCGCTTTAGATGGGTGCTTGTACGCGACGTTAAAGTCAGGCACAACGGCTTTTTCCAATGGAATAGAAGCCAAGTACTGGCGAACCAGAGGTTTCAGTTCACTTGGATCAATGTCGCCCACAATAACCAGCTGATTATTTCGGAATTGACCAAACAACTGCTGATGGACGCTCTTTATCTCTTCAACAGAAACCGTTTCCACACTTTTACTATCGAGCAACACATGATCACTGTCCGCTTGATAGGTATTTTGGTTCATTGCATATCCGAACTGACCAGTAGGGCTTGCTAAGTAAGAATCTCGATTTTGAATGAATTCTTGCTTAACCGCCTCCAGTTGCTCTGGCGATACCTTGACTGATGTAACGATCGCGTTGAGTGCAGCAAAAGTTTCCGCTAAGCCATTACTGGTAAGCTTAAATTCGACGCCATGGTGAGTAAAATCGATAAACGGATAAACCTGAATATCTTCACGATCCAAATGCGCATTAAGCTCCGTTCCTGAAAAACTGCCAACACCACTTCTACCGATAGCAGCAAGAGCTAACTCTGACGCTGGATATAACTTAGGATCGAGTGCTGCCATACCACCTAAGCTTGTGTAATAAATACCTATGTCATCGCCTGCAAGATAGTCACGCATATACCACATATCGATACCATTGCTAAGCGTCCACTTTTGAACATATGGGTCTACATACATCTGTTCCACTAACTCAATATCGCCTTGCGAACTAGGAACAGCAAAAGCACTGCTGGTCACCGAAAACAACGGTTTGGCACCCTTTTCGCTATAAGTTGCTTTCAGGCTCTCGATGGCTTGGGTAACGGCGACTTTATCTTCACTTTCATTCATACCAACCACTACAAAATAGTCGCTAGAAAGCAAAGCCTTGATATTGGCATTAATCACATCAAGGTCGAGGTTTGTGACAAACTCTTCAAGGCTCGCTTCATAATCTCGCTGTGATTGCACGATTTGTTCGCTCACTAAAGCCGTCGCTTTCTGGTTAGCGTGCTGTACGCTATCCATGTTGTCCCAGTCGATCTCGACATTATTGAGTAGATCTTGGTAATAATGTTGTTCGCTGATTATTTCATTTTCAGAGACACCATAATCACGCAGAGATGCCAATGTGGCGATTAGCTCCTTTTGAGTCACCTCACGAGCGCCGACAGGAAAGCCAACATCCACCAATGAATAGCGCTGATATTCCATAGAATAATGTTTGGAACTTATCCATTGAGTTGGCAAAGCCGCATCATTGAACTTGGTATTAAGTCGCTGCCTGATCAGTTGCTGTGCTGTCTCATCAAGCCAAAGTTGATGCTGTTGCGCGCGAGTGTCTACCGCACTTGCCCCTCGGTTGATCATCAAAGAGATACTTGGCGCTTCCGATTCTGCATACTCAATATAATCACCTTCATTAAAGGTGGTAATTCTTTGTTTTACTGGCTTGGGAGTTTGTCCTCGCTGCCAGTCTGAAAACTTCTGTTCAATTAATGGAATGACGGTTTTTGTGTCAATGTCACCGGAGACAATCACCTCAACGTTCTGAGGTTGATACCAAGTCTGATAAAAGTTATTTAGCCCTTGGGAAGTCGCGCTGAGTACAGACTCTTTAGTACCAAGTGCATCTTGGCCTTCATACTGACCACCCTCAATGAAGTGGTCTAAAAACTGTTCTGCGAATGGCTTGTCGTCTAAGCGTGCATAACGGAACTCACCAAGAATCACACCTTTCTCTTTTTCGACTTCTGAACTTGATAGATCCAGAGCATCACCAATGTCTCGCATCCACGTCAGGGCAGACTGTAATTGGACATTGTCAGGTAAATCTAATTGATACACAGTATCTTGGTAAGAAGTGTAGGCATTGATATCAGCACCAAAGCTAGCGCCTGCATCTTCGAATAGACGAATCACGTCATTTTGAGAGAAATTTTTACTGCCATTGAATGCCATGTGCTCCAAAAAGTGCGCATAACCTTCTTGTTGGTCAGTCTCTTGGAACGAACCCGCGTGAACAACTAAACGAACAGATACGGATTCTTCATGATCTGGATAAACATGGTAGGTAAGGCCATTTTCTAGCTGGCCTGAAGTCCATGCCGGATCCGGCTGGATTGGCGTTTCGGTAGTTTTTGATGTTGAGCTACAGCCAACTAAGGTGAGGCATAGAGCCGTCGCTAAATAATATGTTTTCATAACAACCTCTTAATGTCATTCATCGACAATATACAGATTGAGTTAACGATTATTATTTAATATTGAACCGGATGAGTATCTTTGTGATCTAGATCTTTATTTTATAAATCACTATACGTTATGTAAGATCGGCTGTACTCGTTTAAAGCAGCGTTTTGATAGAGCCGAATACATCCATTTAAACTCGCTAACTACATCCATTTAAACTCGCTAACTACATCCATTTAAAATCAATGGCTACATACCTTTAAGCTTGTTCGCTACATACCCTTAAAGAGCGCTTGCGAAGCGCGGCTGATCGGTAACTTCTCACCCGACACATATGCCGACATCTGGCCTGAAAGCCCTTTCTTCACCTTATCAATGGCAGACACTTTAACCACCACCGAGCGGTGGATCTGCCAAAACTCATCAGGATTGAGCTGGGCAATCAACTCTTTTAGCGACACGCGAAGAATATACTCCTCTAGCGAACTGCCTTGGCCTTTTTTGAATATCGACACGTACTTGTCTTCCGCTTTGAAGTAAGCCACATCATCGACTGCGATTAAGTGAATGTCCTCTCCAACGCTAGCCTTGAGCCACGTTAGATGTTTCTTCTGCTGTTGATAAAGGGGCTGCGATAGATAAGGAGGCTGCGTTTGCTGGGAAGACGATTGTGATAACTGTTGAAGCTGAGCCATTAACGCTGTGATATCGGGCTGTACTGAGGTGTCACCAGGCTGTTTTTGACGGCTTAACAAACGCGCTTGCACCTTCTGACATGTGGCCAGTAAGCGCTCTTCGTTGATTGGCTTCAGCAGGTAATCCATCGCATTGTGTTCAAAGGCTTTAACTGCGTATTCGTCATAAGCCGTGATAAACACAATCAATGGCGGCGAATCTAGCTTGTTGAGTTGTTTCGCTAGTGAGATTCCATCCAGCTCAGGCATACGAATATCGAGAAAAGCCACGTCGGGCTTAAGCTGCCGAATACTCTGCATTGCCTCCAAACCGTTTTGTGCCTTGCTGACGATTTCTAGCTCCGGCCAAACCTCAGCCAAACTCTTATCTAGGTGATGCCTTAACAGTGCTTCATCATCTGCGATAATCGCCGTTACGCTCGGCTGTATTGCTTGGTTATTCATAGTTAATCCTTTAAATTCACACTGTAAATCGTCTATTTTCCGTCACTGTTCTGTGCTTTCTGGTCTGTAATTCTAAGCGGCTGCGTCAGTCAGTGGTAACAAGATCGTAGAGACTACCCCGCCCTCAGCGTGTTCAGTAATCGTTAGGCTCGCCTTATCACCATAAAGGGTTTCGATTCTTTGACGAATATTGCTTAACCCAACACCGTGACCCGTATTCGCAGAATGCGTTTTCAACCCAGCGCCATTATCAGCCACTTCAATTTTTAGCTGCTGGGCTTGTTGAGTAATACGAATATTCACTTGGCCACCCGCCGCTTTGGGTTCTATGCCATGCGTAAGTGCATTCTCGACCAAGGGTTGAATCAAGAACGGTGGAATCACCTGCAAATCGCTAATCTCGTGTGTTTCAATCGAGAACGCTAAGCGCTCCCCCAAGCGTATCTTTTGGATATTAAGATAAGCGTCTAACAAGTCGACCTCTTGTGCGATGGTCGATTGCTCGGTGCGGCTGTTTTTAAGAGTCACACGCAATAAGTCAGTCAGTTTTTCGAGCATCAACTTGGCTTTCGCGCTGTCACTCTCAATCAACACATTGATGGTCGCAAGTGTGTTGAACAAGAAGTGCGGTTCAATTTGGCTTTGCAGTTGCTTAAGCTGACTCAGCACCACGACCTTTTCTTGGTCTGCCTGACGACGCTTGGCCACTTCCAATTCGTTATCGGCACGTAACTGCTGCTCTCGTGTGTAGAAATAGTAATAGCAAACCGAACAGAAGATCACACCGAGCAACACGACAGATTTAAGGTCCGAGATATTGGCCCCGAAATATCCGTTCAACCAATAGTGTGCGTTCAAGGTACCAAATGTCATCGCGAACACCATTGAGATACCCACTTCAAGCGTTCGGGATGTCCTCTTAAACAACTTAACCAAGATGAAAGAAGAACCTACGGCGCTGTAACCAAAGCCAAAACTGATTGCCAGGTTAACCGTTAATCCGCCGCCCCAAATCGTATGGGTTGTTATCGCAATAAGAACACAAAATAGAGTGGTGAACGCGAAGCTTTTAATCCATGAAAACCGACTGTGTGATGAAGTGTCCATTAAAATCGTCCTTTGATATTTAAGAGAATCATATGACTATCGGGTAAGTTGGCGTAAGCAGAATCACTTTTACCGCCTAGAAAGCGTGCAGCAAGTTCCAAATCCAATGATGAATCGCCATTATCTAAAGCCTGATAGTTAAGCCATTGAGTCGCAATAAAGCCGCCGTCTTGGGGAGACAGCATGACATCGAATGTTGGCGTGATATCTTCAAGCCAGCCATGTGTCGAATCCAGAGACCAGTGAAACATGATGTTGTGTTGAACCAAATTGGCGTGCTGATAGCCTTGCGCATAAGAACCTGCCAATGAAGATGTCATCGGATTCACCGACAAAGACTCTGCACTTTCTATTGCACTTTGCCATTCTGAGTTACTCCAAGCACGGCTATCAAACCAGTATTCCAACACCACATTGTGGCCGGTGTCATTCGCCCATGTTAATCCTGCTAACGCTTGATAAGCCTCGCCCTGCTCTTCGAGATAAACCGGTTTAAGCAGTGAGTTAGGCTGGCTGTAGCCAAGGCTTTGTCGTTGATAGACAACAGAGCTATGAAACTCCCAAGCGAGGTTCAACACCGACACTAAACTCGCCCCAAGTAAGCCGTGGCGTACATCGTCATAATAAGCGACCCATTGATATTCATGATCGCCCACTAGATTGTAACGACGTACCCCAAACCCTTGTTGCTGATTCTGCTTTTCGAATCCATTCACGTCCTGAGAAGTCCACGAAGAATCACTGTAAAGCAGTGTCCATTCTCCTGTCATATCGAACAGTGACGCCGAGGCAACACCTGCGCCCTCTTCTGCGACAATGCCCACTGGATTTTGTCGATAAGGCTTGATGATGTCTAACGGTCGATAACCATAACCCACGCCCCAATCAAGGCGAACCTTGCCAAGCGTGACATCGAGGTAATGGTCGCCGATTAATGAATTCGACAGCTCGACACCACCTTGCCAGAACAACTCACGCACAATAAATTCCGATTCAAAGCTCGCCTCTTGTTGTTGAGGGTTATTGCTTAGAATATCGTTGGCTTTCACTGCGAACAGACCAAGCCAATTGTTATATCCAACCTCTAGATCCAGCAAGCCATTGAATGACTGACGATTATCAGATGGTAAGGGGCTGAATGGCGACTCTCGCGATTCAACGGCTTCTGCACTCAGTTGCCAGTCCCACGCCAAGTTCAGATCGTCCGCTTGAATCGTGTTACTCACACAAGACAAAGCAAGCAAAGTAACGGCTGAAGACTTGATGTGGAATCGGCGATTGGAAGCTTTCATGGCATTCACCTACAGCCCAGACACGCTGTTACGCGATAAATAAGCAGGGTTATAGTATTTGTCTGCCAAGGCTTGTTCACTCACCTCGCGGTACTCAATCACGGTTTTCTTGCTTGGCTGAATCTTATCGAACAAGGTCATCGACACCACTGTTGGTAATCCATCACGCACGCCTTCAGTAAACCATGCTTGTTTCGCCAGTTTTCCTGAACGCAGGTACAGATCCGCTTTAACTGGAAACGCTCGGTCTGCTGTTAACCACAGATCAATCGACTGATAGCTGGCACCCTTAGTTTTCGCCGCGAGCTTTAGGTGATGGGTATCGAGCGTCTCGCCAGTCGGCATCTCAACCTGTTGCTCGGCAACCCACTCACCTTGGTAATCTTCGCTCCAAGTGAGCGTTGAGATGTCCCCTACCGAGGCTTCGCCCAATAGCTTTTGCATCGGTGTAATACGAATTGGGCGACGAGATTTCGGCATCAGCAACCAATAGTTATCTTCAATCATCAGCATCTTTTGACCAGCCTCGACGGCTGATTTAAAGACGACTAATGACTCTCGATTTGGTCTTGTATAGACGTTGTATTCACGGGTTTTATCCAGTTGATCGTCTTGATACAGCGCCACCAGAGACACTACCTTAGAGGCTTGTGCGCTGTTCAATCGGTAACTATCCGCCTTAGCGATCATCTCTGTGACTTGTTGTGAATCGACTGCCCAGCTTGGTGTCGATGCTAGAACCAAAACCAATACAGAACCTAAAACAGTGAGTGAACGAGTAAATTTATACATAAACCAGCGCCTCCGTGATTGGCTTATTCACGCCTTTGCGAGCAGAAAAATAAGCAGCTAGCAAACATATCGTCAGCACACCTAAAGTGGCGTAACCAACTAATTCCAATGAGAAGTAAATGTTGAGTGGGTAGCCTTCGGTTCTGCCTGGAGGTGGCGGCATCTGTATATCAACTACCAGCAATAACAGCGACACTAAACCACTCACTAACGCACCTATTGCACTGCCAATCATCGCCAGTAATCCCGCTTCTTTTAAGAAGCCTGCCACGATTTCAGAGGGGTAACTGCCGAGTGCTGACAAGGTGCCGATTTCACGAGTGCGTTCGGTCACCGACATGGTCATGGTGTTAAACAGCGACACAAACACCACCAATGCCATCACTGCGCCCATGATGCCGAAGATACGGTCGTAAAGATCTTTAACCTTGGTGTAGAAAAACGCGCGATCTTGCCATGGGGTGATCTCGATCTCTGTACCTTGATCGTTTTGGCTAGCACTATTTCGATCTAAAGCAGTTTGGATACGCTGTTGAACGGTCGAGGTCTTGTTGGTTTCAAATAGGAACACCGACAAGGTACTGACTTTGTCTGAGGCCAAAAGCTCTTGAGCAGTGGTGATATGAACATACAGTTGACGCTTATCCAGCTCAGGCACCCCTGTCGAGTAGATGCCCTGCACCTTAAAATCAAAGGCATTCAAAGCGCCATCACTAGTAGTCGCAAGCAGTGTAACCCAATCACCAACCGCAACTTTGAGGTTACGAGCCAAGTCGGTTCCCAGCATTACTTGTGGCTCTTGGCTGTCGTATCTTGGTGATTTCACATCCGAGAGAGTCTGCCCGCTGCGCACATCTAAGAAAGGCCCTTTCATATCGAACTCGCGCTCATTGACGCCCGTTCCCATAAAGATGGTCGATTTGCTGCCGTTAGACACCAAACCGCTGAAGTAGACTCGCGGCTGCACACCACGCACATCGCTGTCGCCAATAATGCTCTTGGTGAGCGCTTGAACATTATCGAGACCATTGCTCAGCGGCATGTCTTCATCTTGCTCAAAATAACCCGGTGTGCTCAAAGTAAGATGACCAGTATCGCGCGCGGTCGATTCTCTCAAAGATTCGTAGGTGTAAAGCCCGTAACCTCCAGCCGAAATCAGCGCAAATACGGCAATGGCGATGATCAACACCGAAAGCAGACTGCGGCGACCGTTTCTTAATAAATTAAGCCACGCCAAACGCACCGAAGTTGGAAGTAAAAACGTGCTCATTCTTTGTGTTAACTTGCCCATGAGATCGCCTCCGTGGTTGCGGCTTGTGGAGCCAGTTGGCCGTCGATAAGTTCAATTACTCTGTCACAACGCTGCGCCATTCTTGGGTCATGCGTTGCGACAATGAAAGTCGTGCCCATTTCGTGGCCGAGCTCTTTCATAATATCGATCACTAGGTTGGCGGTGTGGCTGTCTAGGCTGGCGGTCGGCTCGTCGGCAATCACTAAGCTTGGGTTGTGGATCAGTGCTCTGGCTATTGCGACACGTTGCTGCTGACCACCAGAAAGATTGTCTGGGCGGTGATGAACGTAATCCCCTAGCCCAACACGCTCTAACATGTCTTGCGCTCTGCTCTGCTGTTCTTGCTTAGAGCATTGGTTCAGCATCAATGGATAAGCGACGTTCTCAAGCGCCGTCATCACAGGAACCAGATTGAAACGCTGAAACACAAACCCCAACGACTGACGACGAAAACGTGCAGCGGCGATTTGCTCTGTCGGATAAGGTTTGCCGTCAATATTGCTCTGCCCTCGGTAGTCCATGTCCAACAAACCCAAAATATTCAAAAGTGTGCTTTTCCCTGAACCCGACGGGCCACATAACGCCACCATTTCACCGCGTTGGATATGTCCATCGACCCCGTTTAATGCATCAACACGTTGACCGCCCGTGACATACGCTTTGCCGATATTTTTAAATTCAATCATTCCCTTGTCCTCTGATTACCCATCATTCTTAAGCGTTCGCTGTTGTTAATAAGCTTAAGTAAACCGCTATTTAGCATTCGCAGCTGTTACTTGGCTTTCGCTATTAGGGCCTTCGCTGTCATGGTCTCGATGTTTCCGGCATCGGTGTTTTCCATTTTTTCAAGCCACATCTGTGCTTGCTCGAAGTCTTCAGCACGAATCGATGCGGTAATGGCATAACGGTAAATCCACGAGGTTGCAGCGAAGTGTTGTTGTTGAAAATCATCTTCCGCAAGTAACGAGAGGAACAGGTCATAACCACGATCGAAATGGTTAAACATGTCTGGCAGAGAGGTGTAAGTAACGGCGGCCATTGCGCGAGTTAGGTAAGAATCTGGCAGCCCTTGAACACGAGGTTGCTCATGAATCGGTTGGTCTTCGTCTTTAAGCAGCACCAGTGATTTATTAATGGTGGATAAGCCCTTTTCCACATACTTCATCTTGTTCCAAGGTAAGAACGCATCACGCCCCATCAGGGTTTCTGTGCTTCCGAGGTAAACCAAGGTCAGTGGTGTCGCACCGTCTTGTTGCAGCGTGTCATTAAGGCGTTCATAAGCCACCTCAACCAGATCTTCATTGCCTTGCGCGGCTTGATTGTAGATATCAAGAACGTCTGAACTTGGGTTGGCCTGCGCCAAAGTGGGTGCGAATGAAACAAGAGCAATCAGCAATGAACGCTTAAGTACAGAAGTGGTAGAGCCTGAATTAAATGAGTGTGAAGTAGTCATGATTTCTAATCCCTTTCAAATGTTGACGTTGAAAGGTTAACTAGAATTTGTCGTGCAGTTTTATCAATGCGACGAATGGTAATTATAAGGAGTGAATGGTTTAGAGAGGGTGTGAGTGGTGGGAGCTCCAAACAAAAAGCACGAGTAGGAAAGGATAAAATGAGTGGGAAAAAACGTATCTGACATTTCCTACTTCAGGCCTTGATCAGAGCTGACTCATTTCTGCCCCATTATTAGTTTCGCCAAAAAGCCTACGTTCTCAGTCGGGTGAATTTTGACCAAATATAACTAATCTGACACTCAAAGCTCACAGTTTTACCATACCTTTTTCTAATGCAGCAGAGAGTCTAATGAATACAGGCCTTGTAAAAATTTATCATTCAGTTCCGAAAATGGCGCACCTTATCTTTCTTCCGTTGTTAGTATTTGCCTGAAATTATTCAATACAAAAGTAAATTGGAGTATCAGATATGTTCAAAAATATGCATAAAATGGAAGAACCACTAGTTATTAGTAATGTATGGGATGTACCAAGTGCGAAGATCGCCGAGAGTGTCGGTTTTTCTGCCCTTGGTACTTCTAGCGCAGCTATTGCTAATAGCCTTGGGAAGGAAGATGGAGAAAATATCCGTTTCAAAGACCTTTTGTCGATTGTAAAAGCAATTGTTAAGTCTACAGAACTGCCTTTGACCGTAGATCTTGAATCTGGCTACGGAGAGACGCCTGAAATTATAGCAAAGAATATTATTGAATTAGTCAAAGTTGGAGTTGTTGGGGTCAACATAGAAGACAGTGTCGTGGTAGACGGTGAAAGAAGCTTGCGTGACAGCGCTCTGTTCGGAAAAACAATAGAAAAAATTAAAGAATGCATTCACGAAGCAAGTTTTGAAATTTTTATTAATGTCAGAAGTGACGTGTTCTTACTTAATGTTGAAGATCCTCTTGCAACTAGTATCGAGAGAATTAATAGATATCAACAAGCGGGCGCAGATGGCATTTTTCTACCATGTATTAATAAAAAAGATGATATCAAATCAGTTGTCGATTGCACGTCATTACCGATAAATGTGATGTGTCTACCGGGATTACCTAGTTTTTCAGAACTGAAAACTCTAGGTGTAAAACGCATAAGCATGGGAAATTTTGTACATGAGGCAATGCTTGCCTCTCTATCCTCTATCTTGGCCTCAATTAAAAGAGATCAATCTTTTGAGGCATTATTCATATAGCTCATATTCGTTTTAACCCGTTCAGGCTGAAACACTTTTGTCCACCTTCGATTCAGCAAGGTCTTTGCTGAGTCATCTTTGCCCCTAAATTGGTTTCGCCAAAAAGTCTACATTCACAGGTGAGCAGTGTTTGACCAAATAGAACTAATCTGGCACCCAGAACTCACAAAGATTGAAAAATGGGTGTTAGAGTGCTGTTTTTAGCTCAAAGCAACTCGATAATTCTTGCTCTATCAATCGATTTGAAGGCGTCATAAACTTACAAGGTGGTTTTAGAGAGTAATCCAATGGTTTATTACGAACCTTCGAAGAGTTAGGATGCTGCATCGTTTTTTATTAAAAGGAAATATTTTGACTCAGTGTAAATACCTCATTGATGTGGATTTTTTCTTACGTCATAATTTGACATCTAAAGGGTATGAATTAACCCATCCCGTAGTGTTAGACCAATACCCTCAGAATAGTAAATATGAGGCTCTTGAATTCTCTATCGATAAAAAGAAAGTTATCTATCGAAAGGGGAACCTTACACCAGATAGGCCCGGCAATTTTCTATCAATATGGAAGAGACCAGATGAAAATAGCACTGAATCTAGAAGAACCATGCCTTACGATAAGAATGATCTAGATTATCTTTTTGTTGAGGTTAATGATTACGAATCTTCGAAAAGAGGGATGTTTATCTTCCCTTTATCTGTTTTGATTAATAAAAAAATCATTACCTCAGATAAAGCTAAAGGTAAAATGGCATTCAGAGTGTTTCCACCATGGACATCTAGCCGTGGAGAGCTAAAAACAAAAGTGTTTTCCAATTCAGCAAAGAAAACTCAGCTCTGGCAAAGTGATTACTTTTTATGGATTGAAGATAATACAATCTTAGACTTTGAGAAATTCACCAAGATCTTCGGTAATTTAGCGTAATCGCACTTAGTGCGTACCTAAACCAATACTTTTGCTAGTGCTATGCTATTCATCGCACTAGCTCTTCACAACAACTTGGATAGACCGATTTTTAACTCATGGCACTTTATGACTCAAAGTGCGCTAAAACGAGTTCATAATAGATAGCTCATCAAGATAAATACTTCTATAGCCTTATGAACTCATCCCAATAAAGTGTCCGTTTTTTAGTACGCTGATTTGTTTATATAATAATCAGCGACTTTGATGATCGATTTTTTTACCAGAGCAATCTGTTTTGAATGTGGACACCAAAGGGATATGGGTACCATTATTTCTTGTTTGATCTCATCACATTTTATCTCTACCAAATTTTCAGTCACATATTCAGAGTCAATTATAGATTTTGGTAAAAGAGCCCAACCAAAATCATCTTGGACAAGCTTAACAATGACTGCTAATTGATCAACATATTCATGTTTTGAAGAAACAACAACCTTCTCTGTCATTTTATCTTCGACCATAGATTTGAGAACAAACTGTCGTAAAGATTTCATCGTTGAGAGTGTCTCGTTTGTTGGCTTAGCTGATAGTTCACTTTCTGCATTAGCAAATGGAACAAAAGGCATATTCCCCAAAAAAGTAAAATCAATACTATTAATCACTTTGCTTTCGTATATGTTCACAATACCAAAGTGAATGCTTCCATCTTCAATCCCTGTTTTTATTTCTGGTTTCGTTCTGACCAAAAAATTAACACGCATGGATGGAAAGTCTTCATCGAGCTGTCGACGAATTTTAGAAACAACATGATGAGGTAAAAAGCTCGCATAGGCTATCGTCACCGATTCTAGCCCGCCAAATGAAAGACTTAATGCAAATCTATCAAGCGTTTTAGCCTGCTCTAGTATTTGCTTTGCGTAATGATAAAGAAGTACTGCATCTTCAGTGGGTTCTACACTGCGGCTCAACCTATCGAATAAAGTGATCGCTAACTGGTCTTCTAAACTCGTGATGACTTGTGCAACCGTTGTTCGATGCTTATTCAATTTTATCGCCGCTTTACTAAAAGCTTCCTGCTCATATACCGCAACGAAAGTATTTAATTGTTCAAGACTAAAGTTCATATCATGTCCTGCGAGTCCTCATATTCGTTAATAAATTTTACCACCAGAGTCTACATTAACCAACACAGAGCCCGTTTCTCTTATCAAACAACACATCCCTATCACCACGCTCTGACATCAATTAAAAATCTATCATCGAATACACTTTAAACAGATGAATTAAAATATTTCTTACCAAAAAAACCGAAATCCCCCTTTACCGCAAATGTTTGGATGACAGCGATGGATCGAGCCCATCGCTAGAGAGTTAATGAGTATAAAAACCTTATGTAAAGTTGCGTTATTGCTTCGGCCACTTAACTTAAATAACTCGGGAACGTCTCATGACCAGACTCAAAATGACCGCTTTGTCTACGGCTTTACTTGCTACCATTTCTATTTCAGCATTTGCTGATGACACCCAAAAAGTTGACCCGTCCGATATGACTCGTGCCAGTACCAATATGTATGTGGCAACCAACAACATAGGTGATCTAAAGCTATCGGGAGCTCTATCATATACTTATGACAACGGACAGATGTCTATGGTCACATTGGAAGGTTCGATGGATAATGAGGGGAAATATAAAGACAGCCGAGCTCAATATTTCCATGTATTCAATATAAATAATGCCATTACACCTCGTGTAGCCGCGTCATTAGACATCATTGATAATGCAAGCTTTACTACTGCAGCTGTAGGTGGTGTCGCTATTTTTAGAACTCCAATCGACTCTCTGACCTTTTTTGGCCGCGCGGCAGTAATGGGCGGTGAGTACTCAGACAGCACAACAAGTGCCTTTGGTGTTACAGACAATAGTATCGTAGGTGGTATGGCCGCGGCTTATGCGGTCTGGAAGCCGGGCGCCGATGGTACTTATTTCGCAGCCTACCCAGAATTTACGTACATGGATGGTGATATTGAAACGAGTACCGTTAAAACCACTCTACTCGCAGCGACTCCTTTTTCGGCAGACAAAACACGTTGGGGACAAGTCAAGGTTGAAAATACTTATGGAAGCATGGAATCAACCAATCAAAAACTAGACATTGACGACACCGTGGTTTGGTTCCAATACAAAGTCTTCTTCTAAAACGACCAATAGCCATAATACGTTAAAAGGTGGATCGAGAGATTCGCCTTTTTTTAGTTTTATTTTCCTTACCCCCTCTCACTCTTCTTTATTAAAATAGCCACGATTTAGTATTCAGTTCGGCCTTACTTTGAACTGACTCTCTACCTCAACACTACATGTATTGCCGATGAGTACAGGGTAAGGAGCTCTAATGTATCTTCTGAATACAATGAGTAACGGGAAGAAACTCAAACAATCGTATCTATATAACGTCCATTTCTTTATGCCATGACATCGGTGTGTAACCACGAGCCTAAAGCGCATAAAAGCGTTGCCACAAGCGATAATGGATAGCGGTGTTGAGATGACCCAAAGATATCGTGATACTTAATCGCGAGCACACAAGAAATAAATAGCGAAACTAAATAAACAAAAAAACGCCAGTCAGGCGACTGGCGTTACAAAAAGATAAAACTCTATTCAATGATCAAATCTATCAATGATTAATCACACCAAGTGGCAATCACCGATTGCATAATTAGCGACTAAAATACTTCGCAATCTCACGAGCATAAGTTTCTTCTTGGTTTTTACCATTACTGGTTGAAAAGAAAGATATAACTAAGTCTTTGTCTGGTGAAATATACACACCTTGACCGCCAACACCTGCTTTGAATAAGTCGCCATCCTCAAAGATTGCATCAAACTGATAACCATTCTTGATGTTTGTGTCGTTGGAGAAAGAGTTTTCCATCATCTTGCCCACATAGCCACCACCGTAAGCTTCTGGGTTACCAGAGTCTTGAATTAACGTAATGACTTCTTTGCTAACACCACCATTACCCAACTTTGTGGCTGACGGAGTAAGTAACATACCGAATTTAGTCATATCTTCAATTGTGGTATTCATTGAGAAAAACATTAAAGGGTATCCCCCTTGTGGAGAAACGACAGTATAAGCGTCATTATTTGCCCCCATCTTCTGCCACATATAACGACTGACAATCTCATTCATGGGTAAGTTACGAACGTTCTCAATAAGTCGAGCCAGAACAAACGTATTAATTGAATTGTATTCGAATGTTTGTCCGCCCGGCGCTCTTCGTTTCATTTCAGCAAGTACTTCAAGTGGGCTTTGGTTGCCTTCACCTTCAAACACGCCAATGGAAACCGCCCATTTAAACCAAGGTTGTTCTGGGTTTATACGTGAGTCTGCTTCTGGCTCATCGTGCTCTGTTGCATTCAAGCCTGTCGCCATATTTGCAGTATCAGAAACGGATACTGTATCCCAGTCAGATCCCTTTAATTCAGGAATGTATTTAGAAATAGGGTCACTCAGGTTAACTTGCCCCTCGTTGACCAATTTAGCCAGCTCAATACCTACTGTAATTTTTGAGTTTGAAAACCAATTATGCTTGTCTGTTTTTCCCATCGTGTTGTAACGCTCAAAGACAACTTCTCCACTCTTAACAACAAGAAAAGCATCGACAGGATAAGAATCTAGGTGTTCGTTTAGAGTCTTACTCTCACCGTGTACAGTCGCTGATATTTCGCCAATATTTTGGTCAATTTGATATGGAAATTGATAGACAGGTCCATCACGTTCAATTTGAGCCGTAGGATAAAAACGGCTTAAATTCTGCCAAGCAAACTTAGACTGTTCAATAGGAAACTGAAGTTTAACGCGATTGCCTTTTTTCAAGAAAAAGTCATGAGTATTGTAAACATCAACGTTTGTGGATGATTCATTAATGCTCTCATTAGCAAACGCTGAGCCTGCAGATAGAGCCGTTACAATGGATATAGCGATTAAGCTTTTCATATTGGTTTTCCTATTGATATATAAGTGCTGTAGTGCGAACTGCATGCAAAAGCTGCGAGCCAGTTGTCTTTGTTAATACAGGCACGTTACAAGGAAAACGGAATAACGCCTCATCGCCTACGATGGATTGCACCCATCAAAGGTTGAAAGTTAGAAGCATGAATGTTCTTTTCTCACTAGTTTCCTGACCCCAAGTGACTCTAATATTTGCGAGGTGTAGGCTGTTATGTGTAAAGCGTAAAGAGAAGTGAGTTAAACGGCACATAACCATCAGATTTAACCTAAAGGTTCCCCGTTAATAACCTGATCATTTTCTTAATTCGTTGATCAGGTTTATTGATAAAGCTCAATATCCGACGCGTCAATGACGTATCCGGTTTGAATATCTTGATTGCCATCAGAAAGTGTAATCGACGTATCAACCGCCCCTGTTTTAATGTTCCCTATCACCCATACTGGTGTGTATAAACTTTGCAATTCATGGCCTTCAGGAAATTCGACTAAAATCGTTTGATTTACTGGTGGTGGAGGTGTGTGAATGCAAGCCCCTGCGGTTGGTACTAAAATGAACTGCGTCCCTATTAAGCCTTCCATTTCGAGCGGTACTAAAAACCCGGCCAGTTTTATATCGTTAATACTAAGGTCGGGAACTATATCGTTCGATTGTTGTGTTCTTTGTATAAGCAGTTCACGTACGTTTAAGCCAAACTTTTCAGCTAATACCACACGTTGATTGTACCCATCGTTTTCCATTGGACTTAACTGACGCGTTTTTTGAACGGCTTCATAGGCGTAAATCTCAGAAAGTAGCGCCTTATTCCCAGGAGAAAGAACCTGGTATTGATTCTGCAAAGGTCTTAACGATTCCCAAGATATGGTTTCAGCCGCTTGTGTGAACAAACTAAAACAACAAGCCGTAATCATCAATAATGTATTTTTCATTTCAACATTTTCTAATTAGAACAATAGCTAATGAAAAAATGGCTAAGAAAACCTTAGCCATCGTCTCGTTTTATATCAGTCAATAATATTTGAATTACAGACTTTCGAGGTTATCCATTAGTTGGTAGAAGAACCCAATAGAGCGACCGTATTCTTCAACTAAGATACGCTCGTTCACACCGTGGAAGCCTTCGAATTCTTTTACGCTTTCTAATTGTATCGCCGTCATTGTATATACATCAGGTGCGAAATCACGTGCTTGGAAGTGTTTAGAGTCTGAGCCTCCAATAACAAAGAACGGTGAAACAATCAGGTCATTACCCCAAGTTTGACGAATCGTTTTTTCAAGCATCGCGTAACCAGGGCCACTTGGATCCGCAACATTCGTTGCTGGTGTTGATGCTGATATATCACGTATGGTCATGCGGTCATCGCCAATCGCTTTTTTCACATGTTCAATGATCACTTCAGGTGTATCGCCTGGCATCGGTCTAAAGTTTACAACGGCGGTTGCTGCTGGTGGCAATACGTTATCTTTGATACCGGCATTAAACATGGTAACGGCGGTTGTTGTATGAAGCATGGCACGAGTCACTTGGTTTTCCGACATCACCTCAATGAATTTTTGTTCTAAATCTGTCACGGTGTCGTTATTACCGTAAGCAACGGCTTTATAAAGTGGTTGCTGCGCTTCTGGAAGCTCAGGTCCCATGTAGCGGTATTGGTAACGCACCGCATCATGAATTTTGTAAGGGAATTGCGCAGCTTCAACTTTCTCAACCGCTTTTGCTAACGCGACAATATTCGATTCTTCTCCCGGTTGTGATGAGTGTCCACCAACACCATTGATGGCAATCTCTAGACTAACGAATCCTTTTTGAGCAATACCAATCAATGCTGTATTTTCACGGATTCCAGGGAATATACCAGGGACAAGAGGAGCAGATTCATCCATAACAAAAGCAATTTTTTCATAACGTTGCTCAATGATATCAGCGGCGTGTTTAGCGCCTTCAGGTCCGCCGACTTCTTCATCGTGGCCAAATACAAACAAAATAGTGCGCTCAGGTTGGAAACCCTCTTTGAGTTTCATCTCAGTCGCTTCTAACAGTGCTTGAAGTTGGTTTTTGTCATCTAATGAACCACGACCCCAGATATAACCGTCTTTAATCGCGCCTGAAAACGGGTCTTCTTTCCACTCATCACGAGACTCTACTGCAATCGGTACCACATCTTGGTGCGCCATAAAAATAGCAGGAGCGAGTGATGGGTCTTTACCTTCCCAAGTGTAAATTAAGCTGAAAGGGCGTGGGTCACCGACTTCTTCTCGCTTGAGTGTTTTGTGCACTAATGGGTACGATTCTTCAAGAAATTGGTGGTAGTCACGAAAAGCTTGCTCATCAAAATCACTGCGGTCTTGGTTAGAGATAGTTTGAAACTGAACCGCTTGCGATAAACGTTGCGCAGCGCCTTCTACATCAACTTGTATGTCGACTTTTTCGACACCTTGCATTTGCATCGAACTAAAGTCTTGCTCATCAGCCCACGCTGAAATGCTAGCGCTCAATGCCAAAGCGGAAGCGATACCGGTAAAGAGTTTTGATGGTTTTGTCATGATTTGAAGCCTTAACTGGATGAAAAGTAAATCTGTGTTTTGGTTTATGCGTTAATTATTAACCAACAATACAGACCAAACTAATCCCTAGCGAAGGACTCCACCCATCAGAAGACGTCGGTAACAATTTGTAATGGATAAGTGAAATTAAAAATGAGTGTGTCGGGGATGAAAAGCTTTTACAGTCACGGAAATGATCCGATATCACCCTGTGACATAAAATTCGTAAAAAGATTTAGTGCAATGGTGAGTTTCAGAACAAACACTTTCTCTGTATTGCTAAATTATCTTATGCAAAAAAATAGCCGCTAATCAGCGGCTATTTTCTAAATGTCTAAGCAAAGCCTTTACTGCTTCTTCGCTGCGACTATTTCTTCGTTTCTTCTACTTCTTAGTCTCTTCAACCACAGCTTTCATCAATACTGATGTATCCATGCGGCCTTGTCCTTCAGCAGACAGTGCCTTGTAGGCGATGTTGGTTTTTTCGGTCAGTGGAAGTTGGATACCTTGGCGTTCAGCTTCATCTAGACAGAAGCCTAAGTCTTTGATCATCCAATCAATCGCGAAACCGAAATCGAACTTGTCTTGCGCCATTGTGGTTGCGCGGTTTTCCATCTGCCATGAACCAGCTGCGCCGTTTTTCAGGCAATCAACCAGAGTTGGGATATCCAAACCTGATTTTTCAGCAAGTACCAAGCCTTCAGAAAGGCCATTCAGTACGCCTGCAATGCAGATCTGGTTAACCATTTTCGCGCGTTGGCCTTGGCCGACTTTACCCATAAGAACTGACGACTTACCGTAGGCTTCGAATACAGGTTGAAGGTCGTTGAAAAGCGCTTGTTCACCACCACACATGATAGTTAACACGCCGTTTTCTGCGCCCGCTTGACCACCAGACACTGGTGCATCCATAAAACGAATACCGGCTTGCTTCGCAGCCACTTCAAGCTCTTCAGACAGAACTGCAGACGTTGTGGTGTGGTCGACAAGAATCGCGTTTGGCTTCATTGCAGCCAGTGCGCCTGTTTCGCTGGTTGTCATGCTGCGAACGTCATCATCGTTGCCCACACAAACCAATACCACGTCAGCTTCCTCTACACACTCAGCCACAGATTCTGCCGCTTTACCTTGGTGTTTATCAGCCCAGTCTAGCGCTTTGCTGTGAGTGCGGTTAAATACCGTTACCTCAAAACCGGCTTTGACTAGGTGGCCTGCCATTGGGAAGCCCATAACGCCTAGCCCGATAAAACTTACTTTCATTTCTTTCTCCTTTTATTTGACCGAGTCATCGCTATGAAAAGATCGAACACTCTCAATCAATGCATCAATAAGCAGGGTCAAAGCCTTTGGCTGATATTTTCTTTCTTTGTACACTAAATACGCTTGGCGATCACCCCGATGATACTCAGGGAGCACTTGAATCAAATTCATCTCAGGGGATACATGACGAAAAGGCAATGAAGCGAGCCCCAAGCCTTTTTGCGCCGCGGCCGCCACCGCATGAATATCGTTGACGATGAACTTGGGTTTAATCGTGATCATCTGTTCTAAGCGGTCGGACTTGTAGAGCGGCATATCAAACACATCGTCGACGTTAATCCAGTCTTGATGCTCTAAGTCGTCCGGTTTTTCAATTGTCTCACGCGAATCTAAATATTCTTGGCTTGCGAAAAATCCGTGCTTGGCTTTGAAAAGTGGCCGAGCAATCATGCCTTCCATATCCGAGATCTTAAACGTAATCAGTAAGTCACGATCGGTCTGAGGAATAAGCTGCTGCTGGCTCAGGGTTAGGTCGAGCTGAACGTTCGGATATTGAGTGAGGAATTGCTCTACTGTCGCCCCTAGAAAGCCACTATAGAAGTTATGAGGCACTGCGAGCTTAATCTTACCTTGGATAGCATCACGCTCTTCCAACAAGCTATTAAAGCCTTGATGGATAGACTCCATGCCACTGCTCAGTGCAGCAAAGGCCGCCTCACCGTCTTTAGTGGCCACCAGCTCACGACCTTTCTTTTCTAAAAGTCGGATATTCAGGCGATCTTCCAATGCGGTTAACCGACGCGACATGGTCGACACAGGCAATTGCAGCCGTTTCGAGGCCGATAGCAAAGAGCCCTCTTCAACTACTGCACAGAATAAGAACAGATCATCAATGTTTCCAAATATGGAATTCATACTTCTATATGTGCCTATTTTCTCATTAATGGATAGGAGTAACCTTATCTCATCAACAACAGAAAATCACGGGAGAAACATAATATGAACAACAAACAATTTTGGGTAACCGCGATTTTATCCTCCCTAACCATGGCGACTATCATGTCTGGGTTAATTTCTGGCTACAAAATGGGATTCAGCCACGAATGGCCGCCAATCTGGCTGCAAAGCTTTTTGATTGCTTGGCCGTGTGCCATCACGCTCAACCTCACCGTGCTCCCTTTGATCAGAAAACTCTCAGCATGGATTTGTCGCCCGAGAACGCTTTGCGTATCAGAGATCACGGAACGATGATCAAGGGCTAATGTTCAGGAGCTATGACCTAAGTGCTGCCATCAAAGATCTACGATCAAAAAGCTATGTTCACAGATAAACGTCTGAATTACGCCCATAAAAAAACCGAGCACTAGGCTCGGTTTTTGTATTCTACATTCTACTCACAAGAGCAAAGCTATCAATTATTGATTGATATTACAGCTCAGCGTTGTGGTAAACCTGCTGAACGTCATCACAGTCGTCAAGCATGTCTAAGAACTTCTGGAACTTCTCAGAATCTTCTTCAGCTACTGGCGTAGTTGTTTGAGGAACGAAAGTGATTTCCTCAACGTCTAGCGTTAGCTCAGGGAACGCAGTGTGTAATGCAGTCTTCGTTTTGAAGAACTCAGTCGTTGGAGCGAATACAGTGATAACACCGTCTTCTAGCTCAACGTCAGTCACGTCTACGTCTTCCATCATTAGCGTTTCTAGGATGATCTCGTCATCTTCACCAGCAAACTGGAATACAGCTTGGTGAGCGAACATGTGAGAAACAGTACCTTCAACACCAATTTTCGCGCCAGTTTTAACGAAACATTGGCGAACGTCTTGGAAAGTACGGTTACCGTTGTCAGTTAGACAGTCAACGATTACGCTTGTGCCACCTGGGCCAAAACCTTCGTAACGAGCTGGTTGGAAGTCTTCACCGCCGCCGCCGTTCGCTTTATCGATCGCTTTGTCGATAACGTGAGCGGGTACTTGGTCTTTCTTCGCTTTAGCAATCAGGTGCTTAAGAGGTAAGTTCATGTCTGGGTCAGAGCTACCGTTCTTAGCCAGTACGTAAATCTCTTTACCGTATTTAGAATAAACTTTAATTTTTGCGCCTGCAGTTTTCGCCATTGAGGCCTTGCGCACTTCAAAACTTCTTCCCATCGGGATCTTCTCTCTGATTCAATTAACGGTGCAAATTCTAGCAAATTACTGCGTCATTTCAATTCAACAGCTTTGCTGGGTAAGGTTTGTCTGCGTTTATGCGACACCCATTACTCGTTTGTATTTTTCAACAGACTGATCAAACCAAGCCTTTTCTTCTGGATCACCTAGCTTCATTGCTTCTTCAACAATGGCTTCAGGGCCACATTTCGCTTGCTTCAGTTTCCATACAAGAAACGATGCTTGCTTATCCAGTTCGATTTTATTTTTCTCACTGGGTGGAAGGAGTGAAAGGTTGATAGACATTATTAGCCTTCGTCTGTAATACGCTTGGCCGAGAAATATATCATAGAGCAGCCTCATAAAACCAATACTATGAGCAATAGTGGGGGTTGTAGGACGAGAAAGCAGCAAGTCGCTGATGCAGGTCAAGCTACTTTGGGAAAGTGCGTTTAGTTAGAACACTCCATCAGCTAGCTTGTTTAAGCTGTAGTGCTTTATTCACTTCAATTCGCGCTTTACGATATGAAACTTCAACCGACTCATGACAATCGTGTGCAAACATAAGCACTGAATATATTAAAGACAACTGTTTGTCGATGATTTTTAACGCAACGGCTTTACTAACTTCTGGCAATTTAAATGAGTTCCTTAAGTGTAAGTCGTTATAAATATAGTTACATTCATTCAAAGCTTGGGTGCACCCCATAAGGCTTGAATCTTTGTTAAGTGTATCGATTATATTATTACATGAGCGAGTAAATTGGACTGCCACATTAAGATCTAGACTCATCTCCCCGTTAAGTGACCGTGGAAACATCTTTTTATGTAGCTTACGAAGCAGTACGTCATCAAAATCATCTAGCTGCAAGATATCCACATATTTTTTAAATTCCTCTAGATGCTTGTAATGATTTGAGAACGTATTTTGTTGATTTGTTACCCTTATCTGCTCTTTCGTTTGTTCAGATCTGTGGTTAGCAGCCAACAATGCAATGATTGGTATAATTAGAGCCAAAATTCCAAGAGGAAAACGAAAGACTGAAACGAAATTATTAAAACCCGCTGCGGATAAATCCCAACGTAAGGGAGTATGTACCACTATCAAAAATGCACAAATAGAAGATGTAATTATAATCGCTAATGTAACAATCCAAACAATTGGAAGCGCTATAAAGCTTCTATGTGGATTAAACTGAACGTCTAGCAGTGACAAAAGTTTCACCTCAACCCCTTAGATTTTAAATTACTAAAAATTCAATAATCATAATAACTTAGACAATGAAATGTAAAGCGTTTATAGCTTGGACTTTAATACATTATCAACAAAAAGCTGCCAACATTCAGTCTGAACATTGGCAGCTTTTAAGTATAGGAATGGGTGTATAGATCTACTTCGGCAATAGATAGCGGGTGCTTCGTCCGCCAGAACCAGATTTGACTAAGCAGCCATGCTCAATCAAAGCGTTCAAATGACGTGTTGCAGTGGCACTGCTCACCTTTGCTACTTTCTGATAGTGGCTGGCATTGATACCTTCAGAAAAATCACCATCGAGCATCCTATTCAGTACTTTTACTTGTTCTGTTGTAAGCTTAGTTTGGTCGATACTTCGCCAATAGTTAGTCTTATAAACGGTTTGATCAACCTCAGCGAAAACGCCTGTAAACGTCTCGTCTAACGTATCTAAGAACCACATCAACCATTCGCTAATATCGAGTCCACCTTTCTGGGTTCGCTCCAATATCTCGTAGTAATGCTTGCGGTTAGCGAGAATCCCCACCGACATCGCATAGAAACGTACCGACTGCTGCTCGGCCTGTGCTAACGCCAAGTCAGTCAACAATCGAGTAATACGACCATTACCATCATCTAACGGGTGTAAGGTGATAAACCAAAGGTGAGTTATCGCAGCTCTAAGTAAGGGATCGAGTGTAGCGTCGGTAAGTGAATCATTGAACCATGTGATAAACGCATCTAACTCAGCATCAAGAATGTCTCGGCTAGGTGCTTCAAAATGTACGGTCGGACGGTCAATTCTTCCCGATACCACTTGCATGGGAGTATCACCTCTTAGCTGACCTCCGATTACAGGGTTAAACATGGTGTAACCTTGAGGAAACAGCCTATCGTGCCAATGCAAAATCCTATCAAGCGCTAATGGCTCAGTGAGGTTCTGCACGGCATCCAACATAATTTCGGCTAAGCCATCAGTTTGTTCTGTCGTAGGAAAAGGTCGCTCTTCGCTCACGCCAAGTTTGTTAGCTAAAGAAGAACGAACAGAGAAGGCATTTAGCTTTTCTCCCTCTATCGCACTGGAGTGGACAATGTTCGCTAGCAAAGTATCGAGCATTGTTTGCGTTTGGTCTGCGGATTGAGAGGTTATCTTGCCTAATAGGATGCCCTGATTAAGCCGTACTTCTCTTAACCTCACGCCTATTCTCTGATTATCCCAAACAAAGTTTGGCCAATTATCTTGCTGCCAAATCCACATATTACGCCCCATGATGCGAAAGTATCACTTATTCAAATCACATTATGAGCTGTTTAAGCTCATTATTCAAATCATAAAATGAGTCGAATAATGGGGTATTCAAATCATTGAGGCTGGAGAAGCCCTTCCCCAGCCCAGAAGGACTATTCACTCTCCGAGAACACATCGCAGCGTGAGGCGCAGATGAAGTCGTTTTTGTGTAGGCCTTTGATTGAGTGGCTCCACCAAGTGACGGTGACTTTGCCCCACTCCAATAAAATCGAAGGGTGGTGGAATTCTTCTTCTGCCAACTCTGACACTTTATTGCTGAATGCCCATGCTTGTTTGTAGTTCTTAAACTTAAACACCTTCTCAAGTTGTGGGATGCCGTCTCTTTCGATGATCTGCCAATCAGACAACTCCAACAGTAGAGATTGTTGGTCATCTTTATTAAGAGAAATTGCATCGATACTGCAGGCTTCGCATTTTTGTTCATTCAACATATGTTGGTTCCTTAGGTTCAAAAAGTGGTGGTAGTAATCCCTCGTCTATCGCGAGATCAGCTTGCTGCAATAGGTTTTCCTGACTGATTTTGAAGAGCTCAGACAGCTCATCAATCACGTAATATTTCGGTTGTATGATGTCGATGCGATAAGGGGTTCTTAAAACCGTTTGCAGATCGAACCGCTCACGAACGGCCAAATCCCCTCCCAACGCATACATGGTTTCCGCCGGAGACGAAAGAATGCCACCGCCATAGATTTTCAGTCTATGACCTTCTTTTACTAAACCGAACTCGACCGTAAACCAATACAAACGGGCAAGATACGCACGCTGTTTAGGTGTAGCTGCTTGGCCTAGTTTTCCGTAGTGCTCAGTGAATGTCGCAAAATCGGTATTGGTGAGCATGGCACAGTGACCGAAAATTTCATGAAAGAAATCAGGTTCTTGTAAATAATCGAACTCGTCTCGCGTTCTCAGAAATGTCGCCACTGGGAATTTCTTATTGGCGAGTAAATCAAAGAAACGGTCGAAATCGATCAACGCAGGCACAGGCTGTACCTGCCAACCCGTTGTTTCCATTAGCACTTGGTTTATCTCTGGAAGCTGGGGAACTCTGTCTAATGGCAAATCCAGCAGGGTCAAACCGTGTAAATAGGCATCGCATGCGCGGTCATTAATGACGTCCAGTTGCCTTTTCACTAAGTCGTGCCAAATGGCGTCTTCTTCGAGGCTCCACTCAACCCATCCCTCTTGGCTCACGGGCTTAGAATGATATTGAGTCATTACACACCTCCTTTCGAATGTCTCCCTTTAAGCCTATCTCCACTCTTTATATCCGCCAATTTGCGCGATTTTTCGAAACAAGCGATCGTGTAACATTTTATTTACACAATTCCGACAACCCCTTATTTTGCTGATCTTTTGACTTTGCAAAACCTAAATACCAGACTGAAATCGTTAACTTTTTGTTAAAGGTAAAGGAATGCACGAGAGCAATAAGCCAATTTGGCAACCTAGCGACCAGCGTATCGCACACGCCAACGTAACCCGATTTATGGATAGCCTCGATCAGCAGGGCGTACTCGAGCGGGAATTGAAAAACTACGCGGAGCTTCATCAATGGTCTGTGGAACATCCCGAGTCGTTTTGGCAGAACGTGTGGCAGTTTTGTGGAATGGTCGACTCGCAGGAAAGTATTGATAACGCACAAAGAGAGCTAATAAAAACTCAAGGCGAGAGCCGCTGGCAGCAGCCGAAATCAAATCGCGATGCGGTGTGGTTTCCGAATGCTCAAGTTAACTACGCAGAAAACTTGCTGCATTCAGCCAAAACGTTGCCAAACGAGCTTGCGATTTGGTTTGAAAATGAACGTGGCGAGCAGCAAAGCTACACATGGAAAACCCTTTGTGAGGAAGTCTCTAACATTCAACAATGGCTCGTTGATTGTGGTGTTCAACAAGGCGATGTGGTCGCCGCTTATAGCCCTTATCTGCCACAAACCGTGGTCGCAATGCTAGCGACCACCAGCTTGGGGGCTATTTGGACATCAACCTCACCTGACTTTGGCGTCGAGAGTGTGATTGAGCGATTTGGCCAAGTGAAACCTAAGGTACTGTTCACCTGCGACGGTTACACCTTCAATGGCAAAATGTTCGATATGAAGGACAAGAACCGTGAAATCATCGAACATTTAAACGCGCTAAAACAGGTGTGTGAGATCGGTTATTTGAAACCGAGTAATGACTTAGAGAAGAGCGATTTAGAGAAGAACCATTTAGAAAAGAAAAAAGTTAAACATGATGTGTCGCTCCAAAGCTGGAAAAACATCATTAGTTACTATCAACCAAAACCTCTTCGATTTACTCGTGTCGGCTTCAATGAACCTCTGTTTGTACTCTACTCTTCTGGCACCACAGGCAAGCCAAAGTGTATTGTTCACTCGGTTGGTGGCACTACCATCAACCACCTAAAAGAGCATCAACTTCATTGCGATATAAAGCTCAACGATCGCGTGTTCTACTACACCACTTGTGGTTGGATGATGTGGAACTGGCACGTATCTTCGCTCGCCAGTGGGGCTTGTTTGGTGATCTTTGATGGTAGCCCAGTTTATCCGCAACCTAACGTTCTATGGGATTTAGCGCAGCGAGCTGATGTATCGACATTTGGCACCTCAGCCAAGTACCTAGAAGCGATTGAGAAAGCAGAGCTCTCACCTATCGATAGTCACTCTCTTCCTCACTTAAGAACAGTGTGCTCGACCGGTTCTGTTCTCTACCCAGAGCAGTTCGATTACGTCTACAAACACATCAAACAAGACCTGCATTTAGCGTCCATTTCTGGCGGCACGGATATTTGTGGCTGCTTTGTTTTAGGCAACCCTATCTCCCCTGTGTATCGCGGTGAATGCCAACAGGCCGGACTCGGCGTCAACATCAAAGTGTTCAATTCGTCTGGTCACAAAGTCAATCATGAACGTGGCGAACTGGTGTGTACCAACTCCCTACCCAACTTCCCTGTTGGCTTCTGGAATGACACCGGAGAGCGCTACCACAGAACTTACTGGGACAAGTTCGATAATGTGTGGCATCACGGTGATGAAGTCGCACAGAGCGAACATGGCGGCTACCTGTTCTACGGGCGAGGCGACACCACACTCAACCCTGGTGGCGTGCGAATTGGTACAGCTGAAATCTATCAACAAGTGAACACCATTGAGGGCATAATCGATTCCATCGCAGTAGGTAAAGACATCGACCGCAATGAGCAGATTTGGCTGTTTGTTCAACTGCAGCAAGGTGTGATTCTAAATGAAACGCTATTGGCCGCCATCAAGAGTAAACTCAAGTCATCTTGTTCACCAAGGCATGTGCCAAGCCAGATATTTGCGATCAGCGATGTGCCAAAAACACGGTCGGGCAAGCTTGTGGAGCTAGCAGTGAAACAGGTCGTGAATGGCAAAGATGTAGAAAACCTCGGAGCAATCGCTAACGCCGAGGTCTTGGAAGAGATAAAGCGCGTTGTTTCGCTTTAGCGATTAGGCCTAGAACGTAGCAAGCTATCTCCACTTTTCACTTGGCTGTCAGATAACATCTGGAGTAAAGGCAGCCGATTGAAAACCGAATCGAAGCCACTATTTAAGCTCATGAACCCTCTCATCAGTTTGGCCCCGTACCTTTTCTAAAGATCTTAATGCGATCTGAACGTCATATTTAGAACAAAATTTGAAAATTAATCATTTTATAGCCAGAGATAATATTCACTAAAGACGAATCATTTATACGAAAAAAGAGTCCACCACTGGATTGTATCCAAGCTTATGGATATTTAATCGAATTGCAATAACTCCCATTTCCACAGCTCCATTTCTAGTGAAATAATAATTTGATAGCTATCACATTTAGGACGGTTATTTTCCCATACTATCTCGGCATGTTAATTACTTAAGAGTAATTAAAAACCTAGTCATTGTTATTAATAAGCTTGAATTTAATTAGAAACAAGCGGTTAATCCCTACGTAAAATAAATAAAATCATTATTAAATGATCGGAGACATTATCATGCGCATAGTATTAGCTTTAGGCGGTAACGCTCTTTTAGCAAGAGGCCAAGCATTAACGGCTGAGAACCAACGTGAAAATATAATCAAATCAGCGGCGAGTATTGCTGCGATCGCACGCGAGCATGAGATTGTTATCGTTCATGGTAATGGCCCACAAGTAGGTTTGTTGATGGAACAAAACGCGGCTTATAGCGAATATTCGCCAGAGACTACCCCATACCCAATGGATGTGCTCGGCTCTCAAACCTGTGGCATGGTGGGCTACATGTTACAACAAGAGCTAAGAAACATTGATCCTGAATTAGACGTAGCGACGCTAGTCACGCAAACTGAAGTATGCAAAAAAGACCCTGCGTTTGCTAACCCGACTAAATTTGTTGGCCCTGTATATACAGAGCAACGAGCTAAAGAGTTAATGACTCAAAGCACAATGCAGTTTAAAGCTGATGGCGAATACTACCGACGCGTTGTACCTTCTCCTATGCCAAAAAGCATTGTTGAAATTAAGCAAATTGAAACTCTTCTAGATACAGAAAACCTTGTTATCGCTTGTGGCGGCGGCGGTGTTCCCGTGAGTATTGAGCAAGGTAAGAGTACTGGCGTAGAGTGCGTAATTGACAAAGATCTTACGGCTGAACTACTGGCTGAAAAAATCCATGCCGACTTATTTATTATCTTAACCGATGGTTCGATTTTCCGTAACTATGGTAAAGAAGACCAAGCAGAAATGAAGCAAGCAACGCCTGCTGGTTTAGCAGAATTTTCATTCCCTGCTGGTTCTATGGGGCCAAAAATTGATGCCGTTTGTAAATTCGTTGAAGCTGGCTTGGGTAATGCGGCGATTGGTTCATTATTTGATTTAGATAAAATAATCACCAATGAAGCTGGTACTCTGATAACGAAAGGCGAAGGTATTGTTTATTACTAATATTATCTAGTGATAAAAACCAATAATATAAAATCTATTATAAGCCTATTATTTAATTATAATGAGGCTTATTTTATTTAGGCCGTTTAATGCTAGATGAGATAAATACTCATAAATTTGAAAATTAAACCTGGAAATAATTAATACATAATATCTTTAAATATACCAAAGCGTAATTATAACGTGATTTAATCCAAATAACGTTTCCAGTTCATTAAAAACAATTCAATCCGTTCACATCGGTGCATTCGCATCCGCTTGGTTCTCTGGCATCGCCTCGATAAAAGCGGGTAACTGATTACACGCTTCGACAATTGAGTTAATCAGTGGATACGGCGACATATCAACATCAAAACGCAAGGCATTGTAGACTTGCGGTACTAAGCAAATGTCTACGATACAAGGCGAACCCGTGAGGCTATACACCGAATCACCGTGTCTTTTTCGGTGTTTGGCCAGCTTCTCTTCTAACGCTGAAAACCCTTGGCTCATCCAGTAACGAAGCCAATCCATTTTCACCTCTTGTTCGCAAGATAATTCTCGCTCCAAATACTGCAGCACACGCAGGTTATTCAGAGGGTGAATTTCTATCGCAATATCCTGAGCCATCGCCAACGCTTGATAGCGTAATGGTGCTTGCTCAGGAATCAGCGAGGTGTCTGGGCTGCTCTCACAAAAATAGTGCTCATCAAGATATTGAAGAATAGCCAGTGACTGATTGAGTTGAACGTCACCATCCACCAGCACAGGCACTAGTTCACTGGCATTGAGATCGCGATATTGTGGGTCATGCTGTTCGCCGCCATTACGCACCAAGTGCACCGATTTAGACTCATAATTGAGCTGTTTTAGGTTCAATCCGATACGCACTCGATAGGCTGCGGACGAGCGCCAGTAACCGTAAAGTATAATGTTCTTGTTCACGATGCTCTTGCTCATACTGAAATCCTATTACGTGGATTATATCGCTCGAAACTGGCTCACTTTTTGGTCTATCGCGCCAAAAATGGAATCACCCGCCGCATCAAGCATCTCAAGCTTGATCGAGTCACCAAACGACATGAATTGAGTCGAAGGTTTGCCATCACGAATGGTCTCAATCATACGAACTTCAGCTATGCATGAATAACCCACGCCACCCTCGACAATTGAGGTGCCGTGGTCAGTACCCTGCTTATTCGATACCGTGCCTGAACCTATGATGGCACCCGCCGACAGCGGTCGAGTTTTAGCGGCATGAACAACTAGTTCGGCAAAATTGAAAGTCATATCGACGCCCGCATTCGGACAACCAAAAGGCTGGTCGTTGTAGGTCGATATCAATGGTAAATGCACCTTGCTGCCTTTCCACTGTTCACCAAGCTCGTCAGGTGTGACTGCGACCGGAGAGAACGCCGAAGACGGTTTAGATTGGAAGAAGCCAAAGCCTTTCGCTAGCTCTGCCGGAATCAAGCCGCGCAGCGACACATCGTTCACCAACATTAGTAAGCGAATAGACTCGTGTGCCTGCTTAGCACTAGCGCCCATAGGCACATCTCCGGTGACAATCGCAACCTCACCTTCGAAATCGATGCCCCACTCGTCGCTGGCAAATTCGATATTGTCACGAGGGCCGATAAACGCATCTGAGCCGCCTTGATACATTAATGGATCAACCCAGAAGCTTTCTGGCATTTCAGCACCACGTGCCTTACGCACCAGTTCAACATGGTTTACATAAGCGCTGCCATCCGCCCATTGATAAGCGCGTGGCAGAGGCGATTCACAATACTGAGATGCAAACACTTCACTGCCTGTCACATGCCCATTATTTAACGAGGTGTATAACTCTTGTAACTGAGAAGCCACGCTGTCCCAGTTATCCAAAGCTACCTGCATGGTGGGTGCAAGGTGCATCGCGTGGAAGATTTCGGTGGCAGCGACGCACTGTTTGAGATCTTTACTCACGACCATCAATAGACCGTCGCGAGTGCCATTTTTCTTGGTTGCTAATTTCATCCTTGTCCCTTACTTCTTATCGTCAGCCATGGTTTGAGAACCTGTCTCTTGCAAACCCGTGTCTTGCCAACTGTAGACATATTCTTTGTTTTCAACGCTATCGAGTTCCTCAGAGAACTGCAGTGCATGGCGAGTATCGATCATCACCGCGACTTCATCGGTGAACTTCTTCTTGTGCGCCTGACCAGCTTTAAAGGCTTTAGGGTGAGGCCCATGCGTAAACCCAGCCGGATGAAAAGTCACCATGCCCGCTTCAATGTTGTCGCGACTAAAAAAGTCACCAGCGTGATAGAAAAGCACTTCGTCATAATCGTCATTGTTGTGGTAGAACGGCACTTTCAATGCACCTGGGTCGCTCTCAATCGGGCGTGGTACAAAGGTGCACACCACAAAGCCTGCGCCAACAAACGTCGTATGCGCAGAAGGTGGCAAGTGGTAGCGATGTGACATCAGCGGTCTGATATCTCGCCAATTCACTTTCACCACCGCTAAGTCGCCATGCCAGCCAATTGCATCCAATGGATTGAACGGATAGGTGATCACACTGACTTTGTCGTGACGTTTTACCTGAACCTGAGTCTGGCTTTCTGAATACTGAGCACGGAATTGATCGTTGATTGAAGGGATGTCGAGCACCGCCGGATCAAACACCGCGTGATTACCGACCATGCCTTTCTCTGGCAAGGAGTAAGCCGCGTCTGTGTTCTCAATCATCAAGATAAACATCGGCTCGCTTGGCTCTAAACGCCAGTTGGTCGAGCGCGGGATCATCACGTAATCCCCTTCACTCACCGCTAGATGACCATAGTCACAATAGAGATCGGCGCTGCCTTGATGAATGAACAGCAGCTCATCACCATCAGAATTACGCACCAAAAAATCCATCTTCTCATCCATTCGCCACACACGGATTTTGCAGTCCGCATTGTGTAAAAGACGAGGCACCGCCCAAGGGGTTATCTGGCTGGCTTTTTCCACCAGCGTAAAATCAAAAGCGCGAGGGCGCAGATCGCCCTCCCACTCCGACCAACCTGTTGGGGCGTGTTGGTGATGAAAGTGAGCCGCAGGGCCGAAGAAACCACTCCGGCCAGCTTCTCGCTCATAAATTGCCTCTTCGGGAAAATCGGCGTGCGCTTGTTTAGAACACACCCCCTCCCGATGAGGAAACGAGATCCATTTATGCATCGTCTAATACTCCTCGACGAATCTGGTCCTCTTCAATCGATTCAAACAGCGCCTTGAAGTTACCTTCACCAAAGCCTTCGTTGCCTTTACGCTGAATGATTTCAAAGAACACAGGCCCGATTACTGTCTGTGTGAAAATTTGCAGCAAGATGCCGTCTTTGGTCGGCGCGCCATCAATCAGCACACGCAAGTCGCGCAGCAGATCAGTGTCTTCACCGTGGCCTTTCACACGATCGTCAACTTTCTCATAGTAGGTATCTGGGGTTGGCATAAAGTCCATGCCGCGATCACGCAGAGTCTTCACGGTTTTGTAGATATCATCGGTGGCGAGTGCGATGTGTTGGATACCTTCGCCGTTGTATTCACGAATGAACTCTTCAATTTGTGATTTGTCGTCGGAAGACTCATTGATAGGGATACGGATTTTGCCACACGGTGAGGTCATGGCTCTGCTCACAAGGCCTGTCAGCTTGCCTTCAATGTCGAAGTAGCGAATCTCACGGAAATTGCCTAGACGCTCATAGAACCCAGACCATACATCCATATTGCCTTGTTTCACGTTGTGCGTGAGATGGTCGATTTCATACAAGCCAACATTGGCTTCGGCCATGCGCTGTTCCGCATCGTCATAGAATCGGAAATCGACGTCATAGATGCTCTGCTTGCCATAACGATCCACAAAATAGAGCAGGCTTTCACCGATGCCGTAAATGGCAGGAATACTCAGCTCCATCGGCCCTATTTCTGTTTTGTACTCTTCACCACCGCCCTTAAACGCTTGTTCCATTGCAGCTGTCGCTTCGTTGACACGAAAAGCCATGCCGCACACCGATGGCCCATGCACTTTAGCGAACGCTTCCGCTTGGCTGTGTGGCTGTTCATTAACGATGAAGTTGATGTCACCTTGTCGATACAGCCAAGCCTCTTTTGAGCGATGCTTGGCGACCTCAGCAAAACCAAGTGACACAAACAGTGCTTTAAGTTGCTCAATTCCCTTGTGGTCAACGGCCGTGTATTCAACAAACTCGAATCCATCCGTGCCAAGCGGGTTGTATGTATCCACCATGAACTTTCTCCTTGTACCTATTGGTTTTGTATTACGTGATTTTTGTCCTTAATTAAATTTGGCCCACAAGCGGAAATAATGGAATGGATGGAGGAAAATGGGCAATTTCGATGAAACCCCATCAATTTGTAAAATAATTGTTACACACAAACCATCACAACAGGAAAGTGAGTGCTATCAAGGGATTGAAAGATGGTGGTTTGATTTACAGCAGAGCAAGAGATGTTATTGAATTGTTACATACGTACTTTTGTCAGCTAAGGTGATAAATCGAATATTAGACTGATGATGCAAAAAAGCCGCTGTAGTCAGCGGCTTGATGAGTTCTAGAAAGAACCTAATTCGAATATAAGGTTCGCGTTAATCCCAGTCGAGGATCGACCAGTTCGGTTGATCGGCTAACGCTTTTAAACGAGGACATGGGTTCACCAGATAGGCAAAATCGGCGTGTTCACACAAAGGTAAGTCGTTGATTGAATCCGTATAAAAGTGGATATCTGAGTAATTGGTTTCTTGATTGTCTAACCACTCTTTTAAACGCGTCACTTTGCCTTCACGATAGCTTGGTACGCCTGATATTTGAGAAGTAAAACGGCCTTGGTTTTCAATCAAATCAATACCGAGTGCATTCTCGATACCAATCTTACGGCCGACCGCTTCTACTAAGAAAGTGACGCTGGCTGAGATGATCAACATGTCGATATCGTCACGCTCTAACTGCTCAATCAAAGGTTTAGACTGCTTGAACTGTTTAGGCAAAATATGCTGTTCAACACACTCTTCGACCAATGCTGTGACTTGCTCTATTGGCATGTCCGCGAGTGGCTGCATAGCGAACGTGAGGTAATCTTCCATGTTCAATTTGCCTTCCGAATACAAGCCCATTAAGCGCTTATCTTCTTCAATAAAGTTGGGCGCGGTGACAATGCCCTTTTCAACCAAGAACTCATTCCAGAGCATCGCTGCATCGGCATTGATCAGCGTTTCATCCATATCAAATACATACAAAGGTTTGAACATCTTAGGCTCTCACAGGTTGAATTTCGTTAAGGTTAAACAGGAGTTCAAGTTGGCTGCCGTTTGCCAACAGTCGTTCAGAGGAGCGGTTGAGTAGGTCGACCGTTAATTCACACTCATCAACGTCCACTTGGTAGCGAATCACGTTACCCAAGAGCTGGTGGTTACGAATGGTGCCCGTTTTCGGCGCGGAGATATGCTCGCCATATTGTCGACCTTGCTCTTTCACGTAGATCGATTCAGGGCGAATCGCCACCTTCCACTCGGTTTCAATGTTGAACAGCTGCTTGGCTTTGTTCGCTTGCACCAGATTGTAGTGACCCATGAATCCAGCAACAAACTCATTGGCAGGTTGAGTGTAGATCTCTTCAGGTGTACCAGCTTGTACGATCTCACCTTTGTTCATCAAGAAGATACGGTCAGACATGATCATCGCTTCTTCCTGATCATGAGTCACGAAGATCGTGGTCAGATTCATCTCTTTTTGAATATCTCGGATCTGTTGACGTAGGTGTTTACGGATCTTCGCATCCAGCGCTGAAAGCGGTTCATCCAACAACAAAATACGCGGTTTCACCACCAAGGCTCTTGCCAAAGCCACACGCTGGCGTTGACCGCCTGATAGCTGATGCGGGTAGAATTTCTCTTTGCCCGTTAAATCCACCAGCCCAATCACTTTCGCGACTTCGTGCTTAATCTCGTCAGCAGCAAGCTTTTTCATCTTGAGGCCAAACGCAATGTTGCCTTCAACCGTCATGTTCGGGAACAGGGCATAAGATTGAAACACCATGCCGATGCCACGTTGTTGTGGCACTTGGTGAGTAATCTCTTCGCCGTTGACCCAGATCTCGCCACCATCGACAGGATTCAGGCCAGCCAAGCTGCGCAACAGAGTCGATTTACCACAGCCACTTGGGCCAAGCAGAGTAATAAATTCGCCCTTCTCGATGGAAAATTCAATATCTTCAAACACCGTGTTGTCACCAAAGCTCTTGGTGAGGTTTATTGCATTTACATAGCTCATTATTTTGTTCCCTGGCTGAAACGACTTGCCAACCAAGTCAGTAAGAAAATAAACAGGAAGTACGTCATCACTAGGGCTGACGTGAAGTGGCCACTGGTTTGACGCATATTGTATAGGTAGATTTGCAGTGTCTCGTAGCGTGTTCCTACCAAGATGTTGGCGAACACGAACTCGCCCAATAGGAACGAAAACGACAAGAACAGCGACGCCATTAAGCCTTTCTTAAGGTTTGGCAGAATAATCAACAAGAACGCCTTTGTGGTGCTTGCACCGAGCAGGTGAGCTGCGTCCATCAAGTCATGCAAGTTAATCGCTTCAAAGCTGTTGGCAATCGCGCGATACATAAATGGCAACGCGATGGTGAAGTAGGTGCCAATCAAAATCCACGGCGTGCCTATCAGTGAGATTTCGCTGTCTGCATACAACTGAAGCAAACCTACCGACGACACCACCGGCGGCACGGCGAACGGCAATAAGATCAGAATATTCATCACCTTATCGAGTTTCGGGAAATAGTAAAACACCACGAAAATCGCAGGCAGAACCAACACCACACTCAGTGACAGCGCCGCTACACAGATAAACAGTGAACGACCAAAGGCTTGTAAGAAGCGAGGATCGGTCAGCAGGTTGATGTACCAATCCAGAGTGAAACCATCAGGCAGGATCGTCGCGCCCCATCGAGAAGAGATCGAGTAGATAAAGGTCGCTAAGATCGGGATCATCATGATACCAACGATCGAATAGACCACGGTTTTATGAAAGCGAGTATTTACGGTGTTCATTACTTTCTCTTCCCTGCGTAGCTTTTGCTGATCAGCCATTGGTTAATCACGGTGATGAAGGCCAGCATCGCCATCAAAATCACGGAAATTGCGGCAGCTAGGTTGGGTTCTAGGAACAGGTCGCCCGATACCAAGCTCGCGATTCGAATCGTAATCACGTTGTAGTTGCCCGACGTTAACGCATACACGCTCGCATACGCGCCAATCGCATTGGCAATCAAGATGATGAAGGTGCCAAACAAGGCAGGAGACAACACAGGCAGCGCGATTTTGGTCCAGTATTGCCAAGTTTTCGCACCAAGCAGTGCTGAGGCTGCTTGCCAGTCGTCACTCAAGGCATCGAATGCTGGATACAGCAACAACACCGCTAATGGGATCTGGAAGTAGATGTAAATCGCCAACAAACCCCACTTGCCGTACAAGTCAAAATCTCCCAATAGCCCGTACTGCTTGAGCAATAAGGTGATCGCACCATTGGTGCCCAAGATGATGATGAAAGCGAACGACAAAGGTACGCCAGAGAAGTTGCTGCTCATGTTGGTGAAGGCAATCACCGCATCGCGGATTTTAGAATCAACACGGCGCAATGAAGAGACCAACAGAGTCGCAATCGCCAAGCCAACAATGCTCGACCAAATCGACAACCATAAACTGTTGCCAAAAGCCTGCATCATGAAAGCAGAATCGAATATTTCAGAATAGTTTTCGAGAGAGAGCTCATCGTCATAGAAGAAGCTGTTGATCAGCACCCAAACCATAGGTGCCAGTTGGAACAGGTAGAAGAACAGCGCGAAAGGCGCAAGCCACAAAGCGGGCTTGAAGCGTTGAAACAAAGATTTGGTTTTGGGTTTAAGCGCAGAGCCATCGCTCTGCGTGATTACAGAACTGCTCATAGGGCCAACAATTCCTGAGTGTAAGATTTATCGTGTTCAAGGTTGAGTAACTGACAGACGCTGCCGCAGATGTCGGTCTGTTTCACTGAACATTCTTGGTGTGTAAACTTATCGCCAATCACAAAGAAAGGCACTTCACGCTCTTCAGGCAGAATGCCACCATGAGACAAGTCATTGTTCATGCCGTGATCACTGGTGATGATCACTTGATAACCATCGTCTACCCATTTCTCAAGATAGTTTGATAGGTAGATATCCGCGCCACGTGCACTATTGCGATACTGGCGAGATTCCAGCCCATGCTTATGTCCCATGTCGTCAATGTTCATTGGGTGAATCAATAAGAAATCAGGTTGATGAGTCACGCGCAGATGCTCTGCATCCAAGAACAAGGCTTCGTCTGGGTAGTGGTCCCAGTGGTAGAAACAACCGTGTTGGATGTTCATGGTCTCATCGTTGGTGAAACGGTCGCGTACTGCATCAAATGGCGCTCGGTTATATAACTCGCTCACCCAATGGTAAGCCGCAGCTGCCGTCACTTTGTTCTGCGACTTCGCCAAGCTAAATACCGACTCGTGATTCGATAAACGCACGATTTGGTTGTTGACGATGCCACTCTCGACAGGGCGAACACCGGTCAGAATGCACTCATACAGTGGACGTGACATAGACGGCAGCTCGCACTGCACAGGGTAAAGCGTGGCGCGCAGCTTATTTTTTTGCGTGTTTTGCGAAGTGCCCTGTTTACTGTACGAATCGCCCTGTTTTGTCTGCAAATCGCCCGGTTTCTCATACATATCACTTTGCTCTAGAAGACCGTTCAGGTAGCCCATGCAATCACGGGCTACCTGATAGTTCAGTCCATCTAGAACAACAAGGATAACCTTATTGCTCATGGTCTATTCTCTATTGCTTGTTTCTAAAAGCCACCTATTGAAGGTGGCGTGTTAAGCGGGGTTACTGCTGGTGAATCAATACGCTTTCTTGCCATTGACGTGGCAGGCGACGTGCTGATTTTTCCCATGCTGAGAAGTCAGTCACTGGGTGAACATTGCTGTATTCATCGTTCGAGATCAGCTTGTCTTGTACTGATTGAGGTAGCGTAATGTTGCTGCGGATTGGACGTGCGTAACCTTCTGCTAGGTTGATTTGGCCTTGGTCGCTGAAGATGTATTCACGAGCCAACTTCGCCGCGTTCGGGTTTTGTGCGTATTTGTTAATGATGGTGGTGTAACCAGAAATCACTGAGCCATCTTGTGGAATGCTGACTGTAAAGCGCTCACGGTCGATCTTGTCGCGGTAGTTCAGTGCGTTGAAGTCCCACATGATTGCCACTTCCACTTCGCCTTTTTCAAGATTCGCGATGCTTGGGTCGGTGTAAGACAGACGGCCTTGCTTCGCTAGCTCACCAAAGAATTTAATCGCTGGTTTTAGGTTTGACTCGTCACCACCGTTAGCAAATGCAGCCGCTAGAATCGCGTTGTTTGCTTGCGCTGCTACGCCTACGTCACCGACTGTGACTTTGTAGTCACCTTCTAGTAAGTCACTCCAAGTTTTCGGCGCATCTTCAACAAGATTGTTGTTGGAAATGAAAGAGATGGTGCCAGTGTAAGCAAGAGCCCAGTGACCATCTTTGTCTTTTGCCCAGTCTGGAATGTCATTCCAAGTGGTTGGTTTGTATGGCTGAGTGACGTTTTTCTTTACGGCCACACGTGCGAATGCGAAACCCACATCACCAATATCAGCGGTTGCGTTTTTCTTCTCTGCTTCAAATTTCGAGATCTCTTGAGCCGAGCTCATATCGGTATCCTGATGCTTCAAACCGTAGTTTGCTTTCAGGTCAGTCCATGTGCCTTTCCAGTTTGCCCAACTGTCTGGCATACCCACACTGTAAACAGCACCCTCTTTTTGAGCGGCTTCAATCAGTGACTCAAGATCAGCATCCTTCGCCATCGCTGGCATTGAAAGTGTTGCCGTTATTAGCGTTGCGCCGATTAATTTTGCAGGTGAACCGATTAATTTAGCTGGCGATACAGTAGAACGGCTAAGCAAAGTTTTCATTGTCTCTATCCTTCTGGACTAGGTCAGTAAGTTCGTTTTGTATGCTATAGCCGGAATGTGACGGTTTGCCGTAAGTTATTTGACAGTTCGAGTGCATTTACGTGGCAGTTATATTTCACTCATATGACAATAAGCCATTGTTTACTGTCACATTCCTGTTAACTCCATGGTTTACCTTATTAAGCACACGAACTTATGGACTAGATCAGTAATGAGAACATTGGGCACCGGGCAGTCAGGGACACAGTTAGGAAGAATTAAGGCGAGTATTCGAGAGCAGCTTCAATCAGGTATCTTCATTGAAGGGCAAAAACTGCCATCCGAAAGAAACCTTAGCGAGCTGTTTTCCACCACACGAATCACGCTCAAAGATGCATTGGTGTCATTAGAAACCGAAGGTCTGATATACAGAGAAGAGCGACGAGGCTGGTATGTGTCACCCGAACGAATTCGCTACAACCCATTGTCTCGTTCTCACTTTCATCAAATGATTCGCGAACAACATCGTATTGCAGAAACAAGGCTGCTGAGCACCCGCACAGAGATGGCCGCGGGCGATTACGCCAAAGCATTAGAGATAGAACAGATAACGCCGATACACGTGATTGAGCGATTACGCTTTATTGATGGCAGAGCGGTGCTGTTTGTTGAAAACGTCTTGAAAGCGCCTCTATTTGAAAAGGTGTTGTCAGAAAACCTCACTATGTCGCTGACAGGTATCTACCGAGAAAAGTATGGCTACGAGACCCAACGCTCGCGCTTTGATGTGATTCCCACTTCCGCCCCAGCGCATGTCGCCAAGGCGCTGAATTTGGCAGAGGGCCAGCCTGTTCTTAAGATCTGCCGAGTGAACTACAAGCAAGACGGCGAGTTGATGGACTGCGAGCTGGAATACTGGCGACCTGATTCTGTGGTGATCCATATCGATAGCATTGGTTAGCGTCACGTAACCATTTGCCTAGGTTTAGGCTTAGGCTTAGGCTTAGGAAGAAAAATCGAGCACATACAAAAACTCCGACTGATTCAGTCGGAGTTTTTATTTTCAACGGTTACGTTTAATGAGGCACTAACTAAACAATCTTTTGCTCATCTTCTTCTTTGGTCGAATCGGTTTCTTTAGATAAAAAATTCTCGACTATCTCTCTCAGCTTTCCTTGATTAACCGGTTTTGGTAAAAACTCATCCATACCCACATCAAAACACAAATGCTTGTCTCGCTGCACAACGTTGGCCGTGAGTGCGACGATAGGAATGTGCTTTGAAGAACCCTCTTCGAGCGCTCGGATCTGTTTAGTCGCTTCGAAACCGTCGAGAACCGGCATCTGGCAATCCATAAAAATCATCTCGTATTCGTTGGCCTGGAATTTCTCGACACCAATTTCCCCGTTATCGGCAATATCAACCTCAAACCCAAGCTTCTTGAGCATCATCTTGGCGACTTGTTGGTTCACTCGCGAGTCTTCAACGACCAATACTTTGCCACTAAACGAAGCGGCCATTGGTTTTGGATCTTCTTTGATTGGAGCTTGTTTGTCTGTTTGTGTGGTTGTGACAGAAGCCGTTGGTGTAGCTTCAACAGACCCCGTTGGTTTGGTTAATGGTACTGGTTCATTGTCTTTAAACGCAACCTCTCCTCTGTTCGGATAGGTAAAGGTTGAGGTATCCGCTGCTCTCGCGAGAACTTCACTCAACGTCCATTTAAGTTGGTTATCTTGATAAGGACGAGCTATGTAGGCAACAAAACCCACTTGTTTAGCGCGCGCTTCATCTTGCTTGCGTGGGTCGGCAGAGATCATCACCAGCTTAGGACACGCTTTGTCAAAACGCTCAATCAAACTTCTTGCTAACTGGAATCCATCAATAGACGGCATCACTTTATCAATCAGCACCAGATCATAAGGCGATGACTTCGCCACAGACTCCGAAACAAGCTCTAACGCTTGGGTGGCGGTTTCACAACACTCTGACTTAACGCCGAATGATTGAAGCTGTGTTGAGGTAATACGCATATTCAGCTGACTATCATCAACCAGAAGCACCGAGACTTTATTAAAATCGATATTGCTTTCGTCAACGTCCAGGCTCGGGTCAAAGTCAGCGGTAAAGTAGAATGTACTCCCCTTGCCTACGACACTGGTTAGCTCAAGCTTGCTGCCCATTAAGGTCACGATCTTATCGCATATCGTCAGACCAAGCCCGGTGCCTCCGTAAATACGGGTGGTGCTGCCGTCGGCTTGTTGAAACTTATCGAACACCGATTGTTGCTTGTCTTCTGCAATACCGATACCGCTGTCAGTCACCTCAAATTTCACTCTGAGCTTTTGGTCTGGCTCTATGACTTCTTCCAAGCGAAGTGAGAGTGTGACATGACCATGCTCGGTAAATTTGATGGCGTTGCCGACCAGGTTATTCAGCACTTGTCTTAGCTGGGTACCATCGCCAATCACCATGGTTGGGATCTTAGGATCAATCGCCAGTTGGAATCTGAGCCCTTTCTGCTCGGCTTTAACTCTAAACGTCGATTCAACATCGGCAGCAATACCCATCATCTTCATTGGTTCTTGTTGCAGTTCTAGACGACCCGCTTCTATCTTCGAGTAGTCGAGAATGTCATTGATTAAGTCGAGTAGAGTAAGCGAAGAGGTATTGAGCATATCGACATACTCTTTTTGCTCTTTCGGCATATCCATTTCAGAGAGCAGAGACGACAGTCCGATAATCCCGTTCATCGGGGTGCGGATCTCGTGGCTCATGTTGGCAAGAAACTCACTTTTGTTGCGGTTAGCAACCTCAGCGACATCTTTGGCTTTTTCCAGTTCTTGGTATTGTTGGCGAATACGTTCAACGGACTGGTTGTAGCTACTCTCTAGTGTCGAGATCTCATCTCTGTAAGTAGAATCGGTTGGCGTTATGAAGCGTGGTTTGTTGTCTTCGACCTGTTGCTGGTTGATTTGGGAAGACATAGTCATCAAGCGTTTGACCACGAGACGATAGACGATCGTTAAACAAACCAGAGACAATAAGAAGATTTTAACGGCTTCGAAGGCCAGCAATAGTAGAACTCGTTCTTCAAAGTCGTTGAGGATCATGCTCAAATCAGATTGCACCGTGAGCGTCGCTAATGGGAAATCTGTCCCCCCCATCTGGTGCACCATTTCCCAAGACTGGGAATAAGACTGACCTGAGGTCTTTTGACCTAATTCTAGAATTTTTTCATCGGGACTTTCGATAAGAAGGTAACTAACCGAAGGTAGGCGGGAGATACCTTCGGCTTGCACAAACAGTTGCTCTCGATCTTCAACCCACAAACTGGATGTTAAACCCGAAAGATAGCCAGCCTTAACCTGTTCGATCTGAGAACTGATAAAAGAAACTCGACTTTGGTACTCCACATACAACCCTAGACCTGTCACTATAACAGTGAATAAGGTGCTGATTGCTATGATAGTCCCGATCAACTGTCGGGAGAGTCCAATATAGCGTTTTCCTTTTGTCACCATACACAAATTACCATTATTGTTATCCTAGCAAACTACAATTACTCAACTAGTATAATAGTAGTCATTCATCAAATAACTAGGGAAGGTTATGAAAAAACATCTTATATTTGCATCCATAGTCAGTTTGTTTTCAAGCAGTTATGCTTTTGCAAGCGAACCTGTTCACTACTACATTATTGCGAGCCAAGCGCAACCTTTTCAGATCGAAACTGACGGGTCATCTCACAGAGGAATGGTTTCGGATATTGTTGAGGCCGTATTTGATGACAGCCAATACGAGATCGATTACCACACCTACCCTTTCAACCGTATGATTGACAAGCTCGACGCGAGAGAGAATCCAAACTGGGTAACCTACGGCAGTCCTAGTTGGGGAAATATCCAATCTGTAAACCTGTCTAAAGATCCAATTTACAATGTAAAACACGTGTTACTCAGCAGTGGCAAGGAACCATTTGAGTTCAATACTATCGACGATTTAAACGGAAAAGCGGTGGTCTTGCTGGTGGGGTTCGAATATCCAAACCTAGAGCCTTACATCAAACAAGGTAAGCTCAACGAGATTCGAGTTAAAGATTACAGCGCGGCTTTTCGTGTATTAAACCGAACGCCTGGTGATACCGTTTTTGTTGAGATGGAATCGAGAATCAAATACAACCTAAACGAGCAGAAGTTAAGTATTGATGATTACCAGATGCAAGAGTTTGGTTCAGTGATCAATAACTATCCTATCCATTTGGCGTTTGACCCTGAGATGGATCCTAAGCTGCAAAGCTTCATCAACCAACGTCTCGACCAAATGAAAGACGATGGTCAGCTCGATGACATCGTGCAAGGGTACTTATAGATCCTTCGTTTATCTGTAATAGCGCCTAGTTGACGTTGTAGAGCACTTTTCTACTCTTAGTCACCTTAGCTCGACTTGCAACGAAAAGGCCGCTCTGCTTAATACTAAATTGCAGAGCGGCCTTTAAAATTTAACGTTTAGGGAAACTATCTTTGAACTTGTACTCGATAGGTTAGTGCGAAGCAATCAAATGTAGTTGTTGATTACGAAGCTGTTGTCGCACCGCCATCAAAATTTCACCTAAACGGTTCTCACCAGTTCCATCACCACCATCGCCCCAAAAATGGTCTTTATGAGAATGCTCTTTGATCACCGAATCTCCGGTATTGGTAAGAAACAGCGCAAACTGCGGGTTCTGTCTGAACTTCTCAGTCACAATGAACTGCATCACTTCAACACGAATGTCATACCAATCTTCTCGAACTTGGTCTTCATAATCACGACTTAAAGAGAACGCTTCAGCAGGGGTACTGGCTTCCAAAATAGTATTGCGTAACGCTTCAGAAGCAAATTTCATCGCTTGATAATAATGTTCGCTGGTTGCCCAAACTTGATCGTTAACCTTAATGGGACAAACTGCAAAATTTGACAGGTATCCGTTTGGATCTTCAGGTTCATAAAACAGCACTTCTTTGGCTTTCGCCACAGAATTAGACATAGCCTTCTCCTTACCAACGACATCTCATATTTTTGCTTTAACTTTAAAATTAGTGGCGTTGCATATTACTGTCAAACAACTTAGTTCAAGAGTATGCCATGAGCATGTTTTTAGTCGGGAACAAGCAATGTAAAGGCGGGACAATGGATTTAAATGGTGGGAGACAAGGAACATGGTTTACTTATAAAAAACTCACAGCCCTTTAAAAAAGTCATATAAATCAAAGGGTGGCGGTGCGCCACCCTCTTAAATGCAATAGGGGTCATTAGTGAATAAGACCGAGTTCCCTCGCTTCTTCCAGACTAAAACCGCTTTCTCTAATTTCTCTTAGAGCTTCAATACGACGACGAGCTTCAGCGGACTTCATTTTCTTTTCTGGTTTGAAAGATACTTCTTCTTCAGCATCCCACTTGTTTGCAATATTTGTCATTTCATCATGGTTGATAGAATTAATGGACATGTTTTCCTCCGAAAAGCACCATGTAATGGACAGGTAATCTGTAGCAAATGCTATTTCACTTGTTAAGACATTCTGTACTGAAATGTGATGATTCCGACGCTTCACAAAGCTAATTAATAAATGCCTCATTTAAACTTTGCCAAAGCCATTTTCTGCAATTACATTTACAAGATTCCCCATAAGAAATGTGGTTTGATCCACCTCTCATTTTCCCCGTTCTCATTTCTTGTTTCCCACTGAAACTTCGTGAAATAACCCAAGATAAATTTCGAGGCACTTCATTCTTTTTGTGCTCATCGCTTTCACTAAATTCACTTCATGTTAATGATAATAGTTATCAATATCATAACTGAGTATTTATCATGTCTAGGGAAAATTCAGATAAACCACTTCTCGAAGTGAAGAATCTATGTGTCGATTACATCACCGATGACGGTGATTTTAATGCCGTAAAATCCGTAAGCTTTAGCATAGGCCAAGGCGAGATTTTTGGTTTGGCTGGCGAATCAGGGTGCGGAAAAAGTACCATCGCGTTTGCCATTAACCGTTTACACAAGCCGCCTGCTTTCATCTCTGGAGGGAAGATACTGTTCAACGGGCAAGATCTGCTCGGTTTATCTGACGACCACTTGAACACCTTGCGTTGGAGCGAAATCGCCATGGTATTCCAAAGTGCAATGAACTCACTCAATCCCGTACTGACCATTGAAGAGCAGTTCGCTGATGTTTTACGTCACCACAAAGGAATGACCAACGAACAAGCTAAAGACCGCGCAGAGAAGCTCCTCGACCTTGTAAACATTCCTCGTAACCGCCTCACCGAATATCCGCATCAGTTCAGCGGAGGGATGCGTCAACGCTTAGTCATCGCCATCGCGCTCGCCCTCAATCCCAAATTGATCATCATGGACGAGCCGACAACGGCGCTTGATGTGGTTGTACAACGCGAAATTCTGCAGCAAATACACCAACTCAGAGAAGAGTTTGGGTTTTCGATATTGTTCATCACCCATGACCTGGCACTAATGAGCCAGCTATGTGACCGCATTGCCATCATGCGCCACGGCCAGATCGTTGAAATCAACCAAGCCTATGAGATTCGTAACAACCCTCAGCACTCCTATACCCAAAAGCTATGGAGTTCTTTCCCTAACATTCACGAACATGCGCACACGACTACGTGCTAGGAGAGCTCTATGTCACAACCTATTTTTCAAGTGAAAAACCTCGTTAAAGAGTTCACCGTCGGCGGTGGATTTGGCAAAGAAGCGATCTTTAGAGCACTGCATGGGGTGAGTTTTGATTTGCATGCCGGTAAAACATTGGCGCTGGTTGGAGAATCAGGCTGCGGGAAAAGCACCTGCGCCCGATTGATGACCAAGGTTTACCCACCGACAGAGGGAGAGATACTGTTCAATGGCAGAGACATCTCTACCCTAAAAAGCCGCAAAGATATCTTGGATTACCGCAGCCGTGTACAAATGATATTTCAAGACCCATTTGGCTCACTTAATCCAACTCACACCATTGAGCACCACTTAACGCGCCCGCTTAAAATCCATAAGCAAGTTGCCACGAAACAGGCTCTCACAGAGCGTCTCAAAGAGTTATTAACGCTGGTGGAGTTACCCATTGAAACTCTCGCCAAATACCCTCATGAGCTCAGCGGTGGCCAAAGACAGCGGGTTAATTTAGCAAGAGCGCTCGCCGTGGGTGCAGAGGTTATCCTTGCCGATGAACCTACCTCGATGTTGGATGTTTCAATACGACTTGGCGTGTTAAACCTGATGCAAAAAATGAAGAAAGAGTTGGGGATTAGCTTTTTGTACATAACTCACGATCTTGCTACGGCACACTACATCGCAGAAGAGACGGCGGTAATGTACAAAGGGCAGATCGTCGAATGGGGATCAACACAGTCGATCTTAACCAATCCACAACATCCGTACACTAAACTGTTGATCTCTGCCGTTCCCGATCCCGATCTGCCATTTGGCGAACTCGTCAAAAATGAGCCAAACTATTCAATAAACGCAGATCGAATTCGAGAGCAGAGCTGTGAAATACAGCATGAAATCAAGCAAGTTGCTGATAATCACTTTGTAAAACAGTGGGATAACGTTGCATGAATGAACTAGACACTTGGTTAGAGCGGATCGGAGATTGGTACAAAGACCGAAAGCATGATCAAGTGGACCGGTTAGAACCTTTGATCTTAACGCCTCCAGATGCACTCTGGGGGCCAATGATCACGGATGAACAGAGCAAAGGCATCGCATGTTGGCTAGATGGATGCCTGAGAATCTTTACGTTTTATCGACATAAAGACGTAACGCTGACGACATCGACAAAGTTTGCAGCACCAAGCGTATCATCGCTCTCAAACGAGGCTGGTGGTTCGCACAATCAAGAAAAGGCCTATCAATACCTGATGTTTGCCTATAGCAAGCTGCAGGCCGTGTCATGCGACCCAAAATCAGAGCCTGACTTGCAAGAGTGGTGTACGCAGCGGCTACAACACTTGTGTGTATTGGCTTTGGAGTTTACGAACCAACAGCAAGAACCTCGCTGGAAAGAAGAATCAGAAAAATTGATCGAATCGCATGTGCGTTTTATGGCAAGCCAACACCAGAACGATGATCAAGGTGCTGCTCTACGTCAACGCCACTGATCCACTCCACGATTTAACCCTGAACGATCAAACACCAAAGCAGAATCCCTTCACAAATAGGATCCGTAAAAAGCATGATCTAGCCTTGATCATGCTTCAGGTTAAGCAGTTACGTCTTACATATAAGTTATTGAATTTTAATAATTATACGAATTTCAGGCAAAAAAAAGCGAGTCCCTTAGGAACTCGCAAAAATCTATTCAGTATGATGTAACAAAATATGAGCCAATCTATTAATCATAAGAAAGGACAAAGGTTGTCTATTCGGGATAAATAATAATCAACTGGATGCGTTACATTGTCAGAACTTTGTCAGCGTTAGGTGCGGTTTTAATCAGCACCTAATGTGTTCAAACTATCCATTCATCGACCGTAAATACGGGCTTCTTGATACTGGGTATTTCTACTGCAAAAATCAGCTCGAAAGATCAACACGCCCTCATGATTAATGGCCAATCGCCATTTCATCGAGCGCTAGAAACACATTCTCGTCCAAATGACCTTCGTGAACTTGTTTACACACTTTACGACGCACAGCCAAACCAGAAATCAAACGTTCAATGGACAGGTGTCGATTGCTGGTGCTGTCACGGTCGTTGTACAGCTCAATTAAGCGACTCAGTGTTTCGTATGGGATAACATCCTCCCCTACTCTCAACCAATCAAGCTTCTCAATGAGCTCTGAGCACTCTTCTTTGATTGAGGCATGTGAGTGCCCGGTCATAGCAGATAAAGCCGTTATGCTGCGTTCTAGAGCCTCTGTGGAGGTATATTTAGAGAGAGTAATCATGATCTCATCAGCGTTGATCTCAACAGAGTGTTTACGCTGCTTCACTCGACGTCCCAATTTGCCTCTTGGCGACGGAGCTTTACGCTGAATGGGCTCAAACTCACCATCGATAATCTCAGACAGCTCTTCCAGCTTCTGCTTAGACACCATCTCGTTACGCAGCGGGTTCGGTAACGTTGGGGCCATATTACGCTTACCGGCGTTGGTGGTACGCGCTCTTGAATAACGCAACACCTCTTCGACATTACATTTGATATCAACCTGATAATCGGTGGTTTTGCCTTTTTCGATCAACGCCGTGATCGTCAAGTGATAACCCCAAAGATTCACCAGGAAAGTATCTTCTTGATCCCCTACTTCGCCCAATTTTCTGAGTTCGCGGATCAAATCCATCGAGAAGCGACGCCAATCGATATTACGAGCCAACTTCTGGTTCAGCTCGCTCAGTAACATACAATCTGAGTGGCGACGTGCCATACGGCTTCTAAAGTACGAATACATTTGGAAGACCAAGGTATGTTGTTTCAGGATTTCTGGCGGAAATAGGAAGAAATAATCACGCGTCAGCAGCTCTTCGTAGAACGAAGGTTCCCAGACAAGGATATACAGGTTCGGTTTAATGCGAATTTCGCCATCAGAGCCCTCTGTAGGCGCTTCTTCCGATGCCGTAATGGTTCTAGCTAAGAATCGGAAACGATCACTCTTGAAGCCTTCTGGCATGTTCTCGCTAAGCCAACGGCCCGTGAGCTCGTGCAGTTGGAAATCCGTAAATTCGATACGATCAATACTGTCACGGATCGAATCGCGTGCAGGACCGCTGTCTTTCTTGCCACGCAAAGACAAAATATCAGTGATGTAGAGTGGTGTTTTGTTCGGGGTGTGTTTCGCGTCGAGATGATAATCATCTTGGTGGTGATCATGATATTGAACAGTAAGCGTGAATAACGCGAACAGCGTCATCAGATCGTCAACCGTCATGATGTTTTTAGAAGATCGTGTCTCGATCACCGCTCGAGTGCCAGAGATCGAAACCATAGATTTCTGGTAGCTCTTACGTGTTCTAGGTGGCGCCAACGCTTGATCAATAATCCCCGCCCAATTGGTTGGAGAAACAATGAATTGATCCGCTTCGTCTTTCATCGTCGGGGGTGTATTCAGTCCGTGTTCATTCAGTAAGCGCTTGTTTACTTTGGTTTGAGCTAGTGCTTTAGAACGCTTCTGCTTTTCATTTTGCTTGACGCTTTCTGTCACTAAACTGGTGGCACCCAGAACCGATATCAATTGGTTTGGGTTCACAAAGCGATGCAACATGGTTTTACCCGCAAGGCCTTCTTCAAAACGAACTGGGATTTGTTTGAACAGACCAATACTTACAGCGGCTCTCAGCCTTTGTTGCAAGGCGGCGCGAGTCACTTGACCATCAGTTGATTCAATAATCTCGGTGGTGGAGACGTATCCATCTTTGCTGCTAAACCCACGTAGTGAAATTAGGTTAAGAAGCTCAACGATGCTTTTGGTGACCCCTTTGAAGTGTTGATATTGTTCTATCCATTCAACGGCTGTTTCAGATACCTCAAATAAATGACCATCTTTGTGGCTTCGTGCCTTAATTAACAATTTCTCTTCTGGTTTCATTTTTGATCCGTATCACACTAACCGTAATTTCACTATAGTTCCTGAATGATAAAGAAAGAATGATCATAAATAAAGAGAATTTATTGGCTTTTAAATAACTGATCTTTTTGATTAATATGATCTTAAATGATTAAGTGATCTAATGATCTGGCTGTGAGTTTGCTTTTAAGTGTATGAATTATAAGTATTAAAAAAAATCCAATTGGAAAGCATGATCATAAAGAACCCGAAACGATGATCATTAAATTAAAGAAAGCATGATCACAGAACCTCAGAACGATGATCATTAAGTCATTGTAAGCATGATCATTATCGATTCGAAAGCATGATCATTATGCTTATACAGCTTATCCACAGTCCGTAATTGATCAAGTTGTATTAAGCGGCTTCTAAGTCACCTATGTGGATATTTTTGACAGCCAATTCATCGGAACAATGATCAAGTAATGCGCCTTTTACATCGTTCTTCCCCTTTAGTGTTTAAAATTCAATCGGTAGTGGTTACATAATCACTGGTTGGGGGCTTTTAGCGCGATACATCATAAATCAGGAAGCATGATCATGAAATTGTCATGTTTCTGCATTTGTAATCCGTGTCGATTGAATTTCTAAGCAATGAGGCCTTATAGAGCTTGAATCCCCATTGCAAAAGCATTTGTCCGTAAGTTAGCTCTATATTTATATGCTTCCGGAACGATATTTACTTGATCATTTTTCCGTGATTTGATCATTTCTAACATGCACTTACTCCGATCAATATTGGTGAGTTTAGGCCTTGATCATGCTTCATAATTTGGCCTTATCAATTATCTAACTGTTGATGTACTCCATGATCATTCTTCCGGATAGGTTCCAATCCTCTTTCGTTTTATGACACTCGATTTTTACTTCGACTTTGAATTTTTTGTCCATTTGGTCTGTTTGGTTATTTTTTATTGAAAATCTGACAAATTCGAATGCAAATCACACCAACCGTAATCTATGGTTGTATTTCAATCGTTCCGAAGTTTTATTATCTGGTATTACATTTACATTGTAAATAAGTGACGGTGTAACATTTCAAATGTAAGCCGGAAATAACACTGTTGGCGGTGATAAAAATGGAAGTTTTTGTGTTCATCTAAGCCTATTTTTCATCAAACTGTAAAAATACAGTCTATTTTATGTGATTTTACTCATAAATGCATGTTCATGTTTTTGTTGTGTTTGTTGTTAATCGCTGTACAATTTGTTCTAGGTTAATCATTACGGAAACTGGCAATGAAAAGAGAACAAACGATTGATAAGCTCTATCAGCTAGCCGAACAAACTCAACAAGTTCAGGCTGACCGAATTGAGATTATTCTGGAAGAGCGAAGTGACGAACATTTCCCTCCAATGTCTAAAGCTATGATGGAGACGCGTTCAGGCTTAACTCGTCGAAAATTGGATGAGGCTATCAACAAGCTTGAAGCGGATGGTCATCAGTTTACAAAGAATAACGCCAATCATTACTCGATTTCATTGACTGAAGCTCACATGCTGATGGACGCAGCTGAAGTGCCGAAGTTCCACCAACGTAAGCAGCATGTAGACAATAAGCCATGGGTTATTAACGTGCAGAACCAAAAGGGTGGTACGGGTAAATCAATGACAGCGGTTCACCTAGCGGCTTGTCTGTCTTTGAACTTAGATAAGCGCTACCGTATCTGCTTGATTGACTTGGATCCACAAGGTTCTTTGCGTCTGTTCTTAAACCCACAAATTAGTGGTGCAGAGCACGACAGTATCTATTCTGCTGTTGATATCATGTTGGACAACGTGCCAGAAGGCCAAGATGTTGATCTTGAATTCTTGCGTAAGAACGTACTTTTACCAACACAGTATCCGAATCTAAAGACGATTTCGGCGTTCCCAGAAGACGCGATGTTTAACGCTGAAGCGTGGCAAAGCCTATCTCAAGATCAGTCACTTGATATTGTTCGTCTTTTAAAAGAGAAGCTTATCGACAAAATTGCTGATGATTTTGATGTGATTATGATTGATACCGGCCCGCACGTAGACCCTCTAGTGTGGAACGCAATGTACGCATCGAACGCTCTTCTGATTCCATGTGCTGCCAAGCGTTTGGATTGGGCTTCAACGGTTAACTTCTTCCAGCACTTACCAACCGTGTACGAGATGTTCCCGGACGACTGGAAAGGGCTCGAATTTGTTCGTCTGATGCCAACCATGTTTGAAGACGACAACAAGAAGCAGGTATCAGTATTAACTGAGATGAACTACCTGTTGAATGACCAAGTAATGATGGCCACTATTCCAAGAAGCCGCGCTTTTGAAACTTGTGCAGATACTTACAGCACGGTTTTCGATCTAACGGTGAGCGACTTTGAGGGTGGTAAGAAAACTCTGGCTGTCGCTCAAGACGCAGTACAAAAAAGTGCTCTAGAATTAGAGCGTGTATTACATAGCAACTGGCCTTCACTTAATCAGGGATAACAAGAATGGCAATTAAAACATCTGACTTAAATGCAAAGCTATTTGGTAAAGCAAACAAACGTCGCGTAGCAACGCCACAAGAAGCTCAAACAGCTGCTAAAGAACAGGCTCAAGTGATCGAGCTTTCTGTTGCGGGCGAAGAATTGGTTTCATTTGAACTAGTTCGAATCCCGGCGGCTGACGTAGCAACTCAAACGGTTGTTTTCGAAGAAAATGCTCGTGAGCAATCTTTCTTAAACGAGCACGCGCTTTCTGATGTTCTTACAACATTGAAAGAACGTGGCCAGCAATACCCAGCGGTTGGTCGTAAAAACAAAGACGGTAAGATTGAAGTTCTCGATGGTAGCCGTCGTCGTATGTCGTGTATTTTGGCTGACAAAGAGTTCCTTATCTATGTTGCTGAAAACATCAACGGCGAACACGCTAAGTTCCTATCCGATGTCGCTAATGCTCATAAACCGCTTTCTCTGTATGAGAAGGGTAAAGAGATGCAAGCGAAGCTAGATAAAGGCGAAGCTGAAGACCAGAAAGCACTAGCGAAAATGTTCCAGTGCAGTGAAGCTTTGGTGAGTGGCGCGTTGAAAGCGGCGGCTTTGCCTCTTGAACTGCTACAAGCTTACCCAAATGTGAGCGATCTTGGTCGACCAACCATTGTTAAGCTGCACAAACAATTTGGTGGTCTGACTGGCGAACAGCAGCAAACATTACTGACTAAGTGTGATGCTTCTGAAGGTTTTGTATGGCAGCGTAGCGAAGCACAAGGTGTTACGCGTTTAACTAAAGACGTTACTGAAACTTTGGAAGGTTGGATTCTTGAATTGGCACCTGCGCCAGTGAAGAAAGCTTCTCCAAAAGTTGAGCTTATTAAGGGCCGCGCTTCATACAGCCGTAAGGGTTCAAACTTGGCGTTGAACCTTAAGAAAGTGGATGATGCGACAATGGAAGAGATTTTGGCCTTCGTTCAATCGAAGCTCGATTAAGTCGACAACTTCCCATTACGACTCTAAAGCCGCATTATGCGGCTTTTTATTTGGCTGTGATAAACTGTGTCTAGATGAATCTGGACGCTAACTATGACAAACCCAACCAACACTTTTCTGCATACACTTTCTGATGTTGCTCAACATAATGATCACCGTTACGGCGTGGTTTTTAACGGCGATGTCGATTGGCAAAACACGGTTATTTCAACCTTCCTTGAAGATAAGAACGTTAAATCCATTTTTCAGATTGGCGGTGTCCCATTCGACGATGTGACGCATGCTCCGGTCAAGAAGGGGCTGCAACTTCTGGGTCGTGAATGCCAGATTCTTGTTTGTGATTTTAGAGATCAGTTTGACGCGAATGGTTTCAGTGCAGCACTGGGATCGTTAGTCGGTGGCGGTTTGTTGTTGGTGTTGCCGCCAAACGTCAATGAAGCTGAAGAGGGTAGGAGTTCTTGCTTTGGCCAACGTTGGTTAAAGGGGCATTTCGATAAACTCATTTCTGTTTCGCAAGCTAATGAAGCTGGCGATGTTACTCAAGCGAGTAACGCATTCCCCCCAAAACAAAACGCTGAAATCGGATTGGATAGATTTGAACAGCAAAACGTGGCTGTTGAGTTGGTCAAAAAGGTGTTGTCTGGGCATCGCAAACGTCCTTTGATTCTTACCGCAGATAGAGGTCGCGGTAAAAGCTCGACGTTGGGGATTGCTGCAGCGCAGCTTCTGGTTGAACGTCATGGATTAGATATTATTGTGACTGCGCCTTCAGTGAAAGCAATCGAGCCTGTATTTTCCCATGCAATACAGAGACTCGAAGTCATTGAAGTGGTTAACGCTACTCACATTCGCCATCAAGGGGGAAGTTTAAGATTCGTGGCTCCGGACGATTTACTTAAATCTAAGCCTGATTGCGACCTGCTATTGGTTGATGAAGCGGCTGCTATTCCAATCCCTATGCTCAAGTTCATGGTCGGCATTTATCATCGTATGGTTTTTTCAACCACGGTACACGGTTACGAGGGCAGTGGACGAGGGTTTGGGATTAAGTTTGAATCTTGGCTTTCTGTACACCGCCCTGGTTGGAAAGGCTTTAAGCTTGAACAACCGATTCGTTGGAACAACAACGACCCACTAGAAGCTTGGTTGTTTGACTGCTTCCTGCTTGGTAACGATGCGTCGCTAAGTGACTCGGCGATTCATGAGTTAGATAACTTTTCTGATCAGACAATCAACCAATTAAATTTAGTTGAACTATCGAAAGCAGATTGCTTGGCTAATCCACACAAGTTACAACGATGTTTTTCTCTACTTGTCGATGCTCATTATCAGACGTCACCCAACGATTTAATGCAGTTCCTCAACAATTCAGCAACCCGTTTGTACGCCGCCTGGAAGCAAAATGAATGCTTAGGTTGTATGTTGGTTACTGAAGAGGGTGGTTTAGATAAAGATTTGATCGCTCAGATTCAAATTGGAAAACGCAGGCCTCAAGGACACCTTGCACCTGTGTTACTGGCAAACCAACTTGGCTGCAAAGAAGCGGCGACCAGTCGCTGCCTTCGAGTGATGCGCATTGCAGTTTCAACGCCTCATCAAGGTTTGGGCATTGGCGGTTGGATGTTGGCTAAGTTATCAGAGCAAACTAGCCAAGCGGATTATCTGGCGACAAGCTTCGGTGCGACTAGTGAGTTGATTTCATTCTGGCGCGATAACGATTTTGTACCTGTCCATATTGGCCACCAGCGCGATCAGGCAAGTGGCTGCCACTCGGTATTGATGGTTAAGGCGCTTACCTCAAACTCCCAAAGCTGGATTAACCAAGCTCTAAGTCACTTCGAGCGTAGCTACTGCTTTCTTGTTTCAGGTTCTTTGGTTTCACTTGAAACCGAAATGGTGCGCGTACTGCTGCCAAAGAGTGTCGATACCGTTAGCGAGTTTGAAACTCAGTTAGTTAGAAATTACGTGAACGGTGGCAACAGTTATGATGCGATCAGCTTCAGCGTACTGAACTTGATTCTACTCAGTAACGAGCGAAACATAGGTATTTCTGACTTACTCATCGCAAAGGTTGTTCAGCAGAAAGAGTGGGGGACTTGTGTCGAACAGTTAAATCTTGTTGGTCGCAAACAAGCAGAGATTCAGTTTCGTAAAGACGTCGATGCATTGCTAGCAAATTTACACTGTAAATAGACAGGCCATCAATAAAATAGACCGGCCGCTACAAATTAGATTTACAGTGTAAATTAGAATCTTGGATTTACACTGTAAACTGAAGATCCATATTGAAATCCGTTTTTGCCCTGATTACCAGCTTCATCACTTCTGTTCCACCTTCCACAACAGCCTTTAATCATCTAAAGCTATTCGCCTTTACTATCTTGCTCTAATATCGAATCGACATTCAATCACACGAAATATTCTGAAAAATTTCCCTATGTACTTGTAAAGGCGAAGCAGATCATAAAATGTGTAAGTCTTATTTATGAGTCATGTTTGCAGAATCGAAAGTAAGTGATGTGACGCTGATTATTCTAATAATGTGATACTCAGCGCAGAACGAATTATATAGACTGAATAACAACTGAGTCATTAGGGATACTCAATTCGAATGTGGGATAACATTGTTACATTGTCAGAAGACAAGCAACAAGTGATGGCATGTCTGCCGTCGGGGTTTGTGGTTGAAGCAAGCTTTGATAACACGACGTTGCCACCAACCTTGGAAGCTTTGGACGCATCAAACTATTTTCTTTTTGAAGAAGAGGTGTTGCGCTTCGTCACTCTTGCCAAAGAAGGTAAAGGGGAAGCTTACGAAGGAGTCTTGATTGCCGAAGTTCGTAACGCAAGCGTTGCTGTCGAACTGTCTGATGACGAGATGCTCGCGAGTCTGGTGGTGACGGGACCACATTATGGACACGCACTGCGCGGGAGCGACATCATTCATTGTTTAGCCCAAGCCCACATAACAAAGGGAATTAATAAGTTAGCGCTCAGAAAAGTGCTGATGATGAGTAACAAGCTTAAACCCGGTGAAAAGTTTACTCAACCCGTCGCGAAAGGGACGCAGCCAGTAAAGGGTAAAGATGCTAAGTTTGCCGCCTTGGTTGAAGACATTACTCGCCAAGTCTTGAAGCCTCGCAGTAAAGACGAAGGCAAGATTGATATGCGAGACTTGGGGCAAACCATTACTGTTGGTCAAAATGATCACTTGATGAAGCGTACTCCCGCGACCAAAGGCATCGCTGGCTTTACCGTCCAAGGTCGAATTATCCCACCACTTCCTGGACAAGACAGTTTAATTAAGCCTGGAAAGGGCACCTACATCTCCCCTGACGACCCCAATTTATTACTCGCTTCATTTCCTGGATTACCCATAATCAAAGATAGAACTATTGAAGTAGATGACGCCTTGTGTGTTAGCAACGTAGATGTATCAACCGGACACGTTAAATTCAAAGGCAATGTCTTTGTCTCTGGGAACATTGAACCGGGAATGATCGTTAAAGCGACAGGAAGTGTCACGGTTGGTGGCTTTATTGAATCGGCAGAAGTCCAAGCACAGGGTGACATTAAAGTCGCGAAGGGGATTATCGGTCATACGACTAAAGAGGGTGAGCCGAAAAGCTGTAAGGTGTTTAGCAAAGGTTCTATCACAGCAAGCTATGCACAGAATGCCGAACTCCAAACCGCCACCGACCTTCGACTGGGTGTGCACAGCATGGGTAATGATATTCGTTGTGGTAACAACCTTATCGTGATGGATAGTTTGAAGAAGCACGGTACGCTCAGTGGCGGCGAAGCTAGAGTCGGTGGGAAAGTGGAGTGTGTCTTTTTAGGCGTAGAAGGAGATACCGCAACCAAGGTACACGGATTTGCACGTTACGATGGTTACCGACAAAAGATAGCCGAGCTGAAAGAAACTTATAAGCACGCTCAAGAGCAGACCATGGATGTGATTCGCCAAGAGCTCGAATTTAAGAAGCGACCAAAAGCGGAACGCAGCGAAGAGCAAGCGCTAGAAATTGAGCAGCATCGAGAAAAGAACAATCTCGCGATTGAAAACACTAAGTCGCAGTTGGATACACTCGAAGCTGAGTTTGAAACCAACCTTGCCGAGTGCACAGTTGAGGCGCATGAAAAGGTGTATACCCGAGTGACTATTCAATTTGGTGATGAGACAGTCACCACCAAGCGAACTCATGGCGGCAGTGTTTTCTCGTTCAACCAATACGAGATTCAATGTTCATTCAAAATGGAACAAGAAGATATCTCGTTGTAATTGAAATACTTTGAAATTGACCGACTCTGAATAGAGCGGCTCGGGCTATTTTCTACTCATTAGAACAAACAAAAAAAGGGGGAGCTGATGCTCCCCCTTTACTTTTGGTGATATTGATTTAGTTAGATTCTTTAAGTCACATGAGCGCTTTAACTTGCTGCTCTTACTTTGCCTTGCTTCAAGTCTGACAGAACTTGTGCTTTCGGACCGTCGGCAATAATGCTGCCTCTCTCCATCACAATCACTCTATCTACAATATCCAACATCGATGTTTTGTGGGTGATAAGAATCAATGTCTCGTTTGGCAATAACTGGTTGAGTTGATGTTTGATGTGCATCTCTGAGCGATTATCCATCGCACTGGTCGGTTCATCCATCAAAAGCACGGGTGGACGTCCTAAGAAGGCTCTCGCTATGGCAATCGACTGACGTTGACCACCAGATAGCAAAGCACCACCTTCGCCCACTTGGCGTTCTAAGCCTGCTGGATCTTGCTGAGTAAAAGCGGTCACGCCCGCACGGTTGGCTGCGTCCATCACATCACGGTCATCGACCAACGGGCGACCTAAGGTAATGTTGTCTCTTACTGAGCCGTAGAACAGGTTACTGTCTTGCGGTACACAGCCTATATTGCGTCGTACGTCGACATGATGCAGTTGTTCCATGTCAGTGTCATCAATGCGCACATGACCTTCTGTAGGCTTGTATAGGCCCATAATCAAACGTTCTAGCGTGGTCTTGCCTGAACCAATTCGGCCAATGATCGCCACTTTTTCACCGGGTTTGATATTAAGGGTTAGGTCTCTGATAGAAGCGACAGGCGAGTCTGGGTAGTGGAACGTCACTTTATCTAGCGCAATATGACCCTGAATAATCGGACGGTGGATGTAGCGCTTACCTTCTTCCTGTTCATCAGGCATCGACATTACTTGTTCAATCAAGGTCATCGAAGACTTTGCTTGGTTGTAACGTGTAGAAAGCAAAGACAGTTGAACAAGAGGGCCAATTGCACGGCCGCTCAACATGGTCGCGGCAATCAAGCCACCCATGGTGAGTTCACCTTCTGCGATGAGGTACACACCAAAAATGATCATACCTACATTGGTACTTTGTTGAACAAAGCCAGCCGTGTTTTGGATGCTGTCGGTGATACGGCGACTTTTGATATTCCAGTTTGCCATGTGCGCAACCGCTTCTTCCCAACGGAATTGGAACTGACTTTGCGCGCTGAATAATTTAACGGTCTCTAACCCAGCCAAACTCTCAATCAGGTTCGCGTACTTCTGAGAAGCAAGTCTAGAGCCTTCTTCAATCGTACGACGTAGTGGCCCTTGGATTAACAGTGCATAGATGATCAAAATGACCACTCCGACGACAGGAACAAACACAAGGTTTCCGGCCATCAGCCAAATTAATGCCAAGAACATCAGCGCGAATGGTAAGTCGATTAACGAGCCAATAGTTGCTGAGGTAAAGAACTCACGGATTGATTCAAATTCTTGCAGGTTTTTCGCGAAAGCGCCAACAGAGGCAGGCTTTGCTTCCATGCGAATCCCCAGAACTTTACTGAACAATTTAGAGGAAATTAGGATATCGGATTTTTTCCCCGCGACATCAATGAAGTAACTGCGCATTAACTTGAGAAGCAGATCGAACAGGAAGACAACGAAAATACCACTCGCCAACACCCACAGGGTTTCAAAAGCGAGGTTGGGGACTACTTTGTCGTACACCAAACGAGTAAACATTGGTGCGGCAATGGCGAAGATATTGATCAGAATGGATGCAATCAACACATCACGATAGATGTTTTTAGATTCCCAAATCGTGCTCCAAAACCAGTGTCCTTTGCGTGTTTTTAAAACCTCTGGTGAACGTTCATCATAACGGAATTGTTTTTTTACCAAGAAGTAGCGGCCGATGAATTGTTCTTTGAGTTCATCGACTGGAATGACGATAGGCACCATCCCGCTTTCTGCGGTGATGATCTCTGCTTCTTGTTTTTCTAAATCGATACTATTTAGAACACATGCTTCGCCCTGTTTGAGAAGTAAAATAGCAGGCAGAATCAGGTGAGGAATACTTTCTAACTCGGAACGGTTTTCTTTCGCCACTAATCCCGCTCGTTCAGCAGAACGAGGGAATAGGAAAGGGGTTAGCTTTCCATCGGATAGTGGTAGCCCATTGATCAACGCTTCGGGCGAGTTAGCTAACCCGTAATACCGACTAACGTAGATCAGTGAGTTTAATAGTGGATCTTGCATGCGATATAACCCTTACAACTATTTATCAACAATGAAGCCTTGGAACACTTCTACGTAGTTATCAGACAGGATATCTAGCTGAGTCTGAGTTTCTATTCGAGACGCAATGGTGGTTATGCCTAGGTTGTGAGCGGTTCTAGAGATCGACGTTAAGGTGAATTTCTGTTTTTCATCATCAAGGTTGTGCGTAAACAAGTAATCCAACTTCACATAGCTTGGGCGGTACTCGTTGATGTAATCCAATGATTGGAAATTACGTCCGTAGTTATCAACCCCGAATACGGACTCAGCGTTACGAATGGTGTTACACAGCAGCGCCGTGTAGTGCGGAACATTGATGAAACAATTTTCTGGAATCTCAAAATGTAACAGGTGAGCAATTGAGGCATTGTGTTCAAGAGTTTTACCAATCCAGCGGATGAAGCTTGGCTGAGAAATACTGCTTGGCGAAATATTGATAGCAACGGGGCTCGTGACTTCTTTCGCATTCAGTTTCTCTATCATCTTCTCGATAACGTATTGGTCGAGAATGTGGCTCATTTCTAACTGTTCTAGTGCGTATAGATATTGGTTTGCACCGTAACGAACCCCCTCTTTTTCAATCGCAGAGAACACTTCTTGGTGATACGTTTTACCAAAGGCATTGTTTGCAGCTTGCAGACGGAAGGTGACAAGGTCGTTGATGATCGCTTCTTCAACCAACATACGCCATTGTTGTTTGCCCATTACAGCACCATGATCGTCTGCCGTTACGTAGCCGTAAGTCAGTTCACGGTTCGCCTTCGCACTTGAGAGTGCGTTATCGACCAACGACATAATTTCGGTACTGGTTTTTCGCGTGTTGCTGTATGTAACACCTAGCGCGATGTGTGGATTCGCCGTACCTGTTGGGTCTGAACCTAGGTTTTGAATGCAGTTTACGATGCTGCCAGCAACAAGTTTAAGTTCGCTTTCATCAATGTTCGGCATGATGAAACCGAATTCGTCACTAGAAATACGGGCGATGGTGATATCTGGCGATGAGATTGAAGCTTGCAGCTGTTCAGCCAGTTGATGAACCAAGGCATCACCTTCTTGATAGCCTTTTTCGTCGTACTCTTCACTAATAAACTCAGCTTTAAGTACCGCTAAACCACCTAAACTGGACTCTTCTAACCACTGAGTTAATTGAGACATGTAGTAAGCGCGGTTGCCTAGCTGAGATACTGGGTCGATATACGCTCTTTCACGTAACTTCTGAGCTTCTTTCGCTTGGTTTTTAAAGGCCAGTTCAACTTGAGTCGACATGTGGTTGATACCGTCGACAACCAAGGTGAGATCTTTTGTCTTTGGACGAGCCAGTGGTTCTCCAAACTGATTCTTGGCGATCTGATCCATCTTAGTAATGATCAACGAGAGCGGGCGTAAAGCACGCTTAAGGATCCAAGAGATAGACACTAAACCGAGCAAGAAGATCGTGCCAAAGATGCTCAGTAAGCGGATGAACGCTTGCCAAAGCTGATCGTAGGCAGGACCAGGGTGACTTACGATCTCGACTTCTGCCAGTTGCATCCAGCCACTGGTAATTACGCGGCGGTCATGAACAGGCTCAAATAGGTTAAGGTTAGTAAACCACTCTGGTACGCCAGTTGGCTTTACAGGGTATGAACGGAGAATGTCATCTCCGGTGTCTAGGAAAATCAATCGCACGACGGAATAAGAACTGCCATCAAATAGGGCGTTGATAACAGACTCCACTGCCACCTTGTCCTTTTCTTCTAGGTAAGGGGCGAGAGCCAGTCCAACAGTATTAATGGTATTACTTACCTCAGAGCGTTGCTGCTCCTCTAAGTATCCACGGGTGGTATTGAATTCGATCATAAAAACTGACGTCATCAGCAGTATGAATACCGCAACCATCCCGACCACAAGCTGTTTATATAAAGTCATTGTACCTACTCATCGTAATTGATAATGGGTTTGTTTAAATTGAGAGAGCGCTCACGAGAACGTAGGTCGTTCCATAAGCTCAATCTTGAAGATTTCCCTGCCAGCTTACCGCTGCCTGCTGCCGACTTAATTAACCAAAGGTTTTTACCATTGAAACTGTATATCGGTCGCAGGTCACCGCGTTTAGAACCGCGTTTTATTTCAGGGTTTAAGTTATCTAAAATTAGTGGTTCTGCACTGGGTGTTGAGTAGTACGCCAACACCATATGGAATTGGTTTAACTCAAGTGCTTTTACGTACACCAATCGTAATTTTTTATCTGGGACGCCGAGTTCAAGTAAAGAGAAGTATTTTGCAATAGTGAAGTCTTCGCAATCACCGGCGTTGCTGCCTAAAAACTCCAGTGGTGTCGCCCAGTAGTCATTCTTTCCCCACAGTATGTTGTCATCGACAAAGTACATTTGGTTAAAGAATTGGTTTACCGAATCAAGCTTTTCCGTTTCACTTAGCCCTTCGTACGACGTCATATTGGAGCGCCATGTTGCCACTCGTTTTCCGGCTCTTTCCCCGTAGGTTGCAGTAACCGCGTCTATCCATCTTTGGTCGCTCTTGTTGAGCGCCACTGAGGTAAAAGAGGTGAGGACCAGCAACAATAACGAAATCCGAGATTTCATAGCCTCTGCTCTTGTCTGTTCACTGTGTATTGAAAGGCGCTATCAAGCATCAAACGTCCTTACTCTTTTAATGCGTTGTTTTGAGCGCTTAATAGTGGCTTCAACATGTATTCAAGTACGGTTCTCTTGCCCGTGATGATATCGACAGAGGCTGTCATACCAGGAATGATCGGCAACTCTTCGTTGTGTCCAAAGCTGTATTTATCGGTACGTACACGCACGATGTAGAAGCTATTGCCTTCTTCATCTTGAGTGGTATCGGCGCTGATGTGTTCTAGCACACCTTCTAAACCGCCATATTTTGTGAAGTCATAGGCACTAAATTTAACAATGGCGGTCAGTTCTGGGCGTAGGAATGCGATATCTTGCGGAGCGATTTTAGCTTCAACCAATAGCGAGTCTTCAGTCGGTACAATCTCAACAATGTCCATACCCGGCTGAATAACACCGCCCACGGTATTAATACCGAGTGTTTTGACTGTGCCCGTTACGGGAGAGACCACGATGGTACGGTTTACTCTGTCTTCAAGGCCAACCGAAGATTCGGTCATTGCAGAGAGCTTGTCTTGTGCTTGGTTCAGTTTTTCTTGTTGTTCCGAGCGGAAGCTCAATGCTGCATCAATACGGCTTAACATAGATTCTTTGATTGCGGAACGAAGGAGAGGGATTTTGAGTTCGCTCGAGGTCATTTCTCGACGAGTGTCATTCACTTGTCTTTGAAGCTTGAGGAGTTCAATTCTTGGCACAACGCCTTCATCGGCAAGCGGTTTTGTTATGTCTAATTCTTGGCGGGCAAATTTGTAACTTTGTCTTAAGTTATTGACGCGCGATTTTATTTCAACAAGGTCTTGTTGCTTTTGTTCAACTTGTTGATCAAAAACGGAAAGTTGGTTTCTTAGGTTGTTCAGGTCTTGACGATATTCGGCTTTTTGGCGATTAACCAGTTTAGGTTGAAGTTCGTATAGCTTTGGTGGGAAGGCGAGTTTGCCGTAGTCGAGTACCACACTTTGTTTCCAGTTTTCGACGGAGAACTCTTCGTTGATGACCACGCTGTTAAAGGAAGCTGAAAGCATCAACACGCTGGCAGTTAAGTTTGCCACTTGTTGTTCGCGCTCTCGGAAGTCAGAACGGAATCGAGTGTCATCGATCAACAGCAGCTGTTGACCTTTTTGAACGCGTTGACCTTCCCTTACTAATATCTCTTTTACGAGGCCGCCTTCAAGGTTTTGCACTACTTGGATTTGGGAAGAGGGAATGACTTTGCCTTGGCCAACGGTGACTTTATCGATCTCAGCCCAAGCGGACCACCCAATAGCAGCAATAAAAAACAGAACGATCACCCATAACATAATACGCGCACTGGTGGGCGTATTGAGTAGTAGTGCCGCTGTTTTATCATCGACATACTCAAGTTCGGTTTCGTTCAATTTGCTGTAATTCTTCTGGCTCATGACAGTCCTTGTTTGCTAAATAAAAGTGCAAGCCTATTGAGTGTATTCTTACTTTTGATAAATGTTAAGATTTTGCTCCTTTAAATCTTTGAATTTATATATTTTTTAAGACTTATCGGTTCTTGAAATCTGTTTTATCCAATTGGTGCTTTCTCAGCTTGTCATACAGTGTCTTTCGCGACACTTGCAGCTCTTGTTGCACTTCTTTTAAACGTCCTTGATGGCGATGCAGTGCCTCAATTAAGATAATTTGTTCAAAGCTATCAGTACGTTGGTTTAACGAGTGTTGCTGCTCCTCAATGCTCACGTCACGCTCATCCGCGTCACTTTGCTCACCAGTATCACCGTCGAGCGACGGCTGCTTAATTTGAGTCAGCACTCTGAGTTCGGCATGTTGGCGAAGCTGACGAATGTTTTCCGTCCAATGAGTCGCAATGAGTCGTTGAATCTCTTTTTCTGTAATGACGGGTGGCGGCAGCTGATATCGACTTGCCGCACCACGAGCAAAATGCTTAAACAAGGAGCCAATATCTTCGGTTCGTTGCGCCAAGGTTAGCAAATCAAATCGTCGGAACTCACCTACAATTGTAGTTGGAACTATTGTGGTTGCGATAATGATACAAGTTGCATTGGTCTTGCATGAGTTTTCACGAAGTAGAGTGGGTTTTAGAGCCGCCAACCAGCGCCATTGTTGTGGAGTTAATGCTTCTGTTTCATGGATATAAAGTGTTCCGCCCTGATATTTTCTGAATAATTGCACGACAAACTGATCAAACGTAGCTTGGTCATTGCGTGGTAAATTGAACGCAGCGACAGGGCAAAGTTCCGCGGATTGATGGCTGTGCAGATCGTGCGTGTACTGCGCCGTGACCCTTTTACCTGTCCCGAGATCGCCGACAAACAGTAGAAGAGGGTGAGTTTGGGTATCTAAAGTGATCAGTTCTCGGCGTAATGCCTGCATGGATGGCGATTGACCAATCAGTTTTGGTCCCACCTGATTCTGCATCGCCAACTCTTTACGCAATAAGTTGTTCTCTTCAACCAATGCGAGTTTATCTGCGGCTTTTTTTACAGCGGTGAGTAGGGCATCGACCACAAATGGCTTTTCTAGAAAATCGTAGGCGCCGGCTTTCATTGCCGACACCGCGGTTTGCACGTCACCATGCCCAGTAAGGACGATGATCTGAAAATGAGGATTTTGGCTCAGCAACTTTTGTGTCAATTGAATGCCATCCATCACTGGCATGTGAATATCGGTGATGACAATTCCAGCTTGTGCGGTATCTATTTTCTTTAATGCCTCAATAGCATTAGGAAAGCAGACGATATCGATGCCTTCAATGAGCATGGCTTGTTCTACGGAGTCTCGGATTGCGGGTTCATCGTCGACAAAATAGAGTTTAGGCATAGAGTGCAAAAGTCGAGTCCTTAACAGTATGTGATTTGCTGTATGTCAGATGAGCAGTATGTAACATTCGTTTTCTAATCAACAATAACAACGGCACGTCAGCCCTTATCGTTATATAACGGGATGTTTAGCGAGAATACCATGCCTGAAGGCTCTAATCGGTTTGCGCTGATCGTGCCGTGATACGCCTCAATAATCCGTTTCGATATTGAGAGCCCTAGCCCTAAGCCTTCCGGTTTAGTGGTAAAAAACGGGTCGAACAATTTTTCTAATTTGTCGTCCTGCATGCCTATTCCGTTATCCCAAATGATCACCTGACAAGAGTCATGATGCAGTTGCCATTCGATGCCTATCTGTGGGCTAGCCTGTTGGTCTACGTTTTCCAGGTTTTGTTGCTCCTGCAAGACTTTCTGTTCAAGAACTTGCTGTTGAAGCGCTTGAGTCGCGTTGTGAATCAGGTTAACCAGCACTTGTTCCAGCTCGGTTGGGTGAATCGCAATGTTAATGTCGTCTGGCAATGTGCTTAACCTTAGCGTGATGCCTTGTTTGATCATTAGCGCACTAAGAATACTGGTCGCGTTGTTGATCGATTGATGCAGGTTTGCGACGTGATGTTCTTGCTTGGTGACCTTGCGAGTGAAGACTTTAAGACGCGCGATGATGTCGGTAATTGAGGTATTCAAAGCAATCATTTTATCGAGATTGCTTTTGACCAAGTCAGTCCGTTCCATTTCAAGCAGCTTTAAGCTGTTCTCACTGTATGTTCGCAGCGCTGCAAGTGGTTGGTTGATTTCGTGGTTAATGCTGGCTGACAGCTCACCGAGTACCGCTAATTTTGCGGTTTGTGTCAGCTCTTGTTCTGTCTGTTTCAACTTCGACTGCGACTCTTGGTATTGAAAAAGGGTTTGTTGCAGCTGTTGATTGGATTGCTTCAAGTAGTGAGTGCGTTTATCAACGGTTTGCTCTAGGTTTTGGTTGAGTCGGATCAACGCCACTTTCGCGAGATAAGTCTGGCGCCACGACCAAGCGATGAGCATCACCAAGCTGTAAATCACTACGAAGATGACATCGATCTGCAAAACTTTTATAAGCTCAGCTCTGGTCTCTTTTAGGGCGACGACTTGGTACTGGTTGTTGCTGACCGTTGCAGGGTAAAGATTAAAAGCACCAAGCTTGAATAGCTGGTTAGCGGTGAGTTCTTTTCGGATTTCATTGGATTGAAGGTTCTTAGATTGATTGGTGTTGCTAGCCTCTGACTGAGAGCTTGAAGAACGAAAGGCTTCGATGATCGAAATTTCGCTTTGACCGTATTGGCGTTGAAGTGCGATATCCCTTTGTTGTTGCTGAGTTAATGGCAATAATGAATGGTAAAGCCATGGAGCTTGGCTTGATAGAAAGACTACTTGGTTAGAGTCGAGTACCACGATCTCATAGTCGTCGCTGGTTAGGATGTTTTCGAGGTTCTCTAAACTCACCTTTACGGTGATAACACCGACAACTTCTTTGTCGATATACAGAGGCGAAGACAGAAAATAACCGCGTACATTCGAGCGAGCGCCAAGCGCGACATATTGTGTATTGCTGCCTTGAATGGCTGAAGCAAAGTAGGGACGAAACGAGAAGTTCTCACCCACAAAAGTACGAGGCTTTTGGTAATTACTGGAAGCGACGACAGTACCGCTCGGGTCATGAATATAGATGGTGTCAGCTTGGCTTTGGTTTGACCATTCAAACAGTAATTGATTGAGTTGAGTGGCGGAAATTTTGTCTGTTTGTGGTGATGAGTCAAAATAAGAGAGCAGACGCGGGTCATGGCTGAGTAAATCCGGGATCTGTTTGAACTTATCCAGTTCAGAATCGATTTGTAGATTGGCTTTATTGGCCGCTTCATTGAGTTGCTGAGTGACGATTTTTTCTTGGAATTGTACTGCCATAAAGTGGGTTGCAGTCAGTCCTGCAGTTCCCAATAATAATGAGAATAAAACAAAAGGAGTCACTAGGTTAGGCAGTATCTTGGTCACTTGGATCTCAGCGTGTAATCGGTTTGTATAAAGATTATCAATATGATTGATTGAGTACCGAGATCTTGTTAACACCGAACACCTTCTGTGAGACAAAACCATGGCTTAGACTTGTGTTTCAAAGGATTACAGCGCAAAATCACAAAAAATTGAAAGGAGCAACGAAATGGAACTGACAGATATTCGTCGTGAATATGCTAAGGGTGGACTGAGACGTAAAGACTTAGCCGCAGACCCTATTGAGCAATTCAATCTATGGTTAGAGCAAGCCATCGAAGCTAAGATGACTGACCCTACTGCCATGACAGTTGCCACAGTTGATGAAAATGGTCAGCCATTCCAACGAATTGTTTTGCTAAAGAATGTTGATAAAGACGGTTTCGTTTTTTACACCAACCTAGGTAGCCGTAAAGCGCACCAACTTGAGCATAACAGTAAGATAAGCCTGCATTTCCCTTGGCATCCTCTAGAGCGACAAGTTCACATTACTGGCACCGCTGAAAAGCTGACAGCAATGGAAAACATGAAGTACTTCTCGTCACGTCCAAAAGAGAGCCAATTGGCTGCGATTGCAAGTAAGCAGAGTAGCCGTATCTCTGCTCGTGGCATTTTAGAAGGTAAGTATCTAGAGCTTAAACAGAAGTTTGCTAAAGGAGAGATTCCGGTGCCTTCTTTCTGGGGTGGCTTCCGAGTTCGCGTGGATAGCATTGAGTTTTGGCAGGGTGGTGAACACCGCTTGCATGACCGTTTCTTGTTCTCACGCCAAGACAACAGCTGGGATATTGATCGCCTAGCGCCTTAGGTTTACGGATCTTAAGTGGTCTACACCGAATAGAACATACAAAAATACCGCTGACTTAGTGATTAGAAACATCAAGCAGCGGTATTTTTTTATCTGTACATTCCCAGGTTCATCGACGAGTTGGTCATTCAACTCATTTATCACTGTGCAGCACAACGGAGATCTGTTTATTGAGCAGAGTTTCTGGGATGACGGAGCCTAAGCCCGAGTCCAGTGCATACTCAATTAATTGGCTTTTGCTGCGCGCATCGAACTTCTGTTTCAATCTCGCGACATGACCTTCGACCGTTTTGATTGAAATGTCTAACGTAGACGCAATGTATTGAGGCTTCTTGCCGAAAAGCAGTAAGAACAACACCTCTGATTCTCGCGAAGTCAGCCGCTTTTGCAGCTTAGACACGCGCGGCTCTGATCCCGCAAGTGATGCTTGATTACCTTTCGCTCCTGTTGCCTGACAAACCCAGTGGCCGACTTCTAAGATCGCAGTATCAGTGAGCTCTTGGCCATAGAAGATAGTGCCTTGGACATTGTCGTTATCATCAAGCCAAGGGGTTTTGGTAAAGATATGGGCGTGCCAGCGTCCGTCTGGATAGGGGTGAATATCGAGGATTTTAAGGGTGCTGCGTGTATCCATCACATGTTTGTCTTGAGCCCTGAAATCTTGCGCGCACTCAATGGTTTGACTGGGCATGTCGAAGTCGGTCAAACCAGTACAAGTCTCATCGGGTTTTAAGCCAATCAGTTTGTTGTAGGCAAGGTTTGCGTACACGAAGACCGAATCAGTATCTTTGCAGCCCCAGCAACCTGGAAGTTGTTCAAATAAAGAACGATGTATGGAGTTGAATGGATCTGGCAAGGTTTTATCTCGTAAGCAGAGGTATGGCAATAATATCAGTTTCTTATAGCGCTGCAATGGCAATTAGAGTTTGTACTCTGCTCGAAAATTAGGGCGGTGAATGACAGTTAAACAGATTGTTGACTAACTGCTTCAATCACGGGGAATCGGTGGTCAGAAAGGATGATAAACAGGCAAAAAAAAGCCAGCCTGAAGAGGGGCTGGCTAAAGACAAGATATGCCTTGTCGACATGTAGAAGATTTTCAGCTTAATTTACGAGGGTCAGGTAAATTAAACTGAGGCATCAATTTGATACCCAGAGTGACTTACTACTCTATCGACGAATCTACTCCTAGGAATGCTTATGCATAAGGGGGGAATTCCCCTATAAATGCTGCTCAATGTGATAATTGAGAACTTAGAGTAAATATTTGAGATGCTGAGTCAGTGATTGAAAGCCTACAGCTCTCGTACGACTCGGAATCCTAGATAGTTCGCTGCCGTTGAAGGCGGTACGTACAGTTCGTTAAATACCTTTGCCTCTTCAGGAGAGAAGCTCCACGCGCCACCTTTCGCTAAACCTTTCTGAATGGTTGTCCATTCCCATACGTTACCCACCATGTCGTAGAAGCCTGTTGGTGTTGGCAGGAATGACTTAACTGGAGATGTGCTAACGTTTGACCAAGGTGTACCCGCCCAGCCAGTATTGGCTTTGCCTGAACGGAACTCATTACCCCACCAGAAGTTGGTGTCTTGGCCAGCTCTTGCTGCAGCTTCCCACTCTTGTGGTGTTGGCAAGCGGTAAGTGAAGCCGGTGTTTTTAGATAACCAACGTGTATACGCTTTGGCATCGTTTTGGCTGACACATACAACGGGTGAGTTATCTGCTTGTTTAAAACCAGGGCTCTGCCAGTCATTGTCTGAAACGGTTGTGATCTCAGCATTGACGAACGTATCGCAGGTGTTCATCAGCTCAGCGTCTGTCTGGTAGCCTGTGCTTTTTACGAATGCTTTGAAGTCTTGAACACGGGTAGGTGTTGCGGCTAATGCAAACGGCTGTTTGATCGTCACTTGTTGTGCGTTGTTTTCACCGAGTAGGTAGCGACCTGAGCCGACAACAATCATTTCAGGGCTCTGAATGTTGTTTCCCATCGGGTCTGCAAACTTGGTACCGACATTCAATGAGTTCTGCTTGGCCTGTAATACAGCTCGTAGGTTGTGATCGCGGGCTATCTTCAGCTCTTGGTGGAAAGAAAGGTAACCCTCTTTCTCGATCGTGACCATGTGCTGGCCTGTTGGTAACATCACTTCAACGGGTGTGCTGCCATAGTTCACGCCGTTGATAGAAACCTTGTCGTTGTATTGATTTGAACGAACCACCAAGTTAACCCAAGCGACTTCTTTTTGCTGGTCGTTGGCTTGTTGCTCGCTTTGAGTGAAACAGTTTGATGACTGAATACCGAGCAGACGACAAGGTGTGTTCTTATCTGGACGAGTTTCTAGGTTCGCCGCAATCACTGCTCGGTAACGGTTATCTTCAGAGAAGCCCGAGGATTTCACTTTGTGTTGCAGAACGTGAATATTCAATGAAGCAGACGCAAGGTGCTCTTTCACTGTTTCCGATTCGGTCGCGTTGTCTACAAGGCTGTGCTGGAATTGTTTTACCGCTTTTTGAAGTGCCAAGGTTACCGTTTGGTCTGAACATTGCGCCAGTGTCATATCGCTGCTGCAACGGTTCGTAAAGCTAACGGTTTGCTCTTCCGTCTGAGTGATCTCGTTTCTGAGTCGCTCAGCTCTTGCTCTTAGCTTATTTTGGTTCAGATTAGCGATTGAAGCTTCTGCCGCTGCTTTCTCTGCTTGGATAGCCTCAAGCTCCATCATTAAGCCTTGTTGCTTCAGCTCTGAGTCTGAAATCGCAAGCTTGCCCTCTTTTACGGTTTTCCAAGCGTCTTGGAAGCGGTTTTGAGCAGGCGAGATATCGAAATCGGGCTCATCAATCATGCGCGAGTAATCTTGCTCTAGGCTGGCTTTTGCCTTTGCGAGTGTTTGCTCTGCTTGAGCCGATAACTCAGCTAGACGTGCCGTTTGCTGCGCCTGATTGTCGACTTCGTTTTGTTTGTCAGCCAATTTCTTCTCAACAGCCGTTAAGTCGGCATGCTTTTCGAAAAGTGAGCTTTCAATGTCGGTGACAGAAGACGCGATCGCTGGTGGTGTTGCCTCAGCAAAAACAGCTGGCGTCATTAAGCAGGGAGCAAGTGCAAATAATAGAGTAGGAAGACCTTGGCGCATGATGGGCTACTTCAATCGTAATTTAGGTTAATCGAATATTCTAAACGAAAACGCCATTTCGTCTGCAGCTACTGTTTATAACGATCAAACAAGGTTATAACGACCGTACAGTTTATAACGATCATACAGTTTATAACTATCAACAAAATGGCGAGTATTCATTCAGCTTTGTGAAATAGGCACGGCTATCTTAATTAGAGCGCTGAGCTATTCATACTGGACTTAGCTTTCCTTGCTAGGAAGAAGCTTAACCCAAATAGTGTCGCTACCGTTGATGGTAACTGTGCGGTTGTAAGACTCGTAACCTTGTTTTGAAATGGTTACTTGGTGACGACCACTTGGTAGCGCAACCTCAAGAGGGGTGCTGCCATACTTAATGCCGTTGATGGTCACTGAGTCATTGTACTGATCAGAACGTACCGTCACGTTAGCCCATTGTTTGTCACTCTTCTTAACGACTGCCGCGTCACTGCCCGTTAAACAGTAGCGCGTTGAAACGTTCAATAAGTTACATGCTGCAACCGCTTCAGGTTTTGCTTGAAGCTGAGCCTGCATCTGCATGAAGTAAGAGTTGTTACCAGAAAAGCCACTCTTGATCGCTTGGCTGTCTTGAACATGGATGTTCAGTTGAACACCTTGCAAGTTCTGTTTTGCTAATGAACTTTCCGTGAGCTGCTCAAGTAATTGGCTCTTGAACGTTTTCACCGCTTTTTGATTGGTCAGGTGTTTACCTTGAGCAGTACATTCACCCAATGTCATCGTTGATGAACATGTGGTGGTGTAGCTGGTTTCAAGAACGGCACTTTCGCGAAGTTCTGATGCAATACGTTTAACGCGAGCTTCAACTTTCGACTCTCTCAAGTTAGCCAGCTCATTATTCAGGCGAGCTTGCTTTTGCTTGATTTGAGAAAGGTGAATTTCGCTCTCGTTCATCGCTTGTTCGTTATCTAGCTGAGACGATTGATTCTCTTTAACCGCAGCCCAAGCGTCTTGGTAACTTTTCTGGAAAGAGACCAAATCCGTTTCTGGATCTTCAAGCAAGCGACTGTACTGTTTGTCGAGTACAGACTTGGCTCTGTTACGTTTTGCCTTAAGTTCTTCACCTTCGCGTAACAACTTGCTGTTCTTATTTTGAAGTTGTTTTAGGTTTTCAGTCGCCGATACTTTGGTTGCTGAAATACGCTCAATATCTGAGTTTTTCTCTGTTAGCTTTGCATCGATAGCTGAAACGGGATCGACTTGATTCAGTTCTTCAGCGGATACCGATGCAGATACCCAAAGTGGGGATAGCGCGAGTAAAAGCGCTGAAATTCGAAAGTTAGTCATAGGTCCCTGCAACTTGTAGATTGAAAATTGGCTCGTTAATAAAGTGTCTACTTCCTAGTTGTGAGTCACTAGTTATTAGCAATTAACACAGTACCCGTCTTTATACCGTTTTATTGCTATCCAATCTACTCAAAAGCCAAGTTTCGGTACTTCGGATACACTTTTTGCAGGTTTATCGCCAATTATTTGAGCTATATAAGAAAATTTATTCATTATGTTGGGGCGACAAAGTATTTATTGGTGGCATGGTTTGCTTGTTGGTGTGATTGCTTGTTGGTGTGATTGCTTGTTGGTGTGATTGCTTGTTAAGCCCCTAAACTCACCGGAACGATTGGTTTTACAATGCCCGTAGTTTGTGCACTCTTGATCATCTTTCCGGAGGCATGATCAAGACGATCTCGATAATGATCTTTTGTTTAAGGCGAGGAAATGACTCTCATGATCATTTACAAATTCATCTTATGCAGATTTCAGAGTATTATTCTTACTATGTCGACCTGAGTATTTTGATGTTATGCCTAAACCGTTACCCTTTCCGAACTTTGACTTGTCCCCGCTAAGCCTTACTGGCCCTCGCCCTGCGGAGATCATTACTTTGCCTTCGCATATGGATTGTCACGATCACCATTATTCGCAGGTAGTCATTGGTTTAAAAGGTCAGGCGGAATTTGAAGTGAGCGGTAAAGGTAATCTTGTCGGTCCAGGGCAAGGCTGTGTAGTCACGGCTCGCTCTGATCATGCTTTCGGTGGAGTGGTTGGTCAGTCTGATATTCTCGTACTCAACATGCCTATGCCAACCGATGATGACCCTCTGATGCTAGAGAAGATTAACCAGCTAGAATCCTCGAACGTCTACTTCCAATTAGATGCGCAAATTCAAAAGCTTATCCATATGTTGGTGCAAGAGATGCAGGCCAGTCCTGATGATCTATTGTTGAGTCGAGCTTGTAATGACACGGTGATTGCGTTGATGCAAAGACACATCTCGGCATTTGAAACCTCGATTAAAGATTCGCGTTTCGATCTTGAGTCGTTGGATCGCTACATCGAACAACACTTGGCTAATAAGATCTCAGTCGCGCAGCTTGCAGGCAGTGTGTTCTTGGGCGAAAGCCAATTCCACATGCTATTCAAAGATCAAATGGGCATTACCCCTCACCAATATGTTTTAGGAAAGCGTATCGACCGCTCTCGACGCCTTATTGAACAAGGTAATCTAAGCCTTGGTCAGGTCGCAGAACTTGCTGGTTTTTCCGGTCAATCCTCCTTTACTCACACCTTTTCTCGCCTTCAAGGCATGTCACCATCTCAATACAAAAAGCAAATTTCTGTTAAATAAAAAAACAAAACGGCATATTATATTAAAGTTTCATATGTGACCTTGTGTTTGTTTTGTTAATAAAGCGAGTTTTTAGCAAAAAACTCGGAGTTTTTGACAAGTAATCCTTATATACTCTAAATACACTGCAGCCATTGTAGAGATCCCGAACTCTTTTCGGGTGTGAGATTAAGGAAAACGCATGTTTACAGCTACTGATGTGTTAAAGCCAGAATTCAACGAGCAGTCGCTTGATGATCTTTGGACGCTTATCTCACCATTATATATGGTGGATGAAACCCAATGGCTAGAGCAACTTCTGCCGCTAGCTACCCCTTCTGAGTCTGAAAAGCAGCAAATCACAGACAAAACGACATCATTGATCGAAGCTATCCGTGCGGATAAGACTTCTATCCAGATGATCGATGCACTGTTGCTTGAATACAGTCTAGATACTCAAGAGGGCATCTTGCTGATGTGTCTGGCGGAAGCCTTGATGCGTATTCCTGATTCAGCAACCGCTGATGCACTGATTCGCGACAAACTCAGCGTTGCGGATTGGAAATCTCATCTAAAGAATTCTGACTCAGTGTTTGTTAACGCATCCACTTGGGGCCTAATGCTAACAGGCAAGGTGGTTGGACTTTCATCTAACGAGCAGAGTGCGGGTCAAGCCGTTAATCGCTTAGTGAACAAGCTTTCTGAGCCGGTGATTCGTAAAGCGATGCACCAAGCAATGAAGGTGATGGGTCACCAATTCGTTCTTGGCCGCAGCATTGCTGAAGCGCAAAAGAACGGTAAGTCTATGCGTGACAAAGGTTTTACCTACTCATACGACATGCTAGGTGAAGCGGCACTGACTACTGCAGACGCAAACAAATACTTCAAAGATTACCTAATGGCGATTGAAGCCGTAGGTCGAGACACATACGTCTCTTCAAAATCTAGCCCAGCACCGTCTGTTTCTATCAAGCTTTCTGCGCTTCACCCACGTTATGAAGTGGCGAATGAAGACCGCGTATTGACGGAACTTTGCGACACGTTAGAGCAGCTATTGCGCCGCGCAGTAGAGCTAGACGTTGCGATTACGATTGATGCTGAAGAAGCGGATCGCCTAGAGCTTTCTCTTAAATTATTCGAAAAACTGTACCGCACTGACCTTGTAAAAGGTTGGGGTAAATTTGGTCTGGTTATTCAAGCTTACTCAAAGCGTGCACTACCGGTTCTAGTATGGCTAAACCGCCTAGCGAAAGAGCAGGGTGATTTAATCCCGCTTCGCCTAGTGAAGGGCGCGTACTGGGACAGCGAAATCAAATGGTCACAGCAGGCTGGTTTCACTGATTACCCAGTTTACACTCGTAAAGAAGCGACAGACGTAGCTTACCTTGCTTGTGCGCGTTACCTATTGAGCCCAAGTGTTCGCGGCAATATCTTCCCGCAGTTTGCGAGCCACAATGCCCATACAGTTTCTGCTATCGCTGTAATGACAGAGCATAAAGACTTTGAATTCCAACGCTTACACGGCATGGGTGATTCTCTTTACAACCACGCGATGGAAGCTTACCAACAGTCGGTACGTATTTACGCACCGGTTGGTAGCCATAAAGACTTACTGCCATACCTAGTACGTCGCTTGCTAGAGAACGGCGCAAACAGCTCGTTTGTACACCGTTTAGTTGATGCACGTTGCCCTGTAGCAGAGCTGACTCAACACCCTGTCGATATGCTTCTGGCGTTCGATACGCTGCACAACACTAAGATTCCTCTGCCTCCAGCGGTATTCCCTGAGCGTAAAAACTCTTACGGTGTGAACATCGATATTGAAAGTGAAGCGCATCAGTTTGAAGAGCAGGTTAAAGCTTTCCTTAATAATCAATGGACTGCTGGCCCTGTGATCAACGGTAAATCTCTTGCTGAAAGCATGATCAAGGCTGATCAGAATGTTGAGCAAGTGACTGCACCTTATGATCGTCGTATTAATGTCGGTCAGGTGGCTTTCGCTAACCTTGATCATGTTTCCGCAGCGATCACTGGCGCAGATGCAGCATTTGCTGATTGGAACGCAACTTCAGTTGAAACCAAAGCGGCAGCGCTTGATAAGCTGGCTGACCTGATGGAAGACAACCTTGCTGAGCTGGTGGCAATTTGTCATCAAGAAGCAGGTAAGACGATTCACGACAGCGTTGATGAAGTGCGTGAAGCGGTCGACTTCTGTCGTTACTACGCAAAACAAGCGGATAACCTACAAGGTTTCGAACTAAAAGGTTTTGATGGCCAAACACGAATCGCTTCACGACAAGGTCGTGGTGTGTTCGTTTGTATTAGCCCTTGGAACTTCCCTCTCGCCATCTTCCTTGGCCAAATTACAGCAGCTTTGGTTGCGGGTAACACGGTTGTGGCTAAGCCAGCCGAGCAAACAAGCTTGATTGCAGCTCGCGCAGTGGAACTGATGAATGAAGCGGGTTTCCCTGCTGGTACCATTCAGTTACTACCGGGTCGTGGCGCTGAGATCGGCAGTGCACTAACAAGCCATGATGCGATTGCGGGCGTTGCCTTTACGGGTTCTACGCCAACAGCACAACGCATCAACGTTTCATTGGCAAGTCGTAACGCTAAGCCTGTTCCGTTTATTGCGGAAACAGGTGGCCAAAACGCGATGATCGTCGACAGTACCGCACTGCCTGAACAGGTAGTTCGTGATGTTATTCGTTCTGCATTCGCTTCAGCAGGTCAACGTTGTTCTGCGCTGCGTGTGCTTTACATTCAAGAAGACATCGCAGACCGCGTGGTTGCATTGATTCACGGTGCAATGGACGAATTGAGTGTGGGTATCCCACATCTTCATAAAACGGATGTTGGCCCTGTTATCGACCAAAATGCGAAACAGAAGTTGTTGGCGCACTTAGAAAACATGACCAATACCCAGAAGAAGGTGGCTCAACTTTCTCTAGGTACGGATTGTGAACATGGTGATTTTGTTCCACCAAGTGCTTTTGAAATTGATGACATCAGCTGCTTGAAAGAAGAACAGTTTGGCCCTGTGCTGCACATTGTTCGCTTCAAAGCGAGTGAGTTGGCGCAAGTGGTCGATCAAATTAACCAAACGGGCTTTGGCCTAACTATGGGTATCCACAGCCGTAACGAGACAACTTACCGTTGGATCGAAAAACACGTTCGTGTGGGTAACTGCTACATCAACCGTGACCAAGTGGGCGCCGTTGTTGGGGTTCAACCATTTGGTGGTCAAGGCTTGTCAGGTACTGGCCCTAAAGCGGGTGGTCCTCACTACCTATACCGTTTTACAGATGTTCATTTCTCTCAATCACAAGACAAGGCATAAGGAGCAGTATCATGGTTCATCAAGTGACAGGTTTTTCTGATGCTTTGCTAGCGTGGGAACAATGGAATCTTACCGACTTTGATTACAAGAGTGCTCAGGTACTTGCGCTGAAATCAGAGATCGAAAGTCAATCTGTGCCTTTGGCTGCAGTGGCAACTTATCATCTAGAGCAAGCGTCTGCGCTGCTTTCTGAACATCACTTAATGGCAGGTCCTACGGGCGAAACCAATGAGTTGTATGCCGCAGGCCGCGGTGTGGCTTTGGTGATTGTTGATGATTGCGAAGAGAAGGTGCCCGCACTGCAAACTGCAACAGCGATGATTACTGCAGCACTATTGGCAGGTAACAGCGTTCAATTGTGCAGTGATGACGTGCAGTTCAATACCTTAATTGCAGATGCCGCGAAACAAGCGAATCTACCAACCAACTTGGTGCAGGTTGCCTCGTTCGACGCTGCTCAACAGCTATTGTCTTGCGATGTGCGAAGCGCGGGTTACGTAGGTAATTCACAAACGGCACAAGCTATCAATTTACAGCTTGCTAAGCGTGACGGTGCAATCGTCGGTTTAGTAGCTGAAACGGATCTGGCGACAATGAATGTTGCCAATGATCCACACCTATCGCTGCGCTTCATTACCGAGCGTACGCGAACTATAAATATAACAGCCGTGGGCGGTAACGCGACCTTGCTCGAACTTGGAAGCGAAGCTCACTAACCTTCAGTAAAATTGGCTCTAAAGACTTTTGGTTTTCTCCATTTTTGGATTTAACCCTGAGTGCTTTGGAGCCTCAATACCTAACTCAATGCACTTGCTTGCCTTTACGGTGAGTACCTTGCATTGAATTAGGCATGGAAGGCTTTCTACAAAATGAGGACTATCAAATGATAGAAAACAGTTTTGCAATAACGACGACGTTCATTGCGTATCTAATTATGATGCTAGCGATCGGTGTTATTGCTTACAAACGTACATCTAACTCAACTGACTACTTCCTAGGTGGTCGTTCGTTAGGCCCATGGCCTGCTGCACTTTCTGCTGGTGCATCAGACATGAGTGGTTGGTTGCTACTTGGCCTGCCTGGTTACGCTTACGCTGCTGGCTTTGAAGCATTTTGGCTTGCTGGTGGCCTACTTGTTGGTACTTGGGCAAACTGGTTAATCAGTGCAAAACGTCTACGTACTTACAGCATTACGACTGAATCACTGACGCTGCCTGAGTACCTATCTCGTCGCTTCAACGATAATTCTAAGCTGATCCAAACAATTTCTGCTTTCTTTATCCTTTTATTCTTCCTTTTCTACACAAGTTCAGGCTTGGTAGCAGGTGGTAAATTGTTTGAAACGGTATTCGGCCTAGATTACACAACTGCGGTAATTATCGGTACGGTATGTGTGGTTTCGTACACCCTGTTTGGTGGCTTCCTAGCGGTATCTTGGACTGACTTAGTTCAAGGCCTGCTAATGTCTGCTGCGCTATTGATTGTACCAATCGCGGCAATGAACGGTGGCCTTGGTCAGCTATCTAGCGACCTGCACAACATCAACCCAGAACTTCTAACGCTATGGAATGATGCGAAAGGTGAACCACTGTCTGCTATTGCGATCATCTCGCTAGCGGCATGGGGCTTGGGTTACTTCGGTCAACCACACATCTTGGCTCGTTTTAAAGCAACTCGTTCAAACAAAGATCTTGTGACAGCACGCCGCATTGCGGTTATCTGGACTGCATTGTCTATGGTTGGTGCAATGCTAGTCGGTCTTGTTGGTCTAATCTACGTGACTAACTCTGGCGCGCCTAAGCTAGACGATGGCGAGAAGATCTTCATGCTTCTTGTTAACGCAATGTTCCACCCAGTCATCGCCGGTATCCTACTTGCTGCAATCCTAGCGGCAATCATGAGTACTGCTGATTCACAACTTCTTGTTTCTTCATCTGCAATGGCAGAAGACTTGTACAAGCAAATTCTGAAGAAAGACGCAACGTCAGAAGAGATTGTTCGTGTTGGCCGTTTCGCGGTTATCCTAATTTCTCTGATTGCTCTTGTGCTAGCGATGACGCCGGACAGTTCAGTACTTGGCCTTGTATCTTACGCATGGGCTGGTTTCGGTGCTGCGTTTGGTCCAGCTATCGTATTGAGCCTTTACTGGCCTCGTATGAACCGTAACGGCGCTCTAGCGGGTATCGTGGTTGGTGGTGTTACGATTGTTCTTTGGAAGCAGTTCACGGGCGGTTGGTTCGATGTGTACGAAATCGTACCGGGAATCATCCTATCGACTCTTTCTATCGTTATCGTGAGCCTAATTACTGGCGAGCCTGAAGACGAAGTTAAGAAGCAACACGCTGAGTTCGAGAAGAACCTCGTTGAGCTAGACTAATTTACATTGTAAAACAGATGTGAATTAGCAAAAGAACATTAGCTAAAAAGCAATTGTAAAAAGAAATTGAAAAATAAAAACAATAGAGTCACTTCGGTGGCTCTATTTTTTTGACTATACCCCAATGCTTTGACCTTTCGACCTTTGTTGCGTCTGACAAGTTGAGAGTATTAAGCATGTTTAGCTTGTTGGTGACGCTGGCTAAGTCATACTTCTAGGCTCGGAACATTTCAGTTCCCACTGGGATACATTACTCTTGCTAAGAGCTGTTGAGTAAATGAATAGGAAGGTAGTAGTGCCTCAAGTAATCCCGAATATTGGCTTTAACCATGAAAAAACGGCGCAGGCTGAGCTGGAGTTGGTGCCCTTATCTCGGCTCTATTCAGAAAGCAATATTAATCACGACCCTCAACTGCCACATCGTGTCAGCTTCTTCCTGATTCTGTTTATCGAGCAAGGCTCAGGCACACACATGGTCGACTTTGAGGACTACCCTTTTAGCCAAGGGAGCGTGTTGTTCATTCAAAGAGAGCAGGTGCACGCCTTTGATTTTAGTAATAAGCCACAAGGCACTGCGGTTTTGTTTACTCAAGCGTTCTTAGACAGCGTTCACGCTAACATGAAGTTGCCGAACTACACGCCTACTCATTTGAACAAGGCACATTCGGCACTGTTGTCACTAGACGAATCCCACCAAGATCGAACGCAGAGCCTGTTACAGCAAATTACGATGGAACTGAATCAACCCGAATCCGATCCCTTGATCGTGATGTATCTGTTCTCGGCATTGGCGCTGATTCTTCATCGTCTTCGACCTGAAGTGAAGCAGGATGCCTTGAGCTTGCAGCAGAACATTAAGTTTGCCCGTTATTTTGAGCTTCTTCAAAACAACTACCTGCGCGTGCGTGATGCAAACTGGTACGCCAATCAAATTAACACCACCTACAAGACGTTGAACCAAGTGTGCAAAGTCGCAACGGGGTTAACTGCCAAGCAAATCATCGATTCTTTTACCGTTTTAGAAATGAAGCGTCAGCTGGTGGTAACCAATATTACGTCTCAAAAAATGGCGTCGGATTTTGGTTTTGAAGACGCCAGTAATTTCGTTAAGTACTTTAAAAATCATACTCAAATGACGCCGAGTGAGTTTCAAAAGAAATATTCCAAGCCTTCCCTCTCTGAATAGTGAATGGGTCGACATGAATCATCTAAGGTTCGATATCTACCATTTTTCTGCCTAAATCCACTCTGCCGTGAGCCTCTCTCGTTGATTAATATAGTTTCCAAGCCAACGAGAGGACTTTAAAAATGAAAACAATAACTAAATCTACATTACTAGCGGCAAGCGTATTTAGCGCTTCTACTTTCGCAACCACTGCGACTGCCCAAGAGCTGTCTATTCAAGAAAAAGCGGTAGCGGTTATTTCGAGCATTGAAACGGGCGACGCAAAAGCGGTGAGCTACATTAACCCTGAAAAGTACATTCAACATAACCTAGCCGTTGGCGATGGTTTAGCGGGCTTTGGTGAAGTGCTACAAATGCTGCCTGAAGGCTCTGCGAAAGCGCAAGTGACGCGCTCATTTCAAGATGGCGACTATGTTGTCGCTCATACCGAATATAACTTCTTTGGCCCGAAAGTCGGCTTTGATGTGTTCCGCTTTGAAGATGGACAGATAGTTGAGCATTGGGACAACCTGCAAGAAATTGCCAAGCCAAACGCAAGTGGACGAACTCAATTAGATGGCGCGACTAAAGTCGTAGATCTCGATCAAACGGACAAAAATAAGCAGTTGGTCAGTGGTTTCGTTAAAGACATCCTGATCGGCGGTGATATGGCGAAGATTAATAACTATATCGATAATGAAGACAGTGCTTACTTACAGCACAACCCAGGAGTAGCCGATGGTCTAAGCGGTTTGGGTGAAGCTTTGGGTGCGCTAGCAGAAGCGGGTATGCCAATGGTTTATACCGCCAACCATAAGATTTTAGGCCAAGGTAACTTTGTGTTGTCGATCAGTGAAGGCCAGTTCATGAATAATCACGTTGCTTTTTATGATCTATTCCGTGTTGATAACGGAAAAATCGTAGAGCACTGGGATACCATTGAAACCATTCCTGCTCGTTCAGAGTGGAAAAATGACAATGGTAAATTTGGCTTTTAAATTGTGAGCTAAATTTAACCAAACATGGTTTGCTTAAGCGGTACTTTCGCAGAGGAAGTGCCGTTTTTTTATCGATCAATTTGATGACTAAGACGGGGGAAGTACTGTCGTTATGGGGTTTTACAATGTAAATCGAAACCGCATGAACGGGGGAGGATAAATGGAGGAAGAAGGATCTTGATGGCGTTTGATGTCAAAAAACGAAAGAGAAAAATGGCTATTTTTTGAACTTGGCGCTCACTTTTGTGATTAGCTCGGTGAATAGTGCAACCAAATTCGACATGATGTGTCAATTGTCAGTAACCACTAAAGACCTATAGGACAAAGGTATGCCTGATCTCTATTGCAAAGGATGTAAAAAAACAACACTACATAAGTCTATAATGAAACGTTGTGAATCTGAGCCCGAGACAACCTCTGGCCGTATGATGCAATGGACGTCAAAGCTATTTAGTGGAAACCTGTATTACGATATGGAAACTCAGCACTTCTGTCGAACGTGTAATTGTCGTTGTGAAACAGGAAGTACAGTTCCCCAAGTTGGAATGGCTTAACTTATAGTAAGTGCTTACCAACCTAGATAAAAAAACCTCCTTTATGGAGGTTTTTTCGTTTTCTATGCCGCTTTGAGTGCAAGTTTTGTGTCAATGGCGTTGCCATCAATCTTCACTTCCCATCCATAGTTCGAGTATTCACTTGCGAGTGCTTCAGCAACATCTTTTGATACTGTTACGTGTGTCCATGAGCCAATACCGTATGGTTTGTACGCGAGTTCTTGTGTCTTCATAATAGAGTTATCCTTTCTCTTTGAGAATCCCATTATTCACTTTGGCCTATATCCTTTCTTTCGTTTCTGGCTCAACTTATTTGTTATCTGGGTCATTTCTATAATAATTTGTTAATAGTCAAAGATTGATTTATAAGGGGTCTTATCGTTCCATATTGATTTATATTTGATGTGAATGCTAAAGGCATATTTAGTTTTTTTAAATGTGTGAGCGAGGTTTTCTTCGATTGTTCGTGGTATGGAATATACTGAGCGGAATTTAGAATGTTTAAGGAATGTTATGTCTCAGCATCAACTCGATCGTATCGATAAAGAGATACTAAGAATTCTGCATATGAAAGGGCGTTTGCCTGTTGTTGAGTTGGCAAAGCAGGTCAACCTAACGACGTCCCCTTGTTCTGATAGATTGAAGCGATTGGAGAAAGAAGGCTACATAACGGGCTATCATGCCGAGCTCTGTTCAGAAAAGCTGGGACTCGATGTCCAGGTCTTTATCCATATTCGTCTCGACCAGACCAGCTTCTCGATTTTCGATAAATTCGCCCAAGCGGTTGAAATGATGCCTGAGGTGGAAGAGTGTTATTCGCTGTCGGGTGATTTTGACACCATGATCAAGGTTCGAGTGAAAGACATGAAGGCGTACCAAGCGTTTATGGCAACCAAGCTGGGCACACTGCCGGGCGTGATTCAGACTCGCAGCGAAGTGGTGATTGAAGAGCATAAGAAGGGCTTTGGTGTGAACCCTGAGCTATTAGCAACCCTAAAATAGCGGCCTGCTTTCGTTTTACCAAGGTTATTTAGATATAAAAAATGGAAGCTCGTGAGCTTCCATTTTTTGTTGAGTGCCCGAGAAAAGGGCAATCAGATTAAGTTAGAGCAGTTAGAGTGAGAACAGATAAACCGCTTACAGCGTAATTGCCGCAGAAATTAAGCCAATCACACCACCGAATACTCCGCCCCAAACGACCAACCAGCCAAGGTGTTTCTTGATCATGGCTTGAACCATCTCTTTAACCAGCTTTGGTGTCAGTTCATTCAAGCGCTGATCGATGATCGCTTCAATATTCTCTTTGATTTCATCCATCATTGCAGGCGATTCAAGTTCACCCTTGATGGCATTTTTTACAGAATCACTCTTGCTTATTTCAATCACAGACTCTTGCATCTTCTCCACGAATGGCGCTTTCATTGGCTGTAGTGCTTCAGTGCCGCCAACCATCGCTAACATGCCACCAAATTGTGAGTTCTCGATAACATGCACCAGCGAATCGAATGCAGGGTTAAAATCGATCTTCTTAATCACGGGTTCTAGGTTGAGCGACTTACCGCTCATCTCACTGCTAAGGAAGCGGTCGATATTACCTTCGGTAAAGAATTGTTCCATCATCAATTGCTTGATGGCCGCCTTGAATTCTTCAAAGCGTGCTGGAATAACGCCAGAACCGTATAAACCGGGTACTTTTTCGAACAACATGTGAATCGCAAGCCAGTTGGTGATGGCACCAGAAAAGGCGAATAGGCCTGCATAAAGCAAGTATTGGTTTGCTGTCGCATAGCCGCTAGCAAGCAGTGCTAACGCGATTACGTTAGTTAAGACACTTTTGTTCATGGTTGATCTCTAGAAAGAATACTGCGCGCATTTTAAGAAAAAAACGCCAAGAAAAAAACAAAAGGATCGATGAAGTTTATGGGGCAGACGAAAATAGATGAGAAAGGGGCGAAGAATAACAGGCATAAAAAAGGCTAGCCTCCCCCCGAAGTCTAGCCTTATTCCAGAACGCGCAAGCGAGGCGTCTTTGGTGTTAATGTCATTATATAATTACGACATAACATTCTGCCACGTGTAATTTACCATTAATTAACAAATTGGTGTGAATTACGCCGCACTTTTAAAGTAGCACATAAATTAAGCACTCGACGCTTGGTCAAGATTATCGGCAATGAAGCCTCCGGTCTGGTGATTCCACAATTGAGCATAGATGCCATTTTGTGTAATCAGCTCTTGGTGAGTGCCTTCTTCAACGATATTGCCTTGGTCGAGTACGATTAAACGATCCATTGCTGCAATCGTCGATAAACGGTGTGCAATTGCAATCACGGTCTTGCCTTCCATGAGCTCAATCAAGCTCTCTTGAATTGCGGCTTCTACTTCTGAATCAAGTGCTGATGTTGCTTCATCCAGAACCAACAGCGGTGCATTCTTCAGAAGTACGCGTGAGATAGCCACACGTTGACGCTGACCACCCGAAAGCTTAACGCCTCTCTCACCAACTTGAGCATCGTAACCAATGTTACCAAACGGGTCGGTGAGCGTTTCAATGAACTCGTGCGCGTGCGCTTGTTGGGTTGCGGCATACACTTCTTCATCTGTCGCGTCAGGTCGACCGTAAAGGATGTTCTCTTTGATTGAACGATGAAGCAGTGAGGTGTCTTGAGTCACCATGCCGATGTTGCTGCGCAGTGAGTCTTGGGTGACATCTGAGATCACTTGGTCATCAATCAGGATGCGGCCGCTTTCTACATCGTGGAAGCGCAGTAGCAAGTTAACCAAGGTTGATTTACCTGCACCTGAACGGCCAACCAAGCCGACTTTTTCACCCGGTTTGATGTTGAGGTTTAGGTTGTTAATCACACCCTTATTCTCGCCGTAGTTAAAGCTCACGTTATCGAAGTTGATGCCACCTTGTGGCACATCCAAAGGCTTAGCGTCTTTTTTGTCTTCAATAGCGATGGGCTTAGACAGCGTTTTAATGCCATCAATCACGGTGCCTAGGTTTTCAAACAAGCCACCAATTTCCCACATGATCCATTTCGACATACCGTTAATACGCAAAGCCAAGCTGACTGCGATGGCAATTGCACCAACAGTGATTGCGTTGTCTAGCCATAAGTAGATAGAGATGCCGGCAATACTGAACACCAACAAGTAGTTAGCGAACTCAACGCAGATGTTGAAGCCGGTCACTAAGCGCATTTGGCGATGGACGGTATCTAAGAAGCCTTCCATGCCTTCTTCGGCGTATTCTGTTTCTCTTTTGCTGTGTGAGAACAGTTTGACCGTTGCGATGTTGGTGTAGCTATCCACAATACGACCCGTCATCAACGAGCGAGCATCGGCTTGCTCAGAAGACACATCTTTGAGTTTCGGTACGAAGTGCAGCTGAATGCTGACGTAAATGAACAACCAAACCAGCATCGGAGCCATCAAGCGCCAATCTGATTCTGCGAGTATGAATAACATTGCCGTAAAGTAGACCGTCACATAGACGAATACATCGACCATTTTTGTCACGGTTTCACGTACTGCGAGCGAGGTTTGCATCACCTTGGTAGCGACACGTCCGGCAAAGTCATCTTGATAGAACGACAAGCTTTGCTTCAAAAGGTAGCGGTGCGCTAACCAACGAATCGACATTGGGTAGTTGCCTAGCAAAGTTTGGTGAAGCAATAGCGAGTAGACGCTGATCAAGATTGGCATCACGACCAACAGTAGAACGCCGAGCCCCATCAGTGTTGATTTATTATCAGCAAGGAAGGTTTCGGGATTGCTTGTTGATAGCCAGTCAACCAGTTGTCCCATGTAGCCGAACAGCGCGACTTCGATGATCGCAATGGTCATGCTCATCAACCCGAGCAAGATCAACGGCTTTTCGAAACCTCGAGTGTAATGGCGGCAGAATGCCAGTATTCCAGTAGGAGGTTGTATCGGCTCTCCCTTTGGAAAGGCTTCAGTAAAGCCTTCAAATTTCTTGTACATAGATTTCCCTTTATAAACTAGTGCATCTATAAGCGACTGCATCGTTGGTGCAGCTTTGTTTTTATAGTCTTGATTTGAAATTTTACCGTCTTAGTTTGAAATTATATAAGCGCCCATGGGTTCTTATAAGCATTGAGTCATCGATGGGTGTTGTTCTAGCTCTTATCTAAGTACTTGGTTTAAGCGCTTAGCTTTAATTACTTAGCTTTAATCACTTGGTTTTAACGTTAAATGCTTAGTTTCAACGTTAATGCTTAGTTTTAAAGTTAATTACTTAGTTTAAGTGACGAAGGAAAGATCCAAAGAGTGTCTTTCATGACGCTTATTTTAGATTGAATTAGACAGGAAAAGTTAAGCTTATTTCAAACGTAATTGATGGTTATGCAACGGTGATAATCCTAACGTTAAATGGATTGAATTGTAACCAAAACTCGTGGTGAGCGAGAAAATGAAATCGGAATATTTATCCATAAAGCGACTTAACGAATATGCATACAGTTGGTTCTTTCTGATGTGCTGTTATCTCGCAGTAAAAATTACCGATTAATCTAAGATCTGCAGTGATTGTTTGGGATAAATATTCAAATCAATATTATTTTCAGTGAATCTTGTCGTAACAAGTTGTTTACAATTCTGAGGTAAATAAAAGATAGGGACGGTTGAAATGTTAAACCTACACAAAAAATCACTTCATATTACTAATGTTCAAAACGCCAATTGCGTTGTTATGGTTCCGCCAAAAGAGTTTCGATTTAATGAAGAAACAGCACGTGATAACGAGTTTCAGCACAGAGTCAATCTGACCGAAGCTGAGGTGAAGCTAGAAACGATGGCCGAATTTAAGGCTATGGTGGCTTCGTTGCGTAAAGAAGGTGTGCAAGTTGTAGAGTTTGATTACCCAGAATTGGGTGTCGAAACCCCTGACGCAGTGTTCCCAAACAACTGGTTCAGTACTTGTAGTGATGGAAGTTTATTCACTTTCCCTATGGCCTGTGAAAACCGTCAGCATGAAGTTAAGCCTACTGCTCTTATTGAAGTGTTGGAAGCGTCTGGTCGCATTGTTAACCACAGTGAGTCTATGGAGTCGTACGTTGCTCAAGGTTCTTATCTAGAGAGCACCGGTGTGATGGTTATCGATCACATCAATAAGACGATTTATGCGGCGCTTTCTCAGCGTTGCGACCGTGAAGTATTAGAAGATTATGCGAAGCGTATTGGTTATTCTCGCGTGGTTTCGTTCCAAACGGCATTACCGTCTGGTCAGCCGATTTATCACACCAATGTGATGATGGCGATTGGTGATAACTTCTGCGTGATCTGTGATGAAGTGATTCCTGAGTTTGAACGCCGCTTTGTGGTGAAATCTCTTGCCAAAGACAAGCAAGTTATCTCGATCTCGATCGATCAGATGAACCGATTCTGCGGCAACATTCTGCAATTGGAAACCGTGAATGGCGATAAGGTAATCGCGATGTCTCAGTCGGCTTACGATGCATTTTCTCCAGCTCAATTAGCTCAGCTTTCGACACACGGAAAGTTGCTGCCATTTAACGTGAAAACGATTGAAGACATTGGTGGTGGTTCGGTGCGATGCATGTTGGGTGAGGTGTTTTTACCAACGCGAGTGAATCGTCTGTAACAAGTATAGAAAGTATAACAAGCACTCACTTTAGCAATGAATCTTTGAATACCACTCTCATCGCAGAGTGGTATTTTTGTTTTTATCTATCTTTGTATCGGTCTACCAGAAGTAAGAAAACGGCAATAAGAGAACCAGAGCTAAATACACGAGCTAACGCGCACAAAAGTTAACGGAAAACAGCTAACACAAAAGCTATGAAGCGTCCTTAAAAGCTCTGTGTTCGATGAATTGAGCCGACAGTGCCACGACTTCCTTGGAGTAGACAAGCGCCGTGTGGTTGAGTTTGAGAGCGTAAGTATCCGTTGCCCCTCTCAGGTTTGCGTCTTCGAGTGTTACCGTGCCATCCCCCGGATTTTTTCCCAGTACAATACGTCCAACTCCGGCGTCGTAAGTGCCTGTAATCACGCCAATCGGCACATCAATATCGTAGTCACCCAAGCCATCACTTAAGATCATTTTGCTCGAACCAAATATAAATCCAAGACCATGATTCGAAAGCGTTTTGGCGATGGTTGCCCCATTGTGCGGAGTGCCTGCGGTAATAATGCAGGTGTCTGCAAAGTCGGGTTGGTAGAACTTAAAGTAGTGGCGAATCAGCAAGCCACCCAGTGAGTGACCAAAGAAGTAGACTTCATCGTATTCATTAAAGCGAGCATTCACGAAGCGATTGAGGCGTTTGGCGGCCGAAGGGAAGCGCAGCGAGTTGTAGGCAAATTTGTGCGTTGTAAAGCCGCGTTTTTTGAAGTTTCTATCCAGATATTGCATGATCAACGCAGGCATATATAGACCATGAATTAAAACTATATGTTTGTTTTTATTATTCATTTTTGTCCCCGTCTGATGATGTCCCCAGTATATTTAGTCGCAAATCTAAACTCAATAAAACTTGCCACTAATGGGACACAAAAGCCAGAGGTGTACGTTATAAACAGGATGTTTGTTATAGATAGAGCGTTCGTTATAGAAAGAATGCGCGTTATAGACAAAGAGTGCTTGATGGACAAAAGGTGGGTTAGTCCGATCTCACTCCACCATAAACATCAATAGTTAAACCGCCTTGTTTAGCGTAAGTATTGGGTGTTAGACCGATGGTTTTCTTTAGGTAACGAATCAGATGCGGTTGGTCGCTAAACCCAAATTGAAAGGCGACGTCCATCCAGTCGATGTCATCCAAATTTCGCTTATACAAGTATTCCAGCATTGCTTCGAGCTTGTTCATCGATTGGCACTGTTTTAATGTCAGCCCTGTTACCTTGTTGAAGCTTCTTTCCAATGTTCTTTGCGAGCAAAATAGCTTGTCGCCAAGCTCTGCAATCGGTGTCGAACCAAGCACACCCAACACCTTACGTGTCAGTTCGCTGTGCCTATCCGTTTTAGCTGTCGATAGCCAAGGAAGCAGCAAATAATCTAACTGCTGACAGCAGGCCTCAACATCAGTTTGAGCGAGTTTGATCAGTAGCGTTGCATCGGCGTTTGGGTTGTTTAGTAAACCTGCGAGCTTGACTGGACTAACCCTGTCTAAACTAGGGTGAGGGCAATCTGGGAGAGCCAATGAATACAAGGCCCCGACATGGAATTTAATGCCTAGGTGAACAAAGGGCTTCGAGTGATCCAATTCGATGGCTTTATGGTGTGGTAACAGCAAATGGCTGCCAACGCCTTGATCGACCTGTTGCTCAATCGTGTAGTGATATGCCTGCTCGCTTGGCGATAAGGTGTGCCGATGGATCGGGATTGAGTATCGGAAATTGATGAGTTTGAGCGTCGGGCGTCTTTTCAATCAGCCAGTAGCAATCAATGAACTGAGCAACTACAGGGGACTTTGGAGACTGTAACCAATTGATCATTAAACCTTCTATTTCAGATGATTGTCACCTCCAACTATATGTGGATATCGTTGGAGGTGACAGTTTTTATCAGTATCAATTGTTAGAACTTAGTCTTGATGTTTGTTAATCCGAATCAAGGCTAATCAGTTTCCTTTAATTCGCTAAAATCAAACTGCAAGATACGATGCTTTGATGATAACCCAGCGCGTGTGATGGCCTTTTGTGCGCCAATATTACTGCTTTCCGTAGAGCACATAGCTTCTAACCCTTGGCTATTAGCGTGTTGCTTTAGAAAGTGAATAACACGCGTCGCTAAGCCTTTACCGCGTTCTTCTTGTGCGACAATCATACCTAGGTCGGCAAACTGTGTTTGATGCTCATCGAACTTACGGCACTCTCCAGTAGCGAGAATGTCGTCACTTTCCCAATAGCCCCATAGCTCTTGACGGGCAATCAAATTACCGTAGTAACTGGTGAGCCACTCTTTTGGCGCGCCAATCGCTGATGAAGCAAACTCAACGAACTGCTCCAGTTGTTCTTCTGTCGCGAGGCTCATCTCTATCTCTTCAATGCGGTCTGAATCACAATCAGATCTGGCTTGAGAGTTTTGGCGGTACATCATCGCATTCACTTTAAATGACTCTGTGTTGTCGACACACAGTGATAAATATTGTGGCTCAGCCGTACTCACGAATGCGCCTTTCACCTCACCAATCACAGAGCTGTTGTTCTCTACGATTAAGGGGAACAAGTTTTCAATATGAGTGCTGGCTGTTGGTGCTAGATAGAACTGAAGTAAGTAGCCTTCGCCATTTAATACGCAATAACCGACAAGATTACCGTTTTCGTAAAAACCAAAATGGTCAAACATTGGCACAAAGCCAAAGTGCCACATGCCATCAAGTGGCGCTGTTGACTCAGCAAAGTAAGCCGTTTTAAGTTCGCTTAAGTCACTAAGTGTTGAGATTTTCTTGATGTCTAACATCGCTTGAATTCTTGCTGTCTTGATTCGGTAGAGTGCGTGGTCGTCATCTTGTTCTCAGGTACGTCAATTGACGATGAGATAATTGATTAGCTGAGCCACGTTTCAATAACAGCAATTGTAGGCGACTGCTTGAGGCCGGTATTGAATAAAAACGACAGTTTTGAAAGGTGTGTGGGTGTTAACAGAAGAGCTGATGTTAATTGAAAGAGGGCAAGATATTTTGCCCTCTGCTGAACTTATTGATCGGGACGTTGAATAGGGCGCATTATTTTCCTGAGTCTTCAGCTTTGATGAGTTTTGTATCGACAGTTTCACTCTTTAACTCAGGATCAACTAATACCTTTATCACGCCTTTTTGTAGGATCAGGTTATTAGGGTAGGTGATGATGTTGCCCGAACTGTGTCGAAGAATAACGTGGAACATGGTGATATCGATGATCACACCGCTGATGTCTTCGTCTTTCTCCGCGACTCTTACTCTGTCGCCAATGCGATAAGGGAATACGAAAAATATTAGTACGCTGGCTGTGAGGTTACTTAGAATCGACCATTGCGCGAATAAAGCGACACCCAGCACCGCAAATATGGATGACAAGAACAGCGAAATATCACCAAAACCCAAGTTAAGAACAATCGTAAACACAGCGATGAAGAGTAGAAACAGAACGATATTGAAACACTTAATCACGAACTGCTTTCGCTTCAATTCAACGCGCTTATTTTCCGCTAATGTTTCTATCCAGTTTTTCCCCAAGCGTTTTATCACCCAATACACAGTGATAAGAAGTAAACCTAAACCCACTTGTTTAAGCCACATATTGGATTGCAAAAACTCAACCATTAAATAAACCTCAATTTTTTCAAAATAATGACCTCTGCCGCTATGACCACGAGCAGCCCAACGCAAAATAGTGGGAATGCTATTGGGTTATCTGTTCCGGGTATTCCTGCAATATTGACACCCAGCAAACCGGTGAAAAACCCAGCAGGGAGGAAAATACCCGCAATGATAGAAAATAGGTACGTATTTCTATTCATTTTTTCAGCTTGTTGCTGACTTAGGCTCGCTAAAAATACATTAATTTGTTCGATGTAAAACTCAACAGACTCATTAATTCTCAGGATGGTATCAAGGCTGTTCTTTATATGACTGTTGTGCTTACTCAATGGTGCAGGCAGGTCACTCATTAAGTCCTCAAAAACGTATTTCTGTGGCTTCAAATAGCGCCTTAGTCTAAGTAGCCTTGAATGCAGAGCGTTAATGGATCTTATGTCGATATTGGATGTAGATTCTAACTCGTCAATCAAGAGTTCGACGGGTACTAGGAAGGTTGAAATACTGTGGTTGATTCCACGTATCATGCCCAGTAATACATCAGGTAATGATGTCGGGCCTTGGTTTTGTTTGAGATCAGATATCAGATTACTGACCGCTTTTGAAGGAACTTTGCGTGTCGATATTAAAGTGCCTTTGTACCATAAGATGCGTAGGCTAAGCATGTCGTCAGGGTTAGCACCTTCGTTTAGATTAATCCCTCGCAGAATCATCAAAAAACAGTCGTGGCCAAACTGTTCGAACCGAGGACGGGTGTCATCGGTGAGTAATGAATCGATGATGGCATTTGGAACCGTATTACTGTGGAGCCATTCTCTCAAACCGTCAGCATCTCTTTGGCAGTGATACCAAGTTGATTGCTCGAATGAGGCTGGGCTGGTGGTGTGTTCATGTGCCACACCCTCAGAAAATTGCCAGCTTGAAATTATGAAAGCGTCCATTCATTTGTCCTTAATGATATGACGTAAACATTGATATTGCGGCGCCATTCAGGTGCCGTATTGAACTGAGCTTAATCGTGGTAAGTTCAATGAGCGATGTGAGTGAGATAAAGTCTAATAAGACTAGTTGGTCTTTGGAGCACGACGGACTCTTCCATTATTGTGTCTATTAAATTTAGCTCATTGTTTCATCGTTATAAATTAGCACTCTGGCTCCATGTTAGCGACGAAAAAAAAGAAAAGACCGAGTTCTTTTCTTTTTAGGATAAGTTGAGGATAGCTTGTTCAGGCAACTCGAGTTTTCCGATGGTTTACATAAGCAAAAGCACTACCGACACGCAGAAAAAATGTCTTGGTTCTCTCGATATTCTTTGGTTTGTACATCCATCAAGCCAAGTAAGGAGTCGAACAGGTTATCTTGGGAGAAGCTCTGTTCTTTGCCTGCCTTTCTTAAGCAGGTCTGGTTTATCCCTTTCTGCTCGGCGAAACCATCAGACATCCATAGGATCATAGGCACATGGGTTTGCTCTTTCGGAGCAAATGAATAAGGCATGCCGTGTAAGTAGACGCCATTTTCTCCCAATGATTCTCCGTGATCGGAAATGTACATCAGCGCGACATTGTACTTATCGGTGAGTTTCTCTAGCTTCTGAATAGCCTGTGAGAGAAAGAAATCTGTGTACAAGATGGTGTTGTCGTAGGTGTTGACCACTTGCTCTTTGGTGCAGTTTTCAATATCTGCACGAGGGCAATCAGGCGTAAATTTCTTATGTTCTTCTGGATAACGCTCAAAGTACGTTGGGCCGTGAGATCCGGAGATATGATAGAAAATGATGCTATCTTGTTTAAGATCTTGAGTATCTTGTTCGAAGTTCTCTAGCATGGCTGTGTCATAGCACACATCGTTATTACACAGCGGGTCGCTGTCTTTGGCGACGAGAGTCATCTCTTTGATTCGATGTGCGACCGCCTTGTCTCCACCATCGTGCTCTCGCCAGATAGAGTGAATGCCCGCGCGGTTCATAATGTCGACTACGTTATCTTGGTTGTAGGCTTTGTCGCGATCGTAGTTGCTGCGATTCATGTTAGAAAACATACACGGCACAGAAACCGCAGTGGCTGTTCCGCATGACTGAACATCAGAGAAAAAGATCGGGTTATAGGGTTTGGTATGAGCATTGGTTTCTTTCTCATAGCCATAATATTGGTAGTTATATACACGTGCCGTTTCACCAAGAACAAACACCAATAAGGTTGGTTTTTCAGCTTGTTTAGCTTCTGGTTTTAGCTGCGCATCTAAGCCGATTTCTTGGTAAGGAATCGGTTCTTTGATGTAAGTATTGTTGATGTATTTTGCGGTTGAAGCGACGTATTCGGTCGGAATGATCATCTTTTTAAGATGAGAGTTATTACGACCAATCGACACATAATCTTTGTAAAACAGTCCAGCAATAATCGCTATGACAATCAGCGAAGAGAGCAATCCAATCGCCTTCCAAATCGCAAAATCTCTCCAAGATTCTCTTTCAAGATCCGTAAATAAAAGCAGCAGTGACGGGACTCCTCCCATCAGAACAAACCATAAAATAGAATAGCTGCTTAGGTAGCTAGCAGCCTCTCCGCTGTTGGTTTCGAAGACGTTTTCTATCATTCCATAGTCTACAAAAATGCCGTAGTTGAACATGCTGTAGCTGACTAAAGAGGAAGTAAGTAGTAACAAGATAAAAAAAGCTTTGGCGAATATCGGCCAGTTGAATACTTGAAAGATAAAGTTGAATGCGGCGAGAAAGAAAAATGGGATCGAGATGATAAACCCAATGCTTTCGGCTTGTGAGGCACTAAGAATATTGAACAGTTCGCGTGAGATAGGCAAGTTAATGACAAGCAGGTAATACACTGCCAAAACGAAAGGGAGTTTGTTTATCGACATGTTTAAGCGTGGTAGATTCATAGGTATTGTCTTCCTGTGTCACTTATCCCTTTATTTTAGTCTCGCTACCAAGAAAGCTCTAATATCAATGCATAAAGCTCAAATAGAAGGCGCTGAGCGATAAACTGGCTAAAGTGAAATGACGCTAAGGTGTGTAGATACAAAAAATTCACTTTACTGAGTGACCTTCATGACAAGGTGGAACAGCAAAGTGAATTAGTATGTTCAGCTTATTCTATGTGGTTCAATCACATTAGAAGTTGTATGAACCACCGAAGCTAATGCTGCTGAAAGCAAGTGTTTTGTCTTCTTTCTTAAAGCCGTAGTCGTTTTCAACACTCACTGCGTCTGCTTGTGAGATTAGACGTAGTGTTAGATGCTCGATTGGCGTGTATTCAACACCAACACCAAAGTGGAAACCAGTACCGCTATCATCAGCGTAACCAGCACTCTTATTTGCGTTTAGGTCAACAGAGCTTAAACCAGCCAATACGAATGGGCGGATTGTGTTGTCGAATGTGTAACCAAGATTTGCTGACAAAGAAACAGACGTTGGAGACAGTTTTGCAGTCCCTTTTTTGTAGTCTGCGTAATCGTTGTAGCCAAGTTCAACACCTACGATGCGGTTGAATTGGTAGCCGCCATATAGGTTGTAGCCCATACCGTCTGAATCTAAACTGCCCTGACCATCGGTATCAGAATCTTGGTATATGCCAAGACCGCCACCAATGTAAGCACCGCCGTCAGTACCTGCTGCTAAAGCTGGAAGAGAAACTGCGCTGATTAAACTCAGTGCTAATGCTGATTTTGTTATCTTGTTCATCTTTGTTACTCACTCTGTCATGTCTTCAAATGTGATTGTCGGTCACTGTCGATTTTTAATCGTTATTGGTTTTAGGTCTCTCGACCGTTGTTGACAATTATCCCTGAGTCTTTTGCTCATTACTGTATGGCTTTGTAAGTTGAATCGTTACATAGATACAAAAAATTCACTTTACTGTGCTGCCTTATCACAGGGCAGAGTAGCAAAGTGAATTGGAGCTACTTACTTACGACTTAGTCGTTTGGGGAGAATATTAGAAGTCGTATGAACCACCGAAGCTCACACTGTTGAACGCCAGCGTATGGTCATCAGTTTTGAATGAACTATTATTTCCAATGTAGTAATCATCTACACTAACCGCATCAGCTTGCGAAATTAGGCGAAGTGTTAAGTGCTCAACTGGTGTGTATTCAACACCAACACCAAAGTGGAAGCCGGTGCCGCTATCATCATTGTATCCAGCGCCGCTGTTTGCATTGAGGTCTACGGAACTCAAACCAGCAAGTACAAATGGACGAATGGTGTTGTCGAACGTATAACCGACATTTGCTGATACAGAGATAGACGTTGGTGAAAGTTTGTCTGTGCTGTTCTTGTAGTCTGCATAATCGTTGTAGCCAAGTTCCACGCCAACGATACGGTTGAATTGGTAACCGCCGTATAGGTTGTAGCCCATGCCGTCTGAATCCAGACTTGGTGCTCCATCCGTATCGGAACCTTGATAGGCACTAAGTCCGCCACCTACGTATGCGCCACCATCGATACCTGCTGCAAAAGTTGGAAGTGAAACTAAACCGATTAAGCCGAGTGCTAATGCTGATTTTTTCATGATAATACCTTGTTTACTCATCCTGTGATGCAAATCACGGTATCGCTGATGATTGATTTATAAAACCCTCACAAATGAAACCTATTTTTTCATTGATAACGTGATTACCTGCGCCCCTTGATTTATCAAGAGCTAACGAAATATTTGTTGGTTATATTGTTTATAAATAAAATTCATATATTGACAAATGGTTAAATTTGCTAAATAAAACGATGTTTTTTAAAGTTGAAGTGAAATTGGTTTTATCTAACTGATTGAAAAATAAAACATAATAAATATTGCATTTGTTCTATTGTAGTATTTATTTCGGTATTTATTGAGAGCAAAGCAGTACGCTGATTCTAATCATGACAAGGAGAGTCGGATGTTAAACCGAGCAAATACAGGTTTGGTGGTTGTGGACGTACAAGGCAAGCTCGCACGCCTTGTTGATGAGAGCGATACGCTGATTGCTAATTGCGGAAAGTTAGCTCAAGGAGCGCAGGTTTTGGGGCTGCCAATTATTCGTTTGGAGCAGAACCCAGAGAAGCTAGGTGCAACGGTCGACGAACTGAATGACCTATTGAGTGATGCTAAGCCGATACCTAAATTCACTTTCAACGCGTGTGATGAGCCCAAGTTTGTTGAGGCGGTTCAAGCCAAGGATGTAGAGACTTGGTTAGTGTGTGGTATTGAGGCTCATATTTGTGTTTATCAAACCGCAATGGGGTTGTTGGAACTTGGGTACAAGGTTCAGGTAGTTGGCGACTGTGTTAGCTCGCGAACGGCACTCAACAAGAATCTGGCAATCCGCCGACTAATGGATGCTGGTATCCAAATCACAGGATTGGAAATGAGCTTATACGAATTGGTGAAAGATTGCCGCGCACCAGAATTTAAGCTCATTCTATCCTTGATTCGTTAGTCACCGAGAGGCTGTCTATCGCCACCGCCTCGGTAGGAATCAAGCGCAACCTTCAAGCGACGCAGTTTGTCGCGAGAACGGTTCTTATGATTGACAGCAATCCCCATAGAAAGCACATCCACTAACGCCAACATTGCGTAACGAGAAGCTGATGGTTTGTAGATGAAGTCGGTTTCCATATGTTTGATTGGTAACAAGATATCCGCAATTTTTGCTAGCGGTGTGTCTTGTGGGGTAATAGCGATAATCTTAAGGCCATACTGCTTCGCTAACTCGGCCGTTTCAGTGATCACTGGCGTAAAGCCTGTCGCTGAAATCATCACCATCACGTCATTGGCATCTGCTGTGGCAGCAACCATACGTGACATTAAGCCATCGTTATACGACACCACTGGGTAGCCTAAACGAAACAGTCGATGTTGCAGCTCTTGAGAAGCAATGGTCGAACCGCCACCCATGCCGATAGCAATGATCTGTCTGGCGTTATGCAGCCAGCTCACCGCAGTTTCAACGTCTTGCTCTTTGAACAGAGTTCGGTTGATATCTAGGCTCTGCTTGATTGATTCGTAGATACCTTGATAACCCGTTTGGTCAACAGGTTCGAGGATAAAGCGCTGGCCAACGGTTAGCGTCTGAGCCAACTTAATCTTCATATCACGTACGTTGCTGCAACCGATCGCTTTAGCAAAACGTGTGATTGTGGCTTCACTCACTTGAGCACCTTCGGCTAGCTCTGTGATGCTGGCATTGGCAGCAAAATCAATGTCATCCATGATCAGCTTGGCGACTTTCTTTTCTGCATCACGAAGAGCAGGAAAACGCTCTGTTATCTGTGAAATGATATCTACTTCTAAACTCAAGAATCCTGATCCTTTGTTGATGGGGCTATTTGCTAATACCTAGTCATTGGTCGCTAAAGCTTAGCCCCGTTAGTATATCTTATTGTTTCGTTGATTCTAGCTTATCGAAAAATCGAACTAGAAACAGGTTTCCACCCAGTTTGTTACCTGATGGTCGTCATCGCTGATGGCAATGTAGCGCCATTTGTCGAAGGTTAAACACGGATGTGAGGTCGAGAAAGCAATCATGTCGCCCACTTCAATCTCAGAAGAACCATCGGTTTCAACAAAGGTATGTTGATCCATCACCGCAGTAGAGGTTAAACCTTTCACTGAGATTGCTTCGCCGTTGCGATAGCCGCGCTCGGCAATCGGTAAACCTGCATCAAAGGCCACATCACGCTTGCCTAGCCCAACCACTAACTTTGTTGGCTCCGGACGAGAGATTACATACGCCCATACCTCAAGTGCCGATTCTAAATCACCTCCCAATTCGCACGCGTAGCCTTGGTTTACTTGCGCACGTTGCAACACCTTGCTTTGTGCGTCTAGGTAAATGCCTGTGTCGTGAATGGCATAGCAGCCCGGGCGGATGATCGCCAAGTAATCGGTTAGGTTCGCCAAACATTCTGCAACCACGTCATACCAAGCCGAGCCTGCACCAGTGATAATAGGTTGCCCTGCAATTAGGCCATCTGATGCCAGGCTTTCGACCGAACTGAGCGCCTGATTTAAGAAGGTACGAATGTCTTGCTCAGCATTGTCACCGTGAATCACACCCTCGTAAACCTCAATACCTGCCAGTGAAAGGACTGGCGTATCTTGGATGGTTTGAGCCAGTTCTAGAACTTCTTGTGGTGAACGACATCCACAACGACCACCCGGTACACCAAACTCGATCAGTACCTTTAGCGTCTGCTTTGTATTGGCGAAATATTGGTTAAGTTGCTGCACGTTTACTGATGAATCCACACAACAATAGAAATCGACATCAAACTCGCGAATAAGTTGTTCGATGATCGCCATGTTGGTTTTGCCCACCAATTGGTTAGCCATGATGATGCGTTTCGCACCCGCCATAGCGGCAATTTCGGCCTGTGCAGGCGTCGCGACGGTAATACCCCAAGCGCCATTTTCTAGCTGTTGGCGGAAAAAATCAGGTGTCATGGAGGTTTTGCCGTGTGGCGATAATTTAACCTGATGATGATCGGCGAATGATTGCATCCAATTTAGGTTATTGGTTAAGGCTGATTGCTTGATAACCGCAACCGGGAGCGAAACATCTTCATCAATCAGTCGATAAACACCGTTCTGAGATTGTGATACCGCTCTCCCTTTTTGGCCTTTTTCAGTCAAGATAAAACCTTCTTTTTGATACTTTCTAACATTTTTGAGTGCAGGGTTATTTTTCATTGCTGATTCCTAACATGATTTAAGTCGTTGTTTTATTATGTCTAAATCTATCATTCTTATTATTTGTGATAGAAACTATCACGCAATTTAAAATATTATGTGTGTTTTGTCACTGAAAACAATCGGCCAAATTTTTAAGATAGCTCCATCAACACAGTGGATTGAGAGAGTGAAAAATGTTGTTCGATACGATAATTAAAAATGTAGAGGTGTTTGATGGCACCGGCGAACAATCGTTTTGTGCCGATGTAGCAATCCGAGATGGAAAAATCGCCGAAATTGGTCAAATCGATCATGAAAATTGTGGCCAATTAGTTGAGGGAGCAGGCTTAGCATTGGCTCCTGGATTTATCGATGTACACACACATGACGATACCAACGTAATTCGTTACCCAGACTGCCTGCCTAAGATCAGCCAAGGTGTTACAACCGTGATTGTTGGCAACTGTGGCATCAGCGCATCACCAACCGTTTTGGCTGGTGACCCTCCTGACCCTATGAATCTTTTAGGCGCACAAGCTGACTTTAAATACCCAACTTTCGCAGCGTATGCACAAGCGGTAGAGCAAGCTCAACCCGCAGTAAACGTTGCAGCATTAGTCGGCCATACGACACTGCGTAACCAAGTGATGGACGACCTGCAGCGCACTGCAAGCGAAGACGAAATCGGAGCGATGCAAACCAACCTTGATTTGGCGATGGCGCAAGGCGCATTAGGTTTGAGCTCGGGTTTGGCTTACGCAAGCGCGAAACAAGCGAATGCCAACGAAGTGATGCAGTTAGCTAAAGTGCTTTCTAGTCACGGCGGCATCTATACCACGCATATGCGTACCGAATTTGAAGAGATCTTAAGCGCGATGGAAGAGGCGTTTGAGACAGGACAATACGCGAAAGTGCCTGTTGTTATCTCTCACCTTAAATGTGCAGGTGCGGGCAATTGGGGTAGAACCGTTGAAGTACTCGACTTAATGGACAAGGTTTCTGAGCACCAAGATGTGTCTTGCGACTGTTACCCATACTCAGCGAGTTCTTCGACATTAGATTTGAAACAAGTGACCGACGATTTCGACATATTCATCACTTGGTCTGAAGCAAAACCAGAACACGCAGGCAAAACGCTGAAGCAGATTGCTGATGAAATGAACCTACCTCTGATGGACGCAGCAAAAGCGCTTCAACCAGCGGGTGCGGTTTACCACTGCATGGATGAGAACGATGTAAAGCGTGTATTGAAATACAAACTGACCATGGTCGGTTCAGACGGTTTACCTAATGACCCGCATCCACATCCAAGATTGTGGGGCACCTTCCCGAAAGTGCTAGGCCACTACTGCCGAGATGAAAAACTGTTCTCGTTGCCAGAAGCGATTCACAAGATGACCGGAATGTCGGCTCAGCGTTACAACTTAGCGGGTCGAGGCGAAGTTCGCTGTGGTGCCTTTGCCGATTTAGTTTTATTTGATCCAAAGAATATTAAAGACACAGCAACATTTGAAAATCCTATTTCAGTTGCTGAAGGAATAGAAAGTGTATTTGTAAATGGTGAGTTAACTTACCAGCAAGGAAAAGTAAGAAATAATCGTTCAGGCGTTTTTATTTACCGAAACTAGAGTTTAAGTTATTTATTAAATTCAGGTAATTATAAAAACGGCGAATCAATTTAAATATATTGGAATAGAAACTGTTTTATCTATAAAGCCAATGTTATCTATAAACCCAATATTATCTATAAATAAGTGGAGTTAAAAAATGACTATTAAACGTTACGGTGTTGAAGGCGGTACAGGTACAGGCGGCCAACATTTACCATTTGCACGTGCAACTGAAGCAGGTGGTTTCCTATACGTTTCTGGCCAGACACCGATGACAGATGGTGAAGTGGTTGAGGGTGGCATTGTTGACCAGTCTCGCCTAGCGATCCAAAACTGTGTCGATATCATGACTGAAGCGGGCTACGGCCTAGAAGACGTAATGCACGTAAAGGTTGTGCTAACGGATTCTCGTTACTTCCAATCTTTTAATAAGGTATTCAAAGAGTTTTTCGGTGCTAACCCACCGGCCCGTATCTGCATGGTTTGCGACTTAGTTGTAGACGTGAAGGTTGAAGTAGATGTGACTTGCTACCGCGCCGATCGCGGATAGTAATAACCTAATCACAATTACCTACTTAGAGAGTATTAGGGGTTAGTCATCCCTGTTATTATCCTTTAATGCTCTCACCCTACATTTATAAAAATTACTTTAATTAAAAAAGATAAAATCAATAAAGTAATTATATGAAATATAAAATGAATGAATCATAAATAAAGTTCAAGAATGAACTCAATATTTCACTGAGAGGTGTCAAATGAACAGCACACTTTTTCTTACAGGCTTCGGCGTGTACGTATTATTTTTAATTTGGTTAGGCTGGTTTGTCTCGCGTAATCAAAAATCTGGCGAAGATTTCTTATTAGGTGGCCGTGGCCTACCTATGTTCTTAGTACTTGGTACAACAGTAGCGACGATGGTCGGTACGGGTTCAAGTATGGGTGCGGTTGGCTTCGGCTACGCAAATGGCTGGGCAGGTGCTCTGTACGGCATTGGTGGTGCGATAGGCATCCTATTACTTGCACTTTGGTTTGCTCCGGTTCGTAAATTGAACTTCATGACCATGAGTGAAGAACTGGCTTACTATGTTGGCGCTAACCGCATCGTGAAAAACGTTGTAGGTGTACTGATCTTTGTCGCTTCAATTGGTTGGTTAGGCGCCCACATTCTAGGTGGCGGCATGTACTTAGCGTGGATTGCAGACATCGATCTCAACCTAGCGAAAATCATTATTGCAGCGGCATTCACTATTTACGTGGTGATCGGTGGTTACACCGCGGTTGTGTGGACCGATACCATTCAAGCGATCATTCTTTTTGCTGGCTTCATCTTGATGGCGGTAATGTCAGTTGATTACATCGGCGGCATGGATAACCTTTACGCTGCAATGGACCCTGCTGCTACGAGCTTTTTAGCAATCGATAAACTGGGTCTTCTGCCTGCTGTTTCTCTGGCTGTGGTTATTGGTGTGGGTGTTCTTGCGACGCCTTCATTCCGCCAACGTATCTACTCGGGTAAAGACGTATCAACCGTTCGTCGCTCATTTGTTGCATCGGGTGTGTTGTACCTTTTCTTCTCAATCATCCCTGCAATCATCGGTATGGCAGCACATGCCATTGACCCAACATTGGATAATGCGAACTACTCGTTCCCTTATGTTGCTGCAACGGTTCTTCCGGTTGGCGTTGGCATGATTGTTCTTATCGCGGGTCTTTCTGCAACGATGTCGAGCGCAAGTTCAGATGCGATAGCAGGTGTTTCTATCTTACTTCGTGATGTTTACGTGATGTTCACTGGCCGTGTACCAAACAAAGAGTCAATGGTGAACTATTCTCGCTTGGCACTGATTGTGGTGATTGGTTTTGCACTGTTGTTCGCACTAACGTCAAACGACATCATTGGCTACATCACGAAAATGATTTCAACCGTAATGTCGGGCATGTTTGTGTGCGGTATGTTGGGTCGATTCTGGAAACGTTACAACTGGCAGGGTGCGCTTGCTACGCTAGCGGGTGCATCTGTGGCTTCATTTGTCGTCATGCTAAATGCAGACTACACGGCTTTCTGGGGCAACCCTGTGATTCCTTCTTGTCTAGTGGCTCTAACGGCAGGTGTACTGGTAAGCCTATGTACTCCGGCTAATCAAGTAACACCAGAAATGGCGAAAGCAATTCTTGATGACGAGCGCGCTCTGATGGAGATGGAAATGTCTGAGACTGGCGTACTTGAAGAAGAAGCGGCACCTCAACGTCCTGTAAATCAAACAAGCTAATCTCAACGCTCCACAGCAAGTTAGTACAACAAAGTTAGTACAACACGTTGTGGAGTGATTTAGCTAGCTCGGGCTCTGCTTCTCGGTAGGGCCTTCTTCCCCATTTATCTCTCTATTTTAGGATCTGCTATGCCTGCATCTTCTAACTTCAATATTGCTTTCTTTGGCGAGTGCATGGTCGAAATCAGCGGCTCTCCATTAACCAAAAAATTCGGCGGTGACACGCTCAATACCGCGCTTTACCTTTCTCGTTTAACCCAACATCAAAACCTCTCTGTGCACTACGCGACAGGTCTTGGTTGCGATGAACTGTCTCAAAATATGATTGATAGCTGGCAGTTAGAAGGTATCCAAACCAATTTCGTTGAACGCATTGCGAACAAGCTTCCTGGACTCTACATGGTCGAAACCGATGAAACGGGTGAGCGACATTTTCACTACTGGCGCAACGATGCGGCAGTAAAATCTTACTTCCAAATCGATAACTTAAACAAGCAAGCCGACAACCTGAATAAGCTTGAAATCGCACTGACAGAGAAGCAAGTCGACGCGGTTTACATCAGCGGTATCAGTATCGCGATTTTGGATGATGCCTCTCGCGAGCGTTTATTCAAAGCCATTAGCGTGTTCTCAAACCAAGGCGGCAAGGTGATTTTTGATAATAACTATCGCCCGAAACTTTGGAGCACTGAGCAAGCTCGACATTGGTACGCCAAGTTACTGCCATTGGTAGACATCGCCTTGATTACCGAAGACGACGACCTGCTTGTCTGGGGTAACTCAGAGAGCGTTCAACAACGCTGCCTTCGTTTGGGTTGCCAAGAGATCGTCATCAAGCGTGGTTGTGAGCCATGCAAGATTGTTCAAGTTGAACAAGGCGATGTTGTTGAGAGCTATGTCTCAGCGACTCGTGTTTCTAATGTGGTCGACACCTGCGCGGCGGGAGACTCATTCGCAGCGGGCTATTTAGCTGCGCGTCTTACTGGCGAGAGCGCCACCGACGCCGCTGAACTTGGCCACCAACTGGCTTCAATCGTTATTCAATACTCTGGCGCAATCATCCCCGTGAGCGCTATGAGCCAACTGATTAAAAAGTAAAATAAAAAGCGGAATTATTATGTCTCAAGAAATGATCAACAAACTTAAGCAATTCAAAGTTATTCCTGTTATCCAAATCAACAAGGTTGAACACGCGATTCCACTGGCAAAGGTGTTGGTAGAAAACGGCCTACCCGTTGCTGAAGTAACATTCCGTACTGAAGCGGCAGCAGACGCGATTCGTGCGATGCGCGATGCGTATCCAGAGATGTGTATCGGTGCTGGCACAGTATTAACGCCAGCGCAGATCGACCTTGCGAAAGAGTCGGGCAGCGAATTCATCGTGGCTCCGGGCCTGAATCCAAACACCGTAAAACGCTGCCAAGAGATCGGCATGCCAATCGTTCCGGGCGTAAATAACCCAAGCCAAGTAGAGCAAGCGCTAGAGCTTGGCCTTAACTTCTTGAAGTTCTTCCCTGCAGAAGCGTCTGGCGGCATCAACATGGTGAAATCTCTGTTAGCGCCATACGTTGATGTGTCTTTAATGCCAACGGGAGGTATCGGCAAACACAACGTTAATGACTATCTAGCTGTGGATCGCGTGGTGTGTTGTGGTGGTACTTGGATGGTATCTCCGAAGATGATCGAGAACGAACAGTGGGACGAGATCGCGGAGTTAGTTCGAGAAGCGGTCGCTCTTGTGAACTAACGAGAAGCGTTTGGAATAAAGATAAACAACAGCGGTGGTTGATGGTTCTGTTTTGTGAATTGCCTCCGATAAACAAAACAGAACGCCCGTTATATAGGAAAACTAATAATGAAAAAAACTATATTATCCCTATTGATTTCAGGTTCAGTAGTGTCCCCAATGGCGTTAGCAATGGCTCCAAATACCGATTTAAATTTAATGCCTTACCCACAAACGGTCGAGCTACAAGCTGGGCAGGTTAAGGTCGACGGTAACTTCAAGGTTTACATCAAAGGCTTTAATTCTGATCGCGTTGAATACACGGCGAAACGCTTTATTGATCGCCTTGAGCGCCAGACGGGTGTGCCGATTCTAAATTGGCAGGTTGATAGCGAAGACCAAGCGAACCTGATCATAGATATCGACGCAGCACCAAAGTCTGAAATACAAAATATCGACTCTGTAGAGTCCTACAAAATTACCACTCAGGGTGAACAAATCACGCTGAGCTCTCCAAGCCCATACGGCACGATTCACGGCATCGAAACCCTTTTACAGCTCGTTGAAACCACGGCGACTGGCTACCATATTCCTGCCGTAACCATTGTCGATGAGCCTCGCTTCCGCTGGCGTGGTGTTTCTTACGATACTTCACGTCACTTTATTGAATTCGATGTGCTGATTCGTCAGTTAGACGCGATGGCATCGGCGAAGATGAACGTTTTCCATTGGCACTTCTGGGACGACCAAGGTATTCGTATTCAAACTGAATCTTGGCCGCGTTTGTGGTCTGAAACCGCTGATGGTAACTACTACACCAAAGACCAAGTGCGCTACCTAGTTGAATACGCGCGTAACCTTGGTATTCGTGTGATTCCAGAGGTGTCTCTTCCGGGTCACTCTTCTGCGGTTGCTCACGCTTACCCGCGTTTGATGTCGGGCGGTGAAGGGCAAAACTACGAGCAAGAAAGAGGGTGGGGCGTGTTTGAACCGCTCATGGATCCGCTGAACCCAGAAGTCTACGAGATGCTAGGTGACGTGTTTGACGAAGTGACCGAGCTGTTCCCAGACGAGTACTTCCATATTGGCGGCGATGAGCCAAATTACGCGCAGTGGAAAAACAGCGAAAAGCACCAACAGTTCATTGAAAAGAACAATATCGATGGTGAGCGTGGCTTGCAGTCTTACTTCAATGTAAAAGTTGAGAAGATGCTCGAAGAGCGCGGCAAGAAGATGACCGGTTGGGATGAGATTTGGCATAAAGACCTGCCGACTTCGATCGTGATTCAAAGCTGGCAAGGGCACGACAGTATTGGTCGTGCGGCGAAAGAGGGCTACCCAGGTATTCTTTCTACGGGTTATTACCTAGATCAACCTCAGCCGACTAGCTACCACTATCGCAATGACCCAATGCCAAGTGGCATCACTGTTGACGATAAGCTGCACAGTGGCGAAAAGTTCGTGACGTATCAATGGGAGAAGCCACGTTCAAAAGGCGGCCCACGTAAGGGAACACTGACTATCATTGAAGCGAAAGACGGGACTTTCCGCGCATTCAGTGATTACAACGGCAAGTCTCGCGAAGAGATCTTCATCCTTGACTATGTGCCGGGCAAAACCTTTGTTGGCCACTTCGATAACTTCATGTCGTACACCGAATTCAACCTAAACCTGAATCCAAAGGGTTTTGCTGAAGGCAGTTACCAACTGGTCGGCAATGTACGTTGGCCAACCACAGGTGAAGTGATTGCGAGCAGTGATGTTGAAGGCAGCGTGATTCCTGAACCAAATGGTGGTTACCCTGCAGAATTAACCGACAAAGAAAAAGAGCTGATCTTAGGTGGTGAGATCACCATGTGGCTAGAGAACAAAGATAGCCTCACAGTAGAAAACTACCTATGGCCGCGCAGTTATGCCATTGCAGAGCGTTTCTGGTCTGATGCGGAATTGACTGACGAGCGCAGCATGTACAAACGTATGAAAGCGATGGATACATGGTCTGAAGTGTCTGTTGGACTTCGTCATCATGCGGATGCTGACATGTTGTTAAAACGCATTGCGAAAGGCCAAGATATCCACGACCTACGCGTGCTTGCCAAGTACACCGAGCCAGCACAGTACTACGCGCGTAACTGGGAAAAGTGGAACTCTACGGAACCTAAGGGCACTTTATACAGCCAGTACGAGCGTCTAAATCGCTTCGTTGATGCACTGCCAGTGGAAAGCTACGCTGTGTACGAAATGCAAGACTTGGTCAATGAAGTGGCGACAGGTAATCAACAAGCGCTTGAGCAACTTGCAGAGCATTATCAGCAAGCGAAAGCGTCTGCACTCGCAGCTAAAACTGTCTTCGCTGGCAATGTGTCCTCAGTAGAAACTGTGATTGTCGCTGAGAAAACCGCGGAAGTCGCAGACTTGGCGTTAACCTTGATTGCTAAAGCACAAGCGGGTGAAAAAGTTCGAGCATCAGACGCGAAATCCTATCAAGCGATACTGTCTGAATCAGCGAAGATCTACGACGAATCGATCATCGCGATTGTTCGCCCGACAGAGCTCTTGTTGAAGCAGTTAGCTGACTAAGCCGTTAACGGGTTAGCGAATAAGTCACACGCCAATAATTGAATCAAAACCGCCCTCTGTGGGCGGTTTTTTAGTTTTCGCTTCTCAATCGGGTGCGATTCCTCGCCCAATGTAAGCGACTACTCACTATCATTATTCTGTAGCGTTAACGTGAATGTCATGCCTTGATCTGGGTTGTTCTTGGCTATCAAGGTACCTTGCATATCTCGCACATTGTTTGCAGTGATGGCCAAGCCGAGACCCAAACCTTCGCCCATTTTTTTGTTGGTATGGAAGGGTTCAAAAATGGTTTCGAGTTGGTTTTCTGACACGCCACAGCCATTATCTTGCACCTTGATGATCACACGTTGTTGATCGGTATGTGCGCTGATAACAATGGTCGCGGGTGTTTGATTTTGAGTTGCATCTACGGCATTTCTGATTAGGTTACCAAGCACTTGACGAAGTCGTGCCTCTTCTCCCATCACCATCGAAATATTAGAGGCGACACGTATGCGAATATCTACGTTGTCTAATTCGGCTTGGTGAATTCGTAGGGTTTCTTGCAGTGCGTCGGTGAGTGAAACTGGATAGGGCTTCTCAAGTCTTTTAAAGGCGAACGACTTCAATTGACTGGTCATGTTGGCCATTCTGTCGATGAGGCTCATGACTAAGTCCATGTTCGCTTTCAACATCTTGGTCTCGCCTCTTTCCATCAGCAATTGATTACTTGAAAGCAGGGTTTTTAGACCAGTAAGCGGTTGATTCAGCTCATGAGTGATCGCACTCGACATCCGCCCTAATGCGGCAAGTTTGCTTGATTCCACCAATTCTTGCTGCGCATCTTTGAGATCTTGTGTTCGCTCTTCTACTCGCAGTTGAAGCGTCTTATTGGCGTTTTGAACCGCAATTTCTGCTTTCTTACGTTTACTGATGTCGATCACGGTACATAGGTAATAAGGCGTTGAATGCCAAGGGAACGAGCTAATAGAGAACAGAACAGGGAAGTAGCTGCCATCACTGCGCCTTGCCATGGTTTCGACGCTGGTGATCTCGGCCAGTTCCTGGTGCTGCTCCAGGTTCTTAAGAAGCTGCAAGGTAGTCGAATTAGGGTTACCTGCCTCAAATAATTGCCACGCCTTGATATTGCTGATCATTGAATCAGATAGAGAAAAGTAGTTCTTCGCCATCAGGTTGATGTCGTGGATGCGACCGTGTTCATCGATCAGTATTAACCCAACATGGGTTTTATTGATCATTCCAGACAGTCGTTTTTCCGACTCTTCGATGAGCTTTTGGATTCGCAGATTACTGAGTTTTTTCTGATGCCTTTGATAAAGAATAACCAGCAACAGCAGAATGAAAAGACAGCCAACCGCCACACTCCAGCTGATCCAGTTCGTGGTCTGGTTGAGGCTGGTTAATGGCGTTAGGTAGGTTAAACGCCAATTGAGGTCGTCTAGCTTAATGGATTGGATAAGGTAGTCTTTATCTTGCAGTCGCCACACGCGAATATGGGTTTGGTCATACAGCTCACGTTTTGTCGCTGTCGGCTGAGAATTGAAGGTGTCATTGAACCAGTCGGCACTCAATCGGTGATCACTGGAGAGAAAGAACTGATCACGAGGGTTCTGGAACAGGATCGCTTCACCATCGGCAAACCACTGATCGGTTAACAATGACAAATCGATCTGCACCGCGACAATGCCGACTACATCGGAGGCTCGATAAACCGGCGCGGCAATGAAGTAATCGGGTGTCACGCCTTTGTTTTTGGTCACTACAGAGATAGCACCACCTTGTTGGTGGATTTTAGAGACAATCGTGTTGGCGTTCTTTTTACTCAGTTTGCTTCTTTCGACACTCGATACCAACAAATCACCTTCGCCAGAAAGCAGATACCAGCCCTTGGTATTGGCGGCTTTATCCAATTGGATCAGTTGTTTCTTAATGCGTTTTTCAAGGCGGGCTTCACCATCAATGAAACGCACACTGGTTTCATCGTTCGTCACTAGGTAGGGCAGATAATAGAAGCGTTTCAGGGTACGTCTGGCTTCTGCAATGTATCCGAGGAAGCGTTGTTCCGCATAACGTTGCGCTTGTTCAAGCTTCCATTGGCTGATTCCATTCTTCGTGGTGACCTGCACTAAACCAATCAATAAACAAGCACACAGGAATAACCAATATCGATTGTTACTAACCATTCTTGATTAAATCCTTTTAAAATTAGTGATTTGCCTCTTTGAAATCAGCGAGATGCGAAGTTTCGCTGCTTCACGACTTGAAAGGTGAAGTGTGGGACAAATCGAAGCTAACAAACATTATAAAACTGTTAAAGGAGTGTTATTCAAAGTGGGAGCTAGCTCCTTTTCGTCTGCGGATTTTTTACATACCGTGGGCGATATTATTCTGATGTAAGTGGCGGAACCAAACTATGCAGCGTATAGCTTTGATTGAAGATGATGCAATTGTGCGTCAAGCAACCAGCCAGTGGTTACAATTAGCGGGCTTCGATGTAACCGCATTTGAGGTTGGGCAAGATGCGTTAAACGCGGTAGAGCAGGGTGACTTCCAAACCATCATTAGTGATGTGCGTTTACCAGATATTGATGGTGTGGAACTGCTAGGACGCTTTAAACATCTTGTGCCAGACGTGCCTGTCATCTTGATCACGGGTCATGGTGATGTCGATATGGCGGTGAAAGCATTACAGCAAGGCGCGTATGATTTCATTGAGAAGCCATTCGACCCAGAACGTTTGTCTCAAACGGTATCGGAAGCGGTCGACAAACATCAAAGTGGCCAAGACAGAAACAGTCGTCAGAACTATCTGGATAACCTGAAAGGCATTGAGCAGGTGCTGATTGGGCGCAGTAAAGTGATGTGTGAATTGCGAGAGCAAATACAAAAAGTCGCCTCGATTGATACTAATGTGATCATTTATGGTGAAACCGGCTGCGGTAAAGAGCTAGTCGCTTCTTGTTTGCACGAGTTTAGCCTGCGTAAAACCCATCCGTTTGTACCGCTAAACTGTGGCGCGATTCCAGAAAATCTCTTTGAAAGCGAACTGTTTGGACACGAAGCAGGTGCGTTTACTGGTGCCGCCAAGCGACGTATTGGTAAGCTTGAATTTGCCGACAAAGGCACGGTGTTTCTCGATGAAATAGAGAGCATGCCACTGTCGATGCAGGTCAAAGTGCTGCGTACCTTGCAAGATAATGTCGTCGAACGCGTAGGGGGTAATCAGCAACAACATGTTGATCTACGAGTGGTCTCTGCCTCGAAAAGCGATCTACTGAATCACCCCGATTTTCGCCAAGACCTTTTCTATCGCTTGAACGTTGCCCAACTGCATTTACCTCCCCTTAATGAACGAGAAGACGATGCTTTGATCCTTTTTGAACACTTCACTCAAGAAGCGAACAATGAAACCCGAGTTGCCAGTGAGGCCGATCGTTATGCGTTGTTGTCGTATGCATGGCCGGGCAATGTGCGTGAACTGCGCAATGTCGCGATTCGTTTTGCACTGGATGAAAGCCTGACAGTTGGCGATATCTTGGCGTGTCGCCCCAATTCTGTCACAGAGTCTACAACGGCAGGCATCCCGTTGGCGGTTCAAGTGCAGAGCTTTGAACGGAAAGTGATTCATGATGCGCTAGTGCGTTATCAAGGGCGCATCAATGATGTGATGCAAGATTTGGATTTACCCCGTCGAACATTGAACCAAAAGATGGTGCGTTATGCGTTGAACCGAAGCGATTATGTCGATTCGTAATTGATGATGAGATTATAAGTGTTGTCTGAATCAATGAGCAAAAAATTGCTCATCAGATATTTATCATTTTATAAACATTGATCACGTAAATGTAACACAGTGTGACTTGGCTACCTTTATAGGGATGTTAATTGCGGCTTCGGATAAGCAAAAAATAGCTCATTCATTCGTAGGTAAATAAGCAAGAAATGGCTTGTTTTAGGTAGTGTTTCAAACGAATTTCAATAAAAACAGAAACTTAAAAGTTGGCATTGTGTTTGCTATCTAGCCATTGTTATTAACAAAAATATAACGTGAATAATCCTACATGGAGAGTAACAATGAAATATAACAAGCTAGTTAAAACTTTAGCAATCGCAATGGCCTCTATGGGCCTTATCAGCAACGCCTCAGCTCAAGAAGACCGCAGCTACATTTTAGCGACGGCCTCAACGGGTGGGACTTACTATCCGGTAGGTGTTGCTCTAGCGACATTGAGTAAAGTTAAGCTTGCGCCTAAGCAGCACTTTTCTTTGGCGGCTATTAGTTCTGCGGGCTCGGGTGAGAACGTAAAGTTGTTGAACGAGAACGAAGCACAGTTTGCCATTCTGCAAGGTTTGTATGGTGCGTGGGCGTGGCAAGGGCTTGGTCCATATGAGAAATCAGGTCAACAAACACAGCTTCGCTCTGTGTCTATGTTATGGCAAAACGTAGAACACTTCATTGTGCGCTCTGATTTAGCAAAAACAGGCACCGTGAGCGATTTGGAAAATCTAAACGGTAAGAAATTCTCTATCGGTAAGAAAAACTCAGGTACTGAAAACTCAGGACGCCAGATCATGCAAGGCCTGTCGGTAGATCCAGAACAATTTAAACTCGCCTTTATGGGTTACGGCGGCAGTGCCAGTGCACTACAGAATGGCACCATTGATGGCATGAACACACCTGCTGGCGTGCCGGTTGGCGCAGTAACTCAAGCGTTTGCTGCCTTGGGGGAAGACATTCAAATCCTGTCATTTACAGATGCGCAGATCAAACAAGCGAACGGCGATTACAATATCTGGACCAAGTATGAGATCCCAGCAAACACCTACCCAGGTGTTGATAAGCCGATCACCACTATCGCCCAACCTAACTTTCTAGCGGTTCGTGAAGACATCTCTGAAGAAGATGTGTACCAACTAACCAAAGCTATCTATGAAAACCTACCTTTCCTACAAGGTATCCATAAAGCAACCAAAGCAATGGCACTCGAGAAAGGGATCGCAGGTCTGCCTGTTCCTCTTCACCCAGGCGCTGCTCGTTATTATCGAGAGATGGGCATCGAGATCCCTTCTGAGTTGATCGTTAACTAGCTTATCTGTTGTCAGGTAACTATTGGTTTATGAGCTGTTGGCTTGTGAACTAAATACTGGCCTGTGAACTAACGGTTTGTTACGAACTACTATTTGCCATCAACTAACCCCTTCGTGACTTAATTGCTTGGTGCGCGTTCGCTCAAAAATGTGTTCGTGCACCTCCTCACTTTATGGATTTTCTCTGCGCGTTTGCTGTGGAGAGCAGGAGTTTTCTATGAGCGATTCGCTGCAGCAGGAACTGAAAAAATTTGAATTACCGACCCGGACGGATTTCCCGTGGGTGGGTAAAGCTATAACAACAATGGGCGTGATTCTCTCTTTATTACACATTTGGTTTAACACCTTATCTACCTTACCGGAACTTTGGGTTTCGGCGACCCATTTTGCTGGCTTCGCGATTATATGCGCGCTTTGGTATCCCGCCCACATTTCACTTAAAAATAGCAAAATCGCCTTAGCTGTTGATATCGGTATTGCCCTCGCTGCTCTGGCTTGTCTTATCTATATTCCGTTTGCGGAAGACGCTCTTTATGAGCGAGGCGTGAAGTTCATCGCCAGTGATTGGTTCTTCTCTATCTTGGCGATTGCCATCGTTATTGAGTTGATTCGCCGCACCATGGGTTGGTTCATTCCGGTACTTATCTTGGTGTGTTTGAGCTATGTGGTACTTTGGGGGCAATGGACCAGCGGTATCTTTCACTTTCCAGGCCTGAGCCTTGAAACATTGCTTTATCGAAGCTTTTACTCATCAGAAGGTATGTTCGGTTCGATCTCAAGAATCAGTTGGACCTTCGTGTTCATGTTCATCCTATTTGGCGCATTCTTAGTGCGTTCGGGGGTGGGTGATTTCATTATTGATGTGTCTCGCGCCGCCGCTGGCAAGGTGATTGGCGGCCCCGGTTTCATTGCCGTGATTGGCTCTGGTTTGATGGGCTCGGTCTCCGGCTCGAGTGTAGCAAATACCGTATCGACGGGCGTAATCAGTATTCCTTTGATGCAAAAGGCGGGCTTCCCTTCGCGTTTCGCAGCGGGTGTTGAAGCGGCTGCGTCTACTGGCGGGCAGCTGATGCCACCTGTGATGGGTGCGGGCGCGTTTATCATGGCGTCTTACACGCAAATTCCTTATGTCGATATTATTGCGGTTTCCTTCGTTCCTGCGCTTATCTACTTTTTGTCTGTGGCCTTTTTCGTGCGTATTGAAGCGAAGCGCAGTGGAGTACAAAAGGTGACTTCTGGCTGTGAACCTTTGTTAAAGGTATTGCTGTCGGGTTGGCACAACCTGATCCCACTGGCCGTGTTAGTGACTTTGCTGGTGAAGGGCTTTACGCCGACTTACGCTGCGGGTATCTCGATTCTTTCTGTGGTGGTGGCATCATGGTTTTCTAAAAATCACAAAATGGGTCCAAAGGCGATCATTGAAGCGCTTTCTCAAGGCGCTAAAAACATGGCGACCACGGCGGTGTTGTTGGTGGGCATTGGGTTAGTCGTCAATGTCATCAGTACCACGGGAATTGGTAACACCTTCTCTTTAATGATCAACAGCTGGGCGAATGGCGAGTTGCTAGTGATGATCGCGTTGATCGCGTTGGCGTCTTTGATTCTTGGTATGGGTTTACCGGTAACGGCGGCTTATATTGTGTTGGGCACTCTGTCAGCTCCTGCCTTGTATAAATTGATTGCTGAAAGTCAGCTGCTCGACTTGTTGGTGTCAGGTCAGCTTCCTGAGCAAGCTAAAGCCATCTTCATGTTGGCTGCACCAGATAAGCTTGATTTGTTGAATGCACCGATGACACTCGAAACAGCCAAAGAGATGATTGCGTTAGTCCCTGCTGATTTTGTGGAAACTCTGCTTGAGCAAAGCTTGGGGTTAGAAGCGATCAGTCTTGCACTGCTTTCGGCTCACTTAATTATTTTCTGGTTGTCGCAAGACAGTAACGTAACACCGCCTGTTTGTTTAACTGCGTTTGCCGCAGCGACTATCGCTAAAACACCACCAATGAGAACCGGTTTAATGGCTTGGAAGATAGCAAAAGGTTTATACCTAGTGCCGTTGTTGATTGCCTACACTAACTTGGTGAGTTGGGATATTACCTCGGTATTGGTCACTGGTGGTTTTGCTATTATTGGCACTTACGCATTTATCGCGGCGATTGAAGGCTATCTAGAGAGCGAAATTAATGTCATTACTCGAGTAGTGTTGGTAGTAATAGGTGCAGCTTTAGTATGGCCTGATGTTTCAGTCGTGATTCGCTTGGTATGTGTCGCCATTTTTGTTGGCATCTTCATCTACAGCGGTCGTAAATACGATGCAAATCAAGTTAAAAAAGAATCAGAAAGTGAGGAACAAAAGTTACCTCAAACTGGGTCTAACACTGTCGCGTCTTCCCTATAATTAAAAGGATTGAATGTAGGAATATTATGAACTCAACATACGATTATATTATCGTTGGTGGTGGCATTGTTGGCGTGTCGACGGCATGGAAATTACAGCAAGCTCACCCTGATAAAAGTATCCTTTTAGTCGAAAAGGAGCGTGGATTCGCGCAGCACCAAACTGGCCATAACAGTGGTGTGATTCACGCTGGCGTTTACTACGCTCCGGGCAGTTTAAAGGCGGATTTTTGTAAGCGTGGCGTAGAGCGCACCATTGCCTTTTGCAGTCAACACGATATCCCTGTCGAAAACTGTGGCAAGCTGTTGGTCGCGACCAATGAGCAGGAAGTGGAGCGCATGAACGCGCTCTATCAACGTTGTCATGATAACGACATTGATGTCGACCTCTTAGATCAAGCGCAACTGAAACTTGCAGAGCCTAACATCACCGGTTTGGGCGCGATTTATGTCAAAACCACCAGTATCGTGGACTACAAAAAAGTCACCGAAGTGATGGCTCAAGAGTTTGTTGAAGCGGGTGGTAAGCTCAGTCTAGGCACGGAAGTGATTATGGCGGATGAGCAAGAAGATGAGGTGCAGTTAACGTGCAAAGTCGATGGTCAGACTCTTCAACTGAATAGTCGATTCTTGATCACTTGCTCTGGTTTGATGGCCGACAGAATGACCAGCATGCTTGGCATTGAAACCGACTTCCAAATCGTCCCTTATCGCGGTGAATATTATCAGTTGGACGCGAAACACAACCAAGTGGTGAATCACCTTATCTATCCGATCCCTGACCCAGAACTGCCTTTCTTGGGCGTGCATTTAACACGCATGATTGATGGCTCCGTAACAGTAGGGCCAAATGCAGTTCAAGGCTGGAAGCGAGAAGGTTATGGCAAGCTTAACTTTAGTTTCAAAGACACTTGGCAGATGCTGAGCTTTGCGGGCTTTTGGAAGGTGACTGCGAATAATCTGAAAACCGGTTTGGTTGAGTTTAAGAACTCGTGGTGGAAGCCGGGCTATCTAAAGCTAGTGAATAAATATTGCCCGAGCATTACGGTGTCAGATTTCAAACCTTACCCAGCAGGCATTCGTGCCCAAGCGGTACTCAAAGATGGCACCTTGGTTCATGATTTTCTGTTTGCCGAAAGCCCAAGAAGCTTGCATGTGTGCAATGCACCATCGCCAGCAGCGACCTCTGCAATGCCGATTGGTGAGTACATTTGTGGCAAGGTGATGAAAAAAACGTCTTAACTGTTAATTTAACTAATGGCTTGTTTGTTCGAACAGGGCTTTCATAGCAAGTGAAGAACGTAGACAATAAAAAATCCGCAAGCTCCAATCTATTTATGATCGTGGGCTTGCGGATTTTTAGTTTTAGCCGTGTCTACTCGGTTTAACTGTTAGTCAATTAACTAATCTTACAGCCAATCAGGCACAAAGTTAGCGATGATGGTGGCATCGTTAAAGTTACGATAACCACGCACCATGATGTTGAATACCCCCGCAGGCATGTCTAATACACACTGTTCGTTGCTGCTGTTCTGGTATGGTCGGCAATCGTAGCTCGCTTTCGATACGGTGCCGTTGTGTTTCACGTAAAGATCGGCATCGCCACTACGAGGGCCTGTTAATGTTACCGTTAACTGACCTGCACTTTCCGTTGTAAATGTGAAGAACTGCTCTTCACCATATCCTGCAGTAAGTCCTTCAACAGGCACGTCATTTTGCAGTTCTTTAGGGCCTGTAACGGGCGAATCAAGGCTGGTTTCGACAAGGTAAGCAATGGCCAGTTTGGCGAACTTGGTCGCGTGTGTCGCCGTAGGGTCGGAGTTCTCAAGCGTGTCGTGCTGGGTATGAATACTTGGGTTGTAATCATTGAACATGCTCTCGAATGGCATGGCAGCTGGGTAGCCGACATTGTGCCAAGAGGCGTGGTCAGAACAGGCATAGCCACAATCATCGAAACCGTAACTGATCTCACTAGCGTAAGTGTCGATCAGCTCGCTTAAGTAGGTGGTTAAGTTACTGTCGGTATAGTCTGTGATGAAGGTAATATCGTGCGCCGAACCGTTGTAGTTGGTCATGTCTAATTGCAGTACCGATACAACGTTGGCTTGCTCATCTCTTAAAGCGTTAGCGACATCTTGAGAACCACGTAGGCCCACTTCTTCTGCCGCATAACCATAAAACTTGATGGTCTTATCTGGTTGAATACCGCTGGCGATCATCAGGCGAAGCGACTCTGTTACCGTTGCAATGCCAGACGCATCATCATCGGCTCCCGGTGAGATGGTACCTTCGCTTGTCCAAGATCCTACCGTTGAATCAAGGTGTCCACCCACAACGACGATCTCTTCAGGGTATTTAGCGCCAAGCAGTGTCACTTCAACGGATTTTTGAGGATACTCGGCATGCGTGATCTGGCGTGCAGACGCATACGGCACATCCTTAATTTCTGTTTCCCAACGTTCTAAAAGCCAATCTGAAGCAGCGACACCAGTAGAAGTAGTATAAAAACGGTTGGTGAAGTTGGTTAGATTTTCAATGGTCGTGACCATGTTGTTTGGCTCGACCTGAGCGAGTAGGTCGTTCACCGTATCTTGATGGCTGATCACCGGCTTTTCGAAGGTGCTCATTGTCAGTGGCATCGCTGCGGCTTTGAGTGCGCTTGCTTTGTCTTCGTGCACCATGTAGCCACCACAACGGTGGGTTTCTTCGTGCATGTGACTAGATAGTTTCGCCAGCTCTTTCTGGTTGATTTTCGCGACGATGGAATGCTTGTTTCCAGTCACGCTTGGATAAACCGTTGCGCCATGCTGAGTCATTATATGCTGTGCGTCAGCATCGGTGGTGATCCAAACTTCTTCGTTCGCTGGTGGTGTGATACCTAGGGATGCGTAAGCCGAAGTGCTGGTGGTTAAGGCTAAAGAGCCTCCGAGCACAGCCAAAGCTAGCATGCTTTTTTGAATAGCCATTTGTCGTCCTTTTTATGGTGAGTATTGTTATGTTGATGGGGGTGATTTTTGTGTAATGTGTGGTTTTTTCATGTAGGCGTTTCATTAGCTCATTAGCTCATTAGCCAAGTAGCTCAATCGCGAAAAGGGCCCCTTTCGGAGCCCTGAATTTGCTATTGATTACTGTGTTTTAATGAAACGGTAGTGCTTGGTTTCTGAACAGATATCGCTTGAGGTACACACTTGGTACTCAACATCTACTGTGCCGTTGTGACGGAACTTGTCGACGTATGAGTTAAAGTCTGTAGCACCAACATTCTTGCCATTACGCTTAATCACGAAGTAGTCATTGGTGTCGTAATCCCATGCCAGCTTAACGCGAGCCTTACCGTTCGGGTTTTTGTTACCAAACTTCAGTTTTAGCGGGAAGCCTTCTGCTGAGTCACCTTCAATCGTGATCGACTTGCTTGTCGATGTTGCAACGCCTGCATCGTCAGTCACGGTTAGAGTCACCACGTAGTCGCCAGCTTCAGCGTAGGTATAACGAGTCACTTCACCGGTTTGCGTGTTGCCATCGCCTAGGTTCCATTGGTAAGAAACGATCTGGCCATCGCTGTCCGAACTTGTGCTACGCAGCTCTACTTCTTTGCCTACGACCGTGTGTTCGAAAGAAGAAACTGGCGGTACGTTAGCATTGCCTGATTCGTACGATGCTTTCAGATTTGCACCTGCGTAATCTGAGTAACCCAGAATGTTCACCGTGTAGCGACCGGCCGTTGGGTTTTCAATCACACACACTTCATCGGTCACACTTTCACTCTTACAGATATTCTCTTGAGAGCTTGGCGCATAATCTAGACCGACATACATATCTGGGTCACCAGTAGAGACAGCAAGATCAATTGTTAGCTTGTCTTGGCCTTCTGGTACTTCGATATCGAAGTAAGTTTTTGAGCCAGTTTCACCAGCAACTGCAGCTTCAACACCGTTTTCAAGGCGTTGATATTCCGGTTCTGGCGGCAGTGGTGGCTCTGCACATGGGGTAACACCCACAAGACCGAACGCAGAAACAACGTCATCGGCATTGTAGCCAAGGTCGGTTGCCGAGTTTTTCACGCCACAAGCACCCTGCCAGAAGTCACTGTTTTCTGACCAGTAGATTTGGTTGGATAGCACGAAAAGCTCGAACGCTTTTTTAGTATCCCAGCCTTGCGTGGTTGCAAGGTGGTAGAAGGCCTTGTTGAATACGCCCGAACTGTAGTGCACGTTCAAGCCATCGTAGTATTCAGATGCGTTGTTGATTGAAGAACCATCACGTGATGGATCGTCCATGTAACGTAGAGCGCCGTCGCCTTTAAAGATATTACGGCCGACCATCCAGTCGTTGGTGCCTTTCATGTAGTATTCTGCCGCTTCACCTGCCATATCAGAGAAAGCTTCGTTCATACCACCGGATTGGTTTGCGTAAACCAAACCTGAGTTTTGCTCAGTGAAACCGTGGCTCACTTCGTGGGCTGATACGTCTAGGCTAACAAGTGGATAGAAGAAGCTTTCACCATCGCCAAAGGTCATTGCCTTGCCGTCCCAAAATGCATTCTCGTAGTTGTTACCGTAGTGAACACGCATCATGAGTTTGAAAGAGAGTGGCGCAGTGTCGAACCAGTTCTTATACATGTCGAATACGATATTACCGAAGTAGTGCGCATCGTTGAGTGGTGAGAATGCGCCGTTGACTTCTTTGTACTCGTTACGAGGACATTCGTAGCTGTAAGTGGTGTCGCCGTCTGTCGCACCATTTAGGTCAACGGTAACGACATTTTCAGACTCCATCACACACTCTGTGCCATTTTCTACCACATCAAGGTAGTGGTAGTCGGTGCCGTATTCGTACATGCCTGTTTTTTCGTTGCCACCGGGGCCTGTACCGATCTGTGCGTGAGCAATACCTTCCCAACGGTCGATAACTTCGCCGGTGTGCGCGTCTAGCATGGTGAATGGTCGAGTCGGCTGTTCGCTGCCTTCGACAAGATAAGAGACAACGTAGACTAGGCGTGTTTTGTCTGCACCTTGTGATCCAATGCCTTGTTTATCAGCTCCTTGCTTAGATGCGCCCTGATAAATAAACAGCTGATGTTGTACGTTGTCTAAAGATTTGCTGGTTAAGCCCTGAACCTTGAGATCTTTACTCGCAAGCTCAACCGCTTGAGAGCTGTTGATCGATGGCTTAACAAAAGATCGCTCTAGGGTCGTCGTTTTAAGGTAGTTGCCTTGAACAGACTTAAGTGCGCCACCTTGTACACTTTGGGTGGCATTTAGGTAATGTCCCCATACTGGTGTTCCCCAGATGTTCTGTTGGATCTTAACTTTGTAGATACCACGCTTTTTGAGGTTAACTTCCTTTACCATCTTAAAGCTAGAGGCGTTACTGACACCTAACTGAGAGTTCAACCCAGAAAAGCTAGTAAAGTTGATCGGTTGATCGATGTTAACGGATTCACTTGCATGTACTGATAAAGACATAGCACTCGCTATAGCAACGGCAACTAAACGCTTTTTCATTTTCATTGTTATTTTCTCTTTCCATGTAAAATCCATGAAAACGTAACAAAATTATCACAACGAATTTACATCATTCGATCTGATTAATTAGTAGCATGGCAATGATCTCTTTTATTCATGAAACTTATATTTCTCGTATTTACAGATAGTTATCGTTTCTGTTTATTTTTGAACGCACTCATAGGTTTTATTTATAAAATCATGACAATTTTATTAGGTGTTATTTTTTATTGGAAATTAAGATTTCTAGGTAAATTGATCTGTGCCTCAATTAGCGGGCTCTGGGTTGATAGAAGGATCAACGATTTGGAAGTGTCATTTTGAGCGAAAGACTATTAAGCGAGTTTAAAGGCAATTTTGATAAGAAATTGACGATTTTGGGGCTTATTTTCTGAATTGTTAGTTACAAGAGAGTTAGCCAAATGGGGCTTTATTTGGCACAGAGCACAAAAACTGCTGGATGAAAAAAGCCAGCGACGGGTCACTGGCTTAGATTAACTTAGTTTGTGCAGGTTACTGATTAAAGGTACGTAACTAATACACTTAGCTATGGTTTGCGACTAAAGCGAATTACTGCTTTTTACCGCCAACTTGAACATATTCAATACCAATAATACGGTTGATAACACCCAAAACAGAGGTCGTATCAGAATTTGTTGATGTAACGGTATCGACGGTTGCGCCTTCAGGAACCAATTCCATTGCACGATCTTGAGTGTTGCCCGGAACTTGGAAGCCTACAATGTTGAAGCTCTCAGCGTGCGCTGTGTAAACTTCTTCATTGTGGTTAATACCTGAACAACCTGCTAGAGAAACAATGCCTAAAACAACTAATAACTTTTTCATAAAAATACCTTAAGAATGATTGGAACCGAGATGGCAAGCCACAAAAGCAGTGTCGTGATTATCAAGATTCAATAAGTTCATGGGAGACAGCATCTCCCGACCGATGTTGAACATTATTCCAGAGGTGTTTTGTAGTTACTGTATGGGTTTGTCAGTTGAATCATTACACAGCTGAATGGTAATGGTGAATACCGCACCCTTTAAGGCTTGGCTCTGACCTACCTCCACGCTAGCGCCGTGTTGAGCACAGATCTTCTCGACGATAGACAGCCCTAAACCATGACCGCTCTTGGCTTTGTTACGCGCTTTGTCGCCAACGTAAAACGGTTCAAACAGGCGAGCTTGATGCTCCTTTGCCACACCATCACCGTCATCGTGTACCGCGATCTGTAGCTGATCTTGATGCACGGTCGCTGCAATCGACACTTGTGAGCGTGCGAATTTCATTGCGTTACGCACTAGGTTATCTAGTGCTCGGTTAAGTAGCGTTTCATCCGCCATTATTGAGCTAGGTTGCTCTGGTAGCGATAGGTCGATTTTGAGCTGAGTGTCTTTGTTCCAACGCGCCATTGCGTGGTCGAGAAAATCTCGAATCTCTAATGGTTTTTGTAAGTTTTCTAGGTCAGTGCTATCGAGTTTGGCGTAATACAATAGCTCATCAACCATTTTCTCCATTTCTTCTGTGTCTTCGACAATACTCTCAATCGTTCTCTCTTGATCGTCGTTAAGCTGGGTGTCTTTGAGCATTTCAGCTTGCCATTGAATACGGAATATTGGCGTGCGCAGTTCATGGGCGACGGCATTAGTGAGTGAACGATTACTTTCGATTAAGCGGTGAATTCGGTCGGCCATTAGGTTGAAGGATTTGTTCAGTGACCCAATCGCAATGCCGCTTGAAGTCTCGGCTCGCGAGGAGAGATCCCCTTCAGCAAAACGCAGAGTGGCAGATTCAAGTTTTTTAACTCGGCGGAAGATAATTAACAGGTGGCATAAGCCGTACAAGATAAAGCTTGCTAAAAAGAACAACCAAATGAGGTCATCCTCTAGCTCTATCTTTTGCCTAACGAACGCTTCACTGTTGGGTAGGTAGTGATAGGTATCGTCACTGCTGGCTAATCGAAACCATAGGTCACGTTCATCATCGTGAAAGATAAAGGTATTTGGGTTGGTACTGAAAAATTCTGAAACTGGGCCTGGTATTTCATCGTCTGGGCTGAATGTGACCAGTTTATTTCGTGTGGTTTCTACAAACTGGTTTATCGCTTGATGAGCGGCTTCAAGACCTTGATTCTTAGCGATGTTTTCTATCAGTTGCTGGTGGGCCGTCGCTTCGTAATCTTGCAGTACATATTCGTAGTCGGTGTTGAGCTGATAGACACAGATCTCGTAGGCGACAAGGCCGGTCATAAAGCAAACTAATAGCCCTAACAAGGACTCCAAATAGATACGTCGCATAATTGATCTCTTTCATTACGCTCGTATTGAGCGAGGTTAGTGCCAGGCGGTTGAAACAAACAAATAGCCTTTACCGCGAATGGTCTGAATTTTCTCTGCTGGTGCGTGATCGTCGCCAAGAATCTTTCTTAGGCGCACCACTTTGTTATCAATGGTTCGATCAATCCCGTCGTACTCAATCCCGCGCAGTGTTTGCGTCAAATAGTCACGTGATAATGGCGTATCAGGGTTACTCGCTAATAACCAAAGTAGGTCAAATTCACTGTCAGTGAGTGATAAAACGGCACCTGAAAGTTCACACTTCTTATAGGTGTTTTTCAGAACCAGTTGATCGAACTGAAGGTTGTCTGAGTCATCGACTGAAGTGGTATTAGCGTCTTGACGGCGTAATAACGAGCGAACTCTGGCCAGCAGAACTCTTGGTTTGATTGGCTTAGTGACATAGTCATCAGCCCCTGTCTCTAAACCAGCGACGTGATCAAAGTCGTCATCGCTAGCGGTGAGCATCAAGATTTTACCTTTATAGTGTGTACGCGTCTGTCGGCAGATTGTAAGCCCATCGGTTACAGGGAGCATTAAATCCAACAACACGATGTCAGGTTGTTCGGCAAGGATAGTTTTCGCAGCATCACTACCGTCATCTAGCGTGGTGACATCAAAATCCTGCGTGACAAAGTAGTCCTGCAGCATTTTCTGAAGTTTTAAATCGTCTTCCACGATGATCATTTTAGGTTTTGTCATTCCATTATCAGCCTTGTCGTGCGTTTCAATCATTGAGATTACGTGAGGGAGCCTTATCTAGTGGTTAGCTATTGTGGCATCTCCAATTTGCATGCTTTACGTAAAATACCTGACATGAATGATTAAACACTTTCCACGCCAGTTCAATGATGATTTTACATTAATGGGAGAATAAAAAACAATGTTCAAAAAGCCAATACATACTCTTACATTCGCACGACAGATAGATTAACCATTTATCAATAGAATTACCCCATCAAACATTTGGGGAATAATTGTATGAACGACTATCGAAATGCATTGCTGGCGTTGCCTTTGGTTCTTTTAGCTGGGTGTAACTCAAGCTCCAACTCAGGTAAAGCGGCGACTAAAGCACAAGTGAAACCTAAGGCCGATTACGTGTTTTCATCAGCTAAGCTTGGCGAGTTGTATCAAGAGCGACAAGAGGTCCAAGAGTCAATGGAGCTGACTTACGATGGTGTGCAGTATGAAACTATTCTGTTTGCGGAAGACATTAGTGATAAGCAAAAAGTGGTGAGGCTTGCGGATAGTTTAGGTCAAAGCGTTGACCTGTATTTTCCTGATGCAGGGTTTGATAGCTGTGGTATCTACACAGAGAGCAAGGGTTTGGACGTGTTTGATTGCAGCTCCGCGTTACGCTCTGTTTCTAATGAGACCACGTTAATCCAAACAACAGCGAACAGTGCAAAAGCCGTTAAGCTTGAATACCACAATGAGTTGTCGCAATACATGACTAGTCTTGGTTCGACGATTTTGAGCAACACTAAAAGTGGGAACAAGGTAACGATAACCACCTCGTTTGCCTTCAACGCTTTTTACCGAGATGTGCTTAAAGAGACTGGCGCTGTTGAGCGCATTAATTCGACTCTGGGTGCATCAACCTATTCTCAGCTTTTTGATATCGTAAAGTTATACCGAGGCAGTGAGATGACATTGAAGTTCACTAACCATATCGGTGGCAGTGCCGACGACGATATCAACATGTACACCGGGCGCATGATTAAGAACAACAAGATGACGACAATCGTGACTCCAACGGGCTCGGTTTTCTCGGGTGGTACGGATCTGTTCGCTGCTGGTGATCCACGTATCTTACAGCGCTCTAACACCAAGCAGGCCATTGAATTAAACAAACAAATCGGCGTGCACAGTTGGGGGACGGGCGATAAGACCGCAAAAGATTTCCCGTATACTGAGGAGAGCCACCGTAAGCAAGCGACGTATTTTAAGAAGGTGATGGGAGATACAGGGATTGATTTTTACATCTTCACTTTAGACTCTGCGCCATCTGATGGTGAACACTGGGTGACTAAGACCGATTCAGATAAATACGGCTTCATCACTCGCATTGAGTAGTCAAAGAAAGTAGCAATAACGACTCCGCAAAGGTTGGTGATGGCTCTGTCATTATCGGCCTTTTTTTGTGCCTGTTGTTTCTGCATTGGTTCCGGGTTGTTAAGCTAGTGGTTCTATCGCTCGAATTGGACTTTTTTCTATCGGTAGAATTCATTGGTTAGGTTGTCACATCGGAATGGTGAATAAATTCTTCATTTAACACTCATGTAACAATTAATTCCCGCAGATCGTGTGATAAGAATGTGTAATCACGGCACTTTTTTATCGATAGAATTTATTATCCGCAGCCTTACTGGCCGTTAGCTTTCTATAATCTAACGATGTAAGGAGCATGTGAATGACTAATAAGGACGATCATTTATGCAGTTACTGGCAGGCACTCTGACCCACTACGCTAACCCTCAAGCACGCCCTGAATTGGAATATTCGAGTGAGCAGTGTGACATTTTAAGTGTCGCGAACTCACAACAGGCGATTAAAGATATTTCTCAATGGCCAGGCTACTCTGTTACTCCTTTGCATGAGCTGAATGCTATCTCTGCTGAGATCGGCGTGAACAAGTTTTGGTACAAAGATGAATCGCAACGTTTTGGCTTAAAGAGTTTTAAAGCACTGGGCGGCGCTTATGCCGTTGCTCGTCAGCTTCAGATTGAAATCGCCAATCGCTATGGGAAGAACCCGACCATCAGTGAGCTGCTCAACGGGGAATGGAAATCAGAAGTTGCTGAAATCGTTGTCAGCTGTGCAACAGACGGAAACCATGGTCGCTCCGTCGCATGGGGCGCACAAATGTTTGGTTGTGGTTGTGTTATCTACATTCACCGTGACGTCTCGGAAGGCCGCAAGCAAGCGATGGAAGCGTTCGGTGCAGAAGTAGTACGCATTACTGGTAACTACGATGAATCGGTTCGTTTGGCCGACTCAGAAGCTAAAGCGCAAAATCGCGTGATTGTTTCGGACACCTCTTACGAAGGCTACATGAAAATCCCTAAAGACGTTGCTTTGGGCTACACCGTGATGTTGGCTGAAATTGTCGAGCAATTGGATGGTGAAATCCCAACCCATGTCTTTGTACAAGGGGGAGTGGGTGGTCTAGCTTCAGCAGTTTGCGGCTACTTCTGGGATCTGTGGGGCGCCGATCGCCCACGCTTTGTAATTGTCGAACCTGAGCAGGCTAACTGCTTACAGAAGAGTGCTCAAGCGGGTAAACCGATTGTGGTTACGGGCGACTTAGAAACGCTGATGGCAGGACTCGCATGTGGTGAAGTTTCAAGCTTAGCGTGGACGATTCTACAAAATGGTGCTGATGACTTTATGACGTTGAGCGAAGAGGCCATTCCGCAATCGATGCGTATGTTGGCAAGTGGCGAACAAACGGAAGTAGCGATAGAGGGCGGGGAATCTGCAGTTCCTGGATTTGCCGCAGCGATCATCGCCAAGCAAGATCCGAACTTCGCTGAAAAATTGAATTTGACTGAAGACAGTCGAGTGTTGGTTATTGGTACTGAAGGGGCAACCGACCCCGATCTCTACCAACAGATCATCGACAATAAAATCTAATAGCGAAAAGTACATAGTTAGCAGTTAATAGCTAATCGCGAACAACGAATAATAAAGTAAGCCCCAAGGTTGGCGGTATGTAAGGTTTCTTCATACCGTCTTTTTTTCCTCTCTTTTTTGACTTCATTTCACGACACGCCTTGCTTTCTAATTGCACTGGTCATCAATCGATCTGGTCATCAATCGCGCTGCTCATCAATTGGAATCGTCAGCCCCACCTTGACGTTATCCATCACCACATTGGTTTGAAAGCTCTTGATATTGGCATTGTCGAAGAAGGCTTCACGAGTAAAGTTGTCGTAACCCTCCATATCCGCTGCTGTGACAATCATGATGAAATCTGAACTACCGGTCACGTAATAGCATTGCTGTACTGAGCGGTTCGAACTCATCTCTTTTTTGAAATTGTGCATTAAATCCACACGCTCACGCTCTAGCGTTACCTGAACGATAAACGTCATTCCATGGCCGACTGCTTTTGGGTTGATAACAGAGACATCAGCTTGAATGACACCTTGCGCTCTCATGCGTTTTAAACGGCGCTGAACAGCAGCTGGAGAGAGTCCGACCTTTTCTGCAATCTTGTCAGAGGTAGCTCTGTTTGAGTCTTGTACGATGTTGAGGATCTTCTTGTCGAAACTGTCGACCACCAATGCAGGTTGCTGTGTCATACCCATACTTCCCAATATCTGTTTGTAAATTAATTGTTTCTTTTGAACCAGTGTGTGATCGAGTTAAAGGTATTTAGCCTTAACATTTAGACCTCAATGAGCGAGAACAAAAAACCACTATAACGCAGAAAAAATGCGGAATTTCTGCACAACAAGGTAATCATTTAATGATAATCCTTAAAGTTATCGGTGCATTATTAATCTTGTGAACGAAATGTAAAGATCAAATCTACAGAGTTTGAAAATTATATGAAACATGTTGTTAACATCCTTTGGGCGATGTTAACTCTCGCTCAAGGAGTTGGAAAGTATGAAATCTGCAACCGCTACTTTACAGTTTGAATTAGAAAAATTGGCACCAGCAGGACGCGTCGGTGTGATTGCGTTAGCGACAGATTTCAATATTGAGCGTGATTTAAACGCGCTGTATCCAAACGATGTGCAATCGTTCACCAGCCGCCTAAGAAACTACAACCCGTTGACGATAGAGAACCTGCGTAGAATGGAGCCGGGAATCGCTGCTTGTGCCGATACCATCCTACCGGGTACTGAATTGGATGTGGTGATTTACGCTTGCACCTCCGGCACTGTGGCGATTGGCAGCGAGCGCATTACGCAGCTCATTCATCAGTCTCGCCCAAACGCTGCGGTTACGAATCCGGTGACCGCTGCCTTGGCGGCTTTCGACAGTTTTAAAGCTAAGCGCATCTCGGTATTAACTCCTTATACCGAAGCCGTGAATAAAGATGTCGCGGCATTTTTTGAATCACAAGGCATTGAGGTGTTGAGCATCGCAGGCTTTGGTTTTGAAGATGACACTGCGATGACGTTTATTTCTCCAATGGACATCAAACAAACCGCGATACAAGTCTGTGACCCTGAAGCGGATCTTCTGTTTATCTCTTGCACGGCATTGCGTGCTGCATCCGTTGTTGAATCCATTGAAGCGGAATTAGATAAGCCCGTTGTCAGCAGCAATCAGGTGTTGGCTTGGCACTCGCTTCAGTTGATGAACTACCCCATACCCATTAAAGGGTTTGGTGCACTGCTAGAGCACCATCTCCAACCATCCTCAGATAATTGCCGAAGGTCGCAGTCGTTGTAACGACCTTTGATTAAAGCTGCTCGCTTTGCGTTTAACTTCAGCAGCCAAGCTAACTCTACATTTAACGTTAATACAAAGAATGACACTTTGGGATCACTACTATGCCGTCTACTTTCTCGATCAAACCAGACCAACTGTCTTCGCAGCTTATTCAAAGCATGACGGAGTGGCGTCAACACTTACACCGTTTCCCTGAGTGTGGCTTTGACGTCAACCTCACCTCTGATTTCATCGCCAGTAAGCTTGAGAGCTTTGGCATTGAAGTGGTGCGTAACATCGGTAAAACAGGATTAGTAGGGATACTTCGTTCCGGATCAAGTGAGGCAAGTATTGGCCTAAGAGCTGACATGGATGCTTTGCACATTCATGAACAAAACAGCTTTGCGCATTGCTCACAACACGACGGAAAGATGCACGCTTGTGGCCACGATGGACACTCTGCAATGTTGCTTGGCGCAGCAAGTTATTTAGCCGAGAACCTATTAGCCCCAAACCTATTATCAGGTAACCCGACCTTCGATGGCACGGTGTATTTCATTTTTCAACCCGATGAAGAGCACGGTTGTGGCGCGCAAGCGATGATAGACGATGGCTTGTTTGAGCGATTCTCGATTGATGAGGTGTATGGGGTTCACAACTTCCCCGGTCTAGCGGAAGGTGAATTGATGGTTCGCCCCGGATCATTAATGGCCAGTGAGAGTAGCTTTGAGATCACCATCAATGGTGTGGGTGGACATGCTGCTCTGCCGCATCAAGGGGTCGATCCTCTCGTCGTTGGCTCGCAAGTCATTCTTGGTCTGCAAACCATCGTGTCTCGTAATCTCAGTGCGATTCACGACACGGCTGTAGTCTCTGCCACCGAATTTATTACCGATGGCACGGTCAACGTCATCCCGACTCAAGTAGTCATTAAAGGCGATTGTCGCTGCTTCACTGAATCTTCCCTCGATCGAATCAAGCAAAGCATGGAGCGAATCGTGGCGGGCATTTGTCAGGCAGCAGGCGCGACTTACGACTTCGAGTTTATCAATACCTTCTACCCAACCATCAACAGCGAGCAACAAACCCAATATTCGGTTGCCGCCGCGCAGAAGGTGCTTGGTGTAGAGAACGTTAATGAGGCCTGTGACCCACTGACAATTTCGGAAGATTTCTCAAGCATGTTGCGCGTTAAACCGGGCTGCTATGTGCTGTTGGGTAATGGCACGGAATCGGTCGGTGGTTGCGCACTGCATAACCCGAAATACGACTTTAATGACGGCATCTTAAATCTCGGTGCGAGTTACTGGATTCAGTTGGTGAACGATCGTTTAGCAAGGCCAATTTAGAAATTTTCATTTAGAAACAATGAATTAGAAGTAAATCAATGAGAAGTAACAACTCAATTAGAAGCAATAACTCAATTTGAAGTAACAAGTATAGAAACAGATTCAGCAGTGACGTATTTGGCACTGCAAGATGGCTGACTTTAAACGGAGTTTATTGTCGACACAGCCAAAACTGAAGCGCGTGAAGTGACCAAGGTCATCAGCGTGTAATTAGGATAATAAAAGGAAAGACAGGATGAAACGATTAGGCGTAGCACTGCTAAGTTTGAGCATGGTTTTTGGCGTTCATGCCGAAACATGGAAGTTTGCTTCAGAAGAGGACAAAACAGAC